>Ga0208715_1000006_pt1 | contig 123570 bp, 129 predicted proteins | sample NGESurshal092012_3_FD_184473 | JGI IMG/M metagenome (GOLD analysis project Ga0208715, IMG submission 184473) | Arctic peat soil microbial communities from Barrow, Alaska - NGEE Surface sample 210 shallow-092012 (SPAdes) | ecosystem: Environmental > Terrestrial > Soil > Wetlands > Peat ... | reverse complement strand
CTGCGGTTACTGGAGAAACCAACTACGTCCCGAAGGACGTTGGCCAAGAATATGACCGATGTCGCGACTCATCTATGAACAATGTCCCGACTCATCACACAGTGCGGCTGGAGGGATTCGAACCCCCGACCCTCGGTTCCGTAGACCGATGCTCTAATCCGCTGAGCTACAGCCGCGTTGATACTGGCTCACCATCCTAGCCGACCGTCCTTCATTAAAGCCGAGTCGAACTCACTACCATGCCACTATGACTCGAACGTTTAGCGACAATTTGCCAGATCTCCTCGACCACGTCAACGACCCAATGGTCGAGCTTCGCCACGACCTGCACGCGCATCCAGAACTCTCGTTTCAAGAGCACCGCACCACGAAGGTGATTCGAGAACGACTGACGTCACTCGGCTGGGAACTGCGACCATGTCCCACCGAGACCGGCGCCGTCGCGCGATTAGTTGGCGCACGACCTGGACGCAGCGTCATGGTTCGCGCCGATATCGACGCGTTGCCCGTACTCGAAGAAGTGTCACTTTCGTTCGCTTCGCGCAACGACGGCGTAATGCACGCCTGTGGTCATGACGTGCACACGGCGAGCCTCTTAGGTGTCGCGGACCTGCTGTCACGCCGACGCGACGAGTTAGCTGGCGAGTTCACACTGCTATTCCAACCAGCCGAAGAGGTCGTCGGTGGCGCTAAAGCGATGATCGAGGGTGGAGTGTTGGAGGACAATCCCGTTGACTTCGTCATTGGCGCCCACGTGACCTCACTGGCGCCCGTCGGCCTCGTCGTGACGCGCCCGGGCATCTTGATGAGCGAAGTGCGAACCCTCAGCGTTCACGTCAGAGGCCGAGGAGGTCACGGCGCAATGTCCACGACAGAGGGAAACGTCGTGCTCGCGATCAGCCACCTCGCGCCTCGCCTCGGCGAGGTGGTCGAAGGTCTCTCCTTTGAAGGAACCAACTGTGCGTGCTCAGCGGGTGTGCTCAGCGCGGGCACCGCGAACAACGTCGTTCCTCGTCACGCGTTCCTTCGAGGAACCCTGCGCACGTTCACGCCTGACCAACAGGTCCAAGCACTCGCGCGCCTAAGCGATCTTCTTCGCGACGTCGAGTCAAGGTTCGCCGTGCAGTGTCAACTTCAACTTGACGAGGGCACGCCGGCCGTGAACAACGCTCCTCTCGTCACGTCGCGCGTCATGGAGAGTGCCGCCAAAGTGGTCGGCACCGAGCAGGTCCTCACGTTGCCACCGGTAACGCCGAGTGACGACGTGTCGGAGTTCTTAAACCGCGTGCCGGGCTGTTACCTACTTATTGGCGGTGCGCTCGAGGATGGGTCCAGTGGTATGCACCACAGTCCGGACTTTGCCATCGACGATCGGGCCTGTCGCGTGGTTGCGGGCGTGCTCGCCGTAAGTGCCGTCGATCTCGCCGAGAGCTAGTCGGCGAAGAGTCTCGCCGCGCCGCGCATTGGCGCTTCATTCCCGTGGATCACGATTCGATACGGCAGGTAATCAAACTCCGCCGCCACGATACGACGAGCGTTGCCCCCAGCGAAGTGCACCGTCGTCGCGGAGAACTCTTTGGCGAATCGGTCGACTACCTCTGCGACCGTCGCGTTCCAATGCTCTTCGTCGACGGCGCGCGCCCGTTCACCCACCGTCTGGTCGTAGGTCTTGCCGTCACGAAATAGCTCTGCGCCAACGTCACGAACCTTCTGAAGTTGTCCGTCGAGCGAGAGGGCCAAACCGAGTCCGGTGCCCAAGGTCAACACGAGTTCTATACCGTGACCCTCGATACAGCCCAGCGCCGCCATTGTGGCGTCGTTGACGACGCGCACTTCTCGACCCGACGCGGTGCTCAACGCGTCTTCGAGCGCGAATCCTCGCCACTGCGTGTCCAACCCTGGATCGACTTCGGTCGTCACGCCGCCGGGACGCGAAAGATTGCCGGGGCGTATGACGTGGCCGTCGCGAAACTCGCCAGGAAAGCCCACGCCCACACGACGAGCTCCACTTTTGGCGATACGTTCTTCGAGGAACTCCACGAGGCGCGGGGGAGAGCAGGGATAGGGCGTGGGGCGCCGACGCACCGCGCGCAGTAGCTCGCCCTGTTCATTGACGTGGGAGAACTTGATATTCGTCGCTCCAATATCAATCGCGAAAATCTGTTCTTGCAACAAGAGCGATTGATATGCCATTGGCAAATCGTAGTTAACGAAGTTGGGTCCCCCGTTGGGCGAGACGGTGAACGCGCCACCACGGGCGAAGCCGCACGCCAAAGACACGCCGTCCACCACTGACTACCAGCGCCGTACCCTTTGGGCGCAAGCGCAAGGAGGAGCTCGCTGACGCCTGAGGGTCGACCAGCTCTGGCAAGTACGTTCCCACCGTCGGATCCGCGAGGCCCGCGAGAACTACACGCGTGGTGTGATTGTTAACAATGGTGGCGGCACGACTTCCCCAGCGACCAACGAGTTGGGCAAAGTCTTGAATCACGGTGACGAGGGTGACGTCAAGACCGCTCACCGTCGCGGCGAGTTGATCGAGTTCGTCGAGTGACGCCACACTCGCCGCCTCATCAAGCACCATCAACACTCGGCGTTGCGTTCCACGCTCCACCTGGCGTTGCTGCTCTTCAAGCACCATGCGAAGGGCTCCTCGAAAGAGCGGTTCGTAGTGGCGCTGTTCTCCTCGAGAGCTGCAGAGATAGAGCGTGTTCGCTCCCGACACGACGTCGCGAACCTTAGCCAGGGGTTGAGGAAATCGCCAGGGCATCAACATCGTCTCGGCCGTCGTCACGACACCATCGAGGGTCTTGGCGTCATGAGCGAGAAAACTTCTCACCGCATTACCCGCGAGCGACGAGTCATCGCCGAGCCAAGCCTCAATGGTGTTGTGCTCGACGACCCTCGCCACGTCGAAGATGCTCTGACCGCGCTCTTTGGCTATCACCATCAAGCCAGCGACAAGCTTGGCGGCCAGCGCGTTCCAGAATTCCGAGTCACCTCGATCGGAGGATCCAAGAGTCAGATCTCGGGCCACACGCGTGGCGTGACGAAGCGTTGACACGCCCTCTAAGGGATCCCACGTCAATCCTCCGTCAAGTCCAGGCTCGAGAACCTGAACCTCGCCTAGCGCGCGACGCCACTCGATCGTCATGCGTACGACGTCGTCCTTCACGCTCGTGACGACGAGCGCGTCGCTCCAGCGCAACAACGCCGGTATGACGAGCGACGACGTCTTGCCCGCCTGCGTGGGGCCCACAATGAGGAGTGAGCTGCGCGGATCGAGCGTCACGATCGGTCCCATTGACACGCCCCGTACGAGCCGACGCCCTAATTGTGGTCGATCGTTCACTACGAGGTTCGCATCGCGGCGTCGGTGTCGATGAAGCGCAGATCGTTGTCGTCGGGGCGTACGCGCACGATCGAGCGGTGTGCGCCGTATCGCACTAGAGCAACACCTTTGGGTAACGCACGCAGGTAGCTCTCTTCGCGCGCGAGGAGCCCGAGTGCGAGCGCCATCTCGTGTGCTTCGTCGGGAGGTTGACGAAAGAGCCAGGCGGTTTCGCACTCTCGAAGTAGACCTCGCGCTCGCTCGCGCTGCGCGCTACCCGCATCACCCGCGGCCGCCACGTCACTCCAGCGATGCAGTACCAACACGTGCGAAAGTCCTCTGGCGCGCGCGAGCTTCCACGAACCCTGCAGCCAGCGAAGCGCGTGGGGGTCACTCAGCAAAGCCCACGCCTCGTCGAGCACGAGATAACCAAGTTCTCCTTGTTGTCCGACAACTTGCTGGGCGGCGGCGACCGCACTGAGTGCGGCCACGGATAAGGAGTTCGACGACCACTGTGCAGAGAGATCTAAGATGACGAGATTCCCAGAGAACGTCAGCGGATCATTCTCGCCGTCAAAGAGACCGGCCAGGTCACCGTAGATGAACCGGTACAGGATCAGCGCGAGTGAGCGAGGCGCGCTTGGCGTCGATGACTCGAGGTGTGACGCCAGCAGTTGGTACAGCGCCCACAGCAATCGTGTTGGTCTGGGTGTCGCTAATCGCTGGCACGTTTCATCAAGGGCGAAGTGTTGATCGCTACTGAGCGGTGACCCTTGGGCGCTGGAAAACAACGCCCGCAGCAATTGACGACCTTCGCGCTCGTCAGAAGAGAACGGACTGCACCATCCGTCGCGACCAAGTGCAACGGGCCGCGCGCCGTGCAGTGCGGCCAAATCGGCGTACTCGCCCTTTGGGTCAATCACCACAACTCGCCGTCCGCGACGAAGGGCACGCTCGAGCTGCATCTTGACAATGGTGCTCTTGCCCGCGCCAATGGAACCGGCGACGATGACATTTGGATTCGACACCAGTTGCGCGGCGTAAGCGTCAAAGACGTCGAGCACGAACGACGAGCCGTACTGCGTCGTGCCCAGGCTCGAGCCCGAAAGACCGGTGCCCGCGTCGTGAGCCGGGGCGCGCAGACTCAACAGGTCGGGCGACGTCGCCCAGTGCGTCCACGCACGCCTCACCAACCCACGCCGCCTGGGAGTTGCGCGCGGTACCACTGTGCCTGCAGTCCCCATCCACGTTCGAGGCGAACACCCGCGTCGTGGGCGTGACGCCATACCACATCACTGCGCCGTTGAAGGTCATCAAGCGTCGTGGCTCGAATTACTACAAACACGGCGATTCGTAGTAGTGAGCGTCCACTCGCCACCAGCGCCTCACGCTGGGCGAGCCGCTCGTAGTTTCGAAGCGACCGTGCCGTTCTGCGAAAACCAGCCGCGCGCGACGTCGCGTCGTCGCTGCCAACTCGATGCACGGCTCTTTGTGCCACCCGATGCGCTTTGGCGCTACCCACGACGTCAACGTGAAGCGCGACGTCGAGCGGCTCCGCGGATCGCAGCACTTGTTCTAAGAGTCCTCGAGTTGACGGCACGGAACTGAAGTCGCGTACTCGATACACGCGGGTGAGTTGCTCTCTCGAACGCAGATAGCTAAAGCGCTCTAGGAGACGTACCGACTCACTATCGTCACCAAGTCCAATGACGCGACGCGCAAGTTCGTTGTTACGAACCCATCCATCGGGCGCGGGCACGTCCACTGGCAAACTCAGCAGCGTGGTCGCAACGTCGCCGTCGCGGATCACGTGTTCGCAGAAGTGCTGGCCGGATTTCGAAGCACTTGCGGCGTCGGCCAGTGCCGCAAGCGCCTCGGCGTTCGTGACGTCACGACCTGACAGATCGAGACGACCTCGATGTAAGAGTTCGTAGCCCCGAAAAGCGACATCGTCGCTCGCCCACAGCTGCACGTCGCCGCCAAACTCGAGGGCGCTAACTATGAACCATCTTGAGCGCGCGCAGTAACGAACGAAAACGACGGCAACTTCGCCCATTGTCAAAGAGTCGAATGCTGGCGCCGCCGCGATCAACAGCGCGACGCCGGCCGCGATCTCGAGAAGGGGTGCACGCGCACTCATTACCCAACTACCGACGAGACCAATACCTACGATGACGAGCGCCGCTTGGTGGCGACGAATGCCAATCCAGCGAGCGTTCGCGTCGGCCTCGCCGAGTCCCACGTGATCACTCATCAAAGTGCCACCCGACGACTGGTCCCCCTTCATCACTGCGGTACGCCACGTGACCGCCGCGCAATCGAGGCGTACCAAGCGGCGGTGGCGGCGCTTCCGCGTCAGAGGGCGGCATCGACGTCTCGCCGTCTCCGGGCCAGGTCTCAAGACCCAGATCCTCGTGGCGCACAGGCGGCGAGGGCATGGGTACCTCCGGCGCTAACGACCTGACGACATTGGCCGCAGGCGAGGACGACACGTGGGCCGCCGCGCGCGTCGCGCGCGCCCTCAAACCTTCAAGATTGTGAAGTGCGGACTGTTCAACGAAGGGGATCACCCTAAGGATCACGAAGGGTGCGCCCGTCGCCAACATCAATGTCACGGCACCGGTGATGACGCCGGTAGCGGAGGATCCCAGCAGTTCATTGAATCCGAGTACCAACGTGACCACGATGATGAATTTGCTCACCGTGACGGCCACGAACGTCTCGACGAGTCGCCAACTAAGACGCCGCATCGAAGGAAACGTCGACAGTGACACCACAATCGGCGCCAAAACTAGCAACAACGTGAGCACCACGGTGCGAACAATCAGCTCGCACCACAAAAGCCACGTGCCAATCACGACGGCAACGGCTAACAAGAAGAGCCCAAAACCAGGCGTCGACGGCGCCAGATTGAGAAGGTCGTGCGCGAGGGTCGCTTCGTGTTGCGACACCGAGATCGCAGAACTCGACGACATCTGATCAACTGCTCGCAGCGTGAGCAGCGCCATGGGTCGCGCCAACGCGATGCCCGCGACGCAGGCGGGGGCCACGCCGAGATAGACACGCCACAGCGACGACGCGTCGCCGTGTCGAAGTGCTTGAAGCGTCGAGACCAGCAGCCCGATCATCATAAGCACCGGCGCCAACACCAAGAGAGAGGTGAATTCGCTATTCGCTCCGGCGAGCACCGTCGAAGGCTCGCTCGCCGAGTTGAGTACGTGACCCGCGGCGTCCAATAACCATTGGACACTGCTCACGATCCAACTCGTAAGAGCATTGAAGACGTCGTTGAGGGTGGACTTCGCGAGCGACGTCGCGCACGTGGTTGGTGAGAAAACGCACAACAGGCCACCCATCAGTGAACACTGAGTCCCGTATTGAAGAAGAAATTAATGAGATGTGGCGCGGCCCCAATGAGGACGGCGGCAACGAGTGACGCCAATACCGCACGACGACCTTGTGCGGATTGATGCATATTTTGCGTATGGCTTCCAACAGCCCACAACGCGGCGCCCAACAACAGCGCCACCAACGACCCGATGAGCGCCCACGAGGCGATCCCGTTCGCTAGTTGCTGCAACGCGGCGCCGCCCGGGAGAGCGGTTGTCGAGGGATTCAAGGTGACTCCGGCGTACAACATCGTGATCTCACTTTCGTAGAGGGAGTGCCCAACGGTCGCCGTCGCCACCGACGTGACCTCGTCTGCGAGACTGGAGACGTGCTCGTTGCCGCAACCAAAAATGTGATTTCGTTATGGCCGCCGGCCGCCATCTACGGCGCTGCTGCTGGCGTACTGATCGTGGGCGTCGTTCTGGGCATCTTGTTCTTTCGACAACGCGGTCACCGCGCCATTGCCCAACGTCTGAACGCTCTCGCCTCACGATTGGCCGCTGAACCGCGCAACGACAACGGCAAAGTCGAGAATGCATTGAGTTACCTCGAAGAGGTCACCGGCGCAGCCCACAGCGCGGTAAGTGAGTCCAGCGCGGAGTCGATTCGTCTTCGCCGATCGCTGGACACCCTTCCCCTTGGTCTCGTGCTGTGCGACGAGGCCGGTGGCGTCATTTTTCGTAACACCCAAGCCGAGAATCTCATGGCCAGCCGTTACGGCGACGCCATCGCCGCCCAGGCGGTCACCGACGTCCTCGCCGAAGGCTGGTCGAGTGGCGTGGCTGAGCGCACCATCGACATCTACGGTCCACCTCGTCGCACGCTCACTATTCGCGCGACCGTCATTGACGACGGTCGCCGGTCGCTCGGCGTGCTGGCGGTCATTGAAGACGTCTCGGAGCGTCGTCGATTGGAAGACATCCGGCGCGATTTCATCGCGAACGTCAGCCACGAACTCAAGACCCCAATGGGCGCGCTCGGTCTACTCGCGGAGACCTTGCAGTTTGAACGGGACCCTTCGGTGGCCCAACGACTGGCCGAACGAATCAACAATGAGGCCTTTCGCGTCAATCGGATCATTGAGGACCTACTCGATCTCTCTCGCATCGAAGGACAGGGCTCGCCCTCGCGCGAACCAATCGCCGTGTCACTCATCGTGGCCGACTCCATAGAGCGAATCCGAACGTCCGCGGAGCAGCACGACGTCAAGATTGACTTTGACGAGCCCGAAGCCAACCTGGTGGTCTTTGGCGATCGACGCCAGCTCACGTCAGCGTTGCACGCCCTCTTAGAGAACGCCGTGGTGTACTCGCCTCGCGGGGGCGGCGTCGAAATCACTATCGAACGCGTCGAGGCGACGACCAACGCGGACGGCGAGAGTGTTGGTCCTTGCGTGCACGTGGCCATCCGCGACCAGGGAGTCGGCATCCCGGCGAAGGACCTCGAGCGAATCTTCGAACGCTTCTATCGCGTGGATCCCGGTCGGGCACGCGAGACCGGTGGCACGGGACTTGGGCTCAGTATCGTTCGCCACGTGGCACAAAATCACGGCGGTACGGTCCTTGTCGACTCCCGTGAGGGTGATGGTTCGACCTTCACGCTTGAACTACCGATGAATCAACAGTGAAGAAAAAACAAGTAAGTGAAGAGCGAGTGCGCGTCCTCGTTGTGGAGGACGAAGAGTCGTTCATCGACGCCCTTTCAATTGGTCTCGCTCGCGAAGGCTTCGACCCCGCGATCGCGCGCGATGGCCTTCAGGCCATGGATCTCTTCTCAAAGTCGCAATTCGACATTGTGTTGCTTGATCTGATGTTGCCCAAAATGTCCGGTCTCGACGTCTGTCGTTCAATCCGTGCGACGAGCGACGTGCCCATCATCATCGTGAGCGCCAAGGGCGAAGAGGTCGATATGGTCTTGATGCTCGAAATCGGAGCGGACGACTACGTCACCAAGCCCTATCGACTTCGAGAGCTCGTGGCACGCATTCGCGCCGTCCTGCGTCGACGCCAAGGCCACGACCACGACCAGATCGAGGCCGACGAAGAGATCACGCTCGGCAATATTCGAATGGATATTGACGCGCGACGCTGTTTCGTCAACGACGACGAGATCAAGCTCCGCAAGAAGGAGTTCGCGCTTCTTCGACTCTTGCTGGAGAATCCCGGCCGCGTACTTACGCGAGAAGTTCTCATTGATCGAGTGTGGGGCAGCGACTACGTCGGCGACACCAAAACCCTTGACGTGCACATCAAACGCCTTCGTACGCTCATTGAAGACGAGCCGAAGAATCCCACGCACATCACGACCGTGCGCGGTGTTGGCTATCGCTACGAGGTTACGAAGCCCTAGCTCGTATCGTTGTCTCGCCGCCGAGGTACGGCGCGAGAACATCGGGCAGCACCACTGACCCGTCAGCCTGACGGTACGTCTCGACGAGCGCGGCCCACATGCGCGCCCAGGCCAACGCGGATCCATTCACCGTGTGCACCAGTGCTGTGGTGCCCTCACTGGTTCGATAGCGAACGTTGGCTCGCCGGGCTTGAAAGTCACGGAACCAACTGACGGACGAGACCTCGAGCCATCGATCAACGCCGGGGCTGAAGACTTCGAGATCGATCGTGTACGCCGACGCGGTACCCAGGTCACCAGTACAGAGAATTACGAGTCGATAGGTCAGGCCGAGCGCTTGCAACAACTCTTCGGCTCGTCGCAAGATGTCGGCGTGAGCCTCGTCGGCCTGCGCGGGCGTGCAATAGGCGAAGAGTTCGACTTTGTCGAACTCGTGCACACGAAGTAGACCTCGGGTGTCTCGTCCGGCCGCGCCCGCTTCTCGCCGAAAGCACGCCGTTTGCGCGGTGAGACGAATCGGTAACGCCGCTTCGTCGAGTATTTCGCCGCGGTGAAGCGAGGTCAACGGAACTTCACTCGTAGGAATCGCCCAGAGGTCGTCGCGCTCGATCGCGTACATCTCGTCGGCGGATTTCGGCAAATGGCCAGTCGCCATCATCGTCTCGGTAAGGGCAAAACTGGGTGGGCGAATCTCTTCGTAGTCACCCGCGTGGCGATCGAGGGCAAAGTACCCCAGCGCTCGCAACAGTCTGGACCCAGCGCCACGAAAGAGCGGAAACATCGATCCGGCGATCTTCGCGCCAGACTCCATGTCCAAGATCCCAAGTTCGCTACCAATCTCCCAGTGCGGCACGCGTTGGTATTCGGCGAAAGAAGGAAAGGGGGCGCCCTTATCCATGTCGACCCACCACCGGCGTAATTCGACGTTGTCGTTCTCGTCAACGCCGTCGGGCACTTTGTCGTCGGGAATGTTGGGGATCATGAGCAACATCTCGCGCAGCGTTGTCGCCACCTGCTCGGTCTCCTCACTGGCAACACGCTCTTCGTCACCAATCGCCCGACTTCTCTCGCGCAGCGTGTCGGCCCTGGTCACGTCCGCGTCACGACGGGCCCCCGCGACCTGACGAGAGAGCTCCTTGACTTCAGCGCGTAACGCTTCGACCCCTTGGAGCAACCGCCGGTGTTCGACGTCCAAGCTCAAGATCTCGTTCATCGTGTCCGACGTGACACCACGACGAAGCAAAGCTGCCTTAATGGTGTCGGGTTCACGTCGTAGCTGAGCGAGATCAATCATGCGTCAAGCCTACCTAGGCACACTCGGAGGGTTCGTGGAAACGTCTAGGTTCATAACGCATGAGTTACGCCGTTGACGTCAACCATCTCGAGGTCTCCTTCGGGGATGTTCGCGCGGTCGATGGCGTCACGTTGAACGTCAACTATGGCGAAGTGGTAGCGCTGCTCGGTCCCAACGGCGCCGGCAAGACCACGGTCGTCGAGACCCTGCTCGGTTTTCGCGCGCCGAACGCCGGCACGGTTCGACTCCACGGTCTCGATCCATTACGTGATCATCACGAAGTCGTTGTTCGTACCGGCGCACTGCTGCAGCGAGGCGGCGTGTGGGCACCAATGACGCCGCGCGACGTCCTTCGCCTGACCGCGTCGTACTACGACGCGCCGCGCGACCCAAAGGAACTACTACAACTTCTTGACCTCGAACGCTGTGCCACTACACCGTGGCGACGCCTGAGTGGTGGCGAACAGCAGCGAACGCTTCTGGCCCTCGCGCTCTTGGGGCGACCGCGTGCGCTCGTGCTCGACGAACCCACGACGGCCGTCGATCCCGAAGGTCGCGCCGTCATTCGCAACCTCATCGGGGCCGAACGCGAACGCGGTTGCGCTCTGTTCATCACCACTCATGAACTCATCGAAGCCGAACGTCTCGCGGACCGACTCGTCATCATGCACCAAGGTCGCGTACTCGTCCAAGGAACACTTGATGAACTCGCGGGTTCCCCGGAGATGATCGTTGAGGCGTCCGGACCAACTGACCTCGAAGCGCTGTCCGCGCTGTTGCACTGCCCGGTGATGCCCTTAACTGGCCACCATTTTCGCTGTGCGGTCCCGTCCTCACCCGAACGAATTGCAATTCTGACGAACTATCTCGCCCGTGTTGGACTCTCGATGGTCTCGCTACGCACGCGCGCGTCACTCGAAGAGCGTTACTTAGAGCTCATCTCCGACGAGCGAAACGACGCACGATCATGAGAGCCTGGTGGGCGCAGACCCGCGCCGAGGTCGCCATGACGATTCGCCGCGGCGAGTCGCTCTTGCTCACGATCGGCATCCCGGTAGGTCTTCTCCTATTTTTCTCTCTTACCCACGTCACGTCGTTACCAGCCACGCATCGAGTTGACTTCATCGCGCCGGGCATCTTGGCTCTGTGCGTACTCTCGACGTCACTCGTGGCGCTGTCGATCGCGACGGGTTTCGAGCGCTCGTCGGGAGTCCTTCGTCGACTTCACGTCACCCCGCTTGGACAACGTCGACTCATCGGCGCCAAGATCACCGGCGTTCTCGTCACCGAAGCCATTCAAGTAGTGGTCCTCTCACTCGTCGCCCTGACCTTGACGTGGCGTCCCGACGGCGGACTCGTTGGCGCGCTCGACGTCGTGCTTGCGCTACTACTGGGCTCAGCGGGTTGTGCGGGCATTGGTCTCGCCCTCGCGGGGCGCCTACGAGCGGAAGTCAACCTCGGCGCTACGAATGGCCTCTACCTCGTCTTGTTGTTGCTCTCGGGCATCGTCGTGCCCCTTACGTCACTGCCGTCAGCACTACAAAAGATCGTCATTGCTGTCCCTTCCGGCGCGATGGCCGAAGCGTTACACCGAGTGCTCGGTCACGGTAGAGCGCCCACGGTCGCGGACTGGGTTTCGCTCGGCGTCTGGGCCGTACTGGCCCCACTGCTCGCCGCTCGAACGTTCCGTTTCGATTAAGACGACTGCAGACTCTTTAGCCCGAGCGTGAGTTGTTTGACGGGAATCGCGCCAAAGTAGACCTTGGTGACGACGCCCTTCGCGTTGACGAACACCGTCTCAGGTATCCCGAGAAACGAAAACACCCCACTAGTGACGCTGCTGTTGGCGTCAAAGGCCACGGGGAACCTAACGCCGTCTTTCTTGACGAACGACTGCGCGGATCCAAGTTTGTCGTTGGCGTCGATACCGAGAACTACGACGGGACTGGCGCCATGAGCTCGAAGGTACGCAGCGACCTTGGGCATCTCGCTTTGACAAGGCCCGCACCAACTCGCGAAGAAGATCAACGCACTGGCGTGACCTGTGGACCAGGGTGACTTTTGGGTACCCCCGTTTAGACCACTGAGAGAGAAACTCTTGACGTGTTGACCAATGAGCGCTGAGTTTGAGAATTGGTTGTTCGCAACCGTGCCCCCCGTCAGCAACGACACCACGACGATGAGCGCAATAGCGATCGCAGTGCCGATGCCGATCGACACGAACATCATCGGCGACGGACGTCCCCGCGGGGACTTAGTGGTTTCGGACAAGAACGTCGACCGCCATCAAGATGAAGAGTGCCGAAAGATACGTGATGGAGAAGTGGAACAGTCGCATCGCCTCGGCGACGTCGGCCTTATCGACCAACGCGTGTCGATAGAGCCGATATGCGTAGAAAGTGAACATTGCGCCGAGCACGGTGGCCGACACCGCGTACACCCACCCGAGGTGCGCGCTCGATCCGATCAACAACGTCAGCGCCCACATGAGCACGGAGTAGATGAGAATCTGGAGTGTGGTGCGACGAAGCGACACCACCACTGGCATCATGGGCACGTGGGCGGCCTCGTAGTCATCACGGTATCGAACGGCGAGCGCCCAGAAGTGCGGCGGCGTCCAGATAAAGACGACGAGGAACAACAGCCACGGCGTCCATCCCAATGAATTCGTCACGGCCGACCAGCCAATCAGCACCGGCACCGCGCCCGCGGCGCCACCTATCACGATGTTCTGTTTGCTACGTCGCTTCAAGATGATCGTATAGACGATGACGTAGAACGCCGTCGCGGCCATGGCGAGCCAGGCCGAGAGCATGTTGACCCAAATAGCGAGGACCGCAAAAGACACGATTTCGAGAACAAAAGCGAAAAGCGCGGCGGAGCGTGGGGACATCACGCCCGTCACTAGGGGCCGACGCTTGGTTCGTTCCATGATGGCGTCAATGTCGCGGTCGATCACCATGTTGAACGCGTTCGCGCCTCCCGCGGCGAGCGTGCCACCGGTCAGCGTCGCGACGATGAGCCATAGGCCGGGAATCCCGTTGGCCGCCACCACCATCGTCGGCACGGTCGTCACCAGCAACAGTTCGATGATGCGCGGCTTGGTGAGGGCGACGTAACCCTTCAAGACGTCGGTCGTCGAGAACGACGCGGTGGTGGAAACAGTCACGGGGGACATTCTAGGAGTCTCCCAATTCCCTAGTCTGAGAAGATGCCAACTCTGACGCGACGCCCCGTGACCGGTCCCGTCTTTCGCTGGTTTGCCTTCGCCTCGTTCCTTTCCATGATCGTCATCGTCCTTACTGGGGCCGCCGTTCGATTGACCGGATCGGGGCTCGGCTGTCCGGACTGGCCCACCTGTTTTAAGAATCGCGTCACGGGCTCGTGGAGCATCCACCCCCTCATCGAGTACGGCAACCGATTGGTGACCGTCACCTTGGTGGTGGTCGTAGGCGTCACCTTCGTCGCGGCGCTACTACGCGAGCAGCGGCGGCGCGACCTCATTTGGTTGTCCGGCGCGTTGATCGCGGGCGTCGTGGCTGACGCAGTGCTCGGCGCGTTCGTCGTGTATTCAAAACTCAACCCGTACCTCGTGTCACTACACATGCTGTTAAGTCTCACGATGGTCGTCATTGGCGCGGTCCTCTATCACCACTCGAAGTACGTCTACGGACCTGGCGCGCGCAGCGACGTTCGCGATCCGTACTTTCGCGCCCTCGCTCGAGCGCTGTGGATCCCCTTCTTCATCCTCGTGCTTACTGGTACCGCGACCAGTGGGTCGGGCCCTCACGCCGGTTCGTCCCAGGGTCAACTCGTCGCGAGGCGCTTACCTTTCGCGCTCTCGTCAGCGGCGTGGGTTCACTCGCTCGCCGCCGTGCTCTTCATCGGTCTCGTGACCGGACTCCTGCTCGCCATTTGGAAGAGCACGGCGCCCACACCACTGAAGTTCGGCGTACGTCGATTAGTTCTCATCTCACTCGTCCAAGGCGCCATCGGCGCGACGCAGTATCTCACGCATTTACCCGTCTGGCTCGTTGAATTACACGTCGCGGGCGCGATATCACTCACAATTGGTGTCACGCAATTCAATCTTCGACAAAGTGCGCACGACCGCGAACCCGGTACCGCAAGGACGCCGACGTAACTTCACCACAATTTGGGACCTTTGTCCCTGGTATGGTCAGCCTCAGCACTGCGAAACTCTCATAATCGTCACTAGAGGGGGGATTTTTATGGCGCTTTTCAATTTGTCGGCCGCATTGTTACCCCTCAACACCCTCGGTCGCTACCTGCATTGGCACTTCATTGAATTAAGTGTCGCCAACTTCATAGTCATCGTGTTGATGATCGTCACCTTCGTCGCCGCGCTTTTGTTGCCGTTTCCCGGCCGACGTGGTCGCAAGGAGAGTCCGTGAGCACCACCGAAATAGATCGCCAATGGACGACGCGACTGCGCAAACGAGTAGCGGGAAAACTCCCGCCCGAGAAGCTCTTGCCCGACACCCAGCCGACCTACGTGTCCTCGTGGATCTACGTCTTTGGTGTCACGACAATGGCCGCCTTGATTGTCGTCATCGCGACAGGCTGTGTTCTCGCCATTCGCGGACCGCAATGGTGGCACACCTCGTCGGTGGGACTCTTCGTGAACTCGACGCACCTTTGGAGCGTCGAGATATTTTTCTTCGCCATGGTGGTGCACCTCTGGGGTAAGTACTTCATGGCGGCGTGGCGTGGTGGTCGCGCCATGACCTGGATGACCGGCGTCGTGACGTTCCTTACGTCGATCGCGGCCGCCTTCACCGGCTACGCCAGCCAGTCGAACTTCGACTCGCAGTGGATCACGACCCAGGCCAAGGACGGGATCAACGCGACGGGCGCGGGCGCCTACTTCAATGTCTTGAACTTGGGTCAGATGTTGATGTGGCACATCGTGCTCTTGCCACTCGTCGCCGTCCTCTTGACGATGATCCACGTGTTGCTCGTTCGCGTAAAGGGCGTCGTGCCACCCTTTGAAGTAGGCGCCGAGGTCCGTCGATGACCAAAAAGGCGTTTCGCCCCGACGTCGACGCCCCGACGTGGCGAGGTGGTCATAGCCCCTACGACATCATCAAAGAAGGCTCCATCGCCCTCCTGGTCGTCGCCGTCTTAACCGTGGTGTTCTCCGTCGTCTTTGGCTCGCCGGACGAGCACGCCATCACCATCAAGACCTGGTCGAACGCCGCCCCTGTGGACTTCGCGACGACGGCCTTGAACGAACTGAACGGTACGTCAACGACCGCACAGTACGGCGCGCCCTATAACAAGGCTTCCACCGGCCAGCAACTCGGTCCCCTCACGCTCGCCAAGTGGGTCGGTGTTCGCATTGGCGTCAATACCGTCAACGACTTCGTCATTGACCCGTTGAAATCACAGCCGAGTCAACCGATTTTGATGGCTGACCTCGCGCAGTGGAAGAGCGCCACGGGGTCAACGCGATCGGGTTGGGTGACAAATTACACCACGGCCGCCGCACAGATGAAGTTCGTCAACAACCAGATCGTCGTCAACACCACCAACGCTGGACCCGTGCCAGTGATGATTGAAGACCTCACGCAAATGGCCCGCAGCGGCGCGTTGGATCAAGCACTCATCACCCAGGCCGGTTTCTACACGACCAACTACACGTTGCCACTGCTGTTCTTGTCCGACGGCACCTACTTGGCGAACCTGGCGGAGCACCAACACCTCGCTGGATACCAATATGGCATGATGAACGAAACGGGCAACTACCCCGGCCAAGCGTGGTTGTGGCTGTACAGCTTCTGGTACCAAATCCCACCCTTTAACACCAGCCCCAACGCTGACGTTCTCGTCTGGGGACTCATGATGCTGGCCTCGCTCGGACTCTTGCTAGCCCCGTTCATTCCGGGGATTCGCTCGATTCCCCGTAAGAGTCGGGTCTATCGACTGGTCTGGCGCGAGTACTACCGGGACCAGAAAAAGACCTAGTCGTTGCCGCGACGTTCTTAACCTTGACCCTCGAAAAGTGCGACAGTCCGAGCTCGCAAAGGTGAGATCGCGTTGGCCCTGGCAATGTTCGCTTCGCAGCGGTTGCTGTAGTGAAAACGCCTTACCAACGAAGAAGTGAGCGGGGCGCTGTTTGCATCAGAAACGCCACCCTCGTTAGAAGAACGAGTAGCGCACCACACTGTCGAAACTTGTCGCAAAAAAGGAGCCTTCGACTTGTCACACCCCAGATCCGGTCCAGGTCAATGCACGCGGCGTTTTAGGCATTCCTGATATCTCAACTACCTCGCCGACATCGTCACGAAATCGCGATTGTAAGCAGTTTCAAAAAAACGTCCAGGGGGTTGAACCATCGTCGCAAGTAAATCTCTTCCGTTGGCCGGCGACGCAAACCCGTTCGCGCGTGGGGGCGAAAACGTTGCGAAGACTGGCCAGTTCGGATTCATGTCAAGCGTCATAGCTCGAATCGCGCCAGCACGGACCAGCATCACGGCAAGGTCAACAATGTTCATTTGCCCATCCACGTACACCAAAGCACCGTTCGCGGTGACGCCGAGCCCGGAGCGCCACGTGTTTACAACCCCGCCGAGCGAACTACCCCAGGTCGAGATGTCCGCGGGATTGAGTCGGGGTACCGGCCGGCCATTGTCAACAAGCATGGTCAAGTTCTGGCGAACCGCGACCACGTTTGATGTCATACCGACGTTGCGCCCCCACTTACCAACGGTCGCGGATCCGTCGCGATAGATGACGAGCGACGCGTCGCCCACGCGCAGAGGTGCCACCAAATGGCCCTCACTAAAGTATCCGCCATTCGAGTTCTTTATCAAAAAGCCACCGTTGAACGCCGCGACCAATGTCCTCGATGCACTCGGTGATATTGGCGCCGTGTATTTCCAGAACAGACCACCCGGACTGAGGCTCCCGGAGTAAAGCCTGACTCGAAGAAGTTTGGTGTCCATCCAAGCAATCCCGGCCTCAACATTTCCAGTGCCCGGCAGACGCACCGACGTGGTGTAGACCGCGGATTGGCCCCCCACGAGTCGGCCCGCTGGATGCCACACGCCTTCTCCCGCCACTGCAGTGCCCACCAAGGGCCGTACGGCCTTTGGCGTTGGCAGCGACGCGACTACTACGTGGCTTTGTGCGACCGACATCGACTTAGCATCAAGGGAGTTCTGGACCGCTGATCGGACAGCGCCCGCCGAGTTAACGGTGAGCGCTGAACAGAAAATCAACCCCGTGGCCGCCATGAACGCAATCGCTCGACGCTTCATGGTCGAACTTCAAGACTGACGTACTTTGAATAATAGAGGCCCGGAAACCCGCTCGGGTTGCTGACATTCTCTTCTTGAAAATATGGATCATCGGACAACGAGATACCGTCTTTCACACTTACGAAAGTGTCGACGAGTCAGCCCGCACTAAGTCGAACAACACGCGTCACAATCTATTGCTTTCCGTGAAGAAATTTGATTGGAGCGTATTAAGAACGAAGTAAAAATTAGAACGACTTCGAACTCTTCGAGGGAGGCAACAAATACTCAGGGAAGAGTGGTAGTAAGACTTTCCAGCCGCTCGAGCGACTTCGTCATGTCCTGGCGGAACCGCGAGGCGTACACGTAACGGAGAAAGAACCGGAGCCCCTCGCGTGAGATATCCCAGGTCTCGCGCACCAGCGTCCCTTCGTCAACAGGCTCGAGTTCGTAGCGCCAAATACGGCCAAAGAACCGGGCACCACGTCCATTAGCCGGCTTCGGGGACCAAGCGATTCGCCTCCCTTCGTCGAACTCCGTGACGGTGTTGATCATGCCGTAGGGCAAACCTCGTCGCATGTTCATAGCGAAGGTGGCCCCCAGCGAGAGCCGGTCCGGCGCGTCGGGCCGAGCCTGCCTCACCGTACCTGAACCGTCGATCTCGGAATGTCGACGAGGGTTGGCGAGCACGTCGAAGATTGCCGAGGCTGGTGCTCGCATCACTCGCTGAACGGAGACGATGTCGCGATGATTGGCCATGACTCTAAAGTATCCCAGGCCAACGAGAGGAACGTCGCGTTCTCCGACGTGTTCGAGACGGTCGAACCCGAAAAGTTCAACCTGGGTGAAAGGTGGAATGCTGACGTGGCTCAGGTCCAAACAAGCAATCTGTTCCTTCCACGCATTTGCAGAACCGATACCGCGTTGGTGGGGCATGATTCGCGCGACGCGACGTGCTCCTCGTGCGCTCTTCTTCGACGACGGGTCAATCGGACTCTGGCGACAGTGTTCGTCTCATCCGCGACAAAAGGAACTGGCTTCACGTGCGAACTGTTGTTGCGCCAAGATCACTTTGAGCATCAGTAAGCCAACAATCGGGCGAGACTGATCTTTTTAGATCAGACAACGAAATATTCTGGATCGACGCCGAGCTGTAATCAGCGAACCCCACGTCAAGATAATCACTACACTAAAGTAGTGAATCTGGCCCTCTCGAAGCGGGGTGACTACGTCGTGCGTTCGGCCATCTGCCTCGCGAGATGCTTCGAATCGGGCGTACCGAAAAAGTTACGTCAGGTCTCTTCAGAGATGGGGGTACCGCGCACCTACGTCTCCCAGATCCTCGGGGATCTCGTGCGAGCTGGACTCGCGCAATCCTTCTTTGGTACCCAAGGTGGCTACAGCCTCGCCCGACCACCCAGCGAAGTGAGCCTGTTAGAAGTCGTCGAAGCCGCTGAGGGACCACTCGCGCCCGTGACGTGCGTGCTCGGGGACGCCCCGTGTCGTTGGGAGTCGGTCTGCCCATTGCACGAGACTTGGGGCACAGCGGCTACGGCGCTACGAACAGTGCTCGCCGCGACGAGCCTTGCTGACCTAGTCGAGCGGGACCGAGCGATCGAAGCGGGGACGTATTCCGTGTCCGGCGAGGGCCACCGTCACCACCCACCCACCGTGGCCGTGACTGACTCGGTGCAGATTGAACTCGTAGCGTCAACTGTCGCCGAAAGAATTCGAGCAGGAAATTCGTGGCTCGTTCCGCACTTGGAGGCGGCCCACGCCGAGAGCGAGGCGACCCTCATCCGGATTGGGCCGGGTGGACCGGCCTGGTTGGGCAAGGTCGTCGCAGTTCACCTCGGGACGCCCGAAGGATCCAACGAAGATCTGGTTATCCCTGTGACGTGGGAAGCTACCGGTCCCTCGGGGCTCTTTCCACGCTTCGAAGGCGAGTTGCGCGTGTCGGCCCTTGATCCCGACCGGTCCGAGTTGAACCTCACGGGTCACTATCGCCCACCTCTGGGCCGCACTGGCCAGGCACTCGACGGCGCGTTGCTCGCGCGCGTCGCGCACGCCACTGTCCGTTCGCTACTTCGTCGACTGGCCCGTGTCCTCGAAGAAGAGTCAGCTCAACGACCCACTGGACGGGTCGCTGACGCGCCGCCGAGCGTCCCGCGACGATCGGCAACCAAACCGCTGAAGTTATCGAGCGAGGATCCTCCGGCACCACTGTCGTGATCCCTTCTCCCGTCCGCTATCGCTCGTGTACACGACGCGCCACAAGCCCTTAGCTGACGACAGACGGCCGACCCCGTACTTCTGACAGCTCAGGCAATTCGCTGGTGTGCGCCCGAAGACTCCCGACTCGCACCCACCATCACTAGTGCAGGCTTCGCCGCTGAATCGTCGTGGTGAGCACTCAGTGATTCGAGACGCACGACGGGGAATGGACGGTTCGTATGCGCGAGGTAGAGCCGGACGTGTGGAAAAGTGAGGCGCACCACCTCGAAGATTCTTTCGCGCTCCTCGCCGTCGAGGACCACCGGGACGACCTCCTCGCGACGTCCCTTCCGCTCGATCTCGATCGCTTCGCCACGGCACAGATTCCCGTACCAGGCTGGGGCTCGATCAGAACCGCCATTAGCGGCACAGATGAAGGGAACCTCGTCAATCTCCACGTAGGCGACGAGCACCTCTCGCACCTGACCGCTGTAGCGCCCGCGGGTTCGAAGCAACAAGACGTCGCTTACTCCAAGTGCCTTGACGCCGAGGCTGACGCCGAAGTGTCGAAAGGCAATCACGTCAATACGGGTCCACCAACGTGCCGTCATCTGGTCGAACTTGGAACGCCGTGGCCCCCGAGGCGCGAGTGGTCGAAACAGTCGCATGTACGCACGCGCCAGATTGCGCCGGTAACTAGGAATCTCTTCCATCTGAACCACCCCCCTCTACTTCACCTACTGCGGTACTACTAGACCGACACTTTGAGGGCCCCTTTGGTCGTGGCCAAACGAGCAAGCCCCTCACCGAATGCTCTCGGCCCGAAGACCCCCGCCTTGGCGTCGAGTTCCTCGGGTCCGAACGCAGCTTGTGCGACAACGACGGCGCCCTTCTCTTCGAGGGCGCGACGCATTGCACGAAGGGTGCCCTTGGGCGATACCCCAAACGTGCAGAAGACAGCGACAGTTTTGCCCCCGAGCCGAGGCAGTGCGTCCAACCAAGCATTCATTGCTTTTGCCGGACCGACACCAGCAACCACGAATCCTTCGACCCAGCTCCCCACCACCACCATGTCGGTCATCGCTAGTTCGGCGGGACCAACCTTGACGATCGGGAGCACTCGAGTCACCAGACCTTGCGCCGAGTAACCGTCCGCGATTGCTCGGGCCGCGCGCGCGGTTTTGCCGCCAATACTCTCGTAGCAGACGAGTACTCGCCCCGGGCCGTTCGACTGAACACGATCCACGCGGCTGGGACCTTGCGGTCGAGCATCGAGCACCGAGGCGGCGGCACGGCGACCCTGCGCCATTGCCTCGACAACCGTGGCCGGTCCGGTTAACGCGTCCCCAACAACCCAAAGTCGTTCGCTCACCGCCAGGGCGGCGCCCCACAGTCCGACCTCGCGCCCGAGCGCCAATTTTCCGACAGCGTTGTGGTTTGCGAAAGCGGAAGCGCGGTTAGCCAGGATGCCACTCGCCGTCCAGCGCCGATCGGGCACTCCTGACGCTTCCTTTCGAAGTGGGGTGCCCGGGAGCACGTCGACGAACGCTGGATTGGCACGATAGCCCATGGCCATGACAACGAGGTCGACTTGGAGTTCCTCGGAGTTCTTAGCGAGGACCTTGGGGCGGCGATCAGCACGGTTCTGGGTAGTGCAGGCGAGTTCGGCGCGAGCGACTCGTCCCTCGCCGCGTAGCGCGGTGAGCGTACGCGAGAAACGAACGTCGACACCTTCGTGACGGGCCTCTTCAAGCTCGTCGGGTCGCGCGAGGGCGAACCGCTCATCGAGCCAGTCGATGCACGTTGCTCGCATGCCCAAGCGCCGGGCGGTGCGGGCCACGTCCATGGCCGTGTTGCCCGCGCCGAGGACCAGGACGTTGGGAGTTGGACCCCCCAGGGCGAAAGACTCGAGCCCGTGAGTAGCCCAAAACTCTTCCGGATCGCCTCCGCGCTCAAGCGCCGTTTTAGCTTCTTGCAAGAAGGAAGTGGCTTCGATGACGCCGTCTAGATCTGCACCGGGCACCGGGAGACGCAACGGTACGCCGGCGCCAATCGCTACTATGACCGCGTCGTGCGTGACGAGAAGTTCACCGAGGTCCTCAGGGAGAACTTCGGTCCCGCAGCGCAGATCCAGTCCCGCTCGGCTCAGCTGATCCCAAGGCCGCTGGGCAAGCGCCTCGCTTAAAGTGAAGTCCGGGATTCCCCAGGCGCACAGCCCGCCGGGCGTGGCGTCCTTCTCGTAAACAGTGACCGACACACCGGCCTCGAAGAGATCCCACGCCGCCGCCGCGCCGGCGGGTCCCGAACCGATGATCCCTACCGACATCTCGTTGGCTATCGAGGAGTTCGTGGGTGGCGCGACGTCCATGTTGTCAGCGATAAACCGTTCCAAGCGACCGATGGCGACGGGGACGCCGCCCGCAAGGGACCAACTGCACGCCCCTTCGCACTGAGCAGCTTGGTTGCACACGCGCGAGCAAATGTCGGGAAGTAGTGAGGTACGCCGCAAAACCTCGTGCGCGCCCTTTAGATCTTGGTCTCTCAGGGACGCAATGAAACCAGGAATGTCGTTGTGCGCGGGACAGCCCCGAACGCAGGTCGGGTCGGGACACTGCAGACAGCGTTCAGCTTCGGCGAGCACCTCGGTCCAACCGGCATATCCTGAACGGATCTCGCTGATATCACCCAGCAGGCGAATGGGCTGGACCGGTTCGGGATCGATACGAGGCTCGACGAGCATCGGCCCGTCGACGACGATGGCCGAGAAGGGGCAGGTCCGCTCACACTGACGACACCCGACGCAGAGATCGTCGTCGGCGAGCGCCACCCAACGCTTGGGGTCCATCGTCAGCGCACTGGTCGGACAGCGAATGATGCACTCCTGGCACCCGGCGCATCGGTCGGTCAGGATCTGCACAGTGGGCCGATCGCTGCCGAGGGCAACCTCCCTCGAAATGGTCTGCGTCATCGTGACTCCTTCGTATCTGGTCGAACGGGGACTATCAGTGCTGGGTCGTGCAACATGGCCGCTCAGTTCGCTGCCTGCATCGCCACGTAGAGCAGCGCCGCGACCGTACCGCACACGGCCACAAATCCGAGGGTGGTGGCCCGAACAACGAATGCGTTGCGGCTCACGCCAACGAGCTCGCGGTTCGTGATCCGCAGCGTCGCCCACAGTGCGGCGAGCGTGCCGAGGACGATCACGCCCACCTGGACGTTGATGATGCGGGGGTCCGAGAGAATCCGAGAGTTGTAGAGCGAAGAGTTAGTGCCCGCTGAGCCGAACATGTGCTGCACGGCGGGAATCACTCTCGGCGCGCTCTTGAAGAACTTGGGCAGCTGGCGTGCGAAGTAGTCCGCACCGACCACCGGAATAAGTCCGTACATGATCGGAAGAAAGTACGCGCGAAAACGTGAACCCTTGTCCATGAAGTTGCCCGGGTGATCGAATCCGATGTCACGCCGGGCGCTAAGCACTCCGATGCCCTTGGCCACACCAGCGGTGACAACGGACAAGAGGACGATCAGTCCCAAGTAGGCGACCGGGTCGGGATAGTGCGGGAAGTACAGGTGACTGTTCAGCCAACTGTCAAGGGTGTTGTAGGAACCCAAGGCGTTAAGTTGCTGATACAGCACGAGCCCCCACAAAAGTGCTATCGCCCACGCCACGTCGGCGCGACGACGCATGGGCGCGACGACTGAGGTGAGTGGCTTCTGGAGGAACAGCCCAATGTTGTCCTCCGGACAGGACTTGTAGCACTCGGTGCATAGCCCGCAATAGAGATTTGAGTCAGAACTCGCTGGCCACGTGTACCACGAGCAGCCATAACCTTCCGTGCCGCCACGCATACAGTCCTTGGTCTTGCAGCTGACGCACACGTCGCGATCGCGCGTGCGAAAGCCAGCGACCGAGCCCATCGAGCCGATCGTGCCAATGACCGAGGTCAGTGGACAGATGTAACGGCAAAAGGTCCGCCGCTCGAAGACCAGGAAGAAGACGAGCGCGGTAGCGACGATACCGATCACCATGAAGCTGGTCGAGGCTGGATTTCCCGGTGCGGCGATGTTGTAGTACTCCTCGATCCAGGTGAGGACGAGAAACGACCCGACCGGAAGCACGAAACCGAGGCGGGCCAGGGGCTCGGGAAACTTGCGACCAAGACCCAAGGTCTTCTGGGTGCGCTGGAAGAAGGTGCGGCGCTGGATCCACTCGGCAAAGCCGCCGAAGGGACACATCGCGCACCACGCCCGGCCCACCACGACCATCATTACGAACACCAGGCAGAACCAGACGTACCAAGTAATTGCGGCGCCGAAGTTCAGGCCCGGGATCGCTGTGCCCATAAGACCTACGAAAATCACGGTCCAAAAGATGATCTGGTTCGGCAGGATCAAGAAGAACTGAAACTTGCGGTTGCGTAAGATGCGCGCGACCCGCGGGTTACGTGCGATGTCCAGCCCCGGTGATACGTCCGAAGGGCCAAAGCGCTCATCAATGCCCTCGCGCTGCGGCGGGCGTAGTCGAATCGCCACAGCCACCGGGTCTGCCAAGTGCTCTTCTGGACTGTCGAACTTGATTGCCATGTGTATCCCCCAGTGTCTACGTATAGCAGACTACTTGACCTACCACCGTAATACTACGCGTTCAGGTACGTACTATCACTTGGGGGACGTTTTGTCAACAATGACCTGGCTTTTGTCCAACCGAAACCCCTTGGAGCAGCCCAAGAAACCCGAATGACGCGTCTCCAACTAGAAATCGCGATTGAGCCGGGTCGTCGCGACGGCCTATCCGCCTCGATCAACTAGCAAGCAGAAACCGGGAAACCCGAAGGGCTCGGCCCGAATGGACGAGATGCGGGGGCTCGCCCAGCGCGCGACGTCTCCCTCTAGGTCGTAACTGGCGCGTGGGCAGAATACGCCTTCGTCCGGCGATGACCCTTGCGCAACCGCTAGGGACCGGATTCGCTCGCTGCTGACGTGCGAACCACACGCCGTCGTTGCCCGGACCAGGGAGTCACACCAGAACTAAAGAAAACGCACGTCTAACGTAGTCAGTCGCGTCGAACTGGCGGCGATGTACTGGGCAACGATGAGGTCTTTGGCGTGCGCGGCCCCAGGACCTCCTCGAGAACTTGGTCGAGCTCTTCGGCCATACGGCGCTCTCGGTGGGCGTTGAGAAGTGTCGAAACAGAAACAGTCATACCCACGATTAGATACAAACCAATCGCGACCAAGGAAACCACGACTAACGCGGCGAGCACAGCGCCGAACACTTCACCCATGGCTACATCTTGAAACCCGCCGTCGTGAAATGGAACCCGGATACCACGGTTCGAAAACCCAAATCTCACGGGTACATCCGTAGAACTACGTGGTGTCTCCCAAGCTCGATGCTGGCGCTCAGCCCGTTCGAGGAGCAGACTGGCTCACATGGACGAGCCCACGCCCGCAGAAGAGCGCCAATCGGAACCCTTTTTCCGGGCCCCTCTCGAAATGACTGGCCGGCCGGCGACGCCGGTCCGCGTCGTTATCGTGGACGACCACGCGCTGGTTCGTGAAGGCACAATCCAACTCCTCCAGCAAGCGCCTGACCTCGAAGTAGTTGGTCAAGCCGGCTCTGGCGAGGAGGCGATGATCGTCCTTGAGTTGCTCCGTCCCGACGTGGCGATCGTCGACGTCAATCTGCCAGGAATGAGTGGACTTGAGTTGGCACGTCAGGCTTCGGCATTACTTCCCAAGATGCGGATCCTCGTGTTGAGTGCGTATGACGATTACGCGTACGTCACCGAGGCCCTTGAGATTGGAGTCAGCGGTTACCTCTTGAAGACCGTGTCGGCAAGAGAACTCGTCGACGCGGTCAGGTCCGTGGCGGACGGGGTGTTCGTACTGGATCGGGCGGTCTCCAATCGGCTCACTCGTCGGAGACGAAATGATGCGGTGAACGTCGGCGCGCTCACCCGGCGAGAGACTGACGTGCTTGAACTACTCGCCCGGGGCCGGTCGAATAAGCAGATCGCCAATGAACTCGGGCTTAGCTTGCGCACGGTCGAAGGCCACGTCTCGAATGTGCTCGCCAAGCTTGGCGTTCAATCGAGGACCGAAGCGGTGGCCTACGCGCTCGGCCGTCGACTAGTGGTGCCGGAGGACCATGGCAGTGTCGATAACGCGAGCTGATTCTCGGGCTGTCCTCCGATTGGCAGTGCACCCGCCGGTTCGCGAGTCGCGCTTTTGGGTCATCCAGTCGATGGTCGTGCTTGTCGCCGGGCTTCATCTATTTCTCGACTTGCACCTCTCGTCCGTGACGGGATCGTTCCCCGCTGGTCTTCCCGTCGCGTTGCTGATCCTCCCGGTCGGCTACGCGGCACTGCGCTACGGATTAGCGGGCGCGAGCGCCACCGCAACATGGGCGGTCCTGTTGTGGTTGCCCGATTTGTTGTTGCCCAACGACCGTGGACATGTAGGCGGCGATCTGATCAACCTGGTGCTAATTGTCATCGTGGCCTTCGTGTTCGGACGGCACATTGACGCCGAGAGTTACGGGCATGACCGAGTCGAACGAGCGATGGCAAAGTCACTGGATATCGAGGCCCGCTACCACCGTCTCTTCGAGACCAATCGTTCACCAATACTCGTCCTCGATCGCCACAACACCGTCGCTGACGCCAACCCCGCCGCAAAGTTGGTACTCGGTGAGGAATTGGTCGGAACGTCGGGTACGTCGCTCTTCGAGGGAGACACCGCCATCGAAGAGCAGGTCGGGCGAGTACTCTTGCTGCCCAACGGTCACGACTATCGGCTTGACGTCGTGTCCTTGCCAGCCGACGTGGACGACACGTTCACTCAGGTGATCTTCGAAGACGTCACCGAGGAGCGAAGCGAGGGCCGTCGAGCTACGCGCTACGCGCAACTAGTAATCCAAGCCGAAGAGGATCAACGTCGGCGATTGGCTCGCGAGTTGCACGACGAACCACTCCAGCTTTTCTTGCTCCTGGCTCGACATCTCGAGAGTCTTGGTGAGGTCGAGGGTCTCCCAAGCACCGTGGCGGATGGACTCAAGGAAGCCCACCACCTGTCACTGGACGCCGCCGCCCGACTGCGGACTCTCGCGCGAGACCTGCGCCCTCCGACCCTTGACCAACTTGGACTCGTTGCCGCACTTTCGAGTCTCATTGCCGATATCGAAGACGAAGCCGAACCGAACACCGAACTAAGAGTCTTCGGGGCCGAGACACGACTTGCTTCTGAGGTCGAACTCGGCGCCTTTCGTATCGCTCAAGAGGCCGTGCGGAACACGCTTGGCCACGCCGGTGCAAGCCACCTTTTGGTGACAATTACGTTCGGACCCGAAAAACTTGCTCTTACCATCACCGACGATGGGCAGGGCTTTGACCCCGTGAGCCTCGGCACCCAGGATCGCCAACGCCTCGGTCTGCTCGGGATGCACGAGCGGGCGAGGCTACTCGGAGGACATCTCGACGTGCGCTCGGCCCCCGGACAAGGCACTGTCGTCGAGGCGACTATCCCGCTCGACGGACCTCAGCACTGACGTGGCTCGGTCACTTCCTAACTGTCGGCGTGTGACAGTTTCGCTTAGTTGAGCGCACATTGTCCCTAGGAAGTTGAACATCCTTCATTAACTTCTCGGGTCACTCGTCGGCCTCTCAATCTTGTCCGCGCACGAGCAATTCGCCATCGCCAGAAGAAGACCGACCCGAACGGTGTTCAACAAGAATGTTTTATTCGAACTAGAACCCAGTTCGAAAGAGCCGCTCTTGGACAATTCTCACTCTTCGGAGATCCCTTCGACAAGACTCAAGCTGACCGCCCCGAGAGAGGCGAAATCCAAGTTGTCCCTCGATGGTTCCTAGATGGTTCCTAGATGGTTCGATACGTACAATTCATCTATCGACGCGAGCAGAACCGGTCAGGCTTTCAACAACCCGGTTCGGTTCTTGGCCTTCACGCTAAACGGTGGAGACGATGGGGATCGAACCCACGACCTCAGGCTTGCAAAGCCCGCGCTCTACCAACTGAGCTACATCCCCGCGGGGGTTCCATCATACCAAACGCGTCACTACCCAAATCGACTGCGACGTGACGCCCGCGCTCGTTGACGGTCTATACGTAAGAACTCACGCTCCACGTCAGCCCAGTGCAAAGGGCTCTCCTCAACGGGCGTACCCGTCTCATCGGCGTGAGAAAAAATGACAAAGGCGACCCACCACATAGGCACGCAACAACAGAACTTCGCGACGAAGCCCGCAAGCTGTTGATCAAGAAGCGGCGTCATGTGTAACAGCGGGTATTGGTGATGCAGGTCGGGGTACATCGAATGACGCGCAAATATCCACACGAACGAGAGGCTCGTCACCGCGAGAGACGCGGCAAAGATGTAGCCGGCGCGAGCTGTTGGCGAGAGTCGACGTGTGCCCGGCATGACCGCGAGCGCAGGGATCCACATCACTACGCCCACGATCAACACCGCCAGCAAAATGAGGTCCCGAGCAAGGGACGAGCGAGTTCCCTCGTCAACGACGCCGGGCACCAGCGCGGCGGTGCCGGCAATCGTCACCACAATCAACGCCACGCCCGGGTGGGCGAGTCGTCGAACGACGAAGTCAACGGGGACGGGGCGGGTTAATCGCACCAATACTGACGTGGGCAGACTTAGCAAGAGGAGTGGCGCTACGAACAACATGATCACCAAACGCTGCGCCGTGGCAATGCTCAAAGAGACTGACGCGGCCAGGTCGCCCAAGGGCCACAGCGTCACGATCGCGAGCGCCAACAACGCGAAGAGCGCCAAACGCCATTGTCGAGCGTTGTCAACGGCGCGATGAAGGACAACGCCAGCCACGACGATCACGATCAACACTTCGAGGTTCCAATGAAAGGGCAACGTCGCGGCCACGTCGTTACGGTACTTGCCGCAACATCGCGCGTCGAGAACTCTAAGAGGTGGCGCGCGACATCGCTACGGCGTCGCCGCGAACACGAGGACCAACTCTGGAGACAATCAAAATCGCCAGTAGGAAATCCGTCACCGCGATGCAGCCGGGAAAGAGAACGCCCGCGGTGGTGAAGGCTTTCAGCGTCAAGATCGTTATGAAACAGTTCAACGAGCCCATGATGAAGACTCGCGGTGATTCCGTCGTTGGCGCCAGCCACGACTTGCGCAACGTGGGCAGCGCGGCAATCTGGTCCGCGCAGACAAACGAAACAAGGGCGATGGTTGGTTCATTGACAAAAGCCCAAAAGGCCAATCCCGCGAGAGAGATCGCGCCACAGACCACGTCAAAGGTGCCAATCTTCCAGACACTCCCAGGGTTTCGAAACGACGCCGCGACGACGACACAGGGCACGAGCCCCAACATCAACGTCATGAGTGACGCGGAACCCACGTGCTGTTGGATCTCAATGACGAAGGCGAGCACCCCTTCGAGACCCCAGAGCGACCACGTCACGCGATTGGGTGACGTCACTCCGCGCAACGTGTCGCGGATGTAGCCGTAACCGCCAATCGCGGCGAGCGCGAGCGCGAGGTAGATGAAGCGGGGATCAATCACCCATCAAGTCTGCCCGTTGGTGAGCGTCACTTATTACCAACACAGGGATCGCGGTGCACCTTTTAGTAACCTCGCTCATCGTGGACGTCAAAGAGTTCTTGGGAATACGCCAAGTCAGTGCGACGTCGTGGAGTTTTCAGGTCACGGATCGACTAATCACGCCGGGCAAGTTCCTCTTTGGAGGATGTGGCCTGGCGTCAGCCATCGTGGCGCTCGAAGAAGCCAGTACTCGACCCGCTATCTACGCCGCCGCGCACTATCTCTCCTTCGCTCCACTGGGTGCTGAAGTCAACGTCGACGTCGATCTCGCGGTTGTGGGCAACCGGATCACGCAGGGACGCGCGACTACGTCGGTAGAGGGACGAGAGATTCTTACCGTAAACGCCGCCCTCGGCACCGGGGAACTCAACGCACCAGTCCCGTGGCTCACCATGCCCGACGTCCCTGCGCCTGAGAACTGTCCACCACGACTAATGCCCCGACGCTTCGACAACTCGATCTTCAACCACGTTGAAACGCGCATTGCCATTGGACGATCCTTCGACCAACTCGACGCCACGCTGGGTTCCCCCGTGTCGGCACTTTGGGCTCGCGTGCCAAGTCACTTAGAACCCTCAGCGGCGACGTTGGCGATCTTTGGCGATCTCGTCTCGGGTGGGGTCACGCAGCCGCTCGGAAGAAACACCATGGGGCGAAGTCTCGACAACACGATTCGTGTCGCGACACTCACTCCCACCGAGTGGGTGCTGTGTGAGATTCACATGCACGCACTCCATGGCGGATTCGCGCAGGGAACAGGCTACTTGTGGAGCCGCGACGGCGTGCTGCTTGGCACTGCTAGTCAATCCATGTCTTCAAAGTTTTGGGAGCCGCCAACCACCTAGAGCGATTCTGGCGCTGGTGTAGATTGGTACCCCTGTGGGGCTATAGCTCAGTCGGTTAGAGCGCGTCACTGATAATGACGAGGTCGTAAGTTCGATTCTTACTAGCCCCACCACGGAGTGATTTGCACAAATACCACTCAACCGTTCGGACAAATGGCTGGACGCGCCCACCCAAAGTGACAATGTCGAGCCTCAGCAAACAACACGATCGTGAATGTTCCCGCTCAGGGACTACCCACGAGGAATTGGCAGCGGCAGCGGAGACTGGCGATTGAGTTGCGGACCGGGGGTCCACCTTGAGCTCGGACCCCCGGCCTCACGCCGCGGAAGACTTGTGACGATCGCAGCTCGCCGTCGGATTCTTACGAAAAACTTCCGGTCCTCTCAATCTGAATTTCGTCACCCGCCATACGCTCCTTCGACTGAGGGTTGCGCAAGTGACTGCCGCAATCCTCTTGCAGGTCAACCAGTTTGGTGATGACTTACCATAGGAGAATCGCTCTTGAATTCAATTCGAAGGGGAATGAGCGCGATCGCGATCGCCTCGATGTTTGTAATTGGCTCGTTGCTCGCAATGATGGTGGGGACCGGCGGCGTCGCGGGAGCAGCGACCCCCACGACCGCCTTCTACCTGGATCTTGGGGCTTCACAATCGGTGGGGGTGCAACCGATTGGGGGTAGCCGGCACGGGTATCCAACAAATCGAGGGTACGCCAACTATCTGGTTGCCCTCGAGGCGGCCAAGGGCATAACGCTGCGACTGACGCAACTTGGTTGTCCGGGCGAGGCAACGACGACGATGATTGGCGGGAACGATCGATGCTACAAGGCTCCAGATTCTCAATTGGCCGATGCCGTGGCCTTCCTCCAAGCCCATCAGAATGAAACCGGCCTCGTGACCGTGGAACTTGGCTTCAATAACGTAGGAGCGTGCATCGGGTCACCGGCGCTCGCTGGAACCTGCACGCGCAATCGGGTTAGTGTTGTCAGCCAACAACTCCCCCAGATCCTGAGCGCACTGAAGGCCGCGGCTGGGCCCAATGTCACGATTGTCGGTCTCGGACACGCCGACCCATTTCTCGCCACGGCCCTTAACGGCCCGGCCGGGGCCGCGTCGGCGTCGGCGAGTCTCAAGACGATGCAGCTTCTGAACAGCGCCCTCGCCAGCGTCTACGCCGCCTACTCCATACCTATGGTGGATGTAGCGGCGGCATTCAAGATGACTCAAACGACCCCGACCGTCCTGGTGGGTGTGGGCACGGTGCCGCTCAACGTCGCCCAAACGTGCCGGCTGACGTGGATGTGCCGGCCACATTCGCTCGGTCCGAACATGCACCCGAATGACGCCGGATATCAAGCCATCGCAAGTGCGATAGCAGCGGTGCTTCCTCCGACCTTGTAGGCCACATCCGAGAAGATCGTGCGCGAACTCCCGAGAGAAAGAAGCACGTGAGTTGGTGTGGCCGGCTAGCCAAGGGAGCGGCACCTATGGAGGCACCTGTCGGTGCCATCTGCAGCGCTCGCTACGCCCAGGATTCGCTCAGCGTGCGACCCGCAAGGGTCTGACTTGCCTTGGCAAGTGAATCGTGGCGCGAATGCTGGAGAGCCCCACGAGGCGTTGGTGAGAAAGCGCCCGATCTCTGGTGAGCGAATTCGGATCTCCTGGTGATGCTGGAAGATCTTCCCTTTTGGCGCATACCGAAAGCCCATTGATCTATTGGGTTTTTATATATGCCCGAATCCCTCACCACGAGGTCGTAACGTGCGTCGGCGTTCGGGGGTGCCCGACAGCCGATCGACAGTGCGCACTTGGTGCGATACGTTACGAGACATGGGTTTCTTTCAACGACTGTTCGGCAAAAATGGTTCGTCGGAGGGTGTCGACGACATTGATCGCAAATCCCGTCACGAGTCAGCGAATGTCGCCCAGGACCACGCTGAGATGAACGAGACCACTCGAGGTGGTGCGCTTGGGCCCCAGGTGTCAGGGGGTGCTCCCGGATTCGGAAATCCGCCCGGACCCTTCCCTTCTCGCCCCACGGGTGATCTGAATTCCGCCGAAGAAATTCGAGTAGCCGCGGACCAAGAAGACGACAACGCCAGAGCGATGCTCATCGAACACGAGCGCGACGCGCAAGAACGCCGCGACCGACCCATCATTTAGAAAGGGCGTAGTCGCAAAGCAGCGACGCCGCGGCCTCGCCGCCCTTGTGAAAGTCCCACGTCGGGTGCGTTAGCGTCAACAGTACGAATCGAAGGACCGTGATATGGCTACCGACCGCTCCGCATTGACCAGCATCGACAGAGAAAAGGCCTCAGTCTTTCACTCGTGGTCTGCGCAAGGCTCCATCAACCCCCTTATGGTGAAAAGCGCTGCGGGCGTCTACGTCACGATGGAAGACGACACCACGTTTCTCGATTTCTCCTCGCAACTCGTCAATACGAACATTGGCCATCAACACCCAGCCGTCGTGCGCGCCATCCAAGAACAGGCCGCGACGTTGACGACCATCGCGCCCCAGCACGGTTACTCGCAGCGCTACCGTGCCGCAGAGATGATTCTCGATCACTCCTTTGACGGCGCGGCGAAGGTCTTCTTCACCAACGGTGGCACCGAAGCCGTCGAGCACGCCGTGCGTATGGCTCGATTGCACACGGGTCGGACCAAGGTGCTCGCGGCCTACCGCAGCTATCACGGCGCGACTGCTACCTCGATCAACCTGACCGGCGACCCGCGACGTTGGCCCAACGACAGCGGCGGCGCTGGTGTCGTGCACTTCTTTGGACCGTTCTTGTATCGCTCGGCGTACTTCGCCACGACCGAAGAAGAAGAGTGCCAGCGCTCATTGCTCAGTCTTGAAAACACCATCAATTTCGAAGGACCAAGCACTATCGCGGCCATAATCCTCGAGACGATTCCTGGAACGGCCGGCATCATGGTGCCGCCGAAGGGTTATCTCAAGGGCGTGCGTGAACTCTGCGATCGATACGGAATTGTCTATATCGCCGATGAAGTGATGTGCGGCTTTGGTCGCAGCGGTGCGTGGTTTGCCTATCATCAACACGACGTGAAACCCGATCTGGTGACCTTCGCCAAGGGCGTCAACTCGGGCTACGTACCTCTTGGCGGCGTCGTCATCAACGAAGCGATCAGTGCGTCGTTCAACGAACGGGTCTACCCCGGAGGTCTCACCTACTCGGGTCACCCCTTAGCCTGCGCCGCGGCGGTGGCGACGATGGAAGCGATGGCGAACGAGGGCATCATCGAAAACGCACGACGCGTCGGTGACGAGGTCTTGCGACCCGGGCTCGCGGCGTTGGTCGAGAAACACCCCATCATTGGTGACGTTCGAGGACTCGGTGTCTTCTTCGCGCTGGACCTGGTCTCAAATCGCGAGAGCCGCGAGCCCCTCGCGCCGTACGCCGCGAGTTCGCCAGCGATGAATGAAATACTCTCGGTCTGTCGCGACGAGCGACTCTTAATCTTCGCGAACTTCAATCGCTTACACGTCGTGCCACCGTGCACCATCACCGACGACGAGGCACGCGACGGTCTCGATCGTCTTGATCGCGCACTCAGCGCTGGCGATCGTTTCTACGTCGGCGCCTAGTGGTCAATGATCCTCAAAGGGCGCAGGCCGCGGCGCGCCTTCGTGCTCTAGGCCACGAGTTCGTCGCGCGCTCATTGAGTGACGAGCAGCTCGAAGAGGTTCTCGTCTCGCTTGACCACATCACCAAGGTCATTGGAAGCGCGCCAGCGCGCGAGCGCCTTCGTCCCCACGCTGACCTAACGGACTTCAAGATGACGATGCCGAGCGACGATGACCTCGAACGCAACAATGTCATGTCGGACTCATTCGTTTCTGGCGCCACTAATCCGCACGGCCTTGGCGCCTCACTTCGCCGAGAGGGCGACGTCGCCATCATGGACGTCACGCTCGGCAAGGCGTTCGAGGGCGCACCGGGGCGAGCGCACGGCGGAGTCGTCGCGGCACTGATCGACGAAACAATGGGGATCGTGCTCGCAATCCACGGTGTGCTCGCCTTTACCGGCCAACTCGACATCACGTACGTCGCGCCGACGCCCGTCGGCGAAGCACTGAGTGCACGAGCGTGGCTCGTTCGTCAAACACATCGCAAGCTCTACATCGAAGGCACCGTCAACGCGCACGACGTTGTCGTCGCGAAGGCGAGCGCGCTTTTCATCGCGGTCGATCCCACGAAGTTTCTCGAACACTTGGCGACGGATTCATAGAATTTCCCCTCGAATGCCTCTGAGTCTTCGTCGAACCTTTCGATCGAGCAAGGTGCCCGCGATCACCGGCGTCTTTTGAGTCTTGAAAATTCTCTCGACGGCCATGGGTGAGTCGACGTCAGACTTCTCCGTTCACCGCTTCAACCCTGAACTCGCGGTGCTCGGCGCCGGCCTCGTCTTTGGGGTCGTGTTGTGGTGGCAGTTGAAGGCGCCGCGTTTTCTCATCACGACCTACTGGGCGGCCGTGGTGATGGTGAGCGTCTTTGGCACTATGTGCGCCGACGAGTTGCACGTTGGTTTCCATGTGCCCTACCTAGTGTCCGCGTCGTTCTTCGGCGTCACCCTTGTTGCCGTCTTTATCACCTGGTCTCGCCTTGAGCACACGCTCTCGATTCACAGCATCACCACAACGCGCCGCGAAGTCTTCTATTGGGCCGCGGTCATCACAACGTTCGCCTTTGGCACCGCCCTTGGTGACATGACCGCGATCACGTTGCACTTGGGCTATCTGCGCTCGGGCGTCGTCTTCGCGATCATCTTCTGTCTACCGACGTTTAGCTACGCGCTTCTTCGTTTGAACGCCATTGGTACGTTCTGGACGGCCTACATTCTGACTCGACCAGTTGGAGCTTCGTTCTCGGACTATTTAGGTGTCTCACCCGCACGCGGTGGCCTCAATTGGGGACCGGGCAACGTCGCCTTCATGTTCACGTTCTTGATCGCCGTGATCGTCGCTGTACTCGTTTGGCAACAGCGATCGCGAAGAGCGCGCTAGCTCTCGTCGCCTCGACGCACGAGGAATGTACCCGTCGCGCGGCTGGTCAACTTGCCCTCGTCACTGGTGAGCGTCGCCTCCGCGTAAGCGATCTGGCGCGTCAGACGAACGATGTCACCGCGCAACTGATAGTGCTCACCGAGCATGGCTGGGCGCATCAACTCCGTCGTCATCTCAACAGTCCCTTGCGTGCGATCCCTTCCAACGAGAGCCGCGTTAATGGCAAAGTTCATCGCAGCGTCAAGTAACAATGAGTGCACGCCCGCTTGGACGCTGCCGTGAGGGTTGCACGCCACCTCGGTGGGAAGAAATCCGCCGCTCACCCAGCCGAGATCTTCGCCCTCGACGCCGTAGTGTTCGAAACTGCCGCCGACCAGACCAATGAGCGCCATCCCACCATCGCCCAGCCACCGGTCCATGTCTTTTCTCTGTGCGTTCACGTTCGTGACGATAGTGCGAGCGCACGTCTAGGCTTCGCGCGGTGGGTTCTACTCACCCCGAAAGAAGGAGAACAATGCCAGTAGCAGTCATTGTGGACGCCGTTCGCACCCCGGGTGGAAAGCGCAACGGAAAGTTAAAGAACTGGCACCCCGTCGACCTCGCCTCAGAAGCCCTTCGCGCGATCGCGAGTCGCAACAACTTGGACCCCGCTCTCGTCGACGACGTGATTATGGGCTGTGTCTCACAAGTCGGCGAGCAGGCCTTTAACGTCGGACGCAGTGCCGTCCTGGCGGCCGGCTGGCCCGAGTCGGTGCCCGCCACCACGATCGATCGCCAGTGCGGCTCCTCCCAGCAAGCGATGCACTTCGCCGCGCAAGGCGTGATGTCGGGTGCCTACGACATCGTCGTGGCGGCGGGGGTCGAAGTCATGTCGCGCGTGGGGATGGGTTCATCCATCGGCAAAGACGCCGGCTGGCCTTTTGGTCCGCGCGTCGCCGAACGCTACGAGCCGGTTGGTGGACTGAAGAACCAGGGCATCGGTGCCGAGATGATTGCCGACCAGTGGGGCATTTCGCGTGAGGAGCTCGATGAGTTCTCCGTCGAGAGTCATCGCCGGGCCGCACGAGCAACGGCCGAAGGCCGCTTCGAACGTGAGATCGTGCCAATCTACGTGCGCGACGACGAAGGTCACGCCACGGACGAACTCATGACGAGCGACGAAGGCATCCGACCCGATTCGAGCATTGAAGCGCTCGCCAATCTAAAAGCCGCCTTCAAAGAAGGCGGCAAGATCACCGCGGGCAACTCCTCACAAATCACCGACGGCGCGTCAGCGGTATTGATTATGAGTGAGGAGAAAGCGCGCGAACTCGGTTACACCCCACGGGCGAAGTTCCACTCATTCGCCCTCGCTGGTGTCGATCCGGTCACGATGCTCACTGGACCAATTCCCGCGACGACCAAGGTACTCGAGCGTGCCGGCCTCACGCTCGACGACATCGACCTCATCGAGATCAACGAGGCGTTCGCGTGCGTCGTCTTGGCGTGGCAGAAAGAACACAAGGTCGACCTCGCGAAGGTGAACGTCAACGGTGGTGCGATCGCTCTCGGTCACCCTCTCGGGGCGTCGGGCGCGAAGCTCTGCGCGACGCTACTGAATGAACTTGAGCGCACCGGTGGGCGTTATGGGCTACTCACGATGTGCGAAGGCGGCGGACTCGCGAACGCGACGATCATCGAGCGAATGGGTTAGATCGTAAGACGCTGCGAGCAACGCTACTTAAAGCGAGTGGCGAGGTAAAAGCCAGAGAACATCGACAAGAGCCCGAGCACCAAGTACCACGACGAGGTCGAGCCGGGTAGGACTTGTAGGTAGTTCAACGTGATGACTATCACGCCAAAGAGTAAGAGATCAAGCAACAGCCAGCCGTACCAGTGGGGACTGTGGTCAGCGCTAACGGGACGACGCTTCGTCACCCGCCCACGTGCCTCGGCGTCAACATAGCGACCAACCGATTTTCTGTTCTGTTTCGATTTGGATTTCGCCATAGATGTCGATGCTATTACGTTGGCTCGTTAGCCTAATGTGCCTGTTGTGCTCGTTGTGCTCGTTGTGCCTATTGCGGACTGACAGAGCGTGAGCGCAATGATGGAACCGTACGTCGCGTAGGAACCGCCCGGAACACTCTGGGTGGCAACTGTCTGGGGAGAGCCAACGGTGCACACCGCCGTGGGGTCAGTCGTGAACGAAGATCCAAAACCAGCAGCCCGGAGAGCACTTGAAGCGTCAGTGCCGGATTTGCTAGTCACTGTCGGTACGACATGTTGACAGAATCCCGAGGAAACGACGAGCGCGATCTGTTGTCCCTGAGTGACAAGCGAACCCGCCCCTGGAATCGAAGAAATGACTAGGCCCGACGTCACCGTATCTGAACAGACGCGAGTGAAGGGCGGTAGTTTGACGGTGAGGCTCTGATTCGTTATCGATATGGCAGCCGCGGTAGTGGTATCGCTGTTCACCGACGTCAACGGGTACTTCGCGTTAGGCGCCAAGACGACGAGCGTTACTAGGGTGCCCGTCTGTGTCTTGGTCCCCGTGGGAGGAGTCTGGGAGAGCACCGTGTTTGGAATCGCCCCGGCTGGACCGGTGGGCGTTTGCGTAACTTTGGAACTGAGCTTTAACGTACCCAGCAAACTATAAGCATTTGAAAGTGACATGCCGAAGAAATCCGGCACCGTAACTTGAGTTGTCGTGACGCCAAGACTGACCTTTAGTTCCACGGCTTGGCCCTTGGCGATGCGTTTCCCCGCATTGGGCACGGTTGCCACAACAGAGTCCTTTGGCAAGTTCGACTTCACCCGTGAAGTCCCGCCAATGACGAAGCCATCATCTAAAAGCCGCTGCGTCGCTGCGGAGACGTTTTGACCAATCACGTCAGGCATGTTGGTCACCGTGGTCTTCTTGTTTAGGACATACCCGAACGCGGCACCAGCGATCAACAAGATGACGAGCGCAATAATGGGCCCGGTGTAGTTACGACGACGTCGGCGAATATCAGTGCGCGGTCCCGTCATTAACGGCACCGATTGGGTCCTGTCACCGGGCACTGCCGCCACCATGCGCGTCGCGTCGGCGCCGAAGAACGCGGTGTCACGTGCGGCCGCTCGCACGGGCTGACCTTCGCTGAAGCGCAGCAAGTCGGAGCGAAATTCATCGGCCGACTGGTAGCGCTGCCCGGGAGACTTCGCGAGAGCTTCCATGACGATCGCTTCAAGATCATGGGGCAACGTGTCCGAGAACTGTGACGGCGGAGGAACCGTGCCGTGCACGTGCTGGCTCGAGACCTCTATTGGCGAATCGCCGCGAAAAGGAGGTCGGCCAACGAGCATCTCGTACAGCACGACACCGAGCGAATAAACGTCGCTTCGACCATCGACGGCAACACCTTCCGCTTGCTCAGGCGAGAAATACGTCGCGGTACCCATCACCGAACCAGCCTCAGCGAGATGATCCTCACTCGACACCGCTTGCGCGATGCCAAAGTCGGTGACCTTGACCTGACCCTCGTTGGTGATCAAGATGTTGCCGGGTTTCACGTCGCGGTGAACGACACCGTTTCGATGCGCGTAACCAAGTGCGGCCGCGACTTGTGCAACTATCTCCGCCGAGCGAGAAGGCGTCAGCGTCTGAGAACCTCGAAGCAGCTCGGCGAGGGACGTTCCCTCGACGAGCTCCATCACAATGAAGTAGGTCCCACTGTCCTCGCCCCAGTCAAAGACCGGCACGATATTGGGGTGCGAAAGATTTGCGGCCGCTTGAGCTTCGCGGCGAAATCGCTCCACGAACAGGGGGTCTGCACTTAATTCAGGGTAGAGAATCTTGAGCGCCACGGCGCGGTTAAGCAGCGTGTCTTGAGCCCGATAGACCATCGCCATGCCCCCACGAGCGATTAAGTGAGTGAGCTGATAGCGATTGGAGTACAGGCGTGGGTCGTCAACGGGCTCCATACCAGCCCAAGCCTACGCCGTGTCAAACATAAGAGGTAGGCGACGTCACTTGGGACACGTGCCCGAAATGCCCGATGCCGGGTGGCCGCACTGGATCGAGAACGCACCTTCCACCAAGCACGTCATTATCGGTCCTGCAACAAGCGCACCCGTCTTCTCGATGGCCTGAAAGGGCATGACGACGGCCACTGCAATTGTGGGAGCGCTGGCCGGAGCGAAAGCGATTCATCCATTCGTCGGTCAGGTGAGTGCCGGTCTGGGCCGTAACAGTCTTGGCGCCCACGTCATCCACCACGGGAAGGTAGCCATAGGCCGTACCGCGGCTGGCGAGGGCCACCATCAAGGGGACAATCTGTCCTGATTGCGCGGAGGTAAGTGGCGTCTTCCACGCAATCGGCTTGTAACGATGGATGGCACTTCCATCCGCTGAGGTCACGTAGTCCAGAAGATGCGGCGTCATCATGACGCCACCATTTCCAATCGAGGCGAGCCCGCCGGCGATTGCGTATTCCTTGGATTTATAGGTGAAGCGTCCAGCGCCTTGGCCCGAAAGAACTGCACATTCGCCGACTGCGCCGCGGCGACGGCGAACAGGAGCAAGATCATGGTCGCCAGAATGCTGAGTCGACGAGACGCGCCCTAACCCTTCTTCAAGGTTGTGGTCGTGGTTTTCTTTAGCGTCGTTGTCGACGTTGTGATTGAAGAACTCTTCAGCGTCGTCGTTGTCGACGTCGACCCACTCGCTTGACTCTGCACCCACGATGAATGCAAGTAATTGGCGTAGTGCTGCGCGGCTATTAGCGAGGGCTCACTAATGGTGGCCCTCACCGCTCGGGCGTCACTAGGACGAAGCTGCGCAATGGTGTACGGCGTGTCGGACAGCTTTACCGGGTGATACCACAAGACACTGTTCACTTGTCCTTGGTACACGGCGACGCGGCCAGCATCATCGCCCAAGTAGTACGACGAATAGGCATACCAGTGGATTACCGCGACGACTCCAGCTACGAACCCGACGAAGATGAGTAGCGAAGCCCACACGCGCCACGTCAGTCGTCGTCGCGGTCGACGCCCTTTAGCTGTACTCGCACTCGACATCACCGGTGGCGGCGCGGTACTCATCGTTCGACGAATAGGTGCGGACGCGACGTTCACTTCGTCGAACTCGAGCAGGATTACCGAGATGTTGTCACGACCACCCGCAACTTTCGCCGCACTCACCATATTCTCCACCGCTAGCTCGAGCCCGTTCGGAGCGCTCGACAGTCGCGCCAACGTGTCCGCGTCCAATTCGTTCGAGAGTCCATCACTACACAAGAGCAAACGATCGCCCGGGTTCGCACTGATAGACGTGACGTCTATCGCGATCGTGTCTTCGACGCCCACGCCGCGCGTGAGTTGATGGCGGCGCGGATGCACCGCGGCCTCTTCGGGAGTGAGTCGACCCATGCGGACCCACTCCTCGGCGACGCTGTGATCTTCACTCAGTTGTCGAAGCGCCCCGTCGCGAAGTTGATAGGCCCTCGAGTCACCGACGTGTACCAACGTTGGCGACATCACGCCGTCGAGGTCGTAGGTGAGTCCCACCGCGATGATTGTCGTGCCCATGCCAAAGTGCTCGGGGTGCTCCCTCGCGTCACTCAACACCGCCGAATTCGCGCCCTGAATGGACTCGACGAGTCCCTCGACGCTCTGGTTCTCGCGAAAGCCAGCCTTCACGAGATCGATCGATATGGCTGCGGCGACCTCGCCCGCCGCGTGACCACCCATGCCGTCGGCAATGACCGCGAGACGATCATCCGCGTAGAGGGCGTCCTGATTCGTCAGACGAACCAGTCCCGTATCGGTCGCCACGGCGTAGCGCCAACGTGTCAACGAACAACCTCAAAGAGGACGCCGCCGACCTGCACGACGTCACCGCGCGCCAAGCGGACACGCCCTTTCACCATCTCTTGATTGACGTAGGTGCCGTTCGTCGAGCCAAGGTCCTCGATTGTAAGGTCACCGTCGTCGTTGGCTACTCGGGCGTGACGTGATGAGAGATACGTGTCTTCAAGGCTGAGATCACAGTCACCACTTCGACCAATCGTCATTCCCGAGTCGACGTCAATTCGTTCGCCACCTCGATCGAGGGGTTCAATGAACTCGAGCGCAAGCGTTGAAGTGCGCCGACGACGCGTTCGCGTTCGCGTTCGCGCTTCCTCGTCCACGGGGCGAGACTGTACCGAGGCGACACGCAGCACCCGCGCAAAGAACAAGATGGCGATGACCAACACCAATACCTGGAGTGGACGAACGACCGCCGCGTAGTTGGTCGACGCGACGAAGGGATTCAAGCGAGTTCGATTCGAAAGTGGAGGGGCCCGATCGTGACGTCGTCGCGCGGCGACAGTGAGACCGCCGACACGCGGTGACCATTCACGTAGGTGCCATTCGTCGACTGCAGATCGCGAATGGCGACACCTTCACTCGTTCTCCACACTTCGGCGTGACGTCGCGACACGTTCGTGTCGTTGACGACGACCTCAACTTCGGGGCTGCGCCCAATGATTATGGGATTATCAGCAACGACGAACGAACGGCCGTCACTGGCGACCAGTCGGGGCTGGCTCTCGCCACCAACGAAGTCAGTCTTTACTTCGACGGCGCCCAGTTTGAGGTCATCGTCGATGAAGATCTCGACCTTCACCGGTCCGACGAAGACGTAGCCCTCGTTCAACGCGTTTTGACGAACGGTCTCTTCCAGCTCGGTCACGAGCGTCTTTTGAAAACCCTCGAATCTCTCAGCGTCGGCCGGTCCAAGCCAGACACGGATCACGTTGGGTGAAATTGGTCCTTGACTCGAGAGTCGACGCGTCAGGTCCACTTCGCGAACAATTCGCGATCCGATCTCGATTGGCTGCAGCGCGTTCTTGAAGGGTCGCGAAAACGTTTTCTCGAATATCCGCTCGAGGCGGTTTTCCACACTTTTGAGAACCATGACAATCCCAACTGTACCGGCAGGTCCCGCGGGTTAACGGGCGCGAAAAGCGTTTAAGCCTAGTCGACTATTGTTGCAAGGTCTTTGGGCGAGTGGCGAAATTGGCAGACGCGCAGGCTTCAGGTGCCTGTATCCGAAAGGATGTGGGGGTTCAAGTCCCCCCTCGCCCACCACCTCCTCGCCCACGAAATTCCCGCGTTGGCGACGTGGTCTCTTCGCTCTGATGATCGCGAAACGATTGATGCCGTTGGCGAATCCGAACTAGGGGCCAAGGAGTGCGGCCGGAATTACTGCAATGCCATCTGGCCTGCGATATGCATCGGGGCCCGCTGTGATTATGGCGGCATCAAGCAATCGATCACCCAACTCCTCAGCGAGCCAGTTGAGATGGCGCACGTCATTCGAGTCGACGGTCTGGGCCAACTTGACCTCAAGCGCAACAATTCGCCCATCAGGGATCTCAACGATGAAGTCGACCTCGCGCTCTCCAGCCTTAGTGCGTAGATGAAAAACACGAGCCTCGCACGATTGGGCGAACACTCGAATGCTCAGTGCAACGAGCGACTCAAATAGGGCACCGAGAAACGTACCATCACGGGGAATGACCGGCGAAATAAACCCACCGGTAAGGAGTGACTTCGACGATGCACCAACCAGACGAGCCGCGAGCGCTGGGTCAGCCAAGTGATGCTTAGATGCTTCGTTAAGTCGGCGAAGTTGACTCATGGTCGGTAACCACGCCGGCACGGAGTCGAGCATCCAAATTCGCTCGAGAACATCACGGTAGGGGATTGTTGTCGACTTAGCCGGCTTCTCACCTTGTCCACTCGTCGCGGCGTCGCGAATCGTCTCCAAAGATGCTGTCGTTGAGGTGGCGGCCGCATAGGCGGTTAGCCACCGGCGAAGAGCCGCGGGGTTTCGTGTCCGATAACCGGCCTCCTCAACGTCGCGCTCAATGACAAGGTCCAGGTAGCCATCGAGAAGTGCGCGACGTGCGCGACCCTCAGCGCGACGAATCGCGGGAAAACCACTCGCCACTATTTCGTCGACGTATGTCTCAAGCGAAACCTGCGTCGTGCCGCTTACAGGAGATCGCTCGCCCGAACACAGCTCGGCCAAACTAACTGTGGGCACTGCAACGCCGCGCTCGGGAAGGGTCAGGGAACGCATGCGGATCGGCACAATGCGGCCGGCTCCCGAATGCGTCGTCGCAGAGTCTGGTGATGCAGAACCGGTAAGGATGAACCGGTTGGGGCTCGAGTCGGTATCGACAGCGCGGCGCACGACGTCCCACACTGATGGCTCCCTCTGCCATTCGTCAACGATGATCGGGGCAACCGCAGTGGTAAGGCGCTTCGGATCAGCACGGACTAGTTCGAGTATCTCTGGCCGATCCAGTTCGAAACTGGTGCCCCCTCGTTCAAGTGCGGTGGTTGTCTTTCCCACCCCTTTTGCGCCATCAATACTGACCGCCGACAAGGACGACAGGAGTTCATCAAGTTCGTCATCGACGATACGCCGAATGTAGTCGCGTGGAACTCCTTGAGGCCTAGCCATTGAACCCACCCCTGCTAATTGTCTCGTACTAAGACTACCATCTGTCACTTACTAATGCTACTATTTGTCGGCTCCTTACACTACTATTTGTCAGAATTACTCAATATCGATCTATTCCGCACCAGCCGGTACATTTGCGTGATGACCACTCCCCCTTCCCAAAAGAGTGCGGCTGTCGTCGGAAAATAGCGAGGGGTCCAAAAGGATCCCCGAGCGTGGGTTAGTCCCCCCTCGCCCCCAAAGTTTGATTCTCGAGCATCACTTGGAGCCATTCCAAGAGTTGCGCCGTTCATGGGAGCGCGGGGCCGTTTTCGAGACATTTCAACAAATCTGACCGATAGTAGCGTCCATCCTTATAGAGGCGTCCATGCAACCAACGCTTGACGTGGTCAATCTTTGCGTCAAACGCCAACACAACGAGATATTGAAGTCCATCTCATTCACCGCTGCGCCTGGTGAACTCATTGGCCTACTCGGACCCAGTGGCAGCGGCAAGAGCACCCTGATGCGTTCGCTCCTCGGCGTCCAGGCGATTACCAGCGGATCAGTGCAAGTCTTGCAATCACCGCCAGGCTCACCCTCACTGCGCGGTCTAATCGGTTATATGGCCCAGAACTCCGCCATCTACCTTGACCTCACCGTAGAGGAGAACCTTCGCTATTTCGCCGGCGTGCTCCAGCACCCCTATTCGGAAGTCACACGGGTAAAGGAGGTAGTGGCCCTCACGTCCTTCTCAAATCGCCTCGTGTCATCACTGTCCAGCGGTGAGCGAACACGAGTGTCGCTTGGCATTACCCTTCTCGGCTCACCGCCCGTATTGATTCTTGACGAACCAACCGTGGGCCTTGACCCAATACTCCGACGTGACTTGTGGCGTACGTTCGAGGATCTCGCCGGGACGGGCACGACCGTGATGGTGTCGAGCCACGTTCTTGACGAAGCGGCGCGCTGCGCCCGACTGCTGCTACTACGAAACGGGTCAATCCTCTTCGACAACTCACCCGCGCAACTGCTAGCCGTTGCTGGAGCTACGAGCTACGACAGCGCATTCGAGCGTGTGATCGAAGAGGCTGAATGAACCTTCGACGGACGTTGCTAACCACGCGACGCATCCTCCAGCAGTTACGCCACGATCCACGGACAATTGGATTGCTGTTGCTCGTCCCGTCGGCGCTAGTGGGCCTTTTGGCGTGGAGCTTGACTAACAATCCCGGTGCATTCGACTCAATCGGTCCGAAATTGTTGGGCGTTTTTCCCCTTATCGTTATGTTCCTTGTCACGTCGGTCATCACTTTGCGTGAACGTTCCGTTGGAACCCTCGAGCGTCTCTTCACGTTGCCTCTTACCAAGGCGGAATTTGTCGCGGGCTACGCTTTCGCGTTCGGGGGCGTTGCCGTCATTCAGAGTTTCCTCGTCTCAATTCTCTCCTACACCTGGTACGGACTTGCCCACCAGGGTGTGCCGTGGCGCGTAAGCGTCGTGGCGCTCTGCGCCGGCCTGCTAGGTACCGCGTTCGGGTTGGCACTAAGTGCGTTGGCGCACTCGGAGTTTCAAGCGGTTCAGTTTATGCCCGCATTCATTCTGCCCCAGCTTCTTCTTTGCGGTCTCGTCATTCCTGTCGGCCAACTTCCCACCGTCCTTCGCATCGTCGCTGACGTGATGCCAATGACAGCCGCGATGCACGCCATCGCCCCATTACAGTCCAATTGGTATTACGTAGGCCAGTTTGCAATCATGATTGCGTACGTACTTGTGGCACTGGTTGTCGGTGCGACCACACTTCGCCGCACGACAAAGTAATGATCTCATCGATGAGCAGACAGCTCCACCCGCACGCCTGAGCCCGAGTAGCGCTGGCATTTGGTCGAGAGCTACGTTGAACCCACGACTACCCCACACCCCAAAGGAGTGCGGCAGTGGTCGAAACGCGGTGAAGCGTCCAAAAGAACGCCTGGAGGTGGGCCAGTCCCCCTCGCCCACCCGTGTGATGTTGCAAAATTCCTGGGGCGACTGAGCTTCCAAGGACTACTCCTTGACCGGTCTTAGTACTCGCGAGTCAGGTTGATGGCCCAATGTCGCAGGAGTTCGCAATCCTCGGAGTCGACGTCGACATTCGTGTCGGTCTCCATGATGACGACGCGATGGTGGCGACCGCGCGATTGATCCATATCGATCGGCGCCAGCTGACCACCAGGCCAGGAGTGGTCGCGCGTTGACAAACACGATCAGTTGCAGGAACTCCGAACGTTCGACAGCGCTTATTTGGAGCCAGATGTATCAGACTCCACTCGAACGTCACGTGAGCCTGCCACCTGACCCTCGCGAGGGCGAAGTAGCGGGGAGGGCTTCGTGGAACGGTCCGTCGAGGTCGAGCAGCGTCGCAAGGTTGATGAGTAGCCGACGCGGCGTCGATTACTCGAACGCTGAATTGGCCAACCAATACTCGATCAAGGTGCGATCGCCCTCGACGGTGAGCGCGCTGTCGCCAAGTGCTTGACGACGAAGCAACACCCTCACCAATTCAGCCACAGAACCCGAGAGCGCAACGTCAACCCGCTTCAGATTGTCCACGATGCGAAAGCCTCCGTCGTAAAGTTGAATGTTCCAGGTCCTTGATACGTCCAAGGACTGAAATTGCAGCGTCTCGCTGTGACCAACGTGCCCTCGCGCACTCAAGGTCACGTCGTCATCCGATTCGAGGTTGACGAGAAACTCATCAATGGCATCCAGCGCGACGACGGGATCAATCTCGGACGTCACGCCACCTGCCAGTTCGAGGTCGAGACGATGAATAAACGTCTCGTGCAATTGACGCCGAGACCAAAACACCAGATGTTGGTCGACACCCCACGCCCACATCTCCTCTGTTGGATCACCGCGCCGCAAGGTGGCGACGAGCGTCGCGCCGCCCTCTCGCAACCACGCGGGACTCACTGGCCCGTTCTCGAGATCCATCTCAGACCTTGGAATCCTCCGCTTAGCCCGTACACGAACAAGTTGTTCAGCCCATCGGTGGACACCGCCCAAATGTTGGCCGAGATCGTGGGCCGACCACTCGGGACACGACGGCACTATCAACGTTGAATCGATGTTGTCGTAGGTCGCGGCGAATCGTTCGATCTCAACTTCTAACGCGTCGCAGTAGTCCACGTGATGCATCTTCGGATGATATCGAGTCCACTTCGTCATGAATCGAAGTGAAGTGGACTGAATCTGGAGTTTGCTTCGCCCAGTATTGTTGAAAGGATGTCTCTTGCACCTCCGCCCCTCAATGTCCGTCGCCGTATGCCTAAGAAGAGAAAGTCACGATTTCGATCGCTGCTCGAGTGGGCGACCATCTTTCTTGTCGCCGTGCTCGTCTCGCTGGTCGTTCGCACGTACCTCTTTCAAACTTTCTACATCCCCTCGGGCTCAATGGAACCGACGCTGCGGGTCGGCGATCGAATTGTCGTGTCCAAACTGAGCGTCAAGCTCGGCACGATTCACCGGGGCGACATCCTGGTCTTCAAAGCTCCCAAGGCTGTATTGAGCGACTGTGGTGACAGTGTGAGTGACCTGGTGAAAAGAGTAATTGGACTACCGGGTGACCACCTGACCTCTAAGGGCAACACCATCTACGTGAACGGTCAGCCTCTTGCCCAACCGTGGACGCACAAAGAACCGCTTTCACGAAGCATCGGTAACGTCACGGTCCCGGCCAACCACTACTTCATGATGGGCGACAACCAGCCCTTCTCTTGTGACAGTCGTTACTGGGGGAGCATTCCACACTCCGGCATCATCGGCAAAGCGCTGTTGCGCATCTGGCCGTTCTCGCGCATTGCCTTCCTCTAGCGAGAGGTGCGCCGGGCTCTAGCGTAGAGACACGAGTTAAAAGGAGTCGACATGAAAATCCTGATTGTCGGGGGAACGTCATTCGTCGGTCGCGCGATCTCTTGGTCCGCGTGGCACCACGGCCACGAAGTCTCGGTCTTGAATCGCGGCGTGACGGCGAACGATCTACCCGAAGCGATTGAGCGACTCGTCGGGAATCGCCAAAGCGATCTCTCGGTTCTTAAGGATCGATCCTTTGACGTCACCGTCGACGCGATTGCCTTCCGGCCAAGTGACGTCGAGCATCTAGCGGACGCGCTCGAGGACCGTGGCGGGCACTACGTGCAAATCTCATCAGTTTCGGCGTACCAAGATCCTGGATTTGAAGGCGCGCGTGAATCAGCCATCGCACTCTGGGACGACGCAGGGCTCGACCTCGATGGTCCAATCACTGACAAAACGTACGGCCCGCTGAAGGCAGCGAGTGAGCGTGCGGGAAGCAAGCATTTTGGCGAGGGCGCCACGTTTGTGAGGCCGACGTTCGTCATTGGCGCTTTCGACGCCACCCTGCGCTTCCCTTACTGGGTTGAACGACTCCGCAAAGGCGGCGCGGTCGCGGTACCCGGACCTCGTTCAAACGCCATGCAGTACATCGACGCGCGCGACCTCGCAAACTTCATCGTTCGTGTCGCCGAGGACAAGCTCACGGGTGCGTATCACGTCGCCGGACCAGAGCCGGGTGACCACTTTGTGGAAATGGTTGAGCAAATCGCGTCACACGTCGCTCCTCCGGGTACGTCGTTGCGAGAGGTCAATGCTGAACTGGTCCTTCAAGAGAAGCTCGCCAGTAAGTTCCCGCTGTGGACGGGCAACGAGAGCGAGAACATACTCGCGCTGAACAGCGCGCTGGCGATCTCGAAGGGCTTGGATCTTCGCCCTCTCAGTGACAGTGTCGACGACGTGACCTCGTGGTGGGGCGATCAATCGTGGCCCAAGCACTGGCTCACCGACGTCGATGAGGCGCGTCTTTTGAAGTAAGTGATGCTCCCACCGAACCGAGTTCGTTTCCTAGGATGGCGGTAACACCACAGCGACGTGGCACGCGAATCGTCCAACTGGAGAAGAGTGATGTCCGAAGAAGCCGTGACCTTGACCACAGCAGCCCGCGGCATCATTGAGTCGGGTCGACTAGCCCATTTCACCACCATCGCGAAAGACGGCCGACCACACACGACGATCGTCTGGGTCGGTCTTGATGGGAACGACATAGTCGTTGGAAAACTTCAATCCGATCAAAAACTCGCCAACATCAAGCGTGATCCTCGCGTCTCGCTCTCTATCGAAGCCGACGGCAGCCAGTGGGGCATGCAGCACCATCTCGTGATCGAAGGAACGGCACGCGTCGTTGAAGGCGGCGCTCCGGCACTACTTCGTCGGCTCGCCCAACTCTACGTAGGGCCGGGAACTAACTTTCCACCGATGCCCAATCCCCCAGAGGGTTTCGTGATTCGCGTCACGCCCAATCGAGTTCGCGGTCTAGGCCCTGGGGCGACGCAACAAGACTAAAGACGTCGGTAATAATCGGGTTCTTTCGGACAGAGGAAGGGTATGGGCTCTCAAGACGAGGATCGATTTAATCGACTCGTGCGAGAACAGACTCCTGCTGTTGGCAACTACCTGCGCCGGCGTCTCTACCCTCTCACTTCGTCGGATCTGGATGATCTCGTCGAAGAGACCATGCTCGTGGTGTGGCGGCGACTCAACGACGTGCCGCTCGGCTCCGAACTCCCCTGGATGCTTGGTGTGGCGAGGAACGTGCTGCGCAATGCTCGACGAACGAAGAATCGGCGCTCGGCCTTCGAAGCGACGCTGCAGCCCCCTTCGAACGACTCCTCGGCCGAAGACCACGTCATTGCGGACACCAGTGTCCGGGAGGCACTCGCGAGGATGAACGACGACGATCGAGAAGTACTGCTTCTGCACGTGTGGGACGGACTCGACACGCACGCACTCGGTGCTCTCCTTGTCATCAGCACCAACGCGGCCGCGGTTCGACTGTCGCGCGCGCAACATCGATTCCGCGAACTACTCGCCTCGGCGGAAGTTCTATGAAAGTTTCCGGACGACCACGACAGAAACTAAGTAAGGGGAAAGGAGCGTCATGAACGAATTGGAAGATCGCCTCGCGGCGCTCGACCCCGCCGCGGGACAGCCCTATGAACACCGCAACCTCGACGCAATGATCGCTCGCGTCATCAGCCAGCATTCTTCGCCACGAACCAACCTATGGCGTCGATTTCAAGTGAAGATGGCTGGCGCGCTCGTAACGAGCGCGCTGGTAACGACAGGCGCAATTGTTGCCATTCAGGGCGCGGGACCGGCGTTGCCGTTACTCGCCATTCAATCGATTCACAGCGGCCAAGGATTCAAAAGTGTGGCTTCCACACACCCGGGGACTTATGGCGCAATGCAGATCTACGAAGTGTTCAACTTCACGGCCGGGCCCGGTCTCACCGCGAGCACGCCTACCAACTTCTCGTACCAACTGCAGATTCCTTCTAACGCCGCGTCCGAAGCGTCGCGCGTGGCAGCGATCTTTGGTGTAACTGGCACACCCGCGGTTACCAACGGTGACGGCAGCAATTGGACGGTGACGAACGCGTCGGGTAGTTCACTCGACTATCAAAACTCCGCGATTCCCCAGTGGAACTACACGTCGTCGTTAATCCAAAGCGCGTACGCCAACTCTTCGAGTTCTCCGTCGGGAAACAATCCAAACCACACAACCCTCGAGGGCGACGTGCAGAGCTATCTCGCCGAGATGGGTTACGGCTACAACCTCTCGTCGCCCAACTTCTCTACGTCGACCATTGGGACCGCGAACCCCGACGGTACGATCAAGACCGCAACGAGCGCGGCGATTGTGTCGTACAACGTGGTGGTCGGAGGAATTACTACCGACCAGTCATTGAGTTTCACTGTCGACACCAATAACAACGTGTTGTACGCCTCTGGTCCCGCTTTTAGCGTGGGCAATTCGTATAACTATCCGTTGCAGAGTCTCAGTGCTGGCGTCGCCGCTCTGAACGCTGAACAACAGAACCGCTTCCAGGGTTCATCGACTCAGCCGACGCCGTTATCGGGTTCTTCCGTGAATCCCGGTTCTAACGACACGGGCACCACGACGCCCACCGGACCACCAAGCGTGAACGTGACCTTGAACTCTGATTCCTTGTCGTTTCAGACGTACCAACTGACCGACGGCACCTTGTGGCTTCTACCCGTCTACCAGTACGCCGGAACGATCACCGGCACTGACGCCACGTCAACAACGAGCACGTGGAGTGAACTGGCGGTTGATCCGAACTACATCAGAATAAGTTCCACCGCGACCGCTGGCGGTGGCCACGGCGTTATTAATTTTTAGAGTCAACCTGTCTTCAGCGTTGGAATCTGAATATCTGAATCTGGCCAATGCCGACTTCGAGATTCAACACCAATCGCGGTCTTGCGCCAGCCACCGCGGCGTTCGCCGAAGGAACTGTCTCGCTTTTCACGTTGCCAATACCAACGTGCGTACGCAGGTCAACTGCGGCGTTCGCGGGTATATCGATGATCAAGACACCGACGCCCTGGGTCGCCGTGATTGACCACGTGCCCGAGGTAAAGGGAACATTCACAAGATTGATGGTGGACTGACCAAAGGCACCGTGGTATGTGCGCTGAATCTCTGACGTCGTTACCGGGTGCCATTCGTGCACGCCACTTCCGCCTTCCAATGGAACACCAATCACCTGCAGGGTCACTAGGAATGCGCCCACGACGAGTATGACCAGACTCACGGCACCGAGAAACGCGAGGGCAATCAGCCGGCGCAACGTGAGACGGCTCGCCGGTGATCGAAGCGCGATGACCGCTACTAACACCAGAAAGATCAACCAGATGAGCGAGAGGACTTTCCCGACGTAAGGGTGTACGTTTCCCAGCGCGGAAAAAACAATGACCGCGAGTGCCACTACGCCAAAGGGGACGGCGTAGCGGAGCCAGTGAGATCGGTCGTGTTCAACTAAGTCATCCGACTCATCATCTCCCTTCGCGACAGATGAGCGCGGAATGAGCGCCCACATCGCAAGGTAGATCGCAATACCGAGGCCGTACACGATCGCCAACACGACGAAGCACACGCGGACAATGTTGGCGTCAATGTCGAAGCGCTCAGCGATGCCACCGGCGACACCGCCGAAGACTTTCTTCGTCGTGCTTCTGTGAAGCGTTCGCGCCTCCGCCGTATTTTGTTCTGCGTCGATTTTGGGTTCGTCGTTGGCTTCGTCCATACGACCAATGTAAGTTGCATTCATCATCGCGCCCATTGGGGCGAACCCCAAGATGTTCGCGTTTTTGCGCGTAACGTTCAGGGTTTTCCCCTAGAGCGCTCATCATCTGACCGTGGAAGACTTTAAAGTGCCGTACTCGTCAATCAACGAGAGGAGAGCAATGGCACTCACGACCCCAACGCATGCGATCATCGGCACACCGCAACGTCCCTATCGTCGCGGCGTCGACAACGCGATCCTCGGCGGAGTCTGTGGGGGACTCGCCATCCGCCTTGGCGTCAAAGAACGCAGAGTGCGCATTTGCTTCTCGTTGCTCGCGCTCGTGTCCGGGCTCGGACTTTTGCTGTACGTACTGCTGTGGTTGACGTTGACGCGCGCCGGTGAGGAGCAGTCGATAGCGCAGCGCGTCCTCAGCCGTCATCATGAATTTCATCGCGTTCTTATTGGCGGCGTCGCTCTCATCGCGGCGATACTCATCGTGCACTCAGCGACGGGGCTAAAAATTGGGATCTTCACGTGGCCTGTGTTGTTGAGCTTCATGGGTGGCGCTGGTGTTTGGCGAGGTGCCTCGAGCGATGAACGTCGCCACCTCACAGAACTTCTAAAGTCCGCTCCTTTTATCGGCGTTCCATCGACTCGAAGTCGCAGGAGTCTTCTGCTTCGCGTCGTGATCGGCGTCGTACTGATTTTCCTCGGTCTTCGAACGCTCCGACGAATTGGTGGCGTATGGGGCGGAGCAACACCGGCGCTTTTTGGCACGCTAATTCTGCTGGCGGGGGTCTTGGTCCTGCTCGCGCCGTGGTGGCTGGCGACGCTGAACGACCTCTCGGGCGAGCGTCGAACTCGAGTGCGAATCGAAGAGCGCGCCAACGTGGCGGCGCACCTGCACGACTCGGTCCTGCAGACCCTCACTTTGATTGAGCGCGCCGCGAGCGACGAGACGGTCGTCATCCGCTTGGCTCGTAATCAAGAACGTGAACTTCGCCAGTGGCTCTTCAATCCCGACCAGAACCGCTCCAATGACGAAACGACCACGTTCTCTTCTCTCTTGCACGCACTCGAGAACGAAATAGAGAACGACTACGGCGTCAAGGTCGAACTCGTCATCGTTGGCGACGTCGCCGCGAGCGAAGACGTGACGGCGCTCGTCGCGGCGGGGCGCGAAGCCGCGATCAACGCCGCGAGGTGGTCGGAGGCGCCGTCCATTTCGATTTTCGCCGAGGTCGAGACAACAGCACTATCGCTCTTCGTGCGCGATCAAGGTAAAGGCTTTGACGTCGACGCCGTACCCAATGATCGAAAAGGCATCGCGCTGTCAATTCGCCAACGTATCCTCCAACGCGGAGGCACGGTTTCCTTGAAGAGCACTGCCGGTGTAGGCACTGACGTCGAGTTATCACTCCCGCGTACGCTCTGATCGATGGCCCAACCCCGCGTCTTTCTCGTCGACGATCACGAACTCATCCGTTCTGGGATTCGCAGCGAACTCACGGGTTCTGTTGACATCGTTGGTGAGGCCGATGAGGTCCACGCCGCGATCGAAATGATCCTCGAACGAACGCCCGATGTGGTATTGCTCGACGTCCACATGCCCGACGGCGGTGGACTGGCAGTGTTGCGCGCCGTCAACGAGAAGTCACCCGTGACGCGTTTTCTCGCGCTCTCGGTGTCGGACGCCGCCGAAGACGTGATCAGCATCATTCGAGCTGGCGCTCGTGGGTACGTAACGAAGAACATCTCCGGGCCTGATTTGCTCGACGCGATCTATCGCGTCGCGGCGGGTGACGCGGTCTTCTCACCTCGCCTCGCTGGATTCGTTCTTGACGCGTTCTCGCTCGAGGGTCAACATCTCGACGCCGCCGACGTCGATCCCGAACTCGATCAACTAACTCCTCGCGAACGTCAGGCGTTACGCCTGATTGCACGTGGTTACTCGTATCGCGATATCGCCACCGAGCTCGCCATCTCCACTAAGACCGTCGAGAGTCACGTGTCATCGGTACTTCGGAAACTCCAACTCTCGAATCGTCACCAGCTCTCGCACTGGGCTTCAGAACGCCACCTCGACTGAGCGTCAATCAACTCGATCTAGCGCTGTTCGATTAGGTCCATGTACTCATCGTCCCAAAGGTCGAAGTACTCCTCCGGTAACAAGATGGCGTGCGTAGGCTCGAGCGCCTCGACGAATCCACGTTCGTGACTAACGGCAACGATCGTGCCCTTCCACTGACGCATCATCTCGCCCAATGCCTCGACACTGGCCGGGTCCAAGTTGTTCGTCGGTTCGTCGAGCAGCAACAGGTTGGCTTTGGACGACGCGAGTATGGCGAGAGCCAACTTCGCACGTTCGCCACCCGACAGTGTGGCCGGCATCTGGTGCGCGGCCGAACCCTTTAGACCAAAGGCCCCGAGCATTGATCGACGCTGCACGTCAGATTCGACTGTGGAGTTCTCGAGGTTCGCCAATACCGACTTGGTGAAGTCCAATTGCTCGTTCTCCTGAGCGAAATAGCCAACGATTACGTTGGCGCCGAACTTCACGATGCCCTCCTGGGCGTCTTGGGTGCCCGCGAGACAGCGCAGCAACGACGACTTACCTGCGCCGTTCTTTCCCACGATGACGATGCGATCGCCGCGTCGCGTGATGAAGTTCAGCCCGCGCAGCACCTCGAGTGAACCGTAACGAACGGCGACGTTCTCTACTGTCATCGGCACGTCGCCACTACGCGGAGGCGCCGGAAGACGAAACGTGACCTTCTTCTCCTTCTTCGTGACTTCAATGCGGTTGTCCTTCAACTTCTCGACCCGACGGTCCAAGACCTTCGCGAGTCGAGCCCGCTTCTCGGTCTGTCCACGCATGGAGTCGGCGAGTTTGGTGAACTGGTCGATTTTGGCGTCCTGGTGCGCGGCGATCTTCTCTTCGCTGAGACGACGCTCCTCTTCGAGCGCGAGGAACTTGGTGTAGTTGCCGCGATACTCACGCAGCTGTCCGTCACGCAGGGCCAGCACCCGGTCGATGGAGCGGTCCAACAATGGCAAGTCGTGGCTGATCACGAGCACGGCGCCACGAAACTGCTCTAGTTCGTCAAAGAGCCAACGCTTGGCCGCCTTGTCGAGGTGGTTCGTCGGTTCGTCGAGCACCATGGTCTCGGGCTGCTCGTAGAGGACGCGCATCAAGTCGACACGGCGGCGCTGGCCACCCGAGAGCGTATTCAAGTCCTCGAGTAAGAGGTCCTGCTTCAAACCGAGTCCGTCGGCGAGTCGCGCGACCTCGGACTCGGCTTCGTAACCACCTCGCTCACGGAACTCTTCCTCGAGTGAAGTGAATCGCACGATGGTCTCTTCGGTCGGATCGGCCGCGAGAGCGTGACGAGCGTGTTGCATGTCCGCGTCGAGCCGGTCGATGCCCCGTGCGGAGAGGACGTGCGACAAACCAATGGGCTCGACGCCGAGTCCTCCGGGCACGGGTTCTTGGGGAAGGTGGCTCAGCGATCCTTGGGTCGACACCGTGCCAGCGATACGAAGGTGCTCGGGGTGGTAGCCGAGCAGCACCGACAGCAGCGTGGACTTACCCGCGCCGTTTCTTCCGACGAGTCCGACCTTTTCGCCGTTACCAACGACGAAGGACACGGGCTCGAGGAGACGACGCGGGCCGATCTCAATCCCCAAGTCACGAACGATAAGCATTTAGCGACCTAACAGATCGGCACCGGCGGCGAGTTCGTCGCGAAACTCAGGATCGGAGATTTCTATCATCGCTCGAGCTCGCTCTCACACCGTCTTGCCTCGAAGATCCGCGGCACCGTGCTCGGTGACAATGACACCGTCGGGCCGCCTAGGCCTCTGGCTCAAACGGGACGACGGCAACCGCCGCGACGGCGTGTCCCTCGTCAAGGTTCATAACGCGAACGCCGGTGGCGTCGCGACCCTGTGACGAGACTTCACGCACGGGGGTCCGAATCAAGACGCCCCCACTGGAGGCGAGCAAGACTTCGTCGTCGAGCCGGACCATGAAGGCCGCCACGACGAAACCGCGCGCTGCCGTCAATTTGATGGCGCGAACACCCTGGCCTCCTCGCCCTTGACGATTGAAACGTTCAGTCTTCACGCGCTTGCCAAAGCCAGTGTCGGTGACGACGAAGAGATCGGCGTCTTCTCGCACGACGTCGAGCGAGATGGCGCGATCGTCGGCCTTGAGTTTGATGCCACGAACGCCCGTCGCGTCACGGCCCATCTCGCGCACTTCTGCTTCGTTAAAGCGAATCGCCATACCGCGATACGACACCACCATGAGATCGTCGTCGCCGCTCGTCGCCACCACGCGCACGACCTCGTCGCGGTCTCGCAGATTGATCGCGATCCAACCTTCCCGGCGCGACTTGTCGTACTCGCTAAAGGCGGTCTTCTTCACCGTGCCGTTCTTGGTGGCGAAGACCAAGAACTTGTCCTTTGGAAAGTCGTCCGTTGTCACAATCGCCTGAATCGACTCGTTGGGTTGCAAATTCAAAAGGTTCACCACGGCCGTGCCCTTGGCGGTACGTTCCTTCATCGGGATCTCGTGTCCACGAAGGCGAAAGACGCGTCCACGGTTGGAGAACAGAAGAAGGTGCGCGAGCGTCGTCGTGTGGATGATCTGGTCGACGAAGTCTTCGTCCTTCAACTTCGCGCCTTGCACACCGCGCCCACCGCGCCCTTGCGTGCGAAAGGCGTCCGCCGCGACCGACTTCACGTAGCCCGCACGCGTCATCGTAAGCACAATCTCTTCGTCTTGAATGAGGTCCTCGACACCGAGCTCACCGGGGTCATTGACGATCTGCGTTACGCGGTCGTCGGCATACTTCGTGCGAATGACGCCAATCTCTTCCGCGATGACGGCGCGTAACTTGACGTCGCTCGCGAGAATGGACTGCAGTTCAGCGATCGTCTCTCTAAGTTTCGCCATCTCTTCTTCAAGCTCGCTACGTCCGAGGCGGGTCAAGCGTCCAAGCGTCATGTCCAAGATGTGATTCGCCTGCTCTTCGCTGAAGGAGAAGGGAGAGGCCATTAACGCGACGCGAGCGGCCGGTCGGTCGTCGGATCCACGAATCGTCGCGATCACCTGGTCCAGCATGTCGATGGCCTTTAAGAGCCCCTCGACGATGTGTGCCCTGGCTTCGGCCTTGCGAAGTCGGAACTGCGTACGACGAGTGACGACATCCACCTGGTGCGCAATGTAGTGCGTTAGTGCTTGGGACAAATTCAACGTGCGCGGGACACCGTCCACGAGGGCCAGCATGTTCACCGCAAAGGTCGTCTGCAGGGAGGTGTTCTTGTAGAGCTTGTTCAACACGACGTTCGCGTTGGCGTCACGCTTCAATTTGATGACTAGACGGGCCTGGCGACCGGCCGAGTCGTTTTGAACCGCGGCGATGCCGTCGAGATTACCGTTCTTCACGAGGTCGTAGATCTTCTCTTCAATCGATTCAACGGAGACTTCGTAAGGGAACTCGGTGACGATGATGCGTGTGTCCTTGCCAGTTTCTTCAATCTCAGCAATGGCGCGTAACTTGATCGAACCTCGACCCGTGCGGTACGCGTCCAAGATGCCTTGGCGTCCGAGTATCTGCGCTCGAGTCGGAAAGTCAGGACCTTTGACGAACTTCATGAGATCGTCGGGCGTCGCTTCTGGGTTGGCGAGCAAGTGGAGCGTCGCGTCAATAACTTCACCCAAGTTGTGCGGAGGAATTTTGGTCGCCATTCCCACGGCGATGCCCTGCGAGCCATTGACGAGAAGATTTGGGAACCTCGAGGGCAAGACCACTGGTTGCTGGGTCGAGTTGTCGTAGTTCGCGTAGAAGTCCACTGTCTCTTCGTCGATGGAGTCGAGCATTTCGAGGGCCAGAGGAGCTAATCGGCACTCCGTGTAGCGCATCGCGGCGGCGCCCTCGTCGGGCCCGGTGCCACCGAAGTTGCCGTGACCGCTTATGAGGGGGTGGCGCATCGAGAAGTCCACCACCATGCGCACCATGGCGTCGTAGATCGCTGAGTCACCGTGCGGGTGGTACGTACCCATGACGTCACCGACCACTTTGGCGCACTTTGCGAAGGGACGATCGGGGCGAAGACCTTGGTCGAACATTGAATAGAGAATGCGACGGTGCACGGGCTTCAGTCCGTCGCGGACGTCGGGCAGTGCGCGCGAGACGATCACCGACATGGAGTACTCGAGGAACGAGCGCTCCATCTCCAAATTGATCTCTATGGGCTCGACATAACCCACGACTTCTTCACTGGGCGGTGGGGCGCCGGAGCCGGATCCGGATCCGGATCCCCTTGTGGTGCGTGCCATATCTCTCCCGTTCCTAGATATCTAGGAAGCGAATATCCTTCGCGTTGGTTTGAATGAAGTGACGACGTTGTGGGACGTCGTCACCCATAAGGATCGAACAGACTTCGTCGGCGAGCGCCGCTTGCTCCACGGTGATCTGAAGTAACGCACGCTTGGTGGCGTCCATTGTCGTGTCGCGTAACTCATCAAAGTCCATCTCGCCCAGACCCTTGAGTCGCTGGAAGTCGTTCTTGTGGTCGGGGTGTTCCGCCAAAAAGACGTCCTTTGCGGCGTCGTCTCGTAGATACACCTTTTCTTTTCCCACCAACGTTGAGTAGAGCGGTGGCTGGGCGACGTAGACGTGGCCACTGTTCACGAGTTCGGTCATCTGGCGAAAGAAGAACGTCAACAAAAGAGTGCGGATGTGACTGCCGTCAACGTCCGCGTCGGCGAGCAAGATGATCTTGTCGTAGCGAATCTTCGAGAGGTCGAACTCGGCCTCGACGCCCGCGCCTATGGCCGAGACCAGTGCTTGGATTTCGGTGTTGCGCAAGATTTTATCCGAGCGAGCTTTTTCGACGTTCAAGATCTTGCCGCGAATCGGCAGAATCGCTTGGTTGCGCGGATTGCGCGCGTCCTTCGCCGAACCGCCGGCGGAGTTTCCTTCAACGATGAAGAGTTCACATTCCCTTGGTTCATTCGACGAGCAGTCCACGAGTTTTCCAGGTAGTCCAGCGCCGTCAAGAGCATTCTTGCGACGAGTGAGATCGCGAGCGCCCTGGGCCGCCATACGGGCCCTCGAGGCTGAGATGGACTTCGCCACGATCTGACTGCCCTCACGAGGGTTCTCTTCAAGCCACTCTGCAAGCTTTTCGTTGGTGGCGCGCTCAACGAGTGAACGAATCGAGACGTTACCGAGCTTGCCCTTGGTCTGACCTTCGAACTGAGGATCACGAAGACGAACCGACACGATGGCGGTGAGGCCCTCGCGAATGTCCTCACCCTTCAGGTTCTCCTCTTTCTCTTTGAGGAGATTACGTTTACGGGCATAGCGATTGAGGACGTTGGTGAGGGATTTGCGAAAACCCTCCTCGTGCATACCGCCCTCGATCGTTGAGATGCCATTGGCGAAGGAGTAGATGCTCTCGTAGTAGCCGGTGTTCCACTGAAAAGCGACCTCGACTTCTTGATTCTCTTCGGACTGCTCGATAAATCCAACTTTTCGAAACAACGACTCTTTCGCGTTGTTGAGGTGACGAACGTAGTCAACAATCCCGCCGTTGTACTTGAAGGTCTCCTTAGCTTCACGACCTTTTCGTTCATCGATGAATCGAATCTCAAGACCGCGATTCAAGAACGCCATGATCTGGAGGCGCTCAACGACGGTCTGCGCGCGAAACTCCACTTCTTCGAAGATCGTTGGATCGGGAGTGAAGGTAATGGTGGTACCGGTACGTCCACGTGGTGCGGGACCCGTGACCTTGAGCTTGCCCTGTGGCTTGCCGCCGTCTTTGAACATCAATTCGTAGTGGTTGTCGTGGCGATCGACTTCAAGAAGAAGCTCCGTTGACAGTGCGTTCACGACTGAAATACCAACGCCGTGAAGACCTCCCGAGACCTTGTAGCCGGAACCACCAAATTTTCCTCCAGCGTGCAGCATCGTGAGTGCGACTTCCGCCGCCGACTTTCCTTTATATTGCGGGTGTTCTTCGACCGGGATCCCTCGCCCATCGTCGACCACGCGACAACTCCCGTCCGCGAGCAACGTGACGTCAATCCGCGTACAAAAGCCGGCCATTGCCTCGTCGACGGAGTTGTCCACGACCTCGACGATGAGGTGGTGTAAGCCCGCAGGACCTGTCGACCCGATGTACATTCCCGGCCGAACCCTTACTGGCTCTAAACCCTCAAGTACGGTGATGTCGCTAGCGCCGTAACTAGCAGATCCTTTGGTCTTTTCGGCCACGAAGGAATCCTTTCAAAACAAAAGTTTGGGCATTTTTGGTGCCTGCGTTATCAATAATTTGACTACTTCATCCTACTAGAAACGCTGTGACTTCTAACCGATAACACTCGTGGTGAAAGCGCGATTCGACGATTTTTTAGGCCCGTCGGGTCACTGTTTTTAGTGACGTCGGCGCCCTCTTTCCAAGCGTCGAAAAACGGTCCAAAATCGACGGGCTTTCGTTCATGACGCGCTGTGCGAACGCGCCTGACGGCACGCTCACAATGAGTACCCCGTCCTTAATGAGTTCGACGCGACAGTGTTCGGCGAGCACCGGATCTACAACGGTCGGCCACAGCTTGCGTGCTTCGTCAATCACGCGCAGGTCGACTCGACGTAGCCGACTGGCGAGCGTGTTCAAGAGATCACCGAGCGGGGCTGGTTGTTCGTCGCGTGCTCTCATGACAGCACCCGAGTGAGATCGATTAACGCCGCTGGTGTGAGGGCGCTGGGCAGCGGCGACGCCGTCGTCACGAGCGTCTGACCGGCCGGTAGCAACTGTAAAAGACGGTTACTTCGCACCGGGTCGAGTTCGCTAAAGACGTCGTCAAGCAGCAAAAGTGGGTCGACGCCGCGGCGTTGGTGAACCAACTCATGACCGGCCAGACGAAGCGCCAGTGCAAGCGATCGTTGTTCGCCCTGAGAGGCTTGGCGCCGGGCGTCACGACCCTCGAGCGAAAGAGAAACGTCGTCTCGGTGAGGTCCAACCGTGGTGTAGCCACGGAATCTGTCATCGGAAAATGACGTCGTTAGCGCTTCACGTAATTCGTTCGTCCACGACGCTTCATAGATAACACCGACGGCACACGAGTCTTCGGCGAGCTCTTGATAGAACCGTGTCACGAGCGGCGCGAGTTGATCAATGAGCGCGTGTCGATGACCAAGAAGTTCTTCACTCACTTCACAGAAGTCGCTTGTCCAAAGATCCAACTCGGACTGTTGTGCCGTTGAGGGTCGACTCCCCTCGAGCGCACGCAACAGTGCGTTGCGCTGACTAAGAACTCGATTGAATCGTTCAATGGCGTCCGCGGTGCGTGGTTCCACGTCGGTCATGAGATTCGTTAAGTAGGTTCTGCGATGCTCGGGTCCTCCCCTGACGACGTCGACGCCTTCGGGCGTGAAGACGGTGAGCGGCAAGGCTTCTGCTAGCTCTGATCTCGAGCGCGGGCGCTGGCCGTTCACCAACATGCGTTTTGTGGTGTTGCGCACTCCCCTCGTCAGGGTCAGGTCCACTTGCACTCTTCGTTCGCGTTGAAACATCACGCCATGAACCTCGGCGGTCGTCTCCTTATTGCGAATCATGTCACTCGCACTATTGGTGCGAAATGACGACGCCGTGGCGAGCGCGTTGACGGCTTCGAGAATCGAGGTTTTTCCCGTGCCGTTTGGTGAAAGAAAGACCGTCACTGCGTCAGGGTCAGGCTCAAAGGAAAACTCACCAAAGAGTCGAAAGTTACGAAGCGTGAGTTCGTGGAGACCCACGACGGTCAACTCAACTACTGAACCCGAACGGGCATTAAGAGATAGCGGAAACGCACGTCCTCGACCCCGTGGACCATGGCGGGGCGAACAGAATCCGACATCTCGAGAATGACCTCATCACCGGGAACCGCTTCGACGCCGTCAATAAGAAAACCAGGGTTGAAGGCAATGGTCATCTCCTCGCCGTTGTAGTCGGCGTCGACGTTGTCTTCGACGACACCGGCGTCGTGACTTTGGGTACGAATCTCGACATTGCGGTCCTTCATCGTGAGACGAACCGAGGATGTGGAGTCCTTCGCGAGAAGCTTCGCTCGTTTGAGTGAAGTGAGCAAAGTGTCCTTGGCGATTCGAAGTTGGTTGGGGTAACTCGCTGGGATCAACTGCAACACCGAGGGGTAATTTCCGTCGATGAGGCGCGACGCGATGCTGGTACTTCCGACAACAAAACAGATCTCAGCGTCACTCAGCGTCACGCCAATCTCGGCATCGGCGTCCAGTTGCGCCGCGGCCCGTTGGAGCTCTTGGAGCGCACGGGCAGGAACCAGCAGATCCTGGGAACCACTAAGTCCCTGGACGCCGGGAACATCACGAACCGCAAGGCGGTATGAGTCGGTAGCGATAAGGCGCAGGGTGCCGTTCTCGGTGGTGAAGAGAACACCGGTGAGGAGGGGCCGCGCGTCGTCATTCGCCGCCGCTCGTACGACTTGGTTTAAGCCCTGGATCAGGTCCAGTGCAGCGATCGACGTCAGTGGTCCGGTAACTGGAGGGAGTTTTGGGTAATCCGCGACAGAAAACGTCCGGAGGGAAAACTTCGCTCGACTCAAAGAAATCTCAACATTTTCCTCATCGCTCGCGACGGTCACTGCGCCCGCTTCGAGTGAGCGCACCGCGTCAACGATCAGTCGTGCTGGTACGACCGTGGAACCGTCTTCAATACCAATGACATCCACGGTGGTGCGTGCGGTGATATCGAGGTCGGTGCCCGTCACCACCAGTTGATTCCCGCGCAAGGTAAGGAGTATTCCGGACGAAGCACCAATGAGACGAGTAGCAACGACACGACTGGCGGCGGTAAGTGCCTCGACGAGGATGTCGCGCTCTGATTTGAACTTCATGGGACTACCTTTCCTTGCTACTGAGGTTACGGTGTGGATTTCAATGTAAAGATGTCTTAGTAGTAGTAGTGCTGTGGGTATGTGTATTGTCTGAGAAAGTCCCTGGTAATTAGTTCTTTTTACTAGGAGGTCCTACACACAGTGTTGTGAGTAACTCTCTCAACCCTCATCATTCAACCTGGGGATGATGTGGAGTACCTCGTGGTTGTCAACCTGTAATCAACAAGCTGAGCCCCATGTTGCGCACAAAGTTCGATTTTAATTCTCCCCTTGCAGACGTCGTTTTAATTGATTGATCTGCGTCAGCATCTCCGGGTTTGACGTGAGCTGTTCTTTGATCTTTTCAACACCACTAATAACGGTCGTGTGATTTCGCCCGTCGAAGATGCGCGCGATCATCGGGTACGAGTAATTGTTCAATAGATCACGGATTAGGTACATCGCGACGTGACGGGCGTGCACGAGTGGTCGAAGTCGTTTTGACCCGCGGACTTCTTCAACTGAGAGGCCGTAGAAATCTGCAACGACACTAAGAATCGTCTCAGGTTTGAGGATTATCTGCTCTTGGCCGAGGTTGGTTAGGTGGGCTTTGGCGAGCTCGATGGTGATGGGCTCTTGGCGCAGATTGGCGAAAGCGCGCAACATAGTGATGGAGCCCTCGAGTTCACGAATGTTGTCACGAACCCGCTGGGCGATCCATTCGGCGACGTCGTCGGGCAGAGCGATGCCCTCGCGCTCGGACTTTGAACGAAGGATGGCGATGCGAGTTTCGAGGTCTGGTTGATCGATCTCGGTGACGAGTCCTTGTAACAAGCGGCTACGAAAACGATCTTGTAATCCTGCGAGGTCGCGAGGTGAACGATCCGACGTCAACACGATCTGCTTACCCTCACCGTGCAGCGCGTTGTACGTGTGGAAGATCTCTTCATGAAACGTCTCACCACGCGTTTCCATGAATTGGATGTCGTCAATGAGCAGGACGTCGTTCTCTCGGTAGCGCTCGTGCAAGGAGAGTTGTGTACGGGTTTGAATCGCGCGAATGAAGTCATTCAAAAAGGTCTCCGTCGAGACGTACAGCACCTTTCGGCCGCGGTAGTTCTCCTGCACGTAATTGCCAATGGCGTGCAGTAGGTGGGTCTTGCCAAGCCCTGAGTTTCCGTAGATCATCAGGGGGTTGTAGGCCCGTCCCGGCGTTTCGGCGACCGACTGCGCGGCGGCGAACGCTAGGCGGTTTGACGGGCCAGGAACGAAGGAGTCGAAGGTCATGCGAGGGTCGAGCCGTGCTGGTTGATCGACACTTGATGCGGAGGTGACCGTAGGCGGCTTCCCTACGGGCTCGGCTATGGGCTCTTCGATTGCAGTTGTGTTCGACGCGTTGGAAACAGTGAGCGATACCTGCACTTGGTGACCGACTACCTGCTCGGCTTGTTCGGTTATGAAGGGGAGATAGCGTTGTTGCACCCGTAGGAGTTGAATCTGATTCGGCGCGCCGATGACGAGTTGGTCGTCGTGGTAATCCACAAGGCGAAGTGTGCTGAGACCAGCGGCCCACACTGATTCAGAAGCGTTGCCACGTAAGGAGTCTCGTAGGGCTGACCAAATCTCCTCACCGCTCTGCACAATCTTCCTCCACAGCTCGTCGCCGACATTATCCACAAGCGGCTCTTTGACAAAAACCACCGTTTGACTGACGGGAGGAGTCACCCTACACCTATTTATCGCTCTCCGCCGGGGCCACTCGGTGGGTCGGGTAACATTGCACGCTGTAGCGCGCCAGCGACCCCCAGGGGGTAACGCGAAGCGCAGAGCGTATTTTGAGAAGAGGTTTTAGTGAAGCGTACTTATCAGCCAAACCAGAGGAAAAGGGCAAAGACACACGGTTTCCGCGCGCGTATGCGCACACGTGCCGGTCGTGCCATTCTAAAGTCCCGTCGCAACAAGGGCCGTCACCAATTGACGGTCTAGCTAGAGTGCCCGGTCGGGTCCGAACCCGCCGGCAATTCGCGCTCTTCGCGACACCTACTGGACGAGGTCAGAGTGGGCCACTACGGATTAATTACGTAGCTGGATCACCTGAGAGCACTTCAGTCGACGTGGCGTACGCGATCAGTCGAAAGGTCGGCAACGCGGTAGTTCGCAATCGAATCCGCCGGCGACTCCGAGCACTTATCGATGACCTCAACCCTCAACCTCATCCTGGTAGTTACCTGATCAGATGTGGTTTTGAGACAGGAAAGCTCTCTTATGACGAACTCCACCACCACCTCCACCAAGCACTTGGGCGAGCCACTACCTCATAACTCTTCTAAGGGAGTTCGCCTCTTGCTAGCGATTATTCATGGCTACCAACAGCTTCGCGCGGGGCGAATCGCGCCGTGTCGTTTCTACCCCTCATGTTCGCACTACGCCGCCGAAGCCATCGCGACTCACGGCGCCGCAAAGGGCGCGTGGCTGAGCGTGCGGCGCGTCCTGCGTTGTCGCCCCTTTGGACCACACGGCATCGATCTAGTACCCGAACCTAAGAAAGCTAGGAGTCTCCAGTCATGAGATCCATTACCCACTCCATTGGTGGGGTTTTCCAACCGATTTTCAAGTTGTTCGGTGCGATTCTGGCTTTCTTCTACGGCTTGATTCCGAACTACGGGGTCGCTATCGCGCTGCTCACGATCGTCATCATGGGCGCTCTGACCCCCTTCACCATCAAGAGCACGAAGTCGATGATGGCGATGCAGCGCCTGCAGCCAGAGATCAAGAAACTCCAACAGAAGTACAAGGGCGCAGAGAACCGTCAACTCATGAACGACGAGTTAATGAAGCTCTACCGAGAAGAAGGTGTCAATCCCATCGGGGGCTGTCTGCCGTTACTTCTCCAAGCACCGTTCCTGTTCATCCTCTACAGCGTTATCAAGGGCCTTTCGTTCACCGTGACGTCCAAGGCTGGCGTGATCACGGCCACGCCTCGCTACATTCCACACACTTCGAAGATGTACGACAACCTGATCCACGCTGTCGGACATATCAACGTCTGGGGCATGGACCTAAGTCTCAAGCCCTTCTCCAGTCACGGTGGTTCCGTGGGCAAAGCGATTCCCTTCTTCGTGTTCGTGGTCTTCGCAGTGGCGTTGCAGTACTTCCAAATGGCTCAGATGAATAACCGCAGTAAGAAAACTGGCCAAGCGATGCCCAGCCAGCAGCAGACAATGCAGCGAATCCTACCGATTATTTTTGCATACTTCTATCTCGTTATTCCAGCCGCTGTTGTGTTGTACATGATTATTTCTACAGTCATTCGTATAATTACTCAAGATTTGATGTTCCGCTCCGGCGTGTCGAACCCCAACAAGGGTGCACGTGAGTTGCCGGCCGGTGAGAAGAGTGAGCCGGACGCAGCGACCGAGGAAGCGCCGAAGGCACAACCTTCAACGCCCAAGCCTCCGGGACAACCACGATCGAAGAGTCGACCTCAAAGTCAGCCTCGGCCGACGCCGAAACCTCAAAGTCAGCCTCGCTCAAAAGCGAAGCGTAAAAGAAAGGCGCGTTAAATCATGGAGTGGGTAGAGACCACGGGCAAGTCAGTTGACGAAGCGATGGATAGGGCGCTTGCGCACCTCGGGGTTCATCGTGACGACGCTGAAGTCGAAGTACTTGAAGAGCCAAAGGCTGGACTCTTTGGTCGAGTCAGAGGCGAAGCGAGGGTCCGCGCTCGCGTGCGCCCGAGCGGTCCGCGCCCGAAGCGCTCGAGGCGATCGGGCGAGCGAAATGATCGACCACGCAATCCAGAGGGACGCAGCGAGCGTCCACGTAGCGAGAAGAAGCCCGAGGGTGAGTCTCGTCAGCCGAAGGAGAAGAGCCCTTCGCGGCAACCTTCACCTTCAAGGAACCAACGATCTGAAAAGAGTCCAAACAAGGAGGACAGTATGGCAGAAGGCATTTCGCTCGCCGAACAGGGTGCTATCGCGAAGGAGTTCCTCGTCGGACTTTTGTTGTCGATGGATATCAAGGCTGACGTTTCGGTAAAGGAACTCGACGCGGAGACCGTTGAACTTTCAGTTAATGCCAATCCCCCGACCGAGCTCGGTGTACTCGTCGGTCCTCGAGGGACCACCCTGCAGGCCCTGCAAGAGGTAACTCGCACCGTGGTGCAGTCAAAGAGCCCAAGCCGGACCGACCGTATCCTGGTTGACGTCGCGCAGTACCGCGAGCGTCGAGTAGCCGCGCTTGGTCGTTTTGCTCAGCAAGTGGCACAAGAGGTTGTCGAGACTGGTGAAGAGCGAGCGCTTGAACCTATGTCCGCGGCAGACCGTAAGGCTGTGCACGACGCTCTTTCGGAGAATGAAGTGGTGGTGACGCGCTCTGAAGGCGAAGACCCTCGACGCTTCGTGGTGGTTGCTCCGGCATAATGAAACTGTGAACAATGACTGGCTACCCCGCGCTCTCGAGGAATCGAGGGCGCGGGGTTTTTTGGGCCCCCAAGCGATAGCACCACAAATAACTCACGCTGAGGGTTTCGCCCTCTGCTGGGAGGCGATTCGATCCAATCCCCCGGCCACGTTGCTAGATCTCGGCAGTGGAGGAGGCTTACCTGGACTGATTCTGCTCGATCGGTGGCGTTGTCACGAGGTCTTTCTTGATTCAATGGGTAAGCGCAGCAACTTCCTCGAAGAGGTTTTGGACTGGCCGGACGCACCCACGTCAGGAAAAGTCATCACCGCTCGGGCCGAAGAAGCGGCCAGATGGGCTGAATTAGAGGGAAAATTCGATCTCGTCACCGCCCGTTCCTTTGGCCCGCCCGCCGTCACGGCGGAGTGCGCCGTACGATTTCTTGGCATCGGGGGAGTACTCATCGTCTCTGAACCCCCCAGTGAGCGGACCGATGAGCGCTGGAGCCCCAAGGGGCTTGCTCTCCTGGGGCTGGTTGCCCAGGGCCGTTCTCGGTACGGAACGGGCTACGAAGTCCTTATAAAGGAACAACCGACCGCCGCAGAGTACCCGAGAGCCTCCGGAACTCCCAAGAAGAGACCACTTTTCTGATGTTTCACGTGAAACATTGAGATTGGGAATAGAAGGCGCAGCAAGAATGTTTCACGTGAAACACCCTGCCATAGTGCCCTTTTAGGACTCGCAAAGTTTCACATGAAACTCCAGGCTGGTTTTGAAGTTCAGTGTTTCACGTGAAACATTGGTACTTGACGAATCGGCCAAAACCGAGTTGAATGGCAGTGGTTCGACGCAGTGTCGGTAGGTACCAAACGTCGGGAAGAGGCTCATGGCGGACGCCAGTACAACGAGGATATTTGCTGTTGCCAACCAAAAAGGTGGCGTCGGCAAGACCACGACAACGGTCTCTTTGGGTGCTGCACTGGCGAAAAAGGGTAAACGGGTTCTTATTGTTGACTTGGATCCTCAAGGAAACGCCACCACTGGCCTGAAGGTTGATGGGCGCAAGTTTGAGCGTTCGATGTATGACGTTCTCCTGAACGATGTTCCGTTGGCGGATATTGTCGAGCCCACGGGGTACGGCCCACTTTTTGTGGCTCCTGCAACAATTGATCTTGCTGGGGTCGAACAGGAGTTGACATCAGTTATCTCTAGAGAACTTCGTCTGAAGAAAGCTTTAGCCTCTATAGACGGAGATTTCGATTACGTATTTATCGACTGTCCCCCGTCGCTCGGCCTTATCACCATCAATGCCTTCGCAGCGGCAACGGAAATCATGGTCCCAGTCCAGACCGAGTTCTACGCACTTGAGGGTCTAACCCAGTTGCAGAAGATCGTCGATCTCGTCCAGCAGAACCTCAATCCCGACCTCCGTATCACCAAGGTTGTCTTAACGATGTACGACTCGCGTAACACCTTGTCAACCGACGTGGCAAAGGAAGTGAAGAAGCATTTCGAGAACGAACTCTGTAAGACCGTCATTCCGCGCACCGTCCGTCTTGCTGAGGCACCTTCCTTCGGGCAGCCAATCACCGAATTCGATCCATCATCAAAGGGCGCCAAAGCGTACCTTGCGTTAGCAGAGGAGATCATCAATGGCTAGAAAACCAGGTTTAGGCAAGGGCCTCGGGGCCCTCATTCCCGATAGCGGCCCACCGTCGACAGAGCCGACCGTCGAGGCTGCGTCGTCGAGCCCGCTGCGAATGGTGCCGGTTGAGGCGATTCGCCCGAATCAGTTTCAGCCGAGAAAGGTCTTCAACGACGACAGCTTGAAGACCTTGGCGGCCTCGGTGCAAGAACTTGGCGTGCTCCAGCCCATCATCGTTCGACCCGTGGAAGGCGAGCCTGACAAGTACGAACTCATCGCGGGAGAGCGACGGTGGCGAGCGGCCATCATTGCGAAACTCGAACTCGTGCCCGTACTCTTGCAGGATGACGTTAACGATCGTCTCTCCTTGGAGCAGGCGGTCGTTGAGAATCTTCATCGCGTCGACCTGCACGCTCTAGAAGAGGCTGCGGCCTATCAACAACTCGTCGATGACTTTGACCTCACGCACGATCAAGTCGCCCAGAGAGTCGGCAAGAGTCGAGCTTATGTTACGAACACGTTACGACTCCTTCAACTTGGGGACGTGGCGCAGAGTGCACTTGTAGCTTCACAGATTACGGCTGGGCACGCGAGAGCACTGCTGGCCATAAGCGATCCGAACGTTCAAGCCACCCTGGTGGCACGCGTTATCAAGAACGAACTCTCGGTGCGTGCGACGGAGGAAACGGTGAAGTCCCACCTTGAGCCAAAGCCGACGCCAACTACTGAAATCACTTCGAAGGCTCCTGACGGTGCGCCAAGGCTTCGTCCAGTCCCCGACGCCAGCGTGGCCGAGTTAGAGCAGCTCTTGGAGAGCTACCTCGATACCCGGGTGCACGTTGATCTCAAGGGGCGCAACGGGCGTATCATCATCGATTTCGCCGATCTAGACGACCTCGAACGCCTCTATAGCGCAATAGCCAAGCCGAAATAGCATGTAACGCTCAAGTTAACGTTCAAGTTGAAGTTATCCCCAACTTGTGGATGAAGTTGTGGGTTACTTTGATTTCGGCTATTTTTCGGGCTAATTACCTTTTAAATAGTCACTTTTAAAAATGGTTTTCACGCCGATCTGTGGATAACTCGCTGCATTACGGCCTCAAGTGCCGTGATGACTTGGTGAAGTACCTGTTCAGGAAGGTTTCCGTGCTCGACGTGGACGGTCGTCATTTTTGTCTCGCGCAAGATGGGTAGGGCCATTCCGGTTACTTCGACCCTTGGGCCGTCTGGCAAATGGGCAAGATTCGCCGCGAGGGCGCTGGCGATACGTTCACCACGACGAGAGTGCGAAAGGTAGCTGGCCCAGTAGTGCAAGTGGATGCCGTCGACGTCGTTAAGTGCTTGAAACGACAGCACCAAGGCCACGTCGTGATCGTTCGCGTAGTCGACGGAGGCTTCGTGCGAGGCGTTGGTCAGTACGTGAATCGACGGGGCGTCACCAAGTAACGCCGCGAGTGCGCTCACGACGGCTCCCTCGCCACAGAGCAGCACCGATCCGGTCGCGAGGGGATTGAAGCCAGCTGAGTCACGTGCGTCGCCCACCAGGCTACGGGTCGAGTTTGTGGCGCGCACGCGCGAGAGCTCGTGGAGCGTTGCTTTGGTCAGCGTGGCACTTGATTCGAGTGCACGGTTGCGTTGGAATTCACCGAGCGCGCTTTCGAGTTGCGGTCCAAAGAGGCCGTCAATACGTCCGGGGTTGAAGCCGAGTTGAGCGAGGAGTACTTGTAGCTCGGCCACGTCGTCGCCGCGAAGGTACGGTCGTGTGAGATACAAGAGCCGTTGACCAAGTTGCCAGCGCGCTTCGTCGAGACGCTCCCACGTAGTGGCGTCGACCACGCCCGTGAGGGGGAGGCCGCGAGAACGTTGAAAGGACTCAACCAGAGCTACCGTTTGTGCGTCGTAGACGTTGTCGTTCTCGTTAGAGAGACGTAACGTCAGCGCCGTGAGCCGTTCGTTGAGTTCGCGTACACGCTCGCCGGTGGCGCCAGGGCGGAGTGGTTCGAAGTTCAGGCGAACTACAGGCTCGAGGTGATCTCTTGCAAGAGAGCGCCCTTGGGCTTAGCACCCACGAGTCGAGCAACGACCTCGCCGTCTTTGAACAACAGCAGCGTCGGGATGCTCATCACCGAGAACTTGGTGGCGGTCGCAACATTGACGTCAACGTCTAACTTGCCAATGACGAACTTCTCGGACTGCTCCAGGGCGAGTTCTTCCAGGATGGGCGCGATTGTCTTGCACGGACCACACCACTCGGCCCAAAAGTCGACGAGAATCGGCTTTTCCGAGGAACCAATGACCTCGTCAAACGTGGCGTCAGTCAGTGTCGTGATGTTCTCGCTCATAGTTACCTCCTAAAACGCCATGTCGGCGTCGCGCCAACTACCTTAGCGAGCGGCGCTATATTCCTTGCGCCTCGAGCCATCGTTCAGTGTCGATCGCGGCGATACACCCAGAACCGGCTGACGTCACGGCTTGACGGTATACGTCGTCTTGCACGTCGCCCGCGGCGAAGAGTCCCTCGATGTTGGTGAACGAACCGGGACCGGTGCGCACGTAGCCATTGGGATGTAAATCAACTTGACCCGTGACGATGGAGGTATTGGGAATATGACCAATGGCGACGAAGACGCCCGTGACCAAGAGCACGCGCTCGTCGCCCGACAGCGTGTCGCGAACTTTAAGTCCCGTGACCCTGTCTACACCGAGTACTTCGCTGACCAGGGTATTCCATTCGAAGTGGATTTTCTCATGGGCGTAGGCGCGCTCTTGCATAATCTTTGACGCGCGTAGTACGTCGCGTCGGACCAACACCGTGACGCTCGACGCGAATCGTGTAAGAAAGAGTGCTTCTTCGAGGGCCGAGTCGCCGCCACCAACGACGGCGATGTCCTGACCGCGAAAGAAGAAGCCGTCACAGGTCGCGCACGTTGAGAGCCCGTGACTGAGGAGCTCTGATTCGCCGGGAACGTTCATCATTAATGAGCGTGCACCCGTAGCGAGGATGACCGCGTCGGCGGTGATGCTTGGCTCGTCGTCACCACCGAGCCACGCGCGAAAGGGGAGTCTCGAGGCGTCGAGTTTCGTTACTTTTTTAACTCGAAGGTCCGCACCGAAGCGCGCGGCCTGTTCGCGCATCTTCATCATCAGATCCGGTCCAGTGACGGCGTCAGGAAAGCCGGGGTAGTTCTCTACGTCGGTCGTGAGCATGAGTTGGCCGCCGGGCTGATCGCTCGTAGAGGACGGTTCGCCCTCAATGACGATGGGGCGTAACTGGGCGCGCGCGCTGTAGATCGCCGCAGTGAGCCCAGCCGGCCCCGAGCCGATGATGAGAACACGAGTGTGCTCGGTCATTACTTCCTTATATTGAGAGGACGACGTCGTCGCCAAATGATGAGACCGGCGATGACTGAAAGCGCGCCCATAACGGCGTAACTCAGCCACACTCGGCCACCGAAAGCATAAATGTTGAGCAGACGAACGAGACCGATGAGAAGGACAGCGACAAAGACGATAGCGACCATCGTGATTATCAAGCCATACGCCACGACGCGGCCCACAAGGATGATGGGACGAAGCACCCTGTCGTGCACAATGTCGAGCAGATGGTCAACGCCCGCGAGCAAGCGATCGACGAGGTCGCGTTCGTGCGGTTCGTTGGTTTCGCTCACAAGAAGAACTTAGTGGAGCGCGCTCGTTAGGCTTCGATCCACGTCAATCCAATGATGCCGGGACCACCGTGCGTGCCAACTACGGGGCCGATGTCGGCGATAATCACCGGGGACTCGGTCGCGATGTCCTTAATTAGTGCTTCTAGGGTTGCGACATCGTTGCACGCGCCGTGAATGAGCGCGAGGCGACGAAGTGGCGCGTGATCGGCGGCGACTTTGGCCACGGCGGCGAGTGCCTTGGCGCGCGTGCGTTGGCGGCCGGCTTCGGCGACGACTCCGTCCTTTAGCTCCACCAAGGGCTTGATGGAGAGCACTTGGCCCAAGAGCGCCTTGGCGCCACCGACTCGTCCGCCTTTGATGAGGTGTTCGAGAGTATCGAGTGCCGCGACGACGCCCGCCTTTGGCATGAGCATCTCAGCGCGCTCGACGAGTTGATCGAGACCGGCGCCCGTGGCGGCGATCTCAGCGACGTCGATGGCGATGAGTCCTTGACCCATGGACACGTTCATCGTGTCAATCACGCGCACGTCGATGACGTCTTTGACCGCGTCGGCCGCGACACTCGCCGACTGATGCGTCGCGGAGAGCAGTGACGACAACGTCAGTACCAGCACGCCGTCACAGCCGTCGTTCTTCGCGCGTTCGTACGCCGCTTGGAACGCACCCGGTGACGGCGCGGCGGTCTCGGGCAGTGTCTTAGAGCTCTTGCACTTCGCCCAGAAGACGTCTGGGGTGAGATCGACGCGATCAACGAACTCCTCGTCACCGAAGCGAATCGTCAACGACACGACGTCGATGTCAAGACGGCGAGCGAACTCCTCGGGCAAGTCGCTCGCGCTGTCAGTGATTACTCGAATTCGAGTCATGGATCCCCCTAGAACCTTTCAAGCCTTGCACTTTTTGTGGTCCCACGTCTCAGTCGACGGCGTAACACCACGACCACCGCCAGGTAGGCGAGCACGCCGAGCACCATCGCCGCGGTGAAACGCGCGACGAGACCCACGCCGATCGTCCACGTCGGCAGCGCGTAGGCCGTGGCGATAACGAGGCCCGCCACGAGTGAGGCCCACAGGCTGCGCCGCACGTGCACGCTCCACACGCCCGTGAGGATATTGACGCGGTGACGCGCCAGTACCAAGAGTGCTGCGAGTGCGGTCACGCTGTAGCCAATCGACACGCTGGCCGTGAGCCCGGTCAAGGAGTGTCGACCGAGCAGCACGCAAAGGGCGATCGTGAGCAGGTTTTCGAAGGCGTAGAGCAGAAACACCTCGCGAGCTCGCTGCATTGCTTGAAGTCCTCGCACGCCAAGTTGAAAGACTGTGAAGCCGGGCAGTCCAGCGGCCAACACGGCCAACACGGTGCCGGCGGCGATCTTGTGCGTGGCATTCACGTGATTCAACAAAATCGCCACGATCGGTTGCGAGAGGATGATGAGTACCACCGTGCACGGCACGATGATGACTAGCGACTGGCGAAGTCCAAAGCGCAACCGTTCTGACAAAGCGCCAAAGTCCTGACTAGTCGCAAAGGCCGCCAGTTGTGGTGTGAGCGCGCTGAGCACCGAGACCACTACCACGGCGTAGGGCATCAGCATGAATGACCAGCCGTAGGTGTACGCACTCACCTGACCGCTGCCGCCGATACCAAAGGCGTAGGCGAGCACGACGTAGAGCGAGAGTTGATTGGCGAGCGCGACGAGCAAGATCCAACTTCCCAATCGCCCCACGGCTTTGACGGCCGGATCCCGGAGGTCGAGTCGAAAGCTGATACGCCAGAGGTCGCTGCGCGCGAGCGAAGGTATGAGGCACGCGAACTGCACCGCGACGCCGAGCGTCGTGCCGAGTCCGAGCCAGAGCAGGTCGTGTGAACCGTGTAGTGACGACAGCACGGGCGTGGGGTCAACGAGATGGAACCACACGAGCACACCCATGCAGACCAGGTTGTTCGCGACGGGTACCCACGTCGCGACACCGAAACGGTGACGGATGTTGAGTAACGCCGTCGCAATGCCGATCACGCCGTAGAAGAAAATCTGGGGCACGAACCAGCGCAACAGCTCGGTCGCTATGGCGCGTTGCTGTGCGATCTGTATCGCCGAGTGTGCCGCGGATGAGTGTTGAAGGACGGTGAACCCGTCGATGATCCACGGCGCGCTGAACCACGCCACAATCGACGCGACCCCGAGAACGATTAACGCCCCGGTGATGACGCTCGAGATCGATTTCCACGCACGACGTTCGCCGTCGAGCGCGAGTCGCTCAATGAAGACCGGGATGAACGTCGCTGCCGCCACCCCGCCCAACACGAGATCGAAGAGCATATTGGGCACGGTGTTGGCGAGGTTGAACGCGTCGGCAAGAGGCGTGAAGCCGAGCACCCACGCGAGGACCAACACACGAAAGAGACCGGTAACCCGCGAGACCAAGGTGCCGCTCGCCATCGAGACGACGCGTGACGAGTGCGTCGATTCAACGCTCATCGGGCGTGTCGTCCCTTTGAGCGCCGTCGATTCGTGCGCCACCACCACAACGCGAGGACGAACAACGACGCGAAGGTGAGGAGATAGCCCACGACCGACGTCCCGGCGATGCGAACCTGCACCGCACTGTGGGCCAACACGACCTGGCCGTTAGGCGTCGTGAGTTCGACCTGCAGGGTCAAGGAACTCCCCCGTGGATCGGCGGTCGCCACGCGAATCGATTGCGTGGGCGAGTTCATCGTGATGCGTACCGCGCGGCCCTTGGGAAAAGAGAGTCGGTCGGTGATCAAATGCACGACGGCCGCGTAGTGATACGGCGCGCGGGAGGTGACGGTGATTGGTAGTGACGTACCTTGGCCCGCGAGGGTGATCGCACTCGCGTCGATGGCGAACTGGCCGAGTTGGGCGTTCAATTGGTTGTTGGCGAGTGCGATGGCCTCTTGGCGCTGGTTAGGTGTAGCAAAGATCTCGGCACGAGCGACCGCGACGTGCAGTTGTGTCGCGACGTTACCGCTCTTGACGCCTTGGCTGTACGAGTTCACGGCTCCAATCAAACTCAAGAGTGAACTCACGTTGCGCGGCGTCCACGTTGAGGGCTGGGTCGTGGTCGTCGTGGCGAGCGAGCGAGTGCGCGGCGCACCGTCGGTGCCGATCAGCGAGGAGTTGAATTGTGGCGAGAGCGTCGTGAGTTGGCTCACGGGATCACCCGAAAGAGCGTTGATGAGATCGGAGAGAAAGGTCTTGGAGAGTGAGCCCACCGACGACTGCACGACGACCGTGCGACGAACTGGAGCGTTCGGTTCTTGGTAGTGGAGAAAGGCGAGCGTCGCTACTGCCATCGCGGCTCGTCGTCCCGGTTCGATGGCGGCGTTAGAGAAGAGGTCCGCGAGCGGCGCATCAGTACTGAGCACGGTGAGTGACCCGGCGCCCACGACGTGAAAGGGGGCGCCCCAGGTAAGTGAGTTCGACGGCGCGCTAGAGAGATCGTTTTCGGGCAACACGACGTTGTTGATGCCCGCGCCGGCGAGTGCGGACAGACTGGCGGGCGAGGTCGGCCCGCTCACTACGACGGGCCCGTCGACGTAGCGCCCCGTGAGCGACGTCAAGAGATTTTCAGTGAGCGTGAGCTGTTGTGGGACTTGGGTCGTTAAGCCGTTCGCGACGAGACCGGCGAAGTCAATGTTGCTCGGTGGCGCGTCAACGACTCGATGCAGCGGGCTATTCAGAGCTTTGGTGAGGGCGAGGCGCAGGCTCGTGTCGCTGCTTTTCGCTCCCTCGAGCACGGAGAGGAGTTGATAGTCGGCGCTAAGGGTGAGGGGCGTTGTCGATAAGTGGCTGATCGTGTCTAGGACGCCGACTGATCGTTTGGGATGATTGAGTGTCGATCGCGTGATGGATTCAACAAGGGCTACTTGAAGTGGTTCGGTGTTGTTCGTTGTTCGAAGCGCGAGTAACGACCACTTCGTCAACTCGATACCGGCGACGTCAACGGTGTAACGCAGGGGATAGACACCGTCACAGCGAGTGCCTGTGCACGAAAGACGAAGTCGTGGCGTCACGCCAGCACACGACTTCGTGGCTGACTTCAGCGTTCGGGTGTAAATGGTGACGCTGAATGTCGCGTCTCCGTGACGTTGGCAGCGAAGGCTAAAGGAGGTCGTCGAGAGCGGCTTCGCGCTCGTTCCGATGCCTTGGGTGATGTTGTCGAGCTGGGCTCGCGCTACGAGGACGGGATAGATCGTGACACTAGCCTTCGCCGCGGTCCTGGTGGAGAGGTGCAAGGTGGTCGCGAAGCGGCCCGTTCCTCTTGACGAAAGGGTCGCCAGAGCACTCTGGTGGACGACGGTGAACTGTGGCGTCGTGCCAGCCCGCGCGGCCGAAGGCCACGTCACCGTTGCGAGGCTGAGGAGTACGACGCTGAGCGCCCGCCACCAGGTCGTAAATCGGTGGGACATGCCCTCACAGGCTACCTTCGTGAAGCCTTCACTTCGGGCGCCCACTACCCTTCATTCGCAGTGAACTCCTTCTCCAACGCCACCGATCGACTCAGTGAACTCGCGACTTTGTCGCGTCCCCTCGCGCGCGCGTTCGCCGACGCGGGTTTTTCTCTCTTTGCCGTGGGCGGTGCCGTCCGCGACGCGTTGCTTGGCGACGAACGTCGAGACGACTTCGAGATTGACTTCACGACCAACGCCCGCCCCGACGATATCGAGCGGCTCATGAAGCCCCTCTGCACCGCTCTCTGGCAACAGGGCAAGGCCTTTGGCACGATTGGCGGCACCCTGCGCGAGAGCGCGATAAAGGTGGAAGTGACCACGTTTCGCTCTGAGTCCTACGTCGATCACTCGCGTAAACCAGCCGTTGAGTGGGGTGATTCACTGCAATCTGACCTCAGTCGCCGCGACTTCACGATCAACGCACTGGCCCTCGACGTCGTTGCTCTGGGCGCCGAGACGCCCGACGTGCAGACGTTCTTTGACTACTTCAACGGCTACCACGACCTCCACGATCGCGTGCTGCGCACCCCCATCGATCCCGAGATTCTCTTCAGTGACGATCCGCTGCGAATGTTGCGCGCCGCACGCTTCGCCGCACGATTCGACATGAGGATCGACCCCGAGCTCGAAGCGGCGGCCACGACAATGGCCGAGAAGTTGATCAAAGTGTCGCCAGAACGTATCCGAGGCGAGCTTGACCTCTTGTTGATGACCCGCCAGCCCTCGATTGGTCTCGACTTCATCGTGCGTACCGGCCTCGCCGAGTACTTCTTTCCCGAGTTGCCAAAGTTGCAACTCGAACAAGACCCGATTCACCAACACAAGGACGTCCTCAAGCACACCTGGGCGGTGGCGGATAGAACGTCGCCGTCGCTGGTACTGCGACTCGCAGCCTTGTTCCACGACATCGGAAAGCCCAACACGCGAGCAATCGGTGAAGACGGGGTGTCCTTTCGTTTTCACGACATCGTCGGCGCCAAAATTACGCGCAAGCGCATGACGGCGCTCAAGTACTCCCAGGACATTATTGACGACGTGTCAATGCTGGTTGAGCTGCACTTGCGTTTTCATACCTACAAGCTGGGATGGAGTGACAAGGCGGTTCGTCGCTACGTACGTGACGCTGGTGACTTACTGGACGAGTTGAACGAACTCACTAGGTGTGACTGCACTACGCGTAACGCCCGCAAAGCCGCGGTGCTTGCGCAACGCATGGACGAACTCGAAGAGCGCATCGCGATACTTCGCGAACAAGAGGATCTGAGTCGTCTGCGTCCCGCGCTCGATGGGGTGGCGGTCATGGAACTGCTCGGCATAGCTCCGAGTCGTGCGGTCGGGAACGCGTTGGACTTTCTGATGGAGATTCGTCTCGACGAAGGCGAGATCACGCCCGATGAGGCAGCAATTCGACTTCGCGCGTGGTGGGCGACACAGCCCGAGAAATGAGAAACCCCCGCCGGTAGGCGGGGGTTTCATCAGCGAAGCGTGTTAGGGCCACACGAGGTTCTCGGCGCCCTCGTCGGCGAAGGCGTTGACCATGTCGTGGGCCTCGTCGTCGTGGAACTGCACGGGTGGCGACTTCATGAAGTACGCGGATGGTCCGAGCAGCGGTCCACCAATGCCCCTATCCAAGCCCACCTTGGCGCAGCGCACGGCATCAATGATGACGCCCGCAGAGTTTGGTGAGTCCCAGACTTCGAGCTTGAGCTCGATGTTGAGTGGCGCGTCACCGAAGTTACGGCCCTCCATGCGGATGTACGCCCACTTGCGGTCGTTAAGCCACGGCACGTGGTCGCTCGGTCCGATGTGCACGTCGTCGGGATCCATGTCCGCGTGTTCTATCTGTGAGGTGACGGCTTGGGTCTTGGAGACCTTCTTCGACTCGAGGCGCTCGCGGTCGAGCATGTTCTTGAAGTCCATGTTGCCGCCGAAATTTAATTGGTACGTGTGGTCGAGGGTGAGACCGCGGTCCTCGAAGAGTCGGGTGAGGACGCGGTGCACGATGGTCGCACCAACTTGACTCTTGATGTCGTCGCCAATGATGGGCAGGTTGGCGTCAGTGAACTTCTTCGCCCACACGGGGTCTGACGCAATAAAGACGGGAATGGCGTTGACGAAGGCGACGCCCGCGTCGAGCGCAGCCTGGGCGTAGTAACGCTGGGCCTTTTCTGAACCAACGGGCAGGTACGAGACGAGTACTTCAGCCTTGGCGTCGCGCAACGCCTGGGCCACGTCGATCGCCTCGAGGGGCGACTCTTCGATTGAGGCGCGGTAGAACTTGTTGAGTCCATCCATGGTGGGGCCGCGCTGGACCGTCACGCCGAGCGACGGCACGTCCGCGAACTTCAGTGTGTTGTTCTGCCCGCCGTCGATGGCCTTACCGAGGTCGTTGCCGACTTTGGAGGCGTCAACGTCAAAAGCGGCAACGAACTCGAGGTCGCTGACGTGATACCCGCCGAGCCGTACGTGCATCAGACCGGGGACGTTGTCGCCGTCTTTCGCGTCTCGGTAGTAGGTAACTCCTTGAATGAGCGAACTGGCGCAGTTACCAATGCCCGCTATGGCCACGCGAATCTTCTCCATGGCTCTCCTTTCCTACTTCGCTTCGCCAGCGAAGGTTTGCTGATTACTACGTTCGGTGGTCAACAGGTCGTCGACCCACGCGAGGTCCAATTCGACGCCCTTTGCCGCGTGTTCCATGACGCCGCGTGCGTACTCGTCGAGCTCTTCGTTGCGCGAGCCGGCGCGAACTTCCGCCAGGCGCTCAACAAGATCGTTGCGTCGGCGTTCGAGAAGACCCACTCGGCGACCGGGAGTGAGGTACTTGGCAAGTGCCATACGAAGTGAAAAATTCTTGCTGTCGTCCAAGGTCGCTGGGTCACCCAACAGGACAACGAACTCTTGGCGACCGCGATCGGTGACGCGATAGACCTTGCGACCGCGTCGTCCAAGTCCAGTGCTGGCACGAAGGGAGCGAAGTGAGGCGCGCTCACCAGAGAGCGAACCGGTCGAAAGTGACGTCACGCGCGGGTTACTTGGGGCCACTGCTTCGACGAAGCCGTGCCGCTCGAGCCGAGCGAGGGCGGGATAGATGGAGCCAAATGAAACGTTGGCCCACACGCCCAATCGATCACGTAGTTGGGTGCGGACTTCGTAGCCGTGGTGGTCTCGGTCCATCAGCAGACCCAAAATGGCTATGTCTAACACGCGAAGCAGCATATCACATCGATATATCGAACGAGACGGTCCGTGCTGTTTATCGGGATTAAAGGGGGGTAGTGTCACCCGTAATGGATAAGCGTTTCCGTACGAGCACTGCCGATGGGGCTGTCGTCGAGTTCGGTCTCGTGCGTCACGCGCTCCTCGCCAAACTCGCAACTGGCCAGCTTCGCTCCGACGACGTCTGTGACGCGCACCCCGAACTACTGCGCGCCGCGCGCAACATTGGTCGAAAGTCGGGTGAGACGTGTCCGGTCTGTGGCGACAGTGAACTCGTAGAAGTGACGTACGTATTTGGCGCGCGTCTTCCTTCGGGCGGGACGTGTCCGAGTTCGCGCGCGGAACTCTTGAAACTCGAACGCCGCGAAGATCCGGTGCAGTGCTACGCCGTGGAAGTCTGTGTTGGATGTTCATTCCACCACCTCGCTCGTAAGTGGAGCGCGGGCGCAAAGCGCACTCGTCGCAGTGGCTCGCTCGTCAAAGAAGTTGGCGAATGATGCTCTCCGTTCCCGCCATTCGTGGACGCAAACGCAGAAACGGTGGCGCTGCGCTCGTTATGGTCACGGCGTACGACGAGCCGGGCGCGCGATTAGCTGGTGCCGCGGGCGTTGATCTCATCTTGGTCGGTGACTCACTCGCCAACGTGGTGTTGGGACACGGAGACACGTTGCACGTCACGATGGAAGAGATGTGTCACCACGTTCGCGCGGTCGCTGCCGCCAAGTCCGACGTACACGTCGTGGCTGACATGCCATGGCTGAGTTATCACGTGAGCATCGCTGACAGCGTGCGTAACGCCGCTGCACTCATCCGTAGCGGCGCGAACAGCGTGAAACTCGAAGGAGGTCGCGTTCGCCGAGAGGTAGTGCGGGCAATTCTCGACGCCGAGATCCCCGTTATGGGTCACTTGGGTCTGACACCCCAGAGCGTGATGGCCTTTGGTGGTTTCAAAGTGCAGGCGAAGACCCGCGAGGCCGCTGAGCAGTTGCAACTCGACGCCAAGGTTCTCCAAGACGAGGGCGTCTTCGCGCTCGTTGTTGAAGGCGTGCCCAGCATCGTGGGCACGCGACTAACCGAAGCCCTCGAAATCCCGACGATTGGTATTGGCGCGGGACCCGACACCGATGGTCAGGTACTCGTCTTTCATGACCTATTGGGTCTCACCAAGACCACGCCGGCCAAGTTCGTGCGCCAGTACGCCGATTTGGGTCCGGTCATCACTGAAGCGCTTCGCCACTTCGCCAGTGACGTGCGAAACGGGGAGTTTCCTGGTCCTAACGAGGCCTATGCGAACCCCGAGGACTTGGTCAACTAGCCATTTTTGGGACTAGGCAGTAGACTTCTCGTTCCCGCGAATGTGGGGACGTACCAATCACACCCTGCTCTGTGTTCCGCAGAGCCCGGACATGTCCGGACCAGAGGGAAAGGAAACCGGCCATGAGGCCTTATGAAACGATGATCGTGTTCGACACTTCCGTCGACGCCCAAGCTATCCAGGTTGCCCTGGACCGAGCACTCGAAACAATTCGCACGAATGACGGAACCCCGGGAAACATCGACCGTTGGGGCAAGCGTCCCTTGGCGTACGAGATCAATAAGCGTAAAGAGGGCTACTACGTCCTAGTGGAGTTCAGCGGAGAGTCGGTCACGGTCGACGAGCTTGACCGTATTTTGACTCTCTCTGACGAAGTCCTTCGCTTCAAGATTCTTCGTCGCCACGTACGAACCAACGCCCGCCGCGTTACGGCCCAGGCGTAGGTTCGGACGCATAGCGCTAAGGAGAAGATATGGCTGACAACACAATTACCGTCGTTGGGAACATCACCCGCGACCCCGAACTGAAGTTCTTGAATAGTGGTCAGGCCGCCGTGCGGCTGTCGATCGCGGTGAACCGACGTTGGCAGAATCGCCAGACTCAAGAGTGGGAAGAGCGCGTGTCGTTCTTCGAGGTCACCGGTTACGGGTCAATGGCCGAGAACGCGGCGAACTCCCTCACCAAGGGGACGCGCGTCGTAGTGTCCGGACGTCTCGAACAGCGCAGCTGGGAGACCGAGAACGGCGACAAGCGGTCGATCGTTGAGATCAACGCCGATGAGATTGCCCCGTCACTTCGTTTTGCCACCGCGGTCGTGACCAAGACACCGCGCGCCGAAGGTTCGAACTTCCAGTCGAGCGATCGTCCCGCGCCACGAACGAATGAGCCAAGTACCTACGCCTTCGATGAGGAGCCCTTCTAATGCCACGTATTAATAACCCCAAGCCGCCCAAGCGCGCGCCGAAGATCGATATTCGACGTGGCGCAAAGAAGAAGCCGTGCTCGTTCTGTCAGCACGGCGTCGATCGAGTCGACTACAAGGACTTGGCACAGCTACGCAAGTACATCTCGGACCGCGGCAAGATCCGTGGGCGCAAGGTATCTGGTAACTGTCAACAGCACCAACGTGACGTCAGCGACGCGATCAAGACCGCGCGCGAACTGGCGTTGTTGCCCTACACGCAGCGCACGGTCACCGAACGCCGAGGAGGACGCGGACGCGAAGGACGTGAAGGACGCGAAGGTCGCGACGATCGTGGTCCTCGCGGACCACGTCCGAGCCGTGACGGTGCTGACACGCCGGTCGCCAACCCTGTGGTTGAGGGTGCGTTGAGCGAGGACGCGAGCGTCGCTGCAGAGGTCTTCGAGTCCGACCTGGTCGAGGAGGTCAGTGAATGAAGGTCCTTTTACGAACTGACGTACACGGGCTCGGACGTCGCGGCGACATCGTCGTCGTGAAGTCTGGCTACGCGCGAAATTTCCTTTTGCCCTCGGGCGCCGCGCTGGCCGCCAGCTCGGCAACCGAGGTCCAAGCGGCCTCGATGCGTAAGGCCCGCGACATCGTTGACGCCAAGAGTCGCGAAGCGGCCGAGGCACAAAAGGTGCTTATCGAAAAGGCAACGTTGACCATTGAAGCGCGAGCGAGTGCCAACGGTCGACTCTTTGGCTCAATTGGTGAGACGGACATCGTGAACGCGATTCGCACCGCCACGGGTATCTCACTCGATCGTCACGCGATTTTTATCGGCGAACATCTCAAAGAGGTTGGTAGCGCCAGCGCGACGGTGACGCTCTTTGATGGCGTCACGGCGGCCGTCAACGTGGAGGTCGTGGCGAAGTAACGTCCGAACTTTCAAAGAACGCGTGATTCGCCGGGGCCCTAGGCCCCGGCGTTTCGCATGTCACAGCCTCCCACGAGGATGTAGGGCGATTGAGTTAAGCACAGGATTACCCCATGTTGTTGTTCTTGCGACACACAACCAAATTGAACAACCGTTGAGGTCTTATGACACAGATTGAAATAGAGCGAAGTCGCCAAGTCGTAGGTGGTCGCGTGCCACCGAGTGTCATCGAAATGGAAGAGTCACTTATCGGTGCGATGTTGCTCTCGCCCGAAGCCGTGAGCGTCGCGTACGAGAACGTGCAGGCGGAGGATTTCTATCGCCCCTTGCACGGACAGATCTTCAGTTCGATCATCGCCCTCGCGCACGCCGGCGAACCCGTTGACTACGTCACCGTGCAAGCGAAACTCCAAGAGCGCGGTGCGGTCGCGGTCGAGTTAGCCGTACTCTCATCGTTACAGCTCAACACGCCGTCGGCTGCGAACGCGCAGCACTACGCCGAATCAGTTAGAGAGAAGGCCCAACAGCGTCGACTCATTTCCGTCGCCGGGGAAATCGTGGACGACGCCTACGTCGCGACCGATGACGTCGTTGGTCTCATCGATGAGGCGGAACGCAAGATCAACGCCATCGGCGACGACCGCAAAATTGACTCGGTGTCGCCCCTGCAGCGCCTTCTCTTGAGCGAAGCGGACATCCTCGAGCAGCGCGGTGAAACGCGCGGTCAACTGAACGGTCTCGAGACGGGGTATCGCTCGCTCGACGCCATTCTCCAGGGACTGCAGTCGAGTTCGATGACGATCGTCGGCGCCCGACCCGCCACCGGAAAGACGGCGTTCGCGTTGGGGATCTTGATCCACGTGGGCGCGGTAGTGAATCGTCCGGCACTCTTCTTCTCTTTGGAGATGAGTCGTCAAGAGTTGGCGGAGCGGATCCTCGCTTCCACCGCGCGTATCGACTCCTCGAAGTTGCGCACGGGCGACTTAAGTGAGGCGGACTGGAATCGCGCGCACGAAGCGTTCGGGTACCTGCAGTCGGCGAAGGTTTTCATCGACGACAACCCCAGTCTCACGATTATGGACGTGCGCGCAAGGGCGCGACGAATCAAACAGCAAAATGGCGATCTCGGTATTGTCATCATCGACTACCTCCAGCTCATGAGTTCGCGCGGTCGCGCGGAAAACCGCCAGGTCGAAGTCTCTGAGATGAGTCGATCGCTCAAGATCCTCGCGCGAGAACTCGAATGCCCCGTGCTGGCGCTTTCACAGCTCTCTCGAAAGCTCGAAGAGCGAGCGGACAAGCGCCCGATGATGTCGGACCTGCGCGAGTCGGGCTCATTGGAGCAAGACGCCGACGTCGTGCTTTTTCTCTACCGTCCTGAGATCTACGGCGACGTGTCGAACGATATGAAGGCCGACGCCGAGATCATCGTGGGCAAGAACCGTAACGGTCCGACTCGTACAGCGCACTTGACGTGGCGTGGTGAGTTTGCTCGCTTCGACAACGTCGCCGAGGCGCGCGAGATTTAACACCTCGCCTCTAACGCACGAAGCCCGCGCCAGTGGCGCGGGCTTCGTGCGTTCGTCAGGACTATTTAGGTTGCATGCGTATTCCCGCGTCGATGCGTACGGACTCGGCGTTCATGTAGCTATTGGACAACAACTCGACGGCCAGCGACGCGAACTCGTCGGCGTAACCGAGGCGCTTGGGAAAGAGCACGCCCGCACCCAGGCGGGCTTTGAACTCATCGGACTGGGGACCAGTGCCGTAGATCGGCGTGTCGATGAGGCCCGGCAAGATGCAGTTCGCGCGAACACCAATGGGCGCGATGTCGCGCGCCAGCGGGAGCGTGAGGCCGACGACGCCGCCCTTCGAGGACGAGTAAGCCACTTGGCCGATCTGACCGTCTTCGGCGGCGACCGAGGCGGTGTTGAGCAGCGCGCCGCGCATGCCGTCGACGTCGGGCGTGTTGTGACTCATGGCGGTCGCCGCAAGTCGACAGACGTTGAAGGTCCCGATCAAGTTGATTTCGATCACCTTGCGATAGAGGTCGAGATCGTGGGCGGAGGCGTACTCACCGTCTTTGCCAATGGTGCGCGTCGCCCAGCCGATGCCGGCGCAGTTGACGGCACTCCAGAGAGGTGCCATGGCCTTGGCCGCTTCGATGGCGGCGATGACTTCGTCGGTGTTGGTTACGTCACAGTGCACGTACGCGCCGCCGATCTCCTTGGCGATAGCGGTGCCGTTGACGTGGTTGAGGTCGGCAAGCACGACTTTGACGCCGCGAGCGGCCAGCGCGCGAGCGGTCGCCTCACCGAGTCCAGACGCGCCACCCGTGACGACGGCCGATGTGTTCTCCAGTTCCATTGTGCTCCTGTCGGTCGTTCAGCAGTTGGCTGAACCGCTAATGAGTCAAGCAGACATCGCGGGGTTAGGCGAAACGGTCTCGCGGGCTCCGCGCGAAGAGGACTACTTGACCGTCAGTGCGAGATCGGGGTCACTGTGGACGAACTGTCGGTACGCGTTGATCGTGGCTTCGTGGTCGGTGATGATCGCTTGCTGGTGCAGCAGCTCTTCGGCGTGGCGCTGCTCGCTTCGGCGCATCAGTTCGAAATGCAGACCGATCAACGTCAGTCCGATCCCGAGCGCGACGCTGAGCGCGACGATGGTCGAGGTGAGTAGGAGTGAAATGGTGGCGGTGAACATGGTGTTGGTCCTTTCTTCATGTCGAAGTATTCCCCGCGACGTCAAGGAATCCTCAACGTCCACAGAAGAATGCAATAAGAACCCGACCTCGTTCACCAATTCACGATGGAGGTCCGTGAGTGAGTCGCTCCCGCTTGGGGTTTGCGGCGTTGTTCTAGCGTGGTTGAGTGGCGTCGATCTACGAATACACCAAAGAAGAACTGGCGTCGTTGCTGGAGGGCGAACCTCGGTACCGCCAGGACCAGCTCTGGCAGGGTCTCTGGAGCGAGGGTAAGGCGCTCGACGAGATCACCACGATCCCAAAAGCGCTGCGCACGCGACTGGTCGAGCGCTTGCCCTCGAGTCTCGAGGTCGTCAACGACGTCGCGAGTGACCACGGCGCGACACGAAAATGGGTTTTTGCCCTCGAGGGCGGCTCGACCATCGAGACCGTCCTCATGCGCTACGACGATCGCGTCACGGTCTGCGTCTCGTCCCAGGCCGGCTGTGCCATGGGCTGTACGTTCTGTGCGACCGGGCAAGCGGGATTCAGTGGGCAGTTGAGCGCGGGACAGGTCCTCGAGCAAGTGCTCTTCGCCGCTCGCGCCGCTTCGCCCGCGCGGCTTTCGAACGTGGTCTTCATGGGGATGGGCGAGCCGCTCGCTAACTACAACGTCACCGTCAACGTGGTTCGACGACTCAATGAGTACCGCGGGATGTCGGCGCGACACCTAACGGTGTCGACGGTGGGCGTGGCGCCAGCTATCGAGCGACTCGCGCACGAAGGAATCCCTCTCACGCTCGCCGTCTCACTACACGCGGCGAACGACGAGACGCGAAACGAACTGGTTCCCTTGAATCGCCGCTACCCGCTCGAGCGCCTTCACCAAGCCTGTTCAACCTGGATCGAGGTGACCGGTCGTCGTCTCAGCTTCGAGTGGGCTCTTATTGACGGGGTCAACGACACCGATCAAGCGATGGACGAGCTTGCTGCCTACGCGAACTCACTCAACGCCCACGTCAACTTGATTCCACTCAATCCAACGCCCGGTTATCTCGTCCTGGGCTCGAGCGCCAGGCGCGTCATCGAATTCCGAGATGGCTTGCAGCGGCGAGGCGTGAACGTCACGGTACGCAATACGAGAGGTCGCTCGATTGCCGCGGCCTGCGGTCAGCTCGCTACCGTCACGAATGCCAAACGTCGCTCGATCCCAGTGCGAAGCGCCTAGAGCGATCGTTCTCGCCAGAAACTTGGTCGCCAACGCACGAGAGCGAGAACCCCAAGGACGCACATCACGCCGCCCGAGACAATAGAGAACTCCGTCGACGTGAAGTTCGCCACGACGCCCGACTCGAGGTCACCCAAGCGCGGACCCCCGGTGACGACCGCCATCTGAATCGACGACATCCGACTGCGGAATTGGTCGAGAATCGACGTCTGGAGAATGGTGCTGCGTAGTACCGCTGAGATGACGTCCATGGCGCCCGCTATGGCTAGACAACTCAGTCCAACCCACAGCACTGGTACGAGTCCAAAGAGCGCCATGATGACGCCCCAGATGAGGACCGCGAGGACGACGAGTCGACCTCGGCGACGCACGCGGTCCAACCATCCGGTGAAGAGCGCCATTGCGAGTGCGCCCACGCCCGGCGCGGCGTAGAGCAGTCCCAAGATCTGAGGGCCACCATGATAGACGTGCAGCGTCACGGCGGGGAAGAGTGCACGAGGCAGTCCAAAGACCATGGCGTTGAGATCGACGAGGTACACGGCCTGGACGACGGCGTGAGATCGAACGTAACGAAAGCCTTCGTGAATCGAGCGCAGCAATTTGATGCCGGTGTGGACACCCACGGGCTTCATCGGTGCCATGAGGAACGTCGCGAGCATGAGCGAGAAGAACGTGACGCCGTCGATGAAGTAACACGACGAGAGCCCCACCGTCGCGATCAACACGCCCGCCACGGCCGGCCCTATAACGGTGGCGGTATTGACGATGACCTGATTGAGCGAGAAAGCGGCGACCAGCTCTTCGGGACGAACCAACGTCGGGATGACGGCGGTGCGAAGAGGTCCCGATAATCCTGATAGGCCAGCCGCGAGCGCAGGCAGCGAAACGAGTAGTGCGAAATTGGCGTGATGCGAGAACGCGTTCACGCCGAGTCCACAACTAAGCAGTGCGAGCAAGAACGATGCACCGACGAGCAGCGTTCGTCGATCGAATCGGTCGCCGAGCGCGCCGCCCCATAGTGAGCCGACAATCAGCAGCGGTAGTTGAATGAAGCTGACCAAGCCAACCCAGAGACTCGAATGAGTCTGTTGGTAGACCTGGTAGGCCACGGCGACGATGGTGAGGTTACTGCCGAGTAGTGAGACCAGTTGGCCAATGAACAGTAAACGAAAGTTTCTGCTCGTTCGAAGCGGCGTCACGTCTACGAACAGCCGAGTCACCCTTTTATCGTACGGGGATAAGGTGGTCACTCGGGGGTAGTGGTCAAAGGAGAGTCGATGATCGGCGAGGAACTTGTCCAGTTACTCACGCCCGAGGGCGAACGAGTCGCGACCGCAGACTACGAATCCTCCCTCGGCGGCGACGAGATATTTAGTTTCTATCGAGACATGGTCATTATCCGACGCCTGTGCAACGAGTCAACGTCGTTGCAGCGTCAGGGTCAGCTCGCACTCTGGGCCCCGATCCAAGGACAAGAGGCCGCGCAGATCGGCGCCGGACGAGCCTTGGCGCCCATGGACTTCACGTTCCCCACGTACCGTGAGCACGGAATTGCTTGGTGTCGAGGGGTGCCGCCCAAGGACATGCTGCGGCTCTTTCGCGCGACGTCGAACGGCGGCTGGGACCCCCAGAAGTACCGCCATTCGGTGCCCTGCATCGTGATCGGCAATCAAGCACTGAACGCCGTGGGTTACGCCATGGGCGTGCAGCGCGACGGCGCCGAAGAGGCCGTGATGACGTTCTTCGGTGACGGCGCGTCGAGCCAAGGCGACGTACTCGAGTCTTTCGTGTGGGCGTCGTCGTTTAACGCACCCGTCGTGTTCTTCTGTCAGAACAACCAATGGGGTATATCAACGCCAATGTCGATCCAATCCAAGATTCCCCTGTATCACCGCGCGCACGGTTTCGGTTTCCCAGGGGTTCGCGTGGACGGGAATGACGTGCTCGCGGTGTATGAAGTCACGAAGCGCGCTCTCGAGAGTGCGCGCGTTGGCGGCGGTCCGACGTTGATCGAGGCGTACACCTATCGACTCGGCGCGCACACCACGTCCGATGACCCAACGCGTTATCGCGTCGATGCTGAAGTCGAAGTCTGGAAACACCGTGACCCCATTGAGCGCGTGAAGTCGCTGCTCGTGCGTGAGTATCGCGTGAAGAGCGCCAAGTTCGACGCGGTCGCGGCCGAAGCTGACGCGATGGCGTTGGAACTTCGAAACGACGTGCTGGCGATGGACCGGCCTGATCCGATCACCATGTTTGACAATGCCTACGCCGCGCCGCACCCTTTGATCGAAGAAGGTCGTCGAGAGATGGTGGAGTTGGGCGTGAGCGGAGGGTCTCACTGATGGCCACCACCACTATGACCATGGCCAAGGCCCTCAACGAGGGTCTTCGGCGCGCTATGGAAAAGAACAAGAAGGTCCTCATCATGGGCGAGGACGTCGGCAAGCTCGGTGGTGTTTTTAGGATCACCGACGGCCTGCAAAAGGACTTCGGCGAAGATCGCGTAATTGACGCGCCTCTGGCCGAGTCGGCGATCGTCGGTACGGCCGTCGGACTCGCGATCCGCGGGTACCGCACCGTCTGTGAGATTCAGTTCGACGGATTCGTCTACCCAGCCTTTGATCAGATCGTCTCTCAGGTTGCCAAACTGCACAAGCGCTCTGACGGCGTCTACACGATGGGTCTCGTGATTCGCATTCCCTTCCAGGGCGGCATCGGGGCCATCGAACACCACTCAGAGAGTCCTGAGGCGTACTTCGCGCACACCGCGGGTCTACGAGTTGTGTCGTGCTCGACGCCCAACGACGCGTACTGGACGATTCAACAGTCCATCGAACACGACGATCCGATTATCTTCTGTGAACCGAAGAGTCGGTACTGGGAGAAGGGTGAAGTCGACTTAGAGAACCCGCCCCAGGGGCTATTCGACGCTGCGGTGCGTCGTGAAGGCACGGACGTAACGGTCATTGGCTACGGCTCGTCCGTGAAGACAATGCTGCGCGCGGCTGACGCTGCCGCCTCTGAGGGCACGTCGCTCGAGGTCATCGACGCTCGATCGATCGCGCCCTTGGACCTGGCCACGATGGTCACGTCGTTGCAGAAGACCGGGCGTCTTGTCGTCGTCCAAGAAGCGCCGCACATGGCGTCGATTGGATCAGAGATCGTCGCGGAGTTGAGCGAACGCTGCTTCTATTCATTGCGCGCGCCGGGCGTGCGCGTCAGTGGTTACCACGTGCCCTATCCGCCATCGCGCATCGAAGAGGACTATCGCCCGAGCGTGGACCGGATTTTGGACGCAGTGGACCGAGTGATGGGATTTGAGAGTTGAGCGAGGAAATCTTCTTACTGCCCGACGTTGGTGAAGGTCTCGTCGAAGCAGAGATCGTGACGTGGAAGGTTCAAGTCGGCGACGTCGTCACCCTGAACCAACCTCTCGTAGATATCGAGACCGCGAAAGCGACGGTAGAACTGCCGAGCCCGTACGCGGGCACTGTCGTCAAGCTGCACGGCAACGTGGGTGACGTCATGGAAGTGCATAAGCCGCTCATCACCTTTGAGATCGGTGGGCCGCCCGGTGCCCAAAGCGCGCCAACTGCCCAGACGACTGACGTCGCGAAAGAAGCGCCCGCAGAGTCCGCGGCGCCTGCCTCAATTGGTGAGGGCCGCGAAGCGGTGCTCGTGGGATACGGCGTAGCGAACGACGACGGCGTCGCCACACGCAAGCATCGTCGCCAGAGCCCGTCGAGTCCAACACCACCATCGTCAACACCCCCGCCAGACGTATCCGCACCGGCAGCGGCGCCCGCAGTAGCCGCGAGTACGGCGTCAGCGTTGGCGCCACGTTCCACCCCGCCAGTACGTCTCTACGCGAAGCAACACGGTCTTGATGTAGCGACGATTCCAGGCACCGGTCGCGACGGACTCGTCACGCGCGAGGACGTCGAACGAGCGTTGAGTGGCGCGCCGAGTGCGCCACCGCTACGAACGAGCGCACCGATAACTGGTCCTAACACGACGTCGCGTTTCGTCGGCCGAGAGTTGGCGTCGTGGGCGAGTGGCCCAAAGGAAGAGCGCATCCCAGTGAAGGGCGTGCTTCGATCGATGTCAGACGCCATGGTGCACAGCGCCTTCAGCGCGCCGCACGCGTCAGTATGGGTTCGCCTGGACGCCACGAAGACGATGGAGCTGCTCGCGTCGCTGAAACAGCGAGCGAATCTGCAAGATGTCCGTCTCTCGCCACTCACGGTCGTTGCACTGGCGTTCTGTGACGCGGCGCGACACTTTCCTGGTGTCAACTCAAGTTTCGACTCCGAGGCTGGCGAAGTAATTGTGCGAAGGACCGTGAATCTTGGTATCGCGGCCGACACCCCACGTGGGCTCATCGTGCCCAATATCAAGGGTGCCGATCAACTCGATCTCGTGGGAATGGCACAAGCGCTGAACGTACTCGTCGACAAGGCCCGAAACGGCACGACGACTCCCAACGAAATGATCGGCACGACGATGACGATTACCAACGTCGGACCCTTTGGCGTGGACGCGGCGATGCCAATCCTTCCTCCCGGCACAGGGGCGATTTTGGCCGTGGGCCAGATCGCTAAGGCTCCGTGGGTTGTGAACGACCAAGTGGTCGTGCGTCAAGTGGTCGAGATCGCGATGTCGTTCGATCACCGTCAAGTCGACGGCGCACTCGCCTCACGCGTGCTGAGTCACGTCGCGCACTACCTCGAAGACCCAGCGCCAGCGATGATCGCCGGTTAGGCGTGGTTTGCGCGAACGGTCGCGAGTGCGCGGTCGGCGTGCGTGTTCATACTGACTTCGCTCGTAATGACGTCGAGAATTCTGCGGTCTTGGCCAATGACGAACGTCGCGCGCTTCACCTTCAAGAATCCTAAGGATCGCTTGACGCGGTAGTGCTCGGCGACGGTGCCGTCCACGTCGGCGAGGAGCGGGTAGGTAAGGCCGTGTTTCTTGGCGAAGAGGGCCTGACGCTCGGGGGTGTCCATGGAGATACCCACGAGTTGCGCGCCGAACTCCAAGAACTCTGCGTTGAGGTCGCGAAAGTGACACGACTCCTTCGTGCAGCCGGGACTCATCGCGGCGGGATAGAAGAAAAGAATCACTGGACCATCGAGGAGCATGGTGGAGAGGGTTCGTAAGTTGCCGACTTGATCCGCCAGCGTGAAGTCAAAGGCGAGGTCGTTCTTCTTCACGAAGAAAGTTTAAGCGTCTAGGCGAAAGCCGACGCCACGAATGGTCAACAGGTGCCGAGGGTTGGCCGGATCGTCCTCGATCTTTTGGCGCAGGCGCTTGACGTGCGTGTCCAAGGTGCGAGTGTCCGAGAGTTCGAGCCCCCACCACAGCGTGTCGAGACAGACTTCGCGCGTCACTACTTGACCCAACCGGGTGGATAAGAGCGCTAAGAGATCGAACTCTTTTCGACTCAGTTCCACCTCTCTGCCTCGTCGAGTCACGGTGCGTCGAATGAAATCGATTCGTATCTCACCAAAGGTAACGATCTCGCCCTCGTTCGTCGCGGTGGGGCGACGCAGTACGGCGCGAATGCGAGCGACAAGTTCGCGAAGACGATACGGCTTCGTGACGTAGTCCGCCGCGCCGATCTCGAGGCCCAAGACGACGTCGACTTCGCCAGAGCGGGCGGTCACCATGATGACGGGGATGCGTGTCGTGTCGTGCAGCTCACGGCAGTAGTCAATACCTGACCCGTCGGGCAACATGACGTCAAGGAGTACGAGGTCGGGTTTGGCGCTGACGAGTAGTTCGCGGGCTTCGGCGATGTTCATCGCGCCCACCACCACGAACCCTTCAACACTGAGCCCGATGTTGAGCGCGTCTTGGTAACTCTCTTCGTCTTCGACGATGAGGATCACGCTGCGACCGGGTGCGTCAAGCACGGCGCTCACGAGCCACCGTCGCGGGGCTCGAAGGAGCGACGGGCGCCATGCACGCGTAGCCCATGGGGAAGGTGAAATCGTTCGCGTGCCACCTAGCCAACGTAAAAAGGCATGGTTACCGCAACGTGAAAGGAGGGGTATCGAGAGGTGGTCGGTAGATGAAACCTTGCGCGAACCGGCTCATTGAGACGAGCGCCACAGCTCTAGTCCAGCCAAGGGCACGTCGCGGCGCGCTTGCGCCCATCGAAGCTGGCCTCGATTCCCCCGGTCTTTCGTTTAACTGCTGAGCGTTAGGCCCTGGTAGAACGCGGTTGGCTCGAGGTAGCTTCCGGTCGCGGTGCACGAGTTCACCGTGACGCACACCAGCGCGTAGATGCCCCCGTCGATCCCCACGGTCGTTGAGCCGGCGGGCAAGACGACTTTGGTGCCTTGGTGCCACGAACCGTTGGTCTCTACGATCACGAGTGCTTGGTACGCGCCGGTGCCGTCTAGGTACGCCGCGCCCCCTCGACAGTTACCGTTGCTCGGGCACGAGATCGTTACGACCCCGCCGTTCTTTCCCGCCGACCGGGCGCCCGTGGGAAGGATGAGTTCGACGGCCTGACTCCACGTGCCATTTACCTTGTTGTCGAGGAATCCTTGGTAGTTGCCCGCGTTGTCGAGGTACTGGCCACCAACGGCGCAGTTGCCAAATGACGAACAGTCGATTCCCTGGAATCCGTAGAGAAAGACGTGAGGATTCGATCCCGCGTTCAGGGGCATCGTGAGCTCAACGCTCCGTGACCAATGTCCGCTTGTTCCACTCGCGCTAAGACCCTCCACGGCGCCGGTGTTCGAGGAGTAGATGCCGTACACCGTGCAACCGGACCCCTTGACGCAGGCGACTTCACTTAGCGACGCTCCGGCGTACGCGCTGGCGTTCGCGGGAAGCGTGAGCGTCGTGCCAGGTTGCCAGTTGCGGTTAACTTCATCGATGATTAGTCCCTGGGTGACGTTGTTGGCGTCGATGAAGTAACCATCGCCCACACAGTTGCCAATCGACGAACACGCAATCTGATTGATCGTCACGAAGGGATTGAAATTAGCGCTCGCAGAAAGCGTGATCTGAGACGCACTACTCCAGGTACCGCGAATTTCGTTGGCGACGAAGCCGAGGTTGCGTGGCGCCGCCGTCGTGCCAGCGAGATAACTTCCTACGGCGCTGCAGTCGCCAGGCAACGAGCACGTGACTGAGCGGAGAAAGGCGTTTTGACCGGTGGTGAGCGAGTTCGCGGGCAATGAGATTTCGCTCGCCGTTAACCACGTACCGCTCACCTCATTAGCGACGAATGCTTGGACGTTGGTTGAAGCGTCTTGGTAGCTGCCAGCGGCCGAACAGTTACCGAGCGATGAGCAAGAGAGCCCAAGGACTGTCATGCCGGGATTCGAGCCGGCGCCGGCTGGAGCTTTCAGCGTGGTCGGCGTCGTCCACGTTCCGTTGGACTCGTTGAGAATCAGTGCGTGCACGGCGCCGCCCGCGTCATCGTAGGCACCCCCGGCTTCGCAGTTTCCTACTGAGACGCACGACAGCGTTGGCAAATAGCCGCTCGGCAAGCCAGTCGCACCACTTGGCAACACGGCCTTCTTCGCGTTCTTCCAGGCGAGTGTGGTACTCGCCGACGCGGGGAGAATCGTGGACAGCGTCACCAACGTTATGGCCATGACGGCAATACGTAGTGGCTTCATCGGTCGTACTCCAATGTCGAGAGCGCTAAGACGCTACGCGGTGAACCAAATCACCACGACGTCGGTGTATTCGACGATTCCTCACTCGTTGCTCAGTATAAAGAAGCGACCAGAATAGGCCCTAGCGTCCGGTCAAGGACGCAGTAGCGAACTCTTACGCCGGATAGGGCGTCAAGGTGATACTGGAGAGAAGTTGGGGGTCGTCACTGGCGAGGCGGGTGTAGAGCCCGTCGCGTAGTCGCCAAGCCCATACCGTCACGGGCTTTTGCTTCCAGTGACCGCTCACGCAGTTCGGCGTGCAGTCGTTCCATTTGGCGAGACCGGTGGCGTACGCCGTGGCGTCGCCCCAGTCAACCCAGTGCAGCGCGGCCACCATTGAGTTGGCGTCGGCACACGAAAGGATGAACGTCGTGGGCTGTGAACCTACCTTGTTGGAGCAACTCAAATACATGCCAACCGACGAAGGCCGTTCGCGGGACTGCGCAAGTGACACGCCGGTCGCGACGCCGCTCGAAATCACTAACACCGCGACGAAGATTAGGGGAACGAGTCGACGCACGGCACAAGTGTAAGCACTCCGTGCGTGCTCACATGGGCAGCAATGACGTGCTTATCTCGCTAAACCGTCGTTGAACGTTGTTCGTTGCGTGTTTGCGCGGAAAGTCGACGATGCGACAGGGGATTGGTGAGTTCTCGTCGATCCAGTAACTGGCACAGATTCGGTGATACCCGTCGGCGACAATCAGCGATCGATTTTTCTGGAACTTTCCTCGCACGAGCAGCACCGGAGAAAGTTTGCGACCGCGTTTAACTTTGTCGAGGTCTCGGCCCACGTGGGCGTTGGTCTTTTCCAGTAGTGCAAGTTCACTCGCTCGAAGGAGATCCTTCGCTTGATACGTCACGGTGGGAACACTCTTTAGAAGTTCGCTCAACGACGCCGCCAGCGTAGGGTCACAGATCAAACTGAGGTAGGTGGTGGCCGCAGGAAAATCATGTTCCTCGGGCTCGTATTGCCACTGGGCATTTTGCATGGCGCCTCCTCCAGGCGAGCCTACGTGAGTGACGAATGCCATCAAAAGTCACAACTAACTCTCAGACTTCACGACATTGCCGAATGTCGTTGGAAATGCTACGAAGAGCATGCCTTGATTCGCTTTTGGGCTCAAGTTGACATTGGGGGCTGCCGTATAATTGGCGTTGCCGCGAGCAACTCGAAGTGTGCGTGGCAGTCCCTTTCAGTTCGCTAGGTCTGGGGGGGGGCTTTGCGGCAATCCAAACAACCCCATCAATATCTGAGGTACACCATGCAACGACGAGCAAATTACGTGAGAGCGAGCGTGGTCATTGTTGTCGTCGCGGCGGCCATTTTCGTCTTCGGTCATTCGACTAATCCATTTGGTGTCGGAGCGGCGTCGGCGACGAGCACGACGCCTCCTTCGTTTTCGGCCTTTTATCTCGACGTCGGCGCGTCGGCGTCGTTGGGCTTTCAGCCAACGGGGATACTTCAGAACAATGGACGGCGCACGTCGACCGGTTACGCCAACGATCTCATCTTGATGGAAAGCCTCAAGGGCGTCGCGCTCACCTTGTATCAGATTGGCTGTCCGGGAGAGACGGTCCAGTCGATTCTCAACACCGCCGTGGCCGATCACTGTTACAAGCTGCCCCAGACGCAGTTGGGTAGAGCCAAGGAGGTCCTGCGGGCGACGCAAGGTCAAGCAGGCGTCATCACCGTGGACCTTGGCTTTAACAACGTTCGGACGTGCTTTACGCCCACGTTGGTGAATGGGGCGTGCGTGAGCGCGGCGATCGCTGCCGTGCAGCTCGATCTGCCCAAGCTCATGAGTGCCTTGAAGCGTGCCGCGGGGCCAAAGGTTCGCATCATTGGTCTCGAGTACAACGACCCCTTTCTTTCGTACTACGAGAGCGGACCGAGCGGTCCGGCGATAGCTTCCGAGTCGCTCGCTGCTATAAATCGCCTCAACGCAATGCTGCATCAGGTGTACCTCAACGCTGGCGCTTTCGTTGCCGACGTTCCTACCTATTTCAAGACCAACGTCACGACGCGTATCACGGTGCCCAACGTGGGTTCTCTTCCACAGAACGTCGCGCAAGCATGTCTCATGACGTGGATGTGTTACTCACAACCCTTTGGTCCAGACGACCACCCCAACGACGCCGGATACTCTCTCATCGCGCAAGCAATTCTGCAGCAACTACCTAAGTCGTGGTGAGTTGCCACTGACGCGGCGCAATCGGCGATGCCCTGGTTAGGGAGAACTTCGTAAAAGGTCTCGACGTTTCGTGAACTCCTCGACGTCGATATCACCTCGTGCGAAACGTTCGTCGAGTATTCGAAGTGCGTTGGAGGGATGATCCGACGACGGGGGTACGGAGTGCCCGTGATCGTGTGGATGCGGGTGGCCGGGGTGGTGGGAACGGGCGCTGACGACCCATACGACGACAGCGGCGAGAGTAAGTAGGCACAGCAGGAGGAACAAGCCCCCTCCCCACATATGGCCTGGGTGTTGGTATCGATACGGCATCGTCGAGTCCTTTCGTTGAAGACCTCACTCAGTCCTACGCCTTGCGAAGTGTGATTGCAAGGGGCGAAGGTCACCTACGCGAAATTCTTACGATTTTCTTGAGGTGACCTCAGTGATGGAGTTACTCAAGCACTCGTCGGGCCATACCCAGCGCTTGCCAAGAGTTTGCGCAGGTCGAGCACCTCTTGAGTGTTGACTTCTTTGTGATTGGGACGTTCAATGGTCTCGGTGAGTGATCCCACGCTCACGTCGTACTTGCCGTCGTGCTTCTCTTCGACGGTCCCCACCGCGGCCAACAGTGAAAGCACGTCTTTCCACTCGAGGTTGTGGCTGATCGGGTGTTGAAAGATCTTCGCCAGGGTCGTGCGGTGATGGTTGTTTAAGTGAACGTGTTCGCTATCAGACGACATCGATACCTCCTTGATGTCTCGACACTATCCCTGAGCCGGCGCTTGGTACCAGGCCGTGTGGTGCTAGTGGAACGTGACGATACGTCGAACTCACACCCGCACAGTGTCACGTCGATAGACACGGAGGGCAATCCTTGTCAGGACAACGGACCACACGGCAACGACGATCCAGCCCTGCAGAGGCCAGACGCCGCCGCCTAGGGCGGATTTTCCCGCTTGCACGAGCCAGTACGAGGGAAGCCACTTGACGATGCTTAATAAGATGCCAGAGCGCGCGATCGGACCGAAGGCGCCACCGAGCAACGCGAACACCGACGTGATGCCGCCGATGGCTGGGCCAAGAGAGTCGATTGGGATGAGATGACCGAACATGATGCCGAGCACCGAAAAAGGTATCAGTCCAATCAGTAACAGACCGAGCATGGTCAGCCACTCAAGCGCGTCGAGGCGCACGCCAATGGACGTTCCAGCTATTGCCAACACGACAACGCTGAAGATCGCCATCATGTAGCCCGTGAGTATCTTGGCGCTGAAGTACGCGCTCGTGCTCAGCGGTGTTGTGCGCATTTGACGGGTCCACCCGACTGATCGCTCTTGGGCGATTCGCGCACCACTAGAGACGACCGCGTTCATTGATCCCCACGCCGCCATGCCCGTCATGTAATAAAGGGGAAATCCAATGCCGTCGATGATGATGTGTCGGTTCGGACCCGCGATGGTCAACAACAGTATGAGCGGGAAGGCGAGAGAGAAGATCAGGAAACGACGATTACGAATGGTGCGAAGAACTTCGAAGCGCAGATAGGTGAATCTCGTCATCGTGCCGCACCTTCGTCACTAACGTCCTCGTCGTTGTCGCCCGTCAGGTTCAAGAACGCCTCTTCGAGTCCCGCGCCGCGTACCTCAAAGTCGCGAGCTTCAGGGTAGCGCGCGATAAGTTCGCGAATGGCCGTGTCAGAAGCTGGCGAGTCGGTGCACGTGAGGATCACGCCGTCGCCTCGACGCTCGGCCTTCATGACCCCGGGAAGCTTCGAGAGTTCGCTCGGATCGACGTCGGGCAACGTGGCGCGAATGGTCCGCCCACCGACCTTCGCTTTAATCTCCGTCGGCGGTCCGTCGGCAACGATTCGTCCGCGCGCCATCAAGATGACGCGATCGGCGTAGGCGTCGGCTTCGTCGAGATAGTGCGTGGCAAAGATGATCGTCTTCCCTCTCGCGGCGACCGCGCGCATCGCCGTCCAAAAATCGCGACGACCTTCGACGTCGAGTGCAGCCGTTGGCTCGTCGAGCACGAGCAAGTCCGGATCGGCGACGAGCGCAATTGCCATCCGCACTCGCTGCGTCTGACCGCCGGAGAGTTTCGTCGTTGGACGATCCGCGATCTCCTCGGTACCGGTGAGGTGCAACACGTCGTCGACCTTGAGGGGGTGGGGATAGAGCGAGGCGACCATGGTGACGAGCTCGCGGACACTCAAGTACTCGATGAGCGAACCGGTTTGGAGCATCCCGCCCACCACGCCAGCCTTTATTGCGTCGGCCGGTGACGACCCGAATAACGAGACGGTTCCCGCGTCCGGGCGGGTGAGTCCGAGCATCATGTCGATTGTCGTCGACTTTCCCGCGCCATTTGGTCCGAGCAACGCGAGCGTCTCGCCCGGCTGAATCGAGATGGTGACGCCGCGCACGGCCTTCACGTTCCTGAACGACTTCGTCAAGTCATTGAGCTGTACCGCGCCCCGGCGCTCGTCGACACTGGACATAGCGCAAACTCTAGATTGAATCGTCAATTACAAAGGGCGTAGCGAGCCAGCAACCTCGCTACTTCGAGATTGCGTGCTGCGCTGCGCGCAATCCCTCCACGACGCGCACGACGCCGACGTAGCCGAGGCCGAGTCCGAACATCATGAGTGCTGTCGCCACCACCAGTGTCGGGGGGAATGAGTTGGAGGTGTAGGGGAGTCCGCTGCCGAGGCTGTTGGCGAGAAAGTGCGGGGCGTTCGAGGCTTCGTTGAACCACCAAACAAGCGTGCCGGCGACGATCACGGTCATCGCGACGGTCAGGGCAATCGCCGCGTTCGAAAGAGTCGTCAGCGTTCGTCGCGAGAACGTCAATTGTCGCGAGATCGAAATGGCGCTCGAAGTGACGGTGAGCAATGCGATCACCACGGCGACACCACAGAACAAGAACAACGCTCCGTACGCGTTGAATCCTGCGTTGCGCTGGTGAGGACTCAGTGAGTGCGCTCTGAGGGCCGTGGCGATGATCAGCACCGTCGCGACGCCCAAGGCGACGCCACAACATAGGAGCGGGCGTCGAATGCTGCGCCAACTATTCAGCCGAAGGTGGCGAACAATGACCGGCACGACAAAGAACCCGGCGAGCGCCACGACGACCATTCCGACGCCGCCGGCCCACTGCACCGCGCCGTAACTGGCGTTGGCGAGTGAGCGCGACGCGAGCGGCGTCGCGGCGCGGTAGTGCTCAGTGAACTTGGCGAACATGGCGCCGACCACCATGAATACGGCCCAACCACTCAGCACAAGTTGGGATCCGACTCGCAAACGATCGTTGGCGCTCGATGTGCCAGCAACGAATCCTGCTTCTCGAGCTCGTTCTACTAGTCCGGCTCTTGCTAGGGAGCTGCGGAGTTTCCACGACAACGCTTTGGCGCCGTACGTGTCCTCCAGCAGTGCCGTCAGACCCTCGCCGTAGCGCACCCGCCATGTTTTCGGGTACCAGCGCAGGATTCCTTGGTAGTGATTGGATGATCGCATCACGCCAACCCCACGATGACCCGACGCGGTCGAATGGACGCTGAAAGGTCGCCACGTTCTAAACGTGACGCGCCTTCGTTGGCCAAGGCGCGCATCTCCTGGACGGCTTCTGCGAGTGCGGCGCGACCACTCGTGGTGATCTGATACGGCTGGCGGCGATCGTGGCTCGGGGTAGGAGTGATGAGTCCGCGCTCTTCGAGACGCGCTATCGCCCCATAGAGCGTTCCTGGTCCGAGCGTGACGCCCGAGAAGGCCGCAATGTCCTTCGTGAGGGCGTAGCCATGCTTCGTCCCAGAGGCGAGGCTCGTCAAGATAAGCACCGCTGGTTCGTTCTGACGAGCGAGCGCGCCGCTGGTGGAGGACGGTGGTTTGGTCATGTTCTCGACACTACTACGTACAACGTAATAGTGTCGGCGGAGTCGTTGATTGCCACCCGTTTCGGCATTTCGAGCGTAGCGGGGTCGGCGAAATGAGCGTGGTTTACTGAAAAAAGTAACGAAGCGGTGCTTGCATTCGTGGCGGGTTCAATTTAGCGCCACGTGACGATTGACTACCTTTGACTCCATCGCTACCTTGACGACTGCTCATGACCTCGATTCCTGAAATTCTCGGCGGTCGCTATCGCCTTGTCCGCCTCATCGGGCGTGGCGGCATGTCCGACGTCTATCGAGCGATCGACGAAGATAGTGGCACCGACGTCGCGGTGAAAATCGTCCGATCAGGCGACCCCGAGTTCGTCCGACGTCTCGCCCAAGAGGTGAGAGCGCTCGAGAGTTTCACCCATCCGGGACTCATCCAACTCCTCGACACGGGCATCAATGGGGATGACGCGTACCTGGTGATGGAGTTCATTGACGGGCCAACGCTCGCCCAGTCTTTGCAACAAGGACCATTGGGCGCGAGTGCGACGGCGGCACTTGGTGTGCGACTCGCCGACGCACTCGCCTACGTTCACGCTCAAGGCATCGTGCATCGCGACGTGAAACCCTCGAACATCATGCTGTCGACGACGGGCGAGGCGTGGCTGGGGGACTTTGGCATTGCCCAGCTACAGGACGCCACGACGATCACCGCGCTCGGTACGACGTTGGGGACCGTCGTGTACATGGCACCCGAGCAACTCGATGGTCATGACGTCGGACCGAGTGCCGACGTCTGGTCCCTCGGCATGGTCTTGCTCGAATCTCTGACCGGGCGGCGGGTCTATGAGGGCTCTCCGAGTGAGATTGTTGCACGTCGCCTCGCGGGCCCGGTGCCACTTCCGCCAGACTTGCCGGTGCCCTGGCGCTTGCTCATGCACGGCATGCTCGATCACCGTCCCGACGAGCGTCTGAGCGGCGGGGAAGTCGCGGCACTCCTCGCGACCCCTCCGTACTCTGTGCCCTGGTCGCCCACGAGCGGCGATGAAACAGTACCTCTGCTCGCGGTGACACCAAGCGACGCCACTACTCGAATGGCGAGCAACGGAGCGGACCTCACGGCGCGAATGCCCGGTGTCGCCGGTGCGATGGCATTGTCGAGTGACGACACTGTGGTGGCGAACTCAAAGAAGAGTAACGTCGCTCGCACTCGCCGATCTCGACCGAGGCCTTGGTGGCTTGCGCCTTCGGGTTTTGTGGCCGTGGCCGCGCTTGTCGTCGCGCTCTTCTTTCTCTTCCATCGAGGTCCAGCATCGACGCCCTCGACCACGTCGACGACGTCGACGACGTCGACCACGTCGACAACAACTACGACGACGTCGACGATTCCGTTAAGTTCGACGGCGATCGCGACGTTGGTGCGCGACTTAGCGACGGGCCAAGCGGCGGGGAACATCGACTCCGCCTCGCAGCAGAGCATCACGGCCGCAGCGGAACAAGCTCTCGCCGATAACGCGAATGGAGATACCAACAAGGTTGTTAACGATCTTCAACAAGCGCAGTCGGCGATTGGCAGTGGACTCCAGAACGGCACGATTACTACGGCTGAAGGTGCGACGCTTACGCACGACCTCGCGGTCTTTGCGAACTCACTTGGGCTCAGTGTGTCATCGACGACCACTACCCAACCAGGGCATGGTCCGGGCAAAGGTCACGGCAACGGCCACTAGGCCGCTTGATTACGAGGCGTGCGTTACGACTCGCTCTGACTATTCATAGCGAAGCGCTTCGATGGGATCGAGTCCTCGAGCTCCCAATCGACGTAACGTCTGCCGGAATGCACGTGACCGGCGTCGCCACAGCCCATCGTGACCACGCCGTCGGCGTCATCTACGACGGTGTACACCTCCCACCGAGCGCCGGCGGGGCCATCGACTCAGACCTTGTTTTGGAGCGCGTAGCAACATGTGGTCTGTTCTTCGACGTCGGTCGTAACGCCAGCGTCGGTGAGGTAGGTGATGGCACCGGTGACTTCGCCACTCGTAAAGACCTCAACGCCGAGATGGTTAATCGTGCAGGGTTGTTCGCGTTTTCGATCAGAACGAGCTTGAGCGGCGGCTCGTCAATCGCGAAGTTGGCGTCGTCCGGGCGCCGTTTGGCCGACGGCACCTTGGAACGTCGAATGGAAGTCGACTGCTACATCGAGATTTGACACGTTGAGCGCTAGTTGGAGCCTTGCCGCGGGACCCCCTTAGATTGATGCAGTCAATCTGTAGAGCAGCGAACACATTGACGCTCGTCAATACTAAGGTGGAATTATGACAACTCGTTCGTCGATTCCAGTTGAAGCCGACGTCATCGGTTGCTGTAGTCCCCTTGGGAATAGTGTGCTGAGCGAACGAGAGTCCGACGAGACGGCGAGGATGTTTGGCGCGTTGAGCAATCCAACTCGACGGCGGATGCTGTCGTTGATCGCGTCAGAAGATGAGGTCTGTGATTGTGCGCTCGAAGGTCCCCTCGAGAAGAGTCAGCCCACCATTTCGCACCACACCAGAGTGTTCGCCGAAGCTGGCCTCATCGAAGGAGAGAAACGAGGTCGCTGGATCCGGGGGCACGTCGTTCCGGAACGGTTGAAAGACGTTGCGAGGATTCTCTCTGCCTAGCGAACGCCAACAACATTGGGACGCCGTGTACGAAGGTCGCGCGGACGACTCTCTCAGTTGGTTTCAAGATGAACCAACGTTGTCACTGGAACTGGTCGACGTCCTCGGCGTCGGACCCGACGAAAGTGTTATTGACGTAGGCGGAGGGGCGTCACGACTCGTCGACCGGCTCCTTTTGAAGGGCTTCACCGACCTCACCGTGCTGGACGTCGCGGCATCGGCCCTCGCGGCCAGCCAACATAGAGTTGGAGCCGATCACCACGTCACGTGGATCGCCCAGGATCTCGCGTCGTGGCAGCCAGAGCGTCAGTACGACCTATGGCACGACCGCGCTGTTCTCCACTTCTTCGCTCACGGCGAGGTTGCAATTTATCGAGGACTTCTTGATCGCGCGATTGCGCGAGGCGGCGCCATCATCCTCGCGGCGTTCGCGCCCGACGGACCACAGTTCTGCTCAGGCTTGCCGGTGCAGCGGTACAGCGCCGACGATCTAGGGGCGTTGCTCGGAAGGAGTTTCGAGATCGTCGAACAACGAAGCGAGACCCATATCACCCCTTCGGGTGTCGCTCAGCCGTTCACCTGGATTGCGGCTCGACGAAGCAATGGCTGAACAACGTTGTTCAGTCCGGCAGACACGCCCACGCCTCGCGACCTTCACGGGTGGCGAGGTACACAACGGCGAGACTCGCTACCGGATCTGCCCACCACCAACCCACCCACTTGGCGAGGACGACACCGACGAGAGTGCTCAAACTTAAGAATCCACACAGCGCTGTCTCGGATGCGTCAGCGTTCATGAGGCGCGCAACGTGTGAGAAGTTGCTCCCGGTCAGTTGCACGGAGGTAGTGCGCTTCGCGAGTGCGAGCGCGGGCATCAACAACATTGACCCGAGACATACGAGCAGTCCCAGCACGTTCTCTGAAGGATGTTCTCGGATGACGAGTGCGACGGTTGCGGCGATGACGACGTACAGCGCCAGGGCAAAGAAGAGCGCAGCGATCGAACGATGAGAGCGATGATCCTTGCTCGCGTCGGCGTCGTCACTATGCACCATCGCGCGAAGACGACCCAGGACTACGAGTGCGCTCAGCATCTCGATGACCGAATCCGCTCCAAATGCGACGAGGGTCACTGATCCAGCAAGAACGCCACTTAGTAATGCCAGCGCCCCTTCGATAGCCGACGCGGCGATAGTGACGTATTCGAGCATTACCGCTTTACGAAGAGACTTGGCGACGTTGACCATTGACCACACATTGGCACAGGCTCACCAGCGTGTGAACTCCCACAATCCCTACGTAATCGACGCCGGCGTGGTGATCGCGATTCTAAACGACAACCTCACGTTCGAGAATGGTGGCGGCTTCTTCGGCCGAGACGGCGGGCGACCAAAGAAATCCTTGACCGAGATCACAATCAAGGTGGTGGAGTCGATCGAGTTGTGCGGGAGTTTCGATCCCCTCCGCCAGTACGATCATCCCGAGTTTGTTGCTCAATGTCACGATGGCCTCTAACAACATGTCGCTGCGCTCTTTGTCGTGTTTGGGTCGCACAAATGACTGGTCGATCTTTATCATTCGTGGATGTGACCACCTACCTTCGCGCCATAGTGCCATAGTGGGGCAACGTTCGTCACAGCGAAGTGCCTTTGTGGTGGCGAACTTCGGCTCGCTCGCGAGCATGGTCTGAAGTCATGGCGATGGAGTCGCGATGAGCTCGCACTCTGTTTTCCGGAGGTGGCTAGAGAGAATCGTGCGTTGATCGTAGGAACTTATTTGGATTCTCGTCGAATCGTTGAGCGCACCCGACGTTACAGAACCAGACATCACTTCCATCGTGGTTGCGATGGGCGACAGCTGTTGTGGGATCGACGGTCATGCCACACACTGGATCGACCGCCTTCCCATTTTGATGTTCGCTCATGCGGTCCTTCGGATCTGTATGTTCGTCACGTTTTGCGTAGCGATCAGGTTCAGCGGTGAACTTCTCGCCGCAGCGATCCGAGCAGAAGTGAAATGTACGACCATCGTGCGTCGCGCTTGCTGGTGCGTCGGCCGATCGAACTTGCATCCCACACACCGGATCAATGGCGTACCCCATTCCACCCCCGAATCGCGCTTGATTCCTTGCGAGCCACCAGACGCCCACGGCGACGAGAAGAAAGACGATGTTGAGGAACGTGGTGTAGTTCCACGCGAAGTGCGCCGATGAAACGTTGAAGAGGCGCCGTGTTGGGATACCGCCGAACGCACTAAAGATGCTCTCGGTCACTAAACCTGCGATAACCATGACCGCGTAAAACAGAGCAACTAGGCGAAGCGTAAGTTCCCAGCCGTAGAACTTGCGATAGATCAATATGAGCGGCATTGCGATGAGGTCGGCGAAAATGAAAGCAATCACGCCACCGAATGAAATTCCGCCCGACCATAGCGCCGCCGCGAGAGGGACGTTGCCTATCGAGCACACCCAACTCACCACCGCGATGAGTGGTCCAACGAGGGCGTTCTCGGCGCTGGTCCAAAAGCCGTGGCCGTGAAGAAACAAAATGTTCCAGACGTGGTTCGGCACGAGGGCGGCGAGGAATCCGGCGACGGTGTAGCCGATGACTAGTTCTCGGCGCAACATCGTCGCGTCGGCAATAGCGTAACTTGAAGCGTCTGACCACGCGGCGGGCGAACGCAGCTTCGATTGGATCGACGCTGAATCCAATTCCTCTTGGCGTTCAGTTGTCACCATCGTCATCGCCTCGTGATTGTGACCAGTGTGCGCTTCGCCTCGAACCCGGCTGAGGGCGCGAGCAACCACGGGCGCGCTGAACACGACGCCCCCTCCTAACGCAAGCAGCGCGATCATGATGGGCCCGCCGACGAACTCGGCGACGGCGAACTGCCACCCGAGCAAGACGAGAATAATGATGCCGAGTTCGACGACGAGATTCGTCGAGGCGACCATGAAGATCATCGAGCTCGTGAAGTCCGCACCCTTGACGAACAAAGATTTCGACATTGCCGACGCGGCGTAGGAACAGCTCGAGGACACCATGCCGTAGGCTGACGCGCGCGCCACTGCAGCCGGGCGGTGGTTGCCGAGCTTCGCGCGCATCTGATCCTTGGAGATGAATGCTTGTACGGCGCCGGACAGCGTGAAACCAAGTGCCAGCGCCCAGAGGGTCTCCCAGAACATGAAGAGTCCTTCACGAAGACCCCGTCCAATGTCGACGAAGATTGGCGACACACTGGCCAGCGTGTTCACGACTTCACTAGTTGGGCAATCGCTGCTGACGCTTCACGAAGCTTGGCTTCCTTCTCTGCCCCACCAGCCTTCACTGCGTTGACGACGCAGTGCGCCATGTGCTCGTCCAGCAAGTGCAAAGCGACGCCCTGCAAGGCTCTGGTTGCCGCAGCAATCTGTTGGAGCACGTCGATGCAGTAACGGTCGTTCTCGATCATCTTGTGAATGCCACGAACTTGACCTTCGACCTTCTTTAGCCGGGCGAGCACTGCTGCTTTGTCGTCGGCGTAACCAGGTGTCGTCATCGTCATCTTCCCTTCTTCTTCCTAAATTTGTCGTGGGCTCTAGTCAGCGCTACCGAACCTTGAACCCGGTGTGCATTCCATTCGCGTAGTGCCGCGGGACGTCCAGCGGCACTACGTAGTTACCGGGCGCCAGGGTGAGTATCACCCAACTGGTGGTGCCCGGTGCAATTCCATTTCCCGGGCCTTCGCCATACGACGGCGAGAGCGACGGCGCCGCGTTTCGTCACGAACCCTCTTCGAGCAACTTGCGACGTCGCAGGAACTCCTCTTCTGTCAACTCGCCGCGCGCAAATCGTTCCTTCAAGATTGCGATCGCCGTGTTCGTGGGCGGATGAGTACTTGCGCCACCTCTTCCTTGCCCGTAGTGGTGGAACCACAAGGCGATGCCGATCACGAGGATCGACCAGAAGATAATCATTCCGATGATCATGAGGGGCCACCAAGTCCCTCCCATTCCTTGGTTGTACCAGCCGTACATCATCGCTTACCTCCGATTGGGATCCAATTAGTTTTGGTACCCCTAGGGAGTATACGTACGGTTGACCGTGGAAGGACCGCAAGAACCAGGTTCCTACGTCACAATTTCACCGGTGACGTAGCGGCGCGCCATTCAAAACGTCGGCTCAAGTTCACAACGTGATCGCCGTAGCGTGAACAGAAATGGGAACGCGCAAGAGCCTTGGGCAACCTGGGTAAGGAATTCTGGGTCGGTGTTCACCAAGTCTTGTGCGTCGAACGTATTCGCGCTGGAGCGAGCGACGAAAATCGAAACGGCGTTCTCAGTTTGCGAGAACCGTGTGCTCTAGTTCCCACTGCCGGGCAATCAGAGTAAACGATCGAACTCGAGTGTCGTAAGAGTGTGTACGAGTGGACAGCATCAGTTCATCCGCGCTCGTGCGTTTCACCAATGCCGAGAGACCTTCGCAGACTTTTTCGGGGACGCCCACAACGTGCGTGGCCATGGCCTCGTCCACGAGGGAGCGTTCGCCCGGCGTGAAAACGTGCGCCGCGGCCTCCTCGGGTGAAGGGAGCTTTCCCATACGCCCCGAGCTGCGCTGAACGATACTGAGCGCGGTCGATCCCGAGAGCCACTGGGCTTCTTCATCGTTTGGAGCGCACAGCACTGACGCGGCGACCATCACTTGGGGTTCGCTGAGCAGCATCGACGCCTTGAAGTGGGTGCGATAGGTCTCGAGTGCTTGATCGAGGAGCGCGGGGGCGAAGTGGTACGCGAAGGAGAAGGGCAGTCCCAACATTCCAGCTAACTGTGCGCTGAACGTCGATGACCCAAGAAGCCACACCTCGGGTAGGTAGCCACTTCCAGGAATGGGCGCGGGGTGTGCGGGGCCTTCACTCGGCAAAAAGTAGCGAATCAGTTCAACGACGTCGTCGGGAAAACTTTCGGCGTGTAAGTCGCCGCTTCTGCGTAGCGCTCGTGCGGTGACGTGGTCGGTGCCCGGCGCTCGGCCGAGACCGAGGTCAATGCGACCCGGGTGCAGCGCTTCGAGAGTGGCGAACTGCTCAGCAATCACGAGGGGCGCGTGATTGGGCAACATCACCCCGCCCGCTCCGATACGAATCGTCGTAGTGGCGTTGGCGAGATGAGCAATGAGTACCGCGGGAGCCGAACTGGCGACGGCCGCGATCGCGTGGTGCTCGGCAACCCAGAATCGTCGGTAAGCCAAGCGTTCGGCCTCGACAGCCATCATTGTGGTCTCGCGTAGCGCTTGGGCGGGCGATGACCCGGTCGCCACCGTCGCGAGATCGAGGATGGAAAGAGGAATCATGGCACGGTTCACCCTAGGGGCGAGTTCATCGCTCGGTCCCGCCGGCACGACGTATCAGAATCGGCGTCGTAACCGAAGCTTGAGCGGTCGACCGTCGGGATCGAAAATCAACCGGTACGCGACGCCGGCCCATCGTTGAGCGACCGAGGAAACTGGCTCCAACTCGTGCCGACGAATTCGACCACTCGGTCGGTCTCCTTTGTCCGCACGCGACGTCCAGTCTTCGAGTTCGCGGGCGCTCTCCTGCCATTGACGTGCGCTGCCCGCCAGTTTCAACAGTTCTGGATCATCGCGTGATCGCCCGAGATGCTCTGCCCATAGCGACAGTCGTAACGCGCGCGCGAACTTGCGACTGCCGTCTCCTAGCCCGCCCGGATCAAGGGGCGCTCGTTCGTCGAGCTCACTGTCAATCACCGCACAGGAGAGTTCCGAGTCATGAGTCCACGAGCGGCGATTTAAGTTGTCGGAGCCAACCGTTGCCCAGACGTCGTCGATGACACAGACCTTCGCGTGGACGTAGATGGGTGTCCCGTCTTGGTTCTCGACGTTGTAGATGCCGACGCGCTCGCCGCCGGAGGCCCGCACAATCTCGATGGCGCGTGTTTGAGCGAACCTGCTCGGGGGACCCGACAGGGGGCCGTCTTTCTCTGGATAGCGGGGAACGACGATGATGACCTGCAACGTCGGCTGTTGACGCAAGGCGTTCGCCAAGAGTGTTGCTATCTCGACCGACCAGAAATATTGATCTTCGATGTAGATCAATGTCCGCGCTCGCTTGATTGCTTTGGCAAACGCTCTGGCAACGCTCCGCTCGCCATCGGGCGCGAACGGATACCTAGGTCGTCGTGACGGATAGGTGCGGAGCACCTGCACGATGTGTCCGCCAAGGGCCGGCGGGTCGCCTAATCGAGTGGGGAGTGAACGGGCCAGTCGGTCTCGCTTCGTTACCCGCGACACCAATGCTCGCGTCCGGCCTGCGTGGTTGAGGGGTGTCGGATCCTGCCATCGTTCGGCGAACGTGAGATCAAGCGTGGCGACGGCGGGTCCGTGAATTTCTAGTTGGACGTCGTGCCAGGGAGGGCGGCGGCCATAGCGAGGGTCTAATTCGATGACTTGAGGATCGCCGGCGTGACTCGAGTCATCGCGGCGTCCATGACTTAGATCGATTCCCCCGATGAACGCTACGTCGCGCTCAGCAAGATCGCTACGGCGCACAATTACAATTTTTTGGTGGTGCGATCCGCCGCGTCGCACTCTCTCGTCCAGCAACACCTCGCCACCAGCTTTAGTTACTTCCAACGCGAGACGTCGGTTTTCCTTCGAACTAAAGGCAACGCGGTCACTGTGCGAGCGCCACAGGAGACCTCGAACGTCGACGCCCCGCCGACAAGCATCTGCCAAAAGCTTGGCGATCGTCGTTCCATCACTAGACACCCGCTCGTCGCCGTCACCTCGCCAATCGGTGAATCGCACCTCGTCATCGGACTCAAGACTCGAAATCTCATCAGCCAAGCGATTGAGATACGTGACGCCATCGATGAGGAACGTCACGTGGTTACCCTCAGTCCACGCAAGGCCGCTGTCCCTCGACGTGTCAATCTCGGTAGCTGGGTTGCCTCGTTCCTTTGGCGTCAGGAACCAATCGTCAAGGCGCATAAAGAGCCAACGTACTATGAAGGCGACGCACTCCGTGAATCGCTCTGATTAGCGAGCAATAATCGCGGGCGCTAATCAGCGTCGTGGTGACTAGTGGTCGTTAGTGACTAGACAACAACCCGTTTTCTTTGCAATCGACAAACTCGTGACGACACAACGCAGGGCTTAACGGCGCGTCGACAGGTACGCCTGACCCATTTCCTTCAGACGATGATGGATTCCGTCCATTGGAGTAATGCCAGGTAACTGATCTTTGCGAACTTTCGCGACCACGGTGTAATTCGTGTCCACGACGTTGGCAATTGGGGCCAGCGATGTTTGCGCAACGAACTGGTACGCGTCCATAACCGACAGTCCGGTGAGCGCAGCAACCCAATGCACCATTTGGGCTTGACTAATTCGAAAGGCGTCTTCCAAGGGTTTCGTGGAACCCGTGGTCATGATTTCAGTGTCGCTCTCTAGACGGGGCCACAAAACTGGAGGAACGCCCTTAATTAAATCGATAACCATGACGGTGTCCATCGCGGTTTCAACGGCCACGCCACACGTCTCGCCTTCACCTTGTCGGGCGTGTCCGTCGCCAAAACTGAATACTGCGCCTTCTACATTGACGCCGAGATAGCACGTCACGCCGGCGCGCATCTCTGGAGTATCCATATTGCCGCCCCAGTCACCGGGTGTGAGAGCGGACCGCGCCTCATTCAGCGCCGGTGCTACTCCGACCGTGCCGTGCATCGGATCAAGGGGCAATGTGTACATTGCCTTTGACTCACGTGCTTCGTAACGTACGGTGCGATTTTCCTTGTCAATGGTGTAGGCCCACGTCATTTCGGGCAGTGGCTGGTGCAGCATTTGGGTGAAGCCGTTGGCGGTCAGCGCGCCAAAGAGGGGCACCGTGGTCGAAAAACCGAGCGTGGTGCGTGGTTCAATGCTCGCAAAGTGAACCGCCAGCACGTCGCCCGGCATCGCACCTTCGACGTTGAACGGGCCAGTTTGGGGATTCAAGAACCTTGGATCACACACTTCACTCACGTGATCATGCACCGAATGAATTTTGCCCGCGAAGCAGTCAAGGCTGCTGGTGTCGAGAATTGAACCGGGCTTTATTGACGCACGAGCTTGAACCCCACCAAAGGTGTAGACGAGTTGACTGACGTCACCTTCGTGATCAACTTCGTACTTAAGGACTGACACGTCGCTCATCGCTACCCCCTGGATGATTTCAGACTACTTAGAGACGCAAAAGCCCCGCTCGCGGTATGCGAGCGGGACTTTTGCGGAAAAATCTATTCGTGAATCTCGGCTACGGCCTCAACCGCTGCGGGCTCAGTGGTGCGAAGTTTGAAGAGCCATAGAAGACCGACGATCATCCAGATACCCACAGCCCACGCGCCGTACGAAAGCGGCTTAGGTAAGGCTGAGATGAATTTAAGTCCCGGAATACCGGTGATGCCGGCTGCGTTCATGAATCCCGGTACTAAGAAGAGGAAGCCGAGGATTGGAATCAGAATATGTAGCCAGAGTTTGCGCTCCTCTTTGCGGTGCTTTGTGTAATAACCAATGCACGCAAGGTTCGTGACGGCGTACACGAGCACGACGATCACGACGAGCCCAGTGGCAACAATGCCGAACGCAGTTATTGGTCCGTACTTCCAGCCAAGTAAGAGTCCGATAGCGAGTCCCAGCACCAACTGCAGAATGATTGCGTTCTGAGGCGAGCGGTGACGTGCGTTTAATTTCGCGAGCGACTTGGGGAATGCTCCGGCGCGGCCAAACGCGTACGCGGTTCGGGTAAAGACGTTCGTTCCTGCGATGGCGTTGGCGAGCGTTGAGTTGATGATCGCTATCAGTACTAACAACCAGAACACAATCGAGACTGAGTTCGCGAGGCCGTCCCACGGCACACCATTTGCGGACAAGGAGAACCCAGTGAACTTCTTTGGTCCGTACGCGACGTCCGCGGCGTAGGTCGAGATGACGTACAAGATTCCAATTGAGATCGTCGCGATCATGATTGCCTTGGGCACGTTCTTTCGAGGTTCGCGAGTTTCCTCGGCCATTGGAGCGGCCGCTTCGAAGCCCGAGAACGCGAGCAACGTATAAATGGATCCAGCAATCACGCCGCTCCACCCAAGGTACTTCGGAGCGTTTGCGTACTTGACCGAGAACACACTCAACGTGTTGTGGTGGCCAGCTTTAACAATGAGAACAATGGAGAGAACCGCGAATACCGTAATCTCGAAGAAGCCGAGCCAGGTAGAAGTCTTGGCGGACGTGCGAATACCTAGCCACACTAAGAAACAGACGAGCAGTGTTCCGGCCGCGGTGAAGACCCACCAACTGCCCAGTGGGATCGAGGACGCTTTCGAGTGCCATTCGCCGGACACGGTGTAGCCGAGTTGCAACATCACGAGCGGCACAATCAAAACTTCCACCGCCGCGTATCCCCAACCAACGAGGAATCCAACCCACGGACGAAGACCAATCGCGCTGTAGGTGGCAACCGATCCCGATGAAGGAATGTGCTTCGCCAGTTGGCCAATGCTCGAGGCAGTGAAGAAGATTCCGATGAACGCGAATATCACCGCGAGTGGCAGCGCCCCTCCGGCCAATGGCGATCCGAATGGGATCGACGCGGCAATTGCCGCCGCGGGCGCCATCGAGCAAATCGATTGAAAGGCAACTTCCCGTAAGCCAATGGCGTTACGTTCCAAATTTGTCGCGACGTTGCTCACGTACCCTCCCAAGGTAAAATTTCCCAGAGGCTACTCCGTTTACTTCCGAAAAGGTGAAATTGACTTCTCCGTTCTAATTCGAAGGAAGTCCTAGGGTCGCGGATGTGGAGTTCGTGATTCTCTTTGCCGTCGTCTTCGCCATTAACTTGCTGCCCGCCTTCGGGCCACCCACGTGGGCCGTACTCGTCTACACCAGAATCCACTGGCATATGGATCCCGTTGCACTCGTGTTACTAGGCGGCGTCGCCGCCATGAGTGGCAGGTATCTCCTTGCCCACGGTGCTCGCCACTTCAAGCGGCGCCTCAGTGGTCGGATGAAGGAAAATCTCGACGGCGTCCAAGATCTTTTGCAGAAAAAAAAGAGCAGGGCCGTCGCCCTCGTCGCCCTGTTCGTCGTTTCTCCGTTACCGTCGGCGCAACTCTTTGTCGCCGCTGGTTTACTTGACCTACCACTCGGGCTTTTGACCTTCGCCTTCTTCCTCGGACGTATGGTCAGTTACTCGATCTACGTGAGCGCGGCGACACTCGCGGACAAGCAGCTGGGCAATGTTCTCGCGCAGAGTTTTGGTTCACCCTGGTCAATCACTCTCCAGGTTGTACTGCTCATTGCGGTATGCGCCCTACCGTTCTTCAACTGGAAGAAACTACTGAAACGGTCGTCGACCACTTAGTTGACGTTCGGATTGGCACTTTGTTCGAGGGTCAAATGACGGGTTTCGCGGCCGAACACGGCTACCACGACCACTGCGATCAGTGCCACCGTACCGACCAGCGAGTACACCGCTCCGACCCCGAAATTTGAAAGTACGACCGGAATAAGCGACGGGCCGATGACGCCAGAGATGAGCCGTCCGAATCCCTCTGTCGTCGCGACGCCCCAGGCGCGAATCTCGGTCGGGTAGCTCTCAGAGGTATAGGTCTTCACGGCCGGATCCACCGCGATTCCAAAAAACGACATGAGACATCCGAGAACAAGTATGGGAACGGCGCCTCGCACGAATCCAAAGGCGAGCGAGGCCAAGGCCGCAACGACCGTGAAACTGATAATGACTGGCTTGCGTCCCCAACGTTCAATAACCCACGATTCAAACAGTTTGCCGGGGATGGAGACGCCTACAATCACCGCGGTAAAGGCGAAGGCCGAGGTCAAGCTGTAACCCATCTTGGTGACCGCGGTTGGCATGAAGATTTGGATTGAGTAAAAGATGAAAAATGTTCCCCCGAAGGTTGCCCATAGTGTCATCGATCGACGCCGGAGTGGGGGAACAAAAATTGCGCGAAGTGGATGCATCGACACCACTGGTGGAAGTACCTCGTCGGGTGCAAGCGGCGCGAGCGGTGCGAGCGGGCCTCCGTTTAATCGTTCGGCGCGCGCCTCCATCTTTTGCAGCACAGCCTCCGCTTCCGCGAAGCGACCTCGCGATTCGTACCATCGTGGTGATTCGGGTAGGTAGCGCCAGACGAGCAGCGCGAACAGAATAGGCAGACCGCCGATCATGAACATGATCCGCCAGCCCGTCGTGTCCTCGACGTTTGGGATGAGTAGGAGCGCCAACAAAGGGGAGAGAAAGTAGCCGATTGACAAGAACGAATCAGCCCAGGCAATGAAGCGGCCCCGCCGGTGGGGCGGACATAACTCGCACGCAAAGATATAGGGAATTGGGAAGACTGCGCCCATTGCCATGCCATCGGCGATGCGCAGCGCGATGAGGCTGCTGGCGCTGTGGACGAATCCCGTCGCGAAGGTCAAGACGGCGTAGGCGATGGTACCTACGATGAGCACTCGTCGACGGCCGAATCGGTCCGCTAATCGACCGGCGGGAACGATGCCGATCACGATGCCGATGTTGGCGGAGATCGCAACGAAGGACTTCATTCCCGTCGAGAGATCGAACTGTTGGGTGAGCGATGGTAGGACCGATCCAGTCAGGCCAATGTCGTAGGACTCAATGAGCCAACTCAGGAATAGGAGGGCCATGATTCCACCGAGCCACCTAGAGACGGGGAGACGGTCCAATCGGGCCGCCGCTCGAGGTCGAATCTCGTCACTCATCGGGGCACCGGATAAGGATTCGACGCGGCGGGCGAGTTTTGTACAGGATTGTCCTTCGAGCGATGATGCATGAATACTTCTCTAACTCGTCACTAGGAATCTTGAAGAGATTGCCACAAACCGGAGGAGTAGGGCTGGGAAAACACCCAAGCTCGACAGTCGTGACGCTACTAGTAATTGAGTTGTGCCTTAATTGAGATTCGACCTTTCGAGCGTGTGATCGAACCGCACGATCGACACGAGACGTGCCCGGAGGTGACTGATTCGCGGACCAGCACTATCCTGGAAAGTGAGTAAGTGAAGAAGTGCGAGAAACTTCTGAGCAGCCGTTGTGCGAAGGAAGTTATGGCAGTGCATTTCAGTAAGGGCCGTTGGCGAGCGGTGAGCATGGCCGTCGCGACACTTCTGTTCGTTTCGTTATCGTTGGAAGGTTGTTCTGCTGGCGGTGCTGCTTCGGCGTGCGCTCCTGGACCGGTTACGTTGAAAAGTTCTCCCGGGCTTTCTATCGCCAAAGGCGCGTCGAACACCACACTTCCTCCAAGTCATGACAACGATGCCGGTAAGGCACGTGTTCCAGACACGACCCCTGACGCGGATATCGACGCTAACCAGATACACCGGATTTGTTCGGAGCCGAAATAGGGCAAGGATTCTCATCTCCGATTCAGCATTGGTCCTGGCAATGTCTGGCGGACTTTTTTAAGCGAGGCAGAAAACCGAACGTTCCTTTTACAAAAACCTCGAGGCAGGTCTTCGTTTTGCCGGAGTCTGTTGTCACACCCACGTTTAGGCATCGGTTTGATGGTGTCAGCGACGCGACACGGCAAAACTTGTGGCGTCAACGGGCGCTTCGCATGGGACAATCGTGGTGACCAATGAGCGCCGCCGTGCAATTGCTAACCCGTGAAGGCATCTGCTTGAAATTGGAATTTCTTGGAGCGGGCGACGAGAATCGAACTTGCGTTCTCAGCTTGAGAAACTGAAGAAACCCTGACATCAATTCCTTGATGAGTCCTGTTGAGACCTAGATCATTCAGGGGATTTGATTTCGGTTTTCGGTGTTGAGCATCTTGACCAGCGTTGTTGCGAGCACAAGGCTGGTTCTTCAGGGCCGGGAGGAAGTTAAGGAAAAAGTTGGAGGAGCGTCTTGCCGCCATTCACGTGGATCGTGGCGAGGCGAGGGCCGACTGCGTAAATGCGGTACGGTCACATTAGGGTCCGATTCTCCTTCTCCAGTGCTTCTTCGCGGCGATGCGGGAGGGGGCGATCGAACTTGGTGCTGAGGGTACTAACTAGATCAGATCGAAGAAAGAGAATGTTTCAGATTCGTATCCATGGTCGTGGGGGTCAAGGCGTGGTGACCGCCGCCGAGCTGCTCTCGGTCGCAGCGTTCGCGGAGGGCCGTCACGCACAGGCCTTTCCGAGTTTCGGATCTGAACGTATGGGCGCCCCCGTCGTCTCCTTTTGTCGCCTCGATGATCGTGAGATTCGCACTCGCGAGCCGGTGATGGTTCCCGACGCACTCATCATCCAAGACGTCACGCTGTTACACCAAGTGGACCTCTTCTCGGGACTCTCTTCCGAAGGCTACGTGCTCGTCAACTCCACGAACAGTTTTGACGAGCTCGGACTCGGGGAGTTTCTCCGTACGTTTCACTCCGAGCGTCTGCTCACCTGTCCGGCGACCGAATTCGCGCTTGAACATCTCGGCCGACCTCTGCCGAACGCAGCGCTGTTGGGTGGATTCGCGGCGTTGACCCACCAGATAACGCTCGACGCACTCGATCGGGCGCTTCGGGATCGATTCGAAGGTGTCGTCGGTGAGTGCAACGCCGCAGCAGCAGCCGCAGCGTTCCAGTACGTCATTGACAAAGAAGAGGGGTTGGTTCGTGCTTCGCCAAATTGAGGGCTCTCGCGCCGTCGCCGAAACGGTCGCGCTTTGTCGACCCGAAGTGGTCTGCGCGTATCCCATCTCGCCCCAGACCCACATCATCGAGGCGGTCGGGGCGATGGTGAAGGAGGGCCTGCTCTCTCCATGTGAGTTCATCAACGTGGAGTCAGAGTTCGCGGCGATGTCGGTGTCGATCGGGGCCTCGGCGGCCGGTGCGCGCACGTACACCGCGACAGCGAGTCAGGGTCTGCTCTTCATGATTGAAGCGGTGTACAACGCGGCGGGACTGGGGCTACCGATCGTGATGACGCTCGCCAATCGTGCCATTGGCGCCCCCATCAACATTTGGAATGACCACAGCGACGCCATGGCGGTGCGCGACTCGGGATGGATCCAACTCTTTGCCGAGACGAACCAAGAGGCCGCCGATCTTCACGTGCAGGCCTTTAGGTTGGCGGAAGAACTCTCGGTGCCGGTGATGGTTTGCATGGACGGGTTCATCCTCACCCACGCCGTAGAAGGTGTGGACATCCTCGAGCAGTCAGTCGTCGACGGATTCCTCCCTCCCTACGAACCTCGTCAAGTGCTCGATCCCAAGGATCCGGTCTCCATTGGCGCAATGGTCGGCCCCGAGGCCTTCGAAGAGGTTCGTTACCTCGCGCACCTGCGTCAGATGGACGCCCTGGCGAGGATTCCCGGAATCGCTAAGGCTTTCGAGGAGGTCACCGGGCGTGCGAGTGGTGGACTACTGCGTTCGTATCGTACCGAGGACGCCGACACCATCGTCGTCGCGCTTGGATCGGTGCTCGGCACGATCAAGGACGCCGTCGACATTCGACGCGAAGCGGGCGAGCGTGTCGGCGTTGTCGGGATCACGTCGTTTCGCCCCTTCCCCGCTGAGGCGGTTCGCGAGGCCCTATCGAAGGCGAGTCGGATCATCGTGATTGAAAAGGCCTTTAGCATCGGGTTCGGAGGCGTGCTCGCGACTGACGTTGCCTTGGTGGTGCAGGGGGCGGACGCCAAGGTATTCAGTGTCGTGGCGGGACTCGGCGGTCGTGCGATTACTCGTCGCTCCTTGGAGGATCTACTGGCCCAGTCGGCCCGGGGAGATCTGAAATCGCTCACCTTCCTTGATCTCGATAGGGCCGCAGTGGATCGTGAACTCACCCGCATGGCCAACACGCGACGCTCGGGGCCATCGGCGGAGAACCTGCTGCGAGATCTCGGGTCCGATCACGGGGCGTCGAAAGTGAAGTCGTGACGAGGAAACCAGTTCACTTCTACCAGGTGGGTAGTTTTGCCGTCGGCAATCGTCTCTTGGACGACGAGAACCGAACGGTCCAGTCCAATCCCAATCGGACGAACTCCATCGACTCGGGACATCGAGCGTGCCAGGGTTGCGGTGAGGTATTGGGCGCACGCTACGCCCTCGACGCCGCGATGCGGGCGAGCAACGGCCAACTCGTGGCCGTGAACGCGACGGGCTGTCTCGAGGTGTTCTCCACTCCTTATCCCGAGACGTCGTGGCGCATCGCGTGGTTGCACTCACTATTTGGCAACGCACCTGCAGTGGCAACGGGCGTGGCCGCCGCCATGAGAGTCAAGGGCAAGTCCGAGGTGCGTGTGGTTGCCCAAGCCGGCGACGGGGGAACGGTCGATATCGGCTTCGGTTGCCTGTCGGGGATGTTCGAGCGCAACGACGACGTTTTGTTTATCTGTTACGACAACCAGGGTTATATGAATACAGGTGTGCAACGTTCGGCCGCTACGCCGCCCGCTGCTCGTACCGCAACGACCGTCACGGCGGGGCCAGAACCGGGCAACGTGTTTGGTCAGGGCAAGGATTTGCCCCGCATCGCGATGGCCCACGACATCCCTTACGTCGCCACCGCCACCGTTGCCGACCTGCACGATCTGGAACAAAAGGTCGAGCGCGCCATGGAAATTCATGGCGCGCGCTACTTACACGTCCTCGTGCCCTGCCCGCTGGGATGGGGATCGGCGTCGGACGAGACAATCCATATCGCGCGTCTGGCCAAGGAGACCGGACTCTTCCCGGTCTTCGAGGCGGAGCACGGCAAGGTAACGGGCGTGTCGCCAATCCGGCGCCGAACGCCGGTCGAGGAGTATCTGAAACTTCAGCGCCGCTATGCGCATCTCTTTGGCCCGACTCCGCGTCCCGACATCGTCGCTCGCTTACAGGAAATCGCCGATGAGAATATTGCGCGTTACGGCCTCGTTACAAATGACACCGAAGATAGCGTTTCGACGGAGGTGACGGCCTGATGGAGACGCCGTTCGCCATCACTCTCGACGCTGGAACGAGCCGCGCCAACCACACTGGCTCGTGGCGCATTGAACGACCCCTCTACGTGGACCGGTTGCCGCCGTGCAACAACGCCTGCCCTGCGGGCGAGGACATTCAGGGCTGGCTCTATGAGGCCGAGTCGGGCAACTACGAAGCGGCATGGCGAAAACTGGTTGCGGTTAATCCGTTTCCCTCAATCATGGGCCGAATCTGTTTTCATCCTTGTGAGACCGCGTGCAACCGGGTGCAGGTAGATGACGCGGTCGGCATCAACGCGGTCGAACGGTTCCTCGGTGACCTCGCGATCGAGCACGGCTGGGCACTGCCGGCGACCGCCTTGGATACCGGCAAACGGATTCTCGTCGTGGGCGCCGGTCCCGCGGGACTCAGCGCGACGTACCATCTTCGCCGTCTCGGCCACCAGGTCCGTCTCGTCGATTCGGCCGAACAACTCGGCGGCATGATGCGCTATGGCATCCCCGCCTACCGACTCCCGCGCGCCACGCTCGACGCCGAAATAGCGCGCGTTGTGGGTGTCGGAGTTGAGGTCGTGGTAGGACACGTGGTGCACGACATCGAAGCCGAACGTCGCGCGGGTAAGTTCGACGCGGTCTTTTTGGCGGTCGGTGCCCAGATTGGCAGGCGAGTCGACATTCCCGCCGGGGACTCGTCCAAGGTCATCGACGCGGTGTCGTTCCTCCATCAGGTGGCCGCGGGTGATCCGCCGTTGCTCGGTCGGCGGGTTGCCGTCTACGGCGGCGGCGACACGGCGCTCGACGCCGCGCGTACCGCCCGGCGCCTCGGGGCGACCGACGCCGTCATTATCTATCGGCGAAACCGCGAGCGCATGCCCGCCCACGGTGAAGAGCTTGAGCAGGCGCTTGGCGAAGGAGTAACGATGCGCTGGCTTTCGACGGTTGATCGTTTCGAAGACGGCCGACTGGTTCTCGAGACCATGCGCCTGAGTGATCAAGGCTTCCCCGAGCCGACCGGCGAGTACGAGGAGTTGGACGCCGACTCACTCTTGCTGGCACTCGGTCAGGACACTGACCTGTCGTTGCTCAATGGGGCCCACGACGTGGTGGTGAACGATGGTGTTGTCGAAGTGCAGTCCACGATGATGACTAACGTGGATGGGGTTTTCGCCGGAGGCGACGCGGTACCTGCGGACCGCACGGCGACGGTCGCCGTCGGGCACGGCAAACGCGCGGCACGGGGCATCGACGCGTACGTCATGGGTACTGCGCTCGAGAGCGCACCAAAGCACGAGCTCGCAACCTTCGAGAAACTGAATACCTGGTACTACTCGGAGGCCCCTAGGACCCAACGTCCCGAACTTGAACGCATCCGGCGCCAAACCAATTTCGAGGAGGTCGTCGGTGGACTGACCGAGGAGAACGCTCTTTTTGAAGCGAGACGATGCCTGTCATGTGGCAACTGCTTCGAGTGCGACAACTGCTTTGGGGTCTGTCCGGATAACGCAGTCATCAAACTCGGAGATGGCCAGCGCTACCAATTCGACTTCGACTTCTGCAAGGGATGTGGGATCTGCGTGAAGGAGTGTCCGTGCGGCGCCATCACCATGGTCCCGGAGAGAACCTGAGCGGACGGCGAAAGTGGGCCGAGCCGTAGCCGAAGTGTCATGCAGCGTGATGTGGCCCGTCCTTTGTTCGGTTGGTCTCTGGGACAACGATGCCGATACGAGCAACGCGTACACACGTCCAAGCTGCCTCCAACCGATGATTCACCAACTGTCCTCACGATTCAAGCCGAGAGCGGGCGACGAGAATCGAACTCGCGTTCTCAACTTGGAAATAGGGCATAACTATGCTATAGTTAGGGCATGAGCAGAGTACGAGTAAGCACAACAGTCGATGGTGACCTATTAGATGAAGCCCGGCGACTGCGTTCCAATGCCAATGACGCAATGCTGCTTGACGAGGCGCTGGGCGCGCTTGTCGCTCGTCATCGTGCGGGTGAGATTGACGCCGCCTACGTCGCGTACGACGAATTCCCGATTGAAGAATCCGATGATTGGGGAAACCTTGCTGCGTTTCGTGCTGGTGCCGCCTCCTCGTGACACCAATTCCGCTGAGGGGTGAACTCTGGTGGTGCGAGTTGCCAGAGATTCAAAGAAGACCCGTGGTAGTGATTTCTCGCGATGCGGCCATTCCGAGGTTGCGGCGAACGTTGGTCGCACCCTGCACAACGACGATTCGTAATCTCCCAAGCGAGGTCGTCCTCGAGCCAGGAGACGATCCGATTAGTCGTCGTTGCGCGGTCAACCTTGATTCGGTCGAGAGTGTTTCGATCTCGATCTTGGTGGAGAGAATTGGACGCCTCAGCGACGGGCGAATGCGCCAGATCTGCTCCGCACTTGACATTGCCGTCAGTTGTGGGGCGTAGGTCACTCGATGCATCAATAACAAAAAACGTGGATCAACCGATTTGGGAATGATATGGAGAAGTGCTCTTGGAGCAAGCGACGGGAATCGAATTAGCGTTCTCAGCTTCTACTCACGTTGTTTCGTCTGATTCTCGGTCCTCTCCAACGCGCGTTGACAGTCACCGGACATCTTGCAAAAGTGGGTATCCATGTCACTACCAGTTACTGATTTTTGGCGCGCGAACTTCCTGATGCCAGCGTTGTCCTGGTAGTTAGACGGATACACTCTTCTTGCAATATGCCGGCGCCCGTCGATGTATGTTGAAAGGTGCGCAGAGTGGCCCGTCGGTGGGATTCAAGATGGCCAATAGCGATCATCCTCTGCCTCGTGCCCGTGGGGGTGAGTGCCGCCTCCGCCTCCGCCTCGCGTTCGATTACGTTCCCAACGTTTGCGTGTTCCGTAACGCAGTCGGCCGTGTTCTCCGACCCAGGGTGCGCTTTCCAGGGCCGCCATATCGGTGGCGAGACGCTACGTGGCGTGCCGTCGTTCGCTCACGCCGGCGAACCGCACGCGGGCATCCTCCCGCCAGCCAATCCTCCCGTCAGTGTGCCGGAGGTACCGACGTACGGTACAGGTTGCACGTACTCCGCCAGCCCCGACAGTTCATCGAGCTGCACGCAGGCGGCGACGACCGCGACCGACAACGCTCGCGCCTTGGAAAGAATCGCTCCAATCTCGTTCGACATCGCCGCCTTTGACGCCATGCCGATCGCCCAACAGCTTTTCGTCATATCGAACCTTGAGCGGGTCGATCGTGGTCTTAAGCCGGCGCTCTACATGACGACGCAGTTGAACCAATATGCCCGGGTCGGCGTTGACACTCGCACCGACCCGAGCATTCCCTCGATCCTGACCGGTGGAGCGCGTCGCGCCTACGGCGGCAGTAACTGGGCCAGCGGTTTCGAGAGTGTGCTGCACGCCAACTACTTCTGGATGTACGACGACGGGCTTAACTCGGGGAACGTTGCTTGCACGGCGACGGACACCGCGGGGTGCTGGGGCCACCGCGACAACATCCTGTTGGCCAACCCCAGTGTGGGTTGCTACCTGGCTATGGGTGCGGCGTCCACGGGGCTCGCGTACACCGAGATCTTCGTCGACGCGTGCGGCGTCGCGCCGACCGACCAGGTGCTGACCTGGAGCCACGCGTTGAGCGCGCTCGGTGGCAGCGGTCACTTGGCCATCGCGACGACCTCGCTCCTCGAGCCCACATCCTTCACCAGTTCCTATTTACAGGTTCTCCAGGCATCAGACGGCGTGGGGCCATTTTCCTGGACGCTGACGTCGGGGGCCCTGCCGCCCGGCTATAAGTTGTCGGCCGATGGTCGCCTGAGCGGTCCGCTCGCGGGTCCGCTCGGTGTGTACTCCTTCACGATCACGCTGACGGACTCCGAGTCGCCCCCGCAGTCAGTCTCGGCGACCTACTCGTTGACGTTCC
>Ga0208715_1000004_pt1 | contig 144273 bp, 126 predicted proteins | sample NGESurshal092012_3_FD_184473 | JGI IMG/M metagenome (GOLD analysis project Ga0208715, IMG submission 184473) | Arctic peat soil microbial communities from Barrow, Alaska - NGEE Surface sample 210 shallow-092012 (SPAdes) | ecosystem: Environmental > Terrestrial > Soil > Wetlands > Peat ... | reverse complement strand
AAGCGGGAAAGGTTTGCGCGCTTGGTTTAGCCGGGTCATCTCGTTGTGACAGTGTTGGCGAGGTGGAGGGTCCCAACCGGAAGCACGTTACGTTCGTTCTTGAGCAGGACCATGCTCTCTCGCGCGCCTTCCAGCGCCACCGCGCGCCCTTGCTGGTTGAAACGCGGGATCGAAGCGTCCAGCTGGGGCCGGTCCATCCACCCAAAGCGCACGCTGTTGCGCAACAGACGCCGAACCTTGTCGTCGATCGCCGCCTGCGTCACTCGCCCATCCCGAATGAGCGGGAGCAGCGAATCCCGATTGAAGTGCTGCGGCCCTGGCATCTCGAGATCCGTTCCGCCATTGGCCGCGTCGAGAGTGGAATGCACGGCGCCCCAGTCGGACATGGTCACACCCGGAAATCCCCACTCGCCCTTTACAACGTCGACATTCAGGCGGCGGTTGGCAGTCATATATGTGCCGTTCGTGAGGTTATACGAAGGCATGATCGCTCCCACCCTCGCCTCTCTCACCGCGGCCTCGAACGCCGGAAGATAGATCTCGCGCAGCGCGCGCTCGTCTATCCGCGAATCGCTCTTGTTCCGCCAGTACTCCGAGTTGTTCCCCATGAAGTGCTTGATGGTGGCGCTCACGCCCTGTCGCTGCAGGCCTGTGATGAACGGCACCACCATTCGCGACGCGAGGAAGGGATCCTCGCCTAGGTATTCGAAGTTCCGCCCATTCAGTGCGGACCGGTAGATGTTCACGCCGGGCCCGAGCGAATAGTGCTTGCCGCGCGCTCGCGCGTCGCGCCCAATCTCAGTGCCCACCCGCTCGGCGAGCTGCGGATTCCACGTGGCCGCGAGCGCGATTCCACCAACGTAGAGCGTTGAAGGTCCCGTGGCGCGCACACCGAACGGACTGTCCGCTGTGCCGAGCTGCGGGATGCCAAGGCGCGCGAGTCCCGGAACATCGAATATGTTGACTCCGCCAAGCAGACCGATTTTTTCTTCCAATGTGAGCTGCGCGAGAATCGAGTCGACGCGACGCTCCCCCGCCGAATTCAAGATCGAGGGCGCTTGCGGGGACCCGTTGCCCGAGAAAGTGACGAGCGCGAAGAGGCAGAGTAGCGTTGTCCGCATACAATACTCGTGTGGTTTGGGAGCTCGTTGTGGCGTGCCAGGAATCAGAGGCTCGCCAAGTAACCGCAGCGCTTCGACTTACGAAAAATGGATTTGAGAGGCGCCGGTCAGAATCGAACTGACGAATAGCAGATTTGCAGTCTGCCGCCTTACCACTTGGCCACGGCGCCATGCCACAAAGTTATCGGGTCCTGAGCCCCCAGAGCAATCGGGCCGCGAAGATGCCGAGCGCCAATCCGGCAGCGAGTATCAGCACGAGCACAATCACCGCGAGAACGACCGCTCCGATCACGCTCCGCTTCTCACCATCGCCCGCACCGCGCGCAACGAGATGACGCTCCAGCAGCGTCGCGTTCTTCATGTTCGATTTCCATGCTGCATCGAACACGTCGCCGACGGCCGGAACGGCACCGACCAGCGTATCGATGCCGACATTCATCAGCATCCTCGCCAGTGTGAACGATGGCACCTCCAAGCGCGCCGCCTCGAGAATGATGTAGCCCGAAAGCACCGCGCCGATCAGATCCCCAATTCCCGGGATCAGCCCAATGATCGGATCAAAACCGATCTTCCAGCCGGTGCCTGGAATCGTTATGGAGTTGTCGAGCAGCTTCGCCAGCATGCGCACACGCTTGATCCGGCTCGCGGGATCTTCGCCGAGAATGCCCTGCCCCGCGGGAACGACAAGCCGTGGGTTCGTCCTGCTCACCGCGACACCTTCGCCTCGAGCGCCGACATTCGCGTCGGTCCGGGATAAGGTTTGTCGCCCTTGATGGCGCCCCACAGAATGCGATTGAAGAGGTCGTCGTTCGACATGTCTTCCTTCTCCAGCACCAGCTTCTTCGAAGCCTCGGCCAACGCCCCACGCGGTGGGTTCTTCTCGTCGAGCGGCACGACTGACTTGAGTGCAACATATGGGGTAAGATCCGGCGCGGTTTCCCAAATCTCCCGCAGCGGACGTCCATAGTGATCGAATTGCGACATTCGTCCCAGGCCGAGAATGTCCTCGATCGTTGCCAGGACATCCGTCGTATTGGCGAACCGGTGGACAACCTTCCCCCTGTTGTACGCTGAGATCACGAGCATCGGAGATCGATGCGAATCGACGTGATCCGGGCCGTCCTGCGCGTCGTCCTCGAGCACGAACACCACTGTGCTCTTCCAGAACGGGCTCTTCGTCAGAGCCTCGATGATTCTTCCCAGCGCCAAGTCGTTGTCCGCCATGTAGGCCCGCGGTGTTGGCTTGCCGGCCTGAGCACCAGACGTATGGTCGTTCGGAAGGGCGAGTATCTCGAGCGCCGGCATCTTCCCCGCTCGCGCGAATTCCTGAAACTCCTTGAGCCAAACGTCGGCGCGTGCCTGATCGGGAATGTCCAGGTTCCATCCCGAATACGCGGGGTTTGTGTGGCCGATCAAGGCGCGTTTTGTTGCCGCGGTGGATACGGGTGTGCCCGCCCCAGGCGGTTCGTCCGATTCGTTGACGAACTCGCCGTAATCCCTGTAAGTAATCCCTGCACGCTCGGCGAGATTCCACAGGTACCCGCTGGATGGCTCCGACACATCGTCATCCGGCACCGTGCCACGATTAAGCCCCTGATAATCGTAGCTCCGTCCCCGCCCCGAATAATTGCTGGCTATTGTCTTCTCCGCGTAATCAGTCACGTAGGCCGCCATCGACCAGTTGTGTCCGTCGGGGCTGACTTCGGCGTTTACGAAGAAGCGATCGAAGATCCCGAACCGCTCCGCGAGAGCGTGATGGTTTGGCGAGACGCTGCGCGGAAAGAAAACGAGCGCTGAATCCCCGTCTGCCTGACTAAGATCGCCGAAAACCTGATCGTAGGTCCGGTTCTCCTTGATGATGTAGATGACGTGCTCGAATGGTGGATACCTTTTCTGCTGCTGAGCGACGTTCCATCCATTCGCTGAAGCAACCCGATTGGAGAATCCCTCCAGCTCTCCACGGCTTACTCCTGCCGCGGGGACGACCGTCAGCGTTCCGTTGATCTGCCCGAGCGTATAGTCCCGGGTGTGAGGCGGCCTTGGCTGGCCTGGCTGCCAGTGTTTGACGTTAGGTCCAATTCCCCGACCTTTGCCATTGACCACAATGATGTCGCCCCCATCCGCAAGAACCGCCGACGGATACCACCCCACCGGAATTCTTCCCGCCAATGCATCCTTCCCGGTCGCTGCTGAAACTCCCGATGTCGATGGCGAGAGATCGAAGAGCGCAACGGCATTGTTGTCGGCCTCTGCTACAAACAAGCGCCTACCGTTCGCCGAGAGTGCCAGCGCGTTTGGTGTGCTGCCCTCGCCGGTCGCCGCCGGCGAAGCATCGTTGAGCGTGGCGACGACACGCTGACTGCGAGTGTCGATGACGCTCACCCTGTCCGTGCTTCCCGACGCGGCAAAGAGTCGCGATCCGTCGGTGCTGAGCAACAACGCCGACGGATGCCTCGCCACCCGGATTCGTTTTCCCTCTTCCAGCGTTCCGCTCGCCCGCGCCGGAAAGGCCGACACCGTCCACCCGCCCCACGCGGAGACGTACACGGTTCCGTCGGGCCCGGCGACGACTCCATACGGATACTGTTCGGTCGCTAGCCTTTGCACGACACGCCGCGCGGCGAGGTCCACCACCGCCAGCGAATCGCCGAGGTTCTCCGCGGCATAAAGTGTCCGCCCATCGCCAGAGATCGCGATTCCGGCAGGATAACGCGTCCCGCTCTTCCCTTTCTGCTTCACCGCCAACGCGATGGAATCCGCGAGTGTCGCCTGTCCGCTGTGCCAGTCGAACCTATAGATGACATCCTCGTTCCCGCCCGACACGTACAACGATTTTCCGTCCGGACTGAACGTGATGCCGAGAAACACGGCGGGAAGGGGAATTGTTTGGAGTACCCGTCCGGACGCCCTGTCGACGACCTGGATGCCCTGCTCTCTCCAGCCGTTGAGCAGCACGATCACGCGATCCTTTTCAGGCGAGAGCGTCATCGCCAGCGGCATCGAGCCCAGATCGTACGAGACTCCGGCAGGATCGAGTCGAGCCCCGGTCGGAAGACGCCGTGCTCCCGATGGATCCTGTGCCGAGATGGCCGCTTCAACTTGTGGAGAAGGTGAGCCGCACGCGCTCGCGATGAGCGTGAGCGCGAATAGACGGGTGAGTGTCGCGTTCATCCGGCATAAGATGGCATTGACACCCGATTCTGCCAGTCTGATACTCCGCCAATGCCTAGCACTCTGGTAAAGCCTCGGATCGTCCCGGCGACAGAAAAAGACGTCCCGCTCATTCGTGAGCTCATCCTGGAACTCGCCGAGTACGAACGCGCACTTCCGGGTGAGGCGCCAGTTACGGAAAAAGATCTGGCCAAGACCCTGTTCGGCAAGCAACCGGCCGCCGAAGTCCTGATTGCTTACCTCGGCGACGAGCCCGCTGGCTTCGCCCTTTTCTTCCATAACTATTCGACCTGGCTCGGTAAGCGCGGAATCTTTCTGGAAGATCTTTTCGTCCGACCCCGCGCGCGGAAGCACGGCATTGGCTTTGCCCTGTTGCGAGAGCTCGCGCGCATTGCCCTTGAGCGCGATTGCGGCCGCATGGACTGGTCGGTGCTCAACTGGAACGAGCTGGCGATCTCATTCTATAAACGGATCGGCGCGAAACCCATGGACGACTGGACGACATTCCGGCTCACCGGCGACGCACTCGCCCACGTAGCCGGCGCGGAGAAATGATCTACGGTCGTAGACCGCGGCAGGTGCTCGTTGTCTGGGGCGTGTCGTTGGGGGCAATTGCCCTGATCTACTGGCTCGAGTACAGCGCGCCCGCGCTGCACGAGCTGCTGCTGCCCTTTTACTGGATCATACTTGCGCTTGCGTTCTATCTCACCTGGCGGTGGCTTCGCGCGCGGTCGCGCAAGGATCGAAGAGACCAGGATCGCAGGCACGCCGACCGCCGCGACGAGAACGACACTACTTCGTCCTGAGTATCGATAGAGCGAAACCGGCCGGCAACTACCTACTGGGTGCCACACGGCGCTTGCGGTCCGACGCTGGAATCTCAGATCCTCGGGTCAGATCCTTGGGATTCGTCGCGATCCCCGGATTTTGAAACACGAGATGCCAGCCCCAGCCCGTATCCAGTCCGGCTCTTCGTGGCCTCCCCGACGTCGGCAACCTCGCAGACTTGCTCGACGAAGATTTGCGTCAGCTCGTCGACCCTGTCGTGAACGAGCATGTCGCTGGCGCGCGAGATGGTAGCCGCACGATGCGTGACATCGTCGATCGCCGCGCGCACAGTCGACGCGCCCTCTAGCGCGAGCATCCGCGAAATCGCAGCCGATGGAGCGAGCTCTCCGACTAGGCATTGCACGAGAATTGCCCGAATCGCCAGCGGTTGCAGGCCGTCTGTGAGACGAGTGATGGCTTCCGCTTCCATACCGGTCCGACTGCTCATATCAGTGCGATTTGAGATGGGCGACCACAACTTGATCGATGCGTTGATTCTCTGGCACAACACGCGCCAGCCGGTCCGAAACCAGATACGACAACATCAAAAAGGAGGAGGAGAATGGCTGCAAAAAAATCTTCAGGCCGCCGGAAATATGGCAAGGCGGCGTCGAAGCGCGTCGAGAGCGCGATGCGACGGAGGAAAAAAGGAACACTCAAATCCGGCAGAAGCGGAAGGATCGTGAAGAGCCGGAAACAGGCAATTGCCATCGGTCTTTCCGAGGCGCGGAAGCAGGGCGCGAAGGTCCCCCGCAAACGCACCGGGCGAAAGAGCTCCGTGAGAGGGAAGGAGAGCCGCTGACACGGTCGTTATTAGATAAATAACTAACTCGGTCGTTGCTTCCCGCCTGTGATGCTTTCCACGTGGTTTTTTCGGATTTGGAGCGCATAAAATACCGTCGCAACATCGTGCGCAAGAGTCCCAGTTCCGTGAGAGCCCAGCGGAATGGATCTCACAATTTTGCTGTGTGCCTTCGCCTCAGTACTTGCCAAGGTAGTTATCAAGCTCCCACTGCGAGACCTGCGTGATGTACTCCTGCCACTCGAGGCGCTTCGCGGCGAGAAACTGAGTCGTGATGTGCTCGCCGAGAGCTTCGGTGATCACATCGTCCTTCTCCAGCTCATTGCACGCTTCTCCCAGATTGTGCGGCACGTCGTCGATCCGGAGACGACGCTTCTCCCGGTGCGACATCTCCCAGATATTGGTGTTGACCGGCTCGCGCGCATCGGCCTTTGTCGCGATGCCATCGAGTCCGGCCGCCAGTTGCACCGCCAGCGCGAGGTAGGGATTAGCAGCGGGATCTGGAATTCGCAGTTCGATTCTGGTCCCTGAGCCGCGACGATCGGGAATCCGGATCATCGGCGACCGGTTGCGCATCGACCACGCGACGTTGACCGGCGCTTCAAAACCGGGCACGAGCCTCTTGTAGGAGTTGACAAGAGGGTTCGTTATCGCGCTAAAGCCCCGCGCGTGTCTGAGCAGCCCTCCGATGTAGTGGAGCGCCGTCCTGGAAAGCTCCCATTCTGCTTTCTCGTCCCAGAAGGCGTTCTCCTTCCCGCGGAAAAGCGATTGATGGGTGTGCATGCCGCTTCCATTCTGCCCGAAAATCGGCTTCGGCATGAACGACGCGGTGAGTCCGAACGTCCCCGCGACATATTTCACCACGAACCGGAACGTCGTGATATTGTCCGCTGTCTTCAGCGCCGCGGCGTATCTGAAATCGATCTCGTGCTGACCGTGCGCGACTTCGTGGTGCGCGGCTTCCACCTCGAATCCCATTCGCTCGAGGACATCGACGATCGCGCGCCGTGCATCTTCGCCCAGATCGGCCGGCGCGAGATCGAAATACGATCCGACGTCGTGCGTAATCGTCGAAGGCTCCTCATCCGGCCGCGGCTTGAACATGAAGAACTCGGCTTCCATCCCCGCGTTCATCGTGTAGCCAAGCTTGGCCGCGCGGGCGATCAATTTCTTGAGGACTCCCCGCGGGTCTCCGGCAAAGGGATTACCGTCAGGAGTGTTGATGTCGCAGATCAGCCTGGCAACGCGACTCTTTTCGTCACCCCAGGGGAATATTTGAAACGTGCTGAAATCCGGCGCCAGCAACATGTCCGATTCCTCGATCCGGACAAACCCTTCGATCGAGGAGCCGTCGAACATAATGTCCCCCGCCAGGGCTTTCTCGAATTGCGATGCTGGGATCTCGACGTTCTTGTTGATGCCGAGGATGTCCGTGAATTGCAGTCTGAGGAAGCGGACGTTGTTGGTGGCGGCGAGGTCCAGGATGTCCTGGGCCGTGGCGCCTGAGGTATCAGGAATCTGGGGGTGATGTCGGGGCATTGAGCTGAACGTAGCCCCATTGCCAAAGTTTTGCAAATATTGCACGCAAGTATTCGCGTTCCTTGCATATCAGGACCAACATAGCGAATTTGATCGCTCAAATGTGCCGGTTATGCACTTTTTGACTTACATTCTCATCAGCGCAGACTCCCATGACAGCCGCCGCCATCACTCCGCGTAAAGCTCTTCTTAACGAGATCTCCAACCGAGAGCCCCGAATCGCCCCCGGCTTCAGCAAGGACGGAATACCCGGGCCGACCTCCCAGTACTTCGGCGTCAACATCCTGGGAGTGAGGCAACTGCGCGACAAGCTTCCGAGAGAAGTCTTCGGCAGCCTCGCCGCATCCATCCGTCACGGCAAGAAGCTCGACCGCGCCATCGCACCAGTCGTCGCCCATGTTATCAAGGAATGGGCGATCTCGCGTGGCGTGACCCACTTCACCCACTGGTTCCAGCCCCAGACCGGACTTACGGCGGAAAAGCACGACGCGTTCTTCGCATTCGATGACGACCGACAGCCGGTGGAATCCTTTACCGGCGACCAGCTGATTCAGAGCGAGCCCGACGCGTCGAGTTTCCCCTCCGGCGGACTGCGCGCAACGTGGGAAGCGCGAGGTTATACGGCTTGGAATCCCGCCAGCCCGGTTTTCATCGTCGAGTCGACAGGCGCCCGTACTCTCTGCATCCCCTCGGTCTTCATCGGCTACAACGGCGAAGCGCTCGATGAAATGACTCCGCTCCTTAGAAGCTCCGATGTGCTGTCGCAGAAGTCCATCGAGCTGCTCGAGCTGCTCGGCGACAAAGGGGTGCAGCGCGTCTTCACGACGTTGGGACCCGAGCAGGAATATTTCCTCATCGATCGCGTGCACTTCGCGATGCGCCCGGATCTCGTGATGGGCGGCCGCACTCTCATCGGCGCTCCGCCGCCCCGCGGGCAGCAGCTCGAGGACCACTACTTCGGCGGAATTCCTGAGCGCATCCAGGGATGCATTTCCGAAGCGGAGTTCGAACTGTACAAGCTCGGGGTGCCCATCACTACTCGTCACAACGAAGTCGCCCCCTGCCAGTTCGAGATGGCGCCGTATTTCGAGGAAACCGATCTCGCCGTCGATCATAACATGCTGGTGATGGCGACGTTGCGGCGCGTAGCGCTGAGACACGGCCTCCAGGCGCTGTTGCACGAGAAACCGTTCGCTGGCATCAACGGCTCGGGAAAGCACTGCAACTGGTCGATGTCGGTGATCGCCGACTCGTCGGAGCTGGACGGCTTGAATCTCCTCAAGCCCGGAAAGACGCCTCACCAGAACATTCGCTTCCTCGTCTTCCTCGCCGCTGTGCTCAAGGGAGTCCACAAGCACTCCGGACTGCTCCGCGCGGGTATCGCGACCTCGGGCAACGAGCACCGGCTTGGCGCCAACGAGGCGCCGCCCGCCATCATCTCCGTTTTCATGGGCGACATGCTCACCCGGGTTATCGAGGAGATTACCGCGGGAAAGAGCTCCGGGTCCGCAGAGCAGCAGATGATCAAGCTGGGAGTCGCCAAGCTGCCGGAAATTCAGCGCGACAACACCGATCGCAACCGCACCTCACCGTTCGCGTTCACGGGACAGAAGTTCGAGTTCCGCGCCGTTGGGTCCTCGGCCTCGATCGCGTTCCCGGTCGCGCTGCTGAACACCGTTGTCGCGGACTCGATTGGCGAGATCACGGAGTCGCTGCGGGAGACTCTCAAGAAGACCAAGTCGGTGGACGACGCGGTGCTCAAGGTTGTTCGAGAGGTGTTCAAGGACTCGACCCCCATTCGCTTCGAGGGGAACAACTACTCTGAGGAGTGGGTGAAGGAGGCGAAGAAACGGGGCCTTCCGAACCTGCGGCGGACTCCGGAGGCCCTGAAGGAGCTCGTGTCGAAGCAGTCGCGGGCGCTCCTCACCAAGCTCGGCGTTCTCACCAAGGAGGAACTGGAATCCCGCTATCACGTACGCGTCGAGCGCTACGTGAAGGACATGCTGATCGAGCTCCATACCATGCGCGAGATCGTGGACACCATGGTGATTCCGGCGGCCTACAGTTATCTCGGCCTGCTTTCCAAGGCTGCCTCACAGTCGAAGGCGGCAGGGGTCGCGGTGATTCCGCAGATAGTCACGGCAAATCAGGTGGGCGAGTTGGTGCAGGAGCTCCAGGAATTTCGCGAGGATCTGAGCGACATCATCGCTCGCGTCGAGGCGAAGCACGACGATCCGACCGGGCAGGCGGAGATGCTCACATCGGAAGGAGCCGACACCATGGCGGAAGTGCGAAAGGTCTGCGACGCGCTGGAGCTCTCGGTCGGAGACGATTACTGGCCGCTCCCCAAATATCGGGAGATGCTCTTCCCGGTCTGAGTCCTCGAGAACGAACAAGACGCGGAACTACAGAACTACAACTGAAGACTACCTGCCGGGGCCTTCGGCTTGACGGCTGATGGCAACGGGCTGGACTGGAATCCACTAAGAGACGGCCCGTAACCCATAGCCGGCTCGCGCATAGCCCCTGGCCGGTAGTCTTCAGTTTGTAGTTGAATCCCTGACTTTATCGCGATGCATGGAGAAGGGCGCCTGAGTAATTTCAGCGAATGCCGTCACCCTCTCCTGCTTCATCCGACTCTGCCACAACCTGTCCGTCCTGTGGCGCAGTGGCAAATGGCCGTTACTGCGCGAACTGTGGCGCCCCGCTGGCCGGGGCCGCTTGTGCCTCCTGCGCTGCCGATCTAAGTCCCGGCGCCAAGTTCTGTCACCGCTGCGGCACCGTGGTCGGAGCCACTGTACCTGTCACGCGTGAGGCGAGAACAAATGCGCTTCCGTGGATCGTCGCTGCGCTGGCCTTTCTCGCTCTGTTCGCGATGGCGGCCGGGCGTGGCTTCAATGCCCGTCGCGGGAGCACCGTTGACGGTTCGCAAAATGCGTTGCCACAGGCTGGACTCGACGATCGCGGGGTCGCAGCCGACGATCAATCCGCCGGAGTTCGCGCCCCCGACATCTCGAGCCTGTCGCCGCAGGAGCGCGCCGACCGCCTTTACAACCGTGTAATGTTGCTCGCCACCCAGGGGAAGATCGACAGCGTCCAGTTCTTCGCGCCGATGGCCCTTCAGGCGTACCTCATGCTCTCGCCGCTCAACACGGACCAGCGCTACGATATGGGACGGATCGGCGAGATGGCGGGAGCGCTTCCACTCGCAAAGGCGCAGGCGGACACCATCCTGCGCGAGAATCCGAATCACCTTCTCGGACTGATTCTGGAGGCGCGCCTTGCTATTCTCGCTGGCGATACCACCCAGCTCCATTCCTATGAGCGAAGGCTCATCGCCGCGCAGAAAACGGAGCTGGCCAAGAAACGCGACGAGTACGTGCGGCACCAGGACGACATCACGAACGCTGTATCGCAGGCACGAAAAAGCCTTGGAATGAAGTCATGACCTCACCCAGCACGATTCATCTGGCCCACAGCCCCGATTCAGACGATGCGTTCATGTTCTACGCGCTCGCCGACGGACAGATCGATACCCAGGGAATCAGCTACGTCCACGAGCTTCAGGACATCGAGACGCTGAACGGTCGCGCCCTGCGCGGAGAGCTCGATGTGACTGCGGTCTCGATTCACGCCTATGCGTATCTCTCCGAATTGTACGCTCTACTCCCCCACGGCGCATCGATGGGCGATGGCTACGGACCCATGCTCGTGGCGAAGCGGCCGATGACGCATGAAGACATTGCTGGCAAGCGAGTCGCCGTGCCCGGAATGATGACGAGCGCATACCTGGCGCTGAAGCTTTTTCAGCCGGATTTCGTCCCGGTCGTCGTCCCCTTCGACCAGATCGAGCAGGCTGTTCTTCGCGGCAACGTGGATGCCGGACTGCTGATTCACGAGGGCCAGCTCACCTACAAGGACGAGGGACTGAACCTCGTCGCCGATATGGGCGCGTGGTGGCTCGAGAAAACGGGCCTGCCGCTTCCACTCGGCGGTAACGTCATCCGGAAAGACATGCCGCGCGACGTCCAGAAAAAGGTCTCCCGGCACCTTCGCGAGAGCATCGCGTACGGCCTCGATCATCGCAAGAATGCTCTCGACCACGCGATGCGGTATGCGCGCGGACTCGATCGGAGCAACGCCGACACGTTCGTCGGGATGTACGTGAACGACTGGACGCTCGACTACGGCGAGCGCGGCCGCGCGGCAATCCGGCTCTTCCTCGACGAAGGCGTCAGGGCCGGCGTGATCACGCGCCCGGTGACGGTGGAGTTCATTGACGACTGAGCTCGTCGCCGAGCTCGAGCGTCGCGCCGCGCGATTCGCCGCGGTCGCGACGGTGCAGCAGGCCATCTCGGCCACGATCTCGCTGAATGAAGCGTACCGCGAGATCTACAAGGCGGTCGCTTCCGTGGTGGATGCCCCTTGCTTTGCGCTCATGATCGCTGACCCCCTGTACCACAAGTTCAATGCGCACTGCATCATCGTCGATTCCGAGGAGCGCGAGGGAGAAAGCGTCCTCGACTTCCCGAATGGAACGGAGACGATCGCCAAGGTCTTCCAGACGGGCTTGCCGATAATTTCCTCGAAGCCGGAGCGTTGGTGGCAGGGAACGATCTTCCAGGTTGCTTCTAAACGGGAGGTGAAGAGCGAGATCACTGCGCCCCTCACCTACCGCGACCGGACCGTGGGAGTGATGCAGGTCCTCTCGTACAAGACCAACGCCTACGACGGGCACGATCTGGATCTCATCATGCTGATCGCGCGCCAGGCGGCCGTCGCTATCGAAAACGCGCGACTTTTCGATGCGCAGCGTGGGGAGCAGAGGCAGACTGAAGCCGCTGCCAAGATCGCGCGCGTGGCCCTTCGCAAGGTAACCGTCGCCAAGGCGAGTCACAACATCCTGGAGATTCTCGACGACGTCGTCCCATCGAGCGGAAAGGCAATCGGCATCATCTCTCCAGATGGAAGCACCATCGTCTGTGTCGCCGCCCGCGGCACGTGCGAGCAAATGGAAGGCATCACGGCTCCGGTCGAGAACAGCTCGGTTCGTGCCGCCTGGGCAACCGAGGAGCCGACTTTTGTCGAGAATCTCCGTGAGAAGGCCTTTAACCCCCAGCAGGTTCCTGAAGAGCCCGCCATCACGATTCCACTCATCGCGAGCAGTCGTCGGCTCGGAGTTCTGGTCGTAACGTCAGCGACGGCGCAGTTGCAGACCGATCCGCACGTCGAGGCGCTGTTGCGTCTCGCGCCTGCGGTCTCGCTGGCAATCGATGTACTGCTCCTCAGCGAAGACGAGCATCGAACCCACGCGCGCGAGCGGACACTCGCCGCGGCGCTGGCGACCATGGATCAGCCTGTGCTGATACTTGGCGTCGATGCGAAGGTTCAATACGCCAACACCGCCGCGATCAAAGAGTATCGCTACGAGACAAATGAGATCGCCGGCCTGACCGTCGACGATTTCGTCGTTGCCTCGGCTCAGCCCTCTCCCCGCCAGACGATTCCCGCGATCCCCGAGGACATGCAACTCTGGACCGGCGAGCACATTCATCGGAGAAGGGACGGGACCGAATTCCCCGCTGCCGTGACGCTGAGCCACATTCGCGACGGGAACGGCAACATCGTCGGACTCGTGATCGGCATCAGAAATCTCACCGAGGAACGAAAAGTCGCCGACCACCTCGGACGGACCGAAAAGCTCGCCGCCATCGGCGAGCTCGTCGCCGGCGTTGCGCATGAGCTGAACAATCCTCTCACCGGCATCTCGACCTTCGCGCAGCTCCTCCTCGAAGACAATCTGGAGGAAGAGCAGTTCGAGTCGGTGAGTCTGATCAAGCGCGAAGCCGATCGGGCGATTGGGGTGATTCGCGATCTCCTCCTCTTCGCGCGCAAGACCGACGCGCGCGATGTTCCGGTCGACATCAACACCATCGTCAAGCACACCGTGCGGCTTCGCGCCCTCGCGTCCCGGTCGGGCGGCATCGATGTTCACATGCGTCTCGATGAATCGAATCCCCGGGCTCGCGGCGACGAACAGAAGCTGCAGCAGGTTCTGCTCAACCTTCTCGTGAACGCCGAGTCGGCGATGGAAGGAACGCAGCTCCGTCACCTGTCGCTGACGACGCAGCGCAAGCACGGCATGGTGCAGATCGTGATTTCGGATACTGGACACGGAATGCCGCCATCCGTGAGTCAGCGCGTGTTCGAGCCTTTCTTCACCACCAAGCCTCCCGGCGAGGGAACCGGATTGGGCCTCAGCGTGAGCTACGGCATCATTCAGGCGCACGAGGGAACAATCTCGGTGGAAAGCACCCCCGAAGTCGGGACGACGTTCACAATTCTTCTCCCGCTCTACAGCGAGGTGAAGAAGTGACCCGGATTCTGGTCGTCGACGACGAGGAAACCATTCGCCTCGCACTGCGCAAATTCCTGCGCTCCCGCGGCTACGAAGTGGAGATCGCCAGCTCCGGTGATCACGCGCTACAGATTCTTGAGAAGGAGTCCTTCGCCCTCATGTTGTGCGATGTGCGCATGCCCGGAATGACCGGAGTCCAGATCGTTCCACAGGCGATAGAACGAGATCAGGACCTGGCGATCATCATGTTGACCGCCGTCAACGATGCGGCTACCGCGACGGAGGTATTGTCTTCCGGCGCGATGGACTATCTGATGAAGCCCGTTGAGCTCGCCGACCTCCAGCAAGCCGTCGATCGCGCCCTCCACAAGCGCTCGGAGCTGATGGAGCAGCGCCGCCTCGACAAGCTCATTCGCGAAGAGGTTGCCCTCCGGACCGCCGAGCTCGAGCGGGAAAAGGAATCCCTGCGGCTCATGTCCATAAGCATCGCCGAGACGCTCATCAACGCAATGGAAGCCAAGGATCTCTACCTGCGGGGCCATTCCCAACGCGTCGCCGAGCTGGCGGGACAGCTCGCCCAGGAGCTGGGCCTCGAGGAAAAGGTGTGCGAAGACCTCAGAGTTGCGGGCCGTCTTCACGACGTCGGCAAGATTGGAATAAGCGAAGCAATCCTCAACAAGCCTGGACGGCTCACCGCCGATGAGTTCGAGCACGTCAAGCAACACGTGCGGATAGGGCTCGACATCCTCGCGCCCCTCTTTCACATCAAGCAGCCGCTCAAGTACGTCGAACACCACCACGAGCGTTGGGACGGAGTCGGCTATCCACTCGGTCTGTCGGGCGAAGCGATTCCTCTGGGCGCCAGAATCCTCTGCGCAGCCGACACGTTCGACGCGCTTACTTCCAAGCGCGCCTATCGCGAGCCGTTGGAGCCCCTCGCAGCCCTGGATCATCTCCGCGTCGACGCCGGAAAGCAGTTCGACCCGTGTGTTTACGACGCGCTGGTAAACGTCATAACGAGACGAGTAGCGTCCCAATCCACCGCATCCAGCTAGATACGGAAAGCCGCTCCTTGACGTCGCGTCACCGGAGTTGTATTCGGTGTCCAGAGTAGTGAGGCTTTCGGCGCTGGCGTACAAGGCACGCGACGTGCAGCGGGCAAAAGTCAGAAAATTCCGCGCTACCCAGTGCGAGTGCTGACATTCTATGGGAGGACTAATGCCGAGCGGTGAATCAGTGGAGCCATTGCGTTTTGCGGACGACGACGATGCGGACGATCTCGGTGGCTTCAGTCGCGGCAAGCGTTCCTACGACGATGACGACGACGAGGATGGTGGCTGGGCCATCAATGAGGATCACAGCGACCGCCTGTGGGACAGCGCTGAAGACGCTGATGATGACGAAGAGGCCGATTCTGATGCTACGGTCGTAAACGAAGGTGAAGAGGACGAAGAGGATGAGGAGGAAGATCTCTTCGGCGGAGGCGCTCCAAGAGGAAGGAGGGGCCGGCCCAAGGGATCCGGAAAGAAGCAGGAGTCGACCCTCGGCGGTGGTGGGCTCGGAAGTCTTGGCGGTGGAGTTGGCGGAAGCGCCGGCGGGATGAGCGGCAGCTCCGGCTTTGGCAGCCCGCCCTCAACTGGGTCGAACACGGGATTCGGAGCGCGCGGCACCTCGCTAGGGGCTGCGCGGACCAGCACATTCGGCGGCGGGGCAGCTTCCCCGACCACCCGAACGGCTGCACCGTCCATCTCCGAAAGCCGTGCTGGAGCCGGAAAAGCGACCAGCGGCACGAAAAAGAAGGCCGCCAAGAGCTCCTCCAAGTCTTCAGGCGGAAAAAAATCAGCCAAAAAGAAGTCTTCCGGAGCCCGGAAACCTGCCCGGAAAGCTACGGGACATAAAGCCGGAGCCCGGAAAGCCACCGGAGGTAAGGCTTCCAAAGGGGGGGCCAAGTCACACGGACGTAGCGGCGGGGGCCGCAAGAGTTCAAGTTCGAGGAAGCGCTAGGGTAGCAGTTTCCCCTGCCCCCGTGCGCTGTGCCCAAGGCGCGGTTACTCTCCAAGTAACCGCGCTTTTCCCTTGGCTGATCGAAGTGAGGTGTGATGCAGGACAACGACGAGCGAGAAGGTCCCTGGCGCAAAATTCTTCTGTCCGGTGGCGCGATCCTGGGCGCGGCGGCTGCCTATAATGCTTTTGCGCGAAAGGACGTCGACCAGCTCACCAACCTGATTGGTGGCGAAGAGGGCGGCTTCGACTGGCGCGGCAGACGGGTCGCGTTCACCAAGCGCGGCAAGGGTCCGCCGATTCTGCTGATCCACGGCATTCATGCGGCCGCATGGTCATACGAGTGGAGAAACAACGTCGACGCCCTCGCGCGAACGAATACCGTCTACACGCTCGACCTGCTCGGCTTCGGGATGTCGGAACGTCCCGCGATTCGCTACTCGGCGCGTCTCTACATCTCGCTCATCTCCGATTTCGTGAGCAGAGTGATCGACGAGCCCACGGTTCTCGTGGCGACCTCGCTCTCGGGTGCGTATGCGATTGTGCTCGCGGCGCGAGATCCGCTTCGCTTCCCCGCCGTGGCTCTCATTGCACCATCGGGACTGGTGCGCCTCAACGAGCCCGTAGGCTTGGGCGGTGAAGCGGGCCGCCTCGTGGTCGACACGCCGATTGCCGGCACTGCCATGTTCAACGCCGTCGTCTCGCGGCCGCAGCTGCGACGCTATCTGAATAATGCGTACTCGAACGATTCGCTCGTCACGCGTGAGCTGGTCGAGATCTATTACGCGACTTCCCACCAGGGCGGCGCACGTCACGCGCCGGCTGCATTTCTGTCCGGCCACCTCAACATCGACGTGCGAAACGCCTTACGCCGTCTCAGCCAGCCGGCCCTGCTTGTGTGGGGCGAGCAGGGATCCATCGCACCCGTCGAGGAATTTCGCGGCTTCCGCGAGATCAAGCGCGATTTCGAGATTTCCGTTTTGTCTCCCGCGGGCGACCTTCCGCACGACGAGCGAGCCGAAGACTTTAATGTTATCCTATCCACATGGCTGAATCGCCTGTCGCTCTCCTCCGCGCTCACGCTCGACATGCTCCCTGGAACGCCCGCGGACTTGCAGCCCACGCAACAGCTCTTGTAGACGCAGCCGGAGTTCGACCAACCAACGCCTCAGCGCGAGCGGCGCCGAGCGCGCGAGCGGTTCGGTTTTACGTAGCGAGTGGATTGCTCGACCGGCCCGAGGGCACAGGCACGGGCGCGACTTACGGATACCGGCATCTCCTCCAGCTGCTGTCCATCAAGATCCGCCAGCGCGAGGGACAGAGCCTCGACACCATTCGCGGCGAGATGCGCGATGTCACGGGCGATGCGCTCGAGCGGAAGATCGCCCTGTCGCTCGCGCCCGCGCTCAACTCCGGCGGATACGAAGCTGTCGCTCACGACGACGATATTTCACTTCGCTGGCACCGTCTTCCTGTCGCCGATGGGATCGAGCTTCACGTTCGTGAAGATTCCCCCGCCGCCCGCGAGGAAGCCGTGATCGCAATGCGCGAAGCAGTGCGTGCGGCGCTGGGCCGGGGCGACATCCGCTGAGCTCCTACAACAGATAGCGCGCCTGCATGGAAGAACTACTCGTCATATCACGGACTACTGGGCGGTTCCCGGCTGAGTACTAGAGTACGCGCCTCAGCTTCTGCGCCCCCCACTCCAGAATCTTCCCCGAGAGGGGCCGCTTTCTGAACTCGTCGAGCTTGATCTCCTTGGACGACTTTATGTCATCCATGAAGATCGAGTCCATTTGTGCTCCGAGGCGGCGATCGAGCGCCACCAGCAGCGATTCGTTGTTGAATGATAGCGAACGGTTGTCGAAGTTCATGGATCCCACGTAAGACCAGATGCCGTCCACCACCATGCTCTTCGAGTGTATCATCGTCGGCTGGTACTCGTAGATCTTCACGCCGCCTTCGAGGAGTTTCTCGTAGTAGGTTCGCCCCGCGTACCAGGTCGTCTTCACATCAGTCTTGTCGCTCACGGTGATAACCCGGACGTCTACACCCCTTTTCGCTGCCGCGAGAAGCAGTTGCAGGAAATTCTCGCCCGGAACGAAGTATGAGTTGCTGATGTAGAGCGTTTTTCTGGCGCCCGCGATCGACAGCGCGAGAAATCTTTCCGCCGATGTGCTTCCGGTGCTCGGGATGCTATACATCAGACCGGCCTGCACGTCTCCGACATCAGCGAAAGAGATCTTTGGAAAGAAGAGGTCGCCGGTCAGCAGCTCGCCCGTCGCTTCAGCCCACGCCGCTGCAAACGCCGCTTGCAGCGCTGCCACTGTCGGCCCCTCGAATCGCACGTTGGTCTCGCGCCACTGGTCCTCGTGATGGCCGTCTCCCAGCCAATAGTCGGCGAGCCCGAAGCCTCCGGTGTAGCCGATCTTTCCGTCGACCACGACCACGCGAACGTGCGATCGCTGGGCTGCCTTCTGCAGTGTGTACCAGCGAAGAGGTCTCAGCCACCTGACCTCGACGCCGGCGTGCTTGAGACTGTCTCGCCACTCCCGCTTGAGCGGCTGGGACCCGAACGCATCGAGCAGCAGCAGCACACGCACTTTGTGCTGCGCGCGATCGATCAGATACTTCGCCATCGTATCGGCGACCGCACCTGGCTGCGAGTAGTACATCTGCACCGTTACGGTCCGTTCGGCGGAGGCGATATCCTTCCACAGTAGAGGATAGGTGCCGTCTCCGTTCAGCAGGATCTGGACGTTGTTGCCGGGGTCGATGTGGGTTCCCGTGAACAGCTCGATGCTCCGGGCGAACAGCGGATCCTCGACGCTCGCCGGCCCGTCCTTGTCGCCTTCCGCAATTACGCTCGTAACCGGTGTGTCGTGCGTCACCGACAGAATGCCGATGAGAGCCAGAATCAGTCCGAACAGAATGAGCGCCGTGATTGCTATGTACTTGATCAGTGACATATTCTCTCTGCATGACCTTCGTGGCCCGTCGGCGAATCGCGACGCGTGCTATCGTTCTCGACCGCTCCCTTGAAGCGCTCCCGATCTTCCGACTGAGCGATTCCAGCGAGGACACGGCAATTTCTTTCTCTCCCGAGAGCGGTGGGCGGTGGCGTGTTCTGCCCAGCCCAGGCGACCGCCTGCCCGGAACCTTCGATCAGGACGTGTACATCGAGCTCCTCCATCGTTACCACGAGGCGGGAGCTCCCGAAGACGGAGTGATAAGCTTTACGCTCCACGCCTTCCTCCGTTCCATCGGCCGGCGTGTCGATGGCAGAACTTACGAGCAGCTTCGATCCGCTTTGACCAGACTCGAGCGGACCACTCTCGAGTCGAGCGGGGTGTACGTTGCGGCAAAAGAAGGACAGCCGCTAGAAGGACGCTTCACCATTCTCTCCTCGGTTTCCATCGCGCGCCGACGAATAGCCGAGCGCGAACAGTTCACTCTGTTTCCCGTGCTCGCCGCTTCGGAACCGGGCGACGCCCACGTCACGATCAGTCCCGTAATCCGCGCGAACATTGCGGCGGGACACACCGTAACGCTCTCTGCAACGCACTACATGTCTCTCACCAATCCCGTTGCCAGGCGGCTCTACCGCCTGCTCGAAGTCGCGAGAGAGGAGGGAATGGTAACCTGGAGAGTACCCCTCGCGTCCCTCGCTGAGCAGCTGCCTCTGACCCAGCGGTATCCCTCGCATTTGCAACGAGTGCTCCAGCCCGCCCACGAGATGCTGCTCGCGGCCGGCCTCCTCCGCGACGCAACGTTCAGGCAGCTGAACCGTGACTGGCTCGTGGACTACGTACTGGCCTCCCGCGCCGCCTGAGCGGCCATGTTCCGCTGGTGCCCTTTTGTGCGTCATTGAGGAACACTGACTGGCCGAAGGCGTATCTATTACGTTACCGCCTTCTTCTCTTCACCTAGAGCCGTATGTCCCGACCCAGAAAAAGCTTGCTGTTCGGCCTCACATTGATTCCACTGATAGCCGGAGGCTTCGTATTTCAGCAGCACGAGAGCCAGCAAGGCGCTCGCTTGCTCGACCAGGTCCTTAACATCGTGTCCAGCCGCTTCGTCGACACCGTCGACGCCGCGACTCTTTACGAAAAGGCCGCACGCGGACTTGTTCACGAGCTGAACGATCCCTATAGCATCCTGCTCTCGCCGAAGGAACTTTCCACCTTCAACGCGCAGACGAACGGACGCTACGCCGGCATCGGAATGGAGATCGCCGAGACGCAGGGCTTCATCACCGTGCAGCGCGTATTCCCGCATACGCCGGCCGAGCTGGCCGGCGTGCAGGAAGGCGATCGCATCAACTTCATCGACACGACCAATACCCGCGGCTGGACTGTCTCGCAGACGTCCGATGCACTAAAGGGAAATCCGGGCAGCAAGGTTCTGGTCAAGTTCTCCCGCCCCGGGGTGTCCGAGCTGATACCGATCACTTTCACTCGCGCCGTCATCAACATTCCCGCGGTTCCTTACGCGATCATGCTCGACAACAAGGTGGGCTACGTCCCGCTCCTCCAGTTCAATGAGAGCGCGAGAGACGAGCTCGAGAGCTCGATCACCCGCTTGTCACGTGAGGGCGCAAGGGGAATCGTCATTGATCTGCGCGGAAATCCGGGCGGCATCCTCGATCAGTCGCTGAGCGTCAGCAACCTCTTCCTCAAGAAGGGGCAGCAGATCTCGAGCATCCGCGCCCGCAACGGTGAGAACCAGTCTTTCGTCGCCAGCGATGATCCGGTCGCGCCGACGATCCCGCTCGTGCTTCTGACAGACGGAAGAAGCGCCTCAGCTTCCGAGATCGTTGCCGGTGCTCTCCAGGACCACGACCGCGCTCTCATTGTCGGCACTACTTCGTTCGGAAAAGGCCTCGTGCAGTCAGTGTTCCCACTCGAAGGCGGTTACGCCCTCAAGATGACGACGGCGAAGTGGTACACTCCGAACGGCCGGTCCATCCAGAAGGAGCGCAAGCTTCTTCCGAGTGGTGAGTTTGTGGAAGTGATGCCCGATTCTCTGGAGACCGATTCGGCCCGCCGCTCGCGCCCCCCGTTCAAGTCGGACGCCGGTCGCATCGTCTACGGTGGCGGAGCGATCACGCCCGACATCATCGTTCGTCCCGATACATTGACGACCGCGGAACAGAAGGTGTTCAACGCCTTCGCTCCGAAGACGACCGATGTGAGAGCGACGCTCATGGACTACTCGCTCGAGCTGAAGAAAACGGTCCGCCCTGACTTCACCGTGCCGCCGGCGTGGCGCGAAGAGTTCTACCGCCGGCTTCAGGCGAAGGGAGTCACCATCGATCACGCCCAGTACGAACAGGCTGGTTCAGAGATCGATCGACTGCTTGGCAATACCGTCGCGCGGTTGGCGTTCGGTGATTCCACCGCCAAGCGGCGCAGTGTCACGGAGGACAGTCAGCTGATGCACGCACTGCAGGTTCTCAAGCAGAGCGCGTCCCAAAAGGATCTCTTCATCATCGCCCAGCGGGAGCAGGCAACCACTGCTTCGGCCTCGGCTCGTCGCTGATTGGAACAGCAGAATTGAAAGCTCCGGCGGGATGATCCCGCCGGAGCTTTTTTTTCGTCTAGGGCCAGCGGTGCTTGTTCGAGTATTTGCTGCCGAACACCTCGAGGAGCGTAGGTTTCGGATCCTCCGTTCGCACGATGGCGTCCAGCCTGCCGGCGAGCACGATTGGCCGGGTGAACTGTCGGTACCTTCGGTAGCCGTGACAAAAGCAGAGCGGCCCTTTGCGGGTAATGTCTCCCAGCAGGATGTCGGGCTCCCCAAAGATCGTCATGGCGTAGAAAAAGTTGAGCGTGCGCGGTCTGGGCAGGTCACCTTGCCGGACGTTTCGGGGAAGGCTGCCATGCTTCCCCCACTGAACGTCGATCGCGACCTGAGACCGGGGCCACTGGGTGTGAAGGATCTGGCCGTGCCAGTAGGTCCAGACGTCGGTAGGGGCGTAAGTCGAGTCGTAGCCTACCCATAGGACCTCTTCGTCGGTCGGGACCGTGAATGGAATCCATGATCCGTGAACGTCGTCCCGCCACAGTAAATGGTAGGCGATTACCCGCCGGATGGGGTGCAGAACCGCCACCACCCGTTCGAGCAGGAACGTTTCATCCCGTTGTAGGTATAAGACCGGTGCTAGGCGCCGTGCCAGGAGTGCTCCGCTGTCTGTTGGTGCAAGCGCGTCAGGCAGATTGGCCGGTCGGAGCGGTATTTGGGCATGGGGGCCGCAGGCGGTGATAAAGCCCAGGGCCAGCCCGACGCAAATCCGCTCACGAATTTCGATTGCTCTTCTTCTCAATGGATAGCCGTCAAGAACGTCCACCTCAACATGCGACGCCTGCCGCGCAGCGCCGTTTCGAAAGTAACTGGAGAGCTCATGCGCAAGCCACGTCCGAATGCGTACAATCCCGCCCAGGCGCTTTTTCTAATCAGCAACGACCGCAGCGGATCTCCACTCAGCTGCCCTTCATGCGCTGGATTAATTGAGCGCGACCCGCACCAGATTCCTCCGCCCCCATATACGCACGTGACTCTCCGCTGCAAGAGCTGCGGACGATCGGCGCACTACGTCGCTGGGGCGGCCTAGAGTCACGGTCTGTTGCACAAAACTTGCCCTCCTCCGCGAATGCCGGATGGATAATGCGTCACGCGGACGAGCATCCGGCAAAGCGACGCTGCTCTTCACGGTCGTTAGCCTGTCGTAGACGCTTCACAGATTGCCCTGCAGGGGAGAGAGAGGATTAGTTCAATGGCACGCATTACTGGAACGGTCAAATGGTTCAACGACGCCAAGGGATTTGGCTTCATTTCACGCGAGGGTGGCCCGGACGTCTTTGTCCATTTCAGCGCGATCAGCGGATCCGGTTTCAAATCTCTCGCTGAGGGCGATAAGGTCGAATTCGAGGTAGTTCAGGGTCAGAAGGGACCTCAGGCCGCCGATGTCACAAAAGCGAGCTGACCGCCTTCGATTCCATTCCAGGAAAGGCCCCGCCCAGCGGGGCTTTTTTGCATCTGCCGATCACAAGACTGGTTTCCCACAGGCGGCATTTGATTTGCCTTCATGCTCCTCGGAAAACGTGAAGGCGAAAAAGACAAAGACCGCTTAGGGACGCCCGCATGACCGTCAAAACGAGTGGGAGTTCGAAGACGCTCTCCCGCGCCCAGCTCGCCGAGTACCGGCGGAAGCGGGATTTCGGCCGGACACAGGAACCGTCCGGGAAAACGACATCCTCTCCCACCCGATCAGGGCGCCTGCGATTCGTCGTACAGAAGCACGCCGCCAGCCATCTCCACTTCGACCTGCGACTCGAGGTCGATGGGGTGATGAAGAGCTGGGCCGTTCCAAAGGGCCTTAGCCTCGACCCATCGGTGAAGCGTCTGGCGATGCAGGTCGAAGATCACCCGATGGACTACAACGCCTTCGAGGGCACGATTCCGAAGGACGAATACGGCGGCGGAACTGTCATGCTCTGGGATCAAGGAACGTACTCCGCCGATACCGCCGCCTCACATGATGAAGAGGAAGACGCAATCCGTGAAGGGTTGAGACGCGGGGACCTCAAGATCACCTTCCACGGCGAGAGACTGCACGGCTCGTTCGCCCTCGTTCGCATGAAGTTCGCGCGCAATAGCTCATCATCATCAAAGCCGCAGTGGCTTCTCATCAAGCACCGCGATGAGTTCGCGACCGATAAGGATGTCGTCGCGGAGAACATGACATCAGTCGAATCCGACCGTACTATGGACGAGATCGCGTCCGGGAAGAGCAAAGTCTGGGAAAGCAACCGCGAGCCGATGTACGCCAGCATCGGCACCGAGATTCCAGGCGAGGGTTGGACGTTCGAGCCCAAGTACGACGGCATCCGCGTCCTTGCCTATGCGACGCCGGTCGATGTAAAGCTCATCACCCGGAACGGTAAGGACAAAGCGGCGCAGTTTCCCGAGATCGTCGCGGCGCTCAAGAAGCTCGCGTCGCAGACAAAACGCTCACTCGTCCTCGATGGCGAGATCGTGGCACTGATCGACGGAGAGCCGGCAAGGTTCCAGGAGCTGCAGAGCCGCATGCACGTCAAGGAATCGCAGATTATTCAGCGACTCTCGGCTGCGACGCCCGCTGCGCTCATCCTGTTCGACATCCTCGTGGATAGCGATGACGTTCTCATCGGAGAGTCGTGGACGAAGCGGCGCGCGCGGCTGCTGAAGCGGGTTGGCAAGCTGACATCGACACACCTGCGCGTGACCGAGTCCATTGAGGGCGATGGCAGGAAGATGCTCGAAAAAGCCCGCCGGCAGGGGTGGGAAGGCATCATTGCCAAGCGCATGGATTCCCGCTACGAGTCAGGAAAACGGACGCGGTCTTGGTTCAAGCTCAAGATAGAATTTCGGGAAGAGTTCGTGGTCGGCGGCTACACTGAGCCACGAAACACCCGCGAGCATATCGGCGCATTGCTGCTCGGTTACTTCGACGGAGGCCGGTTCATCTACGTCGGCCACACCGGTGGAGGTTTCACGCGTCAGGCCCTGAACGACATGTACAAGCGCCTAAAGCCCCTGGAGAGAAAAACGTCACCGTTTGAAGAGACGCCCAAGACCAATGAGAAGGCTCATTGGGTCAAGCCCGAAGTCGTGGTAGAAGTGAAATTCAGCGAATGGACCGCCGATCGTCGCTTGCGACAGCCCATTTTTGTTGGTCTCCGCGATGACAAGGACGCAAAGGACGTCGAAATCGAGGCTCCAAGTGTGCAGCGAAAACCAATTCGAGGCGGCACTGTAGCGAAGCGCCAGGCCCGACCAAATGTCCCCGCTCGGGCAAAAGGCGCCGCGAAATCCTCGACCTCAAAGGCCGGACGCTCCCGGTCCGGGTCAGTCAAAACGCACGAAAAAGTCGATAAGACCGGCATCATGCGGCAGCTTTCGGCAGTCGAGGAAGGGGGCGGGGATGGGACTCTCGACTTCGGCCATGGAAAAACGCTCAAGGTCTCCAACCTCGACAAGATCTTTTTCCCGAAGAAGAAGTACACGAAGGGCGACGTGATGCAGTACTACGCGCGCATCGCTGACTTCATTCTTCCGACGATCCAGGATCGCCCGGTCGTACTGAAGCGATTCCCCAACGGAATAAACGGGGAGAGCTTCTACCAGCAGAAAGCTTCGGAGAATACGCCGCCCGATATCCGGGTCGAGGTGATAAAAACCGAGGGTGGAGAGAGGCAGCCTCGGATTATCGGCGGAGATCTGCTCACGCTGCTTTACACAATCCAGCTGGGCGCCATCTCCGTCGATCCATGGCATTCACGCGTTCAGGCACTGGAGTATGCGGACTACACGATCATCGATCTGGACCCGGGGCCGCGCGCAAGCTTCGCCCGAGTCGTTCAGGTCGCGCGCTGGGCCAAGGAAGTCATTGATGGATTCGGGCTCCACGCCGCGATCAAGACTTCCGGATCAACCGGGTTGCATATCTATCTACCGCTGCCGCCCAAGACACTCAACGAGGCGGCGACAATCGTCGCTCAGATGATTGCGACGAAGGTGGCGGAGGCTCACCCGAAGGAGGCAACGATCGAGCGCTTCGTCAAGGCGCGCGGAGCCGCAACGGTTTACATCGACTACCTCCAGAACATCCAGGGGAAAACCGTTGCCGGTGCTTATTGCATTCGTGCGAAGCCCGAAGCGACGGTCTCGACTCCGCTCAAGTGGACCGAGCTGACGGATGATCTTGATCCGCGCGACTTCCATCTCGGCAACGCGGCCGAGCGTTTTGAACAAGTTGGCGATATCTGGAACAAAGCGATGAGGAAGATAAATTCGCTTCGCGCGCTCGTTTAGAGCGTTTTAGCGGCCGCCGTTTCCGACTTTGCGGAGTGGCAGCTCCATCTGCCCGCCTTCGGCTTCGCCGTGCTTCGAAGCATCTCCGAAGATCGGATCGCTCGACTCGTCAACCATGTGAGTGAGCTTGTAATAAAAGTGGAGCGAGTGAATCGGAGCCATGAAGCTGCGATTACCAGCGCGAGATATCGCGACGGCTTCTTCACGCACTCGGCGGGGAAGATCGCGCGCTGCCGGAAGTGCAAGAAGACGCTGTATCTCTGTGCTGTCTCGTGCGAGCAACGCTGCGCACAAACTGTCGAGATAAGCGAGCATAGGTACCGGGCTCCCAGTTCAGGGGTGTTTAGCCTTATGTACACATTGCAACTAATACACCGTGGCCGCAAGAGGTTCCGGTGGCCAGAAGGGGGTTAATACCGAGCTGTTACGGGTCTCAAGGATAGAGAAAATCGAACCTCACACCCCGGTGGGCCCTACGCTTTTTCTTCGGTAAATACCGGAAAAGTTGAGCCGGTCTACCCCGGCCTTCGCTGCGCCATTCGTCCATAGGTTCGACGAGCCAGGCAGCCTGGAGGGCACGCCGGAAGCTGGCTTTGTGCAGACGTTTATCCAGCAGCAACTCATACATTTGTTGGAGCTCGCTGAGGGTAAACGTCGGGGGGAGAAGCCTGAAGGCGATAGGCGCCTGATCGAGGCTGCTCTGGATGGCCTTGGTGGCACCCTCTACCATGGCGCGTTGCCTGGGAGCCAGAGGCCGTAAGTCCGCAGCCTGGAACCAGGCGTAACCGGCGCGGGGTGCTGCGGTCTCGTGGGGGACGAGCCCGAGATAAGCCACCGACACGTCAGTTTCGCTCGGGTGCCGCTTGCCATCACCAAACGCGCCAATCTGTTCCACCCAGGTTGGCAATTCGCCAAGCGCATCCTTCGCGACGGTGGTTGCGGCGGCCTCGAGCGTTTCGCCGGTTTGCGGGATTCGCCACGGCAGGGACCATCGCTCCCGCTCGCTAGAGTTTCGCACCAGCAGGATCGCGAGTTCATTGCCCATTGCCGTCACCAGAACTGCATCGACGGTATAAGGGGCGGTCCTGAAAAGGCGTTCGCGCATCGTAGTCCGAATTAGTCACTTTCTGCGACTAAAGTCAAGGTCGCATGAGCGTGAATTTTTGCGGAATGACGTCGGCGCTTAGCGGCGGGCGTCTAGAGGCGGGCGACTAGTGATATAACAATGCAGCTACTGAATCGTTAACGATTGAGTCCTGAAAACTGATCGGCTCAGGGAGCTCGGGCCGCTCTCTCCTCGCCTCTGCCGCGGCTCGCGTATGGCGGTATGCTGATCGGCAGGTGACCGGAAATCGCCGAACTTCCGAGCAATGCTCGCGCTGCCGCTGTCTGCGAAACCGGAAATCCACCCCACGCAACGAGATACGCGCTTACCCACGGCAGTTGCTGCAACAGGTACGGATTCCCGAACGCGACCACGATCGGTCTTCGCCCGCGTTGAACGAGAGTCTGCACGAAATCCGTGAACGCCTGCGGCGCGCTTGCGGTAAGCGCATCCCAACTTTGTCCCCCGTAGGAGCTGACTATCGTCACGTCCGACGAATCGGCCGCCGCGATCAGTCGCGGATAGTTCAGAGTAGCGTCCTCGGTCGAGACAAATTCGGTGCGCAGATTTGGCAGGCCTGTCCGCAGCTCCGCGTTAAAAGCGTTCCCAGCAGGAAGGTCCGCTCGGCGCGCAACCGTGATGGAAAGCACTCGTGCGGTGGGCACGCCGAGAGGAACCTGGCGGAGTGAGTCTTTGACGAGCGTGATCGACTTCTCGGCAACCTGCCGCGCGATCTGGACATTGGAGCTGTCCCCGACAAGAAACCGTAACGCACTTAGGTCGACCAACTTGCTCTGCGCGAGACCCAGCTTGCGCTTTGTCTCGAGAACCCTGCGCACCGATGAATCGAGACGAGCCTCCCTGTACCGCCCTTCCGTTACACCCGCGACGACTGCATCAATCGTTTGCGACACATCGAGCGGCTGGATCAGAACGTCGATTCCCGCCGCGATTGCGCGCTTCACCGCCTCTGCCGCGCCGAACTGATCCAAAACCGCGCGCATGTCCATCGCGTCGGAGATGATGATCCCGCGGAACCCCATCTCACCACGAAGGAGCCCGGTCAAAACCTTGGGCGAGAGTGTCCCAGGCACGCCGGAGGAATCGAGCGCGGGCATCGATCCATGAAACGACATGATCGCGCCCACGCCACCATTGACCGCTGCCCGGAACGGCACGAGCTCCACCGTATCGAGCCGGCTTCTGCTCACAGTCACCACCGGAAGCGCCAGGTGTGAGTTGACGCCAGTGTCGCCGTGACCCGGGAAATGCTTCCCTGTCGCGATCATGCCGTGATCCTGCAGGCCATGAATGAAAGCGACACCCATCCGCGCGGCGAGTTGAGGATCCTCGCCATAGGAGCGCGTATTGATGACGGGATTGTCCGGATTGTTGTTGACGTCGAGCACCGGCGCGTACGCGATGTGGATTCCGAGCGCGCGCCCCTCGAGTGCGGTAAGACGTCCCTGCTCATAAGCGAGCGTGGTGTCTCGCGTTGCGCCAACCGCCATCTCCGGTGGGAACACGATCGCTCCTCCCAAATCGATGGCGTTGGGAACGAAGTACCCGCCACGTGCGCGGAATCCGGCGCCAGCTTCGAGATCCGCCCCGAACAAAAGGGGGACCTTGCTCATCGACTGCAATGCGTTCAGCTTCGCGGCCACTTCGATGGGCGAACCCACCGAGATTGTGAAGCCTCCGACCTTTTCCTGCTGGATGTATTGCGTCAGTCGCCGCCACTGCGGCGAATCGCCGGACGCGTAGTCTCCGAGCACGCTCGGCCACACGATTTGTGCAGCTTTCTCGCGCAAGGTCATCGAGGAAAGGAGCGAATCGGTCCAGCGCGGTGAAGTTGTCCCGGTTTGCCCAGAACCGCCTGTGTTCGTGCCCATCGTCGTGCAGCTCGCCGCCAGGAGAACGAGCGCTAAGGCGGGAAATCCCTTCGACTTCGGCACCATCAGTGGCTTATCGTGCCTTTTTTGCTGGTATCGATGTCGGACGAGGAGCCGGTTTTGAAGAAGAACGCCGTCATGTTCTTGGTGAGGAAGGCCCGTGCCTGTGGGTCCATCACGTTGAGCCCGTAGTGATTGATCAGCATCGTCTGCTGCTTGGCCCAATCGGCCCAGCACTGCGTGCAGATTTCTTCGACGACACGGGCCCCGATGGGGCCGGGAAAGGGAGGCTTCACGAATCCTGCGCGCGTCTGTCCGCAACGCGCGCAGGTTACAGTCTCAGGCACCTGCGGTCCTACCTGCGCGCGTACGAGATTTCAGCCAGACCGAAAATAGAGAGCAGCCGGAGATAGACCCAGCCGATGTCTAGCTCATACCACTTTGCCTTGAACTTCGCGGAGTGCGGGTCGGCGTGGTGATTGTTGTGCAGCTCCTCGCCGCCGAGCCAGATGGCGATGGGCAAGATGTTCCGGCTCTCGTCCTTCACGTTGAAGTTCCGATAACCAACCGCATGGCCGACACCGTTGATGATTCCAGCCGCCCAGAACGGGATCCAGATCATCTGCACGCCCCAGACGACCGCTCCGACGAAGAATCCAAACAGGTAAACGTCGACCGCAAGCATGACGAGGATGCCAACCCAGTTGAGCGGAGACAGCAGGTGTCTCTCCAGCCAGTCATTGGGAGTGCCCTTTCCATATTTATCGAGAACCCCAGGCTGGCGAACGGTCTTTCTATAGTAGAAGGCCCCTTTCAGAATGATGTTGCGGAGGCCTTCCATTAACGGGCTGTGTGGATCGCCCTCGCGGTCGGCAAACGCGTGGTGCTTGCGATGGCAAGCGACCCATTCCTTGGTCACAATGGCGGTCGAAAGCCACAGCCATAGCCGCATCGGAAGCTCGGCAAGGAAGTGCAGCTTGACGCTGCGGTGGGTCTGGGCACGGTGCAGAAACAGGGTGACGGACACATTGGTTAGATGTCCCGCTACAATCACGAACAGAATCGGCTTCCACCACGCCGTTGCCCAACTTCCAAAATCCGGCATTACTTACTCCGTTTATCTAAGGCTTACACCTGCAATCTACCCGGACAGCACGCACAATCCAAACGACCACAGCACTATCTCGTAACGGGCCCGGGCGGGTTCGCGTTTGGGGGTCTGCCCCATGTATCGTTTAAGGGATTCCAGTCGGGAACCGACGGATCGGGCCAGAGTCGCACACCGATGACATTTCCACGAACGGGAATCACCGCATCGAACCGATTGCCCCGCGCCCAGATATTCACTGGCAGCGAGAAGTCCTGAGTCGTCCCATCGGCGTAGGCAACCCGCAGGCGTACCGGAAATGGAACCGACGTGAACCGGTGAAGCGCTAGCGTTGCGAACGTCTGTCCCTCAGAAGTCCGCGTCGACACGCTGTCGATGCCGATGTCGAGGACATCCGTCGTGTAGAAGAAGCTGCGCCAGAACCAGGAGAGATCCTCTCCCGCCGAATTCTCGATACTGCGGAAGAAATCTCCAGGGGTGGGATGCTTGAACGCCCAGGTCCGGGTGTATTCCCGGAATGCCATATCGAACATTTCGGGGCCGATGACGTGATTGCGCAGGGTCAACATGACAACAGCCGGTTTGCGATATCCGATCGCTCCGAGTGCTGAAGGGTCGATGTTGTCTGGTGCAGTCATCAGTGGGGATTGAGTTCTCTGCGTTACGGCGTCGCCCCAGTTTCGCAGATAGCCGGGATACGCGCTCTGCCCTGGATAGCGTGCCTCAATGGCGAATGCGTTGAGATACGTGTTGAATCCTTCGTCCATCCAGGCGTAGCGGCGCTCGTTGGACCCGACAATCATGGGAAACCATTCGTGCCCATGCTCGTGATTGATGGTCCCGAAGATCGACGCCGGATCATCGTTACCGTAGTGCACCATTACGAACATCGGGTATTCCATTCCACCGACCGGTCCGGCGACGCTCGTCGCCTGTGGATAGGGGAACGGGAAAAAGAGCTGCGAGTACTGTCTGATCGTCCACTGCGTCTGCTCGGCGCCCTGCTCCCAGGCCTTTCCGGCTTTCGGGAATTCGTAGTAGGCCTGTGCCAGAATTCCGTTCCAGCTGGTTGCATCCCATCTAAAGTCCGGAGCGCCTGCCCATGCGACGTCGTGGACATTCCGTGCGCGGAACCGCCACGTCCTGGTGCCCGGTTTCGGCTGGGTCTTCGCGGCAGCTGCCTCCGCCTGCGTGATGATCTGAACTACGTCGCTGCTACGTGCTGCCGTCGACAGCCTGCGGCGCTGTTCGGAGGTTAGAACGTCTTCGGGATTCTGGAGCACGCCGCTGCCGGCGATCACGTATCCGGCCGGCACTGTGACCGAGTAATCGAAATCGCCGTATTCGAGATAGAACTCCCCCTGCCCCAGATACGGATCTGTGTTCCAGCCGCGAACATCGTCATACACGGCCATCCGCGGATACCACTGTGCGATCTCGTACAGGGTGCTGTCCCGTCCCATCCGATCCGATCCGTGCTCCGGGATTCTGAACGAAAAGTGGATCGAGATCGTCGCCTTCCCCCCGCGCGGCACCAGCGGAGAGGCAAGATCGAGACGCATCATGGTATCGTTGATTCTGGGTCGCACGGATGCGCCGTTCACGCGCACGTCGCTCAAGTTGTATCCACCCTCGAACCCCCTCACCCCCCAACGCGAATCGGCGGGGAAAAGCGCCGAGCCTTTGCTGCCGGTGCGATAGAGATTCTGATCCACCTGGACCCAGACGTAGCGGAGCGTGTCGGGAGAGTTGTTTGTGTACCGGATCTCCACAGAGCCGGTGAGCCCGGTGGTCCCGGTGTCGAGAGTGGCAGCGATCGTATAGTCTGCGCGCTGCTGCCAGTAATCAGGGCCCGGAGCGCCGCTCGCCGAGCGGTATCGGTTCGGCCCGGGCCAGTCCATGCGGTTTGTCGTCGCGAATGGATCGTCGCGCTGCGTGTCGAATATCGAGCGGGAGCGTCGTACCGCCCCTGATGTGCTGCCCGCCAGAGTATCCATCCGTAGCGGGGCGAGCACCACTGGACGCTGCTGCGCACATGCAGTCAGCGATATGAACAGGAAAGCGTATGATTTCACTTTCGAGCGCCATTGTTTGAGAAAGTTTCGTAAGCTGTACCCTCGTGTTAAGCAACGTAAGGGCCAATGCTCCTGCATGTACCTTGCGATACTCGGGTGCTGCCGATAGCCTCTCCGCAATGGCTCGTCCGAAAGTCTTGGAATCCCTCGTGGAGGGGCACGCGACACCCGAAGGCACGCGGTGCTTTCAACAGCGATTCGCCAGGACTCAGCCGGATTATTTCTATCGGCCCATCTCCGGAGGCACCCTCGTGTCGTCGCTCGGATTGGGTACCTATCTCGGCGATTGCGACGACTCCGAGGATGCACGGTACACGTCAACGACCAAGGCCGCGCTGGAGAGAGGCGTGAACCTGCTCGACACCGCGATCAACTACAGGTGTCAGCGCTCCGAGCGCGCGATTGGGCAAGCTGTCCGCACGAGTATCGCGACCGGTGCCATCAAGCGGGAAGAAGTTGTCGTTTGCACCAAAGGCGGATACATCCCGCTCGACAGAACTCCGCCCGCCACTAAAGAGGGTTATCGGGGCTTTCTGGACAGCGAATACTACGGGCCCGGCGTGATGCGGCCCGCTGACGTCGTCTCCGGCGGCCACTGTCTCGCGCCAGGCTATCTGGACGATCAGGTCCAGCGTAGCAGAAAGAATCTCGGGCTCGCCGTCATTGACATCTACTATCTCCACAATCCCGAGCAGCAGCTGGATGTAGTGCCTCGTCCGAAGTTTCTGACCGTCATGAGGGATGCGTTTTCGACGCTGGAGAAACACGTCAGCCGAGGAGTGATTGGCAGCTACGGGTGCGCGACCTGGAATGGACTCAGAGTCCCGCCTGAATCGCGAAGCTATTTGAGTCTCGAAGAGTTGGTGGCGATTGCGCATGAGATCGCCGGTGAGGATCATCACTTCAGAGTCATCCAGCTTCCCATCAACTTGGCGATGACCGAAGCGGTACGGGTGCCCACTCAATACGTGGGAGACGATATGGTTCCTTTGCTCGAGGCCGCCAGCCGGCTCGGCATTTCGGTGGTAGGGAGCGCTACGTTGATGCAATCCCAGCTGGCACGAGCGCTCCCGGAACAGGTGCATTCCGCCTTCCCGGGATTCAGGACCGACGCCAGGCGCGCGATAGCGTTTTCGCAGTCGCTTCCCGTCGCGGCCGCGTTGGTAGGAATGAAATCGCTCTCGCACCTCGAGGAAAACCTCGCACCGCCCAGTATCGGTTAGCGATTACGACGTGATCGAAATGGCTCAACAGGAAATGAGAGTGCCCGTCCATCACCGGCCAGAAGGCGGGTTCAGGAATCCGTGGCCGTCTGCGCAAGTGCACGGGTTCCTGGATTTCCTCAAGTGGTCGCTGATCGAGCGGCGGCGAAATCCACGTCGCCCTGATCCCGACCCCGGCACATTCGCGCGAGTCGCTCCACAGTTTGTGGTGCCACGCGCCGCGCCGGACCAACTGACGATCACGTGGGTCGGACACACGACCTTCCTGATCCAGATCGCGGGGCTCAACATCGTCATCGACCCCATCTGGAGCGAGCGTGCTTCGCCGATTCAGTTCCTCGGGCCTCGGCGCTGGGTCCCGGCGGCTGTGGAGTTTGACCGTTTGCCCCCGATCGACGCCGTAGTGCTCTCGCATGACCACTACGATCACCTCGATGCCGCGACCATCTCACGCATCGCCCGGCGTTATCCGGCGGCAGTATGGTACGCGCCGCTGGGGGTAGGCGAGTTTTTGCGGCAACGCGGAGCACGCGAGGTTACGGAACGAGACTGGTGGCAGGAGAGTGCGATCGGAACGCTACGCCTGACTTGCGTTCCAGCTCAGCATTTCTCCGGCAGAACTCTCGGCAAGCGCAACAATACTCTCTGGTGCGGGTGGACGTTCCGTTCCCCGCTTCAGGCGCTGCTTTTCGCTGGGGACACCGCCCTTCATCCCGAATTCGGAGCCATCGCCAACCGCTGTGGACCGTTCGATGTGGCGATCCTGCCGATCGGAGCCTACGAGCCTCGATGGTTCATGGGCTCGGTCCATATGAATCCTGAAGACTGCATGAAGGCGGTTGCCCAATTGTCGGCGGCACAGAGCGGCAGACGTATTGCAATGGCCGCCGCGCATTGGGGAACGTTCAAGCTCACCGACGAGCCGATGGACGAGCCGCCGGCGAAGATGCGCGAGCAATGGCTGGCATCCGGTCTCGACACCAACGACCTCTGGATCATGCGACATGGCGAGACGCGCACAATCCGATAATCACTGCGCGCGGTCGAGATTCATGCTTGCACGTGATTGGGAATGTGGCAGCTTTGTTGTGCGCGAATCTTGCTATCCGTTCTACGAACCCTCCTACACGGAGCATTCCCATGGCTGCAGCCAAGAAGTCCAGTCGTTCAAAGAGCGCCAGAAAGAGGTCGCGGTCCGGATCCTCCGGACGTAAGCGTGGAGGTGCAAAGAAGCGCGCCACCAAACGAAGCTCCGGAAGTGCGCGCAAGTCACCGCGCCGCGGTGGGCGGAAATCCTCGGCCAAGCGCAAAAGCAGCGGGCGTAAAGCCTCGAAGCGGAAGTCGAGCCGTCGCGTTTCCGGACGAAAGGGAGGAGCGCGCAAGAGCAGCGGCCGTAGCCGCTCTCGTCGTAGATCGCAGTCTCCCGCGGCTCGCGTGAAGCGCGTTGCCAGCGGGGTCGTTCACCAGGCTGCAGACTTGGGCGAGCGCGCCGTCGACACCGTTACTGAGTTCGTCCAGGACCGCTTCTAGCTCCAGCGTTGTTCGACAGCCGCTCTGCTAACCGGCGGCGGCTGTCGCGCCACGGCTGTCGTGTGCCCGCAGCCACTTCTCAACTTCGCTGAATACGCGCTCGCGGCCGTAGTCGACGGTGATGATGTGTCCCGCGCCTTCGGTCCAGACGAGTTTTTTTTCTTTCGCCCCGAGTTCCTCGAGGGCAAATGTCGCGACATCAGGGGAGACGCGCGGGTCTTCCCGCGACTGCACAATCAGAGTCGGAGCGGTCACTCCGGGAAGAGATTTCCTCGCGCGAGTCATCACCTTCGAGAGCTCGAAGAGAGCGCGCCCAGTTACGGCGCCGTAAGCAAGGTTTTTTTCGCGCTCGATTGGATCATGAATCGAGCGGGGATTCCTCCCGTCTAGTTCTCCAGCCAGTCCTCCCCAAAGCCAGTGCGTTGCCGCCGCGAGGCGGAGCAGCCGCGGCATGCCCAGATAAGGCGCGATCAGAATCAGAGCTGAAATATCCCCGACCTCCGCGGCGAGCAGAACAGCGAGCGCTCCGCCCATCGAGAGTCCGACGACGCTGACCGCATTGTTCCGGGCACGCATCTCGAGGAGGGAGCTTCTGGCCGCATCGATCCATTCGTCGGCACGGGATCGAGTGAAGGCGTCCATGGTGCGTCCGTGCCCGGGCAGAAGCGGGACGAGTACGCCGTACCCCGCCTTGTGTAACCTCCGGGCAAGCAGGGAGAGCGTCTGCGGAGTGTCTCCAAAACCATGCAGGAGGAGGACTCCGTGTGAGCCCTCCTCCTGCATGTCAATCATTTCAGCCCCTTTTCGTACAACGGCTGCGTCAGCGTCTCGCCGATCGACCATTCATCCTCATTATGGGGACATCTCTCTCGCAATGGGAACCGCGGAATCTCCGTTCCAGTTCTCGCCGAATGAGGACGTCAGTGAACCGGGCTCGATCAGGAAAGTCATGCCTTTTCTCTCCGCGATTCCAGCCGAGACCAGGCGGCTCAGCGCCAGAGCGATCGATTCTCTCGTGGCACCGACCATCTCGCAGAGCAGTCGATGATGGGTGTTCTCCAGCTTGAGGCGGCCGTCGGATGTCGTGAAACTGCGGTCGGTGCTGAGATGCGTCAGCGTGGATATCAGACGCTGATCAACGTTCAGGGCCGCTAGCTCGTGAAGTTTCTCGAGCAGATAGGCTCGCTCCGACATTATCTGAGACAATAGGGGAATCGTCTGAGCGGGACGCTCCCTCACGAAGGCGCGGAACTGCGCTGCGCTTAGAAACATGGTCTTCGTTTCTTCAGATGCGTTTGCGTCCGTGACGTAGTGACTGTTGGGAGACAGTCCCTCGCTTCCAAATGTCTGTCCCGCGGTGGCGATGACAGGAACGAATCCACGTCCAACCTTTATCTTGTTGCGCAGAATGACGTGGCCCTCGAGAACGATGAATACGCCGTCTGCCGGAACGCCGCGCTGATAGAGTTGAAATCCGGGAGGCCAGTTTGCCTTCGCGCCGTACGCGCCGATGGGCGTTACTTCTTCGGGAGTGAGATGTGAGCGTCGCACTCCTGCTTGCCCGTTTCTCATCTGGCTGTCTTTCATTCGTTTCTCGTCGAGCAGTCGTCTAACGCAATGTCCGGGCCCGGACAAGACGAGTGATGACTTCGCATTTCAGGTTTTCCGTAGCAATTCCGTCGCCATCTGCAACGCACGCGTCGCTGCATCAAAACGTTGGGCAAGATCTGTCAGCTCTTGCCCGACAGCAGTTTGGTCACCAAGCCGGATCGCTTCATTCACCGACGGCAGGACCATTGTGGAATAGCCGTTGTTCTCGTCGGCAGCGTAAATGAGGTTTCTGAACCAGGGTCGAGTCACAAGGCCCTGTGGTCTTGTAAGCTTGCGTTCAACTTCGAGCAGACTCGCATTGACCTGCTTCGCGGTTCCCGGTGCCAGCTGAGCCGTAAGTGCTCGGTCCCGCCCGGCATTGAATGCCACCGCCGCATCCTCCATTCTCCCGATTGCCGTGGTCAGCCCGGCGGCGGAGACTTTCCAGCGCTTGTCGGCAATTACCTGGTCAACCTGCGATCCGAACCGTCGCATCGTCCGCGCGAATTCCACATAGTCGTACGGCAGGATCTCGGAGTTTGCAATGCGCAGTAGCGTCGCAGCTCCGATACGCGCGGTGGTCGCATGGACCTCGAAGTTCGGGTCGCCGAACTTCGACATCCAATGATACGAATCGTACGCCGAGTGATAGACGCCCGTTGGTCCACCAAAACCCCAATCGGCGATCGGAATGCCTAGATGATTGTAGAATCCGGCGAAGTCGGAGCCACCACCCGGATCGCCCATTTGTGGCTCGAGTGAATCCGCCGCAAGATTGGCGCGCTTCCTCCATACATCGTACACACTGCCCTGGCGGCTCGGATCAGGAACCTCCTTCGCGACATCCCGCAGCAGCGCGCGAAGTGATGGCGATCCCCCGCCGCTGAAGTTCGGGCCCTGCGCCACGTCGTCCTGGTTGAGATAGGCGACGGCGCTCTTGCTCAATCGCAGCGAATCGTCTTCCACATACTCCGTCGATCCGAGCAATCCCCACTCTTCCGCGTCCCACGTCGCGAACACTATTGTGCGCTTTGGTCGCTTCCCCGCCTTCACCTGCTCCGCGATCGCGCGCGCCGCTTCCAGCACACTCACAATGCCACTCACGTTGTCCGCCGCCCCCGGTCCCCACGCATCGCGGTGCCCGCCGATCATCACTATTTCATCCGGGAATTCGCTTCCGCGAACGACCCCGAATGTGTCCCAGATTTCCTTGTAAGGATTCGTCATGGCATCTGTCGTCACCGCCATCCGCGCTTGCACAGGGCCGGGTCCGACGTGGTATCGGAAAGGTAGGCCTCCCTGCCAAGGTTGCGGGATGGATTTTCCCATCAGCCCGCGGAGAAGCTCGGTGGCGTTTCCGTAAGAGATGGGCAGCACCGGAATGTGAGGTACGTCCATCTGCGACAGAGGGATCCGCTTCGCGTTGGTCGTACTGGGATATCCAGGCGTGCTCGGATCGCCATCCGGGTTCATGACGCTTCCGCGCTGAATTCCCTGTGACGGCCTCATCGGACCGATGGGATATACATCTCCGCGCACATAGCCATCGTCGGCGGGATCGCTGTAGATCATCAGCCCGACCGCTCCATGCTTCTCGGCCTCCCGAGCCTTGATGCCGCGATACGACCGGCCATACCGGGCGATCGCAATCTTTCCCTTGACCGAGACGCCCATCGAGTCGAGCTGCGCGTAGTCCTCGATCAGCCCATAGTTCACGTACACTACTTCACCCCGCACATCTCCGGCTGCCCCATACCCGTTGAAGGGCATCACCTGCGGAAATGCAACCGATGTCGTGTCCTCGGGAATTGCACCTTCCTGTAGATTCAGCTCGATCAGATCAGGCGCGATTCGCCATACTCGCGTGCTCAGCGGATGCGGCATCCATACGCTGTATGAGCGCACTTCCGTCTCTAGACCCCAGGATTTCATCTGACTCACCACGTAATCGCGGGTTCGCGCCTGCGCCGATGTTCCGGCCATATGAGGCTGGAATGAAAGAAATTTCGAGTGCGCGGACGCGCTCGACGGCGATGGGCGGCTGATGACATCGGCTTCCGCGGCGTGTTCGGCCGCTGCCGATTGGGGCGAGTATCCGGGAGTCGTCTGCGCGCGGAGCGGAAGAGCGAGCACGAGCGTTATCGAGAGCGCGAGTTGTCTGTTCATTCCCTGCAGATTCCTGTGTTTTGGGCTCAGTGCCGTTGAAGGAGCGGTGCTATTCGTCCAGCTGTTCGAGCGCGGAGGAGATGGCTTCACGAAGTCTTGCTTCGCCCTCTACTCCCGGAGCGACGCCGCCCGCAAGTGAATTGAACTTGGACAACATCTCTGCTTCCACGAATTTGTCGGGGTGCCGCACTCCGAGCGACTCCAGAGAGCGAACCGCTAGGCGGCGAAGGAGTGACAGAGTCGAGCTATCCAGCTCCGCCAACGGTCGCGGATCGGCGGGCGCTGCCACTAATGCACGGTCCCGCTTGCGCCTCGGGGCGTCGAGAAGAGACGAGATCGATCCCAGCTTTACGACGAAGGACCCCGGTGTATGCTCCCGCCATTCAGTTACGACACCACGTCTTCGTAGTGCCGGCAAAAGCGCGACGATCGCCGCGCGCACGGCGGAGACTCCGCCGGGACTCTGGTTGCCGCGTCCGGTTATCAGCAGAACTTCGCTCGTCCGGCTGACCTGTCGCTCGCGCAACCATGCTTCGGTACGATGGCGCGCATCCGCGGCGGTCGGCAGCGACTCCCGAAGATTCAGAATGTTCTTCGCCCCGAACTCGGCCTCGTCGAAAGCCTTCCAGACGGAATAAAGGGAGATCCTACCGGATCGCATTCTGAAGTATATGACCGTCCAGTTTTTCCTGCGGTGTTACACGCACGATCGCCGCCAGAGTAGGGGCCATGTCTACCACCCTCGCAAATTCCGCAAAGCGTCCAGGCCTGATGTCATTCCCGTAGAAAATGATCGGGACGTGCGCGTCCGAGTCGTTGGGGCTTCCGTGCTGCGCCTGGTAGCTCCCCAACCAGTAGTTGTAAGGCGCCAGCGTCACCACCAGAGCCACCTTGCCCTCGTCGGCAAACATATGCAGCCATCTGCGCGCGACTCTGTCCTTCACCGTGTCGGCCCGCGCCAGCTCGGAAATCCTGTCGGCGCGCGCAACCCCCGGCACACGAAGAAAGTCGGCGCGGAGCGCGCGCAGGAGGGAATCCTGATTGATCTTTGCTTTCGCCAGAGCCAGCCGGTCCAGCTCCAGCACACCACCGTCGAACGAAAAACCAGTGCCGTTGTAGACGCCAAAGATGTAGTTGAGTCCGTAGCCCGGCACCCCGCCTTCAGAAAGCGAGTTGCTGAGTCGTTGCAGAACCGGCCGCACGTTGACGCGGATCGCTCCGGTGTTTGGATCGTGCGCGTGAACTTCCGGAAACGGCGTAAGACCGTGATCCGCCGTGAGAGCGATGACGACTTCGTTCTGATTTCGAATGCGGAAGAGTGAATCCAGGAACGCGCCCAGCGATCGATCGAGACGAAGTATCTGATCGTGCAGCTCTCGGGAATCGGGCCCATAGCGGTGACCGACTGCGTCGGTCGTGGATAACGAGATCGCCAGCACATCGGTCTGTGGACCCGTGCCGAGCTTCAGCGCATTGACGCCAGCGAGCGCGAAATCGAGCGTCAGCTCGTCCATCCATGGAAACTCGGCGAGCACGCGGGCAGCCGTATCCGGCGAAGTGGGCTCGACATGCGGAAACAGGAACCCAGTTCCACCGGACTCCGTTGGAACGCTGTCCGGTTCGGAATACGCGCTGTCCGGTAGCAGCAGCTGCCACGCACGCCCGGCAAAACTCGCGGGAAGCATGCGCGCATTGAATGCCTTCACCCAGTCGGGAAGAACAGCACCGTAGTACGTGCTCGTCGTGAATCTTCCGTTCGGGGAGTACCAGAAGACGGGCTGTTTCGACCTTCCGATCGGAAGAATCGCGGCGCGGTCCTTTCTCGATACCGAGAGCACACGAGTGCGCGGATCGTTCGCGATGAGCCAGTCGCTGAGCGTGGTGCCACGAAAGCGAAATGGCGATGCTCCGGGACCGGGTGCATCGATGAGCGTGACTGTGGTGTCGTTCACGCCAGCAGTATTTGCGGAGATACCGGTGTGAACCGGAAAACGACCTGACATCGTCTCTGAATGGCCAGGTGCCGTCTCCGTGATCGCGTGATCCTGAAATGCGTTCGTGAAAACGGCGCCGCCTCTGTAGAGTTTGCCCAATCCGCCGGTGAGTTGCGGCTCGAACCGCGACAGATAGTCCGGCCGCATCGCGTCAATCGTGATGAACAGCACAAGCTTGGATCTGGAGGTGCCAGGGGCCTGAGAGCGCGCGGGTGTTGCGACCTGGATAGCCAGTACGATTGGCAGCAGAATGCTTATTAGGCGCCGAGTCATTAGTGCCTTTGGGAGTCTGTGTTTGCTTACTTGCACTGCGCGGGCGCGCCCGCGGGAAGTCCAAACGCCGTCGTGACGGCTATTCGCCAGCCTTCGGGCGTCTTCACGAAAATCCGCTCGGAGACGCCGCTCGAGGTCGTGTCCTTCTGCGTCACCGTGTAACAGTAAGTCCCGTACACGACTCCGGGGACAATTGGCAGCACGCGTAGATTCCGGGCGACGAGAGTGTCGGGCCAGGTCGAATCGCGGCGCGCACTCCAGCCCTCGTACCCGAGCTCCAACCCCGCTGGCCCGTTGCGTCCCAGCGCGCTCGTGTGAAGATAGGTGGCGAGATACCGCGCGCGGTCATGTTTGTGTATCGCGTCTATGTTCTCTTCGAACACGCGCCGCGCCTCGACCGTGTCGGACGTGCTCGACAACGATGGTGACGGACCGTTATTGGCCGGCATGGGCGCGCACCCTAGTGCTACGAACAAGGCGACGAGCCGGCCAGACGAGAATCTCGTCGATGCCATGCATCTCTGCGGAAAATGTCCCCGCAATCTTAACCGGAGACGCCGCGATTGGCGACTCCGGCTTCCGCTATTGGCCGATGATTCTCTCGAGGATCTGCACGCCACGCATCAGATCGTCCCGATCCATCACGAGCGGCGGAAGGATGCGGAGTGTGTGTTCTCCGGCTGTAAGCGCGAGCAGACCTTCGTCCCACCCGCGCTTCACGATCTCGTTCGCTGATTCGACCACATCGAGACCCCAGATGTAACCGGTTCCACGAATCGCCCGCACCTTTCCGGAGCGCCGAGCGACCGTATCGAGCTGCTTCCCGAGCCATGCGCCGTTTTCACGAACGGCTCTCAGCAAAGATGGATCCGAGAGCCGGTCGACGACGTACCCAGCAACCGCAGCTACGAGAGGTCCGCCACCGAAGGTGGTTCCGTGATCTCCCGGCTGGATTGTCGCTCCGATTTCCTCTGACACGAGAACCGCGCCCATCGGCAACCCGCCCGCCAAAGGCTTGGCAAGCGTCAGCATGTCAGGAACGACTCCGACGTTCTCGTACGCGAAAAAGTGTCCGGTGCGTCCAAGCCCGCATTGAATCTCGTCGAATATCAGAGCTATCCCGCGCTCGGTGGTCATTGCCCGAATGCGGCGAAGAAATTCGGAATCGAGTACGCGCACTCCGCCCTCACCCTGGATCGGCTCGACAATTACCGCGGCGACAGTTTCTCCATCGAGGACGGTATCGAGATCACGAAGGTCGCGCTCGCAGATGGAAACCCCGCCGGCGAGTGGGCGGAATGGCGCGCGATACGACGGGCGATCGGTCGCGGCGAGAGACGCGAAGAGCCTGCCGTGAAAGCTTCCACGCAGAGCGATGATCTCGACCTTCGCATCGGTGCCGGTCTTCCTGGCCCACCGCCTCGCGAACTTGAACGCGCCCTCGTTCGCCTCCGCCCCTGAGTTGCAGAAAAACACCTGCGCTGCGAATGAGCGCTCGACTAGCTTGGCGGCTAGCTGCTCACCGGCCGCCGTTTGATAGAGGTTCGATGTATGGATCAGGCCTGTGCTCAGCGCCTCGCTGATCACCTGCGCAACCCCCGCATCTCCGTAACCAAGCGCATTCACTGCTATCCCGCTGGCAAAATCGAGATATCGCTTGCCACCGGAGTCGATGAGCTCTACGCCTTCTCCCCTCACAAGCTGCATCGGTGCGCGCTTGTAGGTCGGAAGTAGGGCAGATGGCTCCGAAGAAGGAATGGTCACGACTTCCTCTTCGAGTGGGAGAGTGACGGCGGTCATAGGGCAACGCTCTGAGATTGAGTGATGAAAGTGCCGCGTTCGCCATCGCTGAGACCGGCCAGATCGCAGATCCTCACACGGGCAACTCCAGCATTGAGTGCGGCTTCAGCCGATTCGAGCTTGGCCGCCATCCCGCCGACTGCAATGCCGTTCGCAGCCAGCTCACGGGCGGTTTCGGTGCTCAGGCTCGAAATGACTTCGCCCTCACCATCGCGAACGCCTTCGACATCGGCGATCAGTAGCAGCTCGTCCGCCTCGAGCGCGGCGGCAATAGCGGCGGCGGCATCGTCGCCATTTACGTTGAGCGGACCGCCATTCGGGCTGGTCGCGTTGTACCCAATCGGCGAGATCACGGGCAAGTAACCCGCGTTCAGTAGAGTGCGAAGCAGATCGGCCTTTACAGTGACGGGTTGACCCGCAAATCCGAGAGACGCCGCGTCGATCAGTTCCGCGCCGATCAGAGCCCCATCTTCTCCAGATATGCCCACCGCGGGCAGACCGGCAGCAACCATCGCATTCACGAGTCGCTTGTTCACGACGCCCGACAGCACCATGCGCAGAAGCTCGAGATCTCCCTCTGATGTGACACGCCGTCCGCCGACGAATGCTGGTTCCCTTCCCAGAGCGCTCTGCATTGCGGACATCTCGTCACCGCCCCCGTGCACCACGCAAAGCTCTCCTGGGCCGGCATTCCACGCCTCGCGAAGGATAGTTGCCAGGTGTGAATCGGCCTGTGCCCGTCCTCCGATTTTCACGACCCGCATTATGCCGGCAACCCCGCCTGCTCACTCAGGCCCAGGAGAACGTTCGCGTTTTGCAGCGCCTGTCCCGCGGCACCTTTTACCAGGTTGTCGATCGCCGAAATGATGATGAGCGTGGGTTGGCGCACGTTGGCTGCCTTGGCAATGCTCACGCGCACGACGTTCCGGCGCACGACGTCGCGGAGCGACGGCGGCTGGTCTGCGATCTCGATGAAGGGTTCCCCGCGATAACAATCGCGCCAGAGCGCCGACGGATCTTCTGCGTACTCGTTCACCGGCACGGTGATCGTCGCAAGAATTCCGCGAGCGACCGGAAGCAGGTGGGGCGTGAACAGTATGTCATTGTCCCTGCCACCCAGCTCTTTCGCAACCGCCTGCATCTCGGCGATGTGCCGGTGCTCATTCCCCACGGCGTAGGCGCGGAAGTTCTCCGCGACCTCGGCGAACAGCAGATCGGGACGAGCGGAATAGCCGGCGCCGGTAACGCCACTGGCAGCCGATACATTTATGGTAGCACCCGGCACTACCCAGCCTTCCTTGAGCAGTGGCGCGATCGCGAGCAAAATGGCAGTTGGGTAGCAACCGGGGTTCGCCACGATCTCCGCCCCCGGAATCTTCGCGCGCATCAGCTCGGTAAGACCATACGGCGCTTCAGTTTGATTGATTCCAGCGCCTGCCCCCGGTCTGAAATCGGATGAGAGATCCACCACCCGTGCTCCGGTCGCGCGTGCGTTTCCGACCCACTTGGCAGATGCCCCATGCGGAAGCGCGGTGAAGACAACCTCCGCCTTGTTCAAGGGGGCGTCCTCGGTCGCGACATAAGTCACCTCCGTCACTCCAATGCGGGCGCGCTGCCCCCGCTGCTCGTTGGCAGAGGCGAAGGTGAGCTCGAGCCTGGGGTGCCGTGCGATCAGCCCGCACAGCTCCCGACCCGCATATCCGCTCGCGCCGAGGACTCCCACCGGAACTTTATGCATAAGGAATGCATAACATTACACTCCCTGCACGTCAATGATCCTGGTCGTCCGCTCGCGCAATGCTTTCCGCGGTGCTAAACTCACCTCCGTGGCCAACAAACGCGAACGACACGACACAATCCTCGAGATCGTAGGCGCTCGAGTCGTGAGCAGCCAGGAGGATCTCCGGAAGATGCTGCTCCAACGGGGGTGGGACGTAACACAGGCGACGCTCTCCCGCGACCTCCGGGAGTTGCGGCTCGCCCGGGTCCCGACTCCGGAAGGCGCCAGATACGCAATTACAGACGGCAGCATAGAGGAAAGCAGAGCCGCGCTCGATACCCTACTGCCGCAGCTTTTCCTCCGCATCGATGGTGTTAGCGAGATGCTGGTTTTGCGCACGGTCCCTGGAGGCGCTCAGCCCATCGCCGCTGCTCTCGACGGCGAGGGATGGTCCGATGTCCTTGGCACCGTCGGAGGTGACGACACGATTCTGATCATCTGTCGCTCCGTCGCCGCCCGGGACCGCGTCCTCCGGCGCCTCAAGGCTCTCGCCGGAGAACCCGGATAAAGCATTGACGGGCCTGGCCGGACCGATTAAATATTCAGTCATACTGAATACTTATTGAGGCGCCTGTGATCCGTACGATTGCCCTTGCCTACTCCGGTGGGCTCGACACATCCATCATCGTCCCCTGGCTCAAGGAACGGTACGGCGCTCGCGTCATCTGCATCGCCGCGGACATTGGCCAGGGAAACGAGCTGGAGGGCGTGCGGGCGAAAGCGATCGCATCGGGTGCCGACGAGTGCTACGTCGAAGATCTGCGCCAGGAATTCGTGGAAAAGTTCGTGTGGCCCACCCTCCGCGCTGGCGCTATCTACGGTCGGAAGTACCTCCTCGGCACCTCAATGGGGCGCCCTCTCATCGCGCGCCGGCAAGTCGAGATTGCGCGCCAGGTTGGGGCCGACGCGCTGGCTCACGGCTGCACCGGCAAAGGGAACGACCAGGTTCGCTTCGAGCTGACGTACGCCGCCTTTGCGCCGGATCTCCCGATTATCGCGCCCTGGCGCGAGTGGGATATTCGGAGCCGCGAGGACGCGATTGCCTACGCCGAGTCCCACCGGATTCCCGTCGCGGCGACGAGGGAAAAGATCTATTCCCGTGACCGGAATATCTGGCATATCTCTCACGAAGGTGGCGTCCTCGAGCAGCCAGCCACCGCCCCACCGGCTGACCTGTTCATGCTAACGACCGCTCCGGAAAACGCTCCCGACGAGGCCGAGGAAGTCACGATCGGGTTCCTCAATGGAACTCCGGTGTCGGTAAATGGCGCCGAGCTCGACGCGGTGGACCTCGTCGTCGCCCTCAATACGATTGGTGGACGGCATGGCGTCGGCCGAATCGATCTCGTCGAGGATCGTCTGGTCGGGATGAAGTCGCGTGGCGTCTACGAAACCCCAGGCGGTACCCTGCTCTATTCCGCTCACAGCGAGTTGGAGCAGCTGGTGCTCGATCGCCGCACTCTTGCCGCCAAGGATAACATCGCTCCACGCTACGCGGATCTCGTGTACGAAGGCCGCTGGTGGACAACCGAGCGCGAGGCATATGACGCTTTCGTGAACGTGACACAGGAGCGCGTCACCGGGTTCGTGACACTCAAGCTCTTCAAGGGATCTGCATCGGTGGTCGGGCGCGAGAGCGAGTACGCTCTTTACGACGAGCGTTTCGTCACGTTCGGCGAAGACGACGTTTACGAGCAGAGCGACGCTGCCGGATTCATACGCCTCTACGGACTCTCTGCGCGCGTTCGCGCCATCCGGGATCAGGAGCTGGCTGCGGCTGCACAGCGCAAGAGCGAAACGAAGGCTAAGGAGCCCGCGGCTCTGGCCATAGCTTGACCGGCAAGGAGACCGCCATGTCGGACCACGCATCTCACAAGCTATGGGGAGGACGCTTCTCGACTCCCACCGCGGCTGCTCTGGAGGCACTCAACCGCTCCATCGGCACCGATTATCGCCTCTGGCCGTTCGATATCAATCTATCTCAGGCTTGGGCCGTGGCTCTTTGGGGAGCTGGAGTCCTGACGCTCGAGGAAAGCAAGAAAATCGAGCGCGGGCTCGCTATGGTCGGCCAGAAGCTCGCGGCCGGAGCGCAGCCGCTCTCATCCGATGAGGATGTGCACACGCTGATCGACCGGATGCTTCACGATGAAGTGGGGGACGTAGCCTCGAAGCTTCACACCGGCCGCAGCCGGAATGATCAGGTAGCTACGGCGACGCGCCTCTGGTCGATGGACGCGTGTACGAAGCTCGATATCACCGTCCGCAATCTGCAGCGGGTCATGTTCGATCACGCCGCGACGTTGGGCGACGTGCTGATGCCGGCATACACGCATCTGCAGCGCGCTCAACCCGTATCCGCTGCACACTGGATGTTGTCGCACTTCTGGCCGCTCGAGCGGGATCGGGCGCGGATTGCTTCGGCATCACGGGCCGCGGCGGTGCTGCCGCTCGGCTCGGGTGCGATCGCGGGGTGTGCGTTCCCGATCTCACGAGTGCTCCTCCAGGGCAGCCTCGGTTTCAGCTCTGTGTCGCAGAACAGCATTGACGCCGTTGGGGACAGAGATTTCGTGGCCGAGTTGTTGTTCGCGGTGGCAATGACGGCCACGCATCTCTCGCGACTCGCCGAAGATCTGATCATTTACGGCTCGAGCGAGTTCGGATTCGTTCAGTTCGGCGATGCGTTCACAACGGGCTCGAGCATGATGCCGCAGAAACGCAATCCCGATGCGTTGGAGCTTGCGCGTGGATCAGGTGCGCGCGCCATCGGTGATCTGACGACGCTTCTGGCGACTCTCAAGGGCTTGCCCAGCGGCTATAACAAGGATCTGCAGGACGACAAGCGCGTGTTGTTCGACGCGGTTGACACGATTCTGCTCGTGCTCCCGGCTGTGGCCGGGGCGCTCCAGGAGATTCGGTTCAACGCCAGGCGAATGCGCGCCGCGCTCTCGAGCAGCATGATGGCGACTGATCTCGCCGACTATCTGGTAGAGAAGGGAGCCACCTTTCGCGAAGCCCATTCTGCAGTCGGGTCACTGATTCGCGAAAGTGAGCGCGAGGACTGCGAGCTTGACGCTCTGCCCAACGCGTCGTTCAGGGCTGCGCATTCACTGTTCGGCGACGACGTTCTCGACTGGCTCGAGCCGGCGCGCTCGGTGGCGCGTCGTGACGTTCCCGGCGGTACAGGTCCAACCGCTCTCAGCGCGCAGCTTCGCTTCGCGCATGAGGCGCTGTGGCCTGTAGCCGAAGCAGCACGAGGTAACGAACTGGTGCTTCGCACGATCTAGAGAAAGACAGCTCCGACAAAAAAGGCGCATAATTGTGCGCCTTTTTTCAAACCTAGAACATCAGTCCGAGCGTGATTGGGACAAAGTGAATTACACCACCTTTCGCCGGCTCGCGTGATATGAAGTGGTATCTCGACTCCAGGAAGCTCGCGATGGGTCCCAATCCGAATGTCACTCCGAGTCCTGCATTCAGTCCGAAATGGTTTTCCGACTTGGATCCCGCTGAATCGAGCCTGGTGTTGTACAGCCCTCCGCCTGCGATGATGTAGCTCTTTGCGCTCGTTCCCGGGAAGGCGTAGATCACATTGCCCAGTAGACCGGCGATTCGAAAACCGTAAGTATTGGTCGGTCCGGCTTGCGTCGAAACGACGTTCTTGCGCGAGAAGTTGTTATAGATCCCGTCAAATCGAAGCCCAATCGATAGCTCGGCTACGCCGACCGCGAGGGCGACTATCCCATTGAATCCAGTAACCTGAGTGTCGCCCAACTTCCCAACGGGTATGGCCGCGCCTCCGCCAATTCCGAGGGCATACGTCTTCTGACCGGCTGCTTCATTTGAGAGTACAACTGAAGCAAGAACCGAAATAGCTATGACTTGAAGAAGTCGCTTCATCTTATCCACCCAAGGAAGTTCATCATCGTAGGGGCTGTGAGTTGGCACCAATATAACGAGAGGACCGCATCGGACCGAAAAGCAAGAAAGGTATAGATTTAATTATCCTCAAATATTAGGATAATTTATGGCTCGTGCGTATACTATTGCCACAGCGGCACTTACCATAGGAACTCCCATCAAGTGGCTCGACAACGTTTTATCGCACCAGCGCGTTTCTGGAGTCGCGCAGGAGCGCCAGGGAGTATCTCGTCGGCTCACAGTTGAGGGCTTGGTTGTGTTGGCGTTAGCAGTTTTGCTGATCCAAGAACTCGGGCTGCCCACGTCAAGGGCGATCGCAGTGGCCGAGGGTCTCGCGAAGAACCAAGGTCGATTTGCCGGGTCACGAGGATTGAATCTCGCACTCGACATATCGTCATTTCGGGCAGAGTTGCTCGAACGGCTGGAAACCGCCGTCGAAATCGCGCCCGTCCCAAGACGTGGTCGTCCCCCAAAAACCCAAACGGGGCGCCTCGACTGAGACGCCCCGCCAGATTGTGCCAGTGAAGCGGACGTGGCTTAAGAAGCCTTCGTCACGTTCTCGGCAGCCGGACCCTTCTGACCCTCGACGATGTCGAACTCTACAGCATCACCTTCAGCAAGGGACTTGAAGCCCGAGCCGGAGATCGCACTGTAGTGAACGAAGCAATCCTTCTGCCCGTTGTCAGGTGTGATGAATCCAAAGCCCTTCGCGTCGTTGAACCACTTCACTTTGCCGGTCGTACGCATTCCCTACTCCTGGAGAAATTGTGTCTTGGGGAGCTGAAACACGCCCGACCCTCGACAATCTGATACGCGGGTCTCTCTAACCCCGCATTGGACTTGAACCCGTAGCAAGGGCATTCACCCGTACTCCTGGCTCCGACTTGGCGGAAAAATAGCAAGGACCGGCTGAGCAGACAATAGGAGAATTCAGAGCCCTATCCTATGTGCCCCCGTTACGAAATACTCAGTTTCCCCAAAACATGAAGTGGGCACTCCCCGGTGTTGTTCATAGGTCAGCGACACTTGTTTACCGGCATTCTGCTCGATGACGTGGGCAACCGAGTCATTCCGGACGGTAAAAGTGAAGATTTGAGGCATCGTTCCTGGCAGATTTGCCATGGCGAGCTCGCCTTCCCACGTCTTACAAAGCCACCCTTTCTTGGAAATCTTCTGGATATAGCCAGCACGTTCGCCCGACGCATAGGTGTAGCCGAGCGCTATCCAGATCCAGAGAGCAATGATGATCACGGGAACGAGGAGAAGAAAGAGCAACGCGATCAACACCTTGTTTCGCGTTTTTTTTACCGGAGCGGGAGCAATCGGGGTCTCCGTAATTTCCGGGGTATCAGCCATCAGAGCTCCATGGAAGGGAAGCTGCGTGCCGCTTCATGCAGCGCTCGCGAGAGGGAATTAGCTTTCAAATTCAACACACGCAAGAACCGTTGACCATTATCGCGCGCAGAAAGACTGCGATTGCCATCGTAGGTGGCGTACCCGTCGGGTCGGCCCATCCTATCGTCGTGCAGTCCATGACAAACACCGATACCGGCGACGCCTCGGGTACAGCTCTCCAGGTAGCGGAGTTGGCGAGAGCGGGAAGCCGCCTGGTCCGTGTGACGGTCAACAACGACGACGCGGCTCGCTCTCTGCCGGAGATCGCGAGCAGACTCGCTGACATGGGCGTCTCGGTTCCGCTGATCGGAGACTTCCACTACAACGGTCATTTGCTGCTTGCGAAGTATCCCGCGGCGGCAAAGACACTCGCCAAATACCGAATCAATCCGGGCAATGTGGGTGGAAAGCGGCGCGACGAGAATTTTCGAACGATCATCCAGATAGCACTAGACAACAACAAGCCCGTCAGGATCGGTGTGAACTGGGGCTCGCTCGACCAGGATCTCCTCACGACGCTGATGGACGACAACGCACGTGGCGCCCAGCCGCGTGCCGCGAAGGAAATCTACATCGAGGCGATGATCCAGAGCGCGCTGCGGTCGGCGTTCATCGCCGAAGAGATGGGACTCGGTCATGACCGCATCATCATTTCGGCGAAGGTATCGGGCGTTCAGGATCTCCTGGAGGTCTACCGCCAGCTCGCGGCCCGATGCGATTATCCGCTGCATCTCGGTCTCACCGAAGCAGGGATGGGCTCAAAGGGCGTCGTCGCCAGCACGGCAGCGCTGTCGATCCTGTTGTCGGAGGGAATTGGAGACACAATTCGCGTTTCCCTGACTCCGCGCCCCGGTGGAGATCGGACAGAAGAGGTTAACGTCGCACAGCAGATCCTTCAGTCGCTCGAGCTGCAGAGCTTCAATCCACAGGTCACCGCGTGTCCGGGGTGTGGCCGCACTACGTCGACTTTCTTCCAGCACATGGCGGAAGACATTCAGACCTATTTGCGGGACCAAATGCCGGCGTGGCGCGACCGGTATCCCGGTGTGATAGAGATGAAAGTGGCGGTGATGGGGTGCATCGTCAACGGGCCGGGAGAATCGAAGCACGCGAATATCGGCATCTCCCTCCCCGGTACTTCCGAGGAGCCGAAGGCGCCGGTGTACGTCGACGGCAAGCTGATGGTCACCCTCAAAGGCGACACGATCATTCCGGAGTTCTTGAGGATGCTCGAGGAATACGTCGAGAAGACCTACGGCGCGGGGATGCCGGCTACGCTCGGATAGCGCTTGCTTCAGCCGGCGAGTGTTTGAAGCTCGCCGGAAGCCTTGTCCAGCTCCGCCATTATCGGAGCATCGAATCCGAGCTCACGAAGTCTTTCGTAGACTTGACGATACCAGCGGCCTATTCCAGCTCTGTCCCCACCGAAGCGACCCCAAATTGTCTCGGGATCCACGGTTCTCCGTAAGTCCGATATGATCGATGACGCATTGTGAACCTTGTCGGCGGCGCAGACCCAGCGCGCTTCTTCGCTCGCACCTGCGAGCCGCTCCAGATAGTCTACCTTGCGGTCCTCGCCCGAAAGCTCCACTCCGTCGTCGTCGTGCTTGCGGTAGGTGACGGCCAACACCGTATCCAGAACCTTCGCGCCGAATTTGTCACCGATCCGCTGCTCCAGCATCTCCCGGGTATAGCCCTCCCGAACACTGTCCTCGATCACATCGTGCAGGATTCCGGAGACGATCGTATCGCTGTCGCGGCCATATCGAGTGAGAATCACCGCCACGTTCGCGGGGTGCGTGAGGTAGGGAAGCTTCGTTCCCTTTCGCACCTGGCGGTCGTGATGCTTGGCCGCGAACGCGAGTGCGTGATTGATCGCGTCGGAGTAACCGGTGACTGTCATTGCTTCAATGTTGCGAACCAGGACACGAGTCGTTCGAGCCCTTGCTGGTCTTCTGCCTTGAACGCATCAAGCTGGCCAGAATCTATGTCGAGAACCGCGATTAAATCACCCCGTCGATCGAGAACGGGGACGACGATCTCGGATCGGGATCGCGCATCACAGGCGATGTGCCCGGGAAATTTTTCGACATCTGGGACAATTACGGTTTTCATTTCCGCGGCGGCTGTCCCGCACACCCCCCGGCCAAACGCAATATCGAGGCAGCCGAGGCTTCCCTGGTACGGCCCGACTCGGAGAAGCTGTCCGGGGACGACCACGCGGTAGAAGCCTGTCCATAGATGGCCGAACGCATGATGCACCAGAGCGGCCATCGTGGCCATCGCCGTGACATCGTCATTCACGCCCTCAAGAATGGCATCGCTGTGTCCCCTCAATTCGGCGTAGGCGCGAGCTTTCGGGACATTTCTCAGATCAGGAATTGTTTCGGTCATTGCCGGTTACCGCGCTGTCGCGAGCTCCGGCTGAAACGCTCCTGATTGTCGTGTCGCCCCGAGCATTTCTTCGCGCGTCTCCAGCTGCGGCATTTCCGCATCCCATAACACGAGTCCGTGAATGCGCATGTCCGCTCTGCGAAGGTTGTCCACCGCGGTTTTGAGACCCCCCACTGTGGTGTGGGCGATTCGCGCACAGAGGATCACATCCGGAGCCGGGATGATGCTGCTGGCGCTCCGCTGGACGTAGCTGGTTGGAGCCGCGATGATGATGAAGTCATAGCGTCGCTGCATGCGAGCGAGCTCTTTGCGCACGTCCTCGACGACATTTGCCTCCGGAAGTCCGGAGCGCCGCGTACCGCTCGGAAGCACATCGAGCGGACGGTCGCGGCCGATGGTCGTCGGAACGATGGCTTCCGGCCAGGTTGAGCTGCCCGTGATGATTCCCGAGAGCCCGGGGTCGGGTCGGATTCGCAGGACGCTCGCGACGCTGCATGTGGTCGGATCGACGTCGACGAGCAGAGTACTGCGCGCCTCGTAGGCTGCGGATGCAGCAAGGTTCGCCGCGACAGTCGCGACAATGCCCGGGTCGTCGCCAGTAATCGTGACGATAGGGACGCTCGCTTCGATCGACGCGATGTGCAAGTAGAGAGTTCTGTAACTCTCCGACACGACATCGATCAGCGGTGGTGCCTCGACATCCGCCTGCCGGCGGCTTCTTTCCACGACGACTTCCGGCGGCTTGATCACAGTGAGCACGCGCGAACCGCTTATCTGCTCCGCCTCACGCGGGTCAGCGATGTGCGGCCGTTTGAGCTCCGTTCCGAACGATGCCGCAAATCCAACCGCGAGTGCGAGCACTACCGCGGCGGCAAGCATCGCCCACGGTGGCGCACCCACGTTGGCAAGCTCCCGGGCATGCGCCGACTCACGGTCGATGCGAGCGTTTTTCTGACTTATCTGATCCAGCTGTCCTGCCGCAGCCGTATAGTTCTGCTGGGCGGTCGCGCGCTGAGCGACAAGCTTTGTCGTATCTACCGTTATGACGGGCTTCACAACCGGAGCGGCAGTCGGGCGTATCAGCGCTAGCTTTCCTCGTATCTCACCGCGTTTTGCATCTGCGATCGCCTGTATTTGACGGCCAATCGCGTTTGCTCTCGACGTCAGCGACAGATACACCGGGTCCACTGTTCCCACGCCACCATACATATTTCGGTCGCGCTCAACGTCCGCCAAAGAGTCGAGTAGTACCCGAACTTTAGGATCAGCCGCCACCGGGGGTGATGCAGCAAGCGCGCGATAGGAGGTGGGAAGGGGAGCGTTCTCGACTCTGTCGATCAAACGATTGAGCGTCGCGAGCTCTGCGCTCAGAGAATCACGTTGCGCACGGACTGCCGGCGGGAAGGTATCTATGACAGCTGCCGGAACGGGCATCAGAGCGCGCCGTGTTGCATTCAGCACGGAGTCCGTGAAAGTCAGCTCGGCCAGATAGCGGCCCCTCGCCGCGACGGTTGGGCCGGAATCAGCTCGGGTCTCGATTTTCGCGGCTACTGCTAGCGCCTTTCGCGAAGCATTTCTCGGAACGAGGACGAACGCGATCAATGCCCCGACAAAGACCACGCCGCCAACGATGCCAAACACTACGACCCGGCGAAGCGCGTTCCTGGCACGTGCCGCCATCCAGAGGTAGGCCGAGCCGCCGCTCATCCGTGCAATGCTATGAACGTTCATCCGTCAAAGATTCACTGAGTATGGCGCGCGCGCGAGAGGGTCCGTTCTTGGGAGGGCATCCCGGCACTACGGACCGAGATCGCGCTTGTGTTCCCGTCAACGACGCAATCTAAACGCCGTTCGGTCGTGCCGGGATGACAAAAGCGGCGGGGCGAACGCTCCGCCGTTTTTGTCATCCAAATCTTACTGAACCGTGATGACACCCTTCATGTTCAGAGCAAGGTGTGGAACGCAATGATACGGGTACTGGCCGGGTTTGATGTTGCCGAACGAGATCGTGACCGACTCGCCGGGGTTCATCTTCATGTTGCTGGAGAGCTCACCCATCTTGTCCGTGCCCATGTTGGCATCGAGCTGGGCTTTGACATCGGGCGAAATCGTTGCGGGATCGAACGCGACGTTGTGTGGACCGCCGCCCACGACCACGAACTTGACGCCATCTCCCTGCTTAATCGTGAAGTTGGAGGGCTCGAACCGATAGCCCTTTGCATCTCCGAGCATGTTTACCGTCTTGGTTACACCGGTAATTGGAGCCATCGCGACAGCGCCGCCAGTCGTGCCGGTGGTTGTCGTACCGGTAGTGGTAGTCGTCGTCGAGCTCGTATCCACCGCGACGTGCGTCGTATCAGCAGGCTTCTTTTCTCCGCCTGCGCAGGCACCGAGCGTAATTACTCCAACCGCAACCGCGAATCCGTAGAACCGCATCTTTATCAGGCCTCCCAGAGCCGTACAGTAGTGCACTTACAAGTTTATTTTTTTACTTCACAGATTGTGAATTTATTCACAAGCTCGCTAACATGCAATTGATGCAGCACCTTCGCCTCTCATGATTCGTGCCCTGATGCTGAGGCGCGCCGGATGATTGCAATCCCCGCGCTCGACCTGCGAGGCGGCGCGTGCGTTCAGGTCGCAGCTGGCTCCTACGACCAGGAGCTAATCCGAATTCCCGATCCCGTTGGAGTCGCCATTGCCTGGAGGCAATACGGATTCCGGCACCTTCACCTGGTCGACCTGGATGCAGTGGCGGGACGGGGAAACAACGCGCCCGAAATTCAGGCGATTCTCGGAGCGACCGACGTTGAGGTACAGCTGGGCGGAGGAATACGAAGCAGGGAATTGATTCAGCGCTCGCTCGACGATGGAGCCCAGCGCGTAGTCATTGGCACGCGTGCGCTGGAAGACCCCGATTGGCTCGCGGAGATGAGCGGTCTTTTCCCGAGCTGTATCGTCGTCGCCGCGGATGTCCGCGATCGGAAGATCCTGTCTCACGGCTGGATGCGCACCCATCCTAAGCTCGTACTGGACCTCGTTGAAGAGCTCAACGGGCTGCCTCTCGCGGGCGTACTGGTGACCGCCGTCCATCGGGAGGCAGCGATGCACGGAACGGATTTGCCGCTCATGGAGGACGTCGCCGAGACGGCGGATTTTCCGGTCTTTGCATCGGGCGGGCTCGGAAGCCTCAACCATCTGCGCGCCTTGGAAGACCGCGGTGTCGCGGCCGCCATCGTTGGGATGGCGCTTTATAGTGGTGCGATGGATCCGCGGGCTGTGGCCGAGGAATTCGCGGAATAGGCGCTACTGCCGCGTCGACGCTCTCCGGTCGTCAGAACAAACTGATCGTGCGTGGATCCAACTTCGATGGATCGCCGACATACGCGAAGCGGAAGCCTTTCATGTATTTCCTCGCCACTCTCTGAACCGCTTCGGGGGTTACACTCTTCAACTCGTCCACGAAGCGATCGGCTTCCCGGTAGTCGCCTTCATAAAGCTGTGATCGCGCCAGGAAGTCCGCCTGAGCCGCGTTGGTTTCGTTGTCGAGGAAGTATTCAGTTATGAACTGTTCTTCGAGCTGCTTGAGCCCAACCGGGTCGAGCATTCCCTGCTGGAGATCCACGATCGCCGCGCGCATCAGCTTCAGTGTCGTGTCCGGAGCAACCGTCGAGACGTACAGTCCCCCCGTGGTCGCCGCCCGATCGACAAAAGGTGCGTGCACATCATAGGTAAGATTCTCCCGGGTCCGAATCTCCGCGAACATGCGGCCGGTCAGAACCGATGTCGCGACTCTGAGCGCCTGATAGTCTTCGCCACCCGCGAGCGGGCCACTGTAGTAGCCCAGTATGTAGTTGGTGGGCAGCTGGCGACGCTCGATCACGACCGCTGTCTGTGCCTCGGGAATACGCGGAGGCGCAGTCCACCTGTAGCTGCCGCGAGGAAGCTGCCCGATCGATTGGTTCACGAGCCGCTCGATGTGTGCGCGGTCGACGTTCCCCACCACGACCAGCAGCATTCGGGACGTCACGAATTGTGTGCGGTGATACTCACGCAGTGACGCCGAGTCGACAGCCTGGATCGATTTCTCGTTGCCTACGACCGAGACCGCATACGGGTGGCCCACATAAGTGATGCTGTCCGCGAGATAGTCTGCCAGCGCATCGGGATCATCTCTCCGCTGTCTGATTCCGGACAGGTATTGAGCCTTCACCAGGCTTATTTCCGACTTGACCAGGTTCGGATGCATTACCCGATCGGCGAATATCGACCAGGTGGAATCGAATACTTCAGTGCTCGAGCGGATTCCAAACATCGTCCAGTCTGCGTTCGGAGCAACTACCATCTCGCTCCCCAGAAGCGACATCGCGCGACGCAGCGAATTCTTGGGGAACTTTTTGGTTCCGCGCTCGGAGACATCGAGCAGGATGGGCTCGATCCCCGCGTTCGCCTCAGTGACCTGCCGGGCTCCGCCCAACAAATAGAGGTTTGCCGCGACGACGTTGTTGGCGTCGTTCTGCCGCAAAATGACGTGCACGCCCGATACATCAAAGCTCGTAGTGGCCGTTGCCAGCGCCAGCGCAATTGAAAGCAGCATCAGCGTGTCCCCGCCATCACCAGGTCTTCTGGAGCGAGCTTCAGCGACTGCCGTGCATCAGGCGCAATGAGAACTCCCGCAATGTGCGGCTTCCCCACGATGTAGCGGCGCGCGTACGCGCGGAGGTCCCCAAGTGTCTGCTGTGCCATGTAGTCAACGTATCCCATGTAATACTCGAGGCTGGCGACGCTCCACCAGAACCCCAGCGTGTGCGCAAACCCCGAGGCCCGCTCACGATCGAATGCGGAAGTTACAGCGCGATGCGCCTTGACCGCCTCGAGCTCGTCCGATGTGAAGTAGCCCGGGGTATCGAACTTCGCTATCTCGCCGTAGAGGGCCGCGAGCGCTTCGCGAAGCTGTTCAGGCGATGTCTGTCCGCTGATTGTAATCGGTCCGGTGTGATTGAGCGTGTAGTAATTGACGCCCACGGCTTGCCATAGTCCGCTGTCGACAAGCCTTTGCTGGAACTGCGACCGTGGATCGTTCATCACGTCCGAAAAGACGTCCGCCGCGTACGTAGACTTGGGATCCAGTCCGACGCTCGGACCCTGCCACTGAACCTGCACGGTCACCGCGCCCACGGGTGCCTCAACGAGCACTCCCTGGCTTTTCCGAAGAGGAGGAATAGTCGGAATCGGATCGGCGACGAATGGGTCGGCACCGCGACCCCACTGCCCTAGCTCCCGCTCGGCGAGAGCAAACACAGCTGCAGGGCTCACATCGCCGGCAACGATCAGAACAGAGTTGTTCGGGACATAATACTTGTTCTGAATGACGCGCATTTTTTCGGGCGTCGTGGTCAGTACTATCTGCCGGTTACCGATTACATCCTTTCTGCTGAAGTTGCCGGGATAAAGCTTCGCATCCGCCTGGCGCGAGAGCTCGAAGAACGGGCTCGATTCATTTCGGTCGTACTCCCCGATTACAACCTGCCGCTCCCGCTCGAGCTCGTCGCGACGGAACAACGGGCCTTTCAGCGCCGTGGCCAGCAGCTCGATTCCGTTTCCCAGCTTTTCCGCGGGGACGGTCATGTAGTAGTTGACTCTTTCTTCCTGGGTGGTTCCGTTGAACACCGCTCCGAGGTCCGACGCCCTGTCCCAGAATTGATTGGGCTCCGGATACTTCGAATTGGCGCGGAAGAACATGTGCTCGTACATGTGAGCCAGTCCTTCGTACTCGGGGGTCTGCGTAAACGACCCGTTCTTTACGTCGATTTCGATCGTCGCTAATGGGACACCGTGGTTTTCGACGACGATTACCTCGAGGCCATTAGCCAGAACCTTCCGTTGAATGATCTTCGCGAGCTCCGCTCGCTGGCCCCGCGCCTGCATCGGAGCGAGTACCGATACGAGAAGCACAAGAGTGGCGCAGTAACGCCAGACACCTTTTCTTTCGGACATGTCAGATTCTGGGAAAGCCCGCTCGGACTACTACGGGCAATTGATAACTCGGCTCGACGCCAAGAGGCTCAAGCGCAATGAGCCTCTTGCTCAATACACCACATTCAGGATTGGTGGTCCAGCCGATCTCTTTTACGATGCAACATCGGTCGAGGAACTGGCAGGGGCAGTTACTGCCGCCCGGGAGCTCGGACTCGAGTATTTCGTGCTCGGACTCGGCGCCAACATTCTCATCGGCGACAAGGGGTTCCGCGGCCTGATCATCCGCAATACCTCGAGCCACCTCGAGTTCTTCAATGACGGAAGACTCTGGGTCGAGAGCGGTGCGGTGATGGCGAAGTTGATACCCCAGGCCGTCGAGCGCGGGCTGTCGGGGCTCGAACACTACGTTGGAATCCCCAGCACAGTCGGCGGGGCCGTCTGGCAGAATCTACACTTTCTCTCACCTGCCCCAGACCGTGAGAGAACGATGTTCATTGCCGAGATCTTTCAGACGGCCGAGCTGCTGACCTACGACGGGAAGCGGAAAACCGTCGACAGGGAATACATGCAGTTCGGCTACGACACGAGTACGCTCCACAAGCAGCGGGACATCGCGCTGGCGGTGACGTTCCAGCTCGAGCCCGGGGACAAATCGGTGATGCATCGCATCATGCAGGAAAACCTGAGCTGGCGGGGCGGCAAGCATCCCTGGCTCGAGTATCATCCCAGCGCCGGCTCGATCTTCAAGAAGATCGAAGGCGTGGGAGCCGGCCGCCTGATCGATCAGGTCGGATTGAAGGGTTTCCGACATGGTGATGCCCAGATCTCCCACATCCACGCGAACATCATGGTTAATCTCGGGAAGGCAACCGCGAAGGATGTCCGCGAGCTAATCACGATGGCGCAGGACAAGGTGCATGAGCGGTTCGACCAACATCTCGAAGTGGAGATAGGATTCATCGGCGAGTTCTGATTCGATCAGGTCGCCGATAGCTGCTCCGCACGTTCCGTCACCGCCGTCCAGTTTTCAAGGGCGATGTCGAGCCGACGCCGTGTTTCGTCCAGCTCCCTGCCGGCGATCAGAGATTTTTCGGTTCCCTCGCGGCTCGTGTAGAGCTCGGGATCCTCGAGCAGCGCCGTAAGCTCCACGATCTTTTTCTCGAGTGCAGCAACCTCTTTCTCCGAGTCCTCGACTCGCCGACGTACTTCGCGAAGCGCTGCACGGCTCTCGACTCCCTGTGCTTCGCGCCGTTTGGTCGTCTTATGCTCCTTGACCCGTCGCAACGATTCCTGCTCCGCGGCCGTGACTGCGGCCGCGTGCTCGCGCTCCCGACTCTGCTCCTCCCATTCGGTGAAGGATCCGGGGAAATCGGTGATGTGGCGTTCATGCAAAATCCACACTCGCGACGTCAGCGCCTCCAGCATCGCGCGGTCATGGCTAACCAGCAGTATCGTTCCTTCGTACTCCCCGAGGGCGTCCTCGAGTGCTTCCACCGATTCAATGTCGAGGTGATTGGTCGGCTCGTCGAGTAGAAGGAAGTTCGCCCGGCCGAGTACCATCATCGCGAGCGCGACCCGAGCCCGCTCTCCACCAGACAGCGTGTCGGCTCGACGCTGAGCTTCATCGCCGGAAAATCCGAACCTGGCGAGATGACCCTGAACCTGTCGGCGTTCCCATTGTGGCCTTAGCTCGCTTATGACGTCGTAGAGCGTTCGATCCATCGGCACCTGCGCCATATCCTGGCGGTAGTAGCTCGGCTGAACGGAGCCGCCTACCCTCAACTCTCCGCCTGAGACATCGCGCTCGCCCATTAGCGCACGAAGGAACGTCGATTTCCCACTGCCGTTCGGACCGACGAAGCCGACAACATCGCCACGCTGAATGGTTGCGGTAAAGTCCGAGATCAGGGTTCTTCCTTCGACCTCCAGCGTTACACTCCGCGCTATCGCGACCTGATCGCCGCCTCGCGCTGATACATCGAGTCTCAGCCCCATGGCGCTCCCTTCTTCCGCGGTGGGAGAGCTGAGTCGCGGAGCTCTGCTGAGCCGCTTGCGCCTGCCTTTGGCCTGTTTCGAGTTCTGGCCAGCGATGTTGCGCCTGATGTAGTCCTCCTCTTCGGCTATCACCTTGCGCTGTTTATCGTAGGCGCGGCGCTGGCTTAGCCTTCGTTCTTCCCGCTGCACCACGAATGATTCGTAGCTTCCCGAATACGCGACCGCACTTCCGCCCTCGAGATGAAGCACGTGATCCACTACGTTGGCGAGAAATGCACGATCATGACTGATCAGCAAGACCGTCTTGTCGGTATTTCGAAGGTAATCCTCCAGCCAGCGCGTCGTTTCCAGATCGAGGTGATTCGTTGGCTCATCCAAAAGCAGGACGTCGGCGGCACTCACCAGTTGCCTCGCCAGACCAAGCCTTCCGCGTTCACCACCACTCAACTGTTCGAGCGGCTGGGTCCGGGCTTTCTCCGCATTGAAACCCAGTCCCTGCAGGACGGCATCCACCCGTGGAGTGAAAGTATATCCGCCTTCGCGATCAAATCGCTCGAGGTCGCGATCATACTTGGCAAGCATTTGCGGCATCGCGGACTCACCTACCTGCGATAGGAGGTTGGCCTGTTCGGCAAGGGAAAGCTCCAGCGCGAGCAGATCGGCGAACTCCCCTGCGCCAGCTTCCCACACTGTCTTGGCCCCACCGAAGTCACGGTGTTGCTCGAGGAGGCCGAAACGCAGGCCGGGCTGGCGTGTGACGACTCCTTCGGTCGGCTGATACGTGCCGATAATCAGGCGGAAGAGCGTCGTCTTGCCGCTTCCGTTCCGGCCGAGGATCCCCCAACGATCGCCCCGCCCTACGGTGAATGTTATTCCCCCGAAGATCTTTGACGCGCCGAATTCGACACCGGCATTCGAGACTGATACCTGAGTCAAGAACGCAGCACGATCGAACACGCTGCAAGGCAGCGCTCGAGCGATTCCATGGTGTGGTCACCCATGTGGCCAATGCGAAAGGTGGAGCTCTTCAACTTGCCGTAACCGGTTCCGACTACAATCCCGCGCTTTGCCACTGCGGCAGTGAAGGCTTCCGCCGGGACATCCGAGGGAAGCCTGATGGTGGATACCGTCGGCGATTGAGATCCGAGAGGAGCGATGTTGCCCAACTTCTTCCCCGTTTCGTCGCTGATCTTTGTAATCCATTCCTGTGTGCGGATAGCCATTGCCTTGTGCCGTGCCCAGCGGGCCTCGAGCCCCTCTGCCGCAATCGATTTGGCCTGCGCTTCCAGCGCGTAGAGCAGAGTGAGCGCCGGCGTGCTCGGCGTTTGGTTCCGCCGCGCGTACGCATCCAGCTCGACAAGGTCGAAATAGACGCCGCGACCGTGGGTGCCATTGGCCTGATCGATGAAGCTCGTCGATGCGACAGCGAAAGAAAGACCCGGCGGAAGGGCCAGCGCTTTTTGCGAGCCGGTCAGAACGTAATCGAGCTTCCATTCATCGAAATGAAGCTCAGATCCGCCAAGTCCGCTCACGCTGTCGATCAGGCAGGCAATACCGTGGCGGTGTGCGCAATCCGAGATTGCGCGCACATCGTTCAACGCGCCGGTCGATGTCTCGGAATGAACTACTGTGATGGCGGTGTATTTTCGCATCGAGAGACGCTCGTCCAGCTGGGGAATCGCGTGCACCTGTCCCCACGCGACTTCGTAGCGATCAACATCGCGCGCGCACATCGACGCGATGTGCGCGAATCGCTCCGAGAACGCTCCGTTCACCAGACAGAGGATCCGGCCCGGAGCAGCGCAGCGGATCGCAGCCTCCATCATTCCGGTCGCCGACGATGAGCTGATGTAAACCGGGCGCTCCGTCTTGAATATGGGACGAAGGCCCTGCTGAAGCCGCTCGAAGAGTTTCTCGAACTCCGGCCCGCGATGTGGAATCATCGGCTGAAGCATGGCCGTCATGATTTCTTCGCGAACTTCGGTCGGTCCTGGCAGGAAAAAAGTGCCGAAGGTTGTTATGGGGATCATTCCAGTATGAGTTCTCTCAATTGGTCGAAATTCTCGATCACGAAATCGGCGCGCTGCACAACGGGCTCGCGTCGCATGAATCCAGTAAAGGCGGCGAAGCTATCCACGACGGGTTTGATTTCGCAATCCGTCATGCCATCTCCGACTGCCAATATCGGACCCCTGAGACCCATGTCGCGTACAGTCGTCCGTTTCCCGTTCTGCCGCGTTAGAAGAGACCGCTCATCGAACCCGGCGTAATTTCCCTCTTCGTCGAAGAAGATGGACACCGCGTGGACTTGCTGTTCGTCAACTCCCAGCTCCCTGGCGAGAGGCAATATCGCCTCACGCAGTCCGCCGCTGACCATCACCAGATCTATCCCATGTGCTCGGAGCTCGGTAAGTGTTTCCCGGGCGCGCGGCGCAATGCGCTCGACGTATGCTCGCCCCAACCGCTCGATTTCCGCCATGGCGGGCTTCACCGCATGCATCCTTTCACCATAAACGGCTTCGATCGGAAGTTCCCCCTTCATCGCCCTTGCCGTCAGCTCGGCGCTCCATGCTTCGACGTCAGCACCACGCAATGCGGCCAGCCAGTCAATTCCTTCGATACCGCTCAACGTCGAGTCGACATCGAAGACAACGGAATTGAAGCGGCTCACAGGATATTCCCGGGTGCGAGAATTCCAAGAGGGTCCAGCTCTCTCTTTACTGCCGTCATCATTGCGATCTGTAGCCCATTCATCTGGAGCGGAAGCCACCTGCGCTTGATCTTTCCGATCCCATGCTCCGCCGCTACCGTGCCGCCAAGTGCAAGCACGCGTTTTAGCGTCTGCTCGACAACCCCTTCTATGGTAGCGAGCTCTCGCGCATTACGAGCAATGAAATTCTGATGAGGGTGCCCGTTACCGACGTGACCATAGATCACCGCTTGCTCAACACCACGGTCCGCAGCAAATGCACGGGCAGTTCGAATTGCCTCGCCGACCTTATGATACGGCACCGCCCAGTCGGTAGAAACCTTTCTCCCGCCTGCATCGCGGTACCTGGTTCCCCGCTCATTCATCGTCGATGGAACACTGTGACGAATTTTTCGGGCTTCTCTCAACCTTGCCTCACCATCAAAAACGAGCGGATCGAAATCCGGAGCAATTGATTCGATGAGTTCGCCCCATCTGCCAAGTGTGGAATCGAGATCATCGCCAACTTCTTCTTCTACGTATATCATCGCCGTCGATCCGTCCGGCAACATTCCACCCTGAGCCACAGTGCGCGCGATTCCGATTGCCTGATCGTCGAAGTACTCAATGCACCGCGGCGCTACCGTACCCGACTCTCGCGTCGCCACCACGAATCTCAGCGCTTCCTCCTCCGTCCTGAAGAAGACCGCGAGTCCGACAACGTGAGCCGGGAGCGGTAGCAGAGCGAGCTCGGCTTCCACCACGATTCCGAGGGTACCTTCGCTCCCGATGAACCAATCGATGGGATCGTGGGCAAGTGCGTAGCCGGCGGTGTTCTTCTCGAGATTGGTTCTCCGAAACTCCATCAGCTCGCCGTTTGCCATCACTACCTTGAGTGCCTGCACGTGCTTCCGCGCTGCACCGTACTTGAACGTGCGAGCCCCGGACGCGTTGCAGGCAATCGCTCCGCCAATCGTGGACTCTTCTTCGCTGGTCGGGTCTGGAGCGAAGAGAAGACCGGCCGTTGCCGCGGATCGCTTAATTTCGCCGACAAGCGCCCCCGGCCCAACCTTGATCGTTCTTGCCCTTTCGTCGATCGCTGAAATGCGATCGAGTGCGCGAAGGGAGAGGAGCACGCCCTTGTCGGTAATGGATGCAGCCGTCGTGCTCGTCTGTGCGCCCGCACATGTGATCGGCGTGCGGTCAGTCGCCGCTTGACGCAGCAGCTCGACGACTTCCTCCACCGATTCAGGTCGAGCTACCAGCTCTGGAACCAGATGAAGACCGGATGCATCGGCTGAATAAGCTTCCCTGACACTTTTGTCGCTGCTTAGGCCGACACTCACCCGGAATGAAAGCAGACGACGGCAGCAGACGACACATCAGGAAGACGAAGCAGCGATTCGCGGATCGTCTCGCTTACGTCTCCATCGACCGACACGGCGGCAAGAGCCTGGCCTCCTTGAGCCAGACGCGCCTGATGATATTCGGCGATGTTGACGCCCGCCTCGCCGAGTAGGGTTCCCACGCGGCCAATCACGCCTGGAACATCGTTGTTGGTGAGGATCAGCAGTGTATCGCGCGGTTGAATGTCCACGTGGAAAGCGCCAATTCGCGTGAAACGCGCGCCTGCACCTGGTTGTGCGGTTCCAGTAATCGCAATTTCCTGCATTCCGCCGCTCAATCTCACTTCGACCGCATAGGGATTATCCTGGATCGGAGTCTCCGTGGTCGAAAGATCTATTCCGCGAATCTCGGCCATTGCGCGAGCATTGATGAGATTGAGGCGCTCCTGTTCCACTGTGCCTTCCAGCAGGCCACGTGCGGCCGATGCGAGCAGCGCGCTCTTCGCAGTGGTCAACGCCGAGCCCGAGCGAACATCAACTCGTTGGATTGCGCGCGTGCCTTGAGCTGCTAATATCGCTCTTCCCACCGCCGCCGCGCGCCGCGCCAGTGTCAGCGCCGGCTCGACCTCCGCCCACTGTCCACCAACGTCGGCGACATTGATGGAGCGCGACAGCTCGCCGCTGAGAAGTGCGTCACGTACTGCCATGCAGACGTCGACTGCGACGTTGCGCTGCGCTTCAGTCGTTGACGCGCCGATGTGCGGAGTAAGCAGTACGTTCGGAAGCGCCCGCAGGGGATGGTCGGCAGCCAAGGGCTCTTTTTCGTAGGCATCGACGACTGCCCCGAGGAGATACTTGTTGCCCAACGCTTCCAGTAACGCCCTTTCATCGACGATGCCGCCGCGAGCCATGTTCACCACGATAGACTGCTGAGGAAGCCGCGCGATCTCCCGCTTGCCGATCATACCCTTCGTTTCGTCAGTCAGCGGAGTGTGAACGGTCACGATGTCTGATTGCTCGAGCAGGGCGTCGAGCGACTTGATCTCCTGAACGCGCAAAGCTTCGAAACGGGACTGGGCGATGTACGGATCGTAGGCGACAACATTCATCCCAAAAGCTCGGGCACGCGTCGCCACTTCTCCTCCGATTCGCCCAAGGCCAACGATTCCAAGCGTTCTACCTTTCAACTCGGACCCGAGTAGGCCCGACCGCTCCCACTTGCCCGCGTGCATCGATGTATCCGCACGCGGGATGTGCCGAAGCAGGGATATGACTGCTCCGAAGAACAGCTCGACTACCGCAATCGTGTTGCCGGCCGGGGCGTTGATGACGGCGACGCCCAGAGAAGTCGCCGTGTCGAGGGCGATGTTGTCGACTCCGACGCCGGCCCGCCCGACTACCTTGAGCTTGCGAGCTTTCTCCAGCAAATCCGCGGAAATCCGCGTCGCGCTGCGACCCACGATCGCGTCATAGTCGGCGATGCGGGCGAGCAGTTCGTCTTTGGGTAGCGTCGGCACTTCGTCCACGACGATCCTCGGCTCGGCCGAAAGGAGCGCGACACCTTCGGCGTCGATCTCATCGGTGACGAGAACGCGATAAGTCACTGTTGGTGGGCCGGGGTTGAGCTGGTCGCTGAGGAGGGGCGAGACGAGTGTGCAATATCGCCTGCCTGGGCTCACGCCCACAAGCGAGGGGAGTGACTTACCGCTCCATCCAGTTTTTCCACGTTGCTTCGTCAGCTCCAATAACGACCTGGTTTGCATTACGGACGAGTGGAAGCCGAAGTAACAAGGGCTCTTCGGAAAGCTTCTCCAGCCAGCGTTCGTCCGAAAGTTGCGCGTACTGAAGATCAAGCTCATCAAAACGCTTCGAGTCTCGATCAACAAGCGCTGTCACGCCAAATTTCTGGGCGAATCGGCGAAGCTCACCGAGGGATGCTGGACGCTCCAAAAGATCAACGAAGTGAGTTTTCACTCTTCGCTCCGAGAAAAAGCGAAGAGCCTTGCGCGTATCCGCACTTTTCTTGACTCCAAAGATCTGTACTTCCAACGTGTCGCCCTGACTTGTCAACGGAGAACTGAAAGAATGAAGATCGACCGGTACCGGCAATCCATGCCGCGTGAAATAATCTATTCGCCGGCCTGGTGGATTCCCGGCGGTCATCTGCAGACACTTTGGGGTAAGCTGTTTAGGCGACAGCCGCCAGCCCCGACTGCCCTCGAGCGCTGGGAGACGCCAGATGGTGATTTTGTCGAGCTGCATCGTTTGTCCGGCGCCGTGGGGGCACCGCGCGTCTTGTTGCTGCATGGTCTCGAAGGAACTGTTCGCTCGCACTACGCGCAGGGGCTGCTCAACGAAGCGGCCAGGCGGGGATGGGGTGCCGATCTTCTGATTTTCCGCTCGTGCGGCTCGGAACCGAACCGTACCCGCAGATTCTATCATTCAGGCGAAACGACGGATACTGCGTTCGCCCTCGAGAGAATTTTACGGGAGCATCCGACATCTCCCCTTGCCATCGCTGGGGTCTCGCTCGGCGGCAACGTGCTGCTCAAGTTTCTCGGGGAGCGAGGCACTGACCTGCCGCTCCAGCTGCTGGCGGCTGCCGCCATTTCGGTTCCTTTCGACCTCTCCCGCTCCTCCACGCGGATTAACCGTGGATTCTCAAGATTCTACCAGCAGTTCTTCCTGAATTCGCTACGGCGAAAAGCACAGGAAAAAGCCAGCCGGTTCCCCGATCTCGCTCCCGCGGATAAGATCTCCGGGCTACGAACGCTCGAGGATTTCGATAACCTGATTACGGGTCCGTTGCATGGGTTCCGGAATGCGCAGGACTACTATGAGCGATCAAGCTCACTGCCGCGACTGGAGCATATTAGGCTCAAAACGCTACTATTAAGCGCGGTTGACGATCCGATGCTTCCGCCGGAGGTTCTCGACGAGGTTCAGGATGTTGCTCGGCGGAACCCCAACCTGCACCTCGAATTCGTTAAGAAGGGCGGTCATGCCGGTTTCATAGCTGGCCCTTGGCCGTGGCGGCCGTTTTATTATGCGGAATATCGTGTCGGAGAATTCTTCGCTGCACAGTTCGAGAATGCTTCAGCGCTTCGGCAACCAGCCAAACAGGGGAGTCGGTGACATGCGTGTTCAAGCGGCAGCAATCAGACTCGGGCTGATCCTCTCACTCACGGGTACGGCGTGCACGACCAGCAAAATGGTTCCCGCGGTCGATTCGCACACTGACCACGCTGCGCCCTCGCCTGCGGCTGTCGTCAGTGCACCCAACGACTCGCGACTTCCACCCGACGCTTCGGAAGCGCTCGCCCGCCTGAGCGCTTCCCCACGACACGGGGAGTGGGTCATCATCCGGACAGGTGATAGAGATAGTCTCCGCGCCTGGGTGGTGTATCCCGAGCGAAGCACCAAGGCTCCGGTGGTCATAGTCGTTCACGAGGTCTTCGGGCTGTCGTCATGGATCCGCGGCGTCACGGACCAACTCGCGGCTGATGGTTTCATTGCGATCGCGCCGGACCTTCTGACGATGAAGAATCTCCCCGATGGTCCTGATAGTGTTCTTGCGCCGCTAGCCACCGCCGCGATCGGGACTCTCGATCCCACCTGGGTTCAAAAACAGCTGGACGCCGTTGGTCGGTACGGAATGTCTCTGCCAGCGGCTCAGCAAAAATACGGTATCGTCGGTTTCTGCTGGGGCGGTGGTGTTTCTTTCGCGCACGCAGCACATGCTCCGGGCCTTGGGGCATCGGTCGTCTACTATGGCGTCACTCCAAAGACGACAGATTTGCCTTCGGTTCGCGCGCCAGTTCTGGGATTGTACGGCGGAAACGACGCCCGCGTAGATGCTACGATTCCACCGGCTGATTCCGCATTTCGTTCCCTCGGCCGAACCTACACCTACAGCATTTATCCCGGTGCCGGCCACGGATTTCTGCGGCAACAGACGGGGATGGATGGCGCTAACTTGGCGGCTACACGCGCGGCGTGGCCAGCAACGATAGCCTGGTTCAAGAAGTATCTGGGATCTTGAGTAGCGCGCAAAAAGTTGGCTTTGATCCAAACGACCTATCGAGCTTGTGGCAATTCTCCCGATAATCCTCCTCGCCGCCTTCATCGGCGGCCTGTTGCTGGCGGTGTTCGCAATGCTGAACGGCGTGGGGCACGCACGCCGAAACCGCTCGCGCGCGCCTTCAGCATTCTTCAATCTTCCGGCGGTAGCCGCCTTTGCCATCGGTTTCGGCGCCGTCGGGTACCCGCTGGCATCGCATACGCGACTGCCGGTCTGGGACATTCTGCTGATCGCGATAGCGGCTGGGGCACTCGCGATCAGCGGCATGATCACGCTTCTCGCACAGTGGGCTTTCCGTGGAATCTCGGCTGCTTCAGCCGGCGATGAGCAGGAAATTCAGGGCCAGTTCGCCGTCGTCACGCGAGATATCGCGGTTTCCGCACCAGGAGAAATTTCGTACGAGTATCTTGGCAGGCAACTGAAAGCGCCAGCCCGGACCCTCGGTACGAAGCTGCTGCCCATTGGCGGTGAAGTCGTTATCGATCGAATCGAGAACGGAGTGGCGTTCGTCGAAGAATGGGCGGTCGTCGAACAGCGCCTCTAGGTTCCTCAACCTTTCGATCCACGCGCGTAGAGAGTGAGCCAATCCGGCCAGTTGCCACTTAACTCAAAAAAATCGTCGAAGTAAGCCAGGCCGCTCTCCTCGAGATCCCCAATCAGATCCGGAAGCATATCGTCTGATGGCAGCGGTCCGAGCCCGATCAGGCCATCCTCAACCCGGAACTCGTCCTCCGTGAGGTTGTACCGCTCGTCAATCGCTTGGCGAGTCAGTCCGCCGCGCTCGAATGCGCTCTGACAAACGAGAAACAACGGCGCGGCCGTGAGAAAGCTCGAGAGGCATGAATTAGATTCGAGAGGAAACCGACGACAGGACTAGGGCTCTCTTTATCTTTAATGTATGTCGCAATTGCCGGGCTTCGAAACCGAATTCGACGTTGTAGTCATAGGCGGTGGCCACGCGGGAACGGAGGCGGCGGTCGCGGCTGCGCGCCTTGGCGCTCGAGTCGGCTTGATCACGAGCGCATTCGAAACGATCGGTCAGATGTCATGCAATCCAGCCATTGGAGGTGTCGCAAAGGGCACTGTCGTTCGCGAAGTCGATGCGCTGGGAGGAGTCATGGGGAGGGCTACCGATCTCGCCATGATCCAGTTCCGGATGCTGAACCGCAGCAAGGGGCCCGCTGTCTGGGCTCCGCGTGCGCAGTGCGATCGCGGACTGTACCGCCGCGCAGTCAGATCTCTCCTCGAGCAACATGCAAGACTCCAGGCTGTGCAAGGTACTGTCGCTCGACTCCTTCTCACGCCGGATGAACAGCGGGTACTTGGTGTCGAGACCATTGAGGGGAGGCGCTTCGCCGCAAAAAGCGTTGTAATCACTACGGGCACTTTCCTGCACGGTCGGATTCATATCGGCACCGAGACTCGTATTTCCGGGGGACGAGCTGGTGAGATGGCCACTACGCACCTTGCGGAGCAGCTCGAGCAAGCTGGTCTTACGGTGGCGAGGTTCAAGACAGGGACACCGCCACGCATCGATGGGCGCTCCGTCGATTATTCCGCTCTTGAAATCCAGGAGAGCGAGATCGAGCAGTTCGATTATTCGTGGTCTCACTTCTGGAGCGCGAAGCGCTGTAACAACTCTGGTACCCGGCATCCGGCTCAAATGCCTTGCTGGATCACTTACCTCGAAGCCGAAGGCAAGAAAATCATCAAGGACAACATCGCGAAGTCGGCGATGTACGGTGGCGCAATCTCGTCCCGCGGCCCACGGTACTGTCCTTCGGTCGAGGACAAGATCGTAAAGTTCCCCGACGCAGAAAGACACCAGATCTTCCTCGAGCCAGAGGGACACGATACGGCGGAGCTCTACGTCAACGGTCTGTCCACTTCACTTCCTGCTGCCGTGCAGCTCGAGATTCTGCGATCTGTTCGCGGACTGGCGGACGTAAAAATGAATCGCGTGGGCTACGCTATCGAGTACGACTACTATCCGCCAACCCAGCTGGATCCGTCACTACAGGTCAAGGCTATCCCGGGCCTCTACTTCGCCGGACAGATAAATGGGACCACCGGATACGAGGAAGCAGCAGGACAAGGTCTGGTCGCGGGGCTTAACGCTGCTCTCTCAATACAGCGGAAACAACCCATCGTGTTGGGCAGAGAGACGTCGTACATCGGCGTGCTGGTCGATGACCTCGTTACGCGCGGGGTGGATGAGCCTTACAGGCTCTTCACTTCGCGATCGGAGTTCAGACTTACCGTGCGTCAGGACAACGCGCTCCGACGTCTCGGTCCCATTGGCATGCGGCTCGGTATCTACTCAGAGCTTGAGGATGCCACCATCAAAGCGCGATTGGAGCACGAAGACGCTGCCATGCGCCTGGCTGAGACGACTAGCATAAGACCTGATGAGGCCGCTCCCATTCTCTCTGGCGCCGACAGCGCTCCACTCTCGCATGCAGTGCGAATCGTCGAAGTAGCGAGACGTCAGGAGATTCCGCTCGATAGGTTATTGCGGGCAGTTGGATTGGGAGCAGACCTGAACAGCGAGGCACTCGTCACGGCAGATCTCGAGATCAAGTACGCCGGCTACTTCGAGCGTGAGAGAGCGCAAGCCGAGAGAATGCGTAGGATGGGTGATTTTTCTCTGGACCCTGACCTGGAATACAGCGACATGCGCTCACTGTCGTTCGAGGCACGTCAGAAGCTTTCGAATCTCAGGCCTCACTCGCTCGCTCAGGCTTCGCGAATTCCGGGTGTAAGTCCCAGCGATTTGCAGAACCTCGTGATCGAGATCGAGCGGCGCCGACGCCTGGCAGCTACGCGGTAGCCGTGATTCGCGTGGAGCTCCACTCGATCACTAGCACCGCTGCGGCAATGAGGACGCCGCCAATCAGTGTTGCCGCACCGAACTGATTACCGAGCACCAACGCGCCAAGGATTGCCGTGAAGAAGGGCTCTACGGTCGCGATGATTGCCGTCCTGACCGGGCCGAGCACCGACAGACCCTTGATGAGCGTCGAGAACGCGATTACGGTCGACACGAGCGCCAGCAGAAAAATATTCGACCAGACGGCTGCCCCCCTGGGGACAAAAAGCTCGCCGAGGAAGAGCGCCGCGACCACAAACGAGATTGCTGCTCCAATTATCAGCAGGAAAGTCGAGAGCAGGGCAGGTATGCCATCCTGCACGTGTTCGAGAGCCGGCAGATATGCGGAATAGAGCAGAGCTGACCCGAGAGCCAGCATCACACCAATCGGGTTCAGCTTCTCTGTTGGTGCTCCAACCATGATCGTAACGCCGACAAGAGCCAGAATCAGAGCGAACGCGCGTATGGGCGTCAATCTCTCAGTTCTTCGGATAGCTGCGAGTAGCGCTACCCACGCTGGATACGTATAAAACAAAAAGGCGAGCGGCCCAACCGGTATGTACTCGAGTGCGTGAAGACTCAGATAGGTAATCAGCGCCTGACCGACTCCACCTATCAGGAGGAGCTGAACGATCCGCTGTCTGGGGAGCGAGCGGATCTGCTTTATCCGAGCCGTTGTGCCAAGGAGCACTGCTCCCAGGACATAACGCCAGGCCATCACCGTAAGGAGAGGAACGCCAGCGCTCGTCGTCAGAACAGTGAGGACAGAAATTGACCCGAAGCTGAGAGCTGATACGACGATCAGCAGTGTGGCGCGGTCGACCGACGGGTCTGAGGATTCCATCGAACGAATGTAGCTTTACCAAGCAACGGCAGCGCAGGAAGAATTCAAGGATCTTGGTTTCGGCTCCGAGGTAGCGAAAGGCACACGCCGTCGCCGGCTGAATCGGGATGGGGTTTTCAATGTTAGTTCTCGATGGGCTCAACGCTCTGTTTTCGCGGAGTCTCTTCAAGCCGATGAGATTGTGTGGGAGCGCGAAATTCGCGAACATGTTCATGCGTACCGAAGCTGAGGGAATCATCGGAATGAACCTGAGCCGGTTTCATGACATTGAGCCCGTGTATTTGCTCTGACCCAGCTGTGCAAGGTATGCGATTATGGACGTCTTTCCATATAAAGATCCCACCCTTTCGAGATATTGCCTATGAAAATCAGATTTGGAGTTGTTTTGGCGGCCATATTCACGCCACTTACAGCACAGACACAGGACAGTAGAGCGACAATTGATGCAATCCCTCAGATTGCGGTTACAGGACGCGGTGACGTGAGGGTCGCACCTGACCGAGCTACCATCCAGATGAGTGTTCAGACTCGCGCTGCGACTGTCGCGGCCGCAGCAGCTGAAAACGCGACCAAGCAGCAATCGGTTCTGGGGGCCCTTCGCGCACTTGGGTTAGGCAACGATCAGCTGTCGACCATCAACTACAACGTCTATCCCGAGCAACGTTATGACCAGGGAAAGGAGCCGGTGATCGTCGCCTACAACGTGACGAACACGATTCTCGTCGACGTTCGGAAGTTAGACCAAGTGGGCCCGGTCATCGATGCTGCGTTGTCCCATGGAGCCAATGTGATTACGTCGCTTCAGTTTTACGCTTCCAATACCGAGTCAGCCCGCAGGAGCGCGATTGCAACGGCAATCGAGAAGGCCCGCGCCGATGCTGAGGCAGCTGCACGTGCGGCGCACGGATCTCTTGGCACTCTGCTCGAGATCAATATCGGAGCTTATTCCCCTCCGTCACCGCGCCCAATGATGACGGTTCGCGCAGCCGCTGTCGCGCAGGCAGACACTCCAATCAATCCGGGAGAGGAAACGCTCTTCGTCGAAGTGAGCACCCGCTGGAGGTTCATCGCGGGGCAATAGGCTATTTCCACGTGGAACGATTGGATTTCCGTTCCACGTGGAAACCCCTCTCCTCGGTGGCTAGATTAGGCGCTGTACACTCATCGGCACATCGTGGCTCGAATAATCGCAATTGCAAACCAGAAGGGTGGGGTCGGTAAAACGACTACCGCCGTCAACCTCGCCGCAAGTCTCGCTGCTGCGGAACAACGCACACTCCTCATCGACGCCGATCCGCAAGGTAATGCCACCAGCGGTCTGGGACTCCAGAAGGAAAACGTTCCCCTCTCTCTCTACGACGTTCTAGTCGGAAACTCAGACCTCAGATCTTCGAGACAAGTTTCCGTCCAGTTCGAGAAATTGGATGTGGTGGGTGCAACTCCAGATTTGGCGGCCGCGGAAGTAGAACTAGTCGACAAAAGCGACCGCGACCTCGTCATGCGCGGAGCAGTCGAATCACTCCGGGAAGACTACGACTTCGTCATCATTGACTGCCCACCTTCGCTTGGGCTTATCACGATCAATATGCTGGTGGCAGCTGATGCTCTTCTCATTCCTCTCCAGTGCGAGTACTACGCGCTCGAAGGCCTGTCGCAGCTGCTGAACACTGTGCACCGTGTTCAACATGGCGCGAACGAAAAGCTCGGCATCGACGGCGTTCTGCTCACCATGTACGACTCTCGCCTAAATCTCTCGAGACAGGTTGCTGAAGACGCGAGAGAGTACTTCGGCCTGAAGGTTTTCAAGAACGTTGTACCAAGGAATGTCCGCCTGGCGGAGGCACCAAGTTTTGGAAAGCCTATCATCCTTTACGATGTCGCCTCTGTGGGAGCACAAGCCTACATGAATGTCGCGAAGGAGTTAATCGAACGAACCGCCCAGGGAGATGACAGTGGCCACTGAGAAAACACCGCGACGACTTGGCCGAGGACTCGAAGCGCTTCTGGGTAGCGCCACCGGACTCGCTTCAAGCGATGACGGCGCGCTGAAATCCATCCCAATCGGACAAATTGCTCGGAACCCGTTTCAGCCGCGCCAGGAGTTCAACGCCGAGGATCTTGCCGAGTTACAGGAAAGCCTCAAAGCAAGCGGACTTCTACAGCCGATAACAGTCCGCCGCCGGCCAGGTAAAGATGGATTCGAGCTCATCGCCGGTGAGCGCCGCTTACGTGCGGCCACAAAGCTTGGATGGAAAGAGATACCTGCCATCATCAAGGAGATCGACGACAAAACGATCCTCACCCTGGCGCTCGTCGAAAACCTTCAGCGGACTGATCTCAATCCGATCGAAGAAGGAGAAGGCTATCATCAACTGTCGCGGGAGTTTGGTCTTACTCAGCAACAGATTGCTGAAACGGTCGGGAAGGACCGCACGACGATCGCGAACATGCTACGACTACTTCAATTGCCTGAGTCCGTGAGAAAACTCCTTCAGGAAAGGCATCTCACGATGGGCCACGCCAAAGTCCTCCTCGGTCTCGAGGATCAGGACAAGATTGCGAGTCTCGCGCGCGAAATCGTCAGAGAGGGCCTGACAGTGCGCGAGGTTGAACAACGGCTCCGTGAGGTTGTCGGCACCAGAAGTGGCAAGAAAGCAGGACGTCCAAGGGCCATCGATCGGCAATCACTGGAGCTGAAAAGAATCGAAGATCGATTGCGCCGTTTCCTTCAAACGGACGCCGCGATCAAGATCGGATCTCGTAATCGGGGAACGCTGACGATTCACTTTTATTCGCCTGACGACCTGGAAAGGCTGCTCGAGCTTTTGAGAGTTCCTGACTAATCAACAGAGTTATGAACCTGAGCCGTAACACATTGCTATACAAGGGGTTAGCTTGATGGAAGTCGTACTAGGCTAGTGGTTCTCCACACAAATATACACCTAGGTCAATGACGAGAATCCTCGAGATCGCGGAGTACGCGGACGAGTTTTTGGAGAGTGAAATCACACCCGACTACCCCGGCGCTTTGAACGGCCTCCAATTGGAGAATCGATCAGAAATCGCGGGCATTGCAGCGGCGGTGGATTTCTCAACCCGAGCCATAAATGGCGCTATCGCGACCAACGCCAATCTGCTCATCGTTCACCATGGAATGTTTTGGGACGGCCAGAATCCACTCAGGGGCTCAACGTACCGACGGCTGCAACTTCTGGTCGAGAATGATATTGCGGTCTATTCATCGCATCTGCCGCTCGATCGGCATCCAACCCTTGGCAACAACGTGCTGCTCGCGAAGCAGTTTGGCCTTACACCAAGCGCGCCTTTCGCCGGGTTCGAAGGAATCTTCATCGGCGTGAGCGGAGAGAGTGAGATCGAGACTATGGCACTTGCTGAGCGAGCTCGAAAATTCGTGAGGAATCACGGGAGCGAGATACGGACGACACCAATTGGAAGGAACCGCCAAACGAGGCGATGGGCAATCTGCACTGGCGCCGGCGCGTCGGTCGAAACTCTCAAGGAAGCACGTGAGATGAAAATCGACACCCTCATCGTTGGTGAGGGTCCGCATTGGACCGCCGTCTACGCTGAGGAGAACGAGCTCGCGATCATCTATGCGGGACATTACGCAACCGAGACGCTTGGCGTCCGCGCGCTAGCGGAGCATCTCGGAGAGAGGTACGGTGTTTCATCGAGTTTTGTCAGCGCACCAACGGGTCTGTAGCCAACTATCTCTGCGTCGAGCGACAGCGGCGGAGATCTAGCAATCTGTGTAGGCGCTTCTCCACGTAGCGCGCCATTGACCGGGACCGGTGCGCTCAATCAGCCCGAGTTTACCACCGTCGTCGTATTCGATGTTCACGATGATGGCAGGGCGTTTCGCCGCTCCAATCTCCACTGCCGTTAGAACCTCCGTCGCTTGCGTGGACTCTTCGGCACCTGCCGTTCTGTTGTAGTAACCGATGTTGTACTTGCTGCTCGTCCTCGCTGGTCGTTCACCGATGAGGAGGAGATGCTCGAGCCTCGGATTCGCTTCCTCATTCACGCTTCGCACCACATCCGCGATCATTACGTCGACCGAATCCAGCCGGAACGTGTACGCTGAACGCACTCTGAATGGAAGTCCTCTGAACGTCGGATCCGAGGCAAAGGGCAGGGTTGCCGCTGTTTGCGCAAGAGACACTGCGAGCGCAGCCGAATCACCGCTCGGCATTGCTTCGATTGAGTCAAGCATGATTGCGTGAACATATCCACTTGCAAATCCGACTCGCCAGTTTGAATGCGCCGATTGAAGTTTGGCCAGAGGCCATGAGTAACATTCCTGCTTCGTATCAACTGGTGGAAGCGGTAACGCGGCAATAGACGATCCGATTCTCCCACCTCTTCCAAACAGATCGAACGTGAGACCTAAAATTGGTGGACTGATGCCTTGAAACGACGCAACCGTGCTGTCTGTTGCTTCGGGGAGCACAACGGCTATGCTATCGCCTCCGCTTCCAACAGAGACGATCATCACCGGCCCGGCATCCACGTTCCACTTCGTATTCCCCAAAGGGCTCGACGGGTAAACCGGTGGGAGTGATGCTCCAGTCGAGTCGGCTTTGTCTTGTCCCTTGTCCTGACACGCGGCCATGCTGATAAGCAGCAGTACCGGCAAAGAGAGACCCGCTGCACGAAGCATCATGGGAGTAATTTGTCGTCGACTTCCTACAGCGTCGAGAGTACGTAACGCCTGCTACGTCACCGTACGTATTTGAGTGCCACCACCGACCGATGTAGAGTACATATGTGAGGCCACCGCAAGAGGCTAACAATGGAATCGGTGACAATGGGTTCGATCACTAAAACAGAAGAAGCCCCTGGCGCCATTCTCAGCGTCACTCCGGCCGGAGACTTCAATCCACCCCTTGCGCCCTTCAGAGAGCGGCTCAGCTGGGCACTCTATGATTTCGCGAATACGGTGTTTTCCATGAACATTGCCACACTCTACTTTTCCGTGTGGCTCATAGAAGATCTGGGACACTCGAATACGCTGTACGCAACAGTGAATGGAATTGCATCCGCGCTCGTCGTCGTATCGATCCCATTATTCGGCGCAATTTCTGATGCGACCCAGCGACGGAAGCCGTGGGTAGTCGGCTTCACATTGATCGCGTGTCTATCAACGGTCGTAATGGCCATCCTAGGCGAGACAGGCTTGCCATTGATTGGAGAGGGTGTAACTGCGACCGCATCTCATCAGTTGTTATCACCTGGCATCGCTCTCTTTGGAGTGCTTGCGGCTTTTACGATTGCGAACTACGCGTATCAGGGAGCACAGCCGTTTTATAATGCGATGATGCCGGAGCTGGTTCCGGTTGACCATCGTGGTCGGCTTTCTGGTATGGGCGCCGCATTAGGATATGTCGGTTCGATTACCGGCGTTCTACTGACATTTCCATTTTTCACAGGCGAAATACCAATACTCGGAACAATTCCGGACCGGGTTATCGGTTTCCTGAGAAGCGCGGTTCCCTTCACGATGCACGGCGGTCGTGTTTCCACATTCGTACCGACCGCAATTCTTTTCCTTCTCTTCTCGTTACCACTCTTTCTCTTCTGTCGAGATCACAACGTGATCCACGGAAAGCGGCACATCGCGTGGCGCGAAGCTTTTCGCGATGTCCGGCACACGCTAGATGAGGCAAAGAAGTATCCCGGAACGCTGAGATTCATCCTGACATCTTTCCTGTATCAGGACGCCATGGGAACGATCATCACGAATATGGCACTTTACGCAATCTTCGCGATGGGATTCATGAAGGGCTCCGAGGCGACGTTGTTCGTCATTCTCACTGTTCCAGCAGTCATCGGGAGTTACGGCATCGGACGACTGGTAGACCGATTTGGGCCCAAGAGAACTCTTTCGTGGGTCATTGCCGGTTGGATCCTGCTTCTTCTCTCGATGATCATCGTTCCAACGAGAACCGCCTTCTGGGTTGTGGGCGCCTGCATAGGCCTGATCTATGGAGGAGTTGCCACGGCGGAGCGCCCTCTACTTCTCAGTCTGGTTCCTGATGTCGAGGCGGGACGTTTCTTCAGCCTCATGGTTCTCTCTTCGCGAGCCGCGGCGGTAGTAGGTCCATTCGTGTGGGCGCTCGCAGTAGATGGACTTACGCCTTCAATGGGAATCGGCTTCGCTTACAGAGCTGGCGTAATGACGGTCGCGATTGGAATGACGCTCGCGCTTTGGATGTTGCGCGGTGTTCCTGACAATTTCACCCAAACTGTCCGATCGCCATGATCTACAATGGGTTGAGGTGGGTCAATGGAATTGCGCTTCACTGGTTCTATCGCGACATCCGTGTCACGGGTAGGCACATGATTCCGGCCAGTGCTCCGCTTCTCATCGCGGTGAATCATCAGAATGCGCTTGTCGATTCGCTGATCGTAGCGTGGGTCGTGCCGCGCCGAATTGCGATGACTGCCAAGGCTACACTCGTTAGGAATCCGCTGGTTGCCTTGGTGTTCAGAGTTCTCGGAGTCGTGCCACTTAGCAGGGTAAACGATGAAGCCCAGAAGTCGAACGGATCTCCCGCCGATCATTCTCGCAACACTGGAGCCTTTCGAGAAATTCTGAATCTCCTCGGGCAACGTGGAGCGGTGCTCATTTTTCCAGAAGGGAAGAGCCACAATGAAGTGGGTCTCGAGCCGCTCAAGACGGGTCTGGCAAGACTCGCTCTTCAAGCCAGAGATAAGCATTCAATCAAGGGAGTCACGATCCTTCCGCTCGGACTCGTATTCGAGGACAAGGGCGTACCGGGCACAATCGCCGGAGTGCATGTCGGAGAGCCGATTGAGATGGACTCGTGGCCGAACACCAACCACGTTGCCCTGACCGAAGAGATCGCCAGGCGGCTTCGGAGCGTATCGGAAGAGGCCGCGCTACCTCTCCCCGAAGGGGACATTGTCAGGCAAAGTAACAGCTCGCTGAAAGAGAAGCTTATTACCCTCGCAGCTTCCTGGGGCCGTCTCACTCACCAATTCCCGGTGAGAATCGCAAGGAGCATCGCGGTGAAGCGGAGTACCGACGCTGATCAGCCTGCAATGCTGACGATAATGTTTGGAATCGGATTCGTGCTTCTCACGTACGCCATCCATCTCACGATCCTCGGTGTGCTCATCCATTCCTTCTGGATCAGCTTTCTCTATCTCGCGAGCTTACTCAGCGGCGCATACTGGGCGGCGTTCGAGCAGCACCCACGCCGTTACTAGCTCAGGAGAGCTTCGTGTCGAGCCAATTTTTTCCGACTCCGAGATCGACCACGAGCGGGACGGAAAGTTGGGCCGCATGTTCCATCTCGTATTTCACGAGCTCCTGAACCTGATCCATTTCGTCCGGCAACACTTCGAAGACAAGCTCATCGTGAACCTGCAGAAGCATCTTGCTCTGTAGCTCTTTCATCCTGAGCCCGTCATCGATCCTGATCATAGCGATCTTGATCAGATCGGCTGCTGAGCCTTGGATCGGTGAATTGGCAGCTGTCCTCTCCCCAAATGCGCGGATGTTGAAGTTCCGCTCGCGCAGCTCCGGGATATACCGTCGCCGTCCAAAGATCGTTTGCACATATCCGTTCTCGCGGGCAAACGCGATCATAGCATCGAGATAATTCCGCACGCCCTGAAACCGCTCGAAGTAGCGAGCAATGAACTCCTTTGCCTCGGCATGCTCAATACCAAGTTGCCTGGAAAGTGCGTGCGGACCCTGACCGTAGATCGTAGCGAAGTTGATCGTCTTAGCGCGGCTACGCATTGTGCCGCTTACTTCGGTCAGAGGCACGTCGAAGATCAGCGCCGCTGTCTGGCGGTGGATGTCACCGCCAGCCTGGAAGGCTTCCACAAACGCAGGATCCTGCGAAAGGTGGGCGAGAAGGCGGAGCTCGATTTGTGAATAATCCGCGGCCAGGAGTTGCCAGCCTTTTCGCGGTATGAATCCGCGCCGAATGTCACGACCCAACTCTCGCCGGATTGGAATGTTCTGAAGATTCGGATCGCTTGACGAGAGCCGCCCCGTTGAAGCGACGGTCTGATTGAATGAGGTATGAAGCCGTCCCGTCTTCGGGTTGACAAGGCGTGGCAAGGCATCGAGATAGGTGTTCTCGAGCTTTGACAGCTCCCGGTATTCCATCAGGAGCGTCGGCAGCACGTGGCCATCTTCAGCCAGCTCGGTGAGAACACTGGCATCCGTAGATGGACCCGTGCTTGTTCTTTTCAGAATCGGCAGATTCAACTTGTCGAAAAGTATCTCCCGCAGCTGAGGGTTCGAGTTGATGTTGAATTCTGTTCCCGCTGTTTCGTAGATCTGTTTCTCGACGGATTCGCGCTCAGCCTGAAAGCGCTGCTTAAGCGACGAGAACCACGGCAAATCGATCGCAATTCCCGTCCATTCCATCTCGGCCAGGACGTTGATGAGAGGAATCTCGACGCCATCCAGGAGGCGTGTCAGCTCGTGCGATTCGAGCTGGGGCTCGAATATCCTCCGAAGACGCAGGGCCATGTCCGCCTTTTCGCACGAGTAGTCACGAGCGGCTTCAACAGGGCATTCGTCGAACGCAATCGCAGAACGACCCTTGCCGCAAAGATCCGCATACGATGTCATGGTGTAGTCAAGAAACTCGAGCGCTAGGACATCAAGACCGTGAGACCGGCGGCCTGGGTCAAGCACGTAGCTCGCCAGCATCGTGTCGAAATCCAACCCGGCAAGCCGAACACCTGCGCAGCGAAGTGCCAGCAGGTCGAACTTCGCATTCTGAGCAGTCTTTCGCACCGACGGATCTTCAAGAAGGTCCTTGAGGGGTTGCATCTCCGGCGAGTCGAGCGCTGGAAGATTGCGGACCTGTGTGGGGCGGTTTTGTCGCAACATCCTGGCAGCGATGCTTGTCAAATCGCTATTGGTTTTCTTGTTTTTCGACGGCGTTTCAGGGAAAACCTCGTCCCCACCCAGGATAAGACCACGTTCTTCCGGGGCATCGGTAGCGAATCGATCTCCGACGGCATCAACAAGAAGCTCTCCCTGCCCCCTCCGTGACAGTCGGTGGCGAAGTGGGAAGTAGTACACGTCTCCCTCGCCGACGGCAATCGATATTGAGATGATCGAGGAACGCAGTGGATCGACGGCTTGCGGACTGTCAGGATCAATCACGACTTCAGTGTCCAGGGCTATCGCCTTAGCCTCGCGCGCGCGATTGACTGCCTGCTGCAATCCTTCAACCGTATCGATAGTCACATAGTTGACCAGCTTCTTCAGCTTCTCCTCGGCTTGTGGTGCCTGTATGGCGCTGTCCTTCGCCAGCGCATGAAATTCCAACTCGATGAACAGATCGCGAAGGCGATGGTGATCTGGCGTTTTTATCCCGAGCGAGTCGAGGTCGAATGGAACCTCTAGATCGGTGCGGATTGTTACTAATTCCTTCGACAGCCGAGCATTGTCGGCGTGCTCGAGAAGGGCTTCCCGAGGACGCTTCTTGGTGATCTCCCCCGCGTGGGCTAGAATCGACTCGAGATGGCCGTACTGTTTCACCAGCTCGGAAGCTGTCTTGTCACCAATTCCGCGCACTCCGGGCACATTGTCCGACGAATCACCAACCAGCGCGAGATAGTCGGTAACGAATTCGGGTGCGACGCCAAGGCGCTCATCCGCGTTTTCAACCCCTACCCAATGCTCCTCGACATTCGCGGGTCCGCCGCGGCCGGGATTCAACAACCAGACCCCGGGTCTCACCAGCTGCTGAAAGTCCTTGTCACCGGACACCACGACCACGTTCACCCCTGCTTCGACGCTCCTTGCAACGAGCGTCCCGATTACATCGTCGGCTTCGTACCCGGGCAGCGACAAGATCGGAATCCGGTAGGCATCCAGCATCTGAGAGATGCGCTCCATACCACGATCGAAATCGGACTGAAGCTCCTCCGTCAGTTTTTCGCGCGTTGCCTTGTAGGCGGGATAGCGCTCGTGCCGGAACGAGAGACCCGAGTCATGCACCCAGCCGAGGTAGTCCGGCTGGTGCTTGGTGATAAGGCGCTGCAGAAAATTGGCGATCCCCCAGCTGGCAGAAGTATTCTCGCCTTTGCTTGTAGTCAGGGGCCGCGAAATGAGCGCGAAAAAGGCGCGGTAGATGAGGGCGTAACCGTCGACCAGAAACAGTCGCGGGCTGTCTGGACCTTTCATGGAGTCAATATAAACACCCTTATTTTAGCAGGAGCACGAGAGCGTTTATTGGAAGAGTTGTGCGGCGGTCAGTGAAGCGTATCTATCGCTGCCGCCGGGCATTAAGCGCGAGAAATTCGGTCTCGCTAGGCCTGGTCAGTCTCCATCTGCCGGTTTCTTCATAGAAGATCAGCTGCGAGCTGTAATTGCGGTACTGCCAGATCTGAAGCCGCGCTGTAGACCCCATCTGCGTGGTTGAGATCGTCTGATTCACGTTCCGCTCAAGGATTTGATCGGGCTCTCCCAACGCTACGAACACCATTCCGCGGTCGGAGAGCCAACCCGGATTCCGATCCATCCTAAATTGAGCATTCGCGAGCTGAATCCGGCCAAAATACGCCTGCATATCTTCGTTTATAGGCGTTTCGGGTATCGGATCAGTTGTACGAAGAAATTCTGCCCACACGGTTGCGCGTCTCTCGGGCGGAGCATTTCGAAGCCCGCTGAGACGGCCAGCGCTCGCAAAGAATCGCAGGTAGCCAAGCATGTCCTCGAACGACATGAGAGGAATGTCTTCACCGAAGCTCACGAACAGTGGAGTTTTCACGCTGTCGGGGGCGTCTCGCCGGGTGAAAGAAACCTGAGCGATGCCGACACCCACAGTCGAGATAGGCACGCTCACGACACCGCTGAATAGCGCCCCCCGTCGCGCCAGTGTAGCGGAGTCACGTAACAGCTGTACTCCTTTGTCGTTGCGAACGACAAAATCGACTGGCAGGCGAGTTCCCTGACCATAGGCTTCGACATAAATCGCCACCGTGCTGTCGCGACCGAAGACTGCACTCGAACGCGGGCTTGCGAGCAGGCCTGGCGCAGAGTCGAGGCTGGATCTTCCGGTCGCTTCGTAGACAACGACTGGAGTAGAGAGGTGCCCCGTTCCGAGCGCGGGAACCGTGATCGTAGCCTGCTGAGTTGCACCTCGTGACCCGCCTATATCACGTACCATTGCCGAGATCGCATAAACCCCTGGCGGCACATGAAAATAGTGCTGGAAGATGATGCTCTCGTCGGTGCGGTTTACCTCCCGGAATGATCCGACGCGAACGATCTCCATCACATTGACGTTTGCCGCCTCGATATCACCACGGTTGAGGCTGAGCTTTACCTCGTAAGGGGCGCGATACCGATCGCCTTCTCTGGTAAACGTGAGCGCGCGGTTGGGGATCGAAATACTCACCAGAACGAGCGTCGTGTCCGGAAATGCGCTTGCAAAAGAGGAAATCTTTCCGACGAACGCGACAGGACTGGGAGCAGCGAGCAACCCAATCTCCCGATAGAGCTCGCTCACATCCGGCGTTGCGGTTCCCGCAGGAGGAAGTACCCTTGGATTAGGCTGGGGGTTGCCACGCGAGAGTGCGGAGCTGCAACCACTAACAACCGTGGTCCCAAGGAAAAGCAGTCCCAGACAATATTTGGCAGAAATCAGCATGAGCAGTTAATACCCTATCCGGTCTTGCCGGTTTCTATTAGCTTCGCGGCGTGTCTCAAGAACAAATGGTCGGTGCTTCGGTCGCCGGCTATGCAATCAGGAAAGAGGTAGGTGAAGGCGGTACATCCGCCGTGTACCTTGCCGATCATCCCAATCATGGCACCGTAGCAGTTAAAGTGCTACGGGAAAAACTACGCCAGGACAAGACAGCAGTAGCCCGTTTCGTCCGCGAGGCAGAGTACGGTGCCAGGGTAAAGCATCCCAATGTCGTCGAGACCATCGAGATAGGAGAAGCAGACGGTCTCCATTTTCTCGCAATTGAGTGGGCCGAAGGTGAAATCTTGGAGCGCTATGCCAAGCAGAATGCGCCCCTTCCAAGAGACGAAGTCGCCAGCATTGTTACACAGATAGCAGCCGGCGTGCAGGCGGCTCACGACGCAAACATCGTACATCGCGATCTGAAGCCCGAAAACGTGATGTACGACCCGAAGACCAGGCAAGTGAAGCTGCTCGACTTCGGAATTGCGACCGACACGCAAGCGTCGACTGACGAACGTCTGACCCGGGCTGGATTCTTTGTCGGTACGCTCATGTACATCGCCCCCGAAGCTCTGTCGGGCGAGATAGTAACGGCCGCGGCTGACCAGTACAGTCTCGCCACGATCGCGTATTTCCTGCTGACGCGGTGTTTGCCTTATACCGCCAAGGCGCCACGTGAAATGTTCACTCAACTCCTGACCATGCCTCCTATCCCACTGAAGGATGCAGGAGAGGGAGGGTTCGATTTCGCGCCGGAGCTCGACGCCGTAGTCATGCGCGCTCTTTCCCGGTCGCCTGCAGCCCGGTATCCAAGCGTGATGGCTTTTGCAAACGCTTTCGCTGAAGCAGCCAGCATCACGCTGGAACAACCAAAGATTCTGGATAAAATCAAGGGATTACTTAGACGCAACCGGTAAATCGTCAGGGTCGACCGGTAGCCAAAGTGTAAAAGTCGAGCCCTTTCCGAGTTCGCTGTCGAGCTCCACCATTCCACCGATCAACGCAGCAAGACGGCGAGAAATCGCAAGTCCCAATCCCGTGCCGCGCTCTGCGGAATTGCCTCGAGGGCCAGCGTTTATTTGCTCAAACTCCTCGAAGATCCGACTCTGGTCCGCAGGGTCAATGCCGATTCCAGTATCGATTACCTGGATGCCAATCCAGGGATTCGTCGGATACGAGCTCCGGTCGACGGAAGCGGATCCGCTATCGGGGAGGGAATCGACGAGATGAGTGCGGATGATGATTCCACCTTCGTTCGTGTACTTCACCGCATTCCCCAGCAGATTCACAAGTATCTGCCGCAAATGGGTCGGGTCGGTTCTGATACGCGGAAGACCCGCACCCATTACGAGCGACAGGCTCAGATCCTTCTCGCTCATCAGCGATTCTATCTCGCTCGCCACATCGAGAACAAAGGGGCGCAAGTCAATATTTTCGGTATGAATCTCGAGTCGGCCAGCAGCCATCTTGGCAAGATCAAGGATCTGATCAACGAGATGCCGGAGATGATTGGCTGAGGCCTCTATGCGCTCAACCGGTTTTACCTGCCGGGGAGCAAGCTCTCCATACACACCTTCCCGCAACAGGTCGACAAAGCCAACAATGGCGTTCAGCGGAGTTCGGAGTTCGTGGGACACATTTGCCAGGAACTCGCTCTTCATGCGGTTTACCCGCAGTAGCTCAGAGGAAAGTCTTTCGAGCTCCTTCGACCGTTCAACCAGACTACGCGCCTGGCGCCGCTCGTGACGAAGAACGAGAGCAAGACCGAGTACGGTTGCAAGGGAGACGATCCACCCGACGAAACCAGTCCAGTGATCGAACCCGATCTGAGAAAGCAAATGCATTGACTCCAATCATAAGAATCCATAACCTCCCGCACCATGACTGATCACTCCGTGCTCGTCGCACTGCTTGCCGAACGCTCCGCTAAACGAGGTCAGTTTACACTCGCTTCCGGCAAGCAGTCAAAGTATTACATCGACGCAAGATTGACGACGATGAGTCCGGAGGGTCTATCAGTCATCGGTCCATTGGCGCTTTTTTCCCTCCGGCAATCGGGATGGGAAATTGATGCGGTAGGCGGTCTCACCCTCGGCGCTGACCCAATCTCTTACGCTATCAGCTACGCCAGTGCCGATTCTGATCGTCCTCTGCGAGCATTCACCGTGCGAAAGGAGGCAAAGTCTCATGGAACAGGAAAAACCATCGAGGGTCCTTTCAAAGAAGGTGATCGAGTCGCTGTGATAGAGGATGTGATCACTACCGGTGGATCAGCGCTTCGCGCCATTGAAGCCGTACGCGCCGCCAATGGAACCGTAGTGGGCGTGCTCGCTCTGGTCGACCGTGAAGAGGGTGGGCGACAGGCGATTGAAGCAGCTGGCGTTCCGGTTATCAGCCTCGTCTCGGCGAGCCAGATCATCAAAGTTCTCGAGAGCTAGAAACTTCACCCGGCTGAGTCTTCGGCATCCAGCCTGGATATGCCGCTGAGGGGCGGAACGCGCACAGGACGTCGACATATGGAAGAATCAGCTCCGTCCTGAATAGCTGAAGCATCCCCTGACCATCGTACGCGCTCCTGAATTTCACGGGCGACATCCTCATAATCGTACGTACGTGGCGGCCAAAGCTCTGAGGAGACGAGTAGTCGAGATGATTCGCTACCCGCGCGACAGATAGTCCTGGATTCTCAAAAAGCCGCGCCGCCCGTATGAGTCTCGCAAGCGACAAATAGCGTTTCGGAGCCGGTAATTTCGCACGGAAGAAACGACTCATGAGTGTGCTCGGCAGAATATTGAGGTGGCGCGCGAGTTGCCGGACGGTTGAGATCTTCGGCGACGATTCGAAAAGCAGCTCGAAGAAACGCCAGCAGTCTTTCGATATTCCGGGCAAATCAAGACTGATCTGCGCCAGCGCCGAGCGTTGCAGATCGCTCGAGCCTTGAGACACGAGAATATTCCTCAGTGTTTGCCACCCAGCCGGCATTCTTGCATCAACGAGCGTTCGGATCCCGAGTTGCCCCAGGGCAAGCGTCGTATGCGGAGTGGAATTCTGCGTCTCGGTCAGCAACGCTACAGTGGGCACTCTCGGGAATTCGCGAACCATTGCCGCGACTCGACTCGAGTTCTGTGAGCCATACCGGCTAACCGAGATCAGAACCAGGCTTGCTTTCTGATGCCTCAGATCTGAAAGAACTTCGTCAAGCGATTCTCTGTGGAGCGCATCACATAATCCCTGTGCTGCTGCATCCACTCTCGAACGTTCAAGAGGGGTAAGGATAGTCGAGACAGGAGTACGGGTGCCACGCTTCGAGTCGGAAGGCATATAGATCCTCACGGTTAACGGGTAAGACCGCGCCAAGTCGGAACAATACAGGCACCCGTCAGAAGCTCGTCATGCACTTGGTGGACTGAAACGAGGATCCGCCTTCTTTCGTCAATCTGCTATATTTCACGGAGGTAAACGGTCGGACGATCGCGCATTGGTATCCATGTGGTACCTATTCGAGGAAAGTCCGGGCTCCGGTGGACAGGCTGCCAGGTAACGCCTGGGCGCGAACAGCGAGAGTCGTTCGCGACGGAAAGTGCCACAGAGAACAGACCGCCATCTTTACTGGTGGCAAGGGTGAAACGGTGGGGTAAGAGCCCACCGCGCTCATGGCAACATGTGCGGCATGGCAAACCCCAGTTGGAGCAAGGCCAAATATGCGGCGAGAGGCGTCCACCTCGATCAAGACACCGCGGGTAGGCTGCTAGAGAGTATGGGTGACCATGCTCGTAGAGAAATGATCGTCCGGGTTACGCAAGTAACCCGACAGAACCCGGCTTACAGACCGTTTGCCAATGATGCAACAACCTCCGACAAAGTACTGTCGGAGGTTGTTTGTTTTTCTAAATGAAAAGCCCTATAAAGAGCGAGACGATGCAGCGAAGAGCCAGCAGTTGGTGTTTCCTCGTTTACCTCACGGCTGCCTGTACAGCCTCCACGGTACCACGGGCTGGGCGGCCGACACCATCACCCTCGTTACCAAATCCAGTGCCTCTATCTCCTGCAGCCAGTTCATGGGCTTTCAACTATGCGCCGGGCTCTATATCCTACCAAATATCCAGAAAAGCGGCGATAGAGAGCCAATCAGATTCTGGCTCCCACCAGGAAATTTCCACGAACACTACACACGAGTTGCTCACGCTCGAGCCAGTCAGCGATACGGTTCATTTTGCCGCTGCTATCGACACTTTTTCAACGACAGCCCAAGGTGCAATCAGTCCGGTACAATTCGTACAGCTGCCTGTACATCTGTCGGGTATATTCGTGGGCGACAATCTGATAGTCTCAACCGACAGCATCGCTGAAAAATGCAATCCTGTCAGTTCGGCACTTTCAGCAGATCTCCACAATCTGCTCATACGTTTCCCTGCTCATATTTCGCAGGGAAGCAGCTGGAGAGATTCCGTAGAGTTGAAGGCATGCCAGGGCATGATCCCAACGACGGCACGCATTATCCGACTGTACATCGTATCAGGCGAAACTACATACCAGGGCTATCTGGTTCTCGTGGTGCAGCGTACCGATACGATCCAGGCTCACGGGGAGGGGGCCCAACAACAGCATCCGCTAACACTCGATGCGAGGGGGACTGGAAATGCAGTTTATTACGTGAGCCCAAAAGACGGACGCATTGTACAACTCAATACGGGACAGGATCTCGACTTGGCGATCACGATGTCAGGCAAGGTCCATCGCTTCAAGCAAAGCTCGAAGCAAGACTTCAGCTTCGTGCGCTAGTCGACGAGCCGAAGTGGCATGACCAGACACATATACGACGCCGGATCCTTCCAACCTTCCGGCTCCACCGTTGCTGCACGTTCCGGTGCCTTGAATGTCAGACGAACTTCATCGGTCGGGATATAACGCAGAATTTCGAGGAGATAACTAGCATTAAAGCCAATATCAAGCTGGTCACCAGTGTAACGAATAGGAAGCTCATCCTGAGCTTCGCCGAGATCTGGAGTCTGCACGCTGAATTTCAGCATACCTGAGTTAAACGATAGCCGGATTCGATGCGTCTGATCGGAAGCGATTACAGACATTCTCTTCAGAGCGCTTGCAAGAGCAACTTTGTCCGCAATTGCTACTCGGTCATTGTCTTTCGGGATGACCTGTTCGTAGTTCGGGTATGGTCCTTCGATAAGTCTTGTAAAAACCGCCGTGAATGGCGATCTAAAACCGATGTGATTGTCTCCCCGCGCAATCTCAAGCTCTTCCTCCGCGGGAAAGAGCCTTCTCACCTGTTCCAGTGCTTTAGGAGGAACGATGAGATCGCTGGCTGGTGCATTAGCCGAATTGATCGGCATTTCCATCTTCGCCAACCTATGACCGTTCGTTGCCACCATACGCATTTTATCCGGCCTCAGTTCCCACAAAACACCATTCAAAATCGGTCTACTTTCTTCAGAAGAGACCGCGAATGAGGTGTGAGAAATCAGCTGCTGCAGATCACCCGACCGAATTCTCCAGCTCTCGTTGAATCGCACGGATGGAAAGGTTGGAAACTCATCTCTCGATAGTCCCAGTAGTTTGAACCGAGAGCGTCCACAATCCAGCGTTACACGCTGCTCTCCAACCGCAGCAATCTTAACCGGAGCTGGTGGTAATTCCCGAGCAATTTCACTTAGTTTTTTCGCGGGCACCGTCACCGCTCCTGCCACTTCTACGTCAGCCATCACTTCAGTACTAACAGCAATATCGAGATCTGTCCCTGACAGCTTGATCCCCTTGTCGGTCGTCTCGAGAAGAATATTCGCCAATACCGGCAGTGTTGTTTTCGCCGGGATGCTTGCTGCTACAGCAGCCAGTCCTTCTTGAAGCTTTTCACGAGAGATCGTAAAGCGCATCCCTTCCCCTGTGGAAATTCAAGTGATGTACTAAGTAGTCTTTTTATAAGAGACTTAAAATAGTAGCTGTAGCAGGTTTTGTGGACTTCTGTCGAGTGGGTCTAACTTATGGTAGCAGCAGGATTTCCGCTACGTTGGGTGATGTGTGGTCGGATGTGGGTAATCTGAGTTGTAAGAGTTTGTCGACATCGATCTTATGAAGCTCTGGTGGTTTCCACACGAGAGGTGGGGCGGAAGTTGAGAGTTTCGAGCGAATTACGAATGCGATTAATGCGGGACTTCAGATCTGAATCATGGATGATGGTTTGCTGCACTTTTTCGAGACTGTGAATCACTGTAGAGTGGTCACGTCCTCCAAAGGCGTTTCCAATCTCAACGAGCTGGGTGGCGAGAAGCTGACGTGCCAGGTACATGGCTATCTGTCGCGGTGTGGTAAGCGTTTTCGTTCTGGTCTTCGAGCGAAGTCCGTCCACCGTGACGCCCCATTCCTTAGCGACGGCTTGTTGAATTGCGAGAATGGTGAGGGAGGTGCTTCCTTCCTGCTCGAGCCCTTCGATCGCACGGAGCTTGTCTCGTAGAGCTTCGCGTGCGACATCGACTGTAATGTCCTTGTGCTTGAGGGAAGCGTAGGCGAGAAGCTTGATAATCGATCCTTCGAGCTCTCTCACATTTGATCGGACATGCTCAGCAATGAAATGAATGACATCGTCCGGAATGGTGAGTTCCAGCCGATCGAGTTGTGCCTTCTGTTTCAGGATAGCGACTCGGTGTTCGAAATCAGGCAGTCCAATGTCGGCTACCATTCCCCACTGGAACCTGCTGATCAACCTTGCTTCGAGGCCCGCGATCTCTGATGGAGGCCGATCGCTCGTGAGCACAATTTGACGGCCAGCTTCGTAAAGTGCGTTGAAGGTGTGAAAGAACTCTTCCTGGGTCGTTTCCTTTCTCCCCTTCAGGAAGTGTACGTCATCGATAAGGAGTAGATCAGTCTCTCTATATCGCCGCCGGAATTCAGGTCCGGTTCGATCTAGAATGGAGCCGATTAACTCGTTCATGAACTGCTCAGTCCCCACGTATGTGATCCGGGTCTTCGGGCTGCGCTGAAGTGTTTCATGCGCGACCGCCTGCATCAGGTGCGTTTTTCCGAGACCTGTATCGCCATATATGAAGAGCGGGTTGTAGACCTTTCCAGGTGCCTGACTGACAGCGTGCGCGGCCGCAGCAGCGAGCTCATTTGACTTCCCAATGACGAAGAGATCGAACGTATACCGTTCACTTAGTGGCGGTGAACTGGTCCCGTTGTGTGCCGGAAGTGGCTTTGCCGATGCGGGTGGTGGGCTGACAAAAAAATCCATCTGAGAGCGTTTTTTTCGCTCTTCGATGACTCGGAACGCAACGCTCAGTGGATAACCAAGGACAATAGGAGCGTAGCTCGACAGTAGTTCGGCATGTTTGGATTCGTTCCAGTCAGCGGTGAACTGATCGGGAGCCCCTACAAAAATGGTACTGCCTTCAATGGAGAGAGCTTCAGTAGGCTCGAGCCAGGCTTGGAAGGTTTGATCGGGGAGCTCCTGACGGGCGCGATCGAGGAGGCGTTTCCAAACTTCTGCGGGGCTGAGCGACATGACACGCTACCCTACCCAGTTTATGTGGAAAAGTCAAACGAACGAGACGTTAACTCTGTCATCTGACTTGAACTATCTTCAATGCTGGAATAGTTTTACCGGCTCTATGCTGCACTTGTTCTTTTTTGTTTCTGGAGCATTGTAATGGGCAAGCCCACCTACCGTCCCCGCAACAAGCGCCGTATCCGCACACATGGTTTCAGGTTGCGGATGGCTACCCGTTGGGGACGTGAAGTTCTTAGCCGCCGCCGCAAGAAGGGACGCAAACGGCTCACCGTTCAATTGCCGACGAAATACGCTGGCGCCTAGAACATTCGGCTTTCCTCGCAGCTCCCGGCTAACGAGCGAGGTCGATCTGGAAGCAGTAAGGCGTACAGGGAAGCGAATGCAAACCGAGCGTCTGGAAGCTCGGGCATCTGTTTCCCTGTTATTGCATCCGAGGGCTGGGGTAGTCGTTCCGAAGCACAGGCACAAAATTGTCGAACGGAACCGCGTAAAACGTCGTCTGCGCGAGCTTGTAAGAATCAAGTTGCTGCCTGGACTGGAAGGGATCGACGTCTTAATTCGTGCGAAAGCTGAAGCTTATGATTCGAATTTTGCGCAGCTTGCCGGTGATGTAAGTGCAATCGGTGAGTGGGTGTTGCGAATGTCACCCTAGCGATGCGGTCCCTATTTATCGTTCTGATTCGCGGCTATCAGTTAGCCATTTCACCGCTATTACCGGCCAGCTGCCGTTACTATCCAACATGTTCGGCCTACGCACTCGAAGCCTTCGAGCGATATGGAGTGATAAGAGGGCTGAGGCTCAGTGTGAGTCGAATTCTCCGATGTCACCCCTTTCGGCCGGGCGGTTACGACCCGGTTCCCTGAATGGATAAGCGTTTCTTTCTAGCTCTCTTTCTTTCGCTCATAGTCATTGCGATTTCTCAGCTGTTGTTTCCACCAACCAAGCCGACGCCTTCGAGCCAAAGTGCGATCGGAAAGGACTCCATCTCAGGTCTGAAAAACACTGCCTCCTCAACGCAGCCGCTAGCTACGCAGTCATCTGCGGCGCAAGTTCCGGCAACCGCGAGTCCACAAGGACGAGTAAGAGAAGCAGCAACAGGCAATGCGCAGGTGCGACCAGTTGCTGAAATGACAGCGGTCACCACTCCGAAAGCGATCTACAGGTTCAGTAACGTCGGCGCGGCTCCAGTATCGATTGTGATTCGAGATTACAAGAACCAATCGACAAACGGCGGCCTGGTTGATCTGGGAGTTTCTGGTTCCCCGCTTCTGAGTTATCAGCTCGTTACGCCTACGGATACGGCAGATCTGTCGCTGGTGCCGTTTGCGCTCACTCAGGTCAGGAATGCCAAGGGAGACCAGACTCTTACCTACAATGCCTCGGCAAAAAAGCTTAGTGTCTCGATTTCATATACGATTTCCCAGGACACTGCTGCAAGCTACGCGATTCGTGTCGCCGGCCGGGTAACGGGAGCACAGGGATCGACATACCTGATTACGGAGCTTCCCAAGACGTTGCAGCCAACCGAGGCCGATACGATCGGGGATCATCGGAGTCTGGCCTACAGCTTCAAGCCACAGCGCGATCATGCGCGAAGCGTCCTCTTTGGAAGTCTGGATCCTGGGGAGAAAACGCTGGAAGCCGGCCCACTCGCCTGGGTCGCCATAAAGAACAAATACTTCGTGTTTGGAATTCTTGCACCGCCCAAGGGCGCGCCGTTCAGCGAGGTAACTCTGGCTGGTGGGACACGGACGTCGAAAATTGCGACGAATGCATCGGCAAGTGTGGTGGAAGAAATTCATAATGACAGCTTTTCGTTCGAGATCTACGCAGGACCGCAGGAGTCACAGCGCCTCCTGCGAATGGGTCAGGACTTCGACCACGTAAACCCCTACGGCTGGCGCTTTCTTCAGAGTGTAGTGCATCCGATTGCATCGAAGGTTATCCAGGCCCTGCTCTGGATGCACAATCGGCTCAATCTGACATATGGATGGGTGCTGGTCATTCTGGGAATTCTGGTGCGACTCGCACTATGGCCGCTCAATCAGAGCACTATGCGTTCGAGCCTGAAGATGCAGGAGCTGCAACCGAAACTCGCGGCCGCCCAGAAGAAGTACAAGGATCCCAATCAGCAGCGTGAAGCGATCATGAAAGTCTATCATGACGCGGGAGTGAGCCCTTTTGCTGGATTGACCGGGTGTCTGCCGGCGCTCCTCCCAATGCCGATTCTCTTCGCGCTATTCTTTGTTTTCCAGAATACGATCGAGTTCCGAGGTGTGCCGTTCATGTGGCTGCACGACATCTCAATCAAGGATCCGCTCTACATTCTGCCCCTGCTCATGGGTGCGTCCATGTATGTGCTGTCCTGGATTGGAATGCGTAATGCTCCTCCAAATCCACAGGCAAAGATGATGGGCTACATGTTTCCCGTGATGATGACGGTGGTGCTGCTCAACATGGCTTCGGGCCTCAACCTCTACTACACGGCGCAAAACATTGCGGCACTTCCGCAGCAATGGATGCTGGCGAGAGAACGCGCAAAGGTACGTCCGGCAGGGTAAGGGGGAGCCATGCTGCGTGTCACGTATATTGGTCACGCAACGCTACTAATTGAAATCGGCGGAAAACGGATCCTCACGGACCCCAATTTCGATCCAACGCTGGGGAAATTCCTCTCTCGCGTCAGCGCCCCCGGCATCGCTCTCGAAGCGCTTCCGAAACTCGATGCGATCCTACTGACGCACGCACACGCCGACCACCTGTCTTTCGCCTCCCTCGATGCGCTTCCGGAAGATATCCCACTGTTTGCTCCGCCGGTGATTGCCAAATGGCTTGGGAAGCAGGGCTACAGCCATGCGGTTGCCGTTGCTCCAGGCGAAGGAATCGAGCTCGGTGGCGTGAACATCAGAGCAGCTTCAGCGACGCACAAAGGAAACCGTTACGGCGTGGATCGCTGGAGAAGCGCAACTAATATGTATCTCATTGATACGAACAGGGTATCGTGTTTCTTTGCCGGTGACACAGCCCTCAACTTCGACACGACACACCTCGTCGAGAACCATTTGGTCGCCAGCGGGCGCAACTTGGATCTCGCCCTTCTGCCGATCGGGCACGCTCCGTGGTGGAAGCCGGGATTTCGCAAAGGACATCTGACGAGCAGCGACGCGCTCACTCTCTTCGAGAGGCTGAACGCCCGGTATTTCATCCCATATCACTGGGGAACGTTCAATCACGTTACGTCGACTGCTTTCGATGCGATCGACAGACTGAGAGCAACGCTTCAGGACCATCCCCTTTATCAGGCCGTCAAAATTCTGGAACCGGGCACCACTTTTGTTCTTCCGACGATGAGCCCGTGATATCGACTGGCACAAATGTCGTGCAGCTGGAGGACACGATCGTCTCTGTCGCGAGCGCCCCGGGGCGTGGTGCAGTCGCTCTTGTCAGGCTCAGTGGTCTGGATGCTTTTTCGATTGCCGCGAAGCATCTGCGATGCTCGGCGCCGGAGGCGCGGGTAAGCCAACTGTGTGATGTATTTGATGGCGAGCAGAGACTCGATCAAGCGCTAGTTACGCTGTTTCCGAGCCCCAATTCGTTCACCGGCGACGACACAGTCGAATTCTCCACGCATGGAGGCCACCTTGTGCCGAGCACGATCGTCGCGGCTCTGATTTCGTCGGGGGCGCGACAAGCAACGCCCGGGGAGTTCACGCGTCGAGCCGTACTCAACGGCAAGCTCGACATCCTTCAGGCTGAAGCGATTGGAGATCTGATCGATGCGAGCTCTCCCACCATGCAGCGTACGGCTCTCGGCCAGCTGGATGGAGGGCTGTCGCGTCGTCTCCTCAGCCTGAGGAATGATCTCATCGGGCTCGAGGCACTGATTGCCTACGATGTGGATTTCCCGGAAGAAGACGATGGACCAATTCCGCGAAAAAGGATTGATCAGGCCGCGGAAGGAATTGCGAGCTCTCTCGAAGCGCTCCTCTCTACCGCGCCGGTTGGTGAGGTCATCCGCGATGGCGCGATCGTCGTAATCGCGGGCCCGCCCAACGTCGGGAAATCCTCGCTCTTCAACGCACTTTTGGGTAGATCCCGCGCGATTGTGACGGAAATACCTGGCACCACGCGAGATGCTCTCGAGGCTGTGATCGATAGTGGCAAGTGGCCCCTGCGTCTCGTGGATACCGCGGGGCTTCGGGAAACCGAAGACCGAATTGAACGCCTTGGCATCGAAGTGAGCGAGCGCTATCTGGGGAGTGCGCATGTAGTGCTCGCATGCGCGGAGGATTCGAGGAGCCTCGAGGAGACAGTCAGTTTCGTGAGTAGTAGCTCGACGGCGCCGATTCTGGCGGTTCGCACCAAGAGCGATTTAGTATCAAAACGTTATGAAAATATGCCTTCCCGGATTGTGATTTCGGTCAGCGCCGAGACAGGAACAGGTCTTCAGGAGCTTCTAGTCGCGATCGACGAGGCGCTGGATACGAAGCATGGGGAGATCGTTCCCGATCTGCCCATACTGACCAGAGCCCGTCATCGGAAAGCGATTAGTACTGCCCGCTCAGAGCTCGAACAATTCACAGACGCCTGGCGGGAAGAGAAACTTCCGGCGACGATCGCTGCCGTCCATCTCCGCACAGCAGTCCATGCGCTCGAAGAACTGATAGGAGCCGTGGAAGTCGAGGATGTGCTCGACCGGGTGTTCAGCTCTTTTTGTGTTGGAAAATAGTTCTAAGCCGAAGCAGCAGTAGAGCTAGCAAGCGACATAATCTCGCCGGCACCAGCGCGAATCGCCCATGAAAGCCCGCGTGAGTTGACAGCCGCCTCGACCATCTTCGTGCCGAGGAAGTAGCCACTTCGCTCGGGGAAGACGTGACGTTCGACAGTTCGGGCGTCATCGCTCATTCCGCCGGAGAGATACCTAAGGCGTAGTCCCAGGCCAGCACGGTCAAGATCGTTATTGAGCGCTCTCGTCATCAAGGGCTCGAGCTCACGGACGCTAGCGTACTCGCGTCTCGTGTAGCCGTAGTACTCCCAGGCAGCATGCCCTGGGCTGATTGCCCTCGACGCGATCGTGGCCAGGCCTTCGTTGATCATGAGCTCGCGGAGCGAAGCGCGTCTGCCGGTTTCCCAATACGAGTAATAGCCGCCCGCATCGTCGATCAGCTGTTTCATCTCGCTCCGGCTGGTAGGCGAGGTATAGCGGACTGTGTGCGCGATCTCATGGGTGAGCCACAGTGGGATCAATTCCGGGTCGAGTCCCAGGCCCTGGGTCTCCGGGTTCGTCACGCTGGTGAAATGCTCGAGGCAAACGAACGCGACTCCCTTTCCCTCGACTACGAGCTCGCCGGCATTCGCTGCACCGACGCCAACCATGAGCACAACGTCAATGTCCGTGTCGACGTCGAAGAGGGTCCGGCATTGCTCTTCCGTATTTCTAGCCAAGGAGACGACGTCGATTCTTTCGAGCATTGTGCGAAGGTCTACACGGCTCGCAAGTGCGGCAGAGCGAGCGACTTCCAGAAAATGCGGCCCTGCCGGATCCAGCACGTAGTTGTGCCAGTAGGCTTCTAGGAAGCGGCGGTGATTTTCGAAATAGCGGAGATAGGCGGCGACACGATCTGTACTATTGTGAACTGCGAAGAAGTCAGGCAGTAGGTTGATGAGCATCAACGACCAGGTCGCGGGGTGGTGAGCCAGTCGCGGTTTTTGCGATGCGAGAAGATACAATCCACTCAAACTCTCAACAAGGCCGATCTCTTCCGCCTCGATAAAAAAACCGTGGCACAGATATTCCCTTTGTATTTCTGAGAGCTTCGAAGCGCTGATTAGGAGGAGTAGCCATGACAACGCTGCGTCAGATCGAGCTTAGTTGTCCCGTGTGTGACAATGAGTTCAAGTCCCAGAGTGTAGTCTCGACGAATGCGTTCGGTGGCAAAAGGACCGATTTCCACGAACGGGCCGCCGGCACACAGCCTCTTGCCTATCTCATCCACATGTGCAGCGAATGCGGCTACTCAGGTGGAGAGGCCGACTTTACACCTGCGACGGATGTGAGCCCGGTGCTGAAACAGCACGTTCTCAAAGAGCTCGCTCCGCTTCGACCGTCACTGGTTTGTGGCTCGGAGAAGTATGAAGCCGCCGCCAAGGTTGCTCAGTGGCAAGGGCTTGACCCTCGTCACATTGCGGATCTTCTTCTTCGTGCCGCCTGGTGCTGTGTCGACGAGGGAGATGCGGAAGCGGAGCGCTACTTCCGGCGCCAGGCCGCATGGATGTTCGAGAAATCACTCCAGGCTTACGATGCCGTTCCGAGGGAAGAGCGGGCAATCCTCACCTACCTGGTCGGCGAGCTCTGGAGACGAATTGGGGATATCAAGAAGGCGACAATCTGGTTCGAGCTGGTAGCCAGTGAGGTGACAGATCCACAGAGCCAGCACTGGGTCATCGACGCCGCTGACCAGCAGAAGCTGAATCCCAGGGAATGGTTCGGCTAGCGCTCAACGGGTGCCGAACAGTCTGTCTCCGGCATCTCCAAGGCCCGGCAGGATATAACCCTGCTTGTTGAGTTCCCGGTCAAGCGCCGCGCAATAGATCTGGACGTCTGGATGCGCCTGGCTGAGAAACCGGACTCCCTCGGGAGCGGCAACTAAACAAAGAAAACGAATCCGGTTTGCGCCTGCTCTCTTCAACGAGGCGACAGCGGCAGCAGCGCTTCCTCCGGTGGCGAGCATCGGGTCGAGGAGGAAGAAATCTCGTTCGGCCGTGTCCCCAGGTACCTTGAAATAGTAGTCGACTGGCTGCAAGGTGCGGTGGTCCCGGTAGAGTCCGATGTGGCCCACGCGTGCCGAGGGCACTAGGCGGAGAATTCCCTCTACCATTCCGAGCCCGGCGCGCAGAATCGGGACGAGCGTCAGCTTCTTGCCGCTGATGTGCCACCCCGAGGTTTTCTCGAGCGGAGTGTTTACTTCTTTTGGCTCGAGACTCAGTTCACTGGTGGCCTCGTACGCCATGAGCATCGCAATCTCATCGACGAGCTCCTTGAATGTTTTGGTCTCCGTCTGCTGGTCCCGCAGGATTGTCAGCTTGTGCTGAACGAGGGGATGCCGGATAATAGTCAGAGAGGGGAATTCCTTGATACGCTCGATCATTCTAGCCCCAGGATTCCGGCATTAGCACTGTGACACTCACCGGCTCATAATCTCTAATCCCTGATGAAAGAATACCAGGCTGTCGTGGTCAAGCTGATGCGGCATACGCGCGAGGACGAAGATACCCTCACCGATCTTCTGAACGAGAGAAGCAGGGGAGGGTGGGAGCCAGCGCTGATGTCGCAGGACGAGCAACGGCTCACGATCCTGTTTCAGCGCGATGCAGTAGCAGAAGGATAACTGTTTGGAGATAACGTTCGTCGGTGCAGCGCGCGAAGTCACTGGCTCCTGCCATCTCCTTCGCGTCAACGGCTATACCATAGCCCTCGACTGCGGGATGTTTCAGGGAAGGCGGCATGAGTCAGCCGAGAAGAACCGCAAGCTTCCGCTCCCAATCAAGGATCTCGACGCCGTTGTTCTCTCGCACGCACACATCGACCACTCAGGGCGCCTTCCATATCTGATTGCGGAGGGCTACTCCAAGACAATCTGGGCAACGTCGGCAACACGGGACCTGTGCGCGATAATGCTTGCCGACTCGGCCCATATCCAGGAGAAAGACGCCGAGTTTCTGGCCAAGAGGAAAAAGGACTTCATCGAGCCGCTCTATGGAATGCGGCACGCGGTACGCACGATGGACCTGATGGTCGGCGTTCCCTACAACAGGCCTTTCGACGTCGTTCCCGGGGTGCGTGCCAGCTACGTCGACGCCGGTCATATTCTTGGTGCGGCGTCCGTCCTGGTCGATTGCACGGAGGGAGGGAAAACAAAGCGGCTCGTCTTTTCTGGAGACATTGGCAGAAGCGGTCTCGCTATAGTCAGGGACCCAATTCCGCCTGAGGGTGCTAACGCGCTGATCATGGAATCGACGTATGGAAACAGGGACCACGAATCCGTAGAAGGCGCCCGAGCGCAGCTGGCCCAGGTGGTTCGCGAGACTGCCGCACGGGGAGGGCGAGTTCTCATCCCCGCGTTTGCGGTTGGTCGAACGCAGGAGATGATCTACGTGCTTCATGGTCTCGTCAGGGAAGGCGCAATCCCGGCGATTCCAATCTATGTCGACAGTCCCATGGCGATTGATGCGACGACCGTGTTCGAGATGCACCCGGAAAGCTTCGACCGAACCGAAGAAATGGTACGGATGGCGAAGGAGCTTTTCCGCTTCGACCTTCTCCACTATACGCGTGATGTGGAGGAGTCAAAGGCCATATCGCGGTCTCACGGTCCGATGGTGATAATTGCCGCGTCGGGGATGATGGAGAACGGGCGAATTCTTCACCACCTGGCGCAAGGGGCAAGCGATCCGAGGAACACTATTCTCGTCGTTGGGTTTCAGGCCGAGCATACGCTCGGTCGAAGAGTTGTGGAGAGACAACCGGTTCTCCGGATCTTTGGCGAGGATGTCGCCCTCCATGCGCGCGTCGAGGTCATCGACGGGTACAGCGCGCATGCCGACCGAACTGAGCTAACGACTTGGCTAGGGTTCGTGAGGGACAAATCACCGAAACTGGGGCCGATATGGTTGGTACACGGAGAAGCTCCGGTGCAGGACGAATTCAAGGCTGCTCTGGTAGCGAAGGGGTATTCCGTCGAATGCCCGGAGCCTCACACGACATATGCTTTCTAGCGTAGCTTCTACGAATGAAGCGTGCTGCGAGAGCAAAACATGCCGTAAGGATCGTTCAGCGAATCCTGACGGTCGCGGTTGTAGCGGCATTCGCGCTCTGGATCGCTTCCGCCACTGCCGTTCTCATTTGGAGCTCACGCGATGAGGCACGGCCCGCGCATGCGATAGTCGTACTGGGTGCTGCGCAGTATGCGGGTAAGCCATCGCCCGTTCTTCGCGCTCGGCTCGATCACGCACTCGATCTCTGGAACCGCCATCTGGCGTCGCTTCTGATACTTACTGGCGGAACGGGAGCAGGCGACACTACCAGTGAGGCGGCCGTGGGAAGAAACTATGCCCGGAAACACGGCGTTCCGGACAGCGCGATTCTGGTGGAGAACGAAGGCCGGACGACCAGTGAGTCAATGCGCGCAGTCGCGGGAATGCTCGAAGTACGCGGGCTTCAAACAGCTCTTCTCGTCAGTGATCCCTTTCACATGTTGCGCCTGCGAATACTGGCGAGGCGTTTCGGCTTTATACCCTACACATCTCCGACGCAAACCAGCCCGATTTCGCCGAACCGGGAAGAGCGCTGGAAGTATATTTTTAGCGAATCACTCAAAGCACCGCTCGCCTTCTTTTTCGAGAGGAAGTTGTGAAGAAGAGAACTCTTTTAGTGGCATTGTGCTACTTAATCCTCGGTACCTTGGCGGGACCGCGCGCCAATGCACAAGCCACCCCTCGTATCCAGTTCGAGAAGTACAAGCTCCCGAACGGTCTCGAGGTCATTCTCCACGAGGATCACTCGACCCCGATCATCGCGGTTGACACGTGGTATCACGTCGGGTCGGGCGACGAGCAAGTCGGCCGAACCGGATTTGCCCACTTGTTCGAGCACATAATGTTCATGGGCTCGCAGCACGTTCCGGTCGGTGCGTTCGACCAGCTTCTCGAATCGGCTGGTGCCAACAATAACGGGTCGACTACGGAAGACCGCACCAACTACTACGAGATCCTGCCCTCGAATGCGCTGCAACTGGCGCTGTGGCTCGATGCGGACAGGATGGGATTTCTCCTGCCGACCATGGATCTCCCCAAGGTCAACCTTCAGCGCGACGTAGTGAAGAACGAGCGGCGACAGCGCGTTGACAACGTGCCTTACGGACGGGCGGACGAAATCATCCTGGCCGCGCTGTATCCGAAAACTCACCCCTACTCATGGCCGGTCATCGGCTCGATGTCCGACCTGAGTGCCGCATCGCTGACCGACGTGCAGAACTTCTTCAAGACCTATTATGCACCGAACAATGCAACGCTGACAATCGCCGGAGATTTCGATCCGGCGACGGTGAAGAAACTCGTGGCCCAGTACTTTGGGAACATCCCCCGGGGCCCGGAAGTGAAGAGGAGGCTCACCGTCCCCGCCGTCGTGATTCCACGCGACACATTCCTCGTTCTCGAGGACAAGGTTCAGCTGCCACGCCTCTTCTATACATGGCACTCGGTAAGGGGATTCTCGAAGGATGATGCCGCCCTCGACATCCTCGCCCAGATCATTGCCAACGACAAGAACTCGCGCCTGTACAAGAAGCTCGTCTACGACCTGCAGGTCGCACAGAACGTGAGCGCGTTTCAGGATGGGTCGCGCCTGGATGGGAAATTCCAGATCGATGTCACTCCGAAACCCGGCCAGAAGGTCGCGGATATCGATCGGATCGTTCAGGCGGAGATCGCCAATGTCATTAACACCGGCGTGGCACCGCGCGAGCTCCAGCGGGCCCAGAACCTGTACAAAGCGAGCTTCCTCAACCGGCTGGCAAGCGTGCTCGGTAAGGCCGAAGTGCTCAACTCATACAACTACTTCGTCGGCAATCCTGATTACGTGCAGCAGGATGCTGCGCGCTACGAGCGTGTCACCGTAGCCGATGTGCAGCGGGTCGCGAAGACCTACCTCGGACGTCCAAAGATCGTTCTTACCGTCGTTCCAGAGGGGAAGAAGGACATGATGCTAACCGCAAGCGGAGGTGATCGATGAAGGTTATTGGAACTAGGCTGAGCGTGCTGGCCCTGCTCGCCGTCCAGTCGGTCGCCTCCGCGCAAGGAACGTTTGACAGAACCAAGCCACCCGAGCTGGGCCCTCCGCCTCGGGTATCGCTTCCCCCAATCCTCACGAGGCAGCTGCCGAACGGTCTGAAGCTGATAATCGTCGAGCAGCACGAGCTTCCTCTTGCGGATTTTGTTCTTCTCGTCGGGAGTGGTGGCACAGTCGACCCGGCCGGCAAGACGGGAGTGGCGAACCTGACTTCGTCCATGCTGCGCGAAGGTACAACGAGCCGTAAGAGCCTGGACATTGCCGATCAGATCGCATTCCTCGGTATCAACCTCTCTCCGACAAGCAGTTGGGAATCCAGCACGCTCTCGCTCCACACGCCAACGGCACAGCTGGACAGCGCACTCGCTCTGTTTGCGGACGTTGCTCTTCATCCGTCGTTTCCGGCAAATGAGTTTGAACGGGTAAGAAAAAACCGTCAGACCGAGCTCCTCCAGTTACGTGATCAGGGACCAGCGATCGCGAACATTGCGTTTCCGGCGATCATCTACGGCAGCGCACATCCGTATGGTCTTCCACTAATCGGCACAGAAGGTTCCGTGAAGTCGCTCATGACCGCGGATCTACAGTCGTATTACCAGACGAACTTCAGGCCGAACAATGCCACCCTGATCGTCGTGGGCGATGTGAACCCAGCTCAGGTCGAGCAGAAGATCAATGCGCTGTTCGGCAACTGGGAGCGTGGAGATGTTCCCCAGCCCAATTACAGTGAGCCGCCCAAGTCGGGCACCACGACGATCTATCTGATCGACAAACCGGGTGCTGCCCAGTCGTCCTTTCGCATCGGATCCGTAGGCGTTCCGCGCTCGACCAGGGATTACTTCGCCCTGACGGTGATGAACACGATTCTGGGCGGATCCTTCAGCAGCAGACTCAACCAGAACCTTCGCGAAGTGCGAGGCTACACTTATGGCGCCGGCTCCCGCTTCGACATGCGACGTGCGGCGGGGCCCTTCACTGCATCAGCGGAGATCGTCTCGGCGAAAACCGATTCCGCCCTTCTGGAGTTCATGAAGGAGCTGAATGGAATCCGCCAGTCGGTTCCACCCGACGAACTATCCCGTGCCAAGCGCTATCTGCAGCTACAGCTTCCGGCAAATTTCGAGACAACACAGCAAATCGCAACCGCGCTGGTACCGGTGGCGCTGTATGGACTCCCGCTCGACTACTACAACAATTACGTGCAGAATATTGAAAGGGTCACCCAGGCCGATGTGGCCAGGGTTGCGCAGCAGTACATCAATCCCGGCTCTCTTGCCGTCGTAATCGTCGGCGACCGGAAGGCAATCGAACAGGGCTTGAAAGCGGTTAACCTCGGCCCGATCGCGATCAGAGACATTGCAGGCCAACCCATTCAATAGTCGGTGATCGAATCGCTGATCCGAAAAAAGAGGGCATGACCTAATCTCGGGTCATGCCCTCCTTTCTTTGCGTCCCCGCATCGATTCGCGGTGTCAGCGCGGCGCCAATCCAGCGCCAGTATTCTTCGCCGGCAATATCGGCAATGTCGTTATGCCCGGCCTTCTCCACGACCAGAAGCTGACCTTTTCTCTTGGCGGCTCCGTAAACTTCCACACCCATTCTGAATGGCACGATTCGGTCGCGCCGACCATGCGCCACCGAAACCGGCACATCAAGCTCCGAGACAACCCGCCTCGTATCGAAGTGAATTCGTGAGATGGTCCTCCAGACAAGAACAATAAGCGGCCACACAATGAGTCTTGCCATCGCGTGAGCGGAAGAAAAGGGCGACTGGAGAAGCAAGGCACCAGGTGGATGGATTTCGGCGAGCTCGGCTGCTACACCACTGCCTAGCGAGTGACCAAAGTAAGCCATACGCGTGCGATCGACACCGAATACAGTTCGCAGATAGTCATAGGCGGCACGGGCGTCGAGCTTCGTGCTCGAGTAAGAGGGACTCCCATCAAGCGACATGTAACCACGGTATTCGGCGAGAAAAACGGCGTATCTGGTATGGCGCTCAACCGCGCGTGCCCAGTCGAGCTGCCACACAGCAAGGTCGGCGTTTCCATGGAAGCAGAGCAGAACGCCGGGCGCACTTCTGGGATCCCCGACCATGAAGCCGGTGAGCCGCTGTCCATCTACCGCGTCGTAAGAGACCCGCCCCGACTCGGGCGGCGCTTTCAGCAGCCGAGGCGGTTGAAACAGGATTCGTTCCTGCGACCACCAAAGCAGAAACAGCGAGCCGAACAGCAGAGCGAGAACGACAAGTGCGGCAATCATATGCGGGCGCCGAGGGGGTTCCAGTGGGTTTGCATGGCGGGCAATTTACGACAATGCGAATTCCGGTAGAAACCTTCCACCTCGACAACGGGCTGTTTGTGACCCTGTCGGAGGATCACACTACGCCGATCGTGGCTGTGAACCTCTGGTATCACGTGGGGTCGGCGAACGAAAAGACCGGCAGAACCGGATTCGCACATCTCTTCGAGCACATGCTCTTCCAAGGTTCGGCGCACGTTGGGTCGAACGAGCATTTCGAGCTGATACAACGCGCGGGTGGAACGCTAAACGGCTCGACATGGCTCGAGCGGACGAACTATTTCGAGACGGTACCGTCAAACGAGCTTGCGCTGGCCCTCTGGTTGGAAGCAGACCGCATGGGTGAACTACTTCCGGCGATGACGCAGGAAAAGCTGGATACTCAGCGTGATGTCGTTAAGAACGAGCGGCGATGGGCGGTGGACAACCAGCCGTACGGCACAATGCTTGAAAAGATGCAGGAGCTGGTGTTCCCCCCGTCGCACCCCTTCCAGCATTCGCTCATTGGATCGCTGGAGGATCTCTCGGCCGCATCACTGGATGACATAGCGCAGTTTTTTGCCATGTACTACACGCCGGATAACGCGGTTCTCTCGATTGCCGGTGATTTCGATTCGACGGACGCGCGCAAGCTGGTCACTGAGTACTTCGGACCGATTCGGATCGGGGAAGGGAGACCCATGTTGCCACCGATGAATCTCCCGCCTGTGTTCGGAAACCGGTTGCGGGAGGTCGTCTACGATAACGTCAGCCTTGCACGATTGTTTATGGCGTTTCGCTCGCCGGTTTTTGGGAGCGAGAAGTATTACGCTGCCAGTGTGGCTTCTGCGGTGCTTGGGATGAGAAAGGGAAGCCGCCTTCATCGCTCTCTGGTACGGGAACGGCAGATAGCAGCAGATGTCGGTGCGTTCACGTTCGACCTGGCCAAGGGTACCGATATTCTGGTCGTCGACGTCACCGCGCGGCCAGAAACCTCTGTCGCCAAGCTCGAGGAAGAGGTGGAGCGTGAAATTGACCTGATCCATCGCGAAGGTGTTAAGGAACCGGAAGTGAAAAGAGCCATCGCCTTGATCGAGACTGATCTGCTCGCGTCCCTCCAGTCAGCGGGTGAGAGAGCAGACAGGCTTTCGATGTTCGCCACCTATTTCAAGCGGCCGGAGCTGGTCAACGAGCAGGCAGACCGTTATCGCTCGGTAACCACCCAGAGAGTCAACGAGCTCATCTCCGAGCGATTCGGCGAAGACAACAGGGCAAGTCTTCTTTACGTCCCGAAGGAAGGAGTCGAATCCGAGAGCGTACGGGCCGCCGCCGCTGGCGCGGACTGATGGTCACGGCCCTCCGTCCGAAACCAGGACCAACCCGGAGCTACCATTTCCCGGGTTTCCACGATGAGTTGTTGCCGAGTGGAATTCGTCTGGTTACTGCGCCAATTGCGAAGCTTCCAGTGGTTACGGTTTTGGTGGTCGTCGACGCCGGGTCCACAAATGATCCAGCGGGCAAGGAGGGTGTCGCCGCCCTGACTGCCGGCACGCTTCTCGAGGGCAGCGAGCGGTTTGATGGAGCGGAGCTGGCGGAGAAGTTCGAGCAGCTCGGGACATCGGTCGAGTCCGGTGCAGACTGGGACAGCGCATTCATCAAGATCACGGTGCTGTCAGGACAGCTGGAAGAAGCGACGAGGCTCCTTGGCGAGGCCGTCAGCAGTCCGGTTTTCCCTGAACGTGAAGTCGAGCGGGCCAAGGCGGAGCGTCTCGCGGAGATTCTTCAGCTCGAAACAGAGCCGCGGGGATTGGCCGACGAAAAGTTCTCGGAGTTTCTGTACACGCAGGAATCCCGGTACTCGAAGCCGGATGAGGGAAGCGCCGAGAGCGTAAGCGCATTGTCGCGGAAGGACGTTGAGGAGTTTTATAGATCCAGCTACCGCGCCGGATCGACGACTGTGATCATCGCAGGGGATATCCCGACGGATGAGGCGCGTGCATTGATCAGGCGCGCGTTTCAGCGCTGGCCATTGGGACGGGCACCGGACCGACCGCTAATCGCAGTGGCGCGGACGACTCGGAAGAGCATTCACATCGTGGACAAGCCGGAAGCGCCGCAGTCGGAGCTGCGGGCTGGGCATGTCGGTCTGCCGCGCAAGCATCCCGACTTTTTCCCCACGCTTGTAATGAACGCCGTTCTTGGCGGCCTCTTCGGCTCGCGGATTAACCTGAATCTCCGCGAGGCACACGGCTACACATATGGGGCTTCGTCGTTGTACGACTGGCGGCGTGGCCCAGGTCCATTCGTCGTATCGACAGCCGTGCAGAGTGAGGTGACAGCGCTCGCGCTGCGCGAGATCCTTCTCGAGATAGATCGAATCCGCGCCGAGCGAATCTCGGAAGAGGAGCTGTCGCTTGCTAGAGACTACCTCGATGGGGTGTTCCCCATTCGATATGAGACGACTGCCGCAATCGCATCTGCTCTCGCGACTCTCGTCATCTACGATCTGCCTGCTGATTACTATGACTCCTACAGAAAGAACGTGCGTGACGTGTCAGCGGATGCAGTCCTCCAGGCAGCCAGGTCACACCTGCATCCTGACGAGCTGCAGACGATCGTAGTCGGTGACGCGCGGGTCATTCGCGCCTCTGTTTCCGATCTGAGCGTTGGGGACCTGCACGTTCACAGCTCCTAGGGTTCAGCTGCCATGGAAGGAGAAACGAAAGCGGGGCGGATAGAATCCAGGCGAGTCTATACAGGGAAGGTCATCTCGCTCGATGTGGACACCGTCCGGTTTCCCGACGGATCCATTGGTGAGCTGGAGATGATCCGGCATCCGGGCGCGAGCGCGATCGTGCCCTTCCTGAGCGACCCGGGAGGAGAGGATCCGCAGGTGCTGATGATCCGGCAGTATCGGTATGCGGCCGACGGCTACCTCTACGAGATCCCGGCGGGAAGACTCGATCAGGGAGAAAGTCCGCGCGATTGCGCCGTACGGGAACTGAAAGAGGAGACCGGCTGCACAGCAGAGCAGTTTGACCACTTGCTCACGATGTACACGACTCCCGGGTTCACGGATGAAAAAATCCATCTCTTCATGGCAACCGGATTGGTCGCCGGGGAGACTAAGCATGAGGCGGATGAATTTTTGGATCTCCATCCGATACGACTATCCCGGGCTTTGGAGATGGTGGAGGCAGGTGGGATTCAGGATGCCAAGACTGTACTCGGTCTCCTGTTCGCTGCGGGTTTTCGCGCAGGTCGTTAACCCTTCGGGCCAAATTGGCGTCTAATCAATGAAAAGACGCTGACATGTCATGTAAATAGGACAGAATTGGCAGAATCTGGACAAACTCAGCGCTTGAGCCAAACGCTATAAGTCCTTTACTGACAATATGTTACGCCCGACCGCCATTGGGCACAAGCCGTGCATTACATGAAAGCGCAGAATGTTCCCGCAGAGCTGTGCACGATTCAGTGTCGTGAGTGTCTCTATTTGATAGAGGAGAGAAAAATGGCGAACATCGTCCGTAAGCAAGCTGTATCGGTGGAAGGACCTAGTGTCAGGGAACGCCTGCTGGCGATGGATGACTCAGCCGTCGTGACTGCATTCCTTGGTGGAGAGGAGCGCGCCTTCTCTGAACTGGTCACACGCTACCAGACCCGTCTCCTGAACTTCGTGTACCGCACGATCGGTGACCGGGAAAAGGCTGAAGATCTAGTGCAGGAGGTTTTTATTCGTGTCTACCGCCACCTGCATCGCTTCGACCGCTCGAAGAAGTTTTCGACATGGGTCTATACGATCGCCTCGAATCTGGCGAAGAACGAGCTGCGCAACCGCTCGCGTAATCCGCTGGTTCTCTTTCAGACGGTCCAGAAGAACTTTCAGGACGACGATCGCCCTCTGCAGTTTGAGGACACGACGTCCCGTCCGGATGACATGTACCATAAGCGCCATTTGAGGGAGATCGTCGAGGAGAGCGTGGCCAAGCTCCCCGAGCACCACAGGAACGTGTTCATCCTGCGGGAACTCGAGGGCAAGTCCTACGAGGAGATCGCGGAGATCACGGATTGCAATCTCGGGACGGTCAAATCCCGTCTTAACCGGGCAAGAAATTCGTTCGCGGAAATCATTGCCCCATATGTAGATTAGGTCTGACGGCTCGGGAACAGGCGCCCCCCTGATGGGTACCTGTTATCGAACCCTCTCAACCTATCTACATGGATTGTCGCGAGTTTTGTGATCAGCACGTTGCTTTTGTAGACGATACCCTTGCCGGGATCGAGCTGGTTCGCATGCAGCGGCACCTCGCTGAATGTGAGAACTGCGCGAAGCACGATGCGAAGATCCGCCGTGCGCTACTGCTCTTCAGAAATCTTCCTTGCATAGAGCCATCCGCGGACTTTTCCCAGCGACTCGAAGCGCGTCTCAGAGAATGTGATAACGACCATTTGCTAGCAGCCACGCAGCGCAATCTCAGACGGGGCGCAATCGCGGCGACACTCGCCAGCGCTGCTATGCTGGGATACATAGGGATGACGCTGTACCACCATACCGATGCTCCACGTGATCTCATAATGCCTCCAGTGGTCGCAACGATTCCGGAGCCGGAGTTCACCCCAATTACAACCTCGACACCGGCGATAGTCGCCTCCGTTACAGCCGGCCTGACTATCTGGCCAGCGGCTCTGTTTGCGGAGCAGGCTCCGGTGCGGTTTGCGCACTCCAGGCTCGAGCTAACGAACTATACGCATTAGCGCTCGAGAGCCATCGGCAGCCCAGTAGAGCGGCCGTATATTTGGAGGATGTCCGCATCCTCTCTCAAAACACTTCGTGATGCGATCAAGCGCCGGTCATTCGACGGCGCTTACTACATCTGGGGGGAGGATGACTATCAAAAGGACGACGCGGTCCGGCAGCTCATCGATATCGCTCTGGATCCCGGAGCCAGGGACTTCAACCTGGACGTGCGACGATCCGGCGAGCTCGACGCCGAGACCCTTGGAGTCCTCCTCTCCACACCGCCGATGATGGCGGAGAGGCGCGTGATCGTGCTTCGTGAGGTTGGTGCACTCAAGAAAGATTCGCGCAAGGTCCTCGATCAATACCTGGCACACCCCGCGCCCGATTTGTTGCTCCTCATGACCGGAGCTGCCGGATCCAAGGCAGATGCGACGCTCTCGGCGTCGAGCACGGTGCTTCAATTCGACCCCCTTACCGGAGATCGGATTCCTAGGTGGATCACACACAGGGCGACTAGTGAATTAGGAGTCAGGATTAGTGAGCCAGCTATCGAGCTCCTTCAGGCCGCGGTTGGCAGCGACCTGCATCAACTGTCAGGTGAGCTGGACAAGCTTGCGAGCTACATCGAAGGCCATAGCGAGGAAATTGGTGAGGACGCCGTGGCGGCAGTCGTCGGGGTGCGGCGTGGCGAGACCCAGGCTGATCTCCTCGATGCGGTAGCCGATCGGAATGCCCCTCGCGCTCTTGGGCTGGTCTCCCATGTCCTTACCCAGCCGAAAACAACGGGCGTTTCAATCGTCATGGCATTATCGACACAGATGCTCGCCATCTCGTGGGGGCGCGCGAGACTGGATGAAGGTCTCTCGAGAGCTCGCCTGGCCCAAGAATACTTTGATCTTCTGAAAGAGACGGGAGCCTTTACGGGCCGGCCGTGGGGATCTGCCACTGCCGTCTGGGCTCGTGCCGCGGAACGCTGGACCCGCGAATCGCTCGATCGCGCACTCGACTCCCTGCTCGAGGCAGACGTAGCGCTGAAGGAGAGTAGAGTTTCGTCCGAAGAACAATTACTGGCTACGGTAGTACTCAGCCTTTGCGCAGCCGACGAGAGAAGCGCTGCCGCATGAGTCAATAGGAGAGTGGTGAGATGTCTAGATGGACAGTTCTTTTGGGCGTACCGCTATTTTGTGCCGCGTCGCTGGCAGCCGCTCAGGCTCCAGCGCGACCGGCAGATCCGATTTTTGTGAGAGCTCAGACGCTCGTGAGCGATGGCAATGGGGTGGCAGGGAGGGCGCTGATTGATTCCGTGATCGCAAAGACTCCACCGACGTCTCAGCTATACCCGCAGGCGCTGTTCTGGCGCGCGACGCTGGCAGCGAATGCCGCGGATGCAGAAAGCGATTACAAGCACATTGTGGTGGACTATCCACTTGCTCCCCAGGCCGAGGACGCGTTACTGCGACTGGCGCAGCTCGAGCTCGCACGCGGTGACCGCGATGGCGCACTTGGCCATCTGCAGAGGATTCCACGGGACTATCCGCGGAGCAAGTCGCTCGCGAGAGCGAGCTACTGGACCGCCCGGGTACTGTTCGAAAAGAATGACATTCCGAATGCCTGTGTGGCGAACGCAAGTGCGCTGGTGCAGGCCGATGCCTCAGAGGTGGAGCTGAAGAATCAGATACAATATCAGGGTCAGCGCTGTCCGTCGGCCCCTGCCGTAGCAACGGTGAACTCTCCGACGACAAGTGCGTCCGCAAATATCCCGATGACCCCCGTAACCGCTTCTACAACGCCGTCGGGGACCTCCGCGAACATCTCCAGCGCGACTGCGGCATCTCCGACATCGGTTACGCCGCCCGAGAAGCAAAAACCGGCAACCGTCGATACGGTATTGCATGCGGTTGCAACTGTTTCGACAGCACCCAAGACAGTAGTGCAGGCTCAGCGTCCCAAGCTACCGACTGAAGCCAATGATTCAAAGCCGAGCATCGTCGATCTGGCGAAAGCGCCGAAGGCAGCAGCCGAGAAATCGGCGGCGAAACCAAATGTGGCTGTATCACGGGGAAGCGGGTATTCGGTCCAGGTAGCTGCCTACAGCCATAAACCCGAAGCTGACAAACTCGCCGGAAACCTGAGTAAACGCGGCTACTCGGCTCGAGTGGACGGATCGGTTGCGCCATTCCGGGTCAGGATCGGGCGCTACACAACCGAGAAGGAAGCGGAAGACGCACTCAGGAAGATCAAGGCCAGTCACATGGATGGTTTCGTGGTGCGGGCGCCCGAACGGTGAGTCGCGGCGCATCAACACCGTTGATGCAGCAGTACCGGGAGATCAAGTCGCGTCATCAGGACGCGATTCTGTTCTTCCGGATGGGTGATTTCTACGAAATGTTCTACGAGGATGCTGAAGTAGCCTCGAGAACACTCGGTCTCACGCTCACATCCAGGAACAATGGAGGCGCGAGCGCGGTGCCACTAGCCGGAGTTCCAGTCAAGGCTGCCGGCGAGTATCTGCGGCGATTGATCCAGCACGGATTCCGGGTCTCCATCTGCGAGCAAACCGAAGATCCGAAGTTTGCCAAGGGCATCGTCAAGCGCGAAGTGGTGGAAACGATCACTCCCGGTGCAGCGTTCTCCGACGATCTGCTCGACGGTAGTCGCAACAACTACCTATGCGCGCTCAATCGGGAGGGCGATTGGGTGGGAATCGCGGCCGCCGATCTCTCGACGGGGGAGCTCAGGCTCACTGCCACTGGAATCCGGGACTTGGAATCCGCGCTGTCGCGATTCACTCCGCGAGAAGTGATTCTTCCGCGTGGCGAGAGTCTTACTCAAATCCTGAAGGGCCCGATCGGCGAGGAAGGCCCGATGGTAACTGAGCGCGAAGCCTGGGAATTCGACAGCACGCTTGGCCGCGATCAGCTGGTTGAACACTTTCGGGTGAGCTCGCTCGAGGCATTTGGAATCGAGAGCGGAGACAGCGCAGCTGTTGGAGCAGCAGGGGCGTTGCTCCGCTATCTCAATGAGCTTCAGCCGTCGGGCATGTCGCATCTCGCCCGTCCAAGAATCGAGAGACCTGGTGGCATTCTGCCTCTCGACGAGATGACGCGGCGAAATCTCGAGCTCGTCGAGTCGATGCGTGGTGTGGAGACTTCGGGAACACTTCTCGGAGTTCTCGACCGTACGCTCACGCCGATGGGCGCGCGCCTGCTTCGGCAGTGGCTTCTCGCTCCGCTCGTCAACCGTGCTGATATCGATGCGCGGCTTGGCGCTGTGGAAGCGCTGGGAGACGGTCTCATTCGTGCCGCGATGCGGGAAGCTCTGGACGGTGTGCGCGATATTGAACGGCTGGCGGGAAAGGCAGCTGCAGGTCGCGCCTCTCCCCGGGAGTTGCGGGCACTTGGTGATTCAATCGCGCGTCTGCCCGCGGTCGAATCAGCGCTGGGACGAGCTCGTGCGGTGGCGACACCCGAAAACGATGTCGCATTTGGCCGACACGCCGGCGTGTGGGATGGGTGTGCGGATCTTTCCGACGAGATCATCGGAACGCTCGTCGACAGACCGCCGGTCACGATTGGGGATGAGTCCAGCGTGCGCGAGGGGGTCGACAGCAAGCTGGACGAATGGAGGACGCTGCGCGACGGGGGCAAGGATGCCATCGCCAGGATTCAAGCTGAGGAACGCGCCCGGACCGGCATCAACTCGCTCAAGGTCGGCTACAACAAAATCTTCGGCTATTTCATAGAGGTGACGAACACCAATGTGCATCTAGTTCCCAGCGACTACCAGCGGAGGCAAACGCTGGCGGGAGCGGAGCGATATGTGACTCCTTCGCTCAAGGAATACGAAGAGCGGGTGCTGACGGCGGCCGAGCGAGTGGAGGAGCGAGAGCGAGAACTGTTCGAGACGCTCCGGTCGCGGGTCGGAGCTCAGGTCGCCCGTCTGCAGGCAGTTGCACAGATCGTCGCGGAGCTCGATGTGCTTGCATCAATGGCCGAAGTCGCGGCGAGGGAAGGTTACGTGCGTCCCCTGCTGACCGACGATTTCGCGCTCGAGATAACGGCTGGGCGGCATCCGGTGGTGGAGAGGATGATGCCTCGCGAGAAGTTCATTCCGAACGACATCGCACTCACCGAAGACGCGCGGATGATCATTCTCACCGGGCCGAACATGGCGGGGAAATCGACAGTGCTCCGACAGGTCGGTTTGATCGTGCTGATGGCACAGATTGGCAGTTTCGTCCCCGCAACCCGGGCACGGATCGGCGTCGTCGATCGCCTTTTCACGCGGGTTGGGGCGAGCGACAATCTGGTTCGCGGCCAATCGACCTTCATGGTGGAGATGTCGGAAACGAGCGCCATTCTTCACACGGCAACTCGGCGAAGCCTGGTACTGCTCGATGAGATCGGGCGCGGTACGTCGACCTACGACGGAATTTCGATCGCCTGGTCGGTAAGCGAGCATCTGCACAACGCTGTCGGGTGCAAGACGATCTTTGCGACGCACTATCATGAGCTCACCCAGCTGGCAGACAATTTAGTCGCAGTACGCAACTATAACGTTGAGGTGCGCGAAGTCGGGGATCAGGTACTTTTTCTCCACCGTCTTCAGCCCGGTGGCGCCGATCGGTCGTATGGAATCGAAGTGGGCAGACTGGCGGGCCTCCCGCCCGCGGTTCTAAAGCGGGCAACGGAGCTGTTGAGACTGCTCGAAGCGGAACAGATCGTGCCTCGATCGGGACGCGCATCACCAGTGCCGACCGACGCTACAGATAGTCAGCTGGCACTGTTTGGCATGATGACGCATCCTGTCGTGCAACAACTGAGAAATGTGGACCCGAATGCGATGACGCCAATCCAAGCGCTCGAGATGCTCGCTCGACTCGTCGACGAAGTGAAGCGAGAGGGAGGATCAACTTGAGCTTGCACGCAAGACTGAGCTCGATAGCGCTAGTGGCGCTGACAATCGCCGCTGGGTGCAAAAACGGAGACGGGTCAGGTCTGCCATTTCAGACAGTTGGCAGGCAGCCGGACGTCGCTCCGGTGATGCTCAACAAGGAGCTGCCTTTCCGCTATCCGCCAGCGCTGTATGCGCAGAAAGTTCAGGGCAATGTCACGCTCCGTATTTTCATCGACCGAGAGGGAGCGATAGTACCCGACTCGACCCGCATCGCGGAGACTTCCGGATTCACCGCGCTGGATTCCGCGGCGATGAAGGGCTCGCGCGACCTGAAGTTCGAGCCCGCCAAGACTCAGGGTCAACCGGTGCCGGTATCCATTCTTTTGCCGGTGTTCTTCAGGCACCCCGACGCGCCACCGCTCGCTGGTGATTCAATCATCCCGCGCGATTCCTCGATCTCGAGCAGCACCGTCAAGCCGACCGATACAGCGAAGGCGGACACGGCCAAGGCTTCCACAACCAAGACGGCCATGAAACCGCCGGTGCGGAAAGCGACGACAAAGCGCGGAGCGACTCGTTAATGAAGCACGAACGCAACCGCCAGCCCTACGACAACGTCCTCGAGACGATCGGCTGGACGCCGCTGATCAGGCTGAACCAGGTGACGCGCGGAATCCGTACTCCGGTTTATGCGAAGGCGGAATTCTTCAATCCGGGCGGCTCGGTGAAGGATCGAATCGGCCTTCCGATCATCGAGCGGGCGGAGAAAGAAGGCAAGCTGAAACCGGGCGGGACGATAGTCGAAGGCACGAGCGGGAACACAGGTGTCGGCCTCGCGATCGCGGCAGCGCTCCGCGGATATAAATGCATCTTCACGATGCCGGATAAGATGTCTCAGGAAAAAGTCCGCTTACTCAAGGCATTCGGCGCGGAAGTCATCGTGACGCCGACGGCAGTTCCGCCGGATCATCCCGACAATTACGTGATGATGGCAAAGCGGATCGCGCAGGAAACCCCGAACGCTATCTTCGCCGATCAGTTCTACAACGATGCGAACCCCGAAGCTCATTATGCGACGACAGGCCCCGAACTGTGGCAGCAGACCGGTGGCAAGATCACGCACTTCGTGGCGGCGGCAGGCACAGGCGGGACGCTCACTGGCGTCGGCCGCTACCTAAAGGAGCGAAGCAAGAAGGTAAGGGTGATCGCGGGTGACCCTGCCGGCTCGATACTGGCCGAGTACTGGCGGAGCAAAGGAAAAAACAAAATCGAGGGAACGCCGTACAAGATCGAAGGAATCGGGCAGGACAAGCTTCCCGGCACGCTCGACATGAGCTTGATCGACGAGTACTACACCGTGAGCGACAAGGAATCCTTCGCGATGGCAAGGCGTCTCACGCGCGAGGAGGGCTTGTTCGTCGGCGGATCATCCGGACTCATCACGTCGGTGGCGCTCAAGATAGCGCGTGAGATCGACGATCCAAACGCAATGGTGGTGACGGTCCTGTGCGACACTGGTGAGCGTTATCTCTCCAAGCTTTACAGCGACGAATGGATGCGCGAGAACCAGATGCTCGACGTGCCCAAGGTTGCACTCCACAGCTTGCTCGGCAGAAAGAATGGCGTTGCGCCCACGGTAGTGAGCGTCGCACCGGGTGCGACCGTCCGGCAGGCAATCGGCCTCATGAGTCTGCACGATGTCTCACAGCTTCCCGTCATGGATGGCGCGAACTGCGTCGGATCGGTGAGCGACTGGTCGGTTTCCCAGAAGAGTCTGGAGAATCCGAAGCTGCTCGATACGACCGTCAGCGAGATCATGGATTCGCCGTTCCCGATGGTGGCGTCGGATCAGCCGGTAGACAGCGTGGTGAAGCTGTTGTCAAAGGCGAATCCCGCGGTTCTCGTGCAGGAGCATGGGGTCGTCCAGGGAATCGTCACGCGATCCGACATGCTGCATTACATGATGTCTCGCTAACCCAAGGAAATTCGGTCGAATGAAGATTACGGTACTCATGGGCGGAACGTCCTCCGAGCGCAACGTCTCGCTCGCGTCGGGAATCCGAATCGTGCAGGCATTGCGGGAACGCGGGCACCAGGTGACAGCTCTCGATCCGGCGCGCGGGGTGATCAGCGCCAGCGAAGAGCGTGAGCTGAACACGGGGAAGGTTGGAACCGAGCCGCCGTCGCTGGAGGCGCTGTCGAAAGTGGCGGAGGGAGCATTTCTGCCGAATCTCACTTCGATGAAGGAAGTGAAGGATGCAGATGTCGCGTTCCTGGCTCTCCACGGTGGCCAGGGAGAGGATGGAACCATTCAAGCCCTGCTGGACATGGCGCACGTGAAGTACACGGGAAGCGGACATCTCGCGAGTGCGCTGGCCATGGACAAAGATCTATCGAAAAAACTCTTCCGCGCGGAGGAGGTAAAAACCGCCGACTGGCTGATGGCGCCGGTGACGATCGAGCAGGTTGAAGGAATGCTGGGGCTTCCGGTGGTGGTCAAACCGTCGAAGGAGGGCTCCACGGTAGGTCTTTCAGTGGTGAAAAAACGGGGAGACCTCGCCGCCGCTATCGAGGAAGCGAGCAAGTACGATGACGAAGTAATGATCGAGCGATTCGTCCCGGGACGCGAGCTGACAGTCGGGGTACTCGGTGACGTAGCGCTGCCGGTTGGAGAGATCATTCCCAAGCACGAGATCTACGACTACGAGTGCAAGTACACCCCGGGCATGGCGGTGGAGGAATTCCCGGCGAAGCTATCGCGTGAGGCGACGGAAAAGGTTCAGCAGCAAGCGCTGTCGGCATTTCGGTCGCTCAAGCTTCGGGGATACGCCCGCATAGATTTCAGGCTCACCACCGAGGGCGAGTTTTACTGTCTCGAGGCAAACACGTTGCCCGGGATGACCGAGTTCAGTCTGATACCTCAGGGGGCGGCGGCAATGGGAATCAGCTTCCCCGAGCTGTGTGAGCGGATCGTGAGACTCGCTCTCGAATAGGTTCCGCGGGAGGAACCCTTCGTGGCGCCCTGGGTCTTAGGATGTAAGTCTCTTAGTCGCAGGTCTGCATGAGCGAGCTGTACGACTCACCCGAATCTCCGCGCATGACGCGCGCTGTTCAGTGGCTGTTGGCCCTGAACATCGGCATATATTTCCTACAGCTGACACTGTTTGGGCCGGATGCGGTGTATTCGGCGCTCGCGCTCGATCCGGCCCGCTTCCCCGCCAACTGGTGGACCGTAGCGACGTACATGTTTGTGCACGCGTGGCTCGCGCACCTCGCGTTCAACATGTTCACGCTCTGGATGTTCGGCCCCCGACTGGAACACGAATGGGGAACCCGCACGTTCGTCTGGTTCTATCTCTGGTGCGGCGTGGGTGGAGCGATCGCGCACCTCGTCTTTGCGCAGCATTCAGCAGTCATCGGAGCCTCAGGCGCGATCAGCGGAGTGCTCGTCGCATACGCGCTCCGGTGGCCTGACGAAGAGGTCTATCTTTTTGGCGTCATTCCAATGAGATCCCGCTGGCTCATCGCGGCGATGCTCGCAATGAACATCATCTTCGCCCTGTCGCCGGGCTCGCGGATCGACTGGACGGCCCACCTTGGCGGAATGGCGTTCGGGTGGATCTTCCTCAAGGTCTACTCGATGGGTGGAATCAATCGGGTAAGGGGCTGGGTGTCCACGGTGCCGGATGAATCAGAGGACATGCCGCGCGCCGTTCCACGCGGCAGACCGCCAATGCGCGATCGTGCGGGCGGTGCGGACGAAGTGGTCGCGCGCAGCAACGCCGTCATTCTTCGCGAGAGCAAGCCGCTTCAGCACGTGCCGCGACAGGAAACACCGAAAGAGTACGCGGCGAGGGTGAATCGCGTGCTCGACAAGATCTCGCAAGAGGGGATCGAAAGCCTGACGAGAGACGAGCGGCAATTGCTCGAAGAGATGTCGCAAAAACTGCGCGACGAGTGATGCGCGCGGATTGATCCGCGGCGATCATGTGTGCATCGTTCGACGATGCCAAAGCCAGAGCTCCTCGAGACGTTCGAAAATCCTTACTCCGGCCGTGACTACGAGATCCACATGGACTGTTCGGAGTTCACATCTCTTTGCCCACTCGGTGGCATCGAGAGCGACGCCGAGGAGCTGGCACTGCTCACGGGAGGAGCGCCCGATTTCGGAACGATTCGCATCACGTACGTTCCAGCATCGAAGTGCATCGAGCTGAAGAGCCTCAAGGTCTATCTGTGGAGCTACAGAAACGATGGAATCTTCTACGAGCGGGCGGTGAACCGGATTCTCGATGATCTCGTTGCCAGCTCGTCACCCAGGTGGATGCGTGTCGTTGGTGACTTCAACGTCCGTGGCGGCGTGAAGTCGATCATCACCGCAACTCACGGCAAGGCGCCATCGTCAAAGTAGGTCGCGCCACTGGTTGATAACGAGCACAGAGGCGTTTTAATTGTTCCATCCGGACGTTGAGTCCGGTTCGGCTAGGTAGCTCAGTTGGTAGAGCAGCGGACTGAAAATCCGCGTGTCGGCGGTTCGATTCCGTCCCTAGCCATTGGCGATGTTTGACCGCTGTGCGCGGAGATCTTCACGAATTCGCTCCAGCATACCTAACGTCCGACGCCTCCGCCGTAAAACCTACAGAACGAGGCCGAAATGTCCGCACGAGCGGTTCGCACGAGCGCGATTCTAGGCATTTCGATCGCGACCCGTATCATGCTCAGCTCGCTACTGTTGTGGCCAGCCACACTTCGAGCACAAACGGTTACTGGAACGGTTCAGACCGCGGGGAGCCCCATAGTTGGCGTGACGGTGCGACTCCTCGAGCTTGATCGCATCGAACATACGGGTGCGCAAGGGCAGTTCGCTTTCTTCAATGTTCCCAAGGGGATTTACAGAGTATATGTCGGTGTCACCGGGTACGCATCGGTGACCGACACTGTCAGGGTGATGGGCGATATTGCGAGGATATCGGTTGAACTCAGGGAATCTGCGATTCAACTCAAAAGGGTCGTGGTCACCGCATCGCCGACCGCACGGACTTCCGACGAGCAGTATCAATCGACCGCGTCCAAGTCGCTGGTGGAATTCCAGAACAGCTCAGGGACGAGTTTCGCGGAGAAGATCGCGGATCTTCCGGGCGTCTCAGTTCGCAGCAACGGGTCCGCTCCGTCACGACCAATTCTCCGGGGCCTGGGTGACAACGAGGTGCTGGTTCTCGAAAACGGGCTTCGCATGGGTGATCTGGCGACTTTCGATCCCGCGCATGGTACGCCGATTGAAGCGATCGGGGTTTCGCAGATCGACGTGGTTCGTGGTCCCGCGACCATCCTCTATGGCCCCAGCACGATTGGCGGGGTCGTAAATGTCATCACCGACATCGTCCCATCCATGTCGGATCATCCCATTTCAGGCACGGCCGCGGTTGAAGGAAATACGGTGAGCACTGAGGGTGCAGGCTATGTCAACAACGTCTATAGCCAGGGCAATCAGGCGTTCCGTGTCTCGGCTGGGGGAGTCAGGGCTCACAATATCCGCATTCCCTCGGGGGACTATACCGACCCCGGCACTGGTACAGTGTTCAATCTGGACCGGATGCCACAGACGTTCGACCGTAGCGGCGAGGCAGGTCTCGGCTACGCATTTCAGAGCGATTTCGGAATGATTGGGATTGGCGGCAAGCACTTCGAGACGAACTACGGCATACCTGGTGTGCCGCCCAATCCGGATTTTGTGAATGTGCCCCCGACTACGTCGCGCATCGCGCAGCGTCGAAATACGATCGAGCTCCGCAGCCTCTTCAACGGTGGATTCTCATTCGTAAACCGGGTGAAGCTCAACGCAAGCTACAACGACTACAGTCACTCGGAATTCCCAACAGCCCAGGATGCAAGCGGCGTTTCCGATTCTCAGGCCAATCATTTTCATAAGCGGCAGTTCAACGGTGTCCTGCAGCTCCAGCACCAACCGCTCGGGAAACTCCAGGGCACGTTAGGGTTGTGGACGAACATCGAGGACCTCACGATAGACGGTGACGAGCCGCTTGGCCCGAACTCGTTGACCAGCGGGCTTGCCGGATACGCATACGAAGAATATCCGGCGGCGGACAACACTCGACTGCAAGCCGGTCTACGGTACGACTACAACAGGATTCAGACGCGTCCGTACCTGCAGTCAACCGATCCGGTTTTCCAAACACTCGATGTCTCGCGGCTTTCCAACGCGCTGACAGCCTCACTTGGTGCGATCCAGCAGTTCGCGCCGCATCTGACGGGATCATTTAGTCTCGCCCGATCATTTCGGGCGCCCACAGTTCAGGAATTGTTTGCGAACGGACTGGATGCCGCGAGCGGGACGTACACTATTGGCACCGCGGAGCTCGGACCCGAAACCGGAGTTGGGGCGGACGTGTCGCTCAAAGGCAACTTCGCAAACACGTCCTTTGAAATCTCGCCTTATGCAAACAGTATCCGTAACTACATCTTCGGGTTCTTGCGCGGCGACACCATTCAAGGTTTTCCGGTGCGGCAATTCGGTGCTACCAATGCGCGGTTGTTTGGCTTTGACGCGAGCGTCACCGTTCAGCCGGCCCAATATTTTGCGCTCAAGGCAGGCGCTGATTATGTGAACGCCGAGGACACAAGACAGAATGTCCCGCTGCCGTTCACGCCTCCGCTAAGAGGGCTATTGCGGGCGACCTATCAGGACAGGACATACATGGGCATGGTTGAAACGCGACTTGCCGCAAGCCAAACCCGGCTTGGCGAGGGTGACACGCCGACCCCAGGATATGCTGTAGTCAATTTCGGTGTCGGGATGCGCTTTGCACGGCAACGCGTCGTAAATAACATCAGCATCCATTGCGATAACGTGTTCAACCGTGTGTACCGGGACAATCTTTCTGTGATCAAAGATTTTATCCCGCAACCGGCCCGAGGCTTTCGGTTGAACTACCAAGCGATGTACTGAACGCCCCTTTCAGTCATTGAGAGAGCCCAGGGCTTGACCGAGGCCTTGGGAGAGTCATAGCCTTCGGTCCCATCACGATCCGCCAGCTAGAGTCGTGGCGAGGCCGCCGATCAACGACGCCTCTCGCTCGACCGCGGCAGCCACGCGGGCAATCTCACGATCCGCGTCCTGCCACTCACCCTGCTCGATTGCTTCGCGGACGCCGGGTATCGTCTTTACGCCGTAGCCCGTGTAAAACCCGGGGGCGTAAAGCATGTGGACATACCATGGCCTGTTCTTCAAGCCTTCCGTCGACGTGAGAGCGCGCTCTGCCTGAACTAGCCGCTCGTTCACGCTTTTCGCGGCAGCAGTGCGTCCTTCGCTCACGGCGCGAGTATAGGCTTTGTCGTAACGGGAAGCGGAGTGGTTGAGTGAATCGAGCGCGTTGAGCAGAGGCGCGAAGTTGAGCTGTGGCGCGACCTGCTGACGTTGCGGCGCAGTCACTGGATCGCGCGGGTCGCTGGCGACCTTGAATAGGCCATCCTCGATTTGCCGGTTGCGTTCGGTGATCTGCTCCGCGCGCCTGTCGCGGAGAGACTGGAGATCCTTGACGTATGTCTGGATGGTTTCCGCGAGATTCGTGAACGCGAAAGGAAGCAAATCCGCGTTTGCAAGGCGCAGCACCGCGACGCCAGCGGTCTGGGCAAGTGCGCGACCGTAGACAAAAGACGTGTCGCTGAAATGCGTGTACCAGTAAAAGTCATCGTAGATCGAATGGTAGATCCCGCCCTCATCCTCTCCGCCATATCCAAGGTTGAGCGAAGCGACGCCGAGGTGATCGATGAAAGACGAGTAGTCCGATCCTGATCCGAGAGCGCCGATCCGAAGGTCTTCGCGATCGCGGGCTTCGCGGCGGACATCCGTGGATCCGGTGAGGATCTTCGCTGCCTGCGCCCGCTTCCACGCGCTCACTCCTGATTCGGGATCTTCGACATCCATCGCGACGCCATTGATGAATTTCTCCAGCGAGTGTGATCCCGAGACGTCGAGGAATCCCCTGCCATTGCCATCGCTGTTCACATAGGCAACCGCATGCGCCTTGAGCTCGTCAGCGTGTGTCTCCGCCCACTCGGTCGAACCCAACAGGCCGGGCTCTTCGCCATCCCAGGCGGCGTAGATGATGGTGCGCTTCGGCCGCCATCCCTGCTTGTATAGCGCGCCCAACGCGCGCGCTTCCTCGAGCTCGGCGACGAGACCCGAGATTGGATCCTCGGCGCCGTTCACCCACGCATCATGGTGGTTGCCGCGAACGATCCACTGGTCCGGTTCGGTGGTGCCGGGAAGTCTGGCGATTACATCGTAGAGCGTCTTCAAGCTCCAGTCAGATTTGACGCGGAGATGAACTTTCGCGGGTCCCGCGCCAAGGCGATAAGTGATGGGAAGCCCACCGCGCCATGCAGCTGGAGCGATGGGACCTCCGAGTGCCGTGAGCAGCGGCTGCGCGTCGCCATAGGAAATCGGCAGCACCGGAATCTTGGTGATAGTGGCAGCCTGCGCGACGGTGAGGCGCTTCGCATCCTTCGTGGCACCGACTCCCGGCGTCAGCGGATCGCCCGGATAGACGGGCATATCCGCGACGGAACCGCGCTGAACTCCCTGGGCCGGACGCATCGGCCCTTTGGGGAAGACGTCGCCACCGGCGTAACCATCATCTCTCGGATCTGAATAGATCAGGCATCCGATCGCCCCGTGCTCGGCCGCCACCTTGGGTTTGATACCGCGCCACGAGCCGCCGTATTTGGCGATCACGATTGCGCCCTTGACCGAAATGCCGCGCTGCTCCAGCTCCTCGTAGTCGGCGGGCACTCCATAGTTGACGAAAACGAGAGGGCCAGTAACGTCGCCGTCGATCGAATAGGCGTTGTATGAAGGCAACTGCTCGGATTGCTGACTTGATGTTGGGTCCTCGGGGAGTGCCGTCTCCTGGAGCGATGCCTTGAAGGTCGTCGGCGCCACAAGCTCGACCACGCGCTCTACGGGAGTCGGAAAGAGAACGTCGAAGTTCTCGATGTGCGCGTCCCACCCGTAAGACTTGAACTGGTTGAGAATCCACCCGGCGTTGTCCTTGTCGTAAGCGGAGCCGACATGGTGCGGACGTGCGCTTAGGCGGCGCATGGATTCTCTCATGCGGTCTGGCTCGGGCATCGTCTTGAATCGTGCTTCCAGATCACGTTCTGCCTGAACGGATTGCGGGAAGAATCCGCGTAGTGGTACGTCGGCTGGGGATGGCGCGAGAACGAAACCGGTTGCCGAAATCAGGAGCGACGAGAGCAGCGTGCGCATCAATGGTTCTCCACTATGGGAAGTGATCTAAGCGGGAGCGGAGGATGTCATGCGAAACAAAAAGACGCTAAAATGTACTCAGCGTCTTTCGATCCGGTCATGCTGGTCTGGCTTTGCGCACGCGCCGTGTGCGGCGATGCTTACCGACTTTTGATTTGGTGGCCTTCTCGTTGATTTCGCCGCTTTCGAGCGGAATCCAGCGTTCGGCCCAGTTGCCGATCTCTCGCAGCGCGTTCTGGAGCGCGCGCCCTTTGGGCGTCAGCTCGTATTCAACGCGCACGGGGCTTTCGGGGATCACAACCCGGAATACCAACTTTTCTCCCTCGAGCAAGCGAAGCCGCTCCGACAGCATCCGATCGGTGATGTCGGGAATCGCTCCTTTGATGGCCGCGTAGCGCGTTTTTCCCTGAAGCAAGGTTTGCAGGATGGCGCCTGTCCAGCGGCTGCCGATAAGCTCGATGGCCCGGTGAAAGCGTGAGCAGACTGGTGGAACGGGCAGGGAGGAATCGGTCATGAAGAAGAAGTTACGGATAGGGGCGCTTGACACAACTTACTTACTAAAGTATACTAGCATACTCATAGTAAGTCCAGAGCTTGGTAAGCCCACCCCGAAAAAGGCTTAACTGGCTAAGAACCGCACCGGATTCGAGAGGAAAACGAATGACCGCACCAGTTCAGACGGCTACCGCAGCGGGAGCCAAGACCCAGTGGAAGCTCGACCCGACGCACACCGCAGTCGAGTTCTCCGCCAAGCACCTGATGATCACGACTGTCAAGGGACGGATCACAGATATCGAAGGCACCATCACCATCGACGAAAAAAATCTGAGGGATTCTTCGGTCAAAGCGACTCTCAAGGCGGCGAGCATCGATACCCGCACCGACCAACGGGACGAGCATCTTCGCTCGGGCGATTTTCTAAACGTCGAGAAATATCCCGAGATCGAGTTCCGAGGCACGAGCATCGAGGGAGATCGGAGGGCGTTCAAGCTCACGGGCGATCTGACGATCCGTGATGTGACCAAGCCGATTACGCTCGACGTCCAGTTCGAGGGTCAAACGAAGGATCCGTGGGGTGGCGAGCGCGTGGGATTCAGCGCGACGGGCAAGATCGATCGCCGGGATTTTGGGCTGACCTGGAATCAGGCGTTGGAGGCTGGCGGCGTTGTCGTTGGGAATGAGATCAAAATCGTGCTCGAGATTCAGGCTGTCAAAGTCGACTGACGCTTGCGTTAGATAAGCATCGAACGAGTAGCGGGTGCACCATAGTGTGCACCCGCTTTCGTATCTATGGGGTATTTTGAACTGCGAGTAGAGCAAGGTGGAATCTCCCGGAATGACCCTTTGACGATTATCCGACTCCAAGCGATCGCCGCAGCGCTACTTCAGTTGGTGGTGGTAGGCGCTGCCCAGCCGCGCCAGTCAGTTAGCTACGTATCGAATTCCATGCTCACACAGCGCGATGTGTTCGTCGTTGCACATCAGGACGACTGGCAACTTTTCATGGGAGACGTCGCCGCGAAAAAAATTGCAGCCGGGGACTCGGTGACGTTTATCTATCTGACCGCCGGAGACGACGGACGGGACTCCCTCTACTGGCAGACTCGGGAACGAGCGGCCCTGCAATCGACGCGTCTCGCCATCGGCGTGAAAGCAGCTGACTCCGCCGCAGTCAGATGCTCGACGACGGAGGTGCTCGAGCACGCCATTCGAAAATGTATGATCGCCAATACCGACTCTTACTTTCTCCGACTGCCGGATGGAAAGAGAAACGGCGCGGGCTTCGCTCGCCATGACTTTGAAAGTCTGAGAAAACTGCGCGGGCAAAAAATCACAGCTATAACCGCGGTCGATGGCAGTGCGGCCTACCGGGGATGGGGAGATCTTATGGCCATCGCGAGCGTGCTGATCGGGTCGAGCTCCGCCACCGCCGATCTCGTAGTTCACGCGAGCGATCCGAGCGTCGCGGCGAATCCGCACGATCACTTCGATCACCGCATGGCTGGCCTGCTCGTGGACGATCTACGCAAGAGGCAAAAGTGGAAGACGCAGTACTATGTCGGCTATGCGCTTGCAACGCGGGCCGCCAATCGGTCGACCGATCAGGCGCGCGAGAAGACGGCGATTTTCCTGGCTTACGACAAGGAAATGATGCGCGCCAACAAAGCGTGGAGCGCATACGAGGAGCATCCGGTGTTCTACTCAGAATGCATGCTTCGCACGTACGCGCGGAAGGCCCGATCGTCTGGGGATCGCTGATCTTTCCGATCACGGCAGAGTATTAGCTGGGCGTTCGCCGATTGCACGCGTACATTGGCGCCTTAGATGCGGGTGCTTGCCGGCCGATCGTCGCCGCATCAGGGCTTCACCTTTAGCTTAGTCGCTCATCAGAAGTTCTTCCGAACAGGAGCAACAATGCGTCGAGGTCTGTTCATCGGAGTGCTGCTCTTCACCGCGCAGTGAGAAGCAACCGCTCAGTGCCGCGTCCCAACCGACAGCAACGAGGGGAAGCTCCTCGCTTTCTACACCGCGCCGATCGTGTTCTCGATGGCGATAGCGCCGGAGGTGCTTCTGCCCGCCAGCATCAGGATCGGTGCGGAGGGGGAAATACATCCCCAAACCGGATCCCACGATCGAGCAGACCGGCCGATGTTTCACCCAGAAGAGCGAGCACACCTCACTCTCTCCCGTATTCGGGCGGCCCAGGATTACGATCGGCGGCCCGTTCGGCTTTGCCCTCGAGGCCGCATACCTTCCTCCGGTGACGATCGCGAGAGCTACGCCGAATCTCTTCAGCTTCGCCGTATCGCATGCTCACCATTTCGCGCTCGGTCCGGTTTCAAATGGAACGACCCTCATGCTGCGCGTGCATGGCACCTTTGGAAACGTCAAAGGAGCGATCACCTGCCCGAAATCGCAGCTTCAGCAGACGGCGCCCTCAAGTCCCTGCTACGGGACGAATCCATCGAAGGACACTTTCCATCCCGACATGTTTGGGGGCGAAGTCGCTGCGGGGTTTGCTCCGGGGGTCCGCGGGATCTCATTCTACGGTGGCGCGGGCGTAAACAGGATCGATCCCCACTTTCAGGTCGGGTTCAGTAGTCTGACTGGCAGCGTCGACATGACCCAGGTCAGCTCGAGAAACCCCTCTATCGCCCCGCGATCTTTGGCGGGCTGACCGCTGTCCTTCGGCAGATTTTGGATGTCGGAGCCCAGGTCTACTCTGTGCCGGCAGACGCCACTCTGTTCCGGCTGATGGGCGGAATTCGAATTCGTTAAGCCTCAAGCATTCTCCCGAAAGTGTCGGGTCCGTAGGAAGCCTGAAAGACCTAATGCCGTGTCGTGCAGCGACTTCCCGCGCTTCTGCCTGCATTCTGGAGGGACTGAAGAGAATGGGGACGGCATCTTCGACCGATTTCTCCCCCTTTCAAGAACGTCGGCTGAAAACCACGAAGCTCTACCATAAGACTCAACAGCGCGGCAACAACCTCTTCGCGCGCGAGTATCAACACGTTACCCAATGCCGCCACCAAAAAAGGGACGTCGCTTAGCTCGGCACCTTACGGGACCTTTCTGATTCTCTGGCGCACGGCGAAACTATCGCTTAGATATTCCAGGAACAAATGTCCACTCTCCGCAAACAAGTGAGAGAGTGGGGAAAACTATTGCCCAAACATCTGTGAGCCCACTCTCAGAAAGCACCATGAAGGAGTTGCGGACCGCGCTCACGGAGCAGCTCAAACGGCCCGACGGGCCGACGCCGGAGCTTGCCGCTCTCTTGAAGAGAGTTGGCCGAGGGGCGCACGAAAACAACATTCCGCCCGAGGAGCTCATAGTTACTTTCAAGGGGCTGTGGAACTCCCTCGCCGAGTCATTGCGCCCACAGAATGCGGATCAGTACGAACGTGTCCGCCAGCGGCTGGTGACTCTCTGCATCCAGGCGTATTACGCTGAGTAGATAAAACGGGATATCTTGCGGGCGTGCCCCACCCGAGAGCGGCATACCTCTGGCGTTGAGTAAGTGACGTGGCAACAGCAATCCCGCCCAAGGCTCCAACAACAATTCTGAGTCGTCTATTCGGCCGTTCGCGAAACGGATTGGGCGAAGAACTCGTCGGTCCGATTCGTGGCGAAGTACTCGGTCTCGAGCGACTTGGTGAGCGCGCGCGAGCGGTGGCGCGCGGACATCACCTGCTCCCGGCGCAAAAACAGCGGGGCGCCGGCCCTCTTCTACTCCGTCTCGAGAACACGCGAGAAGTACTCGACCGCGTTTATCACGAGCTGAACAACGGCGCGGAGCGCGGACTCGACATCAGCCCAGCCGGAGACTGGCTGCTGGACAACTTCTACATCGTCCAGGAGCATATCATGGAGATCCGGACCAATCTTCCCAAGGGCTACTACGAGGAGCTTCCTAAGCTCGCTACGGGATCGCTCACCGGTTATCCGCGAGCGTACGAAGTGGCAATCGAGCTGATCGCGCATACGGAAGGTCACCTCGATCTCGACAACATCACGCTTTTTGTTCGTGAGTATCAGACTGTCACCCAGCTTCGCATCGGCGAGCTGTGGGCGATCCCGACGATGCTCCGATTGGGCCTCGTCGAGAACATCCGGAGAATGGCGCTGCGTGTCGCGGCGCGCCTGCAGGAAGTCGAGTCAGCCGACCGAGCCGCCGCGACGCTGCGTGAGGCGAGTGAGGAGTCTTCGCGAGCGCTGGCGACCGCACTCGCCGCGTTCGTCGACGATCATCCGCCGTTCACGCCGACCTGGGTAGCCCGGTTCCTACAGCAGGTCCGGTCGTACCAAACGAACTTCACGCCGCTGATTTGGCTCGAGCAGTGGATCGCGGAGGACGGGCCAAGCGCGGAAGAAGCGGCAACGCGATCGAATCGCAGAGTGGCGCTGACGCAGGTGACGGTTGCGAACAGCATCACGAGTCTTCGCACGATCTCGAGACTCGACTGGAAGGAATTCGTTGAATCGCAGAGCGCGACGGAAAAGCTTCTACGTCAGGATCCGAGCGGCCACTACGCTTCGATGACGTTCGGGACCCGGGATCACTACCGCCATGTCGTCGAGCACATCGCGAAGCGGGTCAAGCGACCGGAAGAAGAAATCGCGAGCGAAGTGGTAGTGCTGGCGAAGCTCGCCGATCCGAGCGATGCGAGACACGCGCACGTCGGCTACTTCCTCGTGGACAAAGGGCGCCAGGTTCTCGAGGAGAAAGTCGGATACACTCCGCCGCCCGGAGAATGGCTGTATCGCTGGACGCAGCGGCACCCCAATACGCTGTATTTTGGCGGGATAACTGTGTTCACCACTCTCGCGCTCGCCGTGATTCTGGACGTTGTAGACGGCGCGTCGCTGATAGTTCAGCTGGTCATGGTGCTCCTGGCCCTCATTCCGGCGAGCGAGATCGGAATCAGCGTCATCAACCAGCTCGTAACGCTGCTGATGCCGCCGCGGCTCCTGTCCAAGCTCGAGCTGCGCGACGACGGGATTCCGGAAGAGCACATGACGGCGGTGGTCGTGCCGACGCTCCTCGGAAGCGTGCACGGGGTGGAGGAAGCGCTCGAGCACCTCGAGGTGCAGTACCTCGCCAACCGCGACCCGAATCTGCAGTTCGCGATACTGAGCGATTTCACTGACTCGCCAACCGAGCACAGGCCGGATGACGAGGAGATTCTTGCCGCCGCAGCGGCAGGGACCAAGAGCCTCAACGCGAGGTACGGAAACGCGGGGGAAGATGTGTTTTTCCTCTTTCACCGCCAGCGGCTCTGGAATCCGAACCAGAACGTGTGGATGGGCTGGGAGAGGAAGCGTGGCAAGCTCGCCCAGTTCAACAAATTTCTGCGCGGGGGAGCGAGAGACGCGTTTAGCACGATCATCGGCGATACGAGCAGGCTCGCGTTCGTACGCTACGTCATAACGCTCGACTCGGACACGGTGCTGCCGCGAGACGCGGCGCAGCTTCTCGTCGGAACGATCGCGCACCCGCTCAACCGCGCGTACTACGATCCGAATATCGGACACATCACCGAGGGGTACGGAATCATCCAGCCACGGGTCGGCGTGTCGCTCACGAGTGCGCATAAATCCTACTTCGCCGCGATCCACTCGGGACACCCTGGTGTCGATCCCTACACGACAGCGGTGTCCGACGTGTACCAGGATCTATACGGCGAGGGCAGCTTCACCGGAAAAGGGATCTACGATGTCGATGCGTTCGAGGAAGCGACGCACGGGAGATTCCCCGAGAACACGCTGCTCAGCCACGATCTGATCGAGGGAACGTGGACGCGCGCCGGGCTGGGGAGCGATATCGAGGTGTACGACGACTATCCGGCGCGATATCTGACATTTACGCGCCGGAAGCACCGGTGGATTCGGGGCGACTGGCAGCTGCTTGGGTGGCTGAAGGGGACCGTTCCAGGTCCCGACGGGCGGATGCAGAACCGCCTGTCGGCGATATCGCGCTGGAAGATTCTCGACAATCTACGCCGAAGTCTGGTCGAGATCTTTCAACTGACGATGCTGATCGTCGGCTGGTTGCTGCTTCGGGGCTCCTTCGTTCAGTGGACGGGAATCGTACTGGTAGTGATCGCGTTTCCCTGGCTCTTCTCGCTGACGATCTCACTACTGCAGCCGCCGCGCGACCAGTCGTGGCTGGTGTACTATCTGGCCGTGGGGCGTGATGCCATCACTAACGCGCAGCAATTCGCTCTGGCTGTCGCTTTCCTCCCGCATCAGGCCGTCGTATCCGCCGATGCGATCGTCCGGACGCTCTACAGGTTGTTCATCAGCCACCGGAATCTTCTCGAGTGGCAAACCGCCTCCCAGGTCGAGCGCGCGCTCGGTGTTGGATCCCAGCGCGAAACCTGGCGCAAAATGTGGCCGGTTACCGCGCTGTGTCTGGTTCTGGGTGCGCTCATCGGCTTTCACGTAACGGTCGGCGGTGCCTCGACCTCGGATGAACGTTTTCTGTTCATCATGGGGACGCTGCCGCTGGTGCTCGCTTGGTTCGCGAGCCCGAGCATCGCGTTCGCGCTCAGCCGGCCCGCAATTCTCGGCGAGATACATCTGACCGATGCGGAGCGGCAGGCAGCGCTTCGATACGCGAAGCTGCATTGGATGTACTTCGAGAAGTTCGTGACGGAGGAAACGCAGTGGCTCGCGCCCGACAATTTCCAGGAGGATCCGGAGCCGGTTCTCGCGCTCCGCACGTCACCGACCAACATCGGGCTCCAGCTCCTCTCGACGGTGAGCGCGGTGGATCTTGGCTTCATCACCAGATCGGATATGATCGACCGCGTCGAGAAAGTCTTCCGCTCTCTCGAGCGGATGCGGCGCTTCCACGGCCACTTCTTCAACTGGTACGACCTGAACGAGCTGCGTGTGCTTGAGCCGGGGTATGTCTCGACGGTGGACAGCGGCAACTTCGCCGGACATCTCATCGCGCTCAAGCAGGCTTGCTACGAGATGCTGAAGGATCCAGCCTGCACTGATCTGGATGCAAAGCGACTGAAGGCGATCGCCGAGCGGGCGCACGCATACGCGGTGGAGATGGATTTTCGTTTCCTCTACGACATCAAGCGGAAGCTGTTCACGATCGGTTATCACATCGGCAGCAACACCGTGGACAACTCGTATTACGATCTGCTCGCCTCCGAATCCCGGCTCGCGTCATTCATAGCGATCGCGAAGGACGATGTCTCAGTCGACCACTGGTTCAGGCTGGGCCGCTCGCTCACGGTCACCGCGGGGACGAGAACGCTGCTCTCCTGGAGCGGCAGCATGTTCGAGTACCTAATGCCGGCTCTCGTGATGCAAACCTTTCCCTTCACGCTGCTCGACCAGACGCATAAGGGAAGCGTCAGGCGCCAGATCGCCTATGGCGCGGAGCGGGGCGTACCGTGGGGTGTGTCTGAATCCGCGTATGCCGTGCGCGACAGGCTGCACACGTACCAATACCGCGGCTTTGGCGTTCCGGATCTCGCGCTCAAGCGCGGGTTGAGCAAGGAGCTCGTCGTTGCGCCGTACGCGACGGTGCTGGCGATGCTGGTGGAGCCGCGTCAGTCGCTCAAGAATCTCACGACGCTCGAGGCTGAGGGTGCGCTCGGTCCCTATGGATTCCGCGATGCTCTCGACTACACCCGGCCCTCACCGGGCTCCCGCAAGACGATCGTGTGCACCTTCATGGCGCACCACATCGGGATGAGCATCGTCGCGTTCGCCAACGCGCTTGACCGGCAGATATGGCCGCGCCGCTTCCACCTTGATCCACTCGTGCGCTCGGCGGAGCTGGTACTCCAGGAGCGGATCCCCCGCCGGCTGACGGTGCAGGACGTTCAGGGCGACGACGCGGCGCGGGTCCCGAGCGAGATGGAGAAGCCCGCGGTGCGCGAGATCGAGACGCCGCACACGCCGCAGCCGGTCGTCGGCATTCTCGGGAATGTGCCGTACACGACTCTGATCACGAACGCGGGCGGCGGGTTCAGCCGTTACGGAAATCTTGCCGTCACCCGGTGGCGTCACGACTCGACGCGCGACAACTACGGGCAATGGTGCTACGTGAAGGACTTGAACACCGGCCACGTCTGGTCGACGGCGCACCAGCCATCGGGGACGGAGCCGCAGTGGTACCGCGTGCTGTTCGCTAGCGACCGCATCACGTTCATTCGTCGCGACGGTGACATCGACACCGTTACGGAAATTGCAGTCGCGTCCGACGATGCGGCGGAAGTGCGGCGCGTGATGCTGACGAACAGGTCGCTCCAGACGCGTGAGATCGAGCTGACGAGCTACTCCGAGGTTGTTCTGGCGCCGCCTGATACCGACCGTTCGCATCCCGCGTTTGCCAATCTGTTCGTGCAAACGGAATTTCTGGAAGGGAAAGCGGCGCTGTTGGCCACGCGGCGTCCTCGCTCTGCGACCGAGGCGGCGATCTGGTGCGCGCACGTCGTAGCGTGCGGACCGGAACTCGTTGGGAAGGTCACGTGCGAGACTGATCGCGCAAAATTCATCGGTCGCGGGCGGTCGGTGAGGAATGCGGAAGCGCTCGATGAAGGCACGGACCTGTCGGGAACGGTTGGCGCAGTGCTCGATCCGATCTTCTCCCTACGTGTGAAAGTGCGGATTCCACCGGGCGGATCGGCGCACGTCGCGTTCACGACCTTCGTAACCGAGCAGAAAGAGCGCGCGATAGAGCTGGCCGACCTGTATCACGATCCGTACAGCGCGCGGCGCGCACTCGACCTGTCGTGGGCGCAGGCGCAGGCGGAGCTGCGCGATCTCGGGATTGCGCCTGCCGATGCGGCGCTATATCAGGACCTCGCCGGTCATTTGATGTTCCCGCACCCGGGATTCCGGCCGGCGGAGAGCGCCGTCGAGGAGAACAAACTCGGACAACAGGCGTTGTGGACGCTTGGCATCTCGGGTGACTGGCCGATACTTCTCGCTACCGTGGACAGCTCGGTCGGAATGCCGAGCGTGAGACAGCTGCTCAGGACGCACCACTACTGGAGGCTCAAGGGAATCACCTGCGATCTGGTGATTCTGAACGTGCATCCCGCGACGTACATGCAGGAGCTGAGCGACGAGCTGCTGGCAACCACGATGGCGTCCAGCGAGGCGGGACTGCTCGACCGACCTGGCGGTGTGTTCATCCGCCGAGCTGATCTCCTCAAACCAGAAGAGATCACGCTGCTCAAGGCGATGGCTCGCGTGCAGGTGAACTGCGACGGGCTGGGGCTTGGAAACTTCCTCGAGTTCCCGGGAGTCGAGGACAGATATCCGCCCAAGCTCGAGATCATGAACCGCGACATCGTGCCTCTCGGCACGGTAGCGATCCATGCGGAGACTGCTGATCCAGGCACCGGCCTCCAGTGCTTCAACGGACTCGGTGGATTCAACGAAGATGGTGAGTATGAGATCCACCTGACGGGCAGCGACCTGCCGCCGGCGCCATGGATCAACGTCGTCGGCAATCCGGTCGCGGGATTCATCGTGAGCGAAGGTGGAAGCGGCACGACCTGGGCGGGAAACAGCTATTTCTATCGCCTCACTCCGTGGCACAACGATCCGGTGCGGGATCCGTCGAGCGACTGCGTCTTTCTTCGCGACGATGCGAACGGCGATCTGTGGACGGCGACGCCCTGTCCGATCCGCGAGCCGACGCCGTATAAGGTTCGACACGGCGCTGGCTACTCCGTCTTCGATCACACACACAAGGGACTGGCGAGCTCCTTCCGGCTCGGCGTCGATCAGAACGACCCGGTGAAGATCAGCGTGCTGACTCTGCGCAATGACGGAGCGGTGCGGAAGAAGCTAACGCTGACGTGGTACCTGGAGTGGGTGCTGGGCGTAAATCGCGAGCTGACGCAGTATCAGATTCGCACGAGCTTCGACGAAGCCACGCAGTCGATGTTTGCGCGCAATTATTTCGACCTCCAGTTTGCCGACACTGTTGCGTTCGCATCGATCAGCGAGCGTGTCGCGTACTATACCGCCGACCGCCGAGAGTTCCTCGGCAGAAACGGGACGATTTCGAGTCCCGCGGGGCTCGAGCGCGCGGGATTGTCCGGAGCAATCGGCGCGACGATCGATCCGTGCTGCGCGCTCCAGGTGAGTGTCACGATCGAACCGGGCGAGACGCGCGAAATCGTCATGCTTCTTGGGGCAGCCGAAGGCGAAGATGCGGTCCGGGAGATCATCGCGCGAAACCGCACATCCGCCGACGCAAAACGGGCGGTCGATTCGAACATCCGCGACTGGGAGAAGAGACTCGGCACCATCAAGGTCAATACGCCGGACCCGACGTTCGACCTGATGGTGAATCGCTGGTCTCTGTACCAGGCACTGTCGTGCCGCATGTGGGCACGCACCGCGTTGTACCAGTCGAGCGGCGCGTTCGGGTTCCGCGACCAGCTGCAGGACGTGATGGCGTTTGTGTATGCGGATGCGAAAGTAGCCAGAGAGCACATAGTTCGAGCGGCATCCCGCCAATTCGTGGAAGGTGACGTCCAGCACTGGTGGCATCCGCAGACCGGTCGCGGAGTACGAACACGGTTCTCGGATGATCTGGTTTGGCTCCCGTACGTCATCGACCACTACGTAAACGTCTCGTGCGATCGCGGGATATTCGACGTAGAGGTTCCCTACCTGACGATGCGGGAGCTGAACCCGGACGAGCACGAGCTCTACGAGCTACCGAAGGTCTCTTCCGAGGTCGGGAGCATCTACGACCACTGCGTTCGAGCGCTGAGGAAGGCGTGCACCGCTGGTGTACACGGTCTTCCGCTCATCGGCAGCGGTGACTGGAATGACGGGATGAACAGAGTCGGAATCGAAGGAAAGGGAGAAAGCGTCTGGCTCGCGTGGTTCCTGATCTCGACGCTGCGCAAGTTCGCTGTTCACGCGGAGAAACGCGGCGACACGGAGATCCGCGATGAAGTGCTGGCGAAAGCCAACAGCTACGCCGAAGCGGTCGAGCGCTCAGCCTGGGATGGAGAATGGTATCGCCGGGCGTACTTCGACGACGGTTCTCCACTCGGGTCGCGCACGAGCGATGAATGCAAGATCGACTCGATTGCGCAGAGCTGGAGCGTCATCTCGGGCGCGGGGAGTCCGGAGCGAACCCGGATCGCCATGCAATCGCTGAACAAGTATCTGGTACGCGAGGACGCGCGGCTCATACTGCTGCTCACGCCGCCGTTCGACAAGACGACGCACGATCCCGGCTACATTCAGGGCTATCTACCGGGCGTGCGCGAGAACGGAGCCCAATATACGCACGCCGCGCTCTGGGCCGTGCTGGCGACAGCGCTTCAGGGAGACGGCGATCGGGCGTTCGAGCTGTTCCAGATGCTGAATCCGATCACGCACTCCGACAGCGCGAAGGCAGTCGATATCTACAAGGTCGAGCCGTACGTCGTGGCAGCCGACGTGTACACCGCGAAAGGACATCTCGGGCGCGGCGGGTGGACGTGGTACACCGGCTCGGCGAGCTGGATGTACCGGACGGCCCTCGAAGCGATACTAGGCTTCCGGCAGCGCGGGGAAGAGCTGTTCCTCGAGCCATGCATTCCCGCAAGGTGGAAGAAGTTCACCATCGAATACCGCTTCAGGTCATCGACTTACGAAATCACCGTCGAGAATCCGGACGGGCTGCAACGAGGCACGGCCGAATTGACGGTCGATGGAAGATCGGTCGAGAAAGCGATCAACCTGATCGATGATGGCAAACATCACCGGGTCACTGTTTCGCTGCGTCCCTCTCTTTCTCCGGCTTCGGTTCAGGAGAAGCAGGAGAAAGCCCGACTATAGCCGGGCCGTTGACGACCTTGCCGTACGGATCGAAGCGTGATCCGTGACAAGGACAGTCCCACGTTCTCTCGGTGTCGTTCCAGTGAACGATGCAGTAGAGATGGGTGCACACCGCCGACAGCTGGTGGATGTCGCCTCTCTCGTCGCGGTAGACCGCGATCTTGCCTCTACCGCGACCGATGATGGCTCCTTCACCGGGCTTGATCGCCGCAACGTCGCCAGCACCACCGCCTGTGAACCAATCCTTGTACTGTTCCGCAACGTTGACGTTTTCTTTCACGAACTCCGGGGTCGCGCGGAGCCGGACGCGGGAAGGGTCGTAGAATCGAGCCCATTGATGCTTGCGTCCCTGCACCAACTCGTTGAGGATGATGCCTGCAATCGTGCCGTGGGTCATCCCATTTCCTGAATCGCCGGTGGCGATCCAGATGTGCTCATCGCCGCCCGGATTCTTGCCGATGTACGCCATGTAATCGACGGGCTCGATCACCTGGCCCGACCAGCGGTAGTCGACGCGCTCGATCATAGGAAAGCGCTCTCGTGTCCATTGCTCGAGACGCACGAATCTTTCTTCGGTGTCCGCGGCCTGGCCGGTCTTGTGATCTTCACCGCCGACGATCAGGATGTCGTAATCCAGTTCGTGCCCGGATTTGTCCTCGGCGTGCTGGAGGCGGATGTAGTGGTAGGGATCGGGAGTATCCCAGTACAGCCCGTGCGGGACCGATCCCTTCGGAACTCGCGCGCCGATGACATACGTGCGATACGCGGCCTGCTTGCTGTGGATGATTAGCCAGTCGTTGACCGGAGTGTTGGTGCAAACAACGACATTGTCCGCGCTGATAACGTGGCCATCGCTCGTCGTCACCCGCGCGGGCTCGCCATCCTCGATCTTCTCCGCGTGCACGCCAGTGTAGATCTTGCCCCCGTCACGAAGAATCGCGCGGGCGAGACCTTTCAGGTACTTGAGCGGATGAAAGGTGGCCTGTCGAGGAAAGCGGAGCGCGGGTCCGCTGTCCCAGAATTCGAACGGGATGCGATCGACCAGCTGTGTATCGGATATTCCGGCGCGCCGGGTCGCTTCGAGCTCTCGTTCCAGATCCTTGCGCGTATTCTCGCCGCCAAGAAAGAGGAAGCCTTCGACGCGCTGGAAATCGCAGTCGATGTCTTCCATCGACGCAATGGTCTCGATCCGATGTATCGCGGCCATATGACTCTCGGCTGCCAACCTGGCACCTTCCTGGCCGTGCATCTTCTCGATGTTGTAGTAACGATCATCGAGCGCGGCTGTAAGGTGAGCGGTGGTACGGCTCGTTTCGCCACCACCGATTGGTCCGTCGTCAATCAGGACAACGGCGCGGCCCGCCCGCGCGAGCAGATAAGCCGTGGTCATGCCTGCGATCCCGGCGCCTATCACGCAGACGTTCGAGCGCAGATTCTGGGTAAGCGGTTGAAACTGCGGCACTTCGGTGGTGTCCATCCAGACGGAGGTCGTATGACCTGAGTCGCTGTGCATAGGTGATCTCGTGCGATGATTGGTGCGAGTCGTGCGGCTCGGAGACGCGCAATGGCGCATACGACATGCCATGTGCTACTCTAGAAACCGTAGCCATTCGCGACGCAACCATGTTGGGAGAAACAGTCATGAGTAAACATTCCAAGCACATGTGGGTCGTCGATGTGATCGAAGATGGGTCAGCTTCGATCGAAGTTGACGGCCGCGCAGTCACGCCGATTCCCGCGTGGCTATTACCCGAAGGCGTGAAGGAAGGCGATGTGATGTCGGTGACTCACGACAGAGAGGAAGGGAAATCCGCGCTCCTGATCGAGACGGACCCGGCGGCGAAGAAAAAAGCGCTCGACAGATCGGCGAAGCAGGTGTCGAGAAAGTCGAAGAGCGATCGCGGCGGGGATATTCAGCTTTAACTGCCGGGGGCCTATCTCACTCCCGTCGCGCATCCCGGCTGTCGCGATACCCGGTCGCTCGGTCCATCGAGATCGGGTCCGGCGCGTTCCGGAGTGATCGCGAATCCACCACCGACCGTCCCAGGTGTGCGGATGGTGATCGTGCCGTTCTGATCGGTTCGATACCAGGGCACACGGGCGCCGCGGTAGATCTCCTTCGCCTGGGTGTGCATGTGGCCGTAGTCGTTGCGTGCGGCGAGTGATGTGACGACCCACTGTGGACCCGTCAGCGCAAGGTAGCGCGATGTGACGCCGTTGCAGCTCCCATGGTGATCGGCCTTGAGAACATTCACCCGCATTCCGGGATTCCGGGTGTAGCCGGTGGTCTCGAACCAGTTGATCTCTTCGTGCTCCGCATCTCCCGCGAGCCACATTGTAAACGATGCGGAATCGGGCCCGATCAATTTCACGGCAGTCGACCGGTTGTTGGGCCCATCGCCGTTGGGAAGTGGCGCCAGGATGTGAAACTTTGCTCCACCGGTCATGGCGATGGTGCAAATCGGGCGTCCGTTGGAACACGGATCGTCGGTGTCGCGATAGATCAGGCTGTCGCGATCCATTCGCGACAGAACCGAATCACGAAGCTCGCCGAGCGTCACGGCCGGAGCGGGATCCTTGTTCTCGAAGAAATAGCGCACGTGTATGTGCCGCGCGGTCTTGAACAGCTCGCGGAGACCACTATAGTGATCGAGATGCTGGTGTGAGAGTATCACTACATCGATCGTCGTGTTGTTGAGATTCAGTGAATCGAGATATCGTCCGAACGCCGCGGTATCGGGGCCGCCGTCGATGATCACCCTGCTCGATCCGTTCCTGATGTAGGTGGCATCTCCCTGTCCGATGTCGAGCAGGCGGACGATCAGCTCTCTGCCGCCAGAGTCGGTGACGAAGCTGGCCACCGGAGGTTTGGCCGGCTTGCGTCTGGCGCGGCGTTCGTGCGTTTGGGAGGATCTTTTCGTGCGCTTCGACCGCTGCTGGCCCCCAATCAGGACGGCCAACGATGCCAGTGCAAGGAAAAAGAAGACAACGCGTCTAAGCATCGTTATGGCAGGCCTGGGGGCAGAATCAGCTGCAAGCTCGCTGACCTGTTCGCTGTCTGCCTGGTCGTTTCAGGACGTGTGTCATCTTTGTTCCACTCGCTCGAACGGCTATACGACGATCTGCCGTAGAACCGCGCGCACCGGAGCGGCATCGAGGGCCATGAGCTTGAGTGGAAATGCCATCAGCTCGTACATGGTGGGCATAACTCGCCTCAGGTCGAGGTTCTCCAGGATCGCAGCGTTACCGGAGAAGAGCATGATGTGGACGGGAAGATTCTTGCTGTCTCTCGGATCCACTGACGGGGCATCGACGCCGAGCAGGCGTAGACCGCGCCCGAGCAAGGTGCGGACGCACGCCTCGGAGAGTGTCGGCCAGTCCTCGGGGAACGCGCCGCTTGCGATCGTTCGACCCGTCCGCAAAAGCAGCCGCTCGACGAATGGCAGCGATTGAATCCTCTCCAGGTCCTCGATCTCGATCTCCTTGTTGAGAGTAGAAACATCGACGACAATGGCGGGGCCAAAGAAGGCGTCGAGTGACAGCTCGTGCGAGCCCGACCATCCCTCTCGCACATGGAGCGGCGCATCAGCGTGCGTGCCGACGTGCGGGCTCGACGTGAAGGACGACACGTTGACACTCGCACCCGCCGCAATCGAGGAAGCCCACCCACATGTGAATGGAGTGTCGCCCGGCCATTCGGGCGTGTCGGGATTGAGCGTAACGCTGATATCGCGGAGTAGGGGCTCGCCGTCGTTCACACTAACGACTCTCGGCGTACGGAGCGTGACGCGGTCTGGCATCCACAAAACGGAAGCAGGGGGCTGGCAGAGGCGCAGCTTGCAAGCAGGGAGCTTTCATTCTGGCGTAGGAGAGGTCAAGAGGTCTGGCATCCTCGATGCGATCGGACAATCGGGTTCCGTGACTATTTTTTCCCCACGAGCTTTTTCGCTGTCTCGACCATTCGATCCGCTGTGATGCCGAGGTGAGTATAGATGACGGGGGCAGGGGCCGACGCGCCAAAGCGCTCGATTCCGATGATGACGCCATCGTCCCCCACCCAGCGGTACCAGGACATAGGATGCGCTGCCTCAATCGCGATGCGCTTCACGCCCTTCGGCAACACGCTGTCGCGATACGCCTGATCCTGCCTCGCGAAAAGCTCGTGACTCGGCATGCTCACGGCGCGGGCACGAATTCCGTCGGCCTCCAGCTTATTCTGGGCTTCGAGAATCAGCGAGACCTCGGAGCCGCTCGACATCATAACGACCTGAGGAGCGCCACCAGGCGTGTCCGCGAGCACATAAGCGCCGCGCGCCAATCCGGCGGCGGAGGCGTATTTCGACCGGTCGATGAAGGGAAGCTTTTGTCGTGTCAGCACCAAGGCAACCGGACCCTTCTTGTGCTTGAGAGCGGCTCGCCAGGCCTCCGCTGTTTCCGACGCATCGGCCGGTCTGATAAGTGTCATCTCGGGAATTGCACGTAGCGCGCTCAGCTGCTCGATTGGCTGATGCGTCGGACCATCCTCGCCAAGACCGATCGAGTCATGCGTATAAACGTAGATAACGTGGCGGTCCATGATGCACGCCAGTCTCACCGGCGGCCTCATGTAATCCGAAAAAATCAGGAACGTCGCACCGTACGGAATAATGCCGCCGAACAGCGACATCCCGTTCATGATCGATCCCATCCCGTGCTCACGAATCCCAAAATGGAAATTGCGGCCGGCGTAACTCTCCGCGGAGAAGCTTGGCTCGCCCTTGATGATGGTGTTGGTAGAGCTGGCCAGATCAGCGGAGCCTCCCATTAGCTCGGGTATCTTCCCGGCGATGGCATTGATGACGACGCCTGATGCAGCGCGACTCGCGACGTTGCCGTCCTTCGCCGTGAACACCGGGATCGCTTCTTCCCAGCCGTCCGGCAAATCACCGCGAAGCCGGCGCTCGAGCTCCTTCGCGAGACTTGGATTCGCGGCCTTGTATGCGTCGTAGATCTTTTTCCACCCGTCCTCCGCCTTCGCTCTCTGTTTCGCGGCGTCGCGCCAGTAGCGGAGAGCCTCTGGCGCGACGTAGAACGGCTCCAGCGATGGATAGCCGAGCGCCTGCTTGGTAAGAGTGATCTCGTCCTGGCCGAGGGGGGAGCCGTGCGCCTCGGCGGTGTCGTGCTTGTGAGGACTACCGTAGCCGATGTGTGAGCGAACGACGATCAGCGATGGCTTCGATGTCTCGGCCTTTGCCGCATCGATCGCGCGATTGAGCGCGGTGAGATCATTGATATCGGCGACGTGCTGCACGTGCCAGCCATAGGCCTCGAACCGGGCGCCGGTGTCGTCGCTGAACGTGAGCGCAGTGTCGCCCTCGATCGTGATGTGATTGTCATCATAGAAGCCGATCAGTTTTCCGAGCTTCACGTGTCCGGCGAATGAGGCGGACTCGTGCGAGACGCCTTCCATCATGTCGCCATCGCTGGCGATGAAATACACGTGATGGTCGATGATCTTCTGCTCACGGTTGAACACCGCGCCCATGTGCGCCTCGGCCACCGCCATACCAACCGAGTTGCCGATCCCCTGGCCCAGCGGGCCGGTCGTCGTCTCGACGCCGGGAGTGTAGCCGAGCTCGGGATGTCCGGGCGTCTTGCTCTCCCACTGCCGGAACTGCTTAAGGTCATCGAGCGTAAGGTCATAGCCGGTGAGATAGAGCACGCTGTACAGCAGCATCGATGCGTGCCCCGCCGACAATACAAAGCGATCACGATTCAGCCAATTGGGGTCGGCAGGGTTGTAGCGGAGGTGCTGGGTCCAGAGCACGTAGGCGAGCGGCGCCAGCGCCATCGGAGTGCCGGGATGGCCGGAGTCCGCTTTCTGAACGGCATCCATCGCGAGAACCCTGATCGCGTTGATGCAGAGATCTTCCAGCGATTGGCCTTGGCCTGAAGCGGAAGAAGAAGCGACCGACCGGGGAGCGGTCGCGGTAGGGGTTGGCTCAGACATTAGAAGCGGGGAGCGAGACCTTTGTGCGGCAGGTGATAAAAGAGGAAAACCACTGCGAGAAGAGCAAGGTTGTAGATGCGAGGTACTAGGTGCGAGGTATGAGGTAAGGCGCAGATATGCGCGGCGCGTGTCACATCGAAGTGGATTCTCATCTGAAGCTAGTTCATACGCGTGCGCGCCGCAGGGCGAGCCAATCGGCCGCTTCGCTTACCTCGCTCGGCACCAGATTGTGGCCAGCCAGCTGCCATTTGAGAGTGACTTCCGCGCGCGCCGACTCGAAAAGCTCAGCCAATCGCTCGACACTGGCCGCGGGAACGATGGGATCCATGCGGCCAGCGGAAATGAACACAGCCGAGCCGGTAAGATCACTCTTCTCACTCGGCTCGTACACGAGCATGGGCCGGAAGAGAATCGCGCCTTGCAGGATCCCGGGCTCGACGAGCATCACCGCCGATGCGATGTTGGCGCCGTTGGAGTATCCGAGCGCGAAGACGCGAGTGGGATCGAGTCGATAGGTAATGACCGCGGCGCGAATGAATAGCGCCAGCTCCTCTGCACGCGAGCGCACTTCCTTCGGGTCGAACACACCTTCGGCGAGACGCTTGAAGAAGCGCGGAGCTCCGGCCTCCAGAACATTTCCGCGCGGGCTCACAATGGCCGCGTCTGGAGCGATCGCTTGTCCGATGCCGATCAGATCGTTCTCGTCTCCGCCCGTGCCATGAAGTACGACGAGCGTCTCGCCGGACGAAGAATTCTTCGCTGGTACGACGCGGTGAATGAATCCGAGATCGTCAGTCATGCATTGGGGCCGTGCAGCTCGAGGGGCGTGTGGACGTTGGGGAGGAGTGCTTCGATCTCGAATCTTCGGGGCTCGAGCCAGTCGGGGAGCTTGAGCGACTGACCGAGTGAATCGACGCGCTCGTCGACTGCGAATCCGGGACCATCGGTCGCGATCTCGAAGAGAACTCCACCGGGCTCGCGGAAGTAGATGGATTTGAAGTAATCACGGTCCAGCTGCGGCGTGACGTTGTAGCCGAGTGAAGTCAGCTCGGCGCGAACCTTCATCTGCTCGGCTTCGCTGGCGCAGCGGAACGCGACGTGGTGTACTGTTCCCGCTCCCATCACGCCGCCCCAGATGCCGGGAACGCAGCGCAGGTCCACGATTGTCCCGGGACCGCCGTCTCCGCTCGCGTAGCGAAAAATGCTTCCCTGTTCACGCACGAGCCTGAATCCGAGCGTGTTGGTGAGAAGCTGCCCGGTGAGCTCGTTTGCGTCGAGCCAGAGTGTGACCGAGTAAATGCCCCGGATTGCGTGTTCGGCGGGAACTCCCGCTCCGGACCAACCGGTATGGTTGGCAGCTGCGAGGTGCGCGACGAGCTCGCCCATGAATCCTTCGTGATCCTTGAACGCGATGACGCGCTCGTCATCGTAGCGTGCGACGGGCTGCTCGAACTCCACTCTCTTCTTGATCAGTCGCTCGATCCAGAAGCCGACAGAGCTGGGAAGGATCGAAAACGATGTGACGGCGACCTGGCCGCCGCCCTGTCTGCCGCGACGCGCATCCGGCCAGGGGAAGAAGGTCAGTATGCTGCCCGGACTTCCGGATTCATCGCCGAAGTAGAAGTGATAGGTGGTCGGGTCGTCGAAGTTCACGGTGCGCTTGACGAGCCTCAAGCCGAGGATGCCGGCGTAGAAATCAAGATTTCTCTGCGGATCGCTCGCGATACCGGTGACGTGATGAATACCGGCGGTCCGGAAACTCATCGTACCGATTCTTGGCTAGCTTCTTTTTGGGGCGCGAATACTCGCTTCCTGCTCTCTACCCGGTGCCATAATAATTCCACTCTTTCCCCTTCAAATAAAGCAACGGACATCCCGTTTGCCGAGGCATTGATCTGAATCGTCTTCAGCACTCCAAAAAGCCAAGAAGCAAAGACATTCTCGCAGTTTGAACGGTCCGCACATGCTTAGCGAGCTCGCGCTGCGCCTGAAAGAGGGAATTTACATCGATGAGCGGCGGGACCTGCAAAAACGGCGGAAGTAGCGTCCCAGGGTTACTTAGCCGCCGCTGGCAGGCCCCGGTTTCCGGCAAAAAACCAAAGTAAGGCGCGAATGTGCAAGTGATCCGCTGACACACGTCCCACAGTAGAACCTTCTTCTACTGGTGTCTCATGCGCTCATTTCTTCTCGTACTCGCCCTCGGCATTCCCGCACTCACCTCAGCGCAGATCGTTGGACCATCGCGTCCGTGGCCTTGTCCGGTTCCGCCGCCGTGCTCGCCGGGAAGGCCATGCGCGATGCCGGCGTGCGGCATTCCGTCGCCCGACGTAGTACGACAGAGCAGCGCCGTGCGCGTCGATCTCGTCGATCGCGTTCTGCGCTATGAGATCACCGAGACGTTCGTCAATCGCGGAAGCAGGGTAGGTGAAGCGGATTTCATGTTTCCGCTGCCAAAGGGCGCGGCCTTCCAGGATTTGAAGCTCTCGATCAATGGCGAGATGGTCGCCGGCGAGACAATGAGCGCCGACCGTGCGCGGCAGATCTATGAGGAGATCGTCCGCCGGCAACGCGATCCCGCGTTGCTCGAGTGGATGGGGTACGGACTCCTGCGCGCGAGAATCTTTCCGATTGCGCCGGGCGAAGAAAAGAAAGTCGTGGTGCGTTTTCAGACCGTCGCGCCGCGAGAGGGGGATGCGCTGCGAGTCGATTATTTCCGTGAAATGCGGTCAAATCAGCGAGAGATGAATCAGGAACCGGAGGGACGCACGTCCTTCGTGCTTACGTACCCCAACGATCCAATGTACGGAACGGCGTATTCTCCGACGCACTCGATCTTTGAGCAACGTTACGGATCGGAGAGTTCTGTCGACAGTTTCGCGTCGAGCAATCCCGGGTCGGTACGACGGGTTGAGGTGAGGGACGCGCGCGGAGAGGTCACGCTCCA
>Ga0208715_1000002_pt1 | contig 182021 bp, 164 predicted proteins | sample NGESurshal092012_3_FD_184473 | JGI IMG/M metagenome (GOLD analysis project Ga0208715, IMG submission 184473) | Arctic peat soil microbial communities from Barrow, Alaska - NGEE Surface sample 210 shallow-092012 (SPAdes) | ecosystem: Environmental > Terrestrial > Soil > Wetlands > Peat ... | reverse complement strand
GGGGGGGCTAGTGGCGGACACGATGTAGTGACAGGGGCCTAAGAAGAAGGCGGGGCTCTGCAATTCTGTTTGGTGTCTAAGCCAACAGAAAGAGAACCCCCGTGGAAACAGACCGTGGACCACAACAATTCGCGGCGGAAGCGCTCACCGCGTCAAACTGTGTATCAGTGACTGCGCAAGGTCCGTACCGAGTGCGGCACTACAGTCCGAGGTTCGTTGCGCCCTTGGCCCAGAGTTCGGCCATCCACGCCTCGACGTCGTTCGCTTCTCGCGGCAACGCCGCCGATAGGTTTCTCGCGCCGTTGACGGTGACGAGGATGTCGTCTTCGATTCGTACGCCAATGCCCCGGTACTCTTCGGGCACCGTCAGGTCGTTCGCCTGGAAATAGAGGCCCGGTTCGACGGTTAGCACGTAGCCCTCCTTCAACTCTCCCAAGTAATAGGACTCGGTGCGAGCGTTGGCACAGTCGTGCACGTCGAGACCGAGCATGTGGCTCGTGCCGTGCAAGGTGTAGCGGCGGTGCAACTGTCGATCCTTTCGAAGCGCCGTCGCGGGATCGTCGCTCAAGATGCCCAACTCAAAGAGTCCTTCGGCGAGTACCTTCATCGCGGCGTCGTGGGGGTCCATGAAGAGAGCGGCGGGCTTCACCGCCGCGATGCCGGCGCTTTGGGCGGCGAGAACGAGTTCATAGACGCGACGCTGGGCTGGTGAGAACACTCCGTTGACGGGCATCGTGCGGGTGACGTCGGCGGTATAGAGATTGTGGCACTCAACGCCCGCGTCGAGTAACAACATGTCACCTCGGCGCACGACGCCGTTGTTGCGCGTCCAGTGCAGCGTCGTCGCGTGAGAGCCACTGGCCGCGATCGTGTCGTAACCCACGTCGTTCCCTTCGACGCGCGCGCGCAGGTTGAAGACACCTTCGATGACGCGCTCGCCGCGGCCCTCCGCCTCGGGCAATGCTCGCACCACGTCCTCGAAACCCTTGACGGTGGCGTCGATGGCGAGCTGAAGTTGCGCGATCTCAAAGTCGTCTTTGACGAGTCGTAGTTCACTGAGGGCGGTGGCGAGGGTGTCGTCGTCGTCGGTGACCTCGGCCAGTGCGTCGACCGCCGCGTCAAAGCCCCGAAGCGTTACGACGTCACTCGCGCCGATCGAGGCGAGGTCCTTTTCGAGTCGCTCCAGTGGTGCGGCGTCGATGTCGTAGAAGATGGCGGCTTCGTCTACGCCGCGGCGCGGTCCCACCCACAGTTCGCCGTAGCGCGCGTCGGTAAAGAACTCGTGGGTGCGAAAGTCGCGACGGTGGGGCACGTACAGCGTCGAACGCGCTCCGGACGCATTGGGAGTGATTACGAGCACCGCGTCGGGCTCTTCGCAACCGGTGAGGTAGAAGAAATCGGTACCCGCTCTGAACCGATAATCAGTGTCGTTCGCTCGTGTCTTGAAATTGCCCGTCGGAATAAGGAGAGTCTTTTCGGGGAACAGCGCGGCGAGTCGAAGGCGACGTTGCCCCGAGAACGTCGCCGCTGGGTGGACGAGATGAGGTACGTCCGACGACGCCCACTTCGAGGTCATGTGGTCGACGAGGACGCGCGGACTCGGTGGTCGGTGAGGCCCGACCCATACCCAGTGTTCGGAGAGCGGGTGCTCCTCAGAGACGTCGGGTTCTGGTATCTCGACTTCGTCCACGCCCTTAACTTACTTGCCCGTTGCCTATGCTCGCCCTATGGATATCTCACTTCGCCACGAAGGTCCCGTCGCGATTCTGACGTGGAACGACGGAGAGAATCGCCTGAACGCGGACTCCCTCGAACATTTGAACGCGCTGCTCGACGAACTCGAAGCGACCAAGGGACCCCTTGCAGTAGTGCTGACGGGCGTGGGCAAGTTCTTCTCGAATGGTCTCGACCTAGAGCGCTTTGGCGCGAATCCAGCGGAGTTCGCGGTCACGCTCGAAGAGCTCGAGCGCACGATTGGACGACTGCTCCTGTTCCCGGCCTACACGGTGGCGGCCATCAACGGTCACTGCTTTGCCGGCGGCGCACTCTTGTCGTGCGCCTTCGACTATCGAGTGATGCGCGACGATCGTGGCTACTGGTGCATGAACGAAGCCGAGATTGGACTTTCACTCGACGCGACGTTGTGGTCGATCTTGGCGCATCGATTGCCTCGCGCGACGGCACTGGTGGCGGCGACCACCGCAAAGCGCTTCAACGGTCCCGACGCACTGCAAGGCGGCATCGTGGAAGCGATCGCCAGCGAAGACGAAGTACTGCGTCACGGCATCGAGATGGCGTCGCGTTACGCCGCACTCGATCGAGCAACGTTATCGAAGCACAAGTACTTGGCGCACGGTGACGAGGCATCGCTCCTGGGCTGGTCGACGAAGTAGCACGCTTGTTGAGGTCACTGCGACTAGTCGTCGCGCGGTGTACCTAGATCCAACCGTGATCGCGCGCAATCTGTTCGACGTCGCCGATGCGCATGCCGTTTCGATGTTGGAGAGTGCGGATAAGACCGCCGGCTTCGTAGAGTGATTCGTGCGTACCGGTGTCAAGCCAAGTGGTGGCGCGACTCAGTATCTCCACACGTAGTTCGCCGAGTGCCAGATACGAATTATTGAGGGCCGTGATCTCGAGTTCGCCGCGCTCGCTCGGTACGAGCTGGCGCGCAAAGGAACTCGCTCGCTCGTCGTAGAAGTAGATGCCCGGAACCGCGTAGGTGCTCTTGGGGGCTTTGGGCTTCTCTTCGATCGAGAGCACCGTGCCGTCGTCGTCGAACTCAACGACGCCGTACGCTGAGGGATTACCGACTTGGTAGGCGAAGATCAGTGCGCCAGCGATCGACGTGTTCTGTTGCAGGTGCGTACCAAGACCTGGTCCGTAAAAAAGATTGTCTCCCAAAATCAACGCGCATTTCTCACCGTCTAAGAACTTCTCGCCCAGGATGAGCGCCTCGGCGAGTCCATTGGGTTGGTCTTGGATGACGTAGGTGATCTCGATGCCGATTTGCGATCCGTCACCGAGCAAGCGGCTGAACGCGTCTTGATCGTGCGGTGTCGTAATGAGAAGAATTTCACGAAGCCCACTTAGCATGAGCGTGCTCAGCGGGTAGTAAATCATTGGCTTGTCGTAGATCGGCAACAATTGCTTCGAGACCGCGCGAGTGATGGGATGCAGGCGCGTACCAGTACCGCCAGCCAAAATGATTCCCTTCACCCTATTAGTATAGAAGTCCAGTCACCCCTTTCTAAAGGCCGAGGTACTGCTATGCGCGTTGTGATTACTGGAGCCGCCGGGTTCATTGGCTCACGCTTAAGTGAACTGTTCGTAGAGAACGCAGAACGACTCGGCTACGACGAGGTAGTGCTGCTCGACGCGTTGACCTACTCGGGTCGACTCGAAAACTTAGAGGTCGTACTGCGCGACGCACGAGTCAGTTTCGTGCACGGGTCCATTACGGACGCCGCACTATGTGATCAAGTGTTGAGCGGTGCGCACGCGGTATTGCACCTCGCCGCCGAAAGTCACGTGGACCGGTCTATCGTCGGCGCGAAGTTGTTTTATGAGACGAACGTGATGGGCACCCAACAACTTCTCGAGAGCGCACGCCGTGGTGGCGTGGAACGTTTCGTGCACGTCTCGACTGACGAAGTGTACGGATCAATCGACGAAGGCGCTTGGCGCGAAGATCACCTCCTCGAGCCCAACTCGCCCTACTCTTCGAGCAAAGCCGGTTCGGACCTCGCGGCGTTGGCGTATCAAAGGACGTATGGGCTCAACGTTATGGTGACGCGCTGTTCGAACAACTACGGACCGCGCCAGTTCCCAGAGAAATTAATTCCACTCTTCGTCACCAATCTCTTTGACGGTATTGAAGTCCCGCTGTACGGTGACGGCCTCAACGTGCGCGACTGGCTGTTTGTTGACGATCACTGTCGGGGCATATTGGCTGTACTCGAGCGTGGTCGCGCGGGCGAGATTTACAACATTGGCGGCGGCACGGAGCTTTCGAACATCGTGATTACTCACCTGCTCTTAGAGCTCTGCGGAGCGGACGAGACGATGATTGCACGCGTCGCCGATCGACTCGGTCACGATCGTCGTTACAGCGTCGACTGGACGAAGATTCGTGACGAGTTGGGGTATCGACCCGAGACCGACTTCGAAGAAGGACTCGCGCGTACTGTCAAGTGGTATCGCGAGAACGAGAACTGGTGGCGCCCGTTGAAAGAACGCTCGACGTGAAAGTGACCGAGCTGTCGATACCGGGACTCTATGTACTGGAGTCACCCGTCTACAGCGACGAGCGTGGATTCTTTCGCGAGTGGTACAAACTCGGTGACTTCAAGGCGAGCGGTGTTGAGTTTCCGATTCAACAGGCAAATCTGTCGATGTCCAAGCGCGGCGTCGTTCGTGGTCTGCACTACTCGATCGCTCCTGAAGGCCAAGCAAAACTCGTGACCTGTGCCTACGGCGAACTCGATGACGTGATCGTCGACGTGCGCGTTGGTTCGCCCACGTTCGCTCAAGTTGAAATTGTTCATCTGGCGGCGAGCGAGGACCGCTCGATTCTGCTGCCGGCAGGTGTGGCGCACGGGTTCTGCGTGACGAGTGAGCTCGCCGCTATGACGTATCTCGTGTCATCACCCTTTAACGCCGCGATGGAGCTCGATATCAGTCCCTTCGACGAGACACTCAACGTGAACTGGCCACTTTCTGGTGACGCCATCGTCAGTCCAAAGGACGCCGCGGCGCCCTCGCTCGCTCAGCGCCAAAGCGCCGACGAGCTGCCTCAATTCCAATAAACCGATTAAGTGAACTTCACGAACGATTGCTAGCGTGTGCCAGGTGAGTACCGCTCCCTTGCGCTTAGTAACGAGTGATGATCGTGGGGTCCAACTGCCCGCGGACACGACGAGGCCGGTCGTGGAGAGCGAAACCGCGTTGAAGGCAATGTTGAGCGGCTTATCCGGGGTCGACTCGGTCGGTGCTGAGGCTAGAGCCGCCAAGCTCGCAACGCGCTCGTTGAAGAAATCAACGAAACTTTGGGCGCTTGATCTGGCGATTTCTATGGTGGACCTGACGACTTTGGAGGGCGGCGACACGCACGGTCGCGTCACGTCACTCTGTACGAAGGCGATGCACCCCGACGCCAGTGACCCGAGCGTTCCAAGCGTCGCCGCCGTGTGCGTCTACCCCGACTTGGTGGCCCACGCGCGCTCGGTACTCGGGGCGTCTGGTGTCAAGGTGGCGAGTGTGGCGACGGCCTTTCCCTCGGGACGCGCGTCGCTCAAGGTGAAACTTCTCGACGTCCGTGACGCGCTTGACGCGGGAGCTGACGAGATCGACATGGTCATCGATCGCGGCGCGTTTTTATCGGGACGCGTGGGGCAGGTCTTCGACGAGATCGTCGCCGTGAAGGACGCCTGTGGCGCGGCGCACTTAAAAGTGATCCTCGAAACCGGTGAACTCGTTACCTACGACAACGTTCGTCGCGCGAGTTGGATTGGAATGCTCGGTGGCGCGAACTTCATTAAGACTTCCACCGGCAAGGTCGGCGTCTCGTCGACGCTTCCCACCGCGCTCGTGATGCTCGAAGCGGTGCGTGACTTCGCTGAGTCAACGGGCTCGCTCGTCGGCGTCAAGGTTGCCGGTGGTATTCGAAGTTCGAAGGACGCCCTTCGCTACCTCGTCGTCGTGAACGAGACGACAGGATCTGCGTGGCTGACGCCCGATCGTTTCCGTTTTGGTGCGTCGTCACTTTTGAATGATCTTTTGATGCAGCGTCTCAAGCAACGCCGGGGCGCGTACGTTCGTCCGGACGAATTCAGTGGCGATTGACGTGACCAGGGAACTCGCCAATTCACAGTTGGGTTCAATGTCCTACGACCCGGCGGCCGAGTCGGTCTCTATAGCGCGCCTTAAACCAAGTTACGGACTCTTCATCAACGGTGATTTCACCGTTCCGAGTGCTCACGACGCGTTCGTGACGCTGAACCCCGCGACTGAGGCGCCGCTGGCGAACGTTGCCCAAGGGTCGGGCGCCGACGTGGATCGCGCCGTCAAGGCAGCGCGCAAGGCCTACGACACGGTCTGGTCCAAGACCACCGGCGCCGAGCGTTCGAAGTACCTCTTTCGAATTGCGCGCCTGATTCAAGAACGATCGAGAGAGTTAGCAGTCGTCGAAACGCTCGACAACGGCAAGCCAATCCGCGAGTCGCGCGACGTCGACATCCCCCTCGCCGCGGCACACTTCTTCTACTACGCCGGTTGGGCCGACAAGCTTGACTACGCGGGCTATGGCGCCAACCCCAGGCCGCTTGGCGTGGCTGGTCAAATCATTCCCTGGAACTTTCCGCTGCTTATGGCGGCGTGGAAGTTGGCGCCGGCCCTCGCCGCGGGTAATACGTGTGTCCTCAAGCCCGCCGAAACGACACCACTGTCGGCGTTGGTGCTCGCGGAGATCATTCAACAGGCTGGCTTGCCCGATGGTGTCGTGAACATTGTCACTGGGGACGGATCGACCGGAGCCGCCTTAGTTGATCATCCTGACGTCAACAAGATCGCCTTTACTGGTTCCACTGAAGTGGGGCGCCTCATCCAACAGCGTGTCGCCACGACTCAGAAGCATCTAACGCTCGAGCTCGGAGGCAAGGGCGCCAATATTGTCTTCGAGGACGCGCCCGTTGACGAGATGATCGAAGGCATTATCGACGGCATCTTCTTCAACCAGGGCCACGTCTGTTGTGCGGGTTCGCGGCTCTTGGTGCAAGAGTCCGTCGCGGACGAAGTGTTGCGTCGACTTATCCGTCGCGTCGATCAACTTCGCGTTGGCGATCCCTTGGATAAGAACACTGACGTGGGAGCAATCAACTCTGCCGCGCAACTGGCCCGCATCAAAGAACTCACTGAGTACGGCGAAGTGGAAGGCGCGACCCGCTACACCAGCACGTGCGTCTTGCCCGACAAGGGTTACTGGTTCGCGCCAACTGTCTTTGCCGACGTGGCTCAGTCGCACCGCATCGCTCGCGAAGAGATCTTTGGCCCGGTGCTCTCGGTGTTGACGTTTCGAACGCCCGAAGAGGCGGTCGCCAAGGCCAATAACACGAACTACGGCTTGGCCTGTGGCGTGTGGAGTGAAAAAGGATCGCGAACGCTCTGGGTCGCCGAGCGACTCCGCGCTGGCGTCATCTGGGCCAACACCTACAACCGCTTCGACCCCACCAGTCCCTTCGGTGGAGTCCGCGAGTCGGGCTTTGGACGTGAAGGCGGTCGACACGGACTTGAGGCGTACCTCAATGTCTAAGTCCCGCGTCGACGTTCGAAAGACCTACAAGCTCCTCATCAACGGCGCCTTTCCTCGCTCAGAGTCGGGACGCAGTTACGAAGTCACGTCCGCGAAGGGCGCGTTCCTCGCGAACGTCGCTCAAGGATCTCGAAAGGACGTGCGTGACGCGGTCGTCGCCGCGCGCGGAGCTCAGTCCAAATGGTGGAGCCAGAGTGCGTACAACCGCGGACAAGTGATCTACCGATTGGCTGAGATGGCCGAGTCGCGCCGCGAGGAACTCGCCGAGCACGTCGCGTTGTGCGAAGGTCTCTCAAAGAAGGAATCGCGATCAAGCGTGTCGAGGTCAATCGATCGCGTCGTCTGGTACGCGGGCTGGACCGACAAGGTCGCTCAGATCCTCGGTTCCTCTAATCCCGTGGCCGGACCGTTCTTCAACTTCTCCGTGCCGGTGCCGAGCGGCGTCGTCGGGGTCATCGCCGATCAAGAATCATCACTCGAAGCCTTCTTGGACGCGGTGTTTGCGCCCATCTGTGTCGGCAACACCGTTGTCGTGATCGCGAGTGAACAACGTCCGACGCCTGCTGTCTTGCTTGGCGAAATGACGGCAACGTCGGATTTCCCCGGTGGCGTTTTGAATATTGTCACCGGCATCACCGGCGAGATCGCGCCCACGTTGGCCCAGCACGAAGACGTCGACGGTCTTGATCTTGGTGGACTTGATGAGGCGTTTGAGACTGAACTTGCCGTAAGCGCCGCAGGATCAATCAAGCGAGTACTTCGATCTGGCCATGATGACCCAGCGTCACTACGTCGACTGCGCGCGTTCGTCGAAACGTCAACGGTGTGGCACACGATCGGACAGTAGTGACGAATCCATACGAACTTGCCCAACTGGCCGCGGATGAACTGAGAGAGCGCAGTGGCGTTGACGCCTACGGCGTCGCGGTCGTGCTCGGATCGGGCTGGAAGGAAGGCGCGCTCGCACTCGGTACTCCTTCGAACGTCGTGCCGACGTCGTCGTTGAGTGGTTTCGTGGCGCCCACTGTTGTTGGTCACAGCGGAGAAATCCTTTCGTTGAAAGTTGCGGGACGAGACGTTGCCCTTGTCTCTGGTCGTGTGCATTTGTACGAAGGCAACAGTGCCCACCAAGTCGTCCACTCCGTGCGCACCGTGATCGCCGCCGGCGCTCGCCTGGTGGTGCTCACTAATGCCTGCGGCGGACTTGATCGCGAGAACCCACCAGGCAATGTCGTGCTCATTCGTGATCACATCAACCTGACAGCCACGTCACCGATGGAGGGCCCCTCTCCGCCCGAGGGCTACAGTTCTCGCTTCGTCGACCTCACTGACCTCTACAGCGAACGACTTCGCGCCGCGGTGCACGGCGCCGTTGACGGATTGGGCGAAGGCGTCTACCTTGGACTGCGCGGTCCGCACTACGAAACGCCCGCCGAGATTGCAATGGCCCGCACAATGGGCGCGACACTTGTCGGTATGTCCACGGTGCTCGAGGCGATTGCCGCTCGCCATCTCGGCGCCGAGGTACTTGGACTCTCGCTGATCTCAAACTTCGCGGCTGGCGTCGCGACGGGACCACTTAACCACCTTGAAGTGCTCGAAACGGGCCAATCCGCCGCGACGTCCTTAGGGGCACTCTTGGCCCACGTGCTCGCGGTGTTGTGAAGGTAATGCTGCGCGACGAAGTGACGGCGTGGATCGCCAGCGACCCCGACGAGAACGACCGCCAAACACTCCAGGCACTGCTCGACGCCGACAATGAACGTGAACTAGATCGTCGGTTCGCCTCGCCGTTGACCTTTGGCACTGCCGGTCTTCGAGGTCCCGAGATGGCCGGGCCAGCGGGAATGAACCGCGCCACGGTGCGCCGTGCGACCCAAGGCGTGCTCGCGTGGCTTGACGAGATAGGTGCTGACAAATCGGAGGGTGTCGTCGTTGGACGCGACGCGCGCCACGGCTCGGAGCGATTCAACGATGAGGTCGTGGCAGTACTGCTCGGGGCAGGCGCCATCGTTTTCGAGATGCCTTCGCCGCTTCCGACGCCCTTCGTGCCCTATTGCGTGAAGGCACTCGGCGCGGTTGCTGGGATCATGATCACGGCGAGCCACAATCCTCCTCAGGACAACGGGTTCAAGCTCTACGCGCGCGACGGCGCGCAGATAATCCCACCCGATGACCAGACGGTCGAACGCTTCGCCCGCGACGCGAGCCCCGCGACGTTGGCTGAACGCACTTCGCCAGGTCACTACTTCGTGGCGCCAGAACTTCTCGGCGAGTATCGGGCGCACTTCCTGGAACGGTTTCGTGTTCCCTTCGGCAGTGGCCTACCTCTCACTTACACGCCACTGCACGGCGTGGGCGGCGAGACGATGATGAAGCTGTTTGCGGACGCTGGATACGAAGCCGTGACACCGGTCGCGACTCAATTCAAGCCCGACGGTTCGTTTCCTACCTTGGCGTTCCCCAATCCCGAAGAGCCCGGTGCGCTGGATCTCGCGATCGTCACCGCACACGAAAGCAACTCGTCTTTAATCATCGCCAACGATCCCGACGCCGATCGCTTGGGCGCCGCGGTGTTGGATGGCGCGACGTGGCGAGTATTGCGCGGCGACGAGATTGGCTGGCTCTTGGCCTCGTCGCTCCTCGACGAGATCGTGTCAGCGGGTCAAATGGTGGCGACAACGATCGTCTCTTCGACCATGCTCGAAAAAATGGCGGCAACGCACGGCGTTCGCTGTGCGACGACGTTGACGGGGTTCAAGTGGATCGCTCGCGCCGCGGGCGAAGGGACGCTGGGCTTTGGCTACGAAGAGGCGCTGGGCTACGCCGTCGACAGTCGCGTCGCCGACAAGGACGGCCTTTCAGCGGCCCTCGCGCTTTGTTTGTTGGCGCACGAGTTGGCCCAAAAGGGACAGACACTCCTTGACCGACTCGACGACATAGAGCGTCAATTTGGCGTGCACGCCACTTCTCAAGTTGCCCTTCGCGCTGACGGCCCGAACGGTAGTGAGGTGATCCTTGGCGTCGTCGATCGAGTGAGGGCGAATCCACCGACGACGTTAGGGCCACTTAAGGTCAGCAATCTCATTGACTTACGCGATGGTTGGCACGGACTCGCTTCCACCGAGGGAGTGGTGTTGGAGTTAGGGGACAGGGGGCGCGTCGTCATTCGACCGTCGGGCACGGAAGCGAAACTGAAGGCGTACGTCGAGATCACTCCGAAGGTTGAAGGTTCTTTGAGCGAGCAGCGAGCCACAGCGGCGACGTTGATTGAGGAAGTGCGAGCAAATCTTGCGACGTTACTTCGCCTCTGAGTTTCGCAGCGCTGCGTACCCGGGCTTGATCACGGTGTTGATCATGGCGAGACGTTGATCGAACTCATAGAACGTGCTCTTGGCCGCGTTCAACGTTAGCCACTCCATGTCGTCCAAGTTCCAGCCAAAGGTTGTCGCGCAGGTTTCGAACTCACGGCTCAAGGTGATCCCGCTCATCAGTCGATTGTCAGTATTGAGCGTCACGCGAAAGCGCAACTTGCGAAACAGTTCAATGGGGTGAGTCGCGAGTGACGCTGCAGCGCCGGTGTGCACGTTCGACGTGGGGCACACCTCGAGGGGAATCCTTCGATCTCGTACGTAGTTGGCGAGACGACCGAGTCGGTACGCGCCCTCGACCTCGGTGATGTCGTCAGCGATGCGAACGCCGTGACCGAGTCGCTCAGCGTTGCAGAACTGCACCGCCTCCCAAATCGAAGGTAAGCCAAAGGCTTCACCCGCGTGAATCGTCAGGTGGAAGTCCTCTCGTTGGATGAGGTGAAAGGCCCGCAAGTGCTTGGTGGGAGGGAAACCGTCCTCGGGTCCGGCGATGTCGAAACCGCAGACACCCTGGTCGCGGAAGTCGACGGCTAACTGGGCGATGGTCTCACTCAATGACGCTTGTCGCATGGCGGAGAGAATGGCGCGCACCGTGATGTCGTGGCCCTCACTCTGGGCCACCTTCACACCAAGCGAGAATCCTTCCAGGACGGCGCTCACCACTTCTTGGAGCGTGAGTCCCCCTTGAAGGTGCAACTCGGGCGCGAAGCGAACCTCGGCGTAGACAACGCCGTCGCGAGCGAGGTCGATCGCGCTCTCGGCGGCGACCCTCGCCAACTGATCTCTTGTTTGCATCACCGCGGTCGTGTGGGCGAAACCTTCGAGGTAGCGAACGAGATCGCTTCCGGGCGCGTCAGAGATGAACCAACGGGCCAACTCATCGGGATCGGTGGTGGGAAGGCCGACGTAGTCAATCTCGTCAGCGAGTTCGAGCACCGTTTGGGGACGCAGTCCTCCGTCGAGATGCTCGTGCAGCAGGACCTTGGGAGCTCGCTTGATGAGCTCGGGCGTTAAGACGGTACTGACCATTCGTCAAGGCTAGCCAGCGACGCTCGAAAGGCAAAGGGCGTAGTTTCGCGTCGACGTCACTACGAATAGCCGCGGCATCACTCGCTACAGTTCGTCGATCAAGTGATTCGTCAAAAGGAGTACTTGGATGGATACGCCAGCGACCTCGTTCGACCAGCGATTCTCTGATCTCGGCGTGGTCGCGCCGTCGAGAGTCCTTGCCTTCGCCAAAGGCGTAGTCAGCCAATCTCGGTGCGAATTCAATTGAGCGAGAGGATTCCTCTTCGGTGGCTTATTTAGTTGCTGATGCGATCGAGCAAGAGCCCAGTGCTCGCTGGCCTCGTATCACCAACGACGGCAGCGTTATGAATCGTTGATCGTCCAATCGCGAGGTGCGCCTCGTCGTCGGCGTGAAGTTCAAACAAGGGCTGACCCTTGTCGACCTTGTCGCCTTCTCGAACCAGACACAGAACACCGGCGGTCGCGCTGACGGGGTCTTCCTTTCGAGCTCTTCCCGCGCCCAAGCGCCACGCCGCCACGCCCACGACGAGCGCGTCGACGGACGTGATGAAGCCACTCTTTGTAGCCAAGACGGCTTCACGAAGGGGAGCGAGTGGCATGACGGCGTCAGGGTCGCCACCTTGTGCGTGAATCATTGCTCGATAGACCTCGTAGGCGGAGCCGTCGTCGAGTTTCTCCGCGGGGTCGACGTCAAGGCCAACCAGCTCGATCATTAGCGTCGCTAGGGCAATCGTCAACTCACGCACGTCCGCGGGTCCCTCCCCTTGCAACACGTTGACCGATTCGGTGACTTCGAGGGCGTTGCCGACGGCGACACCTAGAGGAGCGTCCATTGCGGTGAGCTGTGCGACGGTCGTTAGTCCGTGCGCGTGTCCGATTCCAACCATCGTCGTGGCGAGTTGACGGGCGCGTTCGAGGTCTTTGATGAAGGCGCCACGACCGACCTTCACGTCCAGCACCAGCGCCTCAGTTCCTTCGGCGATCTTCTTCGACATGATGGACGAGGAGATGAGTGGAATCGACTCCACGGTGCCGGTGACGTCGCGCAGCGCGTAGAGCTTGCGGTCGGCGGGCGCGAGACTTGTTCCAGCGGCGCAGATGACCGCGCCAATCGATTCGAGTTGTGCTCGGATCTCGTCGTTCGAGAGAAACGCCCGCCATCCGGGAATCGACTCGAGTTTGTCGAGTGTGCCACCCGTGTGACCAAGGCCCCGTCCCGAGAGCTGTGGCACGGCGGCTCCGCACGCCGCCACGAGGGGAGCGAGAATGAGTGAGATCTTGTCGCCAACGCCACCCGTTGAGTGTTTGTCAACCGTGGGCCGCGAAAGCCCACGAAGGTCAAGACGCTCGCCCGAAGCGATCATTCGATCCGTCCACGTACCTAGTTCGCGAGGACCGAGACCATTGAAGAAGATCGCCATAAGGAGCGCGGACATCTGTTCTTCGGCGACGTCGCCGAGGTCGTAGGCGCGAAGGACCCACGCGATCGCCTCGTCGCTGAGCACCCCACCGTCGCGCTTGGTGGTGATGACGTCCACCGCCGAAAACTCACTCACGGGTTTCGCCGAATCCCCAGCTCCTCTGGTCCAAAGGCGTCGGGCAGTAGCTCATCCAAGCGCAGAGGCGCGACGCCGTCACCGGCGTCGATTAGCAGACCGGGTCCTCCGTGTTCGAAGAGCAGCTGGCGACAGCGCCCGCAGGGCGAAATTGGCTTGCCGTCGCCCGCGACGATGGACACGGCCACGAGTCGTCCGCCCCCACGTCGAATGTGGTCACTCACGAGCGAGCACTCCGCGCAGAGTGTCAGTCCGTAACTCGCGTTTTCCACGTTGGAACCCACAACCGTCGTACCGTCGTCGCGCAGTGCGCCCGCGCCGACCGTTACTCTTGAGTAGGGCGCGTACGATCTATTCGTCGCGTCGCGCGCGAGAGAACGCAGTTCCGCCCACTCGATAGCAGGGGCCGAACTCACGTCCTCACTGTACACTTTGCGCTGCGTGAACAACTTTCGATTCTCTTCCGTCGTCGTAAGCGACGAAGTAGCAACGGCGCTCAAAGAGCGTCGCGGTGTCGTCGCTTTGGAAACCACCATCGTCGCGCAGGGTTTGCCGGCACCGATGAACTTTGAGGCCGCGAAAGAGTGCGAAGCCGCAGTGCGCGACGCTGGCGCCGTGCCCGCGACGATTGGCGTGATTGGCGGGCGCGCTGTCGTTGGAATGAGCGAGAAGGAACTTGCGCAGCTCGCGGACCCCGATCGTCACGCGACGAAACTCTCGTCACGCGACTTAGGCATCGCTATTGCTGCTGGCACGGACGGCGCCACGACGGTCGCTGGCACAATCACAATCGCCAAGGGCGTCGGCATTGACGTGATGGCGACCGGTGGTCTCGGGGGCGTGCATCGTGGCGCTAATGAGAGCTATGACGAATCGGCTGACCTCGTCGCGTTATCGCGAACTTCTGTACTCGTTGTCGCGTCGGGCGTGAAATCGATCCTCGACATCGGCGCGACACTCGAGCGACTCGACACGCTCGGCGTGCCCGTCGTCGGCTTCAAGACGCTGCAGTTTCCTGGTTTCTACCTTCGAGACAGTGGCTTTAGCATCGATTGGTCCGTCGCGAGCGCCGACGAAGCCTCCCAGGCGTTCCTTCGTCATCGAGAGTTCGCTAACACCGGTTTCTTCGTCGCGAATCCCGTCGCGCAGCTTCAAGAGTTGGACAAGCAACTTCACGACGAGGCGCTCGAGAGTGCGCTCACGAAGGCGCTCCTCGATGGGGTCAGTGGCAAGGCGGTGACCCCGGCGTTACTCGCGGAGTTCGCCCGACACACGGCGGGCTTGAGCGTTCAAGTCAATCGCGATTTGGTAGTGGCCAACGCCGGCGTTGCCGGCGCCATCGCGACCTCGCTCGCGCTAGCGCTCGCGTGAGGGCTCGCGTCATTGTCCTCGGCGACGTGATGCTCGACGTCGTTGTCCAACCAACGGGCGCGCCAGCACCTACGAGTGACACGCCGGCGAATATTCGCGCCTCTCGCGGCGGGTCGGGAGCGAACGTGGCGATAGCGCTGCACGCGAGTGGCCACGACGTGGCATACGTCGGCGCACGAGGCGACGACGCCGCGGGCGACGTCTTCGCCGACGCACTTGTCGCGTCGGGTGTTACGCCGCTACTTGAAACCGTGAACTCCCCAACGGGCACCGTCGTCTCGGTGGTGTCGAGTGACGGTCAACGCTCAATGATGAGCGACCGCGGTGCGAACTCCTCGCTAAGCGAGGCGTTCGTGCGCGCACAGCTAGAGGACCATTTCGATCATCTGCACGTGTCGGGCTACGTCCTTCTCGATCCGGCGACTCGGTCCGTCGGAGTGAACGCTCTCTTGCTCGCGAGAGAGCGTGGCGTCGCCTCGTCAGTCGACGTCTGTTCGGTCGGACCACTTCGCATCGTCACGCCCGAAGTGTTCCTCGAGGCGACGAGCGCGACAACGCAACTTTTCGCGAACGAGGAAGAAGCGCTCGCGCTCGGCGCGTCGAGTGACGTCGATCTCGCTCTCGATCTTTTGTGCCTTCGTTTCGGAGAAGTCGTCGTCACCCGCGGAGGACAGGGTGCGTTGGCTGGAGTTCTGGCCAAGCGGTTTCGAGTTCCTTCCGTTGCGAACAAGGTCCTAGACACGACGGGGGCCGGTGACGCGGCGACCGGTGCGTACCTCGGTGCACGCCTTAGCGGAGAGGCGCCCCTCGAGGCGTTGGAGCGAGCGATGGACGCCGCCGCCAAAGTAGTGGGCGGACTTGGCGCGCTCGGCTAGTCGCGCTGGTAGGGCTGACCGTCGGCGGCGGGTGCTCTCACGCGTCCAATGAGACCGGCCACGACGCCGATCGTGACGAGGTACGGGAACATCTCCAAGAAGTAGATCGATATCGGCACCTGGTACGTCACGAGGTTGTACGAAAGATAGACCGACAGTCCAAAGATCACCGACGCGACGACGGCGCCCGAAGGACGCCAACGACCAAAAATCAAGGCGGCGAGTGCGATGTAACCGAGTCCCGAGGTGTAGCCAACTTGAAACTCGCCTTGCGTGGCCATAAAGGCGGCGCCGCCAACGCCGGCGATCGCTCCACCGAGCACGACGTTGATGTAGCGAACACGAATGACGTTGATGCCCACGGTCGCGGCCGCACGCGGATGCTCGCCAACGGCGCGCACGTGCAGTCCATAACGAGTCTTAAAGAGCGCGAAGCTCACCACGGCGACCAGCACGATCATTAGGTAGAAGAAGCCCGACTGATTAAAAAGCACCGGGCCGAGTACGGGGATCTTTGAGAGCAAGGGGATTGGAAGATTTGGCGCCAAGTTGCCAGTGTTGAAGTTTGGGAACGGCGTCAAGACCTGGAGATTTAAGTATGACGAGAGGCCGGCGATCATGGTGACCAACACGACACCCACGATGATCTGATCGGAGCGGTAGCGCAGGGCAAAGAACGCGAGTAACAGTCCGATGAGTCCACCAATGACGGCGCCGCCGATCGCGGCGTAGAAGAAGTTGTCGGTCGTTGACGCCAGCAAACTTCCAAAAAACGCGCCGCCAATGAACTGGCCCTCGATCGCGATGTTTACGACGCCTGAGCGTTCACACATGACGCCAGAAAGCGCTCCAAAAACGAGGACCATCATCGTGGCGGAACTGCCGACGAGAATCGACGTGATGTTGACAAAGGAGATTGGCGAAGGCCCTGGTGATCGCGCAACCCAAAAGAGGAGGGCGAATAAGAAGATGATTGCGACCACTCCAAATCGCAGCATCACCGCGCGTCGCGGACGACGAAGATACATCTCCGTCGCGAGAGCGAGGATGATCAGCCCGAGCGCCACGTCGGTCCAGCGCGTCGCGACCGTAAGTGTGCCAATCCTCCACGGCGCGTGGATCACGCTGATGGGATTGAAGGTGAGCTGTGAGTGCGCGCGCGCGACGCTTCCCAGACCGAAGATAACAATCGTGAAAACACCGATCAACGCCATGAGGACGGCGGTGACGCGGGTTCGTCGGTTCACGGTGACGGGAGGCGCGTTGGCCGACTCCGTGCTTTTGACAAGACTCACGTGCCCCATCCCGTCGTCGCGAGTTGCACGCCAATTGTTGGAGCATTTCGAAGTCTAAAAATCTCTTTCACGAGAACCGGTGTCGCAACAAAGAGGACGATGGCCGATTGGATAACCGTCGCTAAGTCAAGGGGAATGCCCGTGATCGCTTGCATGTTTCGTCCGCCCACGCCGAGCGCCGCGAAGAGAAGTGAAGCCCAGACAATGCCAAAAGGTCGGTTGCGTCCGAGCAACGCGACGGTGATTGCGGTAAAGCCGATGCCCGCTTCGCCGATAAGGAACCCCCCGTCGATGTAGTGCGTCGTCGAGGCGACCTGTACCACACCCGCGAGTCCGGCGAGGCCCCCAGAGATGAGAAAGACCGTGACGATGATCGTTTTAGCATTGATGCCCGACGCTCGGGCCGCCGAGGGATTAGCGCCGGTTACGCGAAAGTCAAAGCCGAGTGACGAACGGTCGATGAGCCACCACGCAAAAACGACCACGAGCGCGGCAACGACGACGCCGTAGCTGACGCGAAGTCCCGATGTCGTGCCAAAGAGTGGAGCCAAAATCGCCGAAGGATCCATTGTGCGGCCAATGTCGTTCTGCTGTCCGGGTTGCTGAAAGGGAGTTGAGAGCACCGCAAAGAGTAAGAACGCGTACGTCACGTAGTTGAACATCAAGGTCACGATGACTTCGTGGGCACCGGTGTAAGCCTTCAAAAGTCCTGGCACCGCGCCGCAGATCATCCCTCCAGCAATGCCGGCGGCCAGCGTGAGGGGAAGATGCAGCACCGTCGGCATGTGCACCATGGATCCAAAGGCCGCGCCGGCAATGCCACCGATCACGGCCTGTCCGTTGGCGCCGATGTTAAAGAGCCCAGTCTGAAACGCGATGCCGACGCCGATGCTCACAATGATGAGTGGCGTCGCGTACGTGAACGTCTCGGAGATCGGAGTGAGCGTGTTCGGCCATCCCTTTCCGCTTAAGAGTGAGTGCCAAAAAGTTTGAGGATCAACGATCGATCCAGTGAACATCGCTCGGTAGGCCGCGCCGACGTTATCAAAGGTGATATTGATTGCGTGGGGAAGTCCGTTCCAACTGTGAAATAGTGCGCGCCATGCGTCGAGTACGGCGGGCGTCGTCGTGGAAATGATGACGGCGCCAACGATGAGACCAAGAACGAGTGCGTAGAAGGTAACGACGATCGGACTACTCGTCGTGTAGCGAGCCCAGAGCGATCGCCGTGGCTGGGCGGCCGCGACGTCAGACACCAGAGGGCTCCATTTCGGTCCCGGCCATAAGCAGACCGATGGACTCTCTGCTCGTCGACGGATTGACAATGCCGCTGATCTTGCCCTCGTACATCACCGCGATTCGATCGCCCAAGGCCATCACTTCGTCGAGTTCGGACGAGACGATGAGTGATCCGCCGCCCTGGTTGCGGTGTTCAACGATTTGGCGGTGCACGTATTCAATCGAACCGACGTCGAGCCCGCGGGTCGGTTGGGACGCGATGAGTATCTCGAGCGAGCGCGAAAGCTCACGCGCCACGATGACTTTCTGCTGGTTCCCACCCGAAAGAGAGCTCGCCGGTGCCTGAATCGACGTGGTGCGAATGTCGAACTCTTGAACTAGGCGCGACGCGTTTTCGCTAATCGCAGAGAAATTGCGAGTGCCGTGACGGGCGAAGGGTACACGGCGTGGCGTGTTGAGCACCAAATTGTCCGCGACTGACATTGAGAGAACCAGTCCGTCGCGTTGTCGGTCTTCGGGAATGTGGCCAAGTCCGGCGTCGAGTGCCTGACGCGGCGTGAGGTTGGTGATGTCGCGACCGCGCAACGTAATGGTGCCGGACTGGACTTTGCGCATTCCGACGATCGCTTCCACGAACTCCGTCTGACCATTGCCCTGAACGCCGGCGAGCGCTACTACCTCTCCGGCTCGTACGTCTAGTGACACGCCGTTGACCGCTATGAGGCCACGGTCATCAAGGACGACAAGATCACGAATTTCGAGGACGTCTTCTCCCGCGTGGAAGGGCGATTTCTCGACCGTCAGATTGACGGCACGACCAACCATCATTGAAGCCAATTCGGCTTCCGACGCAGTCGGCTCAGCCGTGCCGACGACGTGACCTTGTCGGATGATGGTGATGACGTCAGCGATGGCCCTAACTTCTTTTAGTTTGTGCGTAATAAAGAGGATTGACTTACCCGCCGCGGCGAGCGATCGCATGATCTCCATAAGTGCGTCGATCTCTTGTGGCGTGAGGACGGCCGTTGGTTCGTCAAGGATCAAGAGCTCCGCGTCGTGGCTGAGGGCCTTGATGATTTCAACCCGTTGCTGGAGACCTACGGGGAGATTTTCGATGATCGCGTCGGGGTCGACCTCTAGGTTGAACTCCCTTGAGAGGTGGCGAATGTCGTCAGTTGCTTGGCGGTAATTAATGCGGTTGAGCGACTTGGTGGGCTCGAATCCAAGCACCACGTTCTCGGCGACAGTGAATACTGGAACCAACATGAAGTGCTGGTGCACCATGCCAATACCGTGCCGCACCGCGACACCCGAGTCGTCAATGGAAGTCACCACGCCGTCGATGAGGATCTCACCTTCGTCCGGACGAAGTAGTCCAAAGAGAACGTTCATCAGTGTTGATTTTCCGGCGCCGTTCTCACCTAACAGAGAGTGAATCTGACCCGGTTCTACCTTGAGGCTGATCTGGTCGTTCGCGGTGAACGAGCCGAAACGCTTCGTTATGCCGCGCAGTTCGAGTTGCATGAAGTTTCATCGTATGTCAAGACGAAGACCCGGGCGATGAACGCCCGGGTCTTCGTCTTGACATGACGCGGTGACGCGCTACTTCGTTATGGCGCCGGGTAGCTGTTGGGGTTCACCGAAATGGTGCCAGCGATTATGCCCGCCTTTGCGGTGGCGATCTTCGTCTTCAGTGACGCAGGAACACTGATGCCGCCGAACTCGAGCGCGGTACCATTGTTCTTCAACGTTCCAACGTACGTTCCGGCTTTGAAGGTGCCCTTCGCTGCGGAAAGTACCGCCGCCTCCACCGAAGGCTCAACGCCCTTGGCGACGGTGCCGACGAACCACGAACAGTCAGCCTTGTCCGAGACGCAACCGTTGCTGTCCACCCACATGATGCTCTTGCCCGCGCCAGCCAACTTGGCCGCCGCGACTGAACCGAGTCCAACCGATCCAGCTACTGGGAAGACAATGTCCGCGTTCTGCGAGAAGAACGTTGTCGCGTCAGTCTTGCCAGCCGCCTGGTCGGTGAAGTTACCAATGAACGTTCCGGTTCCCGCGCACGTAGTGAGGGTGCACGCCGCCTTACCAGGCGTCCAGCCGAGCACCTTAACTTTGCTGCCGTAGGTCTTGTCGTAGTAACGAACACCCGCAACGAAGCCGTTCATGTAGAGCGTCACTGCCGAGAAGTTGAGGCCGCCGTACGTGGCGACGGTATGCGTCTTTGACATACCCGCGGCGAGAATGCCACCGAGGAAGCCGCCCTGGTCAGTCTGGTACTGCAACGCCAACACGTGGGTGTTCTTCTTCAATTTTGTTGGCGCGTCATCGACGATCGCGAACTTCTGGCTCGGGTTCGCGTTAGCGGCGGCCTGCGTCGCAGCGTCCATCAAGAAGCCAACCGTGACGATGATGCCGCACTTTTGACTAATGAAACTGTTGATGTTCGGTGCGTAGTCGGTCGACGACTTGGACGAAAGGTACTTGAACGTGACGTTGCTATCCACCTTCGCGGCGTCCTTCAAACCGGCGTACGCCGAAGCGTTAAACGACTTGTCGTTGATGCCACCAGTGTCGGTAACTACGCAGGCCTTGAACTTCGTAGCGGCAGAAGCCGACAACGTTGTCGTGGCCACACTCACTGTCAAAGTTCCCAGAACTAGCGCACCAGTTCCAAGAACCGTAGTGAGGCGACGAATACTCCCCATTTTCTCTCCCTTAATCGTTTAGTCAACCCTAGAAAAGGATTGTCCGTTCGAACGACGAGTCGGCCGACACGACACTTCGCTCTCTCGGATAATTGTCAATCGTGACACTACTCTCAACTTGTAGTGCAGATTTAATGATTCGCGAGGGTCCCCAGAGCCCCCGTAACTACGACTTTGACCCACGCCCCGTGTGTTTTGGCAGGATAAATGTTGCCGCGAACGCGACGAAAGTGATGATCGCAGATATCTGAAAAGCCCGCTGATATCCGGCTACTTCTGATACCGCTAGAGACGCGCGGTGCAGTACCGACGACGTTTCGTCAGCCGCAACGGTACCGAGTATGGCGAGCGCGAGCGAGCCTCCGACTTGGCGCGAAGTGTTGAGTACGCCTGAGGCGAGTCCCGCCTCAGCGCGGTCCACGCCCGCCGTCGCGGCGGTCGCCAAGGGAGCGAACAAGAGTCCCATCGCGAAGGCGCAGAGGAACGCGGGCGCCAGAATGTCGCCCCAATACGTACTATCCGGTTTGATGAGAGAGATCCAAATGAAGCCGATCGTCGCCAATGACGCGCCGGTCTGCAACAACGGGCGTACACCGGTTTTCACGAGCAGTCGCGACGAGATCTGGGCGCCCATGATGATGGCGATGGCCATGGGTAAGAACGCGAAGCCCGTTTTCACGGGGCCGTACCCCAACACGTTCTGGAAGTAGAAGGTCAAGAAGTACCACATGGCAAAAAACGCACCACCGATGAGGAACATGATGCCGTTCGCCGTAGAGAGCGGGCGCGAGCGAAGGATGTGAAATGGCATCAGAGGATGCGAGGCAACCTTGGCTTCCCAGAAGGTGAACGCAACGAGTAGGGATAACCCGGTGAGTAGCCAATCGACGGTTGTGGACGAGGTCCAACCGAGTGTCGTCGTGTTCACGACGCCATAGATCACTGAGGCGAGTCCACCGGTCACCAGTACCGCGCCCGTGACGTCGAGTTTCGCCGTGGCGCCGCGATTGCGCATCTCGCGCAAATGCAACGTCGCGACGATCGCGGCAATCAGTCCAAAGGGCACGTTGATGAAGAAGACCCAGCGCCACGACGCCCATCCGGTCAAGATCCCACCGAGCAGTCCTCCCACCGCGCCGCCGGCACCAGCGACGGCGCTCCAGGCGCCGATGGCCTTGGGCAGGCGAGGGCCATGAAACGTTGTTACGATGATCGTCAACGTGGCTGGTGAAAGTATCGCGCCGCCAATGCCCTGCACCGCTCGAATGGCGATCATTTGTCCACCGGTCTGCGCGAAGCCCGCGCCGATGCTCGCGAGGGTGAAGATGGCAATGCCAATGAGATAGACGTGACGACGACCGAAGTAGTCCGCGGCGCGCCCGCCGAGTAACAAGAATCCAGCGAACGTGAGAACGTAAGCGTTCACTACCCACTGGGTGCTCGATTGCGTGAAGTGCAGATCGTGTCCCATACGCGGCAACGCCACGTTGACGATCGAGACGTCGAGCACGACCATGAACTGCGCGATGCACGCAATGGAAAGGATGATCCAGTCAGGAGCGTGACGCTGATTGGCGACGGTCGACGTGGCGAGATTGTCCGACATGCGACGAGTGTAACGGTGCATTTCCAACAGCCGCGACGTCAAGAATCGCTCGTCATCAGGATTTCGGCAACACTAGAAGAGATGGTTGCTCAATTCATTTTCACCATGCGCGACCTTCGCCGTTTCTATCCGCCCGACCGCGAGGTCTTGAAGGGGATCAATCTCTCGTTCTATCCCGGTGCCAAGATCGGTGTCATTGGCGCGAACGGCTCGGGTAAATCGTCACTACTGCGCATCATGGCGGGTCTCGACGACGGCTTCACCGGAGAAGCGCGACTCACTCCCGGTTTTAGCGTGGGCTACCTTTCTCAAGAGCCCCAACTCGATCCGACGAAGGACGTCGTGGGCAACGTCGCTGACGGCGTCGCTGAAGCTCGCGATCTTCTCCTTCGATTCAATGAGGTCTGTGCGGCGATGGGCAGTCCCGACGCGGACTTTGACGCGCTGCTCGATGAACAGTCCAAGCTTCAGACCAAGATTGACGCCGCCAACGCGTGGGACTTAGAGCGAACGCTGGAGATCGCTATGGACGCCCTTCGCCTGCCCGCACCCGACGCGAACGTGTCAACGCTCTCGGGTGGTGAACGACGTCGCGTGGCATTGTGTCGCTTGCTCCTTTCGAAGCCCGACTTACTTTTGCTCGACGAGCCGACGAACCACCTCGACGCCGAGTCCGTTGCGTGGTTAGAGCGCACCTTGCAGGAGTACAGCGGCACGGTTGTCGCGATTACGCACGACCGCTACTTCCTCGACAATGCGGCGCAGTGGATTCTCGAGCTCGACCGAGGACGCGGCATCCCGTGGGAGGGCAATTACTCGTCGTGGCTCGAACAAAAACAGGCGCGACTCGCCGCCGAAGAGAAGGCCGACAAGGTTCGCCAGGCGTCGCTCGAACGAGAGCTGGAGTGGATTCGGCTCTCACCTCGCGCGCGACAGAGCAAGGGCAAAGCCCGACTGTCGTCGTTCAATGAACTTGTGGCCGAATCGGAGTCAGCTGAACGACGAGCAGATCGACTAGAGATTGTGATTCCGCCGGGTCCACGTCTTGGCGACGTAGTTGTCAACGCGACGGGACTCACGAAGGGTTTCGAGGATCGACTCTTAATCGAGGACCTCTCTTTTCTTCTTCCGCCGGGCGGCATCGTGGGCGTCATTGGCCCGAACGGTGCGGGCAAGACCACGCTGTTTCGAATGATCGTCGGACAAGAGACCCCCGACGCGGGATCAATCGAAGTTGGCTCAACGGTGTCCTTCGCCTACGTTGACCAGTCGCGCGACACGCTCGAAGGGGAGAACACGGTCTTTGACGAGATCAGCGGCGGCCAAGAGCACATGGTCGTGGGATCACGCGAAATCCACGCGCGCGCGTACGTGGCGAGCTTTGGCTTTAAGGGCAGCGATCAGCAAAAGAAAGTCGGCGAGATCTCTGGCGGTGAACGTAATCGCGTGCAACTCGCCAAAGTCTTGCGTAGTGCGGGCAACGTTCTCCTGCTCGACGAACCGACGAACGACCTCGACGTCGACACGTTGCGCGCACTCGAAGACGGACTGTTGTCGTTTCCCGGTTGCGCTGTCGTCATTAGCCACGATCGATGGTTCTTGGACCGCATCGCGACCCACGTACTGGCCTTCGAAGACGACGCGGTGGTTCGTTGGTTCGAAGGAAACTTCTCGGACTACGAGGTCGATCGCCACAAGCGTCTGGGCACCGACGCCGATCAGCCCCATCGCCTTCGCTACAAGCCCATCACTCGCTCGTAGCTCTCTTTGCGTGCTCGGCGTAAGATTCGGTCGGCGTCCAGGAACTGGGGGCAGCGAAGGTATGGCGTACCTTGACACGACACTCGCGCAACGTCTCTACCCTGTGTTGTGGGAAGTGAGGTCGGTGCTGTGATGAACCGCGACGACTGTCTTGCGCTCGACGACGCGGACGAGCTCGCTTCGGTGCGCGATGAGTTCACGCTGATTGAGGGCGAGATCTACCTGGATGGAAACTCGCTCGGACCAGTGTCCAAAGCGGCAAAAGCGCACGTTAACAACGTCATCGATAACGAGTGGGCCAGGGGTCTCGTGCGCAGCTGGAACGAAGCTGGTTGGATGGCGATGCCGACGCGCCTCGGCGACCGTGTCGCGCCGCTCATTGGTGCACAACCGGGCGAGGTCCTCGTCGCCGATACCCTCACGTTCTTCCTCGCCAAACTCATTGGCGGCGCGCTCGAGCAACGTCGTGACCGACACGTAGTCGTGACCGACGTGGTGAATTTTCACTCGGATCTCTATATCGCCGAGGCGATGGCCGCGCGAGCCGGACGGCCCATCACGGTCAAGGCCATCAATCGAGACGACCTCGACGATGTTCTCGACAACGACGTCGCGCTGGTGATGTTGACCCAGGTCGACTTTCGAAGTGGCGAGTCCCTCGACATGAAGGCCATTACCAAAAAGGTGCACGACGTCGGGGCACTCATGCTCTTTGACTTGGCGCACTCGGCTGGGGCGGTGCTGCTCGACGTGACTGGGGCCGAGGTGGACTTTGCGGCGGGCTGTGGGTACAAGTACCTAAACGGGGGACCGGGCGCGCCAGCGTTTCTTTACGTGCGCTCAACGTGGCAAGGGGTGTTGGAGAATCCGTTGCCGGGTTGGCTCGGACACGCGCGACCCTTCGACTTCGAATTCGAGTACGAGCCGACAAAGGGTATGCAGGCCTTCGTGACGTCGTCGCCGTCGATTATCGCCCTCGCCGCTCTCGACGGCGCGCTCGACGTGTGGGACCGCGTGACGATTGTCCAGGTGCGTAAAAAGAGTCTTGCGTTGACCGATCTATTTATCGAACTCGTCGAATCGAAACTGCCCGGCGTCTTCGAGGTCGTCACGCCGCGCGAGCACGCCAAGCGCGGTAGCCAAGTCGCGTTGCGTCACCCAGAGGCGTACGGCGTCGTCCAAGCGATGATTGAGGCGGGCGTGATAGGCGACTTCCGTGCTCCCGACATCGCGCGCTACGGCTTTGCGCCGTTGTACGTGCGCTACGTCGACGTGTATGACGCCGTAGAGCGACTCGTTACCGTGATGAACAGCCAACGCCATCTCGACACCAAATTTGATCAGCACAATCCCGTTACGTAGTCGCCGACGGGGACAATGTCGAGGGTTGCTCAGGGGCTGTTGGTATCCGTATGAAGTGACGCGGCGTCGAGGCGGCTGACGGCGGCGTCGACTTCGCCGCCCACCAATATGGCCAGACCAGTGAGGTAGAGCCAGAAGATGAGGATCGCGACGCCCGCGAACGCGCCGTAGGTTCGACCGTAGGAATTGAAACTCGACGTATAAAAGGAGAAGCCGAGCGAAACGATTGCCCATAGCAACGTCGCGCATAAAGCGCCCAGGCTCGTCCATCGCCACCTCGAGCGTGCTCGATTGGGAGCGACGTAATAGAGAAGTGACATCAGAAGGTTCATGAGCACCAGGGCGAGTACCCAACGCACTACTGTCCACAGAGCACTGAACGCAGTACCGGCGACCGGCATCGAATCTTTTATAAGGGTGCCCAACTGGGGACCAAAGATGACGAGCGCTGAGGCGGCTCCGCCGAGCACGGTCGCGCCAAGAAGAATCGGCATTGCCACAATTCGCTTCTCCAAGAATGAACGATCGCGCGGCAAGTCGAAGGCCATGTCGAGACCTTCTTCTACGATCACCATTCCTGAGGTCGCGCTCCAGAGCGCCACCACGCTCGCCACCACAGTGGCCAAGAGGTCAGCTCCGGTGTGGTGGCCGGCATTCGCGATTGCTCCAGTGAAAACCTGCGCCGCGCCCGTCGGTAATGACTTCGTGACACCCTTGATGAGACTGATCACCACGTGGGGAGGAATAGTCACGAGCGCGGCGATCCCCAAGAGCGCGATGATGATTGGAAAGATGGCGAGAAACCATCGGTAGGCGAGCGCGCCCGCGGCGACGTTGACGCGGTTCAGCGTCATGTGGGTGAACGTTTCGCGGAGCACCGCCTTGTATCCCCGCTGGCTCCCTTGCACGCCTTCATCGTAAGACGCGCCGCCTCTCATACGTGGCGGAGGCGGTGTTCGAAGTGTTATCGCTCGCCCAGTGCGATCAATGAGCTCGGATCCAGAAAGGGCGTCCTTCCTTTTTGCGACGCACCACTGCTGAGTGTCTCACCCGTCATCGTCTCAGAGAAGATTTCGGGCGCAACTGACATTGGCGTTGATTCGGGCAGGGGAATTGCAACGTCCTCGTTCGTCTCGGAGCCGAGAACATCGACGCCAACGTCCACATTGCTTGATGAATCGTCACCGTCGACAGGGATCCACGGGGGACTTGTGGATCCTGCCGACGAGAGGACCACCGTGTCCACGGTGGGGGGAATCGAACTGTTACTGCCATGCATCGTGGACCTCTTCGTTGGGATGAAGAAAGAAACCGACGGTGTTTCGCCTATCGCCAGTCCATAGAGAAGTGACGACCCGTTTCAGGAATGACCTAGCGCGGGCGACAAAAGCGCTGAGCATCGTGTCTGGATGACCCACCTGGAACCTTCCTCGGAGGCACCTAACACGCTGTCAGGTGGGAGGGAAGCGGGGTCTAGGCGTCCTAGTTTTGAGCGTAACACCTAGAAAGAAACGTCACCCAAGAATTTTTCGTGACGAAAAGGCGCCGAAAACTCGTTCTAGCGTTGGATTCTGATCTGGTGCTGGCTGATCAATAAATGTCATTCACTCGTTCGTCACGTGCACGAATGCGACACGTCGTGGACACGTCCCTGTGCCGTTGGCGACGGCAGCGACATAATGGAACCACGCGAAAAGTGACGAGACACGATGGCCTTAGTCAAAACCTATAGAAATCAGTGAAATGAACAAGGTCCTCGAGTCGTTTGGACTGACGACTCGCGACTCGCTCGCCGGTGCAGAGGAAATGAACGTCGGACGCGTCGTCATCGTGCACGGCGACAGCGCCGACGTCATGTGGCTGGGCGACGACGGCCTTGAAGTCACTTCTCGCTGCGGTCTCGAGTCGGGGCTGAACATGGTGCCCGTCGCTGGCGATTGGGTTGGCGTTCGTGATGGGCGAGTAGCTCGGGTGCTAGCGCGCCGTAGCGAACTACGCCGCCCCCATCCCAACGGACGCGACGTGCAAGTTCTCGCGGCGAACGTCGACCTCGTGCTCATTGTGGTGCCCGTCGATCTTGGACTGAACAGTCGCCTCTTAGAGCGACTGTCGATCATTGCGAGAGAAAGCGGCGCTCGTCCACTCGTCATCGTCACCAAGATTGATCGCGCGAGTGATCCCACGTCGCTCCAAGAACAGATTGAGAGCGACGACGCAGGGGTCGAGGTGGTCCTGACGAGTTCAGTAACCGGAGAGGGTATTGAGGAGCTTCGTGACTACTTGCCCCTTGGCGTGACCGCCGTCATGCTCGGAGCGTCCGGCGCGGGCAAGACGTCGCTCTTGAACGCACTGGAGGGTACGGACGAATTGACGAAGGATGTCGGGCGCGACGGTGAGGGACGCCACGCCACCACGACGCGCAAGCTCTATCGACTCTCTTCTGGAGGTGTGTTACTCGACATTCCGGGAATTCGACTGCTTGAGGTCATGGTCGATGAAGAGGGGCTTCGTCAGATGTTCGAGGACATCGAGGAACTGGCACTTAAGTGCCGATTTCGAAACTGCCATCACCGCGGTGATGACGGATGCGCAGTAGAGCTCGCCGTCGCGTCGGGCGCGTTGAGTGCTCGACGACTTGAGACGTGGCGAGAGATGCAGTCTGAGATTGAGAACCACGACCGGCTTCGTGATCCGGCGACGGTGAGGGCACAGCGTAAACCTTCGAGGACGCCGCCAAAGGGTTCGTAGTTTTCAGAGTGGCCGAGGTTTCATTACCGTCGATTCGGATTGTTACCTCGAAAGGAGCGTTCGTCTCGCGTCCTTAACAAGGAGCAGTAAGTGCAACGGGTCGGTCGGACTTTGCTCAAGTTCAGGAATGAGACGGACGTAAAAGTCGTGCGCACAATTCCAGGTACGTCTTTGCAGAGCAGCGTCACGACGTAGTTGATCACGAAACCTCTTCTCCTCTAGTCAGCGTAGGAAGTTGACTGATCTCTTCGATTTCCTCGAGCGGGTGTGATGAACGCTGGTGTGACGTTACGACTTGTACGAGAAGAATCCTTGACCGGACTTTCGGCCCATGAGTCCAGCCTGGGTCATTCGCGAGAGCAGCGGTGGCGTCGCGAGGTGGGGCTCCTTGAACTCTTCGTAGAGCGACTCAGCCACCGCCAATGTCGTGTCGAGGCCAATGAGGTCGGCGAGCGCGAGAGGCCCCATCGGGTGGGCACACCCCACCACCATGCCGGTGTCGATGTCCTCGGCGCTCGCGAATCCCGACTCCAGCATGCGAATGGCCGACAGCAGGTAGGGAATCAGGAGAGCGTTCACGACGAAGCCTGCACGGTCGGGCGAGGTGATCACGCGCTTGTTGAGCGACTCGGTCGCGTAGGTGCGAACACGCGCGGAAGTTTCTGGACTAGTCAACAGCGACGAAATGAGTTCGACGAGTTTCAACACCGGAACCGGGTTAAAGAAGTGCATGCCGATGACTTGCTCGGGACGCTTGGTGGCCATGGCGAGCTTGATGATGGGAATCGAGGACGTGTTGGTCGCGAGTAGTGCTTCGGGGTCTTTCACCGCGACGTCAAGCTTTCGAAAGATGTCGAGTTTGATGGCTTCGTTTTCCGCGACCGCTTCGATGACCAGCTGGCGGTCAGCGAGTTCCGCAAAATCCAGGGAGAACGAGAGGTTCGAGCGCGTGCGCTCGGCTTCGTCGTCGAGCATCTTGCCCGACGACACCGCGCGGGCGAGGGACTTTTCGATCCGCTCGATTCCTCGCTCCATTGCCGTGGCGTCTTGTTCAACCACGACGACGTTCGCTCCGGCTCGAGCTGTTATCTCGGCGATACCTGATCCCATGAGACCGCAACCTACGACGCCAACTCGTTCCATTCTGACCTCCATATCCAAAGAAGCACTGGCTTCTCGAAGATTCATCCTAGGTCCGGGCCCGCGTGATCTTCTTGTGAGAGCGACGTGCGCATCGCCGCGCTGAACGGATTGAGTGCTGGGGTCGGTGGCTACGATTGAGCCCAACCGGGTAGTAGCAACTACACCGAGCGACGAAGGAGCCTTTCCATGGATACGGTCAACGTCATCGTTGAGATTCCGCGCGGAAGTCAAAACAAGTACGAATACGATCACGACAATCACACGATCAAGTTGGACCGTCACTTGATTGTTTCGATGGGCTACCCGGCTGAGTACGGCTTCATTCCCGACACCTTGGGCGGCGACGGCGATCCCCTCGACGCTCTGGTGTTGACCGCGTACCCCACGTTTCCGGGCTGCCTGATCGAGAGCAGGATTCTTGGCATGTGCGTCATGACCGACGAGAAAGGTGAAGACGCGAAGCTCATCACGGTCCCTGACTACGACCCAAGGTGGAAGGGCGCTAAAGACATTGGCGACGTCCCCAAAGCCGATCTCGACCGCATAAGTCATTTCTTCACGGTGTACAAGGACCTCGACGAAGGCAAGTGGGTAAAGGTTGAGAACTACGTAGGGCGCGCTGAAGCGCTCGAAGAGTTGGCTGCCTCGCGCGCACGCTTCGTCAAGTAGTTGCTACTAGGGACACCTCATGCCGAGTAGCGAGAGCGTCGTCGTCACTACTACGACGCAAGACTCGCTGCAACGACATGCTCTTCGTCTCCTACTCACTACTCAGGCGTTTCTCTTCGTAACCCTCGCGTGGTGCGTGCTGCTCGTGCACAACCACGTCGCGCAGAACGCGGGCATCTCGTACTACGGATCACATCACGGCACCGTCGTGTACGCCATTGTCGGTTACGTGTCGGCCGCAATTGGCATATGGCGCGCGTCGTCACTCTTTCAAGTAAGCGGTGCGGAGTTCCTAGTCTGGTTCGGGCTTCGCGTCGTTGCGGTGATGTTGATCTTGTTACTAGTGACGCCCTACGACGAGGGAGTGTTTCTCAATTGGACGCACATGAGCGTTGGCGTCATCGGTGCGCTCTTTCAACTAGCGATCTCGATCACATTCATTCGCCGCCTCGGCACACTCTCGTCGAAGCTCGGATTCGCAGTACAACTTTTAGGCGGCGTACTCGGCGCTCTCTCCCTGCCCGACTGGCGCTTTCAGTATCTCTTGAACGCCGAGATCGTCCTCGAACTGGGCTTTTGCTGGTGTCTCTTAGAGGGAACGAGAATGTTGGCCCGCGGCGAAGCAGCGGCGTATTAAAGGCTGCTGAGTTCGCGGCGAATCGCGGCTTCGGCGAGCACGGTAAGAGCGGTGAACCACTCGTCGGCGTTCACCGAGAGTGCGTGTTCCCCCTCAAGTTCAATCTGACCAAAGAACAGTGCGTACCAAATGCGAGCGAAGGCGACGGCACTCATTCCTTCGGCGAGCAAGTCCATGTCCTGGAGTGGTTGCACGCGGCTCACAATGAGCGAGGCGACTTCCTTCTTCGCGTCGGCGATACCGGCCGACGCCGTTGGATTGTGGCGAGCGAACGACATACTCTCGATGCGCTGGATGCGTGCTTCGGTTCGTGCCGGGACCTGAGCGTCAGCGATGATGACCCGAAGAGCTTGGCGAAGGTCCTCAGTCGTTCGCACCGATTCGAATGGACGGGTGAAGGTCTCCGCCAAACCGAGCAGCACTTCGCGAAAACGGTGCACGATCGCACAGGCAATGAGATCTTCGCGGTCATCGAAGTAGCTGTAGAGAAGGGCCATTGAGATGCCGGCGCCCAGTGCGACACGCTTTACGCGAAATTGCGTCATCCCGTTGAGCTCAATTTCGTGAGCCGCCGCTTCCAAAATCTTGTCACGAGTCATTACGAGAGGTTACATTGCAAAGCCCAGCGAGTTGGCTCGCCCACCACAAGCCAATGGTGTCAACGCGGTGATAGTGGCGGCCACCCCGGGATTGGTCCGCGACCCGAGGGGAATCGCACGTTCTTTGCTCTGACGAACTCGTGCAGTGTCTCTGGCCCGTATTCGCGGCCGTAGCCGCTTCCCTTAACGCCGCCGAACGGTGAACCAATGAAGTTGCGCCGGGTGTAGTTGTTCACGAACACCATTCCGACTTCGAGGCGCTGGGCCAGTTGACTCGCGCGCGTTTCGTCGCGAGTGCAGATCGCCGCAGTGAGGCCATACGGCGAGTCATTAGCGATGTCGACCGCTTCGTCGTCAGTGTCAAAGCGCATCAGACACGCGACGGGACCAAAGATCTCCTCTTGGGCAATCGCCATATTGGCAGTGACGTCACCAAAGACGTAGGGCGCGATGAAGTAGCCGTCGTTGAAGCGTGGTTCGTCGGGCACCGTGCCCTTAAAGAGCAGTGTCGCGCCCTCTTTAACGCCGAGGTCGACGAAGTGTTGCACGCGCTGCAGCTGTTTGGCGTCGACCAGCGGTCCAATGTCGGTGTTGCTCTCGAGCGGGTCACCGACCACGAGTTGCTTGGTCTTGGCAACGAAGCGACTAGCGAATTCGTCGTAAATCGACGCGTGCACCAGTATGCGCGACGTGGACGTACAGGCCTCTCCTTGGTTATAGAACATGCCCTCAATCGCGATCGCGACGGCGCGGTCGAGTTCAGCGTCGTCGAGCACGAGTAGCGCGTTCTTGCCACCGAGCTCCATCGTGGCGAACGTCAAGTTCTTCGCGGCGCCCTCCATGACTTTTCGTCCCGTGGCTGTAGAACCCGTGAAGGAGATTCGCTCTACTTTCGGGTGGGCCACCAACGCCGCGCCGGCGGACATGCCGCTCACGGCATTGATCACACCCGGCGGCAGGACTTCGTTGGCGATCTCGGTGAGACGCAGCACGGTAAGTGGCGCCTGTTCGCCGGGCTTAATCACGACCGTGTTGCCAACCGCGAGTGCGGGCGCGCATTTCTTTGAAAAGTGGATGGGTGGCCAGTTGAAGGGGAGTATCGCGGCGACGACGCCGTACGGCTCGTAGGTAACGCGTGCCTCAATCGGGCCCTGGTCCAGAATCTGCCCGTGGACGAAGTCGGTGATGCCGGCGTAGTAGTCAAAACTCGAGTGGCACGAGAGGACGTCGATGCGAAGCGCGTCGCGCTTGGGCTTGCCGACCTCGCGCGCACAGAGCTCGGCCAATTCTTCAGCGTGCAGACGTATGCGCGCCGCCACCTCTCGCATCAACGCGCCGCGCTCCTTTGGCGAGAGGTAGCGCCAGACGTCTTCGTAGGCACGCCTCGAATCGAGGACCGCGCGGTTGACCTGCTCGTCACTAGCTATCGCAACACGCGCCAGCGGCGTGCCGTTGGCCGCCTCGAGGACGTCGAACGTTGCCGTGTCGTCGTCGTCGATGAAGACGCCGCCGATGAACGACTGCCACAACGGACGACGCTCGAGCAAGGCGTCGGTGACGGTGGACTCGATGGGACGTTGATCTTTAATGGTGGTCATGTGATCTCATTTCATCTACGTCGACTGATCAAGTGCCTCTAAAGGTGAGGCTAGTCACGTGATACGCGAACGCTCTCGCCATTAGTCGAGCGCCCGTTCAAGCACGACGGTATCGATCGCGTCCATAATCGTCGCGAGCTCAGGGGTGGGCGCGTACGTTTGGCGCAGTGCGACGAGCGTCGCGATTGACGCGCGGTCGATTTTCCCACTCTCAACAAACCCCGTTGAAGGACGACGAAGACACTCGTAGTGTTCCTGTGCTTCGTTTTCAGTGAGGTTGAGAAGTCGCGTTGCGGCTTCAATGACGTCGGTCTCTCTCTCGCCGGCGATGATCTCTCGCGTCGTTGAGAGGAGCGCGTCGGCGAAGCGGATGTTGACTTCTTGGAGGGACAACTCGTCGTCCGCTCTCGTCGCGAGGACAGTGCCGAAGTAGGGGCCGAGGTCAGCCACGGGGCTCAGAATGGAGCACCCGGCGCCCACGGCCCGCAGTTCGTTTCCGGCGTTCAAGATGGTGACCGCGCACGATCCCGCGATGAGAGCTTCCGTTCGTCGCGGCGTCGAGCCCAAGGATTCAATTGTGTAGTCGCCAGGCCGGAGACCGGCTCGCTCGAGCAGTCCGTAGGCGACGAACGCGAAGCCCGACTGGGGAACGTCGACACCCAGTGTTTGACCGCGCAAGTCCTCGACGTCGGTGATGGTCGCAGCCGCGCACAGCGAAAGTCCAAGTCCACGGTCTATCCCGCAGATGATCTGCAACGGGATCCGTCGTTGGAGCGGATTCGCGGACAGGAAGTGATAGGCGAGAACGTTGTCGGGACTCGTGAACACAACGTCGAACTCACCGGCTTCGAGAGAGGTGAACTGTGCGGGCGAGGACGGCACTAACGACTCGTGTACGTCGAGGCCAGCGCGACCAAGTTCTCCTGACGATCGTGCGAGATCAATCAAGAGCGACGGCGTGAAAGTGCCAACGTTGAGATGAATCTCGTGCATCGCGACATGATGGCACATCGAAATGATGAGGGTTCTGAGTGAACCTTGAAGAATTTTCACCGGCTCAGAATGCGCAAGGCGCCGGCGAACGGACCTCTACGACGAGAGTGACACGTCCGCTGTTGAGTAGTGCTTAGAGTTCGCTGGCCCAATCGCGAGTTTGGAGGATCTCAGCCATACGCGCGAGGAACTGTGCGGCGTACGCCCCGTCAATGACTCGGTGGTCGAAGGTCAACGCGAGATTTCCAACGGAGTGGATGGCAATGGATTCCTCGCCCGCGTCATCTATCAGCGCGACCGGCTTTCTTACGATGCCGTCTGTAGCGAGAATCGCCACTTGGGGTTGATTGATAATCGCGCCGGTCATCAAGGTGCCGTACGGCCCCGGGTTCGTGATCGTAAACGTACCGTCGGCGAAGTCGTCAACAGTGAGCTTTTTGGTGCGAGCACCGAGGGCGAGCTCGCGGATTTTCTTTGCGAGGGAGCGAAGGTTGTAGCCGTCCGCATTGTGTACGACTGGTACGACAAGTCCGCTGCCGTCGAGGTCAACGGCGATGCCGAGATTCACGTCGCGGTGCACAATGAGCTCGTCGTTGCCGACTGAGGCGTTGAGATGTGGAAAATCGCGCAACGCCGCAAGTGCGGCGAGTGCGCTAAAGGGCAGGTACGTGAGCGTGAAGCCTTCTTGTTCTTTGAACGCGGCGCCGTGCGCTCGGCGCTGCACTTCGACGTGTTCGTAGTCCACCTCTTTGACCATCAAGGTGTGAGCCGACGTCGCTTTGGAACGCGTCATGTGTTCGGCGGTGAGGCGGCGAATCTTGTTGAAGGGAATGACCTCGTCATGCTCACTTTGCGCGCGAGCGCCGCCGTTGCTAATGAGCGCCTCGACGTCACGGCGCAGTATTCGACCTTCGGGACCGCTTCCCCGCACCGAAGACGCCTCGATGTCGTGATCACGAAGCAGGCGTCGCACGACTGGCGACCCGGCGCTGCTGGAGGAGACTGGACCTTCAGTCGCCGACGCAGCTCTGCTCTCAACGAAAGCCAGCACGTCGTCTCGGGTGACGCGACCATTAGGGCCCGAGCCGGGAACGTCACTCGCGTCGAGACTGTGCTCCGCCAAGAGTCGTCGCACGACCGGCGACACGTGATCCGTGGACGCACGTTCCACTTTCGCCAGAGGCGCGGCGAGCGGCCGTGACGCTGACGTCGCCTTGCTCGCGGCGCTACTCTTCGCGGGCTCGTCGAGGTCGTCATCACCAATGACCGCGAGCAATGTTCCGACGTCGACCGTCTCACCCTCTTTGACGAGAATTTTTGTGAGCACGCCGTCTGCCGGTGAGGGGATCTCAGTGTCCACTTTGTCGGTGGACACTTCAAAGAGTGTCTCTCCACGCTTGACCGTGTCGCCGACCTGCTTGAACCACTTCGTTACCGTGCCGTCGGCGACCGTTTCGCCGAGTTGGGGCATCGTGACCCTAGCCACGACGAGTCTCGCGAAGTGAAGAAGTAAAGCAGATCACGCGACGCCCGAGACTTGAAGACGTTCGGCCATCCAGTCCGCACTCTGGGGACGATGACGGTACACGACGTTGGCACCGCCGTGGTTGCCCTCTTCGAGCAGCAGCAGTTCGCTCTCGCCGCTCACTTCGTTCGCCAGTCGCTCTCCGTCTTGCCACGGGAACAGTCGATCACGTTTTCCCATGATCACGAGAAGTGGCGTGGTGATCCTCTCGGTGTGGCCTTCGAGTGTCATGTCCCACGCTCTTCGTTCGGCCTCCTCGGGAGTTGAAGAGAAGGAGCGAACTTGGAAGGCGTGACGCGTCAAAGGATTGAGGTTCTTCCATGACGCGCCAAGGTTGTAAGGGCCAGCCAGTGCAATCGTTCCTTTGATGGGCAGATCAGAACTCGCCATGCGCGCCGCATAAAAGCCGCCGAGGCTCACGCCCCACACGCCCAGTCGGGTGCCGTCGACGTCGTCCATAGCTAGCAAGTGATCGATCACCGCCTCTCCCACGCGGTCCCACTCGGGGCGAATGGCGAGTGTCCATTCGGCTTCGCCCTGACCTGGACCGTCCAGTGCGAAGGTTGCCATACCGCGATCGAGGAACGTCCGCTCTACTTCTCGAAACTCATCCTTTGTCGAATCGAGTCCGGGAATCAAGAGAACAGTGGGGTGAGGACCTTTCGTGTAGGGCGCTCGAAAGAAGCCGACCAGCGTCGATCCCTCGAAAACGATCTCTTCGCGTCGGGCTTGGGGCACCAACAACGGCGCTGCCCTGTTGAGGGCGTCGACGGCCCGTGCGTGTGCCGCCTTGGCCTGATCGAGGTCGTGAACGAAGAGGAACTTGCCGAAGTGAAAATACGTGGCGGCGCGAGCGTAGGACTCACCGGCCGAACGTAGGTGCCCACTTTTTAGCGCAGCGTCGGCGAGTTCAAGGTGCACTTCAGCGCCCTTGCACCACGCCGCGCACCAGTCATCCCAGTTTTCGAGGTCTTGGGTGATCCGCGTAAAGTCGCTCGTGTCGACACCATTAGAGCAAAAGCGCGGTCCCCAATTGGCTATTGCAGTCTCCACGAGATCGTCCGCCATGGTTCCCCCTCGTGAGCGCCTATTGGTTGTGATGGTAATGGAGTTCTGGGGGCGCTGAACAGTAGTAATTCATTGAATTCTTTTCACGCCTTTGAGTTTGACGGCGTACCAACGCGTCGTTATGGTTACGCCATCACTCACCGAGTGATCGGACCTGGACTACTGCATCGGGGGAGCGCCGGGGACGTAAAACGCAGGGGGAAACTATGAATAGAAAAGGAAGATATTTTCGCGCGCTTGGTGTGACGTCGATTTCTGTGGCGTCGATGGCGATGATGATGACCACGTCAAGTGGTGCGTCGAGCGGAACTATTGCCAAGGGTCAACCAGTGGTGATCGGCATTTCGCTGTCGCTGTCGGGTGACTTCTCGGTCGACGGAGCTGCGTTTAAGCAGGGCTATCAACTGTGGGCCGATAACGTAAATGCGCACGGTGGGCTTCTTGGACACCACGTCAAACTCGACATCGTCTCGGACGCGTCAAGTGCCACCCAAGTCGTGACGAACTACCAAAAGTTGATCTCGCTTGACCACGTGAACTTGACGGTCGGACCGTTCTCGTCGTTGCTGAGCGTGCCCGCAGCCAAGGCTGTTGCGCGCTACGGCTACGCAATGGTTGAAGGAGCGGGCGGTGCGCCGTCAGTCTTTCAAAATGGCTTGACGAATATCTTCGACGTGTCAATGCCCGTCAAAGACTCATTGGTGCCGTTCGCGAATTGGATTGCCTCGCTGCCAGCGAGCAAGCGTCCAACAACGGCCGCGTACGTGACGACCAATGACGCCTTCACCGAACCACAGATTCCCGTGGCGCAGAAGATCATCAAGGCTGCGGGCGTGAAGACTTCGTACTACACGGTCTTTCCGGCAGAGACGACGGACTACACGCCGATCGCCGACTTGGTAGCAGCGAAGAAGGCACAGATCGTGGTACTGGGATCAGTGGACGTGCCAACAGTGTCGGCCTTCATGCTGGCCTTCGAACAGGCGCACTACAACCCCAAAGTCTTCATTGCGACGGGTGGCCCGGACCAAGGTAGTGGTTTCACCAGTGTCGTCGGCATAAAGAACGCCAACGGCGTGATGGTGCCCAACGCGTGGTACGGCTCGGCAACGACGCCCGGGAGCCAGGCAATGGTCGCTGCGTACGTCAAGAAGTACGGTGGCTCGGCTGCAACGGTCAGTGCTGACGTCGCTGAGGCGTACTCGGTTGGTCAAGTTATTAACCAAGCGGTCGTCGCAACCAAGGGCTTTGACAACGCCAAGATCATCAAGTACCTGCACTCTGGGGTTACGTTGACCAGCGTGCAAGGACCGGTGAAGTTCGACGCACTGGGTGAGAACAACAAGGCAACGGCGTTCACGTTCCAGTGGCAGGGCAGCAAATTTGTTCAAGTCAATCCGACTAATAACAAGGCCTCCAAGCCAGTGCTCTTCCCGAAGCCGGTCTGGTAAAAGTAGACCTTGAGTAGTTCTGCGCTCATCCACGCCTTACTTGACGGCGTCATGACCGGTTCGGTCTACGCCCTAATGGCAACGGGGTTAACGCTCATATTCGGAGTGATGAACATCATCAACATCGCTCAGGGAATCTTGGTGATTTTAGGTGCCTACCTGAGTTATACGTTGTCGGTGCATTTCGGCATTGACCTCTTTGCAGGCTTGCTCATCACGATCCCCACGCTCTTTATCGTGGGGATCGTGGTGGAGCGTTTTTTCATGGCCAGGCTGAAGGGGCCAGAACGGACGGCGATGTCAATTCTGGTCACTTACGCCATTTCCCTCATTATTGAGGGATCGCTCAACATGATTTACACAACCAACGTGGTTCAGTTGAAGGCTTGGTACGTCAGTGCAACCTTCCGGATCTTTGGACTCTGGATTGCCTATATCTATTTCTTTGGCTTCCTTTTGGCGGCCGGTCTCTTGGCAGCTCTCTATTTCATGTTGTACCGAACCCGCTTTGGCGCGAGCATCAGGGCGTCATTAGCGGACCAGACAGCCGCTGCGCTAATTGGCATCAACGTCAAGCGGGTGTCGACGATCTGTTTTGGACTTGGCGTCGCCGTCACCGCGTCGGGTGGCATGGTGTACGGCGCGACGAATGCGTTCAACGCCAGCACCAGTTACGACTTGATCTCTCGACTTCTCACGATCATTGTCTTGGGCGGCATGGGCAGTCTCGGTGGCGCACTGCTGGCGGCGATTTTGATGGTGACGCTCGGTGACGTGGTTGCTGTCGTGTGGTCCCCGATTTGGTCAAGTCCAACGTTTTTCTTCGTTCTCGTCATCGTGTTGTCATTGCGGCCCCAAGGACTCTTCGGTAAGCAGTCCGCGAGAGTGGCTTGATGTCAAAAGTAAAGCCGTCGCTGTGGGCACTCGGCGTTGTCGTCCTTGCACTATTTCCGCTCATTGTTACGAATCCGACGTACACGACCATCGGTGTCGATACGTTGATGTTTATGGCGTGTGCCACGTCATGGAACATGTTTTCTGGATACTCAGGCTACGTATCCTTAGGAACCGGAATTTTCTTTGGCTGCGGGGCGTACACCATGGCCCTGATTTCGACGCACGCCCATATGGCTGGTGGCATCGCCCAGTTTTGGCTCATACCACTTGCTGGAGTCGTCGCAATGGTGGTGGCACTCCCCGTAGGTGCCATAGCTCTTCGGGTACGCCGTCACACGTTCGTCGTCATCACGATTGCCTTATTCTTCGTTTTCCAACTTTTAGCAATCAACGCCTCGTTCACCGGGGGCGCGGCGGGCATTTCGCTGCCGCTTATTCCGTGGTTGGCCGCGTATTTCAACTTGCCCTTCTATTACATCGCCCTCGCGATGGTCATCTTCGCGACGGCGTTGTCAGCTTCAGTGCGGCGCTCTCGTTTTGGACTTCAGTTGCTCGCGATTCGCGACGACGAAGATCGAGCTCTCGGACTCGGCGTCAGGGTGACCGCCGTGAAGATCACTGGTTTCGTCATGTCGGCCTTCACGATTGGTATGGCCGGGGCACTGTACGCAATGTTTCAGGGCCAGATCTATCCGCAGTTCGTCTTCGATCCGACCTTTGACATCACGGTCGCACTGATGGCATTCTTCGGCGGTTTTGGCACACTGCTCGGTCCTTTGCTCGGGGGTCTCATTCTCGAGTCGTCCCAGCAGTATTTGACGCTCACGTTCTCTAATGGCTCCTTGTACCTGATTCTCTTTGGCGTCTTGTTCTTGATCGTCATTCTCTTCATGCCCCAAGGCGTCGTTGTTCGGGTGTCGCAACTGTGGGCTCGGCGAAATCTGAAGCGTGACGCCACCCCACCCTCCGACGTCACGCCAACCGCCGAAGCCACAGCGATAGCTGGAGCGAGTCACTAGTGGCGACGCTCCTTGAAGCAAAGGGCGTGTCGCGGGCCTTCGGTGGTGTCAAGGCACTCGACGGCTGTTCGCTCACCGTCGAAAAGGGGAGCATTACCGGTCTCATTGGTCCCAACGGATCGGGCAAAACGACGCTGTTTAACGTTATGACCGGTTACGTGAAGCCCGATAAGGGCACGGTCTTGTTTGACGGCAACGACGTCACCAACGCCCGGCCCAACAAGATCTTCGCTCTTGGCGTTGGACGCACGTTTCAACTCACGCGCATCTTTGAACGCATCAGCGTGATCGAGAACATGCTGGTTGCCACGCAACGCGACGAGAGCTGGTTGCGCGGACTCACGCGATCAAAGTCCTCACCCTCTGAACTGCACGCCGCGATGGAGTGGCTGGACTTTGTAGGACTTGCCCGTCTCGCCTCGATGCAGGCGGGATCGCTCTCTTATGGCCAGCGAAAGCTCTTGGAGTTGGCGTACGTGCTGGTCGCCGATCCAGACGTCATCTTGCTCGACGAGCCAGCGGGTGGCGTCAATCTGACGCTGATCAATGAGATCAGCGAGAAGATCCTCGCGCTCAATAAGGGTGGCAAGACGTTCCTCGTCGTGGAACACAACATGGAGTTCGTCATGAAGATCTGCAACAAGATCACGGTCATGCACCAAGGTTGTGACCTGGTGACGGGAACGCCCGCTGAAGTGCGCAATAACCCTCAAGTCTTGGACGCGTATCTCGGCGGCAGTGACGACGAGTTTGATCAGGCGGTCGCCAGTGGCTGAGTCGACGGCGTTCTTGCGCTTCGAAGGCGTTGTCGCCGGGTACGGCGGCGGCGACGTCATCAAAGACGTCAGTTTCGACGTACCCCAAGGTGGCGTGACGTGCATTGTGGGGCCGAACGGCTCGGGTAAGTCAACATTGCTGAAAACCGTGAGTGGTCTTGTACGCCCCCGACTTGGCCAGATCTGGTTCAAGGGCACGCCGCTCGTCGGTTTGACGCCGAGGGAGATTCTCAAACTTGGCGTCGTGCAAGTGCCCCAGAATCACAGTCTCTTTCGCGAAATGACCGTCGAGCAGAACGTGGAGCTCGGCGCGTTCCTCATCAGAGATCGAAAGCTCATTGCCCAACGACTGAAGAACGTCTGGGAGATCTTTCCAATCGTCGCCGAGCGAGCTAAGGACAAAGCCGGCAGCCTTTCGGGTGGACAGCAGCGCCTCGTGGAGTTTGCGCGCAGTTTGATGTTGGAACCGGAACTTATTGTGCTCGACGAGCCCTCAATGGGCCTGGATCCCAAGACGCTGCGCTTGGTGTTCGAGACCATCAAAACGATGAATAAGGTCGGACGTACGGTATTACTCGTGGAACAGAACGCCCGCCAGGCACTTCGAATGAGCCACTTCGCCGTGGTGTTGGAGAACGGTCTCCTTCGACTTTCTGGCTCGGGTAGTGAGGTATTGAACAACCCAGAGATTGGCGCGCTCTACCTTGGCGGCAGTATCCACGCGTCGCCAAAGCAGGCAGCGAGTTAGGCGATGAGGTCGGGAGGGTGAGGACATGAGTGACGACAAGAACAGCATTGGCTGGATCGGTTGTGGCCGCATGGGCACCGCCATGGCCAAGCGTCTGGTCGTAGCGGACTGCGACGTCACGGTCACCAACCGTACGCGCGCCAAGGCCGAGGTGTTGGGCGAACTCGGCGCGAAGGTCGTCGACACGCCACGGGACCTCGCAGGGTGTGACGTCGTCTTCATTATGGTGTCAGCCGATAAGGAACTGCTCGCCGTCACCACCGGTCCAAACGGCATTCTTTCGAACGACGACGCCGCGCCCAAGGTGGTGGTGGACTGCTCCACCGTGTCGTCGACGACGTCAGCGCTCGTTCGTGAAGCCCTAGCGAAGAAGAACATCGAATTCCTCGCCGCACCCGTGAGTGGGAACCCTAAGGTCGTCGCCTCGGGAAAGCTCACGCTCGCGGTGTCGGGCACGCGCGGCGCCTTTGAGACGGTGTTGCCGTACTTGCGCGAACTCGGTCACGGCGTCACGTACGTCGGTGACGACGAAGTTGCTCGCCTGGTAAAGATCTGCCACAACATGCTCTTAGGCATCGTGACCCAGGCGATGGCCGAAGTCACAGTGTTGGCCGAGCGCGGCGGCATTCCTCGAAGCGCGTTCCTCGAGTTTCTCAATAACTCCGTCATGGGTTCCACGTTCTCTCGCTACAAGACACCGGCCTTCGTAAACCTCGACTTCACGCCAACCTTCACGCCGGTGCTCCTTCGAAAGGACTTTGACCTCGGAATGGCTGAGGCGAAGGCGTTGAGCGTTCCCATGCCGGTGTCGGCCCTGTGCACCCAAATCGTCATTAACGCCATCGGTGCTGGTTACGCCGACGACGACTTTGCGATACTGCTACTCGAAGAAGCGCGCGGCGCTGGCTTGGTGATGGAGTCCGAGAATCTTGTCATCGACGACGGACTAGGGGTCAAGAAATGAGAGAGGGTTTCGGACCGATCATCAACACCCCCGGACACAACGGGGTGGACTTCGAGACGCGCGTCGACTTCGATCGACTGCGCAGTTATCGATTGGCGAGGGCCCGTGAGGCACTCGAAGCGAGTGACCTCGGCGCAATCCTCTTGTTCGACTTCTACAACATTCGCTACGTCTCACAGACCTGGGTGGGCGGCGCGCTCGGCGACAAGATGACCCGCTACTGCTTACTTACTCGAAGCGGCGAGCCGATCCTCTGGGACTTCGGCTCGGCGGCACGTCACCATCAACTCTTCGCCCCGTGGCTCGAGCCCGAGAACTGCCGCGCCGGCATGCTCGGACTGCGTGGCGCCATCGCGCCCAAGGCGGGTCTCTTTGAGTCGGCCGTGAAAGAGATCGTCGGACTGTTGAAGGATCAGAACGTCTTCGACCAGCCCATTGGTATTGACATCGTCGAGTTGCCGTTCCTCTTCGAGATTCAAAAGGCGGGCGTTCAAATTCGTGACGCTCAACAACTGATGCTCGACGCTCGACAGATCAAGAACCAAGACGAGATAATGCTGCTCTCTCAGGCCGCGGCAATGGTCGACGGTGTCTATCACGACATCTTTGAGGCACTAAAGCCGGGCGCGCGCGAGAACGAGATCGTGGCGCTCGCGAACAAGCGTCTCTACGAGATGGGTTCAGAACAAGTTGAGGCGATCAACGCCGTCTCGGGCGAACGGTGCAACCCTCACCCGCACAACTTCACTGACCGCATCATTCGCCCCGGCGACCAAGCGTTCTTCGACATCATTCACTCCTACAACGGGTATCGAACCTGTTACTACCGCACGATGTCGGTGGGCAGTTCCACCGCTTCGCAGCGCGACGCCTACGAAAAGGCCCGCGGGTGGATGGACGCCGCGATCGATCTTGTGCGACCCGGTGTCGGAACCGATGAGATCGCCCTGGTGTGGCCGGCCGCGACGGATTTTGGCTTCGCCAATGAAATGGCGGCCTTCGGTCTGCAGTTCGGTCACGGTCTCGGCCTTGGTCTGCACGAGCGACCGGTGATCAGCCGCCTGAACAGCCTGCGCGACCCGATTGAACTCCAAGTCGGCATGGTCTTCGCGCTCGAGACGTACTGCCCGGCCACCGACGGGGTGTCGGCGGCGCGCATTGAAGAGGAAATTGTCGTAACGGAAAATGGCCCAGCAATTCTTACGCACTTCCCAGCGCAAGAACTCATGGTCGCGAACAAGTACTAGGAGAGAACAATGACCAGCACGAAGGTGGCGCCGGAAGAGACTGACGTCGATTTCCGAGTGGCAATGTACCGCAGCCAATTCGCGCTGCGTCAGTTCGAGAAGCGCGCCTACGACCTCTTCTTGGAGAATTACGTCAAAGGGACGAGCCATCTCTCCATTGGCCAAGAGGCCGTTGCGGCCGGCGTCGCGGCGGCAATGCGACCCACCGACTGGACCTTCGCGACGTACCGCGGTCACGCGCACACGCTTGCTCGTGGCGTTCCCATGACGCCAGTGTTCGCCGAGCTCATGGGTCGCACCAACGGTCTGATGGCCGGAAAAGGTGGCTCGATGCACCTGACCAGTGTCGAGCACGGGGTGATGGGTTCGTACGCCATCATCGGCGCGCACCTGCCAATCGCGTGCGGCGCGGCGTGGAGCGCGCAGTACCGCGGCACCGATCAGGTCGCCGTGGCTTTTTTTGGCGATGGCTCGACGAACATCGGTGCGTTTCACGAGGCGCTGAACTTCGCCGCCGTATGGAAGTTGCCGGTGATCTTCTTCTGCGAGAACAACCTTTGGATGGAGTACACACGTACCTCAGACGTGACGGCGGTTCATAATCCCGCCGCCGATCGCGCCTCGGCGTACGGGCTCGAGAGCATCATCATCGACGGCAACGACGCCGACGAGGTCTACGAAGTGACGTTGGCCGCGATCACGCGAGCTCGCGCTGGCGAAGGTCCGAGCATGATCGAAGCCAAGACGTATCGCCACGGCGGCCACTCGCGCGCCGACCCCGGAAAGTACCGCCCCGACGAAGAGCTCGCCGAGTGGATGGCGAAGGATCCGATCCCGCGCTATCGCACTCGGCTCCTGGAAGCTGGCGTTAACGAGGACGTGCTGGCAACAATTGAAGCGGAAGTCGACGCAATGGTCGACGTCGCGACCGACGAGGCCAAGGCCGGCGGCATTCCTGGTGAAGATCTGTTGTTGAAGGACGTATGGGCTGACGGAGGTGCGTCATGGCGCAACTGACATTTCGAGAAGCAATCGCGCGCGGCATCGCACAAGAGATGCGGCGTGACCAGTCGGTGGTCTTCCTAGGCGAAGACGTGGGCGCGGCGGGCGGAGTCTTCAAGGGCACCGTCGGGCTGCTCGAAGAGTTTGGCGACGTGCGCGTGCGCGACACGCCCATCAGTGAGCAGGCAATTCTGGGTGCCGCCATGGGCGCGGCGATGACGGGTCTTCGTCCCATCGCCGAGATCATGTTCTCGGACTTCTTCGCGGTCTGTTGGGATATTGTGGCGAATGAAATCGCGAAGAGTCGCTACATGACCAACGGTCAGATATCCTTCCCGCTCGTCATTCGCTCGGGCAACGGCGGCGGTCTTCGATTCGGTGCGCAGCACTCCCAGAGTGTGGAGAACTGGGCGATGATGGTGCCCGGACTGAAAGTTGTTGTCCCTTCAAACGCCTACGACGTGGTTGGTCTAATGGCGGCGTCGATTCGCGACGACGATCCCGTCATCTTCCTCGAAGCCAAGGCGCTCTACGCCTCGAAGATGGACGTGCCCGACGGCGAGATTGTCGACACGTTGGGAACGGCGAAAGTATTGCGCGAAGGATCGAACGCGACCATCGTTGCGCTGGGCGCGATGGTGCCCAAGGCGCTCGAAGCCGCGGAGGAGCTCTCAACGAGCGGTGTCGACTGCACGGTGATTGACGCTCGCTCACTGGTGCCACTGGACACCGCGACGATTCTGAAGGAAGTGTCCGCGACAGGGCGACTCTTCACGGTGGAAGAGAATCCGCGCCTCTGTGGTTGGGGAGCGGAAGTGGCCTCGATTGTCGCCGACGAGATCTTCTACGACCTCGATGGACCGATCGTGCGCATCACGACGCCACACATTCCCTTGCCGGCCGCCGACTCACTCGAAGACATGGCCATTCCCTCGATCGAGCGCATCGTCACCACCATTCACAAATCCATGAACTCCTAGTCCGTCTCGCGTCGTGGCGACTTTGAGTTTCACCCTTAGAGCGTGTGTCCTATTTCGACACACCGGCTCGTCTTGATCGACTGGTTGCCCAGGTGATGCTCACCGACCGTACGAGTACCGGGCTCGCGCCCATCTCTCGGTTCCGACCCAGCGCCCTCGCTCCATCACTGGAGTGTTGTACGCGAGACGACCGGCTCTTCCCACGTGCTTCGAGGTACTGGCAGTGTGAATCGCGCCGGGTTTCGTGTTGACGAAGAATCTTCTATTCCGATGAATTTTCTGTCCAGATCGTCACCGTCGCGACCGTTGGGATCCACGAGCACAAGCGGCCAGTTCTTTTGGTGGGTCGCCCGGGTCTCTATCCCGGCACCTTGGGAGTGTTTCCAGAATGTCCAGGGACGTCTCTCATCGTCCAGATTTGCTGGTTGAATCGACGAAGTGGAATGTCCGCCAACGTCCACGGAGGTCCTCTCACGTTTGAATTCGCGTCAGACAGTTGGCTAGACCCGGGTCCACCGCCATGCGTGGGCAGACCCGTGGTTCCTCGTAGTGGAATTGACCATGACACTTGACAACCTCCGCGAGGAACGCGTACCGCTAGTTTTCGCACACGCCGAGGAACTCGATGACGACGTCCGCGATGAAGCCGGCCATACCGTACACGGCTCCGTCGTCTAGGTAATCTCGTGCAGGCCTGCAGCGGCTCGTTCGTCTGGTCGCAAGATTGGGTCTTGCCTAGGCTGAAATCCGACTGGTCCCATTCGGTTACCCAGACGAGACCGTCACGCCATCTCGATTACGGCGATCACCGCGGCAAGTTGTCGAGCGGCCTCGTTAGCGAGGTCGGCCAACTCCACGCCGGGCATGAGTTCGCGTGGGTCGGCGATCGCCACATGGGTACCCCCCGTAACTGTCTCGAGCACCACGTTGCACGGCAGCAAGAGACTTACGGTTGGATCTATCGTCAAGGCGCGATTGGCGAAGTCAGGGTTGCACGCCCCCAGGATCTTGAGGGGGCTCCGATCAACTCCAATTTTTTCCTTTAGTGTGGCGGCGACGTCGATCTCAGTCAGGACACCGAACCCCTGACCCTTGAGAGCCGAACGAACAATCGCCTCAGTCTCGGGCAGTGCAGTGCTGACGGTGGTTTCAATTGCCTTCATGTTGTTCTCCTCACGTCAACTTAATAAATATGGGCTTGGACCTGGTCGATCGCGTACCCGTTTGCGGCAACTTCTTCTAGGTGTTCCCCGCAGAAGATTAGTCCGGAGGACTCCGAATTATGGATCGCTATCGCCGTTCGCCGATCAGTCTTCTTCAAGGGCTTGACTGTGAGACCCGAGCGCAGATGCCTTGATTCAGTTGACGTCGGCCCCCTGATGTGAACCCGCACCTAAGTGCTGCGCACCACGAGGTCCCCTGTCCGCCGTCTACGGTTCTCACTTTCGCGAGGTCCTCGCCAACTAAATCGGTCGATTTGGAAACCAATCAGTCTCTATCAAGCAAAATGTCCACTAACGCCGAACCTTGTACCTGCAGTATGCCCGACCTCCCAGACCGACCACTTGTGGTCGAGTGGACTCCGGTGGCATTTGCCATGCGCTGCAGGTACTGTTGCGATCAAGGCGGGTCAGCGGAGACAAGTAAACCAGGGGATCTTGCCCATGACTTGCCCAAGAGCAGTGAGCACTTCTAGCGAAGAGTTGGGAACAATGGGCAATCTTCACCGATTGAACTGGTACACCAAGTTTCAAGCCATTTGTGGCAAAGTGCGCCATATCCACAGCGTTTCTCTTGTTGGTGGGCCGCCTGGGTCTCGATCCCGGCACCTTGGGAGTGCCTGGGGGATCGTTTCGTGGAATCTCGAATAGCGAATAGACGTTGACGGCGGTCGTTCTTCTGAATTAACTGATTGGCCCTCAACGCGACCAATCTCAATTCGTCGCATTACGGTGACTACCAGTGAACTCGCCGACTCCTTATGAGTATCGAGCCTCTCCACCTTTGCTAACTCCGTGGTGCTTCACCGCATGCGCCAAGTCCGCGAGCAGTTCATCGACAATTTGGTGGTGAACTGGCGAGAGCATCAGATGGAGACCGTAGGGATCGGTATTGCGATTCAGGTGCCACCCTCGCTCGTCCATCACGTCGGCCACCGCGTAGAGATCAACTCGGTCGCTTCGTAGCGCGATGAGCGGTCCAATGGGGTTGCCCACAATTTCCACTCCCTCAATGTCTTCAATCCCGGCTCGCACGCGATCGCTCGTATCGCAGAGGTCGCTCACGATTGCTCGGTAGCCATCACCGCCGAGGTATTGCATCACCGCCCAGGCAGCAACCGTAGGTGCGGCGGTCCGAGCTCCCGCAATCGCGGGTGTGGCGTAGAGACCCGAGCCCCACTGGTCGTAAAGGAAGGTCTGATGCCAGAGCCAGTCATCGTCGCGGTGCAACACGACCGAAGCACCCTTGGGCACGTAGCCGTACTTATGGATGTCCATCGAGATCTCCGTTACCCCTTCAACGCGGAAGTCCCACGGAGGTACCTCGCGGCCCAGTTGTTCCATGAAGGGAAGCACAAAGCCGCCAATGCAGGCATCGACGTGACAGCCAAACCCATGTTCTTGGGCGATGGCCGCGAGTTCCGAAACTGGATCGATGATGCCGTGGGGATAACTGAATGCCGATGCCACGATGACGCATGTCTCATTGGTGACGAGTGAACGCGCCGCGTTAATGTCGGCGCGGTAGCCATCATCGAGCGGCACACGTACGTAGTCCATGTCAAAATAGTGGGCCGCCTTGGCGTAGGCGGGGTGCGCCGATTCAGGGGCCAGAATTTGAGGGCGCTCGATCCCCTTGGAGCGAGCACGTTCTCGATTGACCAACATTGACATCAGGATTGATTCCGTGCCGCCCGACGTCAGGGAGCCGGCGTGAATTTCGGTGGCGGTTCGATGAACGAGTTGCGAAGCCGCGGTGAGAACTTCTCGCTCGATGGTGGCGAGGGCGGTGAACTTTAGAGGGTTCAGCGCATTAGAAAAGAGAAAGCGTTCGTAAACTCCTTGAATGAGGGTTTCGATATCCTCGCGACCTGTTGGGTACACCAAGCCGAAGAGTCGAGCTCCATGAACATCGGGATCTTTGCGTTGTCGCTCGTCCAATTCGGCGAGCACTTCGCTTACTGGTCGGCCCTCGTTGCGCATGCGTCCACCATATTGCAGCATTACATTTCACCCAGAGCCATGTGATTCACGCTTGTATTGCGGCGGCTCGCCGTCGCTCGACGATCCGCGATTGTGTCACTCTTGAATGATTTCGAAAGCCCGAAGGCCGCGAATCCTCTCCTGGCGACGGCTCCTTAGGCGCTTCTCTGAAAGTTCCGCGAGTTCGACGTACGTGCGAAGAATTGATGCGTGCACGCGCTCCACGGTCACGAAGGGATTGTCGTCTTCGGGGATCACCTCGTCGATGAGACCGAGATCGAGCTGGTCCTGAGCAGTCGACCGCATCGTCTCCAGGGTGGTTCGGATTTGGTCGTGCGAGGGGTCCGGGGTTTTGTAGAGGATCGAGGCGGCCGACCGGGGTTCCGCGACGTAGGCCATCGCCTTTTCCAACATGATCACGTGATCGGCCATCGGGGTCGTGGCCAGCCCGCCGCCGCTGCCGAGGGCGCCTGCGACCAATGAGATGACCGGATGGGAGTAGTCGATGCCCTTGAGAATCGAGCGCGCGATTGCTCGCGACTGGCCCCGCCGCTCGCTCTCGAGAGTGGGCTTGGCTCCCAGGGTGTCGGTCACGAAGAGCGCGGGCAAGCGTAGCCGCTCTCCCATTTCCAGCATTCTTTCCATGAAGGCGAAGTCTTCCGGTGCGGGATTCGAGGGCCGCTTGATAACGGTCTCGCCGATCAATTGGTACGACGGCTGGGTCCCCACAATGACGAAGGGCTGGGCCCCGATCTTGGCGAAGGCGCCGACGATCGCGGGGTAGCGCTTGTAGCCCAGTTCCTGCACATAGTTGTAGACCGCGACGGCATCAGTGAAGCCATACTGGAGAATGAATTCCAGATCGACGCGGTTGGCGTCGGTCATGAGGTCCTGGTACTGCTCGACCAGGGCGTCGGATTCATCGCGCGCCTTCGTCAAGCGCGCGGGCGCCGGTAGGCGTGGGACCGACCCCTTGGGATCGTCGAAGCGGGGGCCGCGAATGCCGACCGGTCCGAAATTGAAGACGCGTCGCTGATCCGACACACTCACGTTGCGGATCATCAGCGACGTTTCGCGGTTGAGTTGGTGACGCCGATCGGGCAGGTTCGTGGAAGCGAGAATCTCGCCGAGATACCAGACGAGTTCCCCGACGTCAAAGAGGACCACGTCGATATTGCGATCCAGGAGATTCGCCTCGGCGCTCTGGGAGTCAGTGGGGACCGCTGCACCCTCGAACGCCTCGATGACGTTGGGTCCCGCGAAACCGAAATTCGTACCCGAGGTGGCAAGGATCAAGTCGGCGTTTGATACCGCGGATGCCGATACCCCGCCCCACACGTTGCCGAGCAGTACCGCGACCTGGGGCAGAGCGACCTTGTCTTTGTAGTGACGGATCGCCTCCACCATGCGGGTCATTTGAGTTAGCCCGGCGAAGTTCTCGTGCTGGCGCACACCGCTAGAGGCGTACACACTGACGAAGGGGAGTTTCTTGCTAATCGCAAGATCGGCGGCGGCCTGAAACTTTTCACCCGAGACCACGCCGAGCGAACCAGCAAAGAAGTCCCAGTTCATTGCGTATAACACCACCGGACGGCCGGCGACGTTAGCCAATCCGTAGGTCGACGACTCGGATTTTCCTCGCCCGGTCTCGCGGCGCAGTTTGTCAAAGTACGATTCGTCACTTTCGCCTTCGCGCCCTCGGCGAATCAGTCCCACGAGATCCTTCGCGATCCGCCACCGTCCATGGCTCGGCTTGAATTTCACCAATTCCTGGAGGGTCAGCAACTGCGATGGACTATTAACCTTCCGGCGATTTCGCAAGTGTGCCCCAACTTTTGCCTTGAAAACCGGCAATCCAATTGGATGGCCCTCGCCAAAAAGACTCGCATCAAAGTCTTCATCCGGACGCTGTCCGCCGTGATCCGTGGGCTCGATCATGAATGGCCATTATGACACGCGGTGTTCACGAGCGAAAGGTGAACGAAGACCCAGGAACCGTGATAGGAGTGCTCACCTGAAGCGACATAACTCAGGACAATCTGTCAACTAATCCGATAGCACTCCTCGGTGGTGTATGAGGTTGGTCCAAGAGTCCAGTGGGAATGGTGTCGAGGGTAGAGAGAATGGCGTTGGCTAACGCACGCGCGCTACTTGGACTCAGCTCAATTGCCACGCGCGCCGACGGTCCTTTCGCGGGGTTCAAGACGTCAATCATGACGGCGTGATCCGCAGCGAAGTGCACGGGGTGATCGAAGTAGACAGTGGCATGCGTCATCGACGTCCAGCCTTCGGGCGTCTTGGCGCTCGCCTCAACGGCTAGTGACGCTGTTTGGTAGGTGCACATGAGATCTCCTTACTTGAGCGTGCGCTCGAGGAACCTGAAAACTTCCTTCCAACCCTCATTGGCGGCTTCAAAGCGATAACTCGGCCGGTCCGCCGCGAAGAATCCGTGACCGGCGCCCTCGAAGGTGCGAAAGGTGAACTCTTTGTTGGCCTTGGTGAGCGCGGCGGCGAGCATCTCGGTCTGTGCGGGGGAGGGGAACATGTCCTCGGCACCAAAGAGACCGAGCAAGGGACCCGAGAGCGAATCAACTTCTTCAATGATGGCTTTCGCCGGCGGTCCAGACTCGGACGGTGGCGCGATAGAGACGAAGGCGCCGTAGCAGTCGATGACGGCGTTTAGGGGAAGACGACATCCAGCCAAGAACGATTGACGTCCGCCCGAGCAAAAACCGATTGACGCGACTTTGAGGTTCGAGATGGTGAGCGACTGCAAGTGCGCCATCGCGCCCGCGACGTCACCGACGAGTCGCTCGTCGGGCACGCCGCCCAAGCTTCGCGCCGTCGCGGCCGCGTCGTCAGGGCTCGCGCCCGGTGCTTCTCGGTGATAAAGATTGGGCATCAACGCGGCGATACCGTTGGCCGCAAAGTTTCGCGCGATCCCTTTTGTCGCCTCGTCGTACCCGGGCATGTGATGGATGACAACGATGGAGCCACAGCGTTCGACGTCAGTGGGCGTGGCGAGATACGCCTCGATTTCGTCACCGCCGTAACCCTTCATCGTGATCGTGTCGGCACGCAGATTGTGCGTCATGGTCGTCCTTTCGCTGCACTTCTGGCCACCAGTTACTTCTACCCCTCGGCGACCATCGAATTTCTCTCCGAGGTACCGGTGAAGTAGGCGATGCCGCCAGAGACGAGTAACAAGAGTCCCGAGGTCGAGAGTGCCAGGTTGAGTCCGTGGGTGAACGCACCGTACGCGGCGTTCACCACCTTCTTGATGATGACTTTTATCGCCGCACTACTTTGGCCGCTCTGCTGGGCTGCTTGTTCGTTGACCTGTCCGGTGATGACGGCCGTGATGATCTGCTGGCGGTACGCCGCCGGGATGCCGAGTTGGATGAGTCGCAGGGTCAGGTTCACCGTCAGTTGAGCGTTCACGATTGATCCGAGTATCGCCACTCCCGTCACCGCACCAAGCTCTCGGGCGGTGTTGATGGTCGAGGCGGCCATGCCGGAGTTAGCCGCGGGAATGCTGATGAGGGCCGTTGCGTTAATTGGCACGACGATGATGCCAAAGCCCACGCCCGCGAGCCCCATCGTCCAGCCAAGCGTTGAAAGTCCAGCCGTTGGGCTGATGACGGCGTCGGTGAGCAACACGCCAACGCCCGCGAGTAGACATCCAACAGTCATGGGCACACGCGATCCCACGCGACCCACCCATCGTCCGGCAAAGAGTGAGGCGAGGACCATTCCGGCGAGCAGCGGCAAGAAGTCGAGGGCCAGGGTGTAGGGACCAACCAGCGCCACCACCTCGAGGTAGAGCGCGACGAAGAAGAAAATGGAAAAGATCGCGAAGTAGCTCGTAAAGGCAATCGTCGTCGAACCCGCGAACGCGCGATTTCGAATCCACTTGACGTTCAACATTGGGTACTTGGTTCGAGACTCCACGATGAAGTACGCGACGAATGAAATGAAGGAGATTGCGTAGAGCGTCAGCACCGAATTCGATCGGTATCCCCACGACTCGCCCGAGATCGTGGCGAAGGTCGCCAATCCCAGTGCCACGGTCGCAAGAATGAATCCGTAGCCGTCGAGGCGTCGACGAATCTCGTTCACACTCTCGGGCAGCGCGATTGCGGCCACAACAAGTACGAGCGCGCCGAAAAAGAAGTTGAACCAGAAGACCGCGCGCCACGACCACAGACCCACGAGTACGCCACCAATGACGGGACCCAGGGCGAGCGCGAGACCTGATACCGCCGCCCACGCGCCGAGCGCTCGGGCTCTCGCCTTTTTGTCGGGATAGATGTGTCGGATCATTGACAGGGTGCTCGGCTCGGAACCGGCAGCGCCCACGCCCATGATCACTCGTCCGATAATCAACGCCGAGGGGGACGTGGCGAACGCACACACGAGTGAACCTGCGCAGAAGATAACGACGCCGATCAACATGATTTTCTTGCGGCCGAAGTTGTCGCCGAGAGAACCACAGATCAACATCAAACTGGCGAACGCGAGTGCGTAGCCGCCAACGACCCACTGCAACTGTGAGACGCCAGCGTGCAACTTTGCTTGCACGCTGGTCAGCACGGCGCTCGCGATGGTGTTGTCGAGGAAGGTGAGGAACAGAATCGCCAAGAGTGACGCAAAACTGAAGTGCGCCCTCAACTGATGGGCGACGGCGCTTCGTCGATCTTGCAGCGACCGAGCGATCAGCGACGCTGAGCCGTTGCGCTCGCTCATGTACTCCCTTCCAGGAATGTGCTCTCGGGCGTCGACGACCGACGCCCTTCACTGCTCCACGTACTGCTCACAAACTGCTTAGGTCACCTTGACACTCGAAGAGTGGATAGCGACACTTCGAGACGACGTCAGGTTTGCTGGCGCCGCCTACTCTGGCGAAAGCGGGCTACCTTGTGGCTTTGAAGACAATTCGAGCAACCGCGGAGTCACCACCAGTGATGTTGCCGACGCTGATGGCGCAGCTCTTAAGGTTCGAGGTTTTCGTGCCGCACGTGCCAGTACCGATTTTGCCCGTGATGACTTTGAAGTAGGTCTTTGGAAGTAGACCGGTGGCGCTAATAGTCGCGGGCTTCGCGGCGAGTGTGTTGCATCCGGCGGCGCCCGTAGCGGTCGCTAAGCACTCGACGACGTAGACCGAGTCTCCAGGCTTGAAGCCACTGCCCGTTACCTTGAGCGCTTCCTTGGTGTGCAGGTTGCTTGAAGGTGTCACGACAAGTTTTGGCTTGCTCGTCGCGTTCGCGCTGGCGATGCCTACGAGCCCACTCGAAAGTCCAGTAATCCCAACGATCGCGATGCTCAAACAGACGCGAAGTCCCCTACTCGAAACCATGCTGCCTCCCTACGTGCTCGGTATCGGCGAATATCGTAAGAACCGCGTCTCGAATCGATCCAGCATCAAGAACAAAAGCCCGTGGAATCACCGTCCGTCTCATAGTAGTCAGATGCTTCGAGAAGCAATCGCCATTCAAATTTGCATCTTTTAGCCACTTCTACGTGCTTTTCTGAGAATTTCTACGCCCAAGATCGTGCACGTCGTCACTACCTGTTTCGTGGTCCGTTTTGACTAGATCGCCACAGCGTGCACTAATGCTGCGTCGCTTGCACTACGACGAGTGATCGCTACGCAGTCGTTTTTGCTATTCGAAGAACCTTAAACTCTGTTAGTGCGAACAGTCAATGCACATCATGACAAACGAATCCCCAATAGCCAGCCTGTCTCAAGACGCCGAATGCATCTCGACGAGGAGATGAATTCGAGCAAAAGGAGTACTGGGTATGAAGAAGTGGTTCGTCGTCTCCTTCGTGTGCAGCCTCCTCACCATTGGTGTCGGCGCTCTTCCAAGTGCGTCGGCGAGTGTGGTCAGCACTAAAACGACAACCGCCATAGCACCCGCGGCGAAGGTGGCAATCGGCACGAGTGTAAATGTCTGTGCCAACGCGCCGGTGGGGTACGCGCACTGCAACGCGCTGCTTCGTGTCCCGGGCCCTGTCGCCATCAGCGGCGCCAACGCCGCAACCCCAGCGGCGGTGCTCGGTGTCAATGGTGCGTACTCTCCGGCGTATTTACGTTCCGCCTACAACGTGGGCTCACTTAGCAGCACCGGAAAAGACGGTGTTGGTCAGATTGTGGCGATCGTGGACGCGTACAACAACCCGCGTCTGCTGAGCGACATCGCGTACTACCGCAACTACTTCGACCTTCCCGCGTGCGCGGTTGGTACCGTGTCCCCGTCAGCGACAAGCTGCGTCATCCAGGTCGTCAATCAGAGCGGCGCGTCGTCGCCACTTCCCGCGGCGAGCACTAGCTGGGGTGTAGAACAAGCGATTGACGCCGAAATGGTGAGTGCGCTGTGTTCAAACTGTCAACTTCTCATCGTCGAAGCCAACACGGCATCTATGACCGACCTCGGCGCGTCTGTGAACACGGCGGTGCAACTTGGCGCGACCGTCGTGTCGAATAGTTACGGCGCCTCAGAGTTCGCTTCGGAGAATGACCTTTCTTTGAGCTCTTTCAATCACTCGGGCGTCCCCATCGTGGCGGCCGCGGGCGACAACGGGTACGGTGTCCAATTTCCAGCCGCGTCGCCCAACGTCGTCGCCGTGGGCGGAACCTCGTTGCTTCAGAACACCGCCTCTGGCACGCGCAACGGCTACGAAATCGCGTGGAACGGGACTGGATCGGGTTGCAGTCTCTACGAGGCCAAGCCCTCGTGGCAACTCGACTCGCTCTGCTCAAACCGTACAGTTGCTGACGTCGCGGCGGTCGCGAATCCCAACACGGGCGTGTGGATCTACGACACGTACGGCGCGAACGGTCTCTACGTGGCGGGCGGGACCAGTGTTGCTACCGCGATAGTGAGTGCCGTCTTTGCCGTAGCCGCCAGTGGTCAATCGAACAGCGCGTACCCCGCAAAGAATCTCTACACGAACGCCAGTTCTCTTACGCCAATCAGCACGGGATCTAATGGCGGGTGCGGCAGTTACCTCTGCGACGCGTCGCTGAGCGTGGACGGCTACAACGGCCCCACCGGTCTCGGGACGCCCGGCGGCTCGCCCAACAGTGACGCATCGTTCGTTCCCCCCAGCGCCGCGAATCTCGCCACCACTGCGAAGGTGACAGCGCCGGCGCCCCCTCCTCCCTCCACCCTGCCCGCAGCGCCCACTGACGTCGTTGCCCTTCCGGGCAACGACGCAGCGACTGTTGGCTGGACGCCACCACTGAACAGTGCTGGGTCGAATATCTCGAGTTACGTCGTCTCTGACGGCGAGGGTCATTCGTGCGTCAACGTCGCGAACACTCTCGAGACCTATTCGTGCACCGTGAGTGGACTCGTCAACGGCGACACGTACACCTTCAGTGTTACTGCGCTGAACGCTGCTGGTAAGGGCGTGCCGTCAGCGCTCTCGAACGCCGTCAGTCCCTCAAAGACGCTCGCAGTGACCCAAGTCGCCGCCGGCTACAACTACGGCTGTGATTTGCTCGCTAGTGGTGGCGTGCAATGTTGGGGTCAACAGACAACAGCACCTCTCGACAATCAGTCGACGGGAGCGCAGCTCACGCCTACCAACGTCGCGGGCATCAAGAAGGCCACGCAGATCAGCGCGGGCTCGAACTTCACGTGCGCGCTGATCAGCGGCGGTACCGTGCGGTGCTGGGGCGACAACTCCTATGGCCAACTCGGGAGTTCCTCCTTAGTGTCAACGACCGCGCCAGTGACGGTCAGTGGCCTCACCAGCGCCACGTCGGTGTCAGTGGGATTGAGCTACGCGTGCGCCACGCTCTCGAGTGGGTCGATCGATTGCTGGGGCAACAACGCGAATGGCGTACTCGGCAACGGCTCGAGAGTGTCGTCGTCGGTGCCCGTGCCCGTCTGGGGGATCACTAACGCTGTCTCTGTGGTCGCGAGCTTCAATCACTCTTGTGCACTCTTAGTGACGGGTTTAATCTCGTGCTGGGGTGCCAACACGTACGGACAACTCGGTAACGCCACGACGGCCGACTCGTCACTTCCCGTCGTGGTCGCGCAGGTCAGTGGCGCGACGCAACTTGGCCTTGGCTACAACAACACCTGTGCGCTTCTAACCGGCGCCACCGTCACGTGCTGGGGCTATAACGGCGACGGAGAACTCGGTAGTGGTACTTACACGAACTCTTTGACGCCCACTGGCGTCACGGGCCTCACGCGCGTGATCCAACTCTCCACCGGTGCGTACGGCAGCTGTGCGGTGATCGTTGGGGGAACCGTGCAGTGCTGGGGTTATCACAGCGCGGGTCAGCTCTCTTTTGGGCTGACGTCGAACTCGAACATTCCGGTCGTCCTCGCCAAGCTCTCTGGGGTTACCCAGATCAGTCGAAACTACGACTACAGCTACACGTGCGCCACGTTGAATAACTTGACGGTGACGTGTTGGTCGGACCACGACACGACACCGACTTTGGTGAGGACACCGTTACTAAGTGCTCAAACTGCCATCACGACGCTCGCCAAAACAACGGCCAAGTCACTGAAAAACTAATTACTCCGTCTCGAAGAGGGTGATGAGTTTTTCGCGCGCGGCGATCGCGACCGCCTCGAGTTTCGAATGGACGCTGAGTTTGCCCAAAATGTTGGCGACGTGATTTCGCACGGTGTTGACCGAGATGAAGAGTTCATCGGCAATCTTCTCGGTCGAGCGACCTCGTCCAAGTAGTTGCAGCACCTCTAACTCTCTATGAGTGAGTAGGTGCGTCTTTTGCTCGGGCGTCTTTCGAAACTGGAGCAAGAGGCTGGTGAACCCATCTGAGCGAATAACCAACTCGCCGCGGGCCGCAGATCGCACGGCGGCTAGTACGTCGCCCACCGGACGGTCCTTGCCGATGAGACCGACGCAGCCAGCTTCAATGGCGCGAGCCAAGAGGTCGTAGCTGTCGTTGCCAGTCAGCATTACGACGTGGGTGTCGGGAAGGTCGTGAAGAATCGTCGACACCGCTTGAATTCCGTCGCCGTCGGGCAGGTGATAGTCCATGAGAATGACGTTGGGGTGTTCTCGTTGCACGAGCGCGACGCCGTCAGCGACGTTGCCCGCAACACCGACGAGGCGCAAGTCGCTCTCCTTCGAGATCGTGAGCGCCAACATCTCCGCCACCATGACGTGGTCGTCGATGATCGCGACGGTTGTTTCGGACGCAGTATTATTCACTAGAAACCGACATTAGCGAAACGTCAACGTCAGCGAGTGAGAATCTGGCGTATTTCTTGGGGGAGAATTTCACGACCGTCAGGCCTGCTGGTCCGGTTCCCTCCACGTGACGCCGCGTACGCGTCTCGTGGTTGAACGCCCATTGACGCGCGTGTTGGAGCGCCTTCGAAGTGCTTGTCACTGCGTCCCTCGCTTCAACGAGTCGTCGTCGTTGGGTTGCGTGGCTACTGCAGTCAAAGGACACGCGACAGTGTGGGGTTCGTCGAGTACGGAGCCGCACTCTGGACAAAGTAAATGGGCGAAGCACGCACTCTCACCGCCTAGTACTTCTTCGACAACCGGCTGGTGCCGCACGGCAACCCCCAAAAAGCCACTACTAGGTGGATGTTAGCGGAAGTCTTCTTGCAACTTCACTAGTTCTTCAGACCCGGGACAGAGGGTCGAATAGGGAAGGCTATTGAGCGCCACCGCAGGAGTGTTGTTGAGTTCGTGCAACTCAAGGTTTGATTCATTGAGATAAAGAAGGCCCGTCGCGATCTCGCCGCGACTTTGGCGATCACGAATGTATTCTTCGACTTTTTGCCTATCACTCGGGTCGTAGCCCTCGGGAATGGAGCGAAAGCGCATGACGCTGCCGTCGTGCATCGTGACTTCTTTGGCTGCGTCGCTCGGTATTGAGGCGCGAATCGGGACCTGGAGTGGGACGAAGTCCGTCTGGACTTCCTTTACCTCGTGTTCACGGAAGAATTTGTAGCTCTTCGTCGAGCTCTCGTGGTCGTTGAACGTCACGCACGGAGAGATCACGTCGATAAGCGCAAAGCCGTGGTGCGCGACGGCGGCCTTCAAAATGGGGATGAGTTGTTCCTTGTCGCCCGAGAAACTTCTAGCGAGAAACGTGGCGCCGAGCGTGAGGCCCAACATGACCGGGTCAATGGGCGCGAGGAGATTTGCGTCGCCCTTCTTTGGCGCCGAACCGATGTCCGCCGACGCCGAGAGCTGGCCCTTGGTGAGTCCGTACACGCCGTTGTTCTCGATGACGTATACCATGTTGATGTTGCGACGCATGGCGTGCATCAAGTGACCGAGACCAATGGAGAGTGAGTCGCCGTCGCCCGAGATGCCGATGTAGGTCAGTTCACGATTCGCCGCGTTGGCGCCAGTGGCAATCGTCGCCATGCGACCATGGGCCGAGTTGAATCCGTGCGCGCCGCGCACGAAGTAAGTCGGTGTCTTTGAGGAACAGCCAATGCCGCTCAGTTTCGCGATGCGATTTGGCTGCAGTGAGAGCTCGAAGAACGCGTGACTGATGGCGGCCGTCACCGAATCGTGACCACAGCCCGCGCACAACGTCGACATCGCGCCCTCGTAGTCGCGCACCGTCAGACCGAGCGCGTTCTTTGGCAGAGGGTTGAGAGGAATAAAGGGCTTGATGATCGAGGGCATTACGAGATCTCCAATTGGGTGAGCACACTGTCAACGACTTGCTTGGCGCTTAAGGGGTATCCGCCGTACGCCAAGACCGAGCGCATCTTCTCGATGGCGACGCCCGTTTCGATTGTAATGAGCGAGCGTAACTGAGCGTCGCGGTTCTGCTCTACGACAAAGCAACGCTCGTGGCTTTCGACGAAGGCTGGAACGTCGTCAACGAAGGGGAATCCCCGCACCCTCATGAAGTCACAATGAACACCTCGCGCGGCGAGTTCGTCGAGTGCTTCTCGAACCGCGAGGTCACAACTGCCGACGGTGATGACGCCAATCGTCGCGCCGTCACGTTGTTCGACGATTGGCGACGGGACGTGGGACGCCGAGGCGGCGTGCTTCAGTCGAAGGCGGTCAATCACCTCTTGGTAATCGTCGGGAGTCTCGGTGTAGTGCCCGTACTTGTCGTGACCCGATCCTCTGATGAAGTAGGCGCCCTTTGAAATCGATCCCGGCAGCGTGCGAGGAGTCACGAACTGTGAATCTTCGTCGCTGTAGCGAAAGAACTCGGCAATGCCGGCAAGATCGTTGTCGTGCAGCACACGACCGCGATCGGGCACGTAACTGTCGTCCCACTCGAGCTTGGGTACTACCCAGTCGTTCATGCCAATATCGAGGTCCGAGAGCATGAACACCGGGGTTTGGAACCGCTCGGCGAGGTCGAAGCACGCAGCGGCGAACTCGAAGCACTCGTGCGGGTTCGCTGGAAAGAGCACGATGTGCTTGGTGTCGCCGTGCGAGGCGTACGCGCACATCATGATGTCGCCTTGTTGGGTGCGTGTTGGCATGCCCGTCGACGGTCCCACGCGCTGCACGTCGATGATGACGGCTGGAATCTCGGTGTAGTAGGCGAGGCCGAGTAACTCGCTCATGAGAGAGATCCCCGGACCCGAGGTCGAGGTGAAGGCCCGTGCCCCGTTCCACGACGCGCCGAGCACCATGCCGATGGAGGCAATCTCGTCTTCGGCTTGGATGATGAGGTAGTTGTTCTTATACTTTGCGGGCGCGCTCGGGTCGTCGCTGGGAATAAGTTCGCGTCGATACCTCGCACAGAGCCGAGTGAAGTTGTCCATCACCGCGGTTGCTGGCGTAATGGGGTACCACGCGGCGACGGTGGCACCGGCGTAGAGACATCCCAGTGCCGCTGCCGTATTGCCGTCAATGAGAATCGCGTCGGCGTTCTTATCGAGGGGCTCAAGGTGAAAGGCGAGTGGGCATTCGAAGTTCTCCATTGCGTAGTCGTAACCAAGACGCAGCGCCTTCTGGTTGGACTCGCGCAGAGCTTCGTTGCGCGAGAAGGTCTCGGCGAGTAAGTTCGCGACAATTTCTAGATCGATACCGACGAGTGCCACGACGGCACCCGCGTAGGCGATGTTCTTCATCAAGATTCGCTCGCGGGGCTTGGTGAAGTTCTCCAAGCACATCTTCGCGAGTGGCACACCGAGGAAGTTGACGTCGTCGCGCTCGAGATCGGGGTCGAGTGGCCACGATGAGTCGTACAGCACGTAGCCGCCACTACTCACTTCGGCGATGTCCGTTGAGTAGGTCTGTGAGTTCATCGCGATGACGAGGTCGTAGTCGAGCGCGCGCGCGGTGTACCCCGACGCGTTGACGCGGATCTCGTACCAGGTTGGAAGTCCTTGGATGTTGGACGGAAAAAGGTTCTTGCCCGAGACGGGAATGCCCATGCGAAAGATCGCCTGCACCAAGAGGCTGTTGGCACTGGAGGAACCCGTACCGTTCACGTTGGCGAGCTTGATGGAGAAGTCGTTGACCTGATTGCGCACTTGTTGCTTGGTCATTGTCATGAACGGGCTCCGTTGCCACCAAAGCCCACGGCGACGGGGATGAAGTTCATGGATCCGGCGTAGGGGATCGCCAAGTCGAAGAGATCCATGTCCCAGGCTGCCGTGGGGCAGCGCTCGGCGCACAGCCCACAGTGCACGCAGACGTTCTCGTCCTTGACCATCACGCGCCCGGTCTGGGGCAGCGCTTCGGAGACGAAGAGGTCTTGGGAGAGATTGGTGGATGGCGCCAAGAGTCGGCTTCGCAGGTCCGCTTCGTCGCCGTTACTGGTGATAGTGAGACACTGCACGGGACAGATGTCGAGACAGGCGTCGCACTCGATGCACAGCGGTGCACTAAAGGCCGTCTGGACGTCGCAGTTCAAACAGCGCTGCACCTCGCGGGCGGTCTGTGCGGCGCTGAAGCCCAACTCGACTTCTAGGTTCAGCGACTCGAAGCGCTTCGTTAATTCGACGTGGGTCATCTTCTGGCGTGACGACTGGTTGTAGTCGTTGTGGTAACTCCACTCGCTCATGCCCATCTTCTGGCTCACGAGCGTCATGCCCATCGCGGGGCGCTCATTCAGCGATACGTCGTTGCAGTGGTTGTCAATGGAAATCGCCGCAGCGTGTCCGTGCGCGACGGCCCAGATGATGTTCTTCGGACCCCACGCGGCGTCGCCGCCAAAGAAGACGCCGGGCACACTGGATTGCATCGTGACCTCGTCAACAACCGGCATGTCCCATTCGCCAAACGTCATGCCGAGCTCGCGCTCAATCCAGGGGAAGGAGTTCTCCTGGCCAATGGCGAGGATGACGTCGTCACAGGGAATCGTGACCGTGTCGATGGTGGTGGACTTCGACGCTTTCTCGTCCCACTCAAGGACGTCGAACTCCATGCCGACGAGTTTGCCGTCGTCGATCACGAATCGGGTGGGCGCGTGATTCACGATGATCTCGACACCTTCCTCCTCGGCGTCGTCGAGCTCCCACGGCGACGCCTTAAAGAACTCGCGTGGACGGCGCGCCATGACCTTGATGTCGGTGCCACCAAGTCGCCTCGAAGTCCGACAGCAGTCCATGGCAGTGTTACCGACGCCAATAATGAGAACGCGAGATCCGATTTCGCTCAAGTGACCAAAGGCTACCGATTCGAGCCAGTCGATTCCGATGTAAATGTGCGACTCGACTTCGTCGTGGCGCCCCGGCAGGTCAAGTTCTTTTCCACGCGGTGCGCCCACGCCTATATACACGGCGTCGAAACCGTCGTCGAGGAGCGAACGCAGACTCGAGACGGGTGAGTTGTAGCGAATGTCGACGCCCATGTCGAGAATCATGCTCGTCTCTTCCATGAGCACTTCTTCGGGAAGGCGAAACGATGGAATGTTTGAGCGCATGAGACCACCGGGTTTGTCGAACTGCTCGAAGATCGTTACCGAATAGCCAATGGGCATGAGATCATTCGCGACGGTGAGTGACGAAGGCCCGGCGCCAATGCACGCGACGCGCTTGCCGTTCTTTACTTGTGGAATGGCGGGCAAGCGATCGCCGATGTCGCCCTTCAAGTCACTCGCGACGCGTTTTAATCGACAGATTGCGACGGGTGATCCATCCACGCGGTCGCGTCGACAGGCCGGTTCGCACGGACGGTCACAGGTGCGCCCAAGGACGCCGGGAAAGACGTTGGATTCGCGGTTCAAAAGGTAGGCGTCATCAAAGCGCCCTTGGGCGATGAGGCGGATGTAGCCCGGGACGTTGGTGTGCGCGGGACAGGCCCACTGGCAGTCGACGACCTTATGAAAGTAGTCGGGACCTTGAGTGTCCGTCGGTTCCACGCAGTATCCTCCTTCGATTGTGGCCCGAAGTTGTTCGACGCTGTACCAGAACTCTTCCTCAGGTCCTACGTGTTTTAGCGTAGTTCGTCTGATCTTGGGCTACGACGCACCAACGCGTCAAAGCGCTACTCGCGGGGCGCACGCTCACCACAAAGTGACCAACGTCACTAGTGGGATCGTCGTCAATCGTGTTGCTCGAATCCTCAGCCACGCAATGTCGCGTGACGGCGTTGTCCTAGGGTGGCCTCATCGTGGCAGCTTCGGGACTCTCCAGTAGTAGTGAACTCCAGCGCGTCATGGACGCCGCGCGTACCCCCGAGTGGAGTCTCGGCCTTGGCCGTCAGGGCCAGATCATGGCGACGAGAGACTCCGGTCAGATCGGCTTGCCGTGGGTTGTACTCGTCGTGCGCGGGGGTCGTGGAATGCGAGTCTCGATGTACCATCCGGGTGACGACGTAGAGGCTGAAGGCGAGGTCATTGGCGACATCACCGGCAACCCACGCGAAATGGGTCGACAGCTGCGTTCAATGCTCAGCGATTTATCCATCGAACCTTAAGGACGCCTGGACGTCGACCTACGGCCACGTCGGTTTGAACGTCGTGGTTTGCTCGACCAGGTTGAAGTACGAGTGCAGCATTGTGCTTCGCGCTTGGTCTTCTCTCACTTCGCATTCTCCCTAGAGCACCGCAGCGGGACTCTCGCTGCGGTGCCCGGCGCCGGTCACGAAGTCAATCCACTGTTTGGGCGACTGGGTCGCGTTAGCGAGACGGCGATCAACTAGGGGCCGGAGGCGCCGTTGGAGGAAAATTCCCCATCTCCGCGCCGACTGCTTTGCCGATGTTAGTGACGTGAAGATGAATCTCTTCGAGTAAGTCCGTGTTCCTCTTTACTTCTGTTGTCAGCTCCGTGTTTTCTGCGATGAGCGTCTTGATGTCGTCGGTGTTAGTAGACGTATGCAGGGCGACTTCTGAAGAGATGGAGTCCGCTCGCTTGGCCGCGATGAGCAGCGCCGCCGCTTGCACGCCCGCCATCATTGAAAGAAACAGGTTGAGCAGGATATACGGGTATGGGTCGAACGCCTTGTGGTGCAAAATGTACACGAAGAAGAAGGTATTCACGATGGCCCACAGGATCATGACCGCGAAGAAGCCAAAGACGAATCCCCACGAGCCCATGATGTTGCGCATACGGTCGGCGGCTCGCTCACCGCGCGAGAGTTGATCGCCCGTACGAACGCCGGGGTGTTTATGCCAATGGGTCTGCCAGGGTTTAAGTGTCACCGAAGAATCGTCGCACACCAACAAAGCTCAGCGCGTAATGGTGACGTCGACTCTTAAAAAGTCGGCTCGAAATCTGGGCGCAGCGGCATCTGGCTCTGCCCTTCGTCGGGTCGGACGTTGAGCACTTGATGGATCTCTAAGTGGTGTCGCTCGAAGGCGACGGCCGAGCCCGCCATGTAGAGCCGCCAGACGCGCGCCCTCTCGACCCCCACTTCGTTCGCGGCTTCGTCGAATCGCTTCATTAAATTGTCAACCCATCGTCGAAGAGTGATCGCGTAGTGCTCGCGCAGACTCTCTACGTGACGAACCTCGAAGCCGTGAGCTTGAAACAGTGACACCAACGTGCCGACTTCGTGTAACTCACCGTCGGGAAAGACGTAGCGGTCGATAAAGGGGCTGCCCGTCTTTGACGGGCCACGAAGACCGAGCGCGATTTGCACCTGACGATTCAACTCCGAGGCTTTCGAGGGCTGCGGGTCGTCGTCGAAGGAGACCGGACGGCCAATGGCGTGATTGAGAAATCGTCCACCGGGCTTCAACAAGTCCCAGATGATCTGGGTGTAGTTGGACAGTGACTTTCGACCAACGTGCTCGGACATGCCAATGGACGAGATGGCGTCGAAGGGTTCGTCAGTGATATCGCGAAAATCCTGCACACGAAAGTCCACGAGATCGCTCACGCCAGCGAGTCGCGCCTGTTGTGTCGCGTACTCGCGCTGGGGCGCTGAGAGTGTGACACCAACTACCTTGGCGCCGTAGTGGCGCGCCGCGTGAATGCCCATCGCGCCCCACCCACAACCGATGTCGAGCAGTCGCATCCCGGGACGCAAGTCCAATTTGCGGGCTACCAGATCGACTTTACGCTCCTGGGCTTCTTCGAGGGTGTCGTTGGGCGCCGCGAAGACCGCGCACGAGTAGGTCATCGAGGGTCCGAGCACCATTTCGTAGAAACGGTTCGACACGTCATAGTGGTGCGTGACGGCTTGGCGGTCACGCGACTTCGAGTGCAGCGCGCCGCGTTGCTTAGCTTCAATCGACGGCGGCGCGAGAGGCTTCAATGCGGACGCCCCAATGACCGAGAGCAACGCACGCACGTTGCGCGCGTTAAGGAGTTGTCGCGCTGGGGGCATCGAGAGCTCAAATAGGGGATCGAGGTCCCCGTCGATGTCGATGTCGCCCGCCACGTAGGCACGCGCGATTCCGAGTTCACCGGGATGGGTTAAGACGCGAGTAATGGCGTCGCGGCGAAGGATTTTTAACGTCAAGTTGTTCGCGCTCGAGGGAATGGTTGGCTCGGCGACACTGCCGTCGTAGGCTTCGACGCGAAACGGCAGCTCGTTGTTAAAGACGGTGGCGACAAACGAGGCAACGCTCATGACACTCCTTTCGCGGCTCGCCGTGTGTCCAGTGGTTCGGGTCCGGCCCTCACGTTTTACCAGGAACGATGGGACCGTGCCAACTTCTTTCGTCTCTGAGAGGTTGTAAAACTAGTCCGATACACTTCGAACATGCGCCAAAGCATGGTCAGTCATCTGAACTGAAACGCTGTTTTGGGGAGGTAGCGGTCATGGGATCAACTGGAATTGTCCTCGCGGTAATCGCCGGCATCATCGTCTTATTGGTGATTACGACGATTACGAAGTCGGTGCGCATCGTCCAACAGGGATTCGAGGGCGTGGTGACGCGATTCGGTGAGTTCAAGGACATCAAGAATCCTGGATTGACCTTCATTTTTCCTTTCATCGAGGTGATGAAGATTATCGACGTACGTGAGACGCCGCGAACGGGTGATCGTCAACAGGTCATCACTCGCGACAACGTCGCGGTCATCGTGAACGCCACGATTTTTAGCCAGGTCGTCGACGTGCGCTTAGCGCTCTTTACCAACTCTGACTACCTCGTGAGTGTCGACAACTTAGCTAGAACCTCAGTGCGTGCGGTCTTTGGTTCGATCAGTCTCGACGAGGCGTTCTCCCAGCGCGAGCGCATCGGCACGCTGCTCCAAACTCAGATGGAAGAAGCAACTGACAAGTGGGGCGTACGCATCAACCGCGTCGAGGTCTTGGAGATCACCCCGCCCGACCAGATTCTTCAGGCGATGGCCTTGCAGAAGCAGGCCGATCAAGAGAAGCGTGCTCGGATTCTCGAATCAGAAGGTCAACAGCAGTCGGCCGTCAACGTCGCCGACGGTCAGCGACAGGCGGCGATCAAAGAGGCCGAAGGTGCACAGCAATCGCTGATTCTTCGAGCCGAGGGCGCGCGCCAAGCTCAGATTCTCGAAGCCGAAGGTCGATCTCAAGCCATCACACTGATCTACGCCGCCATCAAGGCACAAGCGCCCGATCCAACGTTGGTCGCGATCTTGCAACTCGACACGTTGGCGAAGTTTGCCGCGAGCGAGAACACGAAACTCATCATTCCCGCCGAGAGCGCCGCGTTGTTGGGCGCCGCCCAGGCGATCAAGAGCGTCATGGAAGGCGTGCCGGGGGCGCTCGCCATCTAGTGGTGAGCGCTGGCGCTGGCTAGACCCGATCGACCCAGAGCGTTAAGCCGTAGGACTTCTTCACGATGACTTGCGTGCCGTCGGGGATCGTCTCACCAGATTCGGTCACTGCTTTCCACGACTCGCCCTTGATCTTCACTTTTCCGGGGTGACCCTCGTCGCCCACTGAGTCCTCAACGAAGCCCGTCAGATTCGTCATCGAACTATGCGACGGCGCCGAGAGGTCCAAAATCGATCGGTGGTGAAACCGATGCATCACGGCCGGTCGAAGGGCGAAAAGTAACGCCGCCGATATCACCAGCCATAACACCGTCTGCACGGCGAAGGGAACACTCGCCAAGGCGAGGAAGAAGGGGACGATAGCCCCGGCGCCAACGAAGATGGCGATGAAGGCGTTCGTGTGAATCTCGGCGAAAATACAGATCAGGATGATGACCAGCCAGAAGAGTATTGCCATGGAGCGCAGTATAAGACCGCGACGGCAACGCTCATCGGACGCGTCTCGCTGACGTGGATCAGTGATTTTCACAGCCTTTGCGCTGGCGTTAGAGAGCATGGCGGCAATGTAAACGGGAGCACGGCGTGCGCTGAGCGCTGGGTATGACCGGGAAAAGAGCGTTACCTTAGAAGTTGTCGTCAAAGGAGACGGAAGTGGCACTTGAGGTTGACGAGCACGAAGAGGGACGGGGCCTTCTCGCGCCAATGACGAGTTCGCTCGAGAGCGGCGTCGATGAACTCGACGCACGCCGGATTGAACTTCGCCGTTGGCTCGAAGCACATCCTGATCCCTCTGGCAAAGAGCTTGCCGAAGCGAAACTCGTCGCGCCGGCCTGGCCCGCTCCCTGGGGACTCGACGCGTCCGTTGAGTATCAGCTCCTCATCGACGACGAGCTTCGTCGCGCCAACGTCCGTCGACCGATCAATCCCATTGGCATCGGTTGGGCCGGACCCACCATTGTCGTAGCCGGCACCAAAGAGCAACAAGAGAAGTGGTTGCCAAAGATCTTGAGCGGCGAAGAGTTTTGGTGTCAACTCTTCAGCGAACCAAACGCCGGCAGCGACCTCGCCTCCCTTATGACGAGCGCTCGCAAAGACGGCGACGAATGGGTCATCACGGGACAGAAAGTGTGGACCAGTTACGCGCATCTCTCCACGTGGGGGATCTTGCTCGCGCGAACTTCGAACGAAGGCGCACCTCAGAACGGGATCAGCTACTTCATCTGCCCGATGAACGCGCCGGGCGTGACGATTCGTCCACTCATCGACATGACGGGCGATCACGCGTTCAACGAGGTCTTCCTCGACGAGGTTCGCCTCCCCGCGGACTGTCTGCTCGGCGACGTCAACGAAGGGTGGCGACTCGCCAAGGTAACGCTGGGCAACGAGCGAGTGTCACTATCGGGCGAAGGCGTGCTTTGGGGCAGAGGACCGACGGCCGATGACTTAGTGCAGCTAGTGCACTCGCAGGGTCGCACGTTGTCGAAGATCGACCGCGACGATCTCATGAAGTGTTGGTCACACGGTGAGATCCTGCGGTTCCTTCGTCTGCGATTGAACGCGAATGCACGCGCCGGGCGCGCTACGGGATCTGACGCAAGTCTTCGAAAGGCACTCGCTGACGACCACGGCCAAGAGGTGATGACATTGGCGCAACGCCTGGCTGGCAGCGCGGGCATGCTCCAAGATCGTGGACCAGGGGGACTCGACGGCGACGACGGCAGGTCGTGGTACTGGGGTTTCCTCTACGCCCAGGCGCTCACCATTGGGGGCGGCACTTCCGTCGTGCAGCGCAACATCATTGCCGAACGCGTGCTCGGATTGCCCAAGGACGCCACCGCGTAGCGACGAAGGTCCCCCTAGCGCATTGTCCACTCTCCGAGTCCCAAACAAAGGGGCTTGGGACCAGCACGCACGTTGCCGTAACGATGGTTGGTGATCGCGACACTTTGCTCTAAGAGCCAGCGGGCAAGTTCCACGTCGCCTGCTTGGGCGAGTGGACGTGCGTCGAGGTGTACACCCAATGCCACAAGCGCGCTCGCTGGAAGTTCCTCGTTACTCAACCACCTGACTTTGGCGAGGCCACCAGCTCGCGCTACGAGTTCTTCCACGCTCTCGAGCGTGACGTCGAGTATGCCCTTAACCACTGACTCGCAACTGAACTCCACGTTGAGATCAGCAACGCCGAAGAGACCTACCAGGTAGACCATTGCGACGCTCGAGATTTTCTCATCGATACGAACAGTGATGGGTTTCAAGTGATGGCGGTAACGAACGAAATTGCGTTCGCCAACGAGTCCTGTGTCGTCGAGGGCCTTCGAGCCGTGTTCGGTCCACCACGACGTCGCTCGTGCGAGAGCAAGATCTACGTTGTCGACCTTGTCCCACCGGCGTAGCGCGTTCACGTAGTTCGCGCCCCCCGCTTTCGCCGTCGGTCCGACGCTCGATCGCTTCCAACCCCCAAAGGGTTGACGACGCACGACGGCGCCCGTGATTCCTCGATTTATGTAGATATTGCCAACTTCAACGCGGTCCATCCAGCGTTCGCACTCCGTCTGGTCCAGTGAGTGGAGCCCCCCGGTCAGTCCATACGGTATTTCGTTCTGCCAGCGAATGGCTTCGTCGAGGTCTCTCGCGATCATGACGCCGAGCACTGGTCCGAACCACTCATTCAGATGACTCCACGAACCTGGGCGCACGCCTACCTTGACGCCGGGTTGCCACAAGAGTCTCGCGTCGTCGAGACGCACGGGCTCAACGAGCCAGGATTCGCCCTCATCGAGTTGGGTCAGCGCTCGCCACAACGCCGGTTCGGGCGGGCGAATGATTGGCCCGACGTTAGAGCCGAGGTCGTAACCCGGCCCCACTCGAAGACTGCTGACCGCGTCAATGAGCTGTGCGACGAACGTCGAGTTGTCGTAAATCGAGCGTTCGACAATGACGAGGCTCGCGGCGCTGCATTTCTGGCCGGCGTGGCCAAACGCTGACTGGACGATGTCCTTGACGGCGAGATCGATGTCGGCGCTGGCGGTAACGACGATGGCGTTCTTGCCACTGGTCTCGGCGAGAAGTCGCAGCGTTGGTTTCCACGACGTAAAGAGTGCGGCCGTGTCAAATGAGCCAGTGAGAACAACCGCGCTCACGCCCACGTGAGTCACGAGATGACGCCCGCACTCATCGTCTCGAGTGGGGACGAGTTGCAAGACCTCGCGTGGCACTCCAGCGTCCCAGAGTTGGCGCGCCAACTCGTACGCCACCGCTGCCGTCTCGGGTGCCGGTTTCAAGATGACGGCGTTGCCCGCGGCGAGTGCGGCGAGGACTCCGCCGGCGGGTATCGCGTAGGGGAAATTCCACGGAGGCACGACGAGCACTACGCCGAGCGGCGTTGACGCGGCGTCACTTACGGCGTTGGAGGCGTAGAAACGGGCGAAATCGACGGCTTCGCTCACCTCCGGATCTGCTTCAGCGACGGTTTTGCCGCCGTCACGGGCCATCACGGCGATAGTTCTTGCTCGACTCGACGACATCACCTGCGCTGCTCTGAGCAGAATCGCTTGGCGATTTTGGACGGTGAGTCGGTGCCACGAGGCGAAACCCGAGCTGGCGAACTCGAGCGCTCGGTCGATGTCGTTGATCGTCGCCACTCGGTAGCGATACCAGACGCGACCTTCGTCGTTAGGGTCGCGTCCTTCTTCATACTGCGCGGGTTCTTGGACGTCGAGATGATCGAGGGAGTCGATCTCGTATTCTGGAAGCACTCGAAGGGACTGCGACGCGGCGCGAATCTCATCAACGTACGAAGCGCTCGTCGGGTCGCCGTCGGGTTCGTTCTCAAAGTGCGTGGAGGAGACCGTCAGCGCTCGACGTCGCGTTGCGGTGTCAATTGAATGTCGAGCATTGACCGACGAGAGAAAACGTTGTCGTTGCTCATCGAAGACTGCGACGTCGTTCGCGATGAAGAGTGCCGCGCGCAGATAGTTTTCCGGCGCGGTGTTTTCGTCGAGTCGTCGAACGAGGTACGCCACCGCTGAGGCGAAGTCGTCTCGGCGAGTCACCGGTGTGTACAGCAACACCGACTGTCCGCTCTTTCCTAGAGCGAGTGCTTCCGCGTTGGCCATTCCCTCGAGCATCTCGACGTCAAGTTGCGCTTCGACCCCACGGGACTTGGCGAGTTCGAGCGCCCACGCAACGTGAAAGAGGTTGTGGCTCGCGACGCCCACACGTAACGACGCTGCGTTCTCTTTGCGAAGGGCCACGTCGAGGAGCCGACAGTAACTGGCGTCGACGTCGGCCTTGGTGTCGTAGGGCGCTGCGCTCCAGCCGTGAAGTTCAGCCTCGACGTGTTCCATTGCGAGGTTCGCGCCTTTGACGAGGCGAACCTTGACGGTGCCGCCGCCGTTGCGGCGGCGCTCCTTCGCCCACGTGATGAGTTCTTTGAGTGCGTCGTGGGCGTCGGGTAAGTAACTCTGGAGCACGATGCCCGCGCCGACGTTCATGAAGTCGGCTTCGCCAAGGACCAGGGTGAAGGCGTCGAGCGTGAGACGTAAGTCCCGGTACTCTTCCATGTCCAGATTGATGAAGGTGCCCGTGGCGTGCGCTTCGCGATAGAGAACGCGCAGTTTCGTCGCTACTCGCGCCAGTGAGCCCTCGTGGTCAATGGTGATGAGTTGGCTCACGATCGAAGAGAGCTTCACCGAGACGTAGTTCACGTCCGGTCGGCGCACCATCTTGATAACGCGCTCGAGGCGGGCGTTCGCTTCATCTTCGCCGAGGACCGCTTCACCGAGGACGTTGACGTTGACCAGCAGTCCTTCGCGTCGGTGATCGTCGATCTGGTGTTGCAATGTTTTAACGTCGGCGTCCACTATGAGGCTCTGGGTAAGTACGCGAATTCGGGCGTCGACGATCCGAAGCGTCAGCGAGGGCATGACGCGAGAGATCATTGCCAGTGTGCGTAGACCAACGACGTTGAAGAGTCCAAAGCCTCGGCGGGTGGCCTGGCGCGCGGCGACGCGAAGTGCGCTCGCCGCATTTCGCGCTGACGTGAAACGCATCACTTGATCCGTCAGCGTGATGGTCACACTAACGGCGTTGTCGTCTTGGAACAGTCGACGCAATCGGAGTCGGGTTACACGTTCGCGGCGCGTGACGGGCACGGCAGCGGCGTTGATAAGCTCACGCGCTCGTTCGAGGGCGCGCTCAACGACGTGCCCTTCGTCGTTGTCGTCGGGAACGATCACGGGCACGTCACGTCAACTGAACCTATCCCGCGGTCGGCGTGTCGTGAATCGTACTTTGTTGGTCGGAGAGAAGCAGTGAGGAGGCACGCGTCGCGTTCCAGACCTCGCGAACGAGCACCTGGATCGTGGCGGCCGCTGGAATAGCGAGCAGGACCGCGACGAAGCCGCCAAAAATGCCGCCGACCCAGGCGCCGAGTGTTGCGCCCACGATGATCGCGACAAAGACGGTGAGGGGATTGATCTTCACGGTACGGCTCATGATGATCGGATTGAGCATATGATTTTCAATTTGCGTGTACGCCAAGAAGACAATTGCCATGATGATGCCCGCACTCAGTGAGTGCACGAGCGCGAAGAGCACCGTTGGTATTCCCGCCAGCGCTCCACCGATCTGAGGAAGGAAGTCGACGAGCGCAACCCAGAGCGCCCAGAGGAACGCGAAGGGCACCGACAGAAGCCAAAGAGTGACGAAGACCACCAGGCCAGCGATGATTGAGGTCAGAAGATTGCCGAGCATGTAGCCGAGCGCCGACTTTCCAACTTCCGCCCCGACCCTCGTTATCCACGCACTGACCCGCGGTGATGACAAATCAAGCAGAGTTCTGCGAATCTTTGGACCTTCTAAGAGCAACAAGACGACAAAGGCGAACATAGTGACGAGCAAAATCAGTATCGTCGCCGCGCCTCGCCCGAGCGCGAGCGCCGGTTTGCTGAAGCCCTTCGCGTACGACACCAACTTCGAGGAGTTCTTACTCAGCCAGGCCTGTACGTGGTAGTGGCGAAGGAGGTGACCAATCCACCCTTTGCCGTGTTCGGCGTTGGAGATGTACTTCGGCAGGGCGTCAGCGAGGTGCGTGATCGAGTTCACGAGCGGGTAGCCAAAGGCGAAGGCCAGGCTCATGAAGACAGCGACCGCCGCCAGCGTCACGACGAATACCGCAGCGCCACGGCGGGGAAGTTTCCAGTGCTGGAGAAAGACCACCATCGGATTGAGTAGCAGCGCCACGAATCCGCCGACGAGCATGAGCAACAGCACGTCGCGGAGTCGATAGAGGACTTTGCCCGCGAAGAAGACCACGATCACGACGCCGACCGTCGCCAGGATCGTCCGCAAGGGAACCTTGTTGGCGTCGGCGCGCTGGAAGACCTTCGAACTTCGCGAATAACTTTCCCCGTGGTTCTGGTCGAGTTGGTCGGACACTTCGCTCCCTTGGCCGCTCGTTTTGAGTAACGCTAGTTCTGATGAGGACTTAGGTTTCGCTGATGCTCTCTCAGTTACTACGTTGCTTCGAGGTACCTAGCGACGTGTCGTGCTGCGCGTGTTCTAACTACGTCACGCTGTCAATATCGCGAAGTGGCCCGTAGCGACGGCGATAGAGGACGTAACAGACGCCGCCAGCGATGGTCGGTAACCAGTAGGAACCGAGTCGAAAGGCGAGGGTGGCTACGACGGCGTTGCCACTGGGCACGTTGGCAAGAACCAATAGTCCACTAAGGCTCGCTTCCACGATGCCGAGGCCTCCCGGGGTAATGGGTAGCAACGTCAGGACCGCGGTCGCCGCGTAGGCCAAGAGGACGAGCGAAGGATTCGGACGCGTTCCGGTAGCTCGAAGGATTGCCAAGAGTGAAAAATAATCGAGCCCGATGCGTCCTGCGATCAACAACAGCGCTTTCCACCAGTTCTTGCCCAAGTCAGCCCGCACCATGTTTCGCTCAGCGAGAAGTCTCGCGCCCAAGTCCGTCGCCCTACTCCGGTACCTCGGAATCTTGTTGAGCAGCCACTGGATGGCGTTGCCCAGAACTATCAACGTGCGGTCGGTCGTCAGCGTGATGATACCGAACGCGACAATCAGCACGAAGCCAACGCCTCCGAGTTCACCGGCGTGCACGAGTCCCGAGCTCACCGTTGGGCCACCAACGATGACGGGCAGCGCGAAGATGGGCAGAGAAAAAAGCGCGGCGACGCCAATGATGGAAGAGACCGCCAGACCACTTGCCGCTTGCACAGTGTCGATGCCCGAGCCTGCCAACATTCGGTACTGCACACTCGCGCCCACCGGCGCACCACCAGGCAACGTGTTGGTGACGGAGTTGCCCGCGAGCCCTGCCGTCACTACGGCGAACCAGCTCTTGGAGCGAAGGACCAATCGAAGTAGCGCCATCGCGCAGAAGAAACTGGCGCCCTCCGCAACGAAGGCGACGAGTAACCACCAGGGCTCGAGCGTCAAGAGTCGTGGCCACGAGGAGATGACGCGTACCAATGCAGGCAGGACGATGTACAGGCTTAGTCCTGCGACGACGACCGCAATGACGCGACCAATCGAGGACTTATTAGAGCGTGGCCGTGAGTCGATTGCTATTGGCTCAATATATGCCACTCGCTCTTGTGGGCGGGCGGTCGCGAATGGACATAATCACCGCACTTTCAGTGCGGGGAAGAAACGGTTAGGTTCGACACGTGGCCTTCTACGCCGACAAGGTTGTTCCACGGATCGTCGAACTGGCTTGCGGGGCTCGAACGATTACCCCGTGGCGTCAAAAAGTATGTGAGGGACTCAGCGGTACCGTTGTCGAGATTGGCTTTGGCTCTGGTCTCAACGTGCCCTTCTACCCTTCGGGCGTCAGTGTCGTCTATGCCGTCGAGCCGTCGGCACTTGCGATGAAGCTCGCTCACAAGCGGATGAAGAGTGCGTTTGTCAAGGTCCAACACGTTGGCCTTGATGGCCAAGCGATTGAACTCGGCGACGCGTCGTGTGACATGGCGCTAATGACCTTCACTTTGTGTACCGTGCCCCATCCCGACGTCGCGCTTCGAGAGCTCTGGCGAGTACTGAAACCTGGCGGCGAGTTGCACTTTCTAGAACACGGGTTGTCACCTTCTCGGTCGGTCGCGCTCTTTCAGCGGCTTCTTGACCCGTTGCAGCAACGCGTCGCCGACGGCTGTCATCTAACCCGCCAACCAATGTCCCTTATTCGAGACGCGGGCTTTGAAACGCTATGGAGTCAACAAGGGCCGGCGAAGGGTCCAAAGCCATGGTGCTATTTCGACGCGGGTGTGGTCCAGAAGCTCTGAGACGTAACTCTTTTCGTGAGTTGGATAGGTCACCAGTTAGTGGTTGGTCGAAGCGCCACGCTGTGACCACTACCTACAATCACCGACATTGCGGAACGTGGATTCATTAGATTCGGTGTGAGCCGAAGGGACTTGATCTCACACTATGACGCGCTATCCAGAAATTGAACCCTTTGAGACCGGCTTCCTCGACGTTGGCGATGGACAACGCGTCTACTGGGAGACGTGTGGCAACCCGAAAGGAAAGCCGGCGGTTGTCCTTCACGGCGGACCAGGATCGGGCTGTACCCCGGGACACCGGCGTGACTTCGACCCACAGAAGTACTGCGTAGTTCTCTTTGACCAGCGAGGTTCTGGGCGAAGTACGCCGCACGCGAGTGACCCGTTTGTCGATCTGTCAACGAATACGACGCGTCATCTAATTAGCGATATCGAGATGCTTCGCGAGCACGTGGGGGCTGACCAGTGGCTGGTGTGGGGATTCTCCTGGGGCGTGACGCTGGGCCTCGCGTACGCCGAGCAGTACCCCGAGCGAGTCAGTGAAATGGTATTGGGTTCGATCACGATGACGCGTCGACGTGACGTGCACTGGCTGTATCACGACGTCGGACGTTTCTTACCAGAACAGTGGGATAGTTTTCGCCATGGCGTGCCGGCGCACGAGAGAGACGGTGACCTTGTCGCGGCGTACTATTCCTTGCTCAACGAGAGTCCCGACGTCGCATTGCGAACGAAAGCCGCTCATGACTGGTGCGCGTGGGAGGACGCGGTGGTGTCACTGGAAGACGGCTGGTCGCCTAATCCTCGCTACGCCGATCCGGCTTTTCGGATGGCCTTCGCGCGCCTCGTCACGCACTACTTCCACCATGGCGCGTGGCTCGAGGAAGGCCAGATTCTGCGTGACGTGCATCGTCTGGCGGCGATTCCAGCGGTCCTCGTCCACGGACAGCTCGATCTCGGCGCGCCACTCGACACGGCGTGGCAGTTGGCGAGGGCGTGGCCCAACGCAGAGTTGATGGTTGTGCCCGCGGGCCACGGCGGAGGGGGCGACATGATGACTCGACTTATAGAAGCGACGGACCGGTTCGCTTCGTCGGCGCGATGACGTCGAACGAGACGAATGACGAGGGTGCAGGCGTCTGGCTCGTCGTGGGCGTCCAGGCGTCTGGCAAATCGACGGTCGCTGACTTGTTGGCTCGACAGTTCGAACGGGGCGTGCACGTTCGCGGTGGCGAGTTCTATCGTTGGGCACTTAGCGGCTGGGTCCATCATGATGACGAGCGCGAGAGTGAGGCCCGTCGACTTCTCAATCTTCGCTACCGGCTTTCGGCGCACGTCGCCGACGAGTACTGCGCGGAAGGGTTCGCCACCGTCGTTCAAGACAATCTCTATGGAGAAGATGTGGAGGCGTGGTTGCAACGAGTTACGTCTAGACCTCGACACCTCGTGGTGCTACGACCATCTGTCGAGACGGTGCGTCAGCGAGAAGCGCAACGACGACAGTTCAGCGGCAAGGTCGCCTACCGAGATGGTGCCGTCACCATTGAAGAACTTGATCAACAACTCTCGTCGATCCCAAAGATTGGTTTGTGGCTTGATACCTCAACTCAAACACCGGATGAGACCGTGCTCGACATCCTTCGTCGTCAATCAGAGGCGATCGTGGATCGCGTACTCTAGCGACGCTCTTGCTGAGCTAAAGAATTTTCCGGGGAACTTATTAATGAAACGGGGCTTATCGTATGCCTTGTGCCATTCGCGGATGAACTCAGCCCCGTTGTGTTGGTTCCGCATCGCGACACGTGGGCGTCAGATTTTCTTGTAATCGCGAGCTCACTGCGAGATCTTGATCTCGCCGACGAAGGTGTCATTGAACATGTGGGTTCCACCGCAGTTGCTGGTCTCATGGCCAAAGACGTCATTGACGTACAAATCCGACTTTGGGAGATCGACGAAGACTTCGTAGTCCATCGCTTCGAGAGTGCTGATTATCGTCGCCGACCTGAGAGTTGGAACAACGTGGAAGTCACACGTTCTGGACCTGAGATGAAGCTGGTGTTTGCACCGGCGATTGGCGCTCGACGAAGCAATGTGCACGTTCGAAGACACGGTTCAAGAGGTGCTCGTGACACGCTCTTATTCCGTGATTTCTTGAAAGCGAATGAGGCGCAGCGCGATGCATGGGACGCTTTCAAACGGTCGATCCTTGAAGGTGGGGAAGAGGTTGACCTCATGACGTACGGTCAAGCGAAACAACCGGCGTGGAAATCGTTGATGAGTCGCGCCGATGACTGGGAACAACAGCAAATGTGGGAGCCAGATCCTCTCGTCAAGTGGTCGAGGCGATAGAGCACTGAGATTACGGCGTGACTTTGGTCGCTCTGATACCGCGATTGACGATACATTCGTCCCTATGACAATGCGCGACGTCAACTTTCCCGACGAGTTCCTTTGGGGTACCTCTACCTCGGCCTATCAAATCGAGGGTGGCGGCACCAACACTGACTGGTGGCGTTTCGAGAACAAAGAAGGTTCCATTGCAGCCGAGCCGTGTGGTTACGCCTGTGACTCATGGAATCGCTACGAGGAGGACCTTGACTTCATTGCGTCGCTCGGTCTGAACTCGTTTCGCCTCTCGGTCGAATGGGCACGCATTGAACCAGAGCAAGGCGTTATTTCCACTGAGGCGCTCGAGCATTACTCCCAAGTGCTGGCGAGTTGTCACGAGCGGTCGATTCTGCCAGTCGTGACGCTGCACCACTTCACGTTGCCGCTGTGGGTAGCCGACGCCGGGGGATTCGAATCTCCAGAGATTGTTAAGTGGATGGCCAACTACGCCAAAGTCGTCGGTGAGGCCCTCGGACCTCAGATAGCGATGGCGTGCACGATAAATGAACCCAACATCGTCGCGCTGATGGGTTATCTAGGCGCGATCTTCCCACCCGAAGTCAGCAGTTGGAAGCGATTCGTCGACGTGAACGCGACGATGAGGAAGTGTCACGTGGCCATGGTCGAAGCCCTTCGCGCGGGACCCGGCAACTACCCGATTGGACTGGCCCTCTCGATGACGGAGTATGAAGCGGTAGACGGTGGTGAAGATCGAATGAATTCGCTGCGCAACGAAATGGAAGACGAGTACTTGCGCGTCGTTGGTGACGACGACTTCGTTGGTGTTCAGTGCTACACGAAGTTCCTCATCAACCCCGAGGGAATGGTGTGGGATCCCAAGGGCGAACTCACCGAGATGGGGTACCTCTTTTGGCCCAAGTGCGTTGAGTACACGGTACGTCGAGCGTCACAGTTCACGTCAATCCCCATTGTCGTGACGGAGAACGGCATTGGCACCAACGACGACACGCAGAGGATCCGCTATTTGACCGAAGCGCTCAAGGGTCTCAACAACGTGCGCGACGAAGGCGTCGACGTTCGTGGTTACTTCCAGTGGTCGCTCCTCGACAACTTTGAGTGGACTCTTGGCTACGCGCCAAAATTTGGCATCGTCGAAGTCGACCGGACAACCTTCAAGCGCACGCCCAAGCCCTCGGCGAAGTGGTTCGCCGACGCGGCGCACGCGTCACCGCTGAACGTTAAGAGCGGCCAGCAGTAATCGATGGGCGACGATTGGCTAGACGGCGTGGCACGTCGATTAAGGAATCCGAATGTCGCGGTGCTCTTTAGCGAAGAACAGTTGATCCTCGTCGAGAGTGGCGTCTTTGATCGGTTTCACTAAGGTCCAGTGCTTTCCAACGGGACAGTATTGAAATCGAAGCCAACCCAAGCGAACCGCTTTCAGCGACACTCCGGGAATCCAAATCGTCGTGAAGTAGTGGCCCTTGCGACAGCGCACCACGGTGCTGCCGCCCATGCCCAGATAACCCCTGCGCCGTGCGAGGATTGAACTTCCAACAATCGCGAGAACTACAACAGCACTAATGCCCAGCGAGCGTTTCAATGATGGAGGACGTCGTTCGTCACGTTTCCTAGACACGTACTCGTCTTATCACAGGGGTAAACTCCTCCTACCAATGAGGTAGTGCTCCTCAGCAATACTTGCTGAGTGGCGTTGCTTCCTGATCGACTCGTTGGTGCCGACATCGAACTCCAACGATGGCATCCCGACATGGTCGATCAGATGCTGGCGGCGGTGAGCGCTAGCGCCGATGAACTTCGTCAATGGATGCCCTGGGCCCAAGACGCGGCGAATCGCGACGCCACGCTGACGGTATTGCGGGACGGGCACGATCTCTTCGACGCCAATCAGGAATGGAATTACGCGTTGATCGAAACGACGTCGGACGAACTCGTCGGCTCGGCAGGCCTTCACCGGGTTGAAGATCCCAACTGCCCGGAGATCGGGTATTGGGTTCGCACTGACCGCACGGGACGTGGCTACGCAACCGCCGCCGCACGAGTGCTCGCCGGGGCGGCGTTTCGATGTTTGGATGATGTGCAACGCGTAAAGATTCGTATGGATCAAGCAAACGTTGCGAGTGCGGCGGTGCCGCCGAAGCTCGGGTTTCAGCTTTTCGCCGAGGAGTCTCGCGAGATCGAGACCGCGGGTCACACGGGAAAGGGTTACCTTTGGATCTTGGAGCGGTCGAACGACGAGCTTGAGTTGTAACGCCTTCGCCGTCAGTGGTCCTCTCGCGCCAGCGATTCCGACGACATCAACCGAGTCGCAACTTACGCAAGGTGGCGAGCAAGGAACTGGAGTGACGGCGGTTCTTGTTCTAAAAAGAACGGATCGCTGTGACAGCCCGAGGACACCACAACGGTTGCGCCTTTTGGCAGCACTTTCGTGAACGTCTCGACGCCAGGCAAGAACGGATCATCTTGACTTGACGCGACGCGAACGGTGGTGCCATTGAGACCATTGACGTGCGCGATGACGTTGCCATCGTCAAATGCCGAGGCCGAAGAGAAGGCGCCACGGTTGGCATGACGGGCTTGATCGTAGGAAGTCCAGATGGCCGGACTAATCGCCGCGACCGCCGAGGCGAGTCCGGGGTGTCTTTCGGCGATGGCGAGCGCACCGTAGGCCCCCATGGAGATTCCCATCAAGCCAATGCGACGGGGCGCTCTACCAAGTCCCAAGACTTGACAGTGCGGGATGAGTTCGTTGACCACCATTTGCATTGGATCGTCGTTCGGATGAGGATTCCAGTAGCCGTTTCCGCCATCGACGGTCACGAGCGCGCACGGCACGCCCGGCGAGGCGCTTGTCGTCTTGAGCGCGACGGCCTGCGCCGGCGTCATCCCAACGAGAGCGTTGCGGTGATTCCCTCCGTAGCCGTGCAGCATCACGATGAGCGACATCTCGTCACCTAGGTGGCTGCTCGGCGGGTAGCCAATCGTGTAGTTCACCGTGCGTTGACGAAAATGAGAGAGAAATTGCCCAGAGACGGTCGGTCCAAGTGGTGCGAATGAAAGGTTCGGTGCTGGAAGCGAACAGGCGCCGATCAACTGGTCAAGTGCGTACTTGCCGGGCAGTACGCCGTGATCGACGAGCTCGAGTCCAGCTATGGAGGCGCCGGCTACTACGCCGACGCCGCTCGCGATCCACGTGAGGAGGTGTCGTCGCGACAACTTGACAGAGGGGTCGTCAGGCATTCCATTCAGTATGCACCTCAAGAGCGCAGCTCTTGGTCTTGGAATTTTGCTTCGGGCCCCGTTTGCACAAGTTGCGTTGATCAAGGAGATCGTGCTGTAGCATTTCAACGTGCGTTAATACCTGATTTCTCGACCGAACCTTGTCCCTCGTTCCTGGAGAATTCAGATGCCGAAATCGCACGTCTCTCGCTCTTCGCTCGTCACCCCTGCGGTACTCTCCGCGCTCAAAGTGAGCCACGACCGCGCGGGACTTGCCGTCCTTCGTGACGTGTCGCTCACGGTTGGTCCAGGAAGTTGTCTCGGCGTCATTGGGCCGAATGGCGTGGGTAAGTCCACGTTGTTACAGATTCTCGCGGGCCAACTCCTCCCCGACGGCGGCGGGGTGAGCGTCGATCCACCACTCGCGACGGTTGGCTACCTCGCTCAGGAACACGAAGCTCGCACCGGCGAGAGTGTCCGTGACGCCCTGGCGCGCAGAACGGGTGTCTCCGACGCCGAGGCCGCGTTCATGGCGACAGCGGAACAATTGGCGAGCGGCTCTCGAGAAGCAGAGCGCGACTACGACGAGGCGTTGCACCGTTACGAGTCGCTTGGGACCAGCAGTTTCGACGCACGAATGGCGACGGTACTGAACGATCTTGGCGTGGGCTACGTGGCGCAGTTCGACGTGTCAGCGCTCTCGGGCGGACAAGAGGCCAAGGTTGCCCTCGCCAGTATTGAGCTATCGAACTTTGACGTAGTGCTGCTCGACGAACCGACGAATGATCTTGACTTCGCTGGACTTGCTCGACTCGAGAGTTGGGTTCGCCGCCGAGAGGGCGCGACGATCATCGTCTCCCACGATCGCGCGTTCTTGGATCGCACCGTTACTTCAGTACTCGAGCTCGACGAACGCCACCATCGCGCCAAGGAGTACGGCGGCGGTTGGGCCGGCTACGAAAGGGAGAAGGCCAACGCGCTACGTCTCGCTAAGGAGGCCTTCGAAGAGTACGAACAGCAAAAGGATCAGCTATCAAATCGAGCGCAGCGTCAGCGCCAATGGGCCGTTGACGGCGTGCGCAAGGCGATCAAGAATCCGCCCGATCACGACACGGCCCAACGCGACTTTCGCATCAACCGAACGGAAAAGCAAGCGCATAAGGCACGCCAAACCGAACGTGCACTCGAAAGACTTGAGGAAGTGGAGAAACCCTTCGAAGGGTGGGATCTTCGATTCTCCATTGACGAAGTACGACGCGCCGGTGACGTTGTTCTTCGACTGCGTGATCTCATCGTGGAGCGCCCCGCGTTCACGTTGGGTCCGATCGACTTAGAGATCGCGTGGGGCGAAAGAGTCGCACTCACCGGACCCAATGGCTCGGGCAAGTCGACGCTCATTGCGGCGTTGCTCGGAACAGTTGGGATCGCGAGCGGCACGCGCTGGACGGGCCCGAGCGTGGTAGCGGGCGTACTCGGCCAGGACCGCCGGTCGTTACAAGGGGATCATGATCTCGTTCGCTACGTGAGCGATCGATGCCATCTCACCCAGTCAGAGACTCGTTCGCTCCTGGCCAAGTTCGGCCTTAAGGCGAGCCACGTGACGCGCCCGGCGCGACTCTTGTCGCCGGGTGAGCGCACGCGCGTCGAACTCGCGATATTTCAGGGCCAAGGAGTGAACTTTCTCATCCTCGACGAACCAACGAATCATCTCGATCTTCCGGCCATCGAGCAGTTAGAGAGCGCACTACAGGGATTTGGCGGGACGCTGCTGCTGACCTCGCACGATCGTCGGCTCCTCGAAGCGGTTGACGTCGGACGGACACTCGTAATGGAGCACGGCCGTGCACAAGAACTCGCTTGAACTATTTCTCGATGGGAAGCGCCGTGCCAATTTGTGGTTGATGAGTTTCGCAGATTTGGCGAAATCAAGTTAATCTCCTCACGTGCCGCTACCCAACCTCCGTGCGCCAATGATCGTCGTCACAATGACTAGTAGTTCGGGGCGTCTTCGATGAGCGTGGCCAGTGGGACGTTGACTCTTCTTTCGCGCGCTGTGCGTGAGCGTCGTTGTAGCGCGACGGCGTTGGTCACTGCGTCGATCGCACGACTCGAGCGCGCCGGGGCGCTCAACGTCCTGGCCGACACCAGTTTTGACGATGCTCTTGCTGAAGCGAAGCGAATCGATGGCGGAGAGTTGGCTAGTGGCCCATTGCTCGGGATTCCCACGCTTATTAAGGATCTTGAGGATTTGCGCGGCTATCCGACGAGGAAAGGTTCACTCGCGTTTCGCGACGCACCGCCAGCGACGACGAATGGCGTCGTGCCAGGTCGACTACTTGCGGCAGGTGCCGTGGTGGTTGGCAAATCGACGTTGCCCGAGTTCGCCATCGAAGGCTTCACCGCGAATCTCTTGACTGGTGTGACTCGTAATCCCTGGAATCTCGAGTACTCGCCGGGTGGTTCGAGTGGCGGATCGGCAGCGGCGATCGCCGCCGGTCTCGTCGGCGTCGCGACCGCTACCGACGGGGGCGGCTCAATTCGAATTCCGGCTTCTCTTTGTGGTCTCGTCGGTTTGAAACCCACCAACGGCGTCATCGGTCGCTGGCCGGCACCTGACTGGATTGACTATTCAACCGACGGTCCTCTTGCGACGTCGTGTGACGATCTGCGCCTGCTCTTTGACGTGATGCGCGGACCGGTAGCGGGGGATCCAACGTCACCACCTGGTGAACTCACCAACCAATGGGCCCGTCACGAGGGTCGACCCGCGCAACTCTTCGCCGCCGAGCGGACCTCGCCCTTCGGTCCGCTCGGCGGTGCCGTCGCCACGCTCTTTCACGACGCCGTGGACGCCGCCGCGGATCGTTTCGGTGTTGGCGTGAATTGGCTCGACGCCAAGGGATTCTTCGTTGACGGTGATCCCGACCTCGACTGGTTCACGGTGACGACGGCCGAGCACGTTGCCTCACTGGGTAGGGCGTGGGTGATCGAGCACATGGGTGAGTTTCACGTCTCAACTCAGGAGTACTTCGGGGCGGGCCTCGACATTGGGATTGACGACTATCTCGCCGCTCGACGTCGACGCTACTTGTACGTGCGCACGATGGATGAACTTCTCGGCGAGAACGGTTTGCTACTGACGCCCTCGGTCGCGGCTGAAGGTTGGCTCGCCGACGGTCGCATGAACGAGAACGCCGAAGTCCACGGACTCGCGCCCGAGGTCTACTCGACGGCCGTGCAAAACGTGACCGGCAATCCCGCCATCAGCATTCCGTTCGGTCATCTGCCAACTGGGCTTCCCTTTGGACTACAGATCACTGCGCCGCACTATCACGACTACCGACTGATCGATGTCGCGACGCTCATGGAAGCGGCGTATCCCTGGGCCCGCACGGCGCCCGGCTACGAGGGTCTCGACACCGTGCTGGACCTCGCCTAAAACTACGAGACGTTTCCCTCACGTCGTGAAATAATGGGTCTCGTGTACGTACCTCCTAAGTTCGCCGTCGACGACGACGAGGCGTGGCGAATTGTCAACGACGCGGGCGCCGGAATGCTCGTCATTTCAACGCCAAACGGACTGGCGAGTGTGTTCGTACCCGTGATCGTGAGCGCGGATCGTAGAACGATGTGGTCGCACCTCGCCAAGGCCAATCCCTGGTGGAAATCGGTGAGCGACGGCATGGACGTGCTGGCATTGTTTCTGGCGGCAAGTGCCTACGTGACCTCGTCGCACTATCCAAGCCGGCTCGAGAACCCGGGCGTCGTGCCCACGTGGAACTACGTCGCGGCGGAAGTTCGTGGTCGTCTTACGTTGCACGACGACGCGCAGTGGAAGTTAAACCAAGTTCGTGCCCTTACGCATCACTTCGAAGAAGGTCGCGACCCCGAGTGGCTCGTTGACGACCTCGATGAAGAGTACCGAGATCGTCAGCTCAACGAAATCGTCGGCATTGAGATTGCCGTCGTTGGCATCGAGGGAAAGGCGAAGCTGTCCCAGAATCGACCGGCGGAGGATTTGCGAAGCGTTCGAGACCATTTTGCCGAGGGATCGCTCCAGGAACGTAACGTCGCTCAACGAATGAACGACGTCGACTAACTCAACCTGCGCCGACTCTCGCTACCGAAGAGTAATGCGCGCAGCATTGACAAAGAGCGATTCGCCGCGATAAGGCGCGCAACGAGGAGCGACGTGAACGCCGTGCGTTGGCTCAAAGTTCCCCGTCTTATTCCGACATTCGAGCACGAACTCCACTACCTTCTTCACAGGTGTTGTAAAGACAACACTGGCGGCGCGGCGTCGATGATGTCCGCGATTCACTATGGGGGGAACTATGAGTGAAGGATTCACGTCAGAATCGCTGGGCGCGAAAGAGCAGATCGCCCACGGAGAACATGAACGGCTACGACGAGGCGTACTCGGCCTCCTAGACATCTCGGCAGCGACGATGGCGAACATCGGTCCGGCGATGAGTTTCTATTTTGGTTTCGGGTACCTCGCCTACACGGCCGGTCTCGCGTCACCGCTGACCATCATCGCGGCAGGTATCGCGATTCTGTTCCTCGGCAACACGCTTTCTGAGTTCACAAAAGTATTGCCCTCGACAGGTGGGTTCATCTCCTTCATTGGCAAGACCTTTGGTGGACGGGCTGCCGTCACGACCGCGATTTTGACGGGTGCTGGTTACATCGCGGCCATGGCGTCGGTCATTGCGATCGTTGGCGGTTTCTTCCAGACAATTCTGCAGAACTATCACGTCGCTGGACTGCAGAGCGTGCCTTGGGGCGTCTGGGTCCTGATCTTCCTGGCCTTTGCCGTGTTCATGATGGTGCGCGGCATCTCAATCTCCACCAGATTGGCGGGATTCTTCTTCGCGTTCGAGATAACGATCATGATATTGGTGAGCATCATGTCGTTGGTGAAGTTTCATTCTCACATCAACTTCCAGCCCTTTGAGCCGAAGAACATTACCAATGGTTTTAAGGGCCTGGCCGCGGGCTTCCCACTCGCGATCTACCTCTTCATCGGTTGGGAGAACTCCGCCGCTCTAGCTGAAGAGACGGACAATCCGCGCAAGAACGTACCGAGAGCCGTCTTCACGTCGATCTGCATCATGCTGGTCGCCTATACGTTCTTCGCGTACTCGACGGTCGTGGGCTTCAAGGACAACGTCACGGCGATCAGCAACCCGAACATCATTCCTTTCTTGGTGGTCGCGAAGGAAGTCTCCGCTGTCGTGTTGTTCTTTGCCTTCCTTGCGGGAATGACCTCGACGCTCGGGGCTTTGATTGCCGGCACTAATTCTCAGGCACGGCTCATCTTTAACGCTGGTCGAGAGGGACTCTTGCCCTCGTTCATCGGCAAGGTCCAGTCCACGCGCCGCACGCCGATGAACGCGCTCTTCGTTTTCCTCGGGCTGGGGCTAGCAATTATCGGTATATGGGGCCTCGGCCACATTATTGGCGGGCACGCGACGTCGGGTTCGATGAGTGCGCTCACCATGTTCGTCGAGTCATCCACGTTTGGCACCATTCTGTTGCTGCTGGTCTACGGCCTCAGTAATTTGGCGTTGCCCTTCTATTACAAGAAGCATCACCCGAATCTGTACAGCCCGTTCCGCCACGCGGTATTGCCGGTCTTTGGGGTGCTGTGGATATTGGTGCCGCTGTACTACCTCGCCAAGCCCGGACAAGCCGCGCCGTACAGCTGGTATCCGTACTTGGCGCTCGGTGTCGTGGTCGTGGCGTTCATCTACGCGTCGGTCCTCGTACAGCGCGACCCCGGTATTGGTGAGCGCGTGGGATCAATCGTCGCGGACGAATAGTTCGACGGTTCTTGCAGCCCGGGGTTGGATTCGCCAGAGTTCGACCCCGGGCGATGCACCTCATCATTACGCAGAGCGAAGGACGCCCTCAACGGCCGCGGCGACAGCGGCGACGACCTTCGGATTGAAGACCGTGGGCACGATGTAGTCCGGTGACAACTCTGTTGACTTGACGACGTCGGCGATTGCCCTTCCGGCTGCGATCTCAATCTCTTCGGTAATGCGGTGCGCGCCAACGTCGAGGAGTCCTCGAAAGATGCCGGGAAAGGCGAGGACATTGTTTATCTGATTCGGTTCGTCACTTCTGCCGGTCGCGACAATCGTCGCATAATGTCGCGCTATTGCTGGATCGATCTCGGGATCGGGATTGGCCAAAGCAAACACGATGGAGTCTTTCGCCATGAGTTTCAGATGTTCTTCGGTGACGATGTTTGGCGCGGAGACGCCAATAAGGACGTCCGCGCCGGTTATGGCGTCAGCGAGACTGCCCGTTCGTTTCTCGGCGTTCGTGTTCTCGGCCAACCAACGCCGAGTGTCATCGAGATGAGGATCGCCGGCAGAGATAATCCCACCGTGGTTGATACCGATGATGTCACCGACGCCTTCGGCCAAAAGTAGCTTGCTAATCGCAACGCCGGCGGCGCCAACACCCAGCACGACGACGCGAATGTCCTTCATCTGCTTGCCCACAACGCGTAGCGCATTCAGAAGCGCTGCGTAGACCACGGTGGAGGTGCCGTGTTGATCATCGTGAAAGACCGGGATGTCCAAGAGATCACGTAGTCGTGATTCGATCTCAAAACACCGCGGCGCCGAGATGTCTTCTAGGTTGATTGCGCCGTAGACCGGCGCGATGCACTCAACGATGCGCACAATCTCGTCGACGTCTTGTGTCGCCAAACACACTGGCCACGCGTCAATATTCGCAAATCGCTTGAACAGTAACGCTTTTCCCTCCATCACCGGCAGCGCTGCCGCAGGGCCAATGTTGCCAAGTCCAAGGACCGCCGATCCGTCCGTGACGACGGCGACGGTATTGCGCTTGATCGTGAGATTCCTTACCAAAGAGGGATCTTTGGCGATGGCCATTGAGATGCGCGCCACACCCGGCGTGTACGCCATGGAGAGATCGTCGCGAGTCTTTAGCGAAACTTTCGGCTCAACCGAGATCGTGCCGCCCAGGTGAAGTAGGAACGTGCGGTCGCTTATTGCTTGGACGCTCGCTCCCTCTACTGCCGCCACTGCAACACGCAGCAGTTCCGCGTGTCCGTCGTCAACGGCATTGCACGTTATGTCGACGACCATGTGGGTGCCGTTGGGCTCGACCACGTCCAGTGCCGTCACGGCGCCGCCAGCGTCACTCACCGCAGTGGCGACCGAGCCGATCAACGACGCATTGTCGATCGCGACCCTCATGGTCACTGAGTACGAAGCGCTAGGAATGCTCATCGCAGCGATGTTTTCGCATCGAATTTACATGCGTCGACGTGATTCATTTTGGATGGCTTTGGACATTGAATAAAGTTTGCGACACGACATTGATGCTACAAGTCGATACGCTAGAGCCGCAAAATCATGTCTTTAATTACTTTCTCCTTACATGATTTGTGCCGGCTGACTCAACATGGCCGAAATCTCATCGGAGTTCAACTTCACTCTGAGCTGTTCCTCCGTTTGATGATTCACACGAAAGGTAGTTATTCAGTACTTCCTTGTCGTTTACATTGGCAAGAAGTTGCGCGATTCGAGTCGCCCCACCTGGTGCCTTTGAATTACGCCGAGTTTTTCCTTCGTTAATCCTCAGCGACTTCCGCTCCAAAATATGTGAAGTCCCTCAAGTCGTCTCGTGGGGGTGCTGAAGGTAGTGGTCACGAAGCTGTTTACGGTTGATCTTTCCTACCGCCGTTTTGGGGATTTCTTCCACAAACAGAACTCGGTGAGGTTTCTTGTACGACGCGATTTGGGTGGCGACGTGCGCAATGAGTTCGGACTCGCTGACGTCGAGTCCAGGACGAAGTACCACCACTGCGGTCACTGCTTCCACCCAGACCTCGTCAGAAAGTCCAATTACGGCACATTCACGCACCGCCGGATGCGTCATGAGCGTATTCTCCACTTCGCGCGGGTACACGTTGTACCCGCCAGAGATGATCATGTCCGAGGTGCGGTCCTTCAGATGGACATATCCGTGAGCGTCGAATACCCCGATATCGCGTGTGCGGACCCAGCCGTCGGCCGAAAAGGTGGTGGAGTTCAACTCTGGTGCGTTGTAATAGCCCGCGACCGCGGAAGGCGCTCGCACGACGATTTCACCGGGTGTCCCGGACGCAACATCATTACCCGCTTCGTCGACCAACCTCATTTCAATATCGAGCGCTGGTTGTCCGCAAGCGTCGAGTAGATCGCCGTGATGATCTTCCGGCCGCAAGACCGCCAGACATAGGGGAACTTCGGTCTGGCCGTAGTACTGCCAAAACCGGTGCTGACCCCACAGCACCATGGCGCGTTCAATAATCGTGCGCGGCATGGGAGAAGCACCGTAGATTACGTAGCGCAACGACGACACGTCCGTGGACTCGACGTCCGGGTGATCCAGCAGCATTTGCATCATCGTTGGCACTAAATTTATTGCCGTAATGCGTTCAGATTGCAGCGTCTGCAGGAACAGTTTCGGTTCGAATCCCGGAAGGATCACCGTACGACCTCCTCGTAACCAGAAGGGCAGCACGAACACGCCGCTGGCGTGAATCAGTGATGCGGCGTGCAGCATCGCGTCGTCACTGGTCACGGCGAATAGGTTAAGTAGCACGTTTCGACAGATGGCCGCGTAGGTGGCTTGCGTATGCTCGGCAGCTTTTAGAGTGCCGGTTGTCCCCGACGTGAAGAGTGTGAGCACGACATCATCGGGGTACACCACGATATCGGGAGCTTGTGCTGGTTGCTGACGAGCCTCGGCCAGGAGATCGATTGTTCCTTTTAATTGAGCACCTACGCCCAGACAGGTGAGCCCCGGCAATTCGTGCGATAGGGCCAGCGCACGTTCGACGAGGTCGGCGCCAAAAACCAAGTACTGGCATTGAGCGCTTTGCAACATGCTGACGTGTTCAGCCAAGGAGAGCCTGGAATTCAGCGGCACTCGATTGACGCCGGCCTTCACGCAAGCGAAGTCGAGTGGCACGCTGTACAGACCGTTATTGACCAGGAGCGCGACACGAGAATGCGGGTGGGCGCCGGCCCGATGGAGTGCGTGGGCGAGTTGACTGCTGAGCTTGTCAACTTCTTGAAAGGTCAGACTCTCATCGCCGCACACAATCGCGGTGCGCGGGCCGTGCTGAAGGGCCCCACGGCGAATCAGTTCGTAGTACGTCGTTGCTCCTGCGGGCAAAGGCAAAGGTTGGTTTGACGTCAACATCATCTCCTCACGTGACAAATCGTTCGGCCAGTTGCTCACGCAGGTTCCTTTCGATCCCAGGGACCGCTTGTCAAGTATTGAAGTTTCCGTGTCGCCCGGCCCCTGCGGCGAAGCGAGCAGCACCAATTTCTCCTTCGCCAAAAACTATCGGCGCTCCGAGCGCACCCTCACGGCGAAGAGCTTCATCAAGCGGCAAGTCCCACTGACTAAATGCCGAAGCCCGGTCGGTCAGCATGCATTGTTGTGGAAAAGCTGCTATCTGGTGAGATAGTTGCTGCGCGGCGCTGAGCGCCTCACCTTTTGGCACCACACGATTGACCAGACCCATGGTCAGGGCTTCGGGCGCCTCGACTGCGCGGCCAGTGAGGATCATGTCCAGAGCCCGGCCCATACCGACAATTCGAGGTAGTCGCACGGTTCCGCCGTCAATCAGCGGTACGCCCCACCGACGACAAAACACGCCAAATATGGCGTCTTCGTCGGCGACCCGCAAATCCGCGAGTAGCGCCAGTTCGAGACCACCGGCTACTGCATATCCATTCACCGCGGCAATCAGCGGCTTGGAAAGTGCGAGGCGTGTCGGTCCCATTGGGCCCGTTCCTCCTCCATCCGGCTCCAGTTCATTACGCGTCGCTGGGTCACCGAAGGCGCCCAGATCAGCTCCCGCACAAAAATTTCCACCGGCGCCGGTTAAAACTGCGACACGCAGTGAAGGGCTCTCCTCAAACTGGACAAAGGCCGCACGCAGTTCCGTGGCCATCGGGCCATGGACCGCGTTGCGCTTTTCTGGACGATTCAGCGTAATGGTGCACACGGCACCTTCGCTGGTGACTGATATGTAGTGCAAATTGTTGCCTCGTCTGGCCGGGTGGTATTGACGACAAGTTGGAATCATAAGTCAATTTGGCCCAGACCCCCGTATCAACGGCTCCGCTTGACCGTGGGCCGGGCCATCGTACGGCGTAGTTCGCTGGGTATCGATGCGCCGCGCTCATTACGTGCCCTTGCGTGCGTGGCCGCTCGTAGGTGAGCACGCGTCGAAAACAACAACGCCCGCGCGTCAAAAACAGCAACACGTTGTTGACTGACAGTTCGTCCGAAAATGGCCTGTTCGTCGCCACTGGGACCATGGTAGAACGGTTGTACTGCGGTCAGTTGCTGGGCGACGCCGCTTCTCGAACAGTGGAGGTACAACATGCAAGTACTCGTGGCCTACGAAAGTAGGGGAGGCCGGACCCGTCGTGCGGCCGAGGCGGTGGCGAACGCCGTGCGGGCTCGCGGGTCCGAGGTCACGCTCAAGGCCCTGAAAGATACCACCGCTGAGGATGTCGCACGCAGCGACGCGATCGCGCTCGGTACGTGGGTGGAGGGCTTGATCTTCTTCAAGGTTGGACCGGCCAAGGCGGCGCTTGAGGGAGTGAAGCGGCTGCCCGTGCTCGGAGGTAAGCCGGTTGCGGTGTTCTGCACCTACGGCTTCAACCCTCGCGCCACGCTCGCCACACTGCGCCAGTCGCTCGAAGCCAAAGGGGCCAAGGTGGTGGCCGAGAACGCGAGTCCTCGCTCACACCCCGACCGGGGCGCTGATGAACTAGCGAAGCGTCTCTGTGCACCCGCGGGAGAGTCCTGACGCTCATCGCCACTGAGATTGGGCACGGGCACGGGCTGTTTCGGACAGAGGCGCCGGTCAGTTACTCCGCACCGGCGTAACGACCAGCGGTCTCGGGGAACATCGCACGGACAATCTTGAAGTTAGACACGTCGGAGGTTCCATCCGAGTGGAGATTGATGAGCGCGTCACGCATGTACTTCTCTATTCCGACCTCGAGCATGGTGCCGTATCCGCCGTGCAGTTCCATGGCGTGTTGGCAGACCTGGACGATCTCGTGTGACGCGAAGACCTTCACCATGTTGCACAGTGCGTCGGCGTCGGGCGAGTGCTCATCAACGGCCAGGGCCGCGTGGCGAAGCAAGGCGGCGACCGCCTCGAGACGAGTGGCCATGTCGGCGATTCGCAACGCCACCGCCTGGTGCTTGATCAGCACCTTGCCACCCTGCACTCGCTCGTGGACGAAGGCAACGGTTTCTTCGTACGCCCCCAGACCAATACCCAGACTCTTCGCGGCCACGAGGATCTTTCCGGGACGAAAATAGATACCGGCTTTGCCGAGGGCATCGTTAAGAACGAGCAGGTGATCGGCCGGTACGCGACAGTCGTCGAAGACAATTTCACCGTTGTTCATAAATCGTCCACCGATGGTCTCGTTGCATCGCGTCACTTCTAGCCCCGGCGTCTCACGAGGCACCAGAAAGCTCGAGGTTCCCTGCTGCACGCCCACGGCGTCGTCGGTATTGGCGTAGACCACGTAGAGCGACGCGTCGAACCCGTTACTGATGAACTGCTTTCGACCGTTGATCACCCAGTGGTCGCCCTCGAGGACCGCCTTGGTGTCCATGTTGACTTCGGGAACGTTGTAGGGAAGCCAACGATCAGACGCACCGCGCGGCTCAGTCAAGCAGTGGGCCATCAAGAATTGCGGCTCGGCCATGTACCGGGTGAACCAGTGTTCTTGGAGGTGTTCGGGAGCGAACTGGGCGATCAGCACCGAGATCTTCCAGTTCTGCACCAATTTGTCGGCCAAACCCGAGTCCCCCCGGGCCAGTTCGGTGGCGATCACGGCGAGCGTCTGGGACTGGGTCGAGGGGTCCAGTGCGATTCCGCCGAAACGCTCCGGAACCCCCAGAGCCCGGAGTCCTGCCTTGTCGGCCTGTTCGAGGATGTGGGGGGCGAGACGGTCCAGTGGGTTCATCTGCCACTCGCGGGTGCGGTCTTCTTGGATGAAGGGAATGACGACGTGGTCCACGTACTGGCGACTCGTGTCACGCATCATCCGCTGTTCTTCTGTTAAGTACCGGTCCTGGAAATACATGATCTCCCCCTTAGTAGCCGTAGTTTACGTAGCCGTGACGTGACCAGCCACGCCTAAATTCGAATCTAGCCAGTCGTGTCGCTCACCGTTAGCGACGGAGCGAAACGAGGGGAGACTCGTGCTCCGACTAAAACGAATGGGGGACGGAGGTGGCTGTAGTTGTCACCTTGTGGTCAACTGAATCGACAGCAATCTCAAAATCCGGTACGCTGTTGCTATACCCCTGGGGGTATATGATATTTTGGAGTTGCTGTGAGGAAACGTTCTTCTAAGTCGATGCTCGAGGTACTAGATGGCTGACAGGCGTAGGGAATACAGGGGAAATCGACTGCCCGACGCGGTCTCGGTTCTGGCCGTGTGCGCGCATCCGGACGACGAGAGTTTCGGACTTGGCGCGGCGCTAGCCACTTTCGCTAACTCTGGATCGTCAACGGCCGTGCTTTGCTTTACTTTCGGCGAAGCATCAACGCTTGGTGCCGGCACGCCCGAACTAGGTCAGCTCCGGGCTGGAGAACTCGCGGACGCGACGGTCGAACTTGGCGTCGATCAAGTCGAGCTTCTCGATTTCCCCGACGGTGGCTTGAGCGATCAGCCCCTTGATCAACTAACCGGACACATTCAACGAGTTGTCGAACGTTTGCGGGTAGACCTCCTCTTGGTCTTTGACGAAGGGGGCATTACCGGTCACGCCGATCATTGTCGAGCGACCGAGGCCGCAGTCGCGATTGGTAACGAAGCCCAGTTGCCGGTGCTGGCGTGGGCTTTGTCCGACTTCGTCACCGACTCACTAAATCAGGAATTCGGTGCGAAGTTCATCGGTCGCTCAGCGCAGGAACTGGACTTGCTCGTTCCCGTTGATCGCCGACGCCAACATAGGGCCATCGCCCGGCACGCGAGCCAGGCCACTGAAAACCCGGTCTTGCGGCGACGGCTTGAGCTGCAGGGCGGTCAGGAAGCGTTCCGATGGCTCTCGCGGCCGTGGCGCCCTAGCTCGTTGGTTAGCACCACGAGTCATCGATTACAAAGAGAGAAAGGCAATAACGATGTGTCATCAAATCACCTGTAGGAAGTGTTCGAAGCCGACGTGGCGTGGATGCGGGCGCCATGTCGAGCAGGCGTTGGCCGGGGTACCGAAGAATCAGCGGTGCACGTGCGCTCAGAACTCCGCGGCATCAAAGTCGAGTTCGAACTCGGGTGGGGGATTCTTCGCGCGTTTGCTGGGGCGCTGAACCGTGATCTCCGCGGCCGATCGCTGGCGTCAGTCACTTGACGCCTGGGCCCTGCCCGAAGAGATATTGGCGTCGGCGGAGGAGAGCCCGTGGATTCACCCGCCGGTCCTCTTTGATGTTCCTGACGTTATTGAATTGTCGCCATCGCACGAGCGAGCGCGCGAGGCGGTTCCCGTGGGCGGCACCGTGCTGGACGTCGGATGTGGAGGCGGCATTGCCGCCTTCGCGTTGACGCCTCCGGCAGCTCACGTGATTGGCGTGGATCACCAAAGCGAGATGCTGACGATGTTTCGGGCGAACGCTGCTAAGCGCGGAGTGACCTGTCAGACGGTCGAGGGCTTCTGGCCGGCGGTGGCCGACGCGACACCTAGCGCGGACGTGGTGACGGCACACCACGTTGTCTACAACGTTGGCGACATTGTGCCGTTTCTTCGAGCGTTGGACGAGCACGCACATTTCCGGGTGGTCTTGGAGATGCCCGATCATCATCCTCTGGCGCCAATGACCGCGGCGTGGCGGCACTTCTGGCAGCTCGAACGACCAGTGGGGCCGACCCCGTCAGATCTAGTCGACGTCCTTGAAGAGATCGGAGTTCACGCGAACCGCGAGCAGTGGAGCGGCCCAATGCGCGCGGAACAGAACCTGGAACAGGCCGCGCATTTCATGCGTATTCGACTCTGTCTGCCCTCGGCGCGAGAAAACGAAGTCCGCGACTTCTTAATCGCGCAACCAACATTGCGTTTGAGAGAGTTGAGCACCATCTGGTGGGACAGATCGATACCTACTGAGAGGTGAGTAGCCCCGTCTAGATGGCTGCATCTCAACGGGACGACGTTGCTGGTTTTTGTTCGTACCTCGACGCTGGCATTACGTCGCCGGCACTCAACCAAAGGGCCTATACGCTTCGTTGATGTTCGAGATAACTAACGAACGCTTCGAAGAGTTGGTGGGCGAGTCTCTCGCAGCGCTGCCGGCCGAACTATCGGCGCAAATCGAAAATTTGGCGATCATTGTTGATGACCAAGCGCCGGGGCGCCCTCTCTTCGGGCTTTACGAAGGCATTCCCCTGACCAAGCGCGGGCCGATTAGCTACAGCGGCGTTATGCCCGACCGGATCACGTTGTACCAGATGACGATCTGTCGTGACTGCACTAGCGAGGACGAAGTGAAGACCCAGATTCGAAAGACCGTTGTTCATGAAGTCGCTCATCACTTCGGCATCAGTGATCCCCGACTCGAGGAGTTGGGCTGGGCGTAGCCCGTAGACGAAATTGAAGCCCACGATCTTCATGGGCTGTCCCGCCGCTGAAGCGGCCGCTAAGGCCCCACGCACGCGCACTGTGGTCGATCTCCCCTTTCTCGACCTTTTACTTTGTGGGTCGACCGAGTCACTTTTCATTGCTAGAACAGTTCCATGCGGTCACGCCCTACACGTCTTGGCTCAGGGGTTCTTCCGACGTGATCCGATTTACCGTACGCGTACATCCGGGATCGCGTACGAACAGCGTCGGTGGCTCCTACGAGGGGACCCTACAGGTGCGCGTGCGGGCCCGAGCCATCGATGGCGCAGCCACCAACGAAGTGTGCGCCCTGCTCGCCGATGCCTTCGGCGTTCGCCCCGGCGCCGTGCAGTGTGTACGAGGTGCACGTTCTCGAACGAAACTGATCGCCGTCGAGGGAGACGACGACGTTCTGGCGGGCCAGCTCCAAACTCTGCTGGTGTCGACGTAGGCCGTCAGCGGTTGGTTTACCCTGAGCCTGCACTAGTGAAGTGAAGACTCACGAATCAACTGATTCGCGCATGGTCCCCGATACCGGCGATAGTACGCGAATCAGTCCCCGTCGCCTACTGCTTCGTGGCGACGCGAAAACTCGCGGCTACGCGCGATCCGCGTCCGGGCGGACGTAACTGCCAACGGGAGTACGCAAGCCGACCGCCAGACGGTTCCATCCGTTGATGGCCACGATGGCGAGAGTGAGAGCGACAATCTCTTCGGGGCTGAACTGTTGCGCCACCTGCTCGTAGACGTCGTCGGGTGCACCCGAGCTTGGCAACAAAGTGAGCGCCTCGCACCAGGCGAGGGCCGCGCGTTCGCGCGGCGAATAGACCGGCGCTTCGCGCCACACGACGACGAGGTAAAGTCGTTGACTCTCCATGCCGATACCTTGGGCATCCTTCGTGTGCATGTCCACGCAGTAGGCGCAGCCGTTCAACTGGGACGCGCGCACCTTCACCAACTCAAGCAACTCCGGATCAAGAGAACTTGCGTGGACGGCCGCTTCGAGTGTCGCCATGGCGTTGAGCGCGGCGGGAAAGACGGTTCGGTAGTCGATGCGCATTGTCATACCTCTTTCGTTCGGATCGCTCATTGTCCGGAATGCTGAGGATCTCCCGGCCGATCAGTGTGCGATTGGTTCGATTTTGGCGTAACCGGATTAACCTTTCTTCTAGTCCATGCTAGTGAAAGGCTCGTCCCGTGGTCCCCCCAATTGACGCCAACGGAACGTCCGCGGCCACGCCCGTCACGCCCGCGCGGATTGTTCGTGACGTCTCGAGCCGCCAGCTGGCACGTTGGCAGGACGCCCGGTTGATCGACATCATCGAAGAGACGCCAGACGCCGTGACCTTGCGGCTGCGACTCGTAGATTCTGCCGATTTTCTCCCCGGGCAGTACTACAACGTGCGACTGACGGTACCTGGTCGGATGGGTCCGATTCAACGGGCCTACTCCGTTGCCTCATCACCATTGCCAGAGACGTCGACTATCGATATTGGTGTGCGCGAGGTTCTCGGCGGTTTAATCTCACCGCAACTGGTCCGGGGCCTCAGCGTGGGTGACCAGATCCAAGTGCGAGGTCCGGTTGGGCGTTTCACCTGGACGAGGGATGATGGTGGCCCGGTTCTGTTGGTCGGAGCGGGCAGCGGGGTGGTCCCGCTCATGAGCATGATTCGCTATGCGGTAGCGGCGGATCTGGAAATCCCCATGCGCCTCGTATGCGCGTCGAGCAGTTTCGATAACGCTTTCTACCATCGTGACTTGGCCAATTTGGTCGAGCGGTACCCGTGGTTGGAGGTCGTGCACACGTTCACTCGTGATTCGAGCGATGTTCGAGCAACACACCATCGCCGGATCGATCAGCGCATGGTGGCCGACGCCGTCGCGGGACAGTTCCCGAGACGTGCGTACATCTGCGGCCCGCCAGCGATGGTGCAAGACGTGCAGGGCTGGCTAGGTGAACTTGGCGTCGATCCGCACCGGGTCCGGGTAGAGAAGTACGACTGACGATCTGCCGCGATGTCGCGCAGTTGGGAATGGCCGAATCGGTCAGTGAACTCGTTTCGCGACTCAGTGCTCCGCGTGATTCGTCGGTGTCTCGAAGAGTTCGTCAAGGGTCCTAGTTTTTTTGACGTGGGCAACGTCACGCGTGGAGTTCGTAGTTGATGCGCCCGCCCTCGATGCCGAGCGCTTGGCAGGCTTGGCGTGCTGACGCCACCATTTCAAGAGGACCGGCGATCAGTAGCGACAGCGGTGCCGGATCCCACGATCCAAGTTTCCCGATTACCTCGTTGATCATCGGCGCATCGATGCGCCGATGAAAGTGAGCGGAGAGGTCCCGGGGGCTTCGGGTGAAGGTATGAATCACCGACAACTCATCTTGGCAGCGATCGAGTTCTTCCAACGGTTCACGAAAGAGGATCGACGCCCGATCTCGACTCGAACAGAGGAGTGCCATTGGCACCGTTGAATGGCGGGCCGAAGCGAACCGCACGATGGACGCGAAGGGTGCAACACCGCTTCCTGCACCAATCATCAACAGCGGACCTCCGTCGGCCTCGTTCCACGTCAGAGAGCCAAAGGGTCCGTGCAAGTGGATCTGATCGCCCTCGCCCACCTGGCGGGCGAGTAAGGGTGAAGCGCGGCCGCCAGGGATCTCACGAATAGTGATCTCGATCTTCGAAGACGATGGCCACGGCGACGACGAGACCGAATACGCCTGTTCGACGACCCCGGGAGCACCATCGATTCGCATGCGCACGAGGTAGTACTGTCCGGCTACAAAGTCCGCCGGCTCTGGCAGTTCCAGGAATAGCGTCGTGGCGTCGGAGCATTCGGAGCGAACTCCGACGACCGTCGCCACCAGCCACAGCCGACCCCTGTCTGGGGCGAGCCAGCGTTGGAAGAACTCATTCGAACTCATTGGTTACGAGCCGGGTGGCGTTTCGGTACTAGCGGCATCGATACCGGCACCGGGCAATGTTGCGCCGTTGTCCAACTCGGCTCGCAGACTGCGTGCCGCCGCCACTAGGTGGGCTAGTGCCGGAAGGACCTGCTCGTAGCGGCGGGTCTTGAGGCCACAATCAGGATTTATCCACAACCGGTCGGGTCCGAGACTCTCGAGCGCGCGGCGTAACAACCCCTCGAGCGCGGTGACTTCGGGGACCCGCGGTGAATGCACGTCGTAGACTCCCGGTCCCACCCCGCCCTGATACGACGCGCTCTGCAATACGTCGACGGATGCCATGTCCGAGCGCGCCGCCTCGAAGGAGAGGACGTCCACGTCCAACTCGTCCAGAACAATGATGATGTCATCCAGTTCCGCGTAACACATGTGCGTATGCACCTGCGTGGCGCTAGTCGCCGCGGAGGTGACCAGTCGAAAGGCGCGAGTCGCCCACTTGAGATACTCCTGACGTTCATCCTTGCGAAGAGGTAGACCCTCGCGTAAGGCTGGTTCATCGATCTGGATGATGGTAGACCCGGCCGCCTGGAGATCGATGAACTCGTCGCGTAGGGCCAGTGCGAGTTGGTCGGCGGTATCACGATCGGGCTGGTCATCTCGCACGAAGGACCACCGCAGCATGGTGATCGGTCCGGTGAGCATGCCCTTGACCGGCTTGGACGTACGTGACTGGGCGTAGCGAGTCCAGTCCAGCGTCATCGGGCCGCGGCGCGCTACGTCGCCGAAGAGAATCGCGGGACGTACGCATCGCGATCCGTAGGACTGCACCCATCCCCTGTCGGGGACCACGAATCCGGTGAGTCGCTCCGCGAAGTAGCGAACCATGTCGTCGCGCTCGGGTTCGCCGTGCACGAGGACGTCCAGTCCGATTTCTTCTTGAACGGCCAGCACGTGATCAATCTCAGCGCGCAGTACGGCGTCGTAGCCGGCGTCATCGAGGTGTCCGGCGCGCCACGCCGCCCGAGCCCGTCGAAGCTCGGTGGTCTGGGGAAACGATCCAATGGTGGTGATTGGCAAGATCGGCAGCGCCAATTCGGCGCGCTGGATTGCAGCCCGATCGCTGGCGGCCTCGACCCGGCGGGGATTAAATTTAGCAAACGACGCGACGCGCTGACGGATCACCTCGTCGGTCACGCGCGACGAGGCCCGCCGGGCGGACCGAGCGGCTCGATTTGTTTCGAGCTCGTTGGCGACCGCACCGCGACCGCCGGTAATGCCGCGAGACAGTACGGCCAACTCATCGATCTTGTCCTCGGCGAAGGCTAGCCACGGACGCACCTCTTCGTCGACCGTTTCGTCAGCCGCGCGACCCATGGGTACGTGCAACAAAGAGCATGACGTCGAGACGACGACTTCGGTGGTGAGTGACGTGAGCTCGTCGAGCAAGTCCAGACTGGCGTGAAGGTCGTTGGACCAGATATTTCGCCCGTCCACGAGCCCCGCGAAGAGCACCTTGTCCCTGAGACCACCAAAGGACTTCAGCAACTGAAGGTTTTCCCTTCCGCGACAGAAGTCGAGTCCCACCGCCTCTACCGGTAGGTCCCTAACCACTCCCATGGCCGGGCCCAGATGACCGAAGTACGTCGACAGTGCGATCTTCGGCCGAGTCGTGTGCTCGCCCAGGCGCCGGTAGACGCGACGAAGTGCGGCCAGTTCTTCGGCGTTTCGCTCTTGCACCAGAGCGGGCTCGTCAATACGCACCCACTCGGCGCCACCGCGCTTGAGCTGGGTCAAGACCTCGATGTACGCGTCGACCAGCGGATCGAGCAACTTCAAAAGATCAACGCCGTCGTGCACCGAGGTGCTGCACAGTACCAAGGTCATCGGCCCGAGGAGCACGGGGGTGGTGAGGACTCCCAGGGCGGAGGCCTCGGCCAACTCGCCGCTCGCTTTGGTGGCGTCGGGGACAAAAATGGTGTCGGAATTGAGTTCGGGTACCAGATGGTGGTAGTTGGTATCGAACCACTTGGTTAGGTCGAGGGGGGCGACAGTTTTTCCGTTGACTTGGCCCCCTCGGGCCATGGCGAAGTAACGTTCACGCTCAACTATCGCGCCGGCACCGACGAATCGCGGCGCGATGGCACCAACCATGACCGCGGCGTCAAGCACGTGGTCGTACAACGAGAAGTCGTTAGAGGGGACAAAGTCAACCTTGGCGGTCGCCATGCTCTGCCAGTTGCGCCGGCGAATCGACGCCGCGACATCGTCGAGCTGCGCGTCGGTCACCGTGCCCGCCCAGTAGCCTTCGAGCGCCCACTTGAGGGCGCGATCGAACCCAATGCGAGGCATTCCGTGAATGGCGGTTCTCATGTGGTCTCCCTTGGGATGTTGAAATCACAGCGTTTGGCCCGGTCCAGTGCACTGCTCGGCGCGGATTCGATGTAGGCATTGCACGCATAGTGAAAGTTACGAGTCACTCGCCCTCACGATGACGTTGCGCAGCACTGTGGCTCTGGAATAATGGACGTCGCGAGTTGCCGTTAAGAGTACGAGTTGTCGAACCTTGCGCACTATGCGGAGCTTTCGCAGTACCTCAGTGGCGGGTTCCGATGGTCGGTGTCACGCGAGTCTCGTCATCACCGAACCCGGAATCCGGCCGCGGCGGCGGCCTCGACATCGATCATCGCTGGGCTCCAGGGCGGGTCCCACACGATGCGCACGTCCACGGGAGTTAAACTGTCCATGACTTCAACGACCGCGGCCCGAGACATCTCGGGGAGCGTCTCGGACGCCGGACAACCGGGCGTGGTGAGGGTCATCTCCACCACGATGGTACCGTCCTCCTCACGAACGTCGTAGACGAGACCTAAGGAGACTATGTCGAGGTAGAGCTCGGGATCGTGGACGGTCCCTAACGCCCCCCAGGCCGCGCCGACCACGTCGTTCACTCGAACCGCTGCGCCAACCGGAACCGTCGGGTCCGGATCGTGCGTTTGGTCGTTGGACGTCATGACGGCCTACGAAAGGTGACTTGCCAGTCACCGCCACCGATGTCGAGCGCCTCGTAGGAGAATCCCTGTGCACCGAGGACGCCTTCGAGCGGTACTGGCTCGAACGGTGCCAACACTACGAACTCCTCGTCCGGTTTGAGGGCCCCGACCGCGGCCATGATCTGGTCGAACGGTTCGTCACCGGCAGCAATGATCGGACGCGCATCAAACGATGCCATGTGAACCTCCTCAACCGGTCGCAACTTGATCGGCCTAGTTATTCTATTCTCAACTAGAGTTATAGCACGAGTTGTTTATCGCTCTTTCACGCTGCGAGGGGTCGTTTTATTTCTAACGAAAATAGCCACGGTGGTGGCGTCGCCGATACCGCCATCGCCGACGCGTCCATGGTCCGTCGCGTAGCCACTGGGCACCGTCGTGGCTTCTGAAGTGGCGCCGTCACTGCCCGTGGGCGGGTGGCAGGGGCGCCCGCCCGGACTTCCGAGCGCCGTCCCACCCCCGTCGGTGCCATTGAGTTTTCTCGCGGCCGCGTCGCTCGGCTTAGTGGGATGCGGTGTCACATTAATCTGGTTTCGCTCGTACGGCACTGTCAATCCCACCGACGACCAAGTGGTCGCGGCGGCGCACCTGGCCATGCTGGCGACCCTCTCGATGGGGGTACTCGGTGCGATCCACCAGTTCACCCCGGTGATTACCCAACGGCCATTCCGCTCGCTGGCGCTCTCGCGCGCGACGTTCTTGAGTTGGCTGGCCGGAGCGTGGTTGTTACCGTTGGGCTTTGCCACCAGGCAGGAGTCCGTTGTCGAGGCCGGGGGGTTCTTCGCGGGCGTGGCCGTCACGCTACTGATAGTGAACATCCTCCCGGCGTTGTCGGCGCGTGGCAAAGGGCCCCCGGTGACGGGACTGCGCTTCGCCGTCGGCGGATTCGTGGTGACCGCCTGCTACGGAGTCGTCTACGTCATCGATCGCCGCGGGCAATGGTTTGATCTGAACGCTCACGTGGTTCTGGCGCACGCGGTCGTCGGGCTGTTCGCGTGGCTCGGGCTCACCTACGTCAGTGTGGCCGAGAAGCTCTGGCCGATGTTCCTGCTCGCCCACGTCCCGGGTCAACGCCAATCGTCGTGGCTCGCGGTGTGGGCGATCCCTTTTGGAGTGCTCGTGCTTTCACCGGGGCTGCTCTTTGGAGTGGTGTGGCTCGCGTGGTGCGGGGCGGCAATTTTGTCCATCGGACTCGGTGCGCACCTCTTCTCGTTGTTGTTGCACATTCGCCATCGCCGACGTAAGGCCGATCTGCATCTGCTCTTCGTAGTCACGGCAGCGGCTTGGTTGGTCGTTGGGGTCGGCCTCGCCCTGGCGGGGGAGCTGACGCTTGGACACCACCACCACCTGGGCATCGCTCTGGTGGCGGCATCGATCGTGGCGATCAGTGGATGGCTGTTGGTGGCTCTGGTGGGTCACGCGCACAAAGTCGTGCCCTTCATTTTGTGGTCGGCGCTGCGGGGACACGGTGTCAAGGAGAAGGCGGACGGCACCCAACTCATGTTCGCCGATCTCTACGACCACCGCTGGGCCGCCATCGTCTACGGACTCGTCACGACTGGAGTTGGTGCGGTGTGTCTCGGATTTGCTGCGTCGTTCTCGATCGCCATCGCTATTGGCGGCGGACTTTTCATCGCCACCGGTCTCTGCGTGGCAGCAAACCTATCCCTCACGACACTGCGACTGCCGTCTGGCACGGGCGAACGACCCGTCGGCGAAGGCGCACCGACGGGTTCCTGATTCCTGGGCCGTGGCGCACGTTACACCAAAGATGGGCCGCGAGATACACGTGAATCGACGCGCGAGAATTTGCCGCCGGTTACGTTACGCCGACGTCGCTAGGCAGCGACACTTGGTAGAACCCTTCGCGGTTGATCGTTTCGAACTCGCAATGGTGGCGCCGCTCATCGTCGCGCGCCTCTATCGTTCTCAGACTGGCGTCGAAACGAGCGTTCTCCCGACCCGCACCCGCCACAGTTTCGGCCCGGACTCCAGATAATCCCACGTGAATTCACCGGCGTGCTGGGCTTCGAATTGGTAGCGCAATGGTTTCGGGTCGTGGTCGTTGACGATCACGAACCCACCCCCCGGGGGGAGGAGATCGTAGGTGGAAAAGATCACTTCGTGGCGCTGTCCGTGAGGGAGGACCCGCACGTCGAGCTCTTGAACCTTTGTTCCATCACGGGCATCGCTCTCAGTGTTGGTGGCGGCGCCATACAACGGTCTGGTAATCCTCACGCGCCACACCTCGGGTCCGGACTCGATCGCGTCCCAAGTGAAATCTCCCGCGTGCTCGGCTTCGAACTGGTAGCGCAGCGGCTTGGGATCGTGGTCGTTGACGAGCACGTAACCACTACCGGGCGCGAGGGCGTGGAACTCGGAGAAGATGATTTCGTGGCGCTGCGCCGGGGCGAGATGACGCACGTCAAGTTCACGAATCGCGGTATCGTCCGCGCCTTTGACGTGCGAGCGCAGCGTGATCGGCTCGCTCGCTACCGTCCGGGCGAGTCGGTGCAGGCTGGCCGTGGTCTTGACGGCGAGCGTGGGTCTTGTGGAGCGTAGGGCGGCCCACGCTGAGGCGACCAGTTGGCAGGCTCGGTCACCGTGGCCGGCTTTGGAGAGTTCATTCGCTGCTTCGAGGAGAAGCGACAGTACGACTGCTTCGGAGTCGGTGCCCGGTGCTTTCTGCGAGGGTGGATCGTCCGAAGCGGCACTAGTCAGATGGTGCATCTGCTCTAGCAACTTGACGAGGTCCACGTCGTTATCTTCAAGGAGAGCGGGGAGCAGCAACTCGTTCTCCTTGACGACGTGGGTGGTGAAGAACGCGGCGATCTGCGTGGCCTGAGTGAGTGCCGCTGGGCCATTCGACGCGTTGGCCAGGGATTCGACGGCTGCGGTGAGCACACGGTGTTCGGCGATCATCTCGTTCACCGTGTTGGTCAGGTCCGCACGGGTGGCGGCAGTGCGGTAGATGGAGAGCTCTTCGGCCACTGCGTGGGGGATTACCTCCTCGGCGAGGTAGGTAATGAGTTCGGCTACCGCGGGCTCGTAAGCGATTCCCGAGTTCACGGCTTCGGCCAGCGCAGCGACTCGGTTGTCGACGTCCGCCACGAGCGTGCGGTGGTGCTGCAGCATCGCGTCAAGGGCTTCGATCTGAGTGATGGTCATGACTTCCAACTCCCTTTACCGGTCGGCGAACGATCGAAGATTCGACACGAATCGCCCAGACCTGATTCTCTAGGCTAAACTAGAATAACTTTACCACTCGCGTCAAGGTGTAGCAAGTTGCGCGCAACGAGTGCCTTACTGGTAGTTATGGAGTTGATCGCCGCGTCCCTCGGCGTGGGAGCATGGTCTGCATCGCCGTGGTTACCAAGGTGGCCCGAGACGTTCTCGACGGACCCTCTCAGATGGTCTTCTTTCGATCCACGGGCCGGTCGGAACAGCGTTATCGGCACGACGTCGTTGCTCGTGGTCATCGCTGCGGGTCTGGTGCTCTCGTGGTCGTCACTGTCGTCCTCGGGAACGACAGCGCGCCACTCAACCTCGGCGACACCCGACGCCACCAGCCGATCTACTCGTCTGATGGCGAGCAAGTTCTAGGGACAGTTGAACGATCCGGAGACCACCAGTTTCATGTTCGGTCTGCGACTCGACGTTCGTTTCGTTCGTGCCTACGTCGGGCGCGACACGAGGTCACGCTTGAAAACGAGACGACAACCGGCCTGGTGGGGATCTTTGGCGGTGAGACGGTCAACGGTGACGCCGCCGAGGCTTTCGCTGAGACCCTTGGCCAGACCGAGATGGAGTTGGCAGACCGTGTCGGGGTCGTCGGCCGCGACTTCTTCGAACGGACAGCGCCCGAGAACGAAGGTCACCTGACGGCCCCGCTCGCTGCGGGTCGGGCGAAAGCCACTCTGGATCAACTCGCGCTCGAGGATCTCGACGGAATCACTCTGCTCGAAATGTTGGCGCCCTCGTTCGAGGCCGGCTTGACGACCGACTTCGTAAGGACTCATCCCGTTCTTCAAGGCTCTACTAAGTAATCCGGCCAGCCACGCGTACAGTCCCGGCGTCTCCCACTTGCCAGCCGCCTCGGGGTGCAGTCGGTAGAGCAGACGGGGACGCCCCGCGACGCTGCGCTTCTCCACCTCTTCACTGACGAGGTCAACCTCTTTCAGCACGGCGAGATGCTGGCGCACCGCGTTGTGATTCAGTCCCACGTAGTCGGTCAGTTCCGCCACTCCGACTGGCTCGTCGGAGTCAACGATGTAGCGGAACAGGCGGTAGCGCGTCGGGTCGCCGAGGGCCCGGGCCTCAAGTTGGATGTCGACCGCGTCCATGAATCTCCTCGCGAGGTCACTGGTGCAGCGATTAGATTTCTAGTGTATACCAGAATAATAAAGATGTCCAAGAATAGAGGAGCAACAGAGATGTTCGAATTGTCGCAGTTCCGTTGCCTTTGTTCGTTCACTTGGCCGTATTCGAGTTCGGGCCGTGTGCCACGGCCGCGCTGTCGAACGGTGTGTGTGCCGCAAACCTGTGCCCAAGTGACGAAGGTCGTGACGAGATGACACGACGACGAACGTTCGTGATCGTCGGTGGTGGCTTGGCCGGTGCCAAAGCGGCTGAAGCCCTGCGCTCCGAGGGTTTCGACGGGCGGGTCGTACTCATCGGCGACGAGACCGAGCGGCCCTACGACCGCCCTCCGCTATCCAAGGACTACCTGCAAGGTAAATTGGAGAAGGAGAAAATCTACGTTCACTCCGAGCGGTGGTACGTGGACAACGACGTCGAGCTTCGCCTCAACTGCTCGGCCACGGTCCTTGATGTCGCCGCTCACCAACTGACCGTGCATTCCGGCGAGCAGTTCGATTACGACAAACTACTGCTGACGACTGGCTCGTCCCCCCGTCGCCTAAAAGTGCCCGGAGGCGACCTCGACGGAGTGTTGTACCTACGAAAAGTGGCCGACTGCGAGGCGATCAAGACCGCATTCGTGACCGCGGAGCGCGTTGCGATCATCGGGGCCGGATGGATCGGCCTCGAGACCGCAGCCGCGGCCCGCGCCGCTGGCGTCGAGGCGACCGTATTAGAGACCGCGGAACTGCCGCTGGTGCGCGTACTCGGCCCCGAGGTCGCAGAGATCTTCCTCACCCTGCACGCCCGCCACGGGGTCACGATGCACATGAGCGTCGAAGTAGCCGAGATCACTGGTGTGGACCATCGGGCCACCGGCGTACGTCTCGCGGATGGCCGCCAGATCGATGCTGATGTGGTCGTCGTTGGCGTTGGTATCACCCCGAACACCGAGTTGGCCGAAGAGGCCGGCCTCACGATCGACAATGGGATAGTTGTCAATGAGCACCTGAACAGCTCGGATCCCGACGTGTTCGCGGCCGGCGACGTGGCCAACGCCTGGTACCCGTTCCTCGGACGTCACCTCCGACTAGAGCACTGGTCCGCTGCGCTCAACCAGGGACCCGTGGCGGCGGCCAACATGTTGGGCCGCGCTATCGCCTATGACCGTGTGCCCTATTTTTACTCCGACCAGTACGACCTGGGCATGGAGTACTCAGGCTTCGTCGAGGCCGGCAAGTACGACCAGATCGTTTTTCGTGGTGAAGTGGCCGGTGGGAAATATATCGCCTTCTGGCTAGGACAGGGACGCGTGCTCGCGGGCATGAATGTCAACGTTTGGGACGTTACCGATGCCATTGCTGACCTCGTCCGCTCGGGCGACCAGATCGACGTAACTCGACTACGAGATCCCCAAGTGGCATTGCAAGATCTTCTCGACGGCGTCCATCGCGTCTAGTGGAACACGGTGATGGACGAACCTGAGCTCAAGTTGGCCGGTCTGTTGGCCACCCAGTCGCGGGTGGACTCGATCCGCTGCGCCACGGAGGCGGGGTCGGGTCACCCGACGCTGTCACCGTCTGTCGCCGACTGGGAGGCGTTCGGCTTCGACGTCTCCGAGGCGACTGACTGGGGGCGTGCGAACTTTGATGCGTTGGAGGCTGCTATGGCTCTCGGGGATGGATTCACACTCGTGTCAGCCGTCTACGTACGCTCAATGTTGCACCAGACGGCGGCCGCCTGGAGAGATGCAGGGTTGGGTTGCGTCGAAGGCTTGCATTGGCACCAAGCGGGGTTCACCCCCAAAGAAGCTCTCCGGTGGCGGGCAAGCAATCACAATGTTTCATCGGCGATGGCGATACGAGATGGGTACGTCAAGGATGAATGAAGTACACAATGAAGAGAAGAAGGAGAACATCATGACTGAATCGGTTTATCCGATCGCCAATGCGCAGATGGGACATCGCCGCCACGAACTCGCACCTGAAATCGATGATGCCTTTAAAGCATTCGGTCGAGCGGTTTTCAGTAGCGGAGCGTTGCCCGAAGTGACGAAGCAATTGATCGCCGTCGCCGTCGCCGTCGCTCACGTCACCCAGTGCCCATACTGCATTGACGGTCACACCCGGATTGCTCGGCACAAAGGCGCGACGGACGAAGAGATCATGGAGGCGATCTGGGTCGCCGCTGAGATGCGCGCTGGCGGGGCTTTTGCCCACTCCGCGATCGCACTGCGCGCACTGTCGGAAGGGCCCGGGAGTAGTGCTCAGTAACTGCGCACGACGACGTGGCTTGAATGATGTAGAACCGTTGAGCTTGAACAGCTCGATTGATGTAAATTCCCTTAATTAAGCGATGACACTGTTGGAGAAGGCGAAGGTTACTGCGCCTTGGTGGCCCTTAGCAGAAAACTTCTCGGGTTAGGGCAGGCGAACGTAGTGAAGCAACGTTGATCTGGGTTCAGTGTTGTGGTTCTGGGTAGGTGACCCGACCATCAGCGACGAACGGCTCCGGCCCCCACTGACCGAGTCGGTGCTCGGTCACCTTTCCCACGCTCATGAGGTGGTGTACAGCCCAGCCGCGCGCGGCGAGGCTGTCGGCGATGAGCGAGCGGTGACATCGCCACGGAAGCGCTTCGGAGCACATAAACGCGACGCGTGACGTTTGCGCCACGGTGGTTAAGTTGGCCAGCGCTGTTTGGTAAGCGCCGCCGAGTGTGTAATCGGCGTAGTTCCTAAAGCTCGCGTTCTGCCACGCCGCGTTAATGGCCGGGTCAACGTCGTGTTGTCGATTACGCCTACCACCCAGGTCCCTGGCGTGTTGATAGGTTATTGCGTCATTAGCCAGCCACGTACTCATCGTCTCGCGCCCGAACTGCGGGCACCGGCGAGAACCGGGATAGGAGCGCACGTCCACGAGCGAGACAATTTCTTGGTCGTGCAGCAATGCGAGAAACTCTTCGGTCGAGCGGGTGGAGTGACCAATGGTCCAGATCTCTCCAACGTTTGACACACTGCGGTCATTAAAAGTCAGGGTTTCAGTCGTGTTCAAGAAAAATTGCTCGTTCATTTGATGGTCCTACCAAGTGTGTCACCTCATTAAGAGAATTGAACTTCTGATCCTAAAACGAGTAGGTGAAATAGCCATCCTCGTTACGCAGGAGGTTTTCCAGTAGCACCTTCAGGCTGTAGGGCAATCGTGTGGCACCGTCGAGCGCATCGAGTCGAAAGATTTCGAAAGTCGAATCGTTGACGTTCAGTGTGCCTCGTGCACCGAAGCTATTTCGGGTCACGTCTGAGCCTCCAGCAAAGATCGTCTCGGCACTTGCGGCGGGTGGCGCAATTCGGGCACCCTCTTAGTGTGCCCCCGTTCGCCAGTCGGCTGAGAGAGGTGCACAACCTCTAGTTGCTTCAAGTGTTCGAGCGTCACCGTTACGATTGCTTGGTGGGTAACTTTGACGAAATGTGCGGTACGAGTCGTAGTTTCTTTGCTCGCGACGTACTCGAAGTCGCCCCAGCCCTTCTCGGCTGCGTACTCCAACGCACCGATGTCGAAGCGACGATCTCCATCCGCATCACCGAGGTCGAAGCGTACGCCGGTGAACGAGATCCCGGGGCGCACTCTTATCGCGGCATGACCAATCGGAACAAAACCTTGTTCGGTCCACCCGGTCATCTCTACTGCTATTTCACGTACGGGTTGCATCACGCAATCAACATCGTCGTCGGTCAGTTGGGCCAGCCCTACGGGTGTCTGATTCGAGCCGGCGACGTTATAGAAGGCGCCGGAGTCGCCAGAGAGCGCCGAGAGCAAAAACCACGCAAGGTTCCCCTACCCGAGCATGGATTGGCGCGTGGTCCGGGGTGCGTCGCCCAAAGCTTCGGCGTGAATCTGACGAATGACGGTGACGACCTCTTCGCAGGTCAATGGCGATTCTTCGGTCCGCGAGATGGTGTCGTCTTAGCCCACGTTGTGGGGCCGCGAGTTGGTGTCAGCGGACCGGGTGGAGACGCGGCCGCCTTTTCGTGGCGATACTGGTTGGCTAACGCCTCATCGGTTTCGACGTACAAGCCGGCGCGCGCCTAACCAGCTCCTCGCCACGGCCGCTGCGGCTTTCTCGAGGAGTGCGGTTCCAAACCAAAAGGTGCGTCATGTCAACTCGGTGCCAGACGAACGCTCGGCTTGCTTAAATGGCGATACGCACTCTTGGTCGACGTTCAGCGTTGACCTCAACGAAGGCGGAGATCAGGCCATGACAAAGAAATCAGATGTGCGGGTTCGCAGGGTGTACGAGGAGGCCAAGGACGACGATGGTCTTCGAGTTCTGGTCGATCGCGTTTGGCCGCGCGGAGTGACCAAGGCGAAGGCGGCATTAGACGAATGGTGCAAGGACGTGGCGCCGTCGACTCGATTGCGTAAATGGTACGGCCACGATCCCGCCAAGTTTAGTGAATTCACCCGTCGCTATAGTGTCGAACTTAAGCAAGTCAAGCGCGGTCGGGCGCTGGAGCACCTACGCCAAATGGCGGAGGACCGTCGCCTAACTTTGCTCACCGGTACGAAGGATCCCGAAATCAGTCAAGCTGCGGTGCTCGCGCGCATCCTGAACCGCTGAAGCCGGACCGACATTCGTAGCGCTACGGCGCTAGGGCACGCTCAGCCGGTGGTCGCAACGATCTCTGAGAACTTCTCTATATGGTGTCATCCCCTTCGGCAAACTCGGTTGGTGATGGGGAGTCGTAGCATGCCGTTTATGAATATCATCGTGACCTCATTGAAGGGCGGTGTCGGCAAGACGACGTCCTCGATTTACCTGTGCGCCGCTGCAGTAGAGCGGGGTTACGACCCCGTAACGCTCATCGACGTCGACCCGCAAGCGTCGTCGTCCGAGTGGCTTGAAACGTGGCCCCTTCCTGGCATAACTGTCGTCGAGGCCCCGTCTGAACGTACCGCGACACGGGCCATCGGGCGAGTCGAGGGTATGGGAATCGTTGACACGCCACCGGGTAACGAGCGGATCACGCAGTCGGCTGTCGCTCTGGCTGACGCCGTCGTTGTCCCGACACGCGCGGGAGGTGTTGAGTACTCGCGTGTTCTCGCCACGCTCGAGCTCATCCCTACTCGGATACCGCGAGGCGTCGTGATCTGCGCCGCGCGACTGGGCACGAACGACCTCGAAGCAGCGATCGACTGGTGGAAGGAACAGAAAGTGGAACTTTGGGGAGTGATTCCCGAGCGCGTCGGCATTGCCGCGGGACCCGAAGCGCGCCTCAGCCGCGAAGGCCTTGACGGTTATGACGCGGTGCTACGTCGAGCGCTGCGCGGGTGGCACTAAGACACCAGGCGTTACGGTACGCAACGCAAACCAACCTCTCGATTCGTACGTCCTCGACGACTCGCCTACCCGGGCGCGGCGGATGACTACATGAACTCGTGGTACTCCTCGAACCAGTCGCGCACCAAGGCGAGGATCTGGTTCGGCGAGAGCGACTCCACGTCGCTGTCGATCGCCGCGACGACCTTCTGGGCGATCTCGGGGTGCTTGCGCTCCCAGTACTGGGTGAGGTGGAGCATCTCGTTGGCTTTGCCCTTGCCGTGACCGATGAGGACGAGGTGCTTCGCGGGCGCGACGGCCTCGCTGATGGATTCGTAGAACACGGGATTGGTGTGGTCGGTGTCGTGGCCGTGGTGGTGTTGGGCCTCGCGCACGTGGTGGTGACGGGACTTCTCGGCGGGCGCGTGAATCGTCTCGGGCTTGGCGTCGCGCGTGACGCCGGTCTCCCACACGAACGCCTCGTCGCGCGTGATCTCCACCGCCATCAGTCCTTCGAGAATCTCACTCATCGTCACTCTTTGCTCACTTCTAACCTAGGCCAACTCCATGTCGCGACTCTCGGGCAGACGCACCCGCAACAACAGTCTTGGCAGGAACGTCACCTCCGTCGGCAGGCGCAGGCCGGTCGACCTCGAGGCGTGCACCACGTCGCTCACGTAGTCGAACAGCGCGAGGCCGACGACAGCCCTGAGCACCCCGACCACGGTGATCCAGCCCGCCGCCGTCGCGCGAAAGCGGTGCGCGAAGATCTCGGTGCTGATCACGGTCATGGCCGGGGTCAGCACCTCCCGCGAGGAAGGACTTAGCCCCTAAGCCGGCCACGGATAGTGGAACCGATTAACGACGCGCCATAGATGTCCAATCTGGCTCGGTATAAAGCGTGGGATCTCGGAGAGGCGGTAGAAGAATAATTGTGGAAGTTCTAGTCATTGCAGACGTATCGTGGCGAGTTTTCCCCGATGGACTCATCGTCGCGAGGCCCTCGGTATCAGAAGTTCTGCGCGTCGAGAGACTGGAGGACAATGAGGGCCACGTAGAGCGAGGAGCGAGATTCAACTGACTGCAGATCGCAATTCAATATTTTTTCAATTTTGGTGAGACGATGGTAAAAGGTAGCGCGATTCATAAACATAACCGCCGCCGCGGCAGACTTATTGCCCCCAGCTTCGAGATACGCACTCAGCGTTGCAATCAAGTTCGTGTGACAGCGCTCGTCGTAAGCAACGAGCGCTCCGAGTTCACGCACGGCGTAATTCTGAACTCGGGGGTCATCGCGCATGAGATGAACCAATCCTCGCAACCGGATGTCCGTGGTTGTGACAAAAAGATGGTTGCCGGGCAGGTTCTCTGCCGCCTCGGCTGCCTGGTTGGCATCGGCGAATGATTGGGGAAGGTCGTCGATCGTCTTGACGGGTGACCCCACACCGATAACGGTCGAGCCCGTAGGGACGAGTTGGTTGGCGCGCTTGTGAATAGCTGTGGCGACCGCGTTGAGCAAACTCTTCATTCGAGCGTCGGTGGGTGCGGAGAGCAAGACACCCAGGCGACCGGGCTCGATGAGCCCGACGAGGCCAACCGCAGCCGCGTCGCTCAAGGCTCTCGAAACGGCTGTTGCATCTTCTCGTGCTCTCGCGTGGCGGGTGATGTCCGAGAGTGGGATACCGCGGTCATTAAGAACAATCATCGCGACGAGGAGTTGACGGCGCGTGGTAACCCCGAGCGAATGAGCTCGAGCGTGGATCTCGTCTGGCGAACTATAGCGGTGCTCGATGATGTCAGTAATTAAGGTGCGATGGGTTTGATGCTCGAGGAGATTCTCCTCCCGTTCGATTAAGAGATTGAGGGCCAAGGTCGTGGCTCCCAATTCGAGGATGGTCGTCTGTAGGGGTTTGATGGGGAGGCTCGGGAACAAGATGAGTCGTCCCCACACCTGTCCGCGGGCACCGACCGGCGTGGCGAGCCAGCTTTCTCCATCAATGAAGATCGCGTGGTCCGTCCATGCGGCTTTGCGTGAGCGTTGCTCCCAGTCATCAAGAACCTCTGGGTTATCGGTTGTGGTACCCGCAAAGGCGAGGACGTGGTGCGCGACATTCTCGAAAATGGCGGGACAATCTGCGAGACGCGCGATCTGGTCAATAATGTTCTGGAGCGTCGCGCCTTCTGCGGCGAGCGAGTGAAATGTTCGGTGCACGACTTCGCCAAATTGAAGTTGTCTGATCTGTGCGTTCACGATGATCGAGTGGATCGCTTCGGTGATAGCGACGAAGGGCACTTCACTGTGCAGCGCGATCAGGGGCAGGTTATGAGCCTCGGCACTTTGAACGAGAGCCGAGGGCAGTGTGGAGAACCGTCGACCGAGTTCGATGACGACGCCGGTGGCCTGGGCGGCGGCGAGATCGCTGATGTAGCGGACGAGCCCATCGTCCGTGTTCGGCAACGCAACGCCGGTGGAAAGGATTAGTTCGCCGCCTCGCAGGAGGTGGGCGATGTCGGCTACCTCACTGACGTGTACCCAACGCACTGGTCGGTCGATGGCGTTCGCGGCCGCTTCGATCGTGGGGTGTCCTCTTCGAACCTGCGGCAGTGCCAATATTTCCGCGACCGTTGGCAGATGGAGATCAGTTGCGCCGGGTACCGTTACCTCGCTCATCGTTGGCAACGCTGGTCAGTCATCCACGGCCAATGGCCAAAGGCGCCGACCCCTGCAGCAAAGGTCGCCGAGTGCGATGTTCGTTGAGCACACTGTCACCAGCAAAGCCTATACATAGTGCTCGAAAATTGCATAAATTTGCGACACATTGCTCATAGATGGTGGCGCCGACGAGCCCTACACTTCAGTCAGTTTCTAGGTCATCGGGATTCATTCCATCCGAGTGACTGAGTGGGGGGAATCGATGACCAAGACGCTCGGCGTACCGGCTGAAGTGAAGGATGGTGAACGTAGGGTCGCGCTGGATCCGCATGCGGTTGCCATGCTTAGGGGTGCGGGTCTGAAGGTGCTGGTGGAGTGTGGCGCCGGCGCCCGCGCCGGATTCTCCGATGCCGAGTACCAGGCGGCGGGTGCGGATCTGGTCTCGAACGTCAACGAAGTCTGGGGTGCGGATCTGGTCGTCAAAGTGAAGGAGCCCCTTCCGTCTGAGTGGAAGCAGTTTCGCCGCGGACTCAAACTATTTGGCTACCTTCATCTCGCCGCGGCCCCCGAGTTGGCTCGTGCGCTACAAGACGCCGGCGTTGAGGCGCACGCGTTCGAAACAGTTAGTGAGGGTCGGGGCCTCCCACTCCTTGCGCCGATGAGTGACATTGCCGGTCGTTCTGCAGCGATCATGGGGGCCTACTACTTGGCCCAAGGCTCCGGTACCCTGCTCGGAGGTAGCGCGGGCGTACCTCCTGCTCGCGTCGTGGTGATCGGGATGGGCGTTGCCGGGACGATGGCTGCCCGGGGGTCGCGGGGAATGGACGCCGAGGTGACCGGAGTGGACGTCGATCTCGAGCGACTTCGCCAACTCCAGTTCGACGGCACCGTGACGGCTACGTTGGCGTCGTCCTCGAGTGCGATTGGCGAAGTCCTATCCCAAGCTGATTTGGTCATCGGGGCCGCGCTCGTTCCCGGCGCCCGCGCCCCGATTGTCGTTGACGCTAACCAGGTGCGTTCGATGCGCAAGGGCTCGGTGATAGTGGACCTAGCCATCGATCAGGGCGGCTGCGTCGAAACCTCTCGTCCGACGTCACTCTCCAATCCGGTCTACGAAGAAGGTGGGATCATCCACTACTGCGTCACCAACGTGCCCGGGCAGTTTCCGCGCACCGCCAGCCGCGCGTTGAGTGCGGCAATCGCTCCGCGTGTACGCCAACTCGCGCTTGACGCTGATCACCCAATGCTCAATGGCTCGCTCAATGTTGCGAACGGTCGCGTCGTTCACCCCGTCGTTGCCGCCGCGCTCGACACATCTGTATCGGCCATCTAGAAGAGGAAGATAAATATGACAACATCGCAATCAGAACTCTTGAGCCGGCACCGCAAAGTGATGCCGAGTTGGCTCTCGTTGTACTACGACGAACCACTGGAACTCGTCGGTGGCGAGGGCCGACACGTGCACGATTCGAATGGAACGAGTTACCTCGACTTCTTCGGCGGAATACTCACGACCAGTACCGGGTACAACGTTCCCGAGGTCGTCGACGCGATCCGAGAACAGGCGGGACGGATGTTGCATACCTCCACCCTGTACCTCATCCGGCCAATGATCGAGTTGGCGGAACGGATTTCTGAACTCTCGACAATTCCCGACGCCAAAGTGTTCTTTGTCAGTTCCGGCACTGAAGCGGTGGAAGCCGCCCTGATGATTTCGTGCTCGGCACGCTCATCGAATCAGGTGCTAGCGCTGCGCAACAGTTACCACGGTCGTTCGTTCACCGCGATGTCGGTCACGGGGAACCGATCATGGTCGTCCTCGAGCCTGAGCCCACTGAACGTCAGCTACGTACAGAGTGGGAACAGGCTGCGCAGTCCCTTCGGTGAGCTCTCGGATAAGGAATTCATCAACGCGTGCGTCAGAGATTTGCGTGACGTCATCGAGACCACTACCTCGGGCGACGTGGCGTGCATGATTGCCGAGCCGATTCAAGGGGTTGGCGGATTCATCGTGCCCCCCGACGGATTCTTTGGAGCGATGAAGAAGGTGCTCGACGAGTACGGAATCCTGTTTGTTTCCGACGAGGTCCAAACCGGCTGGGGCCGGACCGGTGACCACTTCTGGGGTTTTCAGGCGCACGACATCCAGCCCGATCTTCTCACTTTCGCCAAGGGTCTCGGCAACGGGCTCGCTATCGGTGGCGTGGTTGGACGGCCCGAATTGGTCGATTCGGTGCGAGCCAATTCAATCTCTACGTTCGGGGGCAACCCACTGTCGAGTGCGGGCGCGTTGGCCAACCTCAACTACATTCTCTCGCACGATCTCCAGCGCAACGCGTTGAACGTGGGCAACTATCTTCGCGATCAGCTTCAAACGCGCGCCGGAGCTTTCGACGTGGTGGGTGAGATTCGCGGTAGAGGACTGATGATCGGAGTCGAATTGGTCGAACCTGGGTCGCTCGTTCCGAATTCTCTCGCCGCTCAATCGGTGCTTGAAGCGTGCCGACGTGGCGGCGTGTTGATCGGAAAGGGTGGCCTTCACAACAACGTGTTGCGGATCGCTCCGCCGATGAGTGTCACCATGGATGAAGCAGCTACCGCCATTGAAGTGCTGACCGAGGCGTTGCGCGACGCTGATCAAGCCGTCCAAGGACATAGTGCAGAGACGAGGATTCTTGTATGAAGCGAATTACCCACTGGATCGACGGCCAGTCGTGGGTCGGTGACGCGAAGCGCCACGGCAAGATCTTCGACCCGGCCACCGGCGTGCAGACCGGTGAAGTTGACTTTGCCACCAACGCCGAAGTGGACGCCGCGGTCGCCGCGGCTACTGCGGCCTTTCCGGCCTGGCGTGCTACGTCGTTGGCGAAGCGCACCACTGCACTGTTCGCGTTGCGTGAACTGCTCGCCACTCACGTCGATGAGGTCGCGGCCATGCTGACCAGCGAGCACGGCAAGGTCAAGAGCGACGCCGCCGGCGAAGTGGCCCGAGGACTCGAAGTAGTTGAGTTCGCGTGCGGGATCGCTCAGCTCTTGAAGGGCGAGTTCACCGAGAACGCGTCGACCGGAGTGAACGTGCACTCACTGCGCCAACCACTCGGAGTGGTGGCCGGCATCACGCCGTTCAACTTTCCCGCGATGGTGCCCTTGTGGATGTTTCCCTTGGCCATCGCCTGTGGCAACACCTTCGTGTTGAAGCCATCGGAGAAGGACCCTTCCGCATCAAATTTCCTCGCGGAACTGGTGGCCGAAGCCGGCATCCCTCACGGGGTCTTCAACGTGGTCCATGGTGACAAAGTTGCGGTCGATCGGATCCTCACTCATCCGGGGATTGCGGCGGTCAGTTTTGTGGGATCGACCGCCGTGGCCCGTCACGTCTACGAGACCGCTGCTCACGAAGGCAAGCGGGTGCAAGCACTTGGTGGCGCGAAGAATCATATGGTGGTCCTGCCTGACGCGGACATGAGCGACGCCGCCGAAGCCGCGGTGAGCGCCGGTTATGGCTCGGCCGGTGAACGGTGTATGGCCGCGTCGGTCCTCGTGGCGGTGGGCGGTTGTGGCGACGAGTTGGTCGAACGCATCCAAGCGCGAGTGGCGCGACTGACGGTCGGTGTTGGCTCTAACGCGGACTCTGAGATGGGTCCACTCGTGACCGCCGAGCATCGTAATCGCGTGGCCTCCTACCTCGGAATTGGAGAAGCCGAAGGCGCGAAGATTGCCATTGACGGGCGCAATCACGACGTGAAGGGAGCCCCCGACGGCTATTGGCTCGGGCCGTGTCTGATTGATGAGGTCTCGGTCGACATGCGGGTCTACACCGAGGAAATCTTCGGACCAGTTCTGTGCATCATTCGAGTCGAAACGTTTGATGACGCCCTTGCGCTGATTGAACGCAACGGTTACGGTAACGGCGCCGCAATCTTCACCAGTGACGGCGCCGCCGCCCAGCGATTCGAGACCGAAGTCGCCGCGGGAATGGTTGGCATCAACGTCGCCATCCCGGTGCCGGTTTCCTACTATTCCTTCGGGGGTTGGAATGATTCGCTCTTTGGTGATCTGCACATCTACGGACCCGATGGCGTGCACTTCTACACTCGAGGCAAAGCGGTGACTAGTCGGTGGCAGAACATTGGTCTGCACCACGCGTCCCTCGCTTTCCCGAACGCTACCGCCAGTGAGAAAGAAAAGGACGAGAGCGAAGGGTGAGTGCACTAGACGAGGTGCACATGTTTGAGACCAACACCACATACGTCACTAGTGAACGTTTCCGAAGGGGGAACCCGTAATGAGTAATGAAGATAAGGGAATGCCCGAGATCGTACGAGCCGCCCTGATCCAGACCAAATGGACCGGCGATAAGCAGTCGATGATCGAAGCCAACGTGGCCTTGGCGCGTCAAGCCGCCAGCCAAGGCGCGCAGATTGTTTGCTTTCAAGAACTCTTCTACGGTCCGTACTTCTGCCAAGTGCAGGACCCCGAGTACTTCTCCTATACCGAAGCTGTTCCGGGCGGACCCACCACAGAATTGATGTGCGATCTGGCTCGAGAAACGGGAATGGTACTCGTCGTTCCGGTCTACGAGGTCGAGCAAGAAGGCCTTTTTTACAACACTGCGTTCGTCATCGACGCAGATGGTACGTACTTGGGCAAATATCGTAAGCACCACCTCCCTCAGGTCAAGGGATTCTGGGAGAAATTCTATTTCCGACCCGGGAATCTGGGCTATCCGGTCTTCCACACCGCCGTGGGACCGATTGGTGTCTACATCTGTTACGACCGGCACTTCCCCGAAGGTTGGCGGGCCCTGGGTCTTGCGGGTGCTCGAATTGTGTTCAATCCTTCGGCAACGAGCCGGGGGCTATCTTCCTATCTTTGGAACCTCGAGCAGCCCGCCGCCGCCGTGGCGAACGAATACTTCGTTGGAGCGATTAATCGAGTGGGGATCGAAGAACTCGGGGATAACGATTTCTACGGGTCGTCGTACTTCGTGGATCCTCGCGGTCAGAAAGTTGGCGACGCCGCTTCAGACTCCCAGGATGAATTGATTGTCCGTGACCTCGACATGAGTGTGTTCAAAGACGTCCGCCACACGTGGGCGTTCTACCGGGATCGCCGACCAGATAGTTACGGGAGCCTGACGGCCCCCTAAGGAAAGTGAAGCATGATCATGAGAGTGGGGAGAGCAGTCGTATGAAGGTGCTAATCAGTGGAGGTACCGTCGTCAACGCGTCTGGTCCGTTTGCGGCCGACGTACTCGTCGATGGCGAAATCATTGTTGGGCTCAGCGCTCGAGGTTCGACAAATTCAATCGATTGGGCGAGCAGTGCCGATCGGGTGATCGATGCCACCGGGCAGTTAGTCATCCCCGGGGGCATTGACGGACATACTCACATGGAGATGCCCTTCGGTGGCACCCAATCGGCGGACACCTTTGAGACGGGAACTCGGGCCGCGGCTTTTGGCGGGACCACCACCATCATCGACTTCGCCATCCAATCCAAGGGGGGCAGCCTTCGCGAGAGCCTCGACAAGTGGCACGCCAAGGCCGAGGGGAACTGCGCGATTGACTACGGCTTTCACATGGCCATGTCGGACGTGACTAAGCAGACGCTGAGCGAGATGGACCTGCTCGTTGACGAAGGAATCACCAGTTTCAAGTTATTCATGGCGTATCCCGGCGTCTTCTACTCGAACGATGGAGAGATCCTCCAAGCGATGCAGCAGGCCGCAAAAAATGGATCAACCATCATGATGCACGCCGAGAACGGCATCGCCATTGACGTGCTGGTGGCCCAAGCCCTGGAGCGAGGAGAGAGCGATCCGCGCTTCCACGGGCTCACTCGCCCCGCAATTCTCGAGGCGGAGGCGACCCATCGCGCCATCCAACTCGCGCGCGTCGCGGGTGCCCCGCTCTACATTGTTCATCTTTCGGCGACCGAGGCACTGCAGGAAGTCGCGGTGGCGCGAGACCGTGGTCAGAGCGTGTTCGCCGAAACTTGTCCGCAGTACATATTCTTGTCCGAAGAGGACATGGCCCGCGAAGGATTTGAAGGATCCAAGTACGTGTGCTCCCCCCCGCTACGACCCCGGAGTTACCAACCCGAACTCTGGCGAGGACTTCGTACCGACGACCTCAGTGTCGTCTCGACCGATCACTGCCCATTCTGTTTCAAGGACCAGAAGGAACTCGGTCGCGCCAACTTCTCGAAGATCCCCAATGGGCTTCCCGGAGTCGAAGACCGCGTCAGCCTGATCTACCAGGGGGTCGATCAAGGCGAGATCTCACTCGGACGCTGGGTCGACGTCGTCTCGACCACTCCCGCGCGGATGTTCGGACTCTTTCCAAAGAAGGGCGTCATCGCGCCCAGCGCCGACGCGGACATCGTCATCTTTGATCCGAACAGCGCGCGAACGATCTCGGTGGACACGCACCATATGAACGTGGACTACTCCGCGTACGAGGGCATGCAAGTGAAGGGGAAAGTGACCACGGTGTTGTCGCGTGGTGCCGTGGTCATCGATGGCGATCAGTACGTGGGGGCGCCGGGCGATGGGCAGTTTCTGGCGCGTGGACTCAATGGATACCTACGGTGAGCATCTTGATCTTGAACGCTTCAGTATTCGACGAGTCGCGGGCGGGCGACGAGGTGGCGCGCCGTGCGCCGTTAGTCAATCGCGTGGGACGTCGATCACCAGACGTCATCGAGAAGTAGGGGGGAGAGATGGACTTTGGATTAGTGGCACAGACAAACCCACCGGCGAAACGGGTCATCGAGTTGGCACAACGAGCTGAGGCGGCGGGATTCACTCACTTTTGGACGTTTGACTCATGCGTGCTCTGGGAGGAGCCGTTCGTCATCTACTCCCAGATACTCAGTTCGACTGAGCACATCAAGGTCGGGACAATGGTGACGAATCCGCTCACCCGAGACTGGACCGTGACCGCGTCGCTCTTCGCCACACTCAACGAGATGTTCGGTCCCCGGACGGTCTGCGGGATTGGGCGGGGGGACTCGGCCGTGCGCGTGACCGGCGGCGGACCCGCGAGCCTGTCGACACTGAGCGAGTGCATGACCGTGATCAAGGACCTCGCCGAAGGACGTGCGGTAACGCTGCACGACACGCAGGTGAAGATTCCGTGGGTCGACGATGGTGAGCTCGAAATTTGGATGGGCGCGTACGGCCCCAAAGCGTTGGAGTTGGCCGGGCGTAAGGGCGATGGCCTGATCCTGCAGTTGGCCGACCCCTTCGTGGTGCAGTGGGCGCGCGAGGCGGCGCTGGCGTCAGTGCGAGCGGCGGGCCGACACAGCGACGACTTCACGGTCTGCGTGGCGGCACCGGCGTACGTGGGCGACGACCTGGCCCACCAGCGCGATCAGGTGCGCTGGTTCGGCGGCATGGTGGGCAATCATGTCGCCGACATCGTCGAACGCTACGGTGCCGAATCGAACCTCGTTCCCCCAGCCCTCACCGACTACATCAAGGGCCGCAAGGGCTACGACTACAGCCATCACGGCCAGGCCGGCAACCCCGACACGGAGTTCGTTCCCGACGAGATTATCGACCGTTTTTGCATCCTGGGCCCGGTCGAGCATCATCGTGAGCGACTGAACGAACTCAAGAATCTTGGCGTCGATCAATTCGCGCTGTACCTAATGCACGACGATCCCGAGGGGACCATCGAAGCGTACGGGAAGGAGATTATCGGGAAACTTGACTCGTAGTAGGAACTGATGAAGCGAAACGTCGGCGCGAGCCGACACGGCAGTTTGTCCAACCATAAAGAACCCCAAGGGGGGATAGGAAGTCTCAAATGCAAAGAATGCACAAACGGAAGGCATTGAGTCGCAGCACCGCGGCGATAATGACGGCCGCGTTGGTGCTCGGCGGTGGAACCATTGTCGTTTCGTCAGCCAGCGCATCAAGCTCGTCCGCAGTTGCGAAAGGAATCGCTCTGGCGAAATCGCGCTTGGTCGCCTACACCAAGTTGCCTGTCTTCAAGGCGCCCGGACCAGCCTTCAACGCAAAACAGGTGATGAAGAACAAGATCATCTTTAGTATCCCGGTCAACAGCAGCGACCAATTCGTTCAAACATTGGAAGACGGAATGGCGGCGGCCGCGAAGAAGATCGGCTTCAAGTTCGTCGACTATCAGAACAGTGGTAGTCCGGCCCAGTGGGTGACGGGGATGAATGAGGCGATCAGTGAGCACGTGAGTGTGATCGACTTGCTCGCGGGGATCAATCCGTCAACTCTGAAGCCCCAGATCAAGGCGGCTAAGGCAGCGGGCATCAAAGTGGTGTCTTCTGACACCTACGGCATAGGTCAGCCGTCCGATCCCATTTTGAACGGGACCGTGAACGCGCCTTACGGGCAAACGGCCAAACTTCAGGCCGACTGGATGACGGTACACTCCAATGGCCACGGACAGATACTGCTGATCGGATCGAACGACGTGGCGGCGAGCCCCTTTGGCATCGCGGCCGAACAGTCGGAGTTCAAGCAGGTATGCCCCCAGTGCACGGTGTACACCATCGACGTGCCGGTCGCTAACTGGGCATCGACAACTCAGACGCAGGTGCAGGCCCAACTCCAGGCTCACCCGAACCTGACGTACATCTCACCGGTCTACGACAGCCAGTCGCAGTTCATCATTCCAGCCATCACCACCGCCAATAAGGTGGGCAAAGTCCACATCGTCAGTTACGACGGCACTCCGTTCGTCCTGGGTGACATGCAGACCGAGAAGGGCTCCATTGTCCAAATGGACGTTGGCGAGGACCTGGAATGGGTCAGCCTGGCGATCATCGACAACGAAATGCGAATCGTGGGTGGTTTGAGCCCGGTAGCGAACGAGGGAATACCCCTGTACCTCTGGGATATCCAGAATGTGAACAACGCTGGAATCCCTCCGCAGAACAACAAGGGATACGGCGCGGCAGACCTCACCGGCTACTACAAGTTGTGGGGACTCACTAAGTGATGTTGCCTAAAGGAAATGTTGCGAGTGGTCATAAGCCGCTAGCAAAGTTCACTACCACTTCACTGGGGAGTACCCCCAGTGAAGTGGTAGTGAGGCGTGGTGATGAGTACCCTCAGCACTGAGCGGCCACCCGCGGTACAACTGAGCGACCTCAGCGTTGTCTTCGGAGAGAACCGGGCGGTCGACGACGTCTCCTTGCGGATCATGCCGGGAGAAGTTCATGGGCTCGTGGGCCAGAATGGCTCGGGCAAGTCGACACTGATCAAGGTGCTCGCGGGTTATCACGAGCCCGAACCGGGTGCGCTGCTGGAGGTCGGCGACCAACGCGTGACCTTTCCCATCGTTCGTTCCGCCCTTAAGGGTTACGGAATGGCGTTTGTCCATCAAGACCTCGGACTCATCCCCCAGCTGTCCGTTCTCGAGAACTTTCTGATCGGTGAGTTGAGTTCGAAGAGCCCTCGATGGATCAACTGGCGTCTCGAAAGAGAACGCGCTCGTGCGACGTTTGAGAGGTTTCAACTGCATCACGTTGATCCGATGGCGAAGGTGGGCACCCTATCGCTGGCTCAACAAGCGATGCTCGCCATCGTGCGCGCGCTGGAGGAGATCACCACGAACGACGGTGATGATGGTCCGCGTCGAGGGCTGCTCGTGCTGGACGAGCCCACGGCGTACCTCCCTGAAGATGACAAGGAATATCTCTTCCAACTGATACGCGACGTCGTCGCCACCGGCCAGAGCGTGTTATTCGTCTCGCACTATCTAGAAGAGGTTCTCGACATTGCGAGCCACGTGAGCGTACTTCGCGATGGCAAAGTCGTTGGTGATCTTCCCTCACGGGAGCTGACCAAGGACAGTTTGGTCGAGTTGATCATTGGGCGCGCGCTGGAAAGTGGAGAATCGGCGGCGACGCCGTCGTCCTTGGGACGAGTGGGGATCGAGGTCAATGACTTGAGCGGTGGCGTCGTCAAGGGCGTCAACCTGCGGATTCTCGAAGGCGAGATCGTCGGACTGACGGGCCTGTTGGGTTCGGGATTCGAAGACGTCCCGAGCTTGATCTTTGGCGCGAAGAAAGCCGAACGTGGCACCGCCTTGGTCGGCGGGACGCTCTATGACCTGACGACGATGGCGCCGGCGCGCGCGATAGAGGCGGGGATCGTGCTCATCCCCGCGAATCGTCAACGCGACGGACTTTCGCAGAGCCTCTCCATCGTTGAGAACATCACGTTGCAGTTGCTCGACACGCAACGAGCAAAGTACGGCCTGAGCCAATCCATGATGGTGCGCACGACCGAGCGCCTGATGGAGGAGTTCGATATTCGCCCACGGGGACCTTTTCGTAAGGTCAGCGAGTTGAGCGGTGGTAACCAGCAGAAGGTACTCCTCGCGAAATGGCTTGCGTCTGAGCCTCGAGTGGTGTTGCTCGACGAGCCGACGCGCGGCGTTGACGTCGGCTCGCGCCACGACATTCTCCAGAAGATTCAAACGGCGGTGGCGCGCGACGGGCTCAGTGTGCTCTGCGTGAGTTCCGAGCCCGATCAACTGGTCGAGCTTTGCGATCGAGTGATCGTTATGGGTGGTGGGCGAGTGGCGAGCGAGATCAGTCGCTCGGAGTTGACAAAGAATCGGATAGTCGAGCGCTGCTACAGCGCGGCTGCGGCGTACGCCTGATGGGGGTAGCAGAGTAATGAGTGAGAATAAGTACACGAGCGGCGAAGGACAGCCAGTGAGTGACACCAGGCACCGAACTATTGCACCGGTGGCGTCGAACGGCGATGCCTCAACCGGTGGGCACGGGCATCGGCCCCCCAGGAGCGGGTCGTCGACGTTCGTCAACGTGGCCGAACGCATTGGTGTGCCGGTTGCCTTGCTGATCGTCATCGTCATCTTCGGGATACTCGAACCGAGCACGTTTCTCACCATGGGGAATCTGACAACCATTCTCGCGTCGCAGGCGGTGTTGGTCGTGCTCACGTTGGGTCTCATTATCCCCTTGCGAGCGGGTGATTACGACCTGTCCATCGGCGGGACGCTCACCTTGTCCGCGATGATGATTGGTGTCTTGAACGCTCACATGGGATTTCCGATTTGGCTCGCTATTCTCTGCGCGCTCGCCATGGGGATCAGCGTCGGATTGATCAACGGGTTCCTCTCACTGTTCTTTGGCATCGACCCATTCATCGTGACGCTCGGCATGGGCACCTTGCTGTTGGGGCTGGTGCTCTTGATCTCGGGCGATCAGACCTTCAGCGGGGTGTCGACGGGATTGGTCAACTTGGTGATCATCGATCGATTCTTGGGGATTCCGCTGGAGTTCTACTACGTCTTGATCATCGCGCTGGTGATCTTTTACGTGTTCGACTACACCGCGGTGGGCAAGCGGCTGCTCTTCGTCGGTACTGGCCGCGACGTAGCTCGACTCAGTGGTATCCGTGTCGCGAAGCTTCGCATTGGGGCGTTGGTGAGCGCAGGATTCTTGGCCGCCCTGGCCGGCATCATTTATGCCGGAACAAGTGGTTCGGCCGACCCCACGTCCGGATCATCGTTCCTGTTGCCGGCCTTTGCCGCGGCCTATTTGGGTGCGACCACGATCAAACCGGGTCGGTTCAATCCTTGGGGGGCAGTGTTGGCGGCGTACTTCTTGATTACGGGAGTGACTGGTCTGGCAATCCTTGGCATAAATACATGGGTGCAAGACGTCTTCTATGGCGGTGCCCTCATAGTTGCGGTGGTGATGTCGCAACTCGTTCGACGTCGTCAACAGCAAGAACTCGCGTGATTGCACGTGACCCAGGAAACTGGGTGCGTGCCATGGCGGTAGTGGCCGAACTCGGATTCGTCAATTGTCCGAGCGAGCCAGCCCGTGTCTTCACTCTTGGTTGAGAGCGGGTTTTCTAAAGCAGCAACGTAGAGCCCGTCGCTGGCTCTACGTACGGGCGGGGGCTGTTGCCGGTCTAGTTGAGCGTTTCAGTCGATAGTTTCATGCTGCATTCACTGCTCCGCCAAGTGAGCGCTGTCAGGCGAGATCCTCTTCGCTATTGAGATCGAAGTCACCAGACAACGTCCCGATCAATCGTTTCATCTGGTGGTGCCCTCCTCCTTGACCCTGAGCGTACGGACGCGTCCAAGTGTTTGGCTGTAGGAGTGGCTGTAGCGGAGGATCCAATTGTGATTTTGGGCTCGCTGACCGATATCTAGTGGGCTGCCCGGGTCTCGTTCTCGGCACCTTGGAAGCCAATCTGGGCCGTCCGAGCGCATCCCTGGTCGTCCATCTTTCCTGGTTAGAGGCATCAGTAAATCCACCGACGTCCGCAGATGTCCTCTCGAATCTGGGACTTAGGCTACAAAATTGGCTACATGAACTCGGTTCTGGCGTCGTTGGGGTTATGCAATTTGAAAGCTCGGAGGGCACGTCGTTTGAACTGCGAATTGAAGGTTGATCGCATCGCTAACTGAGGCATCGCCATTCTCAACGTGGACCGGGAATCGCCTGAATCACGCCTAATGCACCTCACAGTGGTGCGTAGTGGATAAGGTCGGTGGCGAGATCCCAACTAGAAGAGTTGCCCCTCGAAGTCAAACGACCTCATTGGTGGTCGCTCTCAGAGTGTGATCTCGACGTCGCCAACAATGACGTCGCCCGCTAGAGGAGTCACAATGGCCGAGAAATCACCGAAGCAACAGAATGCCAAGAAGGCCGGTAAGTCGCTGAAGGAAAAGCGCAACGACAAGCACGCTAAGAAGGAATCGAAGAAGCATCTCCTCGGCGAGTGAGGCGCCCCCGTCAGTAGAGCGCGATGTCGATTGAATTGGCCGTGCACCCTGGCCGGGCCGTCGGTTAACGCGTGAGTCTCATCCGGATATATGGGGCGAGGATCCTCTGTAACTCCTTGAAGGGCTTTTTGTGGGATCTAGTGTGAACTGGGTCGACCGAGTCTCGCACCTTGGGAGCCGATTAAGGCCGTCCAAGCGCGGCGCCAGCGATTCGCGTACGACTTGTTAGAACCTCCGAAGACTTCTCATCGAACTCTTTGTATGACAATCGGTCTGCCGCTAAATGAGGGCTTTGCCAGCGGTGCGATCGCTCTTGACGTGAACCTGCTTCGGGCCGAGAAGGACCCGCGACTCGATTGTGGGAGAAATATCCGCGCGCGCACGTACTGACGCGTCATGACGCTCAGGGGCCTCGCGAAAGATCATGCTGTCCGTCTTGTTACTGCGCATCTACGCCAACGCTCCGCTATTGCAGCAACTCCGGTGCTCCGCCCTTATCGTACGATCGATCGACTCATAATTGCTCGGTTTGCCCATACTCGCCGGCCACCTCGCATGTACCGTACACGCTGGCTCGTACGGGGTTGCATCTCTTGTAGGACAATCATATACTCGCCGTAGTACTGCGCCCTCCGGGTCAGTACGGTCGTGCCCGTAGTAAGCGTCTGTCCTCACTCAAGGGGGGGAATCCATGGCAAGTGACAGCGAGAAGATTAGTTCGATGTTGTCGGTGAGATACGGCGAACGCGTCGTGCACAAGAGCGACGTGTTTTACGATTACAGCGCTTACGGCTTACCCGACGGCGACCTGCACATGGACTACAACTTCTGGGTCATGAAGACGGGCGACAAGGTGATCTTGATCGACACGGGGTACGACATTGCCGCGCGAGACTGGCTCGGCGAAATAAGCGTCATACCAACGCCAGACGCCCTCAAGGTGATCGAATTGGACCCGATGGACGTCGATATGGTCATCACCAGTCATTTCCACTACGACCACATTGGCTATCTGGGCCTGTTCGAGAACGCGCAAGTCGTGTCCGGCCAAGCAGAGTATGACTACTGGTTCGGCAAGCGTGACGCCAACGCCCTCGAAGGTGAGTTCGTCACGGAGGAGAACTTGGTCCCCGTCGAGAAAGCGCAGCGAGAGGGGCGACTGCGCTTGATCTCTAAACCGACGGAAGTCTTTCCCGGTATCACCGTCTACCAAGTCGGCGGCCACTGCCCCGGTGAAGTCGTGGCGCTCGTTCAGACGACGTCCGGGTCGTTCATCATGGCCAGCGACGCAGCCCACTTCTACGAGCAACTCGAGAATGAGTGGCCCTTCTTTGCCTTCACCAATTTGGATGAAATGCGCAGTGCGCTGAAGTTCATCTTGAAGTTGGCTAAGGAGACCGGTGCGACGATCATTCCCGGACACGACGGAAGGACACGGCAAAAGTTCCCCGCCGCGTCGGGGGCGGCCGGGGCTATAGCCACGGTTTTGGTCTAAACGATTCCGTCCGCCCGTCCAATCGGATGAGCGGAAAGTTCAGTTGATCTGAGAAAGGTGGGGAGTGAATCATCGCAATGATCACTACCAAGTCGTCATCGTCAAATACGGGACTCGTGAAACCGTAAGAAGCGACGTCTACTTGAACTATCCCCTTTACCACGAGGCCGACGCCCCGATTGGCATGGACTACTTTTTTTGGATCATCCGCAACTTGCAGCGTACCGTCGTGGTCGACACCGGATTCTCGCGCCGCGGTGGGGAGGCCCGTAACCGTACCTTTCTCGCGAGCGTGCCTGAACTCTTCGAACAGTTGGGCGTGGACCCCAAGCAGTCACCGGACGTGATCCTCACCCACGCGCACTACGACCACACTGGCAACCTCAGTCTCTTCCCGACTTCGCGCGTGATTATGGCCAAGCAAGAATTCGCGTTCTGGTCGAGCCGCCACGCCCACCGGGTGTTATTCCATCACGCCGTCGAGGACGAGGACCTCGCGTTTCTAACGGAGGCGGCGCAGCAGGGACGTCTCTCGCTGTTCAGCGATAGTTTCGAAGTCGCCCCGGGTATCGAGGTCGTGGTGGTGGGCGGGCACACGCCCGGCCAGAGCGTGGTCAAAGTCCAGACGGACGATGGCGTGGTGCTTCTCGCCAGTGACGCCATCCACTACTACGAGGAGTACGAGGCCGACAAGTTGTTCGTGACCGTGGCCGACCTGGTCGAGATGTATGAAGGATTCGACCAGATCCGCGAGATGGAGTCGGCGGGGACCATCCGACATCTCGTGTCGGGACATGATCCCGACACGCTCAATCGCTTCACTCCCGTGACGGGGGAGTTGGCGGGCCTCGTCGCCACCATCGGCACGCTGGACGACGCGACGCCAGAGGTCGCCTGATGGCCAAGCGCTTCGAGGGTCTCGTGGTCGTGGTGACCGGCGCCGGTGGTGGTCTCGGTCGAGCGTCCGCGCAGCTGCTAGCGAACGAGGGCGCTCACGTCGTCGCCGTCGACGTGAACAGCGCGGCGGTGGAGAAGGTCGTCGAGGAGTTGGCGACGAAGTCCATTGCGGTGGAGGCCGACGTCGCGGACGAGGCCGCCGTCCAGCACTACATGGACCGCGGCGTGTCAACGTTCGGCCACGTGGATCTCTATCACCTCAATGCTGGTGTCTTCGGTACCTTTGCGGCGCTGCCGGACCTCTCGGTCGAGGAGTTCGACCGCGTGATGAGCGTGAACGTCCGCGGGCAGTTCCTCGGGCTCCGGTCGGCGTTTCGTCAGTTCCGCACGCAGGGCACAACGGGATCGATCGTGGTGACCGCCTCGATTGCCAGCTTGACGGGCAGCGCCGACCTGCTCGCGTACCAGACGTCCAAGCACGGTGTCGTCGGCTTGATCCACGGCGCGTCCGTTTACGGCGGGCCGCTGGGCATTCGCGTCAACGGCGTCGCCCCGGGGATCGTCCCGACGGAGCTCTTCGCCAACGCAGCGTCAGCCACGGGCGGTAAGAACGACATGGTGAAGCGGGCCTCGACGACGCCGCTACGCCGAGCGGGGTCGGCGCAGGAGATCGCCACCGTCGTCGCCTTCCTCTTGAGCGAGGACGCCTCCTACGTGACCGGACAGGTCGTCAGCGCCGACGGTGGGGCGACGATCGTCAATACAGTGCGCCCCTCGGGCGGCGGGGGTGCCTGGGATACCGAGGCGGTCGACCGGCTTATCTACGGAGATGAGTGAAGTGGAGAAGCGATGACAACACCAAAGATTGGTTTCATTGGTCTGGGCAATATGGGCGGACGGATGAGCAAGTGCATTGTCCGAGGAGGCGGTGAGGTCCTCGGCTTCGACACGAACTCCTCCGTTATCGAGGGAGCGGGCGCGAGCGCCGCGAGCTCGGTGGGCGAATTGGTTCATGAAAGTGACGTCGTCCTTCTATCGTTGCCCGACAGCCGGGTGGTGGAGTTGGTAGTCCTCGGTGCGGACGGGGTGCTGGCCAACGCGAAGAGTAATCAGGTCGTCATCGATCTCAGCACGGCGGCGCCGGAGTCGACCCGACGGATCCACGCGTTGCTGGGCGAAAAAGGGGCGGCGTACCTGGACGCGGGAATCTCCGGCGGGGCCGCGGCGGCCGACGTCGGGAAGCTGACACTCATGGTCGGCGGCGAGAAGGACATCTTGGACCGGGTCCAGCACGTGCTGGACTACTTCGCGTCCAACACCTTTTACGTCGGCGGCTCAGGCGCGGGGCACACCACCAAACTGCTCAACAACTTCCTCAACGCCGTGTCCCTCGCCGCGACCGCCGAGGTCATGGTCGCCGGGAAGAAGGCCGGCCTCGACCTGGCGGTGCTATTGGAGGTCTTTAACAAGAGCTCCGGCGTCAACTTCGCGACGCTGAATCGCTTTCCCAAGATCATCACCGGTGATTATTTGAAGGGTGGCCTCACCAACACGCTGATGATGAAGGACGTCGTGCTCTACACGGAGTTGACGAGTGAACTCGGTCTGGCCAGTCTCAACTCCGCAGGGCCACTGGCCTGCTTCGGACTGGCCAAAGCCCTGGGCTACGCCGACGAGATCAGTAACACGGTGGTAGACGCGATCGGCGATGTATCCGGTGGCGTGCGGCTCTTCGAGAAGAAAGACGGAACCTCATGATCATCATCCCGCCCAGGAAGCACGCTGGCACCATTGGCAAACCGGGCTCGCAGTTCACCGGTTCGGTGTTTCCCTACATGACGATGCCCTCGACCGACGGTGTCACCATCAACACCGTCAACTTCACCCCCTGCGCCCGGACGTTCTGGCACCACCACGAGGGCGGGCAGATACTTATCGTCCTCGCGGGCCGGGGCTGCATCCAGGCTGAAGGCGGGCCGGTCAGGGTGATCCGCGCCGGGGACACGGTGTGGGCCCCGCCGGGAGAGCGCCACTGGCACGGCGGGTCGCCGGATTCTTTCATGACGCACACCGCCATCTCGCTGGGTGTCACGCAGTGGGCGGACGAAGTAACCGAAGAACAATTCAATGAGGTACTGACCGATAAGGAAGACTGATGCCGTCTGATAAGACTCACGAGGAAAGTTACCAGGAGGGTCTTCAGATACGACGCGAGGTTCTTGGCGCTCGACACGTTGACCGCTCCGTCGCCGAGGTCAGCGACTTCGTGCGCCCGATTCAAGAACTCGTTACCGAGTACTGCTGGGGCATGGTCTGGTCGAGGGAAGGACTGCCGAGGAAGACGCGCAGTCTCTTGAACATCGTAATGCTCACCGCCCTCAACCGCTCCCACGAACTCGGTCTGCACATCCGCGGAGCCCTCACCAACGGCGTTACGGTCGAAGAGATTCAAGAGGCACTCTTGCAAGCCGCTATCTACGTCGGCGTGCCCGCCGCTCTCGAGTCGTTTCGCGTCGCCGACGTGATTCTGAAAGAGCAAAGTGGCGGCGAGTAGTCCGATGAGAAAGGTCGGCTTCGTCGGCCTTGGTGCCATGGGCACTCCGATGACGCGTCGCCTCGTCGAGGCGGGGTACGAGGTCATTGGTTTCGACGTCGCCGATGAGGCTCGCAGTAGGGCGAGTGCATTTGGCGTGCGAAGTGTTAAGAGGCTTGAACAAGCTGCCGATGGCGTCGACATTCTCGTCTTGATGTTGCCCGACTCGAACGTCGTGGAGTCGGTGCTCTCTGATGCCGGGCTCCTCCCGTCGCTGTCGAATGAGACGGCGATCGTGGATATGAGTTCCTCGGAGCCACTGCGCACGCGCGAATTGGCCGAGCGGTTGAACGAGCGGGGGATCCGCATGATCGATGCCCCGGTTTCAGGGGGTGTCGAGGGCGCCGCCAACGGAAAACTGACGGTGATGGTCGGGGGACGTTGCGAGGAGTTCTACGAGTTGCGTCCCTTCCTCGAAGTCTTCGGCAAGGTCGTCCACGCCGGGCCCATCGGCTCGGGCCACGCCGTGAAGGCCCTCAACAATCTCCTCTCGGCGACGCACCTGTTGATCACGAGCGAGGCCATCCTCGCTGGCGAGCGCTTCGGGCTCGATTCCACCGTCATGCTGGAGATCTTCAACGGATCGAGCGGCCGCAGCGGCTCGACCGAAAACAAGTGGCCCAACTTCATCATTCCGGGCACCTTCAATTCGGGGTTCGGCCTTCGGCTCATGCTGAAGGACATGAAGATCGCCGTGCAACTTGCCGCCCAGTTTGACGTCCCCTGCGAGCTCGGCCACGAGGCGGTCTCGCTCTGGAGCGACGCCGCCGACGATCTGACGCCTGGCGCCGACCATACGGAGATCGCACGGTGGCTCCGAGACCGCGAAGAAGACCATGCCGGTTGACGTTTCCCGGCCATTTGGAGGTGTTTGCCACTCAATCAAACGTGATGTTCGACGAACTCGTTGCTTATAGTTATCCCATGGCGCCCACTAACCGCCCCTCGAAAATGGCCGTCAAGCCGCTCAACTTGAGGTCGGCGGTACCCATCCGCGAGCAAACGGTCCAGGCGCTTCGCCAGGCGATTCTCAACTTCGAACTGAAGCCCGGGCAGCGATTGGTGGAGCGCGAGTTCATCGACCGCCTGGGCATTTCGCGCACGACGTTCCGAGAGGCCCTGCGCGAGTTGAGTTCCGAGGGCCTCGTCACGGTCGTGGCCCAAAAGGGTGCGAGGGTGAGCGTGCCGTCGCGGAAGGAAGCCACCGACCTCTACGAAATACGTGCGGCGTTGGAATCCCTGGTCGTGACGAGGTTCGTCGAGCGCGCGAGCGACGAGGAGATCGCCGCGCTGGAAAAGACCATCGACCACTTCGACGAAGTGGCCCGTCGGACGACCAACACCTTGGAGTTGTTGGAGTCCAAGGAGATGTTCTACAGCGTGCTTTTCGCTGGCGCGCGCAGCGAGGTCTTAAAGCAAGTCCTCAATGGCATCAAGGCCCGGGTGCGGGCACTGCGTTCGACGTCGCTGTCCAAGCCCGGTAGGGCGTTCGACACGGCGGCGGAGTTGCGCGCGGTCGTCGAAGCCATCTCGCGACGCGACGCGCTGACCGCGTCGAAACTCAACGCACAGCACGTGCACGTAGCAGGGCAGATCGCGATCGACGACCTTGGCCGCTTGCAGGCCTCCGGCTCGACGGAAGAGGCGTCGTGACCGATTATTTTTACCCCCCTAATTCAACGTCCAACAAGGAGAGACCGTGACACTAACGAACGAACAACAAGAGATCAAGGACGAGTTCATCCGGATTCGCGGGACGTGGGGCGATCCTTGGGAGACGATCGTGCAACTCGATCCCGAGTTCATGCGGGCGTACCTGAACTTCTCCGCCGTGCCCTGGAAGAAGAACCATCTAGACGACAAGACCAAGGAGTTCATGTACATCGCCGTCGATGCGGCCGCCACGCACCTCTACGTGCCGGGGATTCGCCAGCACATCGCCGCCGCGTTGCGCCACGGGGCGAGCGTCCAAGAGATAATGGAGGTGCTCGAACTTTCCTCGACGCTGGGCATCCACGCCATGAACATCGGTGTGCCGATCCTGGTCGAGGTACTGGTCGAGAAGGGTCTGCGTAACGGGCCGGCGGAACTCTCTGCCTACCAGGAAGAGGTCAAGGCCGACTTCACCAAGACGCGGGGCTACTGGCACCCCTTCTGGGACGAGATGCTGGAACTCGATCCTGAGCTGTTCGAGGCCTATACGGAGTTCTCCTCGGTTCCCTGGCGTTCCGGGACGCTGTCACCGAAAGTGAAAGAGTTCGTCTACATCGCTTTCGACACGGCTGCGACACACCTCTACGTGAAGGGCCTCAAGCTCCACATCGAGAACGCGATCGGCTACGGCGCCACCGCGCAGGAGATCCTCGAGGTCATGGAGATCGCGAGCGTCCTGGGCATCCACGCGACGACGACCGGGGCCCCGATCCTCGTCGAGGAGGCCGCCAGGTACGAGGCGGAGAAGAAGTAGCGCCGTCGACGTCGTTGAGTATTCCAGGCCGCTAACCCCGCCTCGGTTACAGAATGGCGATCGGGTTAAGCGGCGTCCCGGCGCCGTTGCTGACGTTGAGCGGCGCGGCGCATAAGAAGAACTCCCAGCGCTTCTCCGCGCGGCACGCCTCGGCCAGGTCGTCCAGCCACCAGACCTCGCCGATGGTGAGGCCGAGGTCTCGGATGAGCCGAGCGTGCAGCGGGTAGTAGATAGCGTCGGGATCCTCGAACGGTTCGACCTCCACCGCGCCGTTGTCGGCGGCGAGCGCGGCGATCTCGTGCTGGTGGATCCAGTCGGCGGTGTCGATGGACAATCCCGGCGACGCCGCCCAGAACTGGTGGCGGTCCGGCATCGCGAGTTCGTACCACCAACCGAGATGTCCCGTGCGCACGAGCACGATATCGCCGGTCCCGACTCGCACACCTTGGGCTTTGGCGCAGGCGTCGAGGTGGTCGGACGTGATCGCGAATCCCGGCTCGAGGCGCGTCACGCCCAGGTGTCCGGCGACGTCGAGCAAGACGCCGCGACCATTCAGACGGTCTTTCTGCTCGCTGATGGACAGGCGGCGCGCGCCGGCGAAGCTCTCGGTGTTCGCGACCCAGAATCCGTTGTAGATGCAGTCGTCGAAGCTGTAGTGGCACAGGGCGTCCCATTGGGTGCTGCCCTGGAGCGGCATAAAGATGTAATCGTCTGAACCTTGGAAGCCGCCAGGGATGCTGGAGGTCAACGCGCCGCCGATGACGGCGTCGGATCCGGTCCACGAGAACTGGTGCACCACGCCGCCAGCGCGAGCGGGGTGCACCGGGCCGTAACGGTCCAGGGGGATGGCCAGGCTGTAGGGCCGACCGGTCTTCACCAGGCGCGTCGCGTCAACGATCATCTCGGACGTGATGAAGTTCGTCGTGCCCAGTTCGTCGAGTTCGCCCCAGCGTCCCCAGTTGTTCGGGGTTCGGGTGTTGACGTAGCCGACGACTTTCCCATTGGCGTCCACCTGGTACTGCGGAGGTGTCCAAGAACCGTCTTCATGTCGCGGCATTACTGACCTCCCGAGCGCCTTATTGGTGCCGTCAGACTATCGCTGGACGGAGAAACGGACAACGCGAGACCGGTCTCGACGGCGGTTATTTTGGCGAAGCCGGGAACGGTTCCAACCCGGCGTCTCGTTCCACGCGAAAGGAGTTGAGCACGAAGGAGACGAGGTGGTACTGACCCACCAGCATGATCACCTCGATCAATTCATCGTTCTCGTAGGACTCTGATAGCTGGAACCACGTCTCCTCGCTGAGGTCCGAAGTGGCGTGCAACTCATCGGCCGCCGCGAGTACGGCGCGCTCGTTGGTGGCCCAGGGGTGGCTCTCGATGGGCCGGTGCAGCGCGAGCAACTCTTTCTCGCTGATCCCACTCGCTCGCGCGTAGGGGACGTGCTGCCCCCATTCGTACTCGCAGTGGCAGTTCACGCCGGTGCGCAGGATCAAGAGTTCGCGGTCGCGCCCGGAAAGCTTGGCCTCGAAGCGCAGCGCGTCGGCGAACTCGAGCCACTGGCGCACCATGGCGGGGTGGTGGGCAAGCGTTCGATAGATGTTGAAGGGCTCGGGACCCTTGCTTCTCTGGTACGCGGGCAGTTCGAGAAGGCTGGATTCAATCTGTTCTTTGCCCAGCAGCGGGATGCGGTTGGTCATTGGAGACCTTCTCCTAAGAGGGCTTGAACGACGTCACTCAAAGCCGAGTCCGGGCCGAAGAAGGAAACGCCCATGCTTTTCATGATCCGCTCGTCCTCGGGTTCGACGATGCCTCCCGCCACGACGCGGATGTCACCGAGCCCCTTGGCGGACAGCAGTTCAACGAGCTCCACCGTCAATTCGGCGAGTCCGCCGGTCAGGGAACCGACGCCGATGGCCTGAGCGTCTTCTTGCTCGATGGCGGCCACGAAATCCTCCGGCGCGTTGCGTTTGCCCAGGTACACGACCTCGGCGCCGGCGTCTCTCAACTCTCGGGCCAGCAGTCGAATGCCCACGTCGTGTCCGTCGAGGCCGATCTTTCCGATGATCACTTTCACGCGCGGGTCTTCGCTCCCGTAACCGACTCGAACCCTCGTCGTGTCGCGGACATGACCTGCTCGGTGGTGGCGCCGGCGCGCAGCGCGACGATGACCGACTCCACCATGTTCTCGCCATTCTCCGCCAACTTCTCCACCTCACGAAGCGGGACCTCAGTTGCCACCTGATTCGTCCGCTTGCGCTCGCGAGCGGCGTTGGCGAGCTCGACTTCGGCTTCGCGCAGGCGCGTGTCGCCCTGAGACTGGCCGCTGAAGAGATGGCGTTGATCCGGACTCGAGTACTGGTTGACCCCGACCCAGAGGCGGTTGCCGCTCTTTAGCTGTTCGTGGCGATGCTGCTGGCCGGCGGAGAGGAGCGAGAGCGCGTAGCCATTCTCTATGCAGGTGATGGCTCCGCCGCGAGATTGAATCTCGTCGAACTCTCTGCGGGCCTCGGTGACGATCTCGTCGCAGAGTGATTCGTATTTGAAACCGCCGCTCAGGGGATCGAGCGTGTCGCTGACGCCGTGTTCGCTGCTGGCGACCTGAATGGTACGCAGTGCCAGCGCCGCGGCGTCGTCGGAGGGAACGCGCAGCGCCTCGTCGTAGGCTGCGGCGCACAAGGTGTCCGCGCCACCGAAGGTGGCCGCGGCGACGCTGACGGCCACCCGAGCCACGTTGACCAGGGGCTCCTCGGGGGCCTCCAGCCCGTGGGCGTAGCCCATGAGGTGAAGCGGGTCCGACTGAGCGGGATCGAGTCCGTAACACTCGGCGAGCAGGTCACTCCAGAGGACCCGCGTTGATCGAAAGAGCGCGGCCGTGATGAAGAAGTCGCTTCGTTCGTTGACGAAGAGTGAGATCGTCTTGGCGGCGGCGCCTGGGTCCAGACCCCGAGCCACGAGATCGTCCATGTAAGCGATGCCGTTGGCCAGCGCAAGAGCGAGGCCGCCGACCGGGCCCGCGCCGGCGATGTCGTAGTGATTGGAGCACACGGTGATGGCGTGCCCGGGGATCTCGTGACGGACCGCGTACTCGGCGACGTCGCACGCGAGGCGCAGGGCGTTGACCGGGTCGAAGATCTCCGTGCCCCGGGCAGTGAACTCCTTCAGCGGGTCGTTCTGCATGTAGATCGCGGTGGACTCGGCGCCGGCTTCTCGCAAGGCCTCGATGACGAACGCGAAACCGATCGGGCCCAGGGAGTTGGCGAGCGTACCCAAACTGCGAAGTTGCTTCAGATCGATTTGAGAGCAGATTGTGCGCATGTCGTCGAGCGACGAGCACGAGACGCCAGCCCGACCGACCTGGGACCGGGCGAGCCGGTGGTCGGGATCGAGCCCGAGTTGTGATGGCAGGTCCCAAGCCAGGAGGATTGACTCGACTCCTAGGGTTTGCAGCAGATGCAGCCGGTCGGCCGTCATCTGGGGCGAGCCGTGACCGGTGTACATCTTGAAATCTGGTCGAAAGGGACCGCCCCTGGCCAGGCGCGCCTCGCGCCAGCGGCGCAATGCCGGGTGTTCGCTCGCACCGGCGCCGACGTAGAGATCGCTGATCTCAATGGCCGCGTCGTTGACGTGAGTGCGGCTCATTGGACGCTGAACCGTCGCGAACACCCGGCATTGCGCCGCGGGCGTGGTGAACGAGACGCACTCGTGAGTTGGCGGTTGATCATCGGGCGGTCTCTGTTCGAAAATTTCTTCCTGCCCTAAGGGTAGCCTACCATCGTGTTTTCGCACGGTGCCGCAAGGCGCGAGCGTTAAAGGACTCGGGGCGACATGGAGAGCGGAATTCAAGATGTGCCGCTGAACATCGCGCACATCTTTCATCGGGCCGAGACGGTCTTCGCGCAGAAGCGGATCATCTCGCTGAACGAGGCTGACGACGTCACCGTCACGTACGGGCAGTGGGCGCTTCGTACTCGTCGTCTCATCACAGCCCTTGACGCACTCGGGGTAAGGCCCGGAGAGTCGGTCGCCACCTTTTGCTGGAATTCGCAGGCGCACCTGGAGCTCTACTACGCGCTGCCGTGCTCGGGACGGGTCGTACACCCGGTGAACGTCCGTCTGTTCCGTAACGAGATCGAGTACGTGCTGCGCGACGCACCGGATGTCGCGATCTTCGTGAGCCGTTCGCTGCTGGGGTCGTGCGTGCCCGCCATCGCGGGCATCGAGGAGATTCGCCACGTAGTCGTGATCGACGACGGCAGCGACGTCGAAGTCCCCGACGATGCCAGGATCATCTTCTACGAGGAGCTACTCGAGGCTCACGCACCGTTCGACGCGGAGTTGCCGGTCCTGGACGAGACGACGGCTGCGGCCCTGTGGCACACGTCGGGCACGACCGGTCGGCCTAAGGGCGTCCTGTACTCCCAGCGGGCGATCGTGCTGCACGCGATGTCGTTGATGATGACCGAATCGCTCGGACTCGGTGAAGCGGACACGGTGATGCCGATCGTGCCGATGTTCCACGTCGGCGCCTGGGGTACCCCCTACGGCGTTCTGTTCGCCGGAGCCAACTTCGTCCTGGTGGGCCACGACCTGCGCGGCGAGGTACTCGCGAGCGCGCTCGAGCGTCAGAGGGTCACTGTGTCCCTCGCGGTTCCCACGGTGTGGCGTTCGATGCTGCCCACCATCGGCGCTCACGACGTGTCGAGCCTGCGGCTGCCCCTGTGCGGCGGCTCGTCGGCGTCGGCCGAACTTTTGTCCGAGTGGCAGACCAAGACGGGGACCACGATGGTCCACGCGTGGGGCATGACCGAATCGGGACCCGTGACCGCGATGTCGAAGGTTCGCAGCTTCCAACGGGGCCGGTCCGACGACGAACTGATGCGCATCCGCACCGCCCAAGGCACGGCGGTGCCGCTGGTGGACGCTCGCATCGTCGACATGGTGTCGGGCGAGGTAATCGCTTCGGGCGGCACCGAGAGTGGTGAGTTGCAGGTGAGAGGACCGTGGATCGCCGGCGCGTACCACGGCGCCCAGGGCGTCGACTCCTTCACCGCCGACGGTTGGCTGCGCACGGGGGACATCGGCACCATCGACGCCGAGGGTTACATCCGTCTCGTCGACCGGGCCAAGGACATGATCAAGTCCGGCGGCGAGTGGATCTCCTCGGTGGGCTTAGAGAACGCGATGATGGCTCATCCCTCGGTGCTCGAGGCCGCGGTGATCGGGATCCCCGACGCGCGCTGGGGCGAGCGCCCGCTGGCGTGCGTGATCCTGCGGCCTGGCGCCGTCCTGGGCGCCGGGGAGTTGAGGGACTTCCTGCGCGAGCGCGTGGTCACCTGGTGGGTGCCGGAGCACATCGTGTTTCTCGATTCTTTGCCCAAGACGGGGGTCGGTAAGTTCTCCAAGACCACACTGCGCCAGATGTATGCCGAGGGCGACATCGTGGTGGACGCCTAAGACTACCGCTCCAGCCAGAGCCTTCCCGCGAAGATCGATCTCTGGGGGAAGTTGGACATGATCGAAAAGAGGCAGTGCGAAGCCCCCAGGCACGCGACGCTTAGGTGACCGCAAGGAGGGTGGTAAACCGCCGCATCAATCGCCGGTGCTTCGTCCATCGAGAGGGTTGAGACGCCCTCGACTCGCGTCAAAACCTCAGGTGAGATTCCCAGGTGGACTCCAAGGATCCGCCCCCATTTTGCCCTAACTTTTGCAAGAAAAGTGTTCACGGGATTAAGGTGAAATAATGTCCGACAATCTGTTTGGCCTCGAGGGCCAGACCGCTCTGGTGATGGGCCTCGGGGGCGTTTTGGGCCGCCGTTCCGCCTTGATCCTTGGTCGACGAGGCGCCCGCGTCGTCGTCGTAGCGGACCACCCGAAGGCGCGCAGCGCACTGGACGAGACCGCCGCCGCGCTGACGAGCGAGGGCGTCGCGGGCGATAAATCTAGTCGCGGTCGTGGTTCGCTACCAGCCCAGATCGGCGGAGTGAGACGAGCCTGCGATTCGGGACCGAGGATGCAGCGCAAGGTCAGTAACTCGGATCGAAAGGATTTGCGAGGATGAGCACCCCCATCGAGCACTTCGACATCGTGATCATCGGTTGCGGGTCGGCCGGCCTGGCGGCGGCGGCCAGTGCGGCGGGCACCGTGACCGACCGGCCGTTGAGGATCGGCGTTCTCGAGCGCGCCATCAAGGCCGAACGCGGAGGGAACTCGAGTTGGACCGGCGCCTACCTGCGTCTTGAGGACGTCTACACGCCGGCCGAGGGTTTCGCCGAGGACATCGCAACGTTCTGCGGGGGAACCATCGCGCCCGAGTACGTCTCGACGCTGACTGATCGCCTTCCCGCGACGATGGAGTGGCTGCAAGAACTCGGCGTACGCTTCCGCTCGCTGCCGACAATCTTTATCACGAAGGCGCGACCACGGATCTTGCCCGTTGGCGGGGGAGAGCGACTGGTCCACGTGCTCGCTGAAGCCTGCGAGGCGGCGGGCGCCGAGATTCTCTACGAGACGACCGCGCTCCAGTTGCTCTTGAACGAAGACGGCAGTACGCGCGGCGTCCTCGTCAACGACCCCACGGGCCAGCGAGTCCTCGCCACCAAGACGATCATCATCGCGTCGGGAGGTTTCGAGGGCAGTCCGGAGATGATGACCCAGTACCTGGGCCCGAAGGCCGCCGGCCTTAAGCCCATCGCGCCCGGCGGGACATTCAACAAGGGCGAGGGGATCCGAATGGCGATGAGCGTGGGCGCCAAGCCGACCGGCGAGTGGGGACAGTTCCACGCCGAGCCGGTCGACCCGCGAAGTAGCCAGCCCGAGGCCGTCGTGATGGTGTACCCCTACGGGATCCTCGTCAACCATCAGGGTGAGCGTTTCCTGGATGAGGGCTCGGGAACGGTGGACGAGACGTACGAGGCCATGGCTCGAAAGGTGTGGAGCGAGCAGGGCAACTTGGCCTACACCGTGTGCGACAGTTCGGTACTCAGCATTCCCAACTACGACCACGCCGTCGTAACGGACCAGCCGGCGATCAGCGCCGACTCCATCGAAGAGTTGGCCGACGCCCTGGGGCTGGCCCGCGAGACCTTCGTCCAGACGGTCAAGGAGTACAACTCGGCAACGCGCCCGGGCAACTTCGACCCCAGCGCGCCCGACGGCCTGGCGACCCAGGGGTTGGCGGTCAACAAGTCGAACTGGGCGACGCCGCTCACCCGGCCCCCCTTCATCGCGTACCCGCTGACCTGTTCGATCGTCTTCACCTTCGGCGGTATCGGAACCGACCTCGACGGCCGTGTGATCACCGCCGACGACCGGCCGATCCCGGGCCTCTACGCCGCCGGCGAGTGCACCGGGCTCTACCACTTCAAGTACCCGGGAGCGACGTCGGTGTTGCGAGGCCTCGTCTACGGTAAGAGTGCGGGCGCTGCGGCGGCAAAGTACGCCGCTGGCTTTTCTTGATCAATGAGAGACATATATATAAGGAGAAGTGCGACGTGGCATTGAACTCACCGGTTGACCTGAGGCCTACTGAAGTCAAGACACACCAAATGTTCATCGGTGGCGAATGGGTCGACAGTTCCGACGGCGCCACCATCACGTGCGCCGACCCCTTCAACCAGGCGCCGTGGGCGAGCGTCCCTCGAGCTACGAACGGTGACGTCGACCGAGCGGTCGTCGCGGCCCGTCGCGCCTTCGAGTCCGCTCCCTGGTCGGGTTTTCGGCCCTTGCAGCGGGCCCAACTGCTTCGCCGACTGGCGGAGCTGATTGAGCGCAACTCCGAGGAACTGGCCCACGTGCAGGTGCGCGAGAACGGGAAGCTGCTTCGTGAACTCTTGGGCCAGGCCAAGCTCATGGCGAATCACTGCTACTACTACGCCGGGTTGGCCGAGGTGCTTGAGGGTAAGACCACCGCCGTGAGCATCCCGGACATGCTTAACTACACGGTTCGTGAGCCGCTGGGAGTGGTAGCGGCGATCACCCCGTGGAATTCACCGCTGCTGCTCATGCTCTGGAAGCTAGGTCCGGCGTTGGCGGCCGGGAACACGGTCGTCATCAAGCCCTCGGAGGTTACGCCGGTCTCCACGCTGCTCTTCTGCAAGTTGGTGCAAGAGGCTGGATTTCCGCCAGGCGTCGTCAACGTGGTGACCGGTTTCGGCGACGTCGGCTCGTACCTCGTGCGCCACCCCGGGGTGGACAAGATTGCCTTCACCGGAAGCACGGCCACCGGGAAGGACATTGCCTCCGCCGCAGGTTCACGCCTCGCGAGGGTCTCGCTCGAACTCGGCGGGAAGTCGCCCAACATCATCTTCGCCGACGCCAACCTCGATAACGCCGTGAAGGGCGTCCTGGCTGGCGTGTTCGGCGCGACGGGACAGACCTGCATGGCCGGTTCGCGCGTGCTCATCCAAGACGAGATTTACGATCAGTTCACCGCGTCGCTGCTGGAGCGTGTGCGCTCGATCAAGGTCGGCGACCCCTTCCTCGCCGATTCCGAGATGGGAACGGTGGCCTTCGAGGGGCAGTATAAGAAGGTGCTCGAATACGTGGAGATCGGACGCAACGAGGGCGCGCGCCTGTTGCACGGGGGCCGACCTCCGCAGAACCGCCCCGACCTCGATCAGGGCCTCTTCGTGGAGCCGACCGTATTCGGTGACGTCGATAACGCCATGAGGGTCGCCCAGGAGGAGATCTTCGGTCCCGTCGTGTGCCTCATCCGTTTCACCGACGACGACGACGCGGTGCGAATAGCCAACGACACGCCCTTCGGATTGGCAGCGGGTGTGTGGTCGGAGAATATCGGTCGGGCGCATCGTGTGGCCGGGCGTCTGCGCGCCGGAACGGTGTGGATCAACACGTACCGACGAACGAACTACGCGTCACCCTTCGGTGGCTACAAGGAGAGCGGCCTCGGCCGCGAGAACGGCTCCTCGGCGCTGGACGAGTACACCGAGGTCAAGAGCGTGTGGGTCAACATGGGTGGCGCGATCAAGGACCCATTCGACCCCCGCGCGTGAGTCGAAGGAAGAGCGAACAATCACACGAAACCTCAAGGAATTAATCAGCCGCCCCGGCCGGGCGTTGCTGCTACCCGGGGCGACCAACGCCCTGAGCGCCAAGATCGTCGAGGACCTCGGCTTCGACGCGGTGTACCTCACGGGCGCCGGGGTCACCAATACCGAACTCGGGCTCCCGGACCTAGGCTTCATCACCCTGGACCAGATCGCGGCCCAGGTCGGGCGCATCCGCGACGTAGTCGACATCCCGATCGTGGTAGACGCCGACACGGGCTTCGGCAACGCGCTCAACGTGACCCAGTGCGTCCGGGTGCTCGAGCGCAACGGCGCGAACGCCATCCAGTTGGAGGATCAGGTCTTCCCCAAGCGCTGCGGTCACTTTGCGGGCAAGGCAGTGGCCAGCCTGGAGGAGGCGGTCACGAAGATCAAGGCCGTGGTCGACACGCGTCGGTCCGAGGAGTTCCTGGTGGTCGCGCGCACCGACGCGCTGGCGGTCGCGGACATGGACGAGGTGCTGCGCCGGACCAGCGCCTTCGAGGCCGCTGGAGCCGACGTCATCTTCGTCGAGGCGCTCACCACGAAGGTCGAGATCGCCGAGGTGCCCAAGCACGTGAAGCTGCCCCTGCTCATCAACATGGTCGAGGGCGGCAAGACGCCGCTGATGGAGGCCGGCGAACTCGAGGCGCTGGGCTACCACATCATCCTCTATGCGAACTCGGGACTGCGCGCGTCGATCCTCGCGATGCAAAGAGTCCTGGGCGCTCTGAAGACCCAGGGTTCGACCACCGGCGTGCTCGATCAGATCGTCGAATGGGACGAGCGTCAGCGGCTGGTGGGCAAGGGAATTTATGACGAGATGGAGCAACGGTACAAGTCGTGAAGCACTCCGTCCACGTGAGACTGACCGATCGGGTTAGGGGTCGTCGTGCCTTTCTATGACTACCAGTGCACGGCGTGCGGCGGCTCTTTCGAACGTTTTCAGCGCTCGATGGTCTCATCTAATATGGAGGCCGCCCCCGCGTGCGAGCACTGCGGGAGTGAGGCGACCGAGCGGCGAGTGTCGCGCGTGGCGGTCCTGAAGCAGGTGGGCCCGGGGATCGGGCAGGCGGCCTACCCCACGTCGTGGTCGGCGACGAACAACGGCGACGCGGACATGGTGCGCTACTGGCGCCAGCGCGTTGAGAAGGAGAAGTCGCAGGAAGCGAGCGACCCCGGTCTCAAGCAGGAGCGACTTCTGAGTGCCGAGCACCGCTACGAGAAGATCGTCGCGAGGACTACGCCGGGCCAGGCGAAGGCGGAGAAGTCGCCGCCGGCCAGCTCGTCCGAGGGCCACGGACACACCCACGAACCCGGCGGACACACTCATTAAGAAGGTAAGGAGCACGTTAATGGCAAGTTCTGAAGGACCCACTGAACGATTGGCCGAGTTCGTCGCGGGTTGCAACGAACTGGACTTCTCGGACGATCTCGCGCCGCGCGCGGGCACGGCGATGCTCGACGCCTTCGGCCTCGCGTTGGCCGCCCGAGACAACTCCACGTTCAAGGCGTTCGTCTCGCTGACGAAGGAGCTGAAGGACCCCGACGAGGGGTGTCACGTCTGGGGTCGTGCGGGCAGCGTCTCGATCCTGGACGGCGTCACGGCCAACTCGCTGGCGGTGCACGCCCGCTTCCAAGACGACTGCGACATGACGTCGTGGGCGCATCCCGGGTCTCTCATCGTCCCGCCCGCGGTCTCGCTCGGGGAGTTGGTCGACGCGGACGTGGCCACGGTGATTCGAGCCATCTTGTGCGGGTACGCGACCATCTCTTGGCTGGGTGGCGAAGAGGTCGTCGGGCGCAGCGTCGTCGGACGGGGATTTCGCGCGAGCCCGGTCTTCGGATCGATCGGCGCGGCGGCGAGCGCCTCGGTCGTCCTCGGTCTCGACCGGGCGCAGGCGCGTAACGCACTGGCCATCGCCGCCGACAACACCGGCGGCGTTCTCGAGCCCGTTGGGGCCGGCGCCGACGATTGGCGGGTGCAGAACGGCACGGCCGGCCACCGTGGCGTGCTCGCGGCTCTGCTGGCCCAGCGGGGCGTGGTGGGGGCCCCGAGGGCCCTGGAGGGATCGAACGGCCTGCTTCACGCGTTCGCCGGCCTGGACAAGGTCCCCCGGGAGTGGGGGGTCGACCCCGACCCGCGATCGATCCTGACGGTGTGGGCGAAGCCCTACCCCACGCTGGGCGACAACGTGGCAGTGGTGGCGGCGGCCCTCGCGCTGCGCCAGGCGGGGCTCGACCCCGACAACATCGCTTCGATCGAGGTGCACCAGAACGCCCACTTCGCCTCGTACCCCGGTACCTCGTTTCGCGGACCGTACGAACGTCCGGCGCAGGCCATGGCTAGCACGGCCTATGCGGTGGCGTCGACGCTGCTCCATGGACGCCTGGAGTACCAGCGTTACACGACGAAACTGCAGGACCCCGGCACGACGGCGCTCATTGAGCGACTCAAAGTAGTGCCGGAGATGACGTACAGCTACGTCGACGGCATGGTCGTCGTCACATTGAAGGACGGATCCACGCGCACGCAGGCGGCCAAGGACCTCGATCAGACGCTGTTCTACCGTGACTGGGCGAGCGCGCAGGAGGCGTTCGCGGCGTTGCTGCGCGAGACCGGCTACGGACCGGACCTCGTGACGTCGGTGTCGACGACGGTGTTCCGCGCCGTCGAAAACCCATCTACGACGCCGATAAGGACTGTGGTAGAAAGTTTAGGAATTGGCAGTTAGTCGCTAGCAGCAAGAGCTCGGGAGAGAGAATGAAGAAGCCGCTTCGTCTTTACATCCAGAACCACGGCAACATGCACTGCGACCTGGGCTGGCTGATCGCCCAGGCGGGCGTCACTCTGGCCAACCGCGATCAGAAGTCATCGTTACCGCGCCAATGGGTCGAGTGTCCTTCGCACACGGTGCTGATCGACCACCCCGACGGATGGATTCTGTGGGACACGACCGTCCCCCGGGACTGGAACACCCACTGGGCCGGGGCCGGGAGCAACGAACTCTTCCCCTACGACGACGTCAAGGAAGAGCAGTACTTCGACAATTCACTTCACAACATGGGTCTCGGTGTCGAGGACATCAAGTACGTCATTCAGTCGCACCTGCACGCCGACCACTCCGGCTACGTGAAGCACTTCAAGGACACCGACGCGACGCTCATCTGCACCCAGAAGGAGTACGACGGCGCGATGGGCTTCGAGGGTCCGCACTTCGGCGTGCACATCAAGGCGGACTACGCCGACTTGAAGTGGACGACGATCGACACCGATCAGGAGATCGTCAAGGGCGTGACCCTGATCCAGTCGCCCGGCCACACCTGGGGGACTGCCTCTTTGAAGGTCGATTTGCCGGAAACTGGCACCATGGTCTTCACCTCGGACGCGGTGTACATGACGACGTCGTTCGGCTCCCCGGCCGTTGGCTCGTCCGTCGTCTACGACAGCATCGCCTGGCTGAACTCGGTCGAGAACCTGCGTCGGATCCAACAGGAGACCGACGCCACGATGATCTTCGGCCACGACGCGCAGCAGATGAAGACGTTGCGTTTCGGACCGAACGAGTTCTACTCCTAGGAGAGGCCCTAGCGCTCGGGGCGGTTCTTCGAGAGGGCGTCGATCGTGACCCGGGTGAAGTGGTCGAATCCCTCGGCATCCGGGCCGGCGTAGTAACCGCGGTGGCTCACGCTGAGCGCAGAGAAGCGGTGGAGGCGTACGAGCATCTCGGCGTAACAGAGCAGGGTGCCATAGGCGTCCATTACAGGCACGCCCGCCAACGTCTTCACGCCCCGGCGCATAAGCGCGGTGTTGAGGACACCCTCGGCGGGGATGATCATGTCCGCGCCCAGGGCGACGGCTTGGCGCGCCACGGCTTCCACCCGCTCCACCAGACCACCACCACCACCGTGGACGCTCTCCAGGTCGTCCTCGGTCACGGCCGGACTGAGGGGAAGCGTCGCCGCGATGCGCCCGGTCGCGCCGTAGCGAGCCGCGAGTTCGTCGAGGACGAACATCTGCTCCGGACCGAGCCCGATGAGGCCGAAGCGGCCGCCCATGGTGGTGCCGACGAAGAACGACGTCTCGCAGAGACTCACCACCGGGATGTCCACCAGACTGCGGGCCTCGCGCAGCCCGGGATCGAAGAAGCAACTGATCGCCACGGCGTCGTAGCCCGCGCGCTGCGCGATAACAGCGTTGTTGACGATCTGCGTCGAGATCATCTTGTCGACCCACGGGTTGACGATGGCTTCGATGGGCGTCATGTTTGCGGGGTAGCTACCGGGCGCGACGCCGTGGATGTCGACGACAGTGTCCGAGGCGCAGACCGCTTCGGCGTGCTCGGCCAACGTCTTGGCGTACTGGGGCAGCTTGACGAGGTCGGTCATGCTCTGGTGCCAGATGCGGATCGTCATGAGCCGATGGTAGTCGGCAATCCTCGCGTCAACGCTCGAAAAGGCGGCACCGCGATTGGCGCCTGGTCGACGCGAACGTCGCGCGATTCCCCGACTTCAGCGCGGGCCGCCCAGCCGAGGTAGTGGTCGATTAAATTAGGCGGGAAAACTCAAAAGGCCGCCGGCTCACCGTGGTGAGCCGGCGGCCTTTTGAGTTTCTCAAGACAACAACTATTTAATCGCCGACCACTTGGACGTCGACGAACTGTATTGAACCGCGGTGAACTGCGGGCCATTGATCGTCGTGTGCTGCATCTTGGTAAAGGTCAAGATTCCCGTAAGACCAACATAGTTATGGATATTGTTCAACTGGTCTTTGATCTTGGCCGGTGCAGTTGACTTCGCAGCGTTGATCGCCTTTGCCAAAATGAAGACGCCGTCATACATCACTTGGCCCCACACCGTCGGCTGGATCTTGAACTTCTTCAGGTACGCCGCGTTGTACGCCTTATCCGCTGTGGTTGGCGTGACGATGTTCTTCAAAGCCGCCGACACCACGCCGTTCGCATTGGGGCCCACCAAGTTCGAGAAGGTGGCGTCAGAGTTCGTTTCGTCGTTTCCCAAGACGGTGAAGTTGTCGCCCTGGCTGTGCATTTCGTTGACAAAGGTGGCAAGGTCCTGGGGAGTGAGCCAAGCTTCGACACAATCAGCTCCTGAAGCTTTCGCCTTGGCGAGTTCCGAGTCCATTGTTGCTGCAGCCGGAGAACTTGAGGACCAGTTTTCGGAGATGGAGTCATTACCCTTCAACGCTTTGGTGTACGAAATCTGAATTCCAGTCAGACCACCAATGCCGTACGGGGTTGAGTCGTGCAGCACGTAGAGGCCACCAGGGCAGTGCGCCATGGCATAACTACCGAGAGCCTGGCCCACTGCGTAGCCGTTCAGACTGGTGCTCCATGCCCAAGGATATGGTGCCTTATTAGGGCCATTGGGATAAATCGCAGCACCACCGTCGTCAATAAGCCCAACGGACGGGATCTTCATCGAGTCAGCCAAAGAAACCGTCGTGGGCGCGGTATCGCCCGAGCCTAGAATTGCAACAGCGCCCTCAGAGACGAACTTCTTGAACAAGAGCGCCGCAGTTGTTGCACTTGCGCCATCATTGCCGTAAAGAATTTTAATCTGACGGCCGAGGACGCCGCCGGCAGCATTAATTTTGTCGACAGCCATCTTTGAAGAATTGAATGCTGCCACGCCGGTTGAACCGTACGCACCGGTCGTTCCCATAATTTCACCAATAATGATTGGCTTGGATGAAGCAGAAGCAGTGGACGTTGCCCCCAATCCAACCAGTCCACTTGCGGAGGCTAAAGCCACTGCAAGCGTCGCTGTTACCATTCGTTTCAAGATTCCTCCTAGTTATTATTGTCAATTCATGAGGTCTTTTATCGTCCCTGACTGTTCCCTTAAATGCTGGACACCAACGACGTAAAGAGCCTCACCCCCTTAATGGCAAGCAGATAGTATCACAGGGTGTCCTCTTCGGATACCGTATACCGTAGATTATTTACTTTTTGAAAAGTTAGCTGGAGGCCGGATGATTGTTCGAAGAGAAACTGTTGGCGGCCAAATCGTGGCCCATTTGCGTCGGGACATTCTGTTTGGTCGTATTTCAGCAGGTGAGATTCTCTCGCAAGATGCGATGTGTCAGAAGTATCAGACAAGTCGGATGCCGGTGCGTGATGCTCTTCGCCAGCTTTCCCACGAAGGTTTCCTGGAACGCCTTCCAGGGAACCGATTGCGAGTGTCAAAACTTGACCGGACGGACCTCTTGGATATGTTTTGGATCGAGGCGACGGTGCACGCGCTCGCGACGAAGAGAGCGACGGAACGCCATCGTGATTCCCCGGAAGCTTTTGATGAACTGCTCACAATGCAAGCACAAATGAAGGTGTGCGCCGAGCGAGGTGACTTTGGTGCGGCGTCGGCAATTAATCGAAGTTTTCACAAAGCGATTAACTATATGGCTGATTCTCCAAAATTGATGTCGACCCTACGCAACGTGTCGCTCGGGATTCAGGGAGATTTCATCGCTGAAGTTCCCGAATGGCTGAGCAGGAGCATCGGCGAGCATGAGGAGATCATTGAAGCGATGCGGCGCGGTGATGGAGATAAGGCTGGAGAACTTATGTTTCGTCATACTGAAGGTTCGGCGATCAAGATCACGAATGACCTGGCCGGAAGAGATGACGAAGTCGAATCTGACGAAAGTGATTTCAGAGGTATTCACGCAGCTCTTTCAGCGGTCTTCGAAGATTGGGTTGAGGATGCGGCCACATCGGACGTTCCCTTGAGGACGGACCGTGTCCGTTAACCAGTCAATGGCAGCCTCGTATTTCTATGAGGATTTGACACCGGGGTTGGAATTTGATCTCGGAAGTTTCTCGGTTGATAGCAAGGAAATAAACGCTTTTGCCACGCTGACGCGCGATAATCATGCGCTGCATACTGATACCGGTTACGCATTGGCTGCTGGATTCGGGGGCCAATTGGTGCACGGTACCCTGATGGCATCGCGCGTGATTGGTCAAGTGATCTCTTTGGGCATCTTTGACGAGAGCATTGTCGTCATGAAAGATCTTAACTGGAGCTTCTTGAAACCGATTGTTGCGAATCAGCCGGTTACGGTATGCATGCAAATCACCGAGCGTCATCTTCGTCATAAGGGACAAACAGGAGTCGTCGGGCGTCGATTCCTCGTTTCCAGCCAAGACGGTCAACTCTTGCAGGAAGGCTGCTCAAGTGCAGTTGTACGTACCCGTGATGCCGAAGGTGCAGTACGGCTTGAAGAAAATACGCCGAGTTTCGTGAGCGGTGCGTGGGTGTCCCAGCTCGAGCAGGCTTTAGAGCGCGACGGGAATTTCATCGCGGCTACATCATCTTTCGATGGTTCAATCGCTTTTCACTTCGGTGACGCTTCGATGGGTTTACGAATCTATCGGGGTCATGTGATCGATAGCGGACGAAGTGTTGTTTCGAATGCGACATTCTCAATCGCTGCACCCTGCGCCGTGTGGCTCGACTTTTCGAAGCGTCCAAGAAACGAGTTCATCCCCTTCGCCATGGCTGACAAGTTTAAAGTGGGCGGCTCAACGTACGAATATCTCAGGATGACCAGGGCGGTGATGGCTATTACTGACCAAGTGAGAGTTGTCTTGGATCGAGGATTAAAGGGTCGACCTGATGCATAGTGCTACGTGGCTGGAGGTTGATGGCTCGCAAGTGTACGTCGAAGTGGCCGGTTCGGGTAAGCCCGTCTTCTGCATACATACCGCCGGTCAAAGTGGTCTCCAATATCGCAGTGTCCTGCAAGAGCTTCCACACTATGGATACCAAGTAGTGGTGCTTGACCTACCGGGTCACGGACGCTCTCTTCCCGCGCTCTCAGGGCCCATAGAGGATCTTCACCGATACGCAGATATCTGCTGGCAGGTGATTCAGAAGTTAGAGCTTGACAATCCGATCATCGTGGGCTGCTCAGTTGGTGGGAAGATCGCTCTTGACCTCTGCGTTCATCATGGCGAATCGATTGCGGCCGGCGTGGCCATGGAGGCTGATTCTTACAACGGTTCGTTGTCGGTTTCCGGTCTGCGGCGTTCAATGTCGGACGCAGCCTCGCCGTCTCAAGGCGATCGGACATACTTTGGGGCGCTCGCTTCCTGTGGCGTTTCCGTTTCCTCGCAAGTAGCCGAGCGGATTGCAGTCATGCACCGGCGCGAGGACAGTGTTGTCACGTCATCGGATCTCATCGGTTGGACCACACATGATCTCAGAGGTGACTTGCACAGGGTGGCCTGTCCAGTGTTGGTTGTTGCGGGATCGGATGATTTTTGGGTGCAGGTCGATCGGTGCGCCGAGGTCGCTGCCTTAGTGCCACAGGCGGAGTTCATGTTGCTCGAGGGAGTTGGCCACTACCCGATGGAGGAACTTGAAGACTTTCCCACGATTCTGTCGGGATGGTTGGAGAATCTGTCGCAGCGTCGGCTCCCGTCGAGTCAAAAACAGGAAATGGAAGGAGTTATGGATGGATGATTACGAGGAAATTCGGCAACTCGTAGCTAGATATAACGTCGCATTTGACGATCTCGACGTTGAAGGATGGGTGAGCTGCTTCACCCCCGATGGCTTTTTCGAAAGATCGAACGCGGGACGCTCATACCAAGGAAGAGACCAACTCGCTGAACTTATTAGCGGTTTTGATATCAGAGGCCGCCACGTCACTACGGATTTTCAAATTCAATTGAACGGTGACGTCGCGACAATGTCTTGTTACCTCATGTATCTGGATCGAGCGAATCATCACGCAGTAGCAATGTTTGGTGTGTACGACGATGAATTGGTGAAAGTTGACGGATCATGGAAGTTCGCTTCAAGGAAACTGGAGGTAGACCTATAGAGGTGCAGTTTGATGATCGGGGCAACAAGGTGGGGATGACGCCATCTCAATGTGTTGGTCCGGACGGCGTGAGCATCCACGCTAATGGTTGGTTCTCGTGGATTCGACGGGTTGGAAGTGAGTGGCCAATTACGATGTCCCATTCGTACGTCTGCCGGAGCAGTAGTCATTGTCGGCAAATGTGGATCGCCTATGGTCAACGACCGTAATCGTCATGTCGTGTCGTTCATTAAACAAGGAAGGAAGGAGGTCGTAGTGACCACTGATCAAACGGAGATGTTCATTAATTTCCAGGTCGCGCGATTAGTAACGAAGTACAACATGTCGTGGGACGAAGGGCGATTTTCCGACGTCGCTTCGTGCTTCACCGAGGACGGAGTGTTCGTTGACGCCACCGGCGACGCACACCGAGGAAGGGCGGCAATCGAAGCGTTCGGAACAAGGAGCCGTGAATTATTTGGCGGAATGCGACACGTGACGGCCAACCATGTTGTTAGCGAAGGAGAGAGCGGATGGAGGCACCAGTGCTACATCATCTTCGTCTCGGGTCTAGGACTTGCGAGTAAAGAGATAGTCAGCGGACATTATGACGACGAGTTCATTATTGGTCCCGACGGTCCCCTCTTCATTATTCGCCGAGTGTTTTTGGATTCGTAGTGTCGACAACATCAATTTCGGCGCCTGGTCGTCAAGCAGTCATTGTTGATGCCATACGTACGCCCATCGGACGTGCTGGGAAGGGGAGCCTGGTAGAGATGCGTCCAGATGATCTGGGTGCCTTTACCTTGAGGTCATTGCTCGATCGAGTCGGTGGAGGGGCGGAAGCGAGTCTTGACGAGCTCATTTGTGGTTGCGGTTTTCCGTGGGGCGAACAGGGCTACAACGTGGGTCGAACAATCGCTTTACTGGCCCGTCTCTTACACGACATTCCCGCTTTTACCATTACGCGGCTTTGTGCCTCATCGCTGCAAGCGATTCGCTCAGCGCAGCACGCTATTCAAGTTGGCGAAGGTTCGTCGTACGCGATAGTCGGCGTTGAATCGTGCTCTCGAGTGGGGCGTGACCGTCATCTGGCTGAACATAATCCTCTCCTTGATCCTCATATGCCCGGACCGACGTTCGCTGATATCTACCTTTCCATGATTGAGACCGCAGAGAACGTTGCATCAAAGTACGGTGTGTCGCGACATGACATGGATGTATTTGCATTACAGAGTCAACAACGTGCCCTGGCGGCGCGAAATGTTGGAGCTCTTGAAAATCAGATCGTTCCCGTCCCATTGCGAGATGGCTCTCTGTTCACAACTGACGAAGGTACGCGACCGGAGACAACGTTGGAAATACTTTCGGGCTTACCCGCTCTACTCCCCGGTGCTGGAGGTCGTATTACTGCCGGTAATTCGTGTGCACTGAATGACGGGGCGGTATCAGTATTGGTGATGGCGCGCGACAAGGCCGATGAGTTAGGTCTAAAGCCACGCGCGAGGATTGTTGCCTCGGGAATCGCCGCGGTAGACCCCGCCTATATGGGGGTTGGTCCCATTGAAGCGGTGAGTCGGGCGTTTGCATCATCAGGCTTGGCCCTCTCGGACATGGATACCGTTGAGATCAATGAGGCGTTCGCATCGCAGGTCGTCGCGGTCGCTCGCGAGATTGGATTAGACCCAGCAGATGAACGACTGAACCCCCACGGCGGAGCAATCGCCATCGGGCATCCGTTTGGGATGTCGGGAGCACGCTTGGTCACCGCGGCCATCAACTCACTCGAGCAACGCGATGGTCACTTTGGTCTGGTCACCCTGTGTGTCGGTGGCGGCCAGGGCCAGGCAATGATTTTGGAACGCGTATGACCAAGGAGGGTCAGATTGATGGCTGATATTCACCAAATACAGCGGGATTCTCCGCCCTCGCCGAGGGGACTTTTTTCATGGCTGCACGCGGCGGCGCGAGAGGACGGCGATCGTGAGGTTCTGATTGGAGTTGAAAACGGTCACATTACGACGCTGACGCTCAATCAACTTGAATCCAAAAGCTTGTCACTCGCGACGGGACTCCATTCAATCGGCGTTAGTGAAGGATCGACGATTGCCATTTGGTTGCCAAATCAGATTGAATGGATGGTCACGCAATTCGCCTCTGCAGCCATTGGAGCTTCGGTTTTGGGTCTCAACACTCGGTACCGGTCTTATGAGATAACGCACTTGCTTGGAACGGTTCCACTTCGCGCCATCGTTCTTTCTAGTCAATTTCTTGGTATTGATTTCGTTGGCACTTTGAAGGAGTCGGTGGAGAATCGGCTTAAAATCGACCCGTCTTTCCGAGCCCCAGACTTAGTCTTTTTAGACGAGGTCCCTCGTGAGGCCGCAGAAATCGACGCGCATTGCTACCGATTCGGGGATCTCGCCTCGGCTGACGAATTGGTCGGCTGGCGAGATCACGCACCTGCTCTTTCCAATCTCTTCACCACCTCCGGCTCAACCTCGGCTCCGAAAGTGGGCGGTCACGATCAGGCATCAATTGTCCGCCACGCGTTGGCTGACGCTCACGCACTTGGCGTACGCACTGGTGATCGAATCCTCGCTATCTTGCCGATTTGTGGAGTATTCGGATTCAATTCCGTCATGGCGTTGCTTTACGGTGGAGGCGCAGCGGTCCTCGTGCAGTCGTTCGACGCCGAAGAGGCAGCTCGGCATCTACGTGAATCGAGAATTACCCATGTTGTTGGTGGCGATGAAATGCTTGACGCCATGTTTGCCAAGGTTCCAGAAGGTGTGAACCTACCCGCGCTGCGACGCGGGGGCGTTGCAAACTTTGTTGGACGAGTGAAAAGCGTGGTGGAGCAAGCCGAGGAGCGCTGGGGCGCGTCAATTTCCGGCGTCTACGGCTCATCGGAGGTATTCGCCCTCGCTGCCATGTGGCCACAAGACGCCGACCAGTCACTGCGATGCCTTCAAGGTGGTGTCGTTGTGGAACACGGGTTTGAGGTTCGTGTTGTTGATATGGATACGCTGCAAGCGGTCGCACCCGGCGTTTCGGGGGAATTGCAGTTCAGAGGTTACAACGTCATTGACAGCTACCTCAATAATCCGAAGGCAACAGTAGATGCCTTCACGCAGGACGGATGGTTTCGATCGGGCGACCTTGGATACCTTGCGAACGGAGGTTTCGTATTCCAATGCCGGGCACGTGAGGCTCTCCGATTGAGGGGATTTCTAGTCGAGCCCGGCGAGATAGAGGACTATTTCTCTCTTGATGAAACCGTTGAAGAAGTTCACGTCGTCGGGGTTGAAACGCCAACTGGAACCAAGGCGATCGCCTTCGCAAAGCCTCGTCCTGGTTGGACAATCGATGAGGCTGCACTCTTGGCGCAGGCGAAACAGAATCTCGCCGGATTTAAAGTTCCCTCGCGGGTGATTGAGGTGAGTGAATTCCCCACCACACCGGGCACGAACGGCCCGAAGGTTCGCTTCGACGAGCTTAGAAATGCGGCGCGTGAACTCTTAAAGGAGAGACCTGATGGGCCGCGGAGCAACACGAACTCCACGTCGCTATGAGGCGACCACTTCGACCAGCGTGAAGGGTGGTTGTGCAAGTTTCAATCGTAGGCAACGCAACCGCAAGGAGCACGATATGAGCGAAATTCATGGCGAAGAGTCCCCTGATACCACTTTGCGTCGCTTCCTTGACTCAGGCGTGATCCGTCTACAGATTTGCGGCGACTGCGGTCGTCAGATTTTCCCTCCCCGTGTGCTTTGCCCCCGATGCGGTGGCGTCAAACTCGTTTGGTCGCTAATTGCCGGAGATGGCACGGTGTACTCAACGACCGTCGTTCGTCGTCGAGTCGACCGCGGGGGAGACTATAACGTGTGCATCGTCGAACTTGACGAAGGTGCTCGAATGCTATCGCGCGTTAATGACGTCGAGCCGACGAGCGTGCAGATCGGCGACCGCGTCCAGGCCGTGATTGACAGCATTGACGACAGACCAGTCCTGGCTTTTGTTCGGAAGTCTGAGGCGGACTCGTGACTTGGTCTGCTCGCGGTAAGAGTGCGATAGTTGGCATTGGTCTTGCTGGTATTGGTGCCGCGCCTGGATACACCCATCTCGACCTCACCGCTTTGGCTGTGCACCGTGCTCTTGGTGACGCCGGCATCGACCTGCGCGAGGTCGACGGTTTGTTCACCGCCAACATGGTGAACATGATGGCGACGACAGCGGTCGGAGAATATTTAGGCATTCGCCCTGCCGTTCAAGTCGGCACGAACACCGGCGGGAACGCCTTCGTGGACCATCTGCAGTGGGCAGCGCTGGCACTGGACGCTGGGTTGTGCAACGTCGCAGTCGTATGTTACGGAAGTAATCAGCGGACCGCCAGTGGCGCAGTCATGCCGTCTGACCAGCCAATCTATGACGTACCATTCAATCCACGGGAGCCGATTTCGTCGTATGCGTTAGCAGCGGCTCGACACATGTATCAATACGGTACTAGCCGGGAGCAACTCGCCGAGGTTGCAGTGTCGGCTCGTCGTTGGGCACAATTGAATCCGATCGCGTTTGCCCGCGAGCCGCTGACAATTGATGATGTGCTTCGCAGTCGCATGATCTGTGATCCCTTGACGTTGCTCGATTGTTGTCTCGTGACCGACGGCGCTGGTGCGGTTGTCCTCACGCGGGCGGAGCGCGCTAAGGATTCCCGTCATGTGCCCGTGCACATTCTTGGCGTCGCGAGCGCTCTGACGCATCGACAGATTAGTGAGATGCCAGATCTCACCGTTACCGCTGCTGTCGAATCGGGAGCCCGCGCGTTTGCGCTCGCCGGCCTCATGCCCAAAGACGTTGACGTGGTGCAGCTCTACGATGCATTCACAATCAACGTGGTGCTGTTCTTGGAGGATCTCGGATTTTGCGAGAAGGGCGAAGGTGGGTCGTTCGTTGCGAATGGACGCATCGCTCCCGGTGGATCGCTGCCGGTCAATACAAATGGTGGAGGACTGTCGTGTGTCCATCCGGGAATGTATGGAATCTTCACCATTATCGAGGCCGTTGAGCAGTTGCGTGGCACCGCTGGTGAGCGCCAAGTGCTCGGTGCGGAGATTGCTCTCTGTCACGGTAACGGTGGTCTATTGTCCAACGAGTCGACCGCGCTTGTTGGCACGCCGGCCACAGTCTGACCGGAGCGACCGTGCGGGTATCTTGTGTCTGGAGGACGAATTGCATCGAAGGAACTTGACGAGAACTTCCTCAGTTCTGCGTGCGTGGCGTGAGGGTTTCCCACTCGCCACCGGTGTGAGTGGGTCGTGAATCCTGGGGCTTTTTGTACATCTGTCCTGATTGAATCGATACACCCATCCCGGAGATCTGTTCAACCCGGCGAGGTCGTCTAGGTCTAAACCCGAAATGGGGGTGTCGCTGTCAGTAGGTAGTGTCGGAGAAAATGGCGACACCTGGCAAGGACTACTCCCTCTCCGAGCGCGAGTTCCGCGCGTGATTACCAGACTGACGAGTGGAACGTAACTGCAGGGAACTAGCCAAGGTAATGGTCGATTAAGGCGCGGCCATCGGCGCCAATCTCGACGGTGCGCTTCTCATCAATGATTCTTCCGTCAGAAAGAACGTATATTCGATCGCAAACTTCGAGAGCAATGTCCACACGCTGCTCCACCAACAGAATAGAACGACTGTCTTCACGGAGTTTGATAAGTGCTTTAGCCATATCGGCAACCGCTAATGGGGCGAGACCTAAGGATGGCTCATCAAGGAGTATCAGCTTTGGATCATTCATCATCATGCGCCCGATGGCGACCATCTGTTGCTCGCCGCCACTTAACATTGACGCCCGGCGGCTACGGTAACGCTCAATCACCGGAAAGAGTTCAAAGACCGAGTTGAGCAGCTCTTCGACCTTCTTCTGGTCCCGGCGGTGGCGCATCGCCCCCAGCCGCAGATTGTCTTCCACACTTTGGTTCAAGAAGAGACGGCGCCCTTCGGGTACCAGAGCGGCATAACCTCTAGCCACTTTATGGGGAGGCATGCGTACAACGTCGGCGCCATCAATCTTGATCATCCCAGTACGTTTTTTAACGAGCCCCATGATCGATCGCAGGACCGTAGTTTTTCCAGCGCCGTTGGGCCCCAAGAGCGCAACGGCCTCGCCATCGGCGATTCTCAAGTCGATCTCATGAATAACGTCAAAGCGTCCATAGCCAGCGGTGAGTGATTCAATCTCTAGTACGGCTTTTGTCATTGCCCTAGGTATACCTCTCGTACTTGGACATCCAGACGAACGTCATTCGCCTGACCCGATTTGACTAACTGGCCTCCGGCCAATACGGTCACCTCATCACAGACGTCGAAGATGAAGCGAGTCTGATGCTCAACGACGAGCACCGTTACGCCACTATCTCGGAGAGTACGTAATATTATGGCGACCTCGCCAACCTCACTAGCGGAAAGACCGGCGAGAGGTTCATCAAGAATCAAAACGGAAGGCGTGCCGACGCAGGCCGCTGCGAGCTGTGTGAGTTGTTCCACACCATGGGGAATGTCGGCAACCTTGATGCTGGGCCACTGTTGACCCAATCCGACACTACGTAGCCCTTCACGGGCCTCCTCTTTCATTTTTCGTGAGTCGCGACGTCCACTTGGTAGTAAGGGCCACACAAGAGAGCGCAAGATTAAGTGATCGTACTTATGGAACAGTCCAACGGTCACATTGTCCTCGGTACTCATTTCGCGGACCATCATCGCGGTTTGGAAGGTGCGCATCAAGCCAAGCTTGGGTCGCTCGGATGACCTCAAGGTTTCAACTCGGCGACCGTTCAGCGTGATCGTGCCTTCAGTCGGGGTCAATTGGCCGGCCAGCAAATCTACGAGCGTACTCTTGCCCGATCCATTAGGGCCAATAAGGCCATGGATGGTTGCCGTGCGTACTACGAAGTCAATGTCTTTGAGTACCTTGACTCCCGGAAGGTAACTAAAACCTATATTTCGTGCTTCGAGAGCGAATTCAGAATTGGCGATGTCCTGTAATCGAAATGTTGGAACGATCGCTTCGATGACTGGTTCGTCCTCAGTGTTGATTGCCAATGAGGCAACCGACGAGGAACGACCCGTGACCAAACGCACCAGTCGTTCAATGATACCTACGAACCCTTCCGGGAAGAAGGCTATGACGAATAGTAGGACGGCGCCAAAGAAGATCTCTTGCCACAAGGGATTCCAGCTAACGAGCACGGGGAAGAGTGAGATGAAGAGAGCACCAATGATGGGTCCGAGCCGAGTATTGATTCCTCCGAGAATTACCATCACGAGAATGTTGATGGTAGCGGTGCCATTGAACTGGGCAGGAGTAATGAATCCCAGAAAACAAAACGTCCAGCCGGCGAGACCAGCTAGTGCCGCCGAGAGAGAAAACATCAACACGCGAATACGAGACGTCCTAACTCCCGCTGAAGCTGCGAACAACTCGGCATCGCGAGTGGCCAATAACACGGGATAGAGAGCCGAACTGCGAATACTCCAGATGACAACTACCGTGACGAGCAGAGCACCGCTGACTCCCCATACGAGAGAAGTTCCGAGAGAAGAGAGTGCCGAGGGAAAGTTGGGGAAAGTCGGCGCTATGAGGCCCTCATAACCTCCGGTAATCGAGGAGTCACTAATGACGACGGTCACGATGAGCGTGAACACATAGGTAGTGATCGCGAAGTAGAGCCCACCCACGCGAAGGGTCAGGGCACCTATGAACATTCCAATAAGGCCACCGGCCACCAAGACGACCGGCAGAGCCTCGAAAACGCTCCAGTGGTAATTCGTCACCAGAATGGCTGTGGTGTAGGCGCCGATCGCAAAGAGTCCAGCGTGGCCGAGGGAAAACAGACCGAGCATGCCCGCCACGAGGTCAAGGCTCAGCGCAAGTATTGAGAAACTCACGCCTACTAGGAGCAGTCCCTGGTCGTAGTTCGAACTGTGGGCCAAAGCGAGGGTCGCGGCGACATACACAAGTAGGACAAACATCGTGCCGATCATCTTGTAAGAGATCGGTGGTCTGCCTATGGACGTCGAACTACTCATGACTCTGCCAATTCTTTGCGTTGGCTGAAGCGCTTGATCGATTTCTTGATACTGGGGCCAGACATGAATATGCCATTTGGAGCGATGAGAAGAACCGCGACGACGACGATGAAGGGGAACCAATCGGAAGCTTGCGAGTTGATATAGGTGACGGCGAAACTCTGCAAGATTCCGAGAATGAAGCCACCGCCCATTGCGCCCGCTGGCATATCAATGCCGCCAATCATGAGAGCCACAAAACCAAAGATGCCGTATGAATCCCCCATGTACGCGTCGGCGAATGAAATTGGACCCACCAAGATACCCGCGATGCCGACGAGTAGTCCACCCAAGGCGAAAGCAAGAATCGCGTATCCCGTAACGTTGGCGCCGATCGACGATGCGATCTCTGGATCGTAGGAAATCGCCATGCCCAATTTTCCAAAGAGTGTCCGTTTCCGGAAGACCTCGAAGGCACCGAGTAAGAAAATCGCAACAAAAACTGTCAGGATCTGTTGCCAAGTCAAATGAGCGCCTGCAATGACGCTCACGGCCCGGCCATTGAGGAGGATGGGGAAGGGAAGGGAGCCCGTTCCCCAAAATAGGGCTGCGAATGATGACAGGATGATGCCGACACCGAGGGTACTGACCAACCAGGCGAAACTGAAACGGCTGAAGCGAAGCACGGGACGGACAGCAATGAAATAGACGACCACTCCGCCAACGGTTGAGGTGGTAATTCCGACGATGATCGCCAGCCACTCTGACGTACCGTGCATCGAAAGTACGGCCGTCACCATGATGCTGGACATTAGAAGTTGACCCATGGCGAAATTGATAACGCGAGTTACGTAATATACCAATGAGTACGCCAATGCAATGATGCCGTAAATTGCGCCACTGGCTAGACCTGTAAGCAATACTTGGGGCACCAAAATCCTTCCATAAATGGCGGCAATCAATTAGTCAAGTGAACTTACGATACTTAAATTCCAGCCGATCCAAGATTCCGGATCGGCTGGAATTTAAGTCGGTCAAGCGTGGCCGGATGCTATTTTACAACGCTCCATTTCTGGGTGGAGGTATTGTACTGAACCATGTTGAATTGCGGCCCATTTATTGACGTGTGAATCATCTTGGTGAAACTCAAGTTTCCAGTTAGACCGTGGTAGTTCGTGAGCTTATTGAGCTGAGTCTTGATTGAATACTTTGAGGTTGACTTGCCGTTCTTTATGGCTTGAGCTAAGACCATTAGTCCGTCGTAACTAACCATTCCCCAAATGATTGGTTGAATCTTGAATTCCTTAACGTACGCCGCGGTGTACTTCTTCAGCGCCGGGCTGGGTGTCTGAGCAAGAATTCCCAAATCTTCGGCGAGCACACCGTTTGCATTGGCTCCTGCGAGGCTGGCGAATACTCCCGTTGAGTTCGTCGTGTCGTTACCAATGATGGTGAAATTATCGCCAAGGCTGTGCATTTCATTCACGAACGTTGCCTGGTCCTGTGCAGTTAGCCAAGTCTCGACGCAGTCAGCTCCTGAAGCCTTGATCTTGGTAAGTTCTGCGTCCATCGTTGCGGCAGCTGGGGAACTGGAAGACCAGTTTTCGGTGATGGCGTCATCGCCCAGCGGCTTCTTCGTGTACGTGGTCAGAATTCCCGTATTCCCTGTCGTACCGTAGGCCGTTGGGTCGTGCATGATGTAAAGCCCAGCCGAGCAGTGCGCCATGGCGTAGGTACCGATTACTTCGCCAACGCCATAACCGTTCATACTGGTACTCCAAGCCCACGGGTATGGTGCTTTAGTGGGACCGTTGGGGTAGACACCGCCTTCGTCAATGTTTCCAACGTCGGGGAATTTCATGGCGTTGGATACCGCAACGGTGGTGGGTCCAGTGTCCAGCGAGCCCAGGATCGCAACAGCGCCCTCTGAGACAAACTTCTTGAACAGTAGAGCTGAAGTCGTCGCGCTGGCACCGTCGTTGCCATAAAGGATCTTGACTTTACGACCCAGAATGCCGCCAGAAGCGTTGATCGCGGCGGCCGCCATCTTCACCGAGTTGAAAGCTGCCTGGCCGACGGCGGCGTATGCACCGGTGTTTCCCGATATTTCACCGACGATGATTGGTTTGGATGAAGTTGAAGCTGATGCCGCGAAACCGCCCGTCCCAACTATTCCGGCCGTAATACTTAAAAGCCCTGCCAAGGCTGCTGCTACCAATTTGCTTTTCAAAGTCCCCCCTTGCGGATTGCCCGCTATTGCTGTTGTTGCCGACCCTTACGACCGACTGACAAATAATTAATAGCACACCAATTCCTTGTATGCTGTACGGGTGGATACTGTATATGGAGATTGCTGTCCTTGTCCCGTATCGTTCAACGTTATGCGGGAATTGGGCGTATGCGGCCTGGGGCGCGATTGACTGAGAACGGCGCAGGTACCTCGGGATTAAAAGAAACTTTCAATCGGTTGTTGTGTGTCGGTCTCGTTGCGCATGTCGTTTGTTTTCAAGAAATCGTGTTGTTTTGAGTCGGTCTCGTCTCGTGGTGTTGCAGAAATATGAGGCCTAAAATGAGGCCTGTTCGGGCGGCCAGGATTGGCTCGCCCACGATACCTTGAAATCGTTGACTCGACTATGGCGCCCGTGAGCCTGCGGGAAATTGCCTCCAACTTTCAAGGCGAGTGGCCTCCTGCACGCCATACTTCTATGAATTGTCCAGCGACGTTCGCCCAAGTGGGACAAGTCCAATTTCAAAGGGGTGGCGTTCGCTCGTGACCATATAATCACGAGTCGCTTCAGTTCAAAACACTTACCGCTGGAAACCTCGACTTTTGCACTGACCATGACGGTATGGCGAATCTCAAAGTGCCTCGGTGAATTCATGGGAACTCGCGAAGTGGCCGCGGCTTGCAATTGAACGCCTCCGTCGACGTCATCGAGTTTCTCGGTAACGACGAACACGTCCACCTCTCGTCCGGCAGCCATGAGCTCGTCGCCATCGTTGACGCGCGCACACCGTTGACCATCGGGGATTCTTTGACACTGAGCGCTTCGAGCGAGGCGATTCACCTCTTTCACCCTGAGACGGGCGTCGCGCTGAAGTAGTCGTCGTGGCGATTCGCGTAAGGGAAGTGACGTACGGCGCACGGTCAGTACCACGGTCGACTCTGGATTCACGCTCCCGGCAAACTGCCCACCGGTCTGCGTTCCTTTTGGTTGACGTTGTTGGTCCGCCACTGTCACTCATCTCCAACGATCTCTGCCAACTTGTCGCGTTGGCTCTTTATGAACGCGTCCGCCTCAACGTCGAGGAGATGGTCGAGCCCGTCATCGAAACCGCGCGTGGGACCCTTCTTGAAGTACTCACGCACTAGCTCCTCGATCTGGTTGGCTTGTTCGTGGGTAGCGTGCGCGTCAGCGTCGCACTCAGCAGTGCAGACAACGCGCTCCACCCAGGCCGCCTCGAGGTCGAACGAGCTCTCTCGCGCCGGCTGGTGTAGCAGAGTGTCTAACCCAACGGAATCTTGCTGACGTTGGCGGCGAGCCACGTGTCGAAGGACTGCAGACCCGGATTGAGCTTGCGGGTGGCGTCAAGATCGCGCACGGCGCAGTACTGGTCAGAGAACTCGGCGTTGAACTGGAACATGTTGCCGAGCTCATCGGCGGCGGGAAACCCGAACGACCGGTACACGTCCGGGCTGACCGCGTTGTAGCGGACTTCCTTGCCGAGGGCCTTGCCGAGACTGTCCGCCATCTCTTGTCCGCTCAAGTGTCCACCAGCGATACTGACGGTCTCGCCGATGAACTTGTCACCCGCGGCGAAGACGCCGTAGGCGCAACCACCGATGTCCCCGGCGGCGATCCCGGCGAGCTTCTTGTCGCCGAGCGGGAAGGTGATGGCGAGCGTCCCGTCTTCGCCCGCGACGGGACCCATACCGAAGTAGATCAAGTTGTCCCAGTAGAACGACGTGTTGAGCATCGTCGTGGGTACCCCGGCGTCGGTGAACAAGTGGTTGGACTCGCCCTTGGCGTCGAAGTGCGGGACCTTGTACTTCTCCATGAGTGTGGGCATGCGGTCGTCACTGAGCGGGACGAAGTCGCGTACGTCTTCGAGAGTGGACCAGATCACGTGCGATACACCAGCGGTCTTCGCCGCCCGGGCGAGATTCCCGGCCTGGACGATCTCCTTGTCCGGCGAGAAGTGCTCCCAAAAGTTCGTGAGGCAGTACGCGCCGTAGGCGCCGCTAAAGGCTGCGACGAGGCTCGCCTCGTCATCGAGGTCGGCCTTGACCACCTCGACCCCGAGGGCGGCCAACGCTTGGGCCTTCTCGGATTCTGGATCGCGGGTCAGCGCACGGGCGATGAAGTCACCGTCGGGATGGGCGAGGATCGCCCGGATGAGGCCGCCGCCTTGGGCACCGGTCGCACCGGTCACGGCAATGATCTTGGCAGCACTCTGATTCATTCGATCCTCTTGACTTGTTTGGTTGAGCGCCCACTTTTGGGTTCCTGGTAATGGAATTCCATCGGGACACTGTTAATTACTACTTACAACATTGAAGAATGACTTAACATAGTACATTGTTCGTCCTCGCGCCGATTCCTCGCCGACACCCTTCTCCGCGTGTCGTGCTCGGTGCTTCGAGCGACGAGAGTTACGCCGACGTGCCCTTTCCCCACGAGGTGTTCAGGTTCGACTGGGACTCTCGAAGTCCCGTCAGTTCTCCTCCAGCCGCGTAGTACCTCTTGCCCGCAACGAGAAGTTCTTCGGCCGGGAACTTCGTGATCACCTCGCATCCCGTTGCGGTCACCACGAGCTCCTCTTCGATTCGCGCAGCCGACCATCCGTCCTTGGCGGGCCAATACGTCTCGAGCGCGAACACCATCCCCTCTTCGAGCACCTCGGGGTGATCGAGAGAGACCATCCGACTGAAGATCGGGCGTTCCCAGATCGAGAGGCCTATCCCGTGCCCGTACTGCAGACCAAAGGCCGCCTCTTCATTCGCGAAACCGAACTCCTGGGCCGTCGGCCAGACAGAGACGATGTCGGCCGTGGTGGCACCGGGCTTCACCAGCGCAATAGCGGTGTCGATCAACTCACGACACTTGGTGTACGCGTCGCGTTGGGCGACCGAGGCGCTGCCGACCGCGAAGGTCCGGTAGTAACAGGTCCGGTAGCCGTTGTAACTGTGAAGGATGTCAAAGAACGCCGGGTCGCCCGGACGGATGAGACGGTCGCTGTAGACGTGAGGGTGCGGCGAGCACCGCTCGCCGGAGATCGCGTTGACGCCCTCGACGTGCTCTGAACCGAGGTCGTACAGCGTCTTGTTGACGAGCCCGACGCACTCGTTCTCCTTCACCCCCGGGCGAAGAAACGAGTAGAGCTCTTCGTAGGCGGCGTCGACCATCGAGGCCGCGTGGGCGAGCAGCGAGATCTCGTCGTTGGTCTTCAGGCGTCGAGCCTCGAGGAAGACCTGCTGGCCGTCGACCAGAGTGATGCCCTCCTTGGCGAAGGCGGCGAGCACCGGCATCTCGATGACGTCCACGCCCACCGGCTCGTTCTGGAGCCCGAACTGGTGCAGCACCTCCTTGATCTTCGTCGCCACGGTGCCCGCGCGGTCGGCGCCGGGCGGGATCGCGCCACGCAGCGTGGAGATGCCCGCGCGCGCGCCCTCGTACGGGATCTCAGTGCCATCAGGCGCAATCTGGACACCGCTCAACCACGGGTTGTAGAGCTGGTGATGGCGCGCCGCCGAGCCGAAGTCCCACACGATCGGCTTGCCACCACGGGGCAGCAGTGCGAAACGGATGAGCTTGTCCATGGCCCACGTCCCGATGTGGGTGCCCGTCATGTAGCGAATGTTGTGAAAATCAAATGTCAGCAGCGCACCGAGGTCCGAACGCGCGAGTTCGGCCTGTAGCTTCGCCAGACGCTCCTCGCGCAGACGCGACATGTCAACGCGACTCTCCCAGTCGACCGAGTTACTTCCGTGTGTAGGGATTCCCATAATTCCTCCTGGTATTGAACTCGGCTGTCCGTCGCCTTAGCGCCGACGCTGACGGGCCCACGAGTCGAGGCCCACCGCGAACAGCAGGATCAGCCCGAGGACGATCTGCTGGTAGAGCGGGTCGACACCGAGCAGGTCAAATCCGTTGCCGATGAGCGCTATGAAGAGTACGCCAATGCCCGTGCGCCAGACCGACCCCTCTCCTCCGGCGATCGAGGTGCCGCCGACCACGATGCCCGCCAGCACCGTGAAAGCGAGGGCGCTGCCGCCGCTGGCCGCCTGGGCACTGAGCAGGCGCGAGATGTCGATGACCCCGCCAAGGCCCGCGGCGCCGCCGCTCAAGGTAAAGGCGACGACCCGGATCAGGTTGACGCGCACCCCGGCCAGGCGCGCGGCCTCGGCGTTGCCTCCCGAGGCGATCACGTAGCGGCCAAACGTGCTGCGCGACAGGAGAAGGCCCAAGACGACGACGAAGACGAGCGCCATCCACACCGCGCTCGGAACCGTGAGGAACTGCGCGTTGGCGAACCTGAAGAATCCCGAGTTTGCGGACAGGACGATGAGATTCCCGCCCGACACTTTGAGGGCCAAACCGCCGATGACGAACGACATCGCCAGGGTCGTGATCAGCGCGTTGATCTTGAAGACCGTCACGATAAGCCCGTTGACCAAACCGACGAATAGCCCGACGAGGATCGCCGCGACAATCGCGAGCACGGGTGAGTGATGAGCGGCGATCTCACCGGCCACGACGGTGGAGAGCCCGTACGTCGCCCCTACGGAGAGGTCAATCCCGCCGGCGACGAGGACCAACGTGCCCGCGGCCGCGATGCACAGGGTCGCGGCCTGCTGGTCGAGGATGTTGATGAGGTTCGTGGTGTGCAAGAACGGCGCGCTCGTGATCGAAAGGGTCACGAACAGGAGCAGGAAAGGAATAGCGATTCCGGCCGTCCGCCACGACTGCAGCAGTTGCGAGCCGCCGGAACGAAGTCCCCATCGCGCGCCGTCGGGATCTTCGAGTACGTCGGGGTGTTCGGAGGACTGGTTCGTCATGTGGTCTCCTCAGTTGACGCGGTCTCGGCGAACGCAGCTGCCAGCACGGCCTGCTCGTTCATTTGCGGACCGGTGAGTTCCGCGGTGAAACGTCCGTGACGCATCACGAGGGTACGGTGAGCCAGCCCGAGCACTTCTTCGAGCTCCGAGGAGATCACGATGATGCCCATCCCGTCCTGGGCCATCTCTACCAGAAGGTCGTAGATTGCGCGCTTCGAGCCGACGTCGACACCTCGCGTTGGCTCGTCGGCGATAAGTACCGACGGCGTGCACATCACCGTGCGAGCGAAGAGCAGTTTCTGCTGATTACCACCCGACAGCATCGACACCGGCAACCCCATGTTCGCCGCTTTGACGGTGGTCTTCTGCATCAACCCGGACACGATCCGGCGCTCGCGAATGGCGGCGATCCAGCCTAAGCGGCTGACGAGGTCGAGTCGCGAGAGCGAGACATTCTCTCTCACCGAACGACCCATCATGAGGCCCATCTCCTTGCGCGACTCGGGGATGAGCGCGAGACCACGGCCGATCGAACGGTGCGGGCTGTGTCCGGCGAGTTCGGAACCTTCGAGCCGGACCGTTCCCGAGGAGACCTTGGCGTCGCGAAAGATGGCCCGCGCGAGTTCCGAACGGCCCGCGCCGACCAATCCGGCGATTCCGAGGATCTCTCCTCGACGCAGGACGAAGGAACAGTCCTTCACCCCGGGCGCGCTCAAATGGTCCACTTCGAGAACGACGGGAGCATCCTTGTCGACGGAGACCTTCTCCGGGAACGCCGAGGTCAGCGACCGTCCGAGCATCCCTTCGATCAACGAGTCCTCGGTCGCGCCCGCGGCCTCGACGGTACGAATGAGAAGTCCATCGCGCAAGGTCGTGATCGTGTCCGACAGCGACAGGACCTCGGAGAGGAAGTGTGAGATGAGCACGACCGCACTGCCCCTACGGGCCAGAGATCGAATGATTTCGTGCAGCGCCGCCGTCTCGTTACTCGAGAGAGCCGCCGACGGCTCGTCCATCACCACGATCGATGCGTTGCGCGACAGCGCCCGCATGATCTCCACCTTTTGTTTGTCAGCCGTCGAAAGGTTTGAGGCGCGAGCATCGGGAGAGAGATCAAAACCGGCGTGACGGGCCAACTCGCGAAAACGGCGCCGCGCCTCTCGACGACGCACGAAGCCGGCGGTCGCGACCTCCGAGCCGAGATAGACGTTCTCGGCCACGCTCAAGCCCGGGACGATAGCGAGTTCCTGGGCGATGGTAATGATGCCGTTCGCGATCGCCTCTCTGGGCGAGCGCAACACGAGCGAGCGTCCCGCGAGGGTCAACGTCCCTTCGTCGGGTTCAATGACGCCCGAGATGATCTTGCCGAGCGTCGACTTGCCGGCGCCGTTCTCGCCGATCAGCGCGTGCACCTTTCCCGGCTTGATGATCAACGAGACGTTGCTCAGTGCGGGAACCCCACCGAACCGCTTGGACACCCCGGCGACGACCAGGTCGCCGCCGGGGGAGTCCGCGGTGTGGTGGGGATGATCCTCAAACGTCTGTGCAGACATGTTGGGTCAGAACCGATTTCTCAGTACGGACTCTTCATTGCCTCGAGTAGTGCGAATCAGCCCGGCCACTCACCGGTGAACTTGCCAGCGTTGGCCGGCGTGAGGATGCCATTGTTGGGCAAGCCCGCGACCGGGTTCTTCGAACCCTGACTCTTTCCGGTCTTCATGGCCTTGATCAACATGCTCATGCCGAGCTGGCCTTCGGTGGCCGGCACCTGGAGCACGTCGGCGAACCACGGGCCAGTGGCGGACTTCAACTGGGCTTGACCAGCGGCGCTGCCGCCGTAACAAACCAACTTGACCGACGTGTTCTTGGCCGCCGTCAAGGCCACCTGGGCGCCTTCGCAGTCCTGGTCCGCGCCAACGATCACGTTGATGTCCGAGTGAGCGGTCAGCATGTTTTGCACTTGGGTCACCGCCACGCCGGCCTGGTACAGGCCATCGCCCTCGGCGACAATCTGGTCATTGGCGTTCTTGGCAATCTGTGCCTTGAAGGCCACCGTGATGGCCCCGTCCGGCTCGTAGCCCGTGTAGTTGTGCACGAGGCCGATCTTGCAGGGATTAGCCGTGCCGCACGCCTGTTGCGCCAACGTGCCCAGCTGCGTGCCGATCTTCGATGGGAAGAACACGACGTTGCCCGCGAGTCCCTTCACCTGGATCTGGTCGGTGGTGTATTTCGTGCCGAGAATCTGGTCGATGTTGACGACCTTGATTCCCTTCTTGATGGCCTTCTTCACCGTCGAGAGCAGGGCCGCGCCGTAAACCGGCTGGAGGATGATGCCCTGGTACTGGCCGGAGTTAATGACGTTCTGCAATTGAGACGCCTGCGTGGTGTACGACGTTTGAGAGTCGAACACGACGACGCGCACGCCGCTGGCCCCCGCGACCGCCTTGGCCGCCGCGAGCATCGGAGCGTCATAGCTATTCGCAACCCCGTACGACATGTAGGCGACCGTGTAATGCTTTGCCTTGGTTGTCGCCTGCGCGACGCCAAAGCCCAGTAGCGTCGACGACAACAGTGTGGCCCCCGCAGCCATACCGACGAGCCAACGCATCTTGGTTCTCACCATTTTCTTCCCCCTTGAGAATTCGAGCGCACCCCTTCGCACGACCGATGCCGACCGCTGACCCCAGCGGGGTCGTTTCACGATCAGTTGGGAAGACATTATCCATGTTCACTTAACATGTCAAGTCGCACCGAACATTTCGAGAGCGCTCCGAAATAGAAGCGACCGACCGCTTTCGCGGCCGGTCGCTTCTGCCCTGCACCCGAGTGGACGCCGGCTCTACTTGTTGTAGTGGTAAGGATTATCGATTATTTCCTTGGGGCGCAAGTCCGGATGCATGCCCGCATTCCACGCTTCCTCGCCAATGGCGTCAGCGAGGAATTCCACGGTCTCCTCCACGGCGCTCTTCGCCCTCGCGAGGTCGATATTGATTAATCGGTGCTCGTGCTTGACGATATTGCCGTCAATCACCACCGTGTGGACGTCGCCACGCTGCGCCTGCATCGCTACGTGACCGTACGGGTTCACGATGGGAAACATCACCGGTGACTCGTCATTCTTGAGCAGGACAATATCGGCCCGCTTTCCGACCTCGATGCTGCCAATCTTGCTGTCGAGCCCGAGTGCCTTACTTCCGCCACGAGTCGCCCAGTCGACCACGTCTTCTGAACGAACGTCAAGCTGCGTGACAGTCTCGCCCTTCAAGTGCGCCTCGAAGTGCTGGCGGGAGCGGTCGGCGCCGAGGGTCGTTCGCATGGCGCTGAACAGGTCTGCACTCCACCACACCGAGGTGTCGTGTGAGAGCGTGATCGGGATGTCGAATTGGCGAAGCTTCCACGTCGACGGGTAACCCTGGCCGGCGCTCTGCTCGCTCTCCGTGGACACCGACACCGAGCAACCAGAAGCGGCGATCCGCTGATAGGAGTCGTCCGACAGCGTTGCGCAGTGAACGAGAATGGTCTCTGGGACCATGAATCCGTTCTCGTGCATCAAGCGGATACTGTCGTCGCCGTTCGCCCCGAGGACGCCCGCGTGCGTATTCACCGGGACGCCGAGGTCACGAGCCACTTCGAACGCCGCCCGCTCGGGAAACTCCGGTCCGGCAACGACATCGAAGGCGATTTCGAAGCCCAGCATGTCGCCCTTACCGTCAAATCGCCGACTGTAGAAGTCACGCAGCGCCTTGTCAGCGGTCCACTCCCACGGAGCACTCTGGATGTTCCCGTAGGCCAGAACGAAACGCCCGGGCACCATTTCGAGAGCATCGACCGCCGCGTCCGCGTGCTCGATCGTCTGGAGGCCGTGGGACCAGTCGACTGACGTCGTGACCCCCGCGTCGACGGCCTCAATGGCCGACAGCAGGTTGCCAGCGAAGACGTCCTGGGGACGGAAGTTCTTTCCGTGCTCCAGGTAGTACCAGACGAAGTACTGCGACAGCGTCCAGTCCGCGCCGTAGGCGCGCATTGCCGTTTGCCACATGTGGCGGTGCGTGTCGATCATGCCGGGCATGATGATCCCCCCGCGAGCGTCAATCTCGAGCGCGTCGTCGGGAGCCTTGATGCCCGGTCCAACCTCTTGGATCACACCGTCGACTACGAGGACGTCACAGTCCTTCACGACGTGGCGCGCGTTGGCCATGGTGAGGACGATTCCGTTACGAAAGATGATGGAACGGCCGTGCTCGAGTGATTCGCCGGACGTGCTGATGGGCTTGTTCATTCCCCCCCTTTGTTGAAATGGTTCAGATTGTCACGCAGCGTAGCACCGTGTTCAGTTCTGTCAAGAACTACTTCACATCGTGATCGGCGAAAGTTCGTGGTGTTGTCACCCCAGCAACATGGATCGCGTCGAAACGACGTGTTCGATAATCATTGCCTTCAAGGAGATCGGTGCAAAGAATGAGGACTCGCGCTGCCGTCGCTGACCACGCAGCGCCGCCGCCAGGAAGCGGACGACATTTCCCCCTCGACAAGGACTTCGGTTATGTTTATTGTAACTGAACAGCAGATGGGGGTCGAAGTGGCAGCACAGTCAGCAGGAAACACCACTCGCACGGCAGTCGTTCTCGGGGGCACGTCGGGTATTGGCAAGGAAATCGTGAAATCGTTGGCGGCCAAGGGGTCGACCGTGTACCTCTCGGGGCGAACGACGCAGACGGCGCACGCGGCGGCGGCGGAAATTGGACTCGGCACCATCGGCATCGCCGTCGACCTCTCCGAGCCCGAGTCCATCGCCGACTCGCTCGCCAATATTCAATCGGTCAACGATCTAGTGATTCCGGCGATCGAACGCGACGCCAATACGATTGCCGACTACAACGTCGCGCGGGCCATCCGCCTCGTCACGCTCAAGCTCGTCGGCTACGCCGAGGCCATCCACGTCCTGCGACCTCGCTTCGCCGCCGACGCCTCCATCGTCTTGTTCGGCGGATTAGCCCTGCAGCGCCCCTACCCCGGGTCGACAACCGTGTCGACGGTGAATGGCGGCATCGTCGGCCTCGTCAATAGCTTGGCGAGCGAACTCGCTCCGGTGCGCATCAACGCTATTCACCCCGGGATCATTGGCGACAGCCCATTCTGGGAGAACAAGGACAACAGCGCCATCATCGCGCGAACGCCGCTCGGCCGACTCGTCACCATGAACGAGATCGTGGACTCCGTGGAGTTTCTCCTCAACAACACCGGAGTGAACGGCGTGAACCTCGCCATGGACGGCGGTTGGCTCCTCAAGTAGCCAGGCAAAGATCGGACCAGACAGATCGTGAACGGAAGGCAGCATGTATTACGCAACCAAGATTGACGACAGCACGGCCCGGATCCCCTCGGCACTCGAGGGGCACTCATTCGCCTATCGCCGCCAGGTTCTGGTCAACCGAGCTACTGGATCGCCCCACATGTCACTGTCGGTGGGACACTTGGACGCCGACGGCTACCTCGATCCGGCCCTTCACTCCTTCGAATTCAGCATTTACGTCTTTTCTGGAAGCCTCGCCATCACGACACTCGGCCAAACCACGTTGTTAGACACTGATCACGCCATTGCTGTCCCGGTCGGCACCGTCTACTCGCTGCGGGCGGTCGATGGTCCGGTCAAGTGGCTGCACATGGCCTCACCCGCCGAGATCGACGACGGTCGGCGCCAGGACACGTTCTTCACTGGCGAGACGTTGGTCGAGTCGACGCCGACGTTGCCCGACATGCGTGACCCGCGCAACCAGAACGCCGTCCGCTTCGATTCGGACTCAATGGATTTGCGCAAGCTGGCGGGCGGTGCGGACGTGAACGCGCCCACCGTGTCGCCCAGCATGGCGACCGCACTTCTCGCCTACAGCGGCATCAGTGTGAAGATGCTGATCGACCAGCAACGCGGCGCCCAACTTCACACCATGTTCGTTGTCGACTACCAACCCACGGCCATCGCCCATCCACACGATCACCCGTTCGAGGAGGCCTACGTCTTCGTCGAAGGCGAGGTCCACGCGTTGGTTGATGGCACTCTCATGGTGTTTCACCCCGGCGACGTTCTCTGGGCGGGCGTCGGCGCCGACCACGGTTTCGAGAATCGTGGGTCGGGACTCGTTCGATGGATCGAGGTGCAGGCCCCGCATCCCCCCGCTCGACACTCCTACCGGTTCACCAGGGAGTGGGAACACCTCGCCGCGAAGCTGGGGCGTTCGCACTAGTTGCACCAAAGAAGTCACACGTAGCACTTCGTCACGGTGCGGTCACTCGGCACTAGGTCGAGGGAACCGTATCATCTGAGAAAAGTAAGAGAGGTAGCAATGTCGATTTCCAAAGGTGCAGAAGCCAATGGGCGAAAGGCGACGGCCGCCGAGGCGTCCTTGAACCGTCCGTCGGAACCGCCAACGACGGCGCTGCGACCGGTGGGAACCGACGCGGTGGCACCTGGTCTGATCGGCGCGCGCCTGCGGGCCCGACGAATGGCTCGCGGTATCTCCCTTCGCCAGTTCGCCCGGGACCTGGACGTCTCGGCCTCGTTCATCTCACAACTCGAGACCGGCAAGGCCCAGCCCTCGGTGGCCACGCTCTTCGCGATCTGCGCGGCACTCGACATCGCCACCGATGATCTCTTCGAGAACTACGCGAGCGACGGTGGCCGTGGCGCCAACGGCTCGTCGGGCGAGGGGACCGACGCGGCGAACAACTCCTGGAGGACGGACTCGAGTTTCGGTGACTTACCGACGACGGCACTTGTTCGTGACAATCACGTAGGGACGGTAGCGTCATCGCCGGTCGTCCACCCCGGGCAACGCAAGGTCCTGGTACTGGACTCCGGGGTCACCTGGGAGTCACTGACGCCCATCCGCAGCGAAAAGGCTGACTTCATGCTCGTTCGCTACGACGTTGGTGGGAGCTCGACGATGGAGGGACGACTGATCCGCCACGTCGGCACCGAATACGGTTTCGTTCTAAGCGGCACGCTCGAGATTACGGTGGGATTCGAGACCTACCGTCTCAGCGCCGGCGATTCGATCTCGTTCGACTCCAGTCGTCCCCACCGCCTCACCAATGTCGGCGACGTCCCGGTTGAGGCGATCTGGTTCAACTTGGAGCAGTTCGGCGCCTCGCATTGACGAAACGCAGGCTCTAATCCAAGGTCTCGACGTGTCCCTCTCGCCCGTGTCCCGCCATCGGCCGTGATGGACAATTACGCCATCAGAGTTGGTAGTCGCAAGGATTCCCCTGGCGACAAAGGTCTATTGGCCCTAGCCATCGCGTCGTCCAAGGGGCCATAATTTTAGTGGAGTGGACGAGTTGACTGATCGGGCTCGTCCGTCCGCCGATGAAGGGGTACCTATGGGACACACTGGCTCGAAGAAAATGCTGTCGCCTGTAACGACCAGCGGAAAGGGTAGGCCATGAGCGCCGTCGACTCGAATCTAAACATCGTCACGCCTGGCCACTCGTGCGAGGCGAGAGCGACTGACGCCGCGAACGCCGTGAAGGCGATCTACCAGCGGCGCGCCGTTCGGGTCTATGACGACAAGCCAGTGACCCGCGACAACATCGACTTCCTCGTTGACGCCGCCATCCACGCTCCCAGTGCCGTCAATTGCCAGCCCTGGGCCTTCGTGGTCATTCAGGAGCGGGAGGTTCTCGCCCGCTACGCCAAGGAGGGAAAACAACTCCTGCTCAACGAGCCCCCCGTCATCGAGGTCGTCGAGAGCGGGTTGCCGGACATGGATCGGCTGCGTCAGATGGTCTCCGGCTCCGACTTTGAGTTGTTCCACGGCGCTCCTGCGTTGGTCGTGATCTACGCCACAAGTGCCGATGGCGTGCCGGACTGCTTTCTCGCTGCGCAGAACTTGATGCTGGCGGCGTGGACGCTCGGCCTCGGAAGCTGTCCGATCGGCTTGGCCCGCCCCCTGTTCAACCGAGCCGAGGTGAAGGAGGAGTTGGGTGTATCGCCTGAGTGGCCTTGCGCGCTGCCGATCGTCGTCGGATGGCCCGATGGCGAGACCCCGCCGACCTCCCGGCGCCCGGCGCGCATCGTCGCTTGGAGATGAGTCCATCAACGAAGCCGGGCGTGAGCAGCCGGACCCGCGTTACCGGTACGCGACCCTCCTCGTCGATGAGGGAACTTCCGCTCCCGGAGGTCTATCAACTCCTTGAAGGCGGACCCGTCGTCTTGTTGACCACGTCCCAGGGTGGCCGGTCCAACGTGATGACGATGTCCTGGCACACGATGGTCGAGTTCGTGCCGCCGCTGGTGGCGTGCGTCGTGAGCAGCGAGGACTATAGCTTTTCGGCGTTGGTGGCCGAGCACGAGTGCGTGATCGCGATTCCCTCCGTGGAATTGGCGCCCGTCGTCGTCAAGGTGGGGAATTCATCGGGCCGCACGGTGGAGAAGTTCAAGAAGTTCGGGCTCACGCCGCGGCCAGCTGAACTCGTGGCGCCGCCCCTCATCGCCGAGTGCTTCGCTAACTTCGAATGCAGGGTTGTGGATACGAGTCTGGTGGATAAGTACAACCTCTTTGTCCTCGAAGTGGTCAAAGCCTGGATGGATCCCCAGCAGAAGCGACCGAAGACTATCCATCATCACGGCTACGGCAACTTCGTGGTCGATGGCAAGACCATTACCCTGAAGTCGAAGATGCCGTAGACCGCTTGTCGGCTTAACCGATCGCGTCAAGCCGAGTGGCCTCGTTATTGGTGGCCGACCGCCAGCATCTTCAACAACGTCGCCGCCGCCTCGGCGGACGACGCCGGATTCTGGCCGGTGATAAGCGTGCCATCGACGACCACGTACGGCTGGAAGTCCACCGCGCCCTTTGAATAGTGGGCGCGACGTTCAATCAACACGTCTTCGAGGAGTTCGGGCACCACGTCGGTGAGTCCAACCGCGGACTCTTCGGAATTCGAGAACCCCGTGACATTTCGACCATCGAGAAAGTATCCTCCGGCGTCGGTCATGAGGTTCTTGAGCGCGATCGGTGCATGGCAGACCGCGGCGATCGGCTTGCCTTCGGCGTCAAAATCGCGTAGCAGCGCCAACGAATCCTGGTCGTCCACCAGGTCCCACAACGGGCCGTGACCACCCGGGTAGAACACGGCACTGAACGAGCTGGCGTTGACCTCGCTGAGCCGCTCAGTGTGTGCCAGCAACTTCTGCGTTGCGGGGTCTGCGTGGTAGCGCGCGGTGGCGTTGGTCTGGGCAGCGGCTTCGTCACTGGTCGGATCGATGGGAGCTTGGTCGCCTTTCGGCGAGGCGAGCACCACCGTGGCGCCGGCATCAATGAGCTCGTAATACGGCGCAGCGAATTCCTCCAGCCAGAGTCCCGTCTTCTTCCCGCTGGCGCCGAGTTGGTCGTGCGACGTGAGTACCATCAAAATATTCATTGCACTCTCCTTGTAAAAGTGTGAGCGAACCATTCGCTCGATGTGTGAACCGTCGCGCGAGTACGCAAGTCCCGTCGGCATCGCGAAGCAATCACTTCGACCCGGCGAGAGTCGCCTTGCGTGCTTCGTAGTCGTCGATCTCGATCCCGCTCTCGGCGAGCCGACAAGCCAGAATCGGCAAGGATTCGAGCGACAAAGTCCCGCTCGGGCCCGTCGCCGTGCCCGCGGTGCCCATGGTCGCCGTGATGCGAGCAGCAGGCACTGTGTTGCGACTCCTGGTGGTAACTGCATTCGCAGTGATAACCAGGGTGGTCGTGCCCGTCAGTACTCGCACAACAACTTTTGTGACAGGACACAGCAAGCCTTCCGTCGCGAGGAGGTGTCGTGCCCGAACGGGCGACAAGCGTCCAAATCGTCCGACCCGAACCTGGCGTCTCGAAGTGATGAATCACCCCTCATCGCCAACGTACCATTTCTCTTAAAGGAGCAAGCACTCGGTTTGCTGATCTCTATGAGCACTTGAGGAACGTCCCGCTCATTAAGAGCAAAGGCAGATGGCGGCTTAGGTGTCAAGCAACTCCGGAAACTGTTTCGGGCGGAATCAACTGGTCAGCGCAACAATCTCGGTGAGTTTCTCCAACGGTGTCATATAACTGAGGGTTTGCCGAGGACGGTTATTGAGGCTCAGTTTTATTCGCTCGAGGTCGTCGACGGTCAGTTTAAAGAGGTCTGTTCCTTTGGGCATGTATTGGCTACATAGCCTCGAAAATGACGGTTCTGGAGATGTCAAAATTTGGGGAGTCGACGGTGTTGAAATTCAAATTCGCCTCAAAGGACCCACCATGTGATGCGGACGATCACTCAACGTCAGCGGTGGCTCGAACACCAATCGCACCGACGACAATCTCAATTCCGAGACGGCATTGTCGCTCGTCACTATGGGGAATGGATGACCTCTCCGTTGACCTTGTGAACGGTCGGCCCCGTCCAGTAACGGAGTGCATGCCCGAGACGCGCGAGGCGTGCGGCCGTGCGAACTCAGCGGAGCGACGGGCCCTCGTGGCGGACGAATCGAGACGCTCGCTTCATGATCCGACGATTGAGACGCTGGGAGTGAGTCGAGGCGGTGAGCGCGAGACGCGACGATTGGGATTGGAAGAACCAGAACTTGGCAACTTCGACCAGCACGAGGTACACGACGACCATGCCGAACAAGAGGAGGAAGAACTTCGTAGGCAGCACGGAAAAGCCGAAGAGGTGGGCCAACCCCGTGTAGGGGAGCAGGGCGCCCACGAGCGCCGCACCGGTCGGCACGAGGATCATGGCCACGCTCGGACGGCTCTTGAAGAACGGTACCCGCCGGGTACGGATGACGTAGACCACCAAGGTCTGGGTAGCGATGGACTCGACGAACCATCCGGTGCGGAACTCCACGTGGCCGGCGTGAAGCAGCGAGAGCATCACGTAGAAGGTGACGAAGTCAAAGATTGAACTAATCGGGCCGAAGACCGACATGAAGCGACGGATGTAGTGCAGGTCCCAGGCGGCGGGTCGCGCAAGCGCCTCCACGTCGACGCGGTCGGTGGGGATCGCGAGCTGTCCTGTGTTGTACAACAGGTTGTTGAGCAGAATCTGCGAGGGCAGCATCGGGAGGAAGGAGAGGAACGCCGAGGCTCCGGCGGCACTGAACATGTTGCCGAAGTTCGATGACGTGGCCATCAAGACGTACTTCATCGTGTTGGCGAAGATCCGTCGGCCCTCCATCACTCCTTCTGCCAAGACGCCGAGGTCCTTGTCTAGTAGCACGACATCGGCGGCGTCCTTGGCGACGTCGGTTCCCGAGTCCACCGAGATGCCGACGTCCGCGTGATGCAGAGCCACGGCGTCGTTGACACCGTCGCCCAGGAAGGCGACGTCTCGTCCGGTTCGTCGTGCCACTTTGATGATTCGTGACTTCTGGTCCGGGCCGATGCGGGCAAAGACGGTCGTCGTGGGTATCGCCGCCTCGAGCTCGTCGTCGCTCATCGCCTCCACGTCGGTGCCGCTCACGACGCCCGCGCAGGCGAGACCAATATCACGACACACCTTGGCCGCCACTTGCCCGTTGTCGCCCGTGATGATCTTCACCTCGACACCGAGCTGTTGGAGTTTCCCGAGCGACGCGCCCGCGTCGCTCTTGGGCTTGTCGGCGAAGGTGAGGAAACCCTCCAGCGTGAGCTCGACCTCGTCGTTCGCGCTCACGGTCATCACCACACCGCGATCTCGACTCGCCACGGCGATCACCCGCTCACCGTCGGCGAATAGTGCGTCGAGGATGGCGCGAACCGAGTCGTCGACGTCGACGCAATGCTCGAGCACCACCTCGGGGGCCCCTTTGGTCACGAGCTTGAGGGATCCATCGGCACCGCGAACCAGTACCGAGCACATCTGGCGCTCGTGGTCGAACGGGAGCTCGGCGATTCGCTCAAAAGTCGACGTCTCGTGAACCAGGTCGTCATGTCGAGCATCGGCCGCGACCCAGAGGGCTTGGTCGAGCGAGTTGCCGCCAACCGGGCCGTGTTCGGACATCGTCGACTCGTTGCACACCAGTCCCAGCAGCAACGGCCGATCGGCGTCCTCCCCGTCTACGTTCAAGGCTCGCTCGAACGTGATCACGCCCTCGGTCAGGGTTCCTGTCTTGTCCGTGAACAGCAGTTCGATGTTCCCCAGGTCCTCGATCGCCACGAGCCGCTTCACCAGGACCTTCTTCGCGGCGAGTGCGCGCGATCCCGATGAGAGGCTCACCGTCACGATGGCGGGCATCATCTCAGGTGCGATGCCCACGGCGATGGCGAGCGAGAAGAGGAGGGCCTCGATCAGCGGCCGCGACAGGATGATGTTCACGGCGAAGATGAAGATCGTCAACAGTCCAGCAACCAGGAAGAGGAAACGCGAGAATTTAGTTAAGCCGACCTCGAAGGCGCTCTGGCCCTGGTAGTCGGTGACGCCCGTGGCGATCCGTCCGAAGGCGGTGCGGGTACCTGTCTGGACGACGACGGCGAGGGCCGATCCCTGGTGGACGATGGTTCCCATGTACGCGCAGTCTGAGAGGCTCGACGCATCAGATTCGGTGACGGCGATCTCGGATTTTGGCGCTGGCATCGACTCACCGGTCAGGACTGCTTCGTCACACTCGAGCTCATTGACACTCAGTAGTCGCACGTCGGCCGGGACCAGCATGCCCAAGTTGAGCGTCACGATATCGCCCGGCACTAATTCGGTGACCGGTATCTGCGCGACGGTGCCGTCACGACGCACGGTGGCGTTCTGACTGATCTTGGAGCGGAGCGTCGACATGGCCACGGCCGCGCGAAACTCGTTGACGAAGCCGAGCCCGACGCTCAGCAGGATGATCACGGCGATGATGATCGCGTTGGTCCTCCCGCCCGTGAGGCCCGAAACCAACGCAGCGCCGAGCAGGAGGATCAGGATCGGATTCTTCAGCTGGCGCCACAAGACGACGTTCGCCCTCACGCGGTGGACGGCGAGCACGTTCGCACCGAATTCGCGGACACGTTGATCGACCTCAGTTCCGCTCAGTCCCTCCGAGCTGCTGGCGAGGCGTGAGAGCACTTCGAGGGGGGCCAGCGTGGCGGCCTCGATCAGCTCGAGGGCGGTGAATGACCCCGGCTGGGATTGCTTCTCCTTCATCTGTTCTCAAGAGTAACCACGCGACGTGCCCGATCCATAACGTCGCGCAATGGTGACCTAATCGTTACATCCAGGCTCTTTTCGACCCCACCGGGTGGTCAATCGGGGAGCGTCACCAGGAATCGTTCGCGGGCAGAATTATCACCGTCAACTTCGTTCTCGAGTTGGCTGAACACGACATCGTGGCGTGCTCCCAGTTTGAATCGGGCCGTGATAACGGGAGACCGATTCATTTCTGAGACAGAGTTGTCAATCGTCAGTCAGACAATCGACGGGTTACGAAAGCTGGAGGCCTGAAATGGGGCCAACAGTGATGCGCGACCTCATTCACGACGACAAATCGATCTCGCTGAGCCATTGAGTCGAAGACAAAAACACTTCGTCTTCCTTGAGAACTACCGTGACCGTTGTAATCCACGATCGTGAGCGTTCACCTACTAACAGTGGGCCGCCCGGGTCTCGATCCCGGCACCTTGGGAGCCATCCTACCTAATCCAGGGCCGTTTCTGGACGTCCAAATCTGCTGGTCAAACGAGGTGGGACGTTCACCAACGTTTTCTGAGATGTTCCCAAGTTTGATCTCTTGGCTCGACGATTGGCTAGACAAAAGTTCGTGCACCGGTCTAGCCAATGTTCGCTTCCAATCGAGTGGTGGGGAGGTCATCGACCTTCGATTTGGAGTCGACTAGGTCGTACTGTCAATCGAATCGACAGCAGATCCCCGCGAGGTACTAAGTCGGTGTCGAATGTCGATTACTGACGGTCCATCACCAATGATCGGCTGATCACTCCAGTCTTAATGTCGAACTGAAATGGCGCCCAGAAAGGGCGGGTCAGGCACAATTTGGGGCAATTCACTGCTTCGCTAGTTGATCGCAGGTGAAAACTGATCTGAACGATCAACTCAGTTGAGTTACCAACGCTGGCGAGCTTCTTCAGCAAATCCCTGGAGACTGCTGAAGGTCAATGCCAGTCCTTCGTCGGTTACGAGGCGCCCGGAATACGTGCCAAAGACCTGGTGTACGTCGCTGCCCAAGTCGTCGCTCACGTCGACCTGGGTGTGCTTGTCGAACCGAGGTGTGAGGACCACGTCAAGTTGTCCCGCTGGATCCACTATTCGCCAGGGCTGCATTGGATGGTCCCAGTCGTACTGCCACTCGAGTTCGGCTCCGATCTTGCTGAGACGGCCATCGACGATAATTCCGTTCTCGGTGAAACCGCTCCCTTTGGTCCACTTCGCGCCGAACTGTAGACCGATTACGTGGTCGCCACTACGACCCGCTCCACCGCCCCAGTTCCAGTTGATCTTGGCTGGCCACCGGCCACGTCCGACGTCAAGTACGCCCCATGCTTCGGACCCGCTCGGTGAACCGAACAGCCATCGCTGATCACCCACCGCGAGCTCACCGCGCACCGGGCGTGCCTGATGCTTTGAAGTGAAGTTGAAGAGATCTTCGCTCCACGCGATGACGACGTTGAGTGAATCATGGTGTTCGGGTTGTTCAACCATCACCGCGAGACGGCCTGGGCGGCCGTCGGATTCGGTCCACTCGGCCTCGATCATTGTCCCGTCGGCATCGTCGATCAACCGAAGATCGAGTCCATCGTGGGAAACGCGAAGAGGAGCGGTTCCGGGGCGATCGGGCAGTGATACATCTTCGCCCGCGCTAACCAGAACTGACTTTCCACCGGTCTCGCCAGTGACCAGATTCGCCCAGTAGACGTCGCCGATACCAAAATGGTCGATATCGGCGTACGTGGCCGAGACCACCACGTCGCCAGCGAGTACTGCCCAGTAGTCCCAGCGCTTGTTCAGACCGAAGTTGCCAAGAAGATTGGCGCGGTGCAGCGGCCGTCTCGACCAGCCCAGAGCCTCAGAATTGAGGTGCAGTCCGTCCATCGTGCACAGATCGACCGGTTCAGTGAGTTCACGTTCGTGGGTAGTCATCGCTCTTTCTTAGTCGAACTGAAATGGCGCCCAGAAACGGCGGGTCAGGCACG